>Ga0207422_1000258_pt1 | contig 193975 bp, 181 predicted proteins | sample MarCyaLeptolynsp_FD_187757 | JGI IMG/M metagenome (GOLD analysis project Ga0207422, IMG submission 187757) | Marine cyanobacterial communities from Panama - species 1 Leptolyngbya sp. (SPAdes) | ecosystem: Environmental > Aquatic > Marine > Unclassified | place: Panama: Panama City | collected...
ACATCCTCCTGCCCGCCCTCATTTTCGGCGCCTTGATTTTCACCACCACCCGGGCGCCGGCACAAGAGGTTACCCCTCCTCCACCTCAAAGCCAGATGGTGCGTCCGGATGACCTGGGGTTCGGGGGCCTATTGCTCAACGCCCTCACCCCAGGTTTCTTTGTGGAAGCTCCCCTCCTCGCAACCGACGTTACCATCGATATTACCGGCCCGATTTCGCGGACCAAAATCACCCAACGGTTCCAAAACCCAAGTGACGGGTGGGTCGAGGGAAAATATGTTTTCCCTCTCCCCGACGAGGCGGCCGTCGATACGCTGCGCATGCAAATCGGCGACCGTTTCATTGAGGGTCAAATCAAGGAACGCCAAGAGGCGAAAATCATCTACGAGGAAGCAAAAGCCCAAGGCTTTAAGGCAAGTCTGGTCGAACAGGAACGCCCTAACCTCTTCACCAATTCCGTTGCCAATATCGGTCCCGGCGAAGTGGTCATTGTACAGATTGAATATCAAGAGCATGTGAAGCTCGACAATGGTGAATTCTCGCTGCGTTTCCCAATGGTGGTCGCACCCCGCTATGTGCCTCCGGCGCAGGTGCAAATCATGACCGTGAACGGACAAGGCTGGGGCACGCTGGATGAGCAGGTCCCGATCGCCGCCGCCGTAGAAGACCCTGTGCCCGACCGGGATCGTATTTCGCCGCCTTACTTGCGGCCTGACGAAGACCCCAATGCGCCGAAAATCAATCCGGTCACCCTAACGATCAATTTGAATGCCGGCTTTGACTTGGCTGATGTCACAAGCGCCCATCACAAGATCGTCACACGCAAAACCAGTGACGGCGCCATGACCATCGCCTTGGCCGACGGCGAAGTGGCCGCCAACCGGGATTTTGAACTGACATGGGAAGCCGAACCGGGACAAGAGCCGCAAGCGGCCCTCTTCACTGAAACCCGGAATGGTGAGGATTATATATTAGCGCTGGTGGTGCCACCGGTCGCCGATTCAGGCGCGACACCGGTGCGCAAACCCCGCGAAGCCATCTTTGTTCTCGACAATTCCGGCTCCATGGGCGGCGAAAGTATCCGCCAAGCCAAAGCCAGTCTTCTGATGGCGCTTGATCAACTTCAACCGGACGACCGGTTCAACGTCATTCGGTTCGACGACACTTATGATCTGGTGTTTCCCTCACCCGTCGCGGCCACTCCTGTGAACATTGCCACGGCCAAAGGCTTCGTCAGCTCGCTCGATGCAGAGGGCGGGACCGAAATGCTGCCGGCTCTGAAAGCGGCGCTTGCCGACATGAATATGGGCGACACCGACCGCCTGCGCCAAGTAATCTTTCTGACCGACGGCGCTATCGGCAACGAAGCGCAAATGTTTGAAACGATCCGCCGGGATTTGGGCCGCAGCCGTCTGTTTACGGTCGGGATCGGCTCAGCCCCCAATTCCTACTTTATGTCGCGCGCCGCCCGTCTCGGCCGCGGCACCTTTACCCATATCGGCGACCTCAATCAGGTGCAGGCGCGCATGGCGGTCCTGTTCGACAAATTGGAGAACCCGGTCATGACGGATCTGGTGGCCGAATGGCCTGCAGGCGTTGCGGGCGAAGCTTGGCCCAATCCGTTGCCGGATCTTTATGTCGGTGAGCCGGTGGTCCTGACTGCGCGACTCTCAAAACTCGACGGAACCTTGCGCTTGGCGGGCAATCTGAACGGCGAAGCTTGGCTTGCCGAACTGCCGCTGACCAAGGCCGCTCCTGGGACCGGCGTTTCAAAGCTCTGGGCGCGCAAGAAAATCGCCTCCATTGAAGAAAGCCGGTATGACGGCGCCTCCTGGCAAGATGTCGACAAAGGCGTCTTAATGGTGGCCCTTGAGCATCACTTGGTGAGCCGCCTGACAAGTTTGGTGGCGGTCGACGTGACCCCTTCCCGCCCTGTCGGCGAAACCCTCACCACCAACGATGTGCCCCTCAACCTGCCCGACGGCTGGGACTTTGACAAAGTCTTCGGCACCGATACGGATCCGGCACCGGTCGATATGCGCGACGCCGATGCGGGACTCATTCAATTGGCCGCTTTAGCCGTCGCCGACACGCCCGAAGATCTGCCAAGCGCCAAACCCACTGCAGGACTTCAACTGCCTCAAGGCGCAACTTTGGCCGAGCTGCAGATGATCCTCGGCGGGTTGATGATCCTCAGCGCCTTGGCATTGATCGCCTGGCGCAGACGGGCAGGCCTGATCGCATAAAGGAGACACAAGTTATGGCCAGGGAACGGGATCCCGACTTGCATCGTCAAAAGTCCATGCCCCGGCTTTTGCGCAAAGCGTGGGTTCCGTTTCTGGTCATGGGGCTGCTGAGTTTCGGGTCTTGGCAATTCGGCCATGGGGTTTACATCAAAGCCAAAGCGGCCTTTGCCCAGGTGTTATTGGAAGAAGCTTGGGCGGAAACCCTTGCCTCCGGACAGGCTGTTAAGCCGTGGCCCTGGTTTGACACCGTGCCTGTCGCCAAAATCGTGGTGCCGCGCTTGCGCCAAAGCGCCATCGTTTTGAAAAGTGCGAGCGGACAAGCCATGGCGTTCGGTCCGGGTCATATGAATAACACACCGAAGCCTGGTGAGCGGGGTCTGTCGGTCATTGCGGCCCATCGCGATACCCACTTTAAATTTTTACAGGATCTGAAAGTCGGAGATACGTTCGACGTAACGAATGACGACGGCAAAACACACCGCTTTAAGGTCACAGGCACGTCGATCGTCCATGCGGACGAGTCCGGATTGGACCCCTATATGCAAGGCAACAAAATCGCTTTGGTCACCTGTTATCCCTTTGATGCCTTGACCCAAGGCCCCTTAAGATATGTGGTGTTTGGTGAACGGGAGTCAGAAGAAAATAGGGACACGCCATGAACAAGCACCTTTCGGCAGCAACGATTCTCACCGCAATCGTCATCAGCTCTTCCGCCTTTGCCTGTTCCTGCGCCATGCCGTTTTCCCCGGGTCAGCATATTGAAACGACCGACGTCATCTTCGAAGGCAAGGTGACATCCCGAACCAAAGCACTGATGAATGCGACGACGACATTCATGGTTCTGACAGCCCTCAAAGGTGACTTTGAAAAAACTGTCACCGTCACACACCCGATCAGCGGCGCGGCCTGCGGCTACAGTTTTGCGGAAGACTATTCCGGCCTGGTCTTTGCAAGCTATGTGGACGGAAAATTATTGACCAATCTCTGCCGCATGATGCCGGTCGATCAAGGTATCGAGAGCTACCGCCGCGCGTTAGACCTGTCCTTGGCCGAGTGATGTGTCCTGCTCGCGTTTCAACCTGCACAAATAGGCGTGAAGCGATTCTGCATTGAGGCCGTGCATCATCAAACGATAACCCGCCTGCAGTGTTGACAGGGGCACCATGGGATGACCGTTGACCACAAAATTCAGGTGATAATCCGTGCCCAAGAGTTTCGCCACATAGACACCGATCAACTCGTCCAATTGTAAGGAATTGGCCGCACGCACAAAGTCGTTGCGCGGCAAGAATAGAAGATAAAGCGGCGTATAAAGTTCAATGGCGGTTTGAATATCGATAAAATTCCCCTTGTTGTCGGGAAAGTCTTCATATCCGCTGAAATCGTCGCTGATGGAACTGAAGTCCAAGCGGGCGGGCGGTTCAATATCGCGGTTCTGTTCTTTGAGCGATTGGCTGAGCTCAATGACAAAATTGTAGATGTTCAAATCATGTTGCAGAAACGTATTGTCGCGCAGCTCATAGAGGGTTTTCGGCGTCAACGGATGCGGCGTGATATCTACATTGGGCACATTGTCGCTAATAAAACCCAAAATCTGCGTGCCGATATTGAAGTGCCGCAGGATCAGCAAATTGGCTTCCGGCGTGGCAAAATTCTTCAATCCCCAATAGATGAGTTTGTGGAGCACCTTCGAAGAGCTCGGCCAGGTCGGAAAGATCCGGCGAATAAGGTGCACCAGAATGAAAAACACATAGATAAACGGCCGGAGCCCCAGAAGCAGATACCGCCGCGAGTAGGAATCATTGCCTTTGAGCAAGGCTCGTTTGGCTTCGTCGTGAAACGGAATGGAATTGTCGAGATAAAGCGCCAGCCAAGGATCCGGATCTTCGCGATCAAAGCGTTGGAAGTCGAAACGATCATCAAGTGTCATGAGGTACCCTCACCTATTGCCGAGTTCTTCCAATTGCAGCCGGTAAAGCCGCCCCGTAACCTTGGCGCATTTCACAATCGAGTCGCAGACTTGTGGGTCATGAGCAACCAAGCGCACCATCTGCTCAAAATCGGCCAGATGATCGGCGTCATTGGCCCCATGGTAGAGAAGAAAACTCACTTGGGCGTCATTCAAGTTCAATTGGTCGCGAATGGCTTCGCCCCATTCCCGCGCTTTGTGTTGGCCGAGCCCCTCGATCATAAAAACAGCGCCCAAAAGATCAAAAGGATTGGGCTGGCTGGCTTTGTGAAACATCCAGGCGGACAAAGCTTCGGAGCCGACATTCTTTTCCGTCGCGCGGATCACCTCGAGACTGCCGCCGACGCTTTCATAATTTTGTTCCAGCATTTCATAGTCCCGATGTTCGGTCACCATGTGGCGCATGAATCGCGAGCGGATCTCAAGGTGATCGGCGTCAATGTGGCTAGCAGCACGGGCAATCCAGGCGCTGCCATCCACCACTTGTTGCCGCAGATTACACAGTAATTGCTGGTAATCTTCCAACCGCCATTGCCCTCTATTCAAGCGCTCAATCACCGGCACCCGTTCGAGCGCAGCTTCAAAGTCCAACCAGACCACCGCTAGACCGCGCAGCACACGAGCCACATTGGCTTGCAAAGCAATATCAACTTCAGACTCTCGGTTCTCTACAACATTCAGCATTTGATAATCCTCCTAAACCACCGTCAGCATCATGAATGAAATCACACCGCGCCCGCTTTCAGGCACAATACACAAGATGCGTTGCCCCTCATGCACGCCGACTTGGTTGATCAATTCGTCCAGCATCACAAAGAGCGCCGCCGATCCGGTATTGCCCTTGGTGGCCAGATTGGTGAACCACTTGTCTTCCGGAATCATGGCCCCGGTTTTTTCCAAGAGGGAGACAATCTCCTCGCGTAGAGAATGCGCCGAATAATGGCACAACAAAGTGTCCACCTCATCGGGCTCGATCCGGCCGTCATCCACCAGATCGAGATATCGACCGACCCACGATTTGATCATCTTCTTCAGCAAAACAAAATCTTGCATCAGCATGATCGCGCCGTTTTGCGCAGCTTGCACAGGCCCGTCATGATGGCTCCACACATTCTCCAAATCGAAACGATCATCACGAGGAACGCCTGCATACATGCAAACGTCAAATCGGTCGGCCAGAGAGATCAAATCGATCCACTCAATTTTGAGTGACGGCCGGTGGGTATTGCGCCTCGGCTCCAAGAGAATGGCCCCGGCACCGTCGGACAAGGTCCAGCGCAAAAACTCCGCGTCCATTTGATTGTCATTATCCAGGCCGCACTCATAAAAGCCGGGCTGAAACCAGCGGCTGGAAAATTCGCTGCCCGTCACCAGCGCCGCCTTTTTGTCATTGGCTTTGACCTGCAAATAGGCCGATTGGGTGGCCATGATCGATGAGGCACAAACGCTCTGGAAATTGGCAATCTCGAGCGCGCCTGTGCCTAAGCTCCCATGAACAGCACTGGCATGACCGGGCACCAGCAAATCCCCTTGGGTGGTGGATGTCGCGAGATAGTCAATATCCGCCAAGGCCACTTCCGATCGGGAAACCGCGTCTCGTGCCGCAATGGCCGCCATTTTCGCGTTGGACGAGGTGAATGTGCCGTCCCGCCGTTTTGCGTAATACCTGCCCTTGATCTTGTTTTGCCGGAGCACGAATTTGCCGAGACTCTGCGAGCGTTCATTGATGGCGCCCAAATAGTCCATCATCTCGTCATTGGAAATCACATCTCCAGGCAGATGGGCCCCGACCGCATTGATATAAACATCGTTTGACATGAGTCAGATCCTTACCGGTTCATATGCCACACAGAATAACGACCCAAATGGAGCCTTCACTGTATGACCGAAATGGGGCAGGAAAGTAAAATGCACTCGCAAACCCTGCGAGTGTCACTCACTCTGTCACGACACAGATTGTTTCGAGAGGCTGACGGCGCGTAATCTATTTCAATGCAATATAGATTTCCGTCAGCAAATCTTCCGGCGGGGTTTGCCCCGGATCGTTGAGATAGTATTCCCAGGCAATTCCGACATTGAGCTCTTCGGCAGCCGCATGGGCATAAAGATCTTGATAGGTCTTGGCCAATTGATCGTATGGCCCCTTGTGCAAGGTCTTCAGCGCTTTGCCGGCCGGCGTTTCCCAAGTTTTGACATCGCCGTCCGATTGGACCTTCGCGGCATCGGCCGGTGAAATTGGGAACGCCACGTCGAATTCCGTCTCGGTTTCGTTGAAGGTGCTGTAGAGGCTGAGCGGCGGCCCGACGATTTCAATCTGATGCTCGCTGGCAAAACCCATCAGTTTGTGAAAACCGTCGCCCATGGCCGCGCTGATTTGCTCCGGCTGGGAGGCCGATTTGCGCGAGACATGCAAAATGGGGTGCGCCTCTTTGTCGACAATCTCGATATCCATAGCCGCCGTCTCCTTATGTCTTCAGTCAATCTAACTTTAGTCCCAAACCGTATCATTCTCATGACATGTAAGTCATTCTCACTTTACAGGCAGACAGATCCAGACCGCCGCAACAGGCGCTTGGAATCTGCGATTGAATCCCCCATATTCCGCCCATGACCTCTCCGAACAAAACATCCGGCCTCAGCGAGGCTCCGGCGGAATTCGTCGTCGATGACAAAGCGATGTTTGTGCCCCACCGGCCCGTTCGTCCTGAAAAATCAGAGGGCGGAATCGACTTTGATCTTGTTTCGCCCTTTGAGCCGGCGGGCGACCAGCCCGAAGCGATTGCGGATTTGGTCGGCGGCATCAAACAACAAGAGCGCGACCAGGTGCTCCTAGGCGTGACCGGATCGGGCAAGACCTACACCATGGCGCAAGTGATCGCACAGACGGGCCGTCCAGCCCTGATCCTCGCGCCCAACAAGACTTTAGCGGCACAGCTTTACGGCGAGATGCGCGATTTCTTTCCCAACAACGCCGTGGAATATTTCGTCTCCTATTACGATTACTATCAGCCGGAAGCCTATGTCCCGCGGACGGACACCTATATTGAAAAAGAATCCAGCATCAACGAACAGATTGACCGGATGCGCCATTCGGCGACCCGCGCGGTCTTGGAGCGGGACGATGTGATCATCGTGGCCAGTGTCTCCTGCATCTACGGTATCGGCTCCGTCGAAACCTACACAGCCATGACCTTCGGCCTCAAAGAAGGCCAGACATTGGACCGGAATCAGCTGCTCAAAGACTTGGTGGCTTTGCAGTATAAACGCAACGATGCCGCCTTTCAGCGCGGCACATTCCGGGTGCGCGGCGATGTGGTCGAGCTGTTCCCGGTCCATTTGGAAGACCGGGCTTGGCGCATTTCCTTCTTCGGCGACGAGATTGAAGAAATCACCGAGTTCGATCCGCTGACGGGCAAAAAGACCAACACACCGGAACAGGTCAAAGTCTACGCAAATAGTCACTATGTGACGCCCCGCCCGACGTTGCAGCAAGCCGCCAAAGCCATCAAAACAGAGCTGCGCGAGGTTCTTGACCACATGAACAAAGACGGGCGTCTGCTGGAAGCGCAACGTCTTGAGCAGCGCACGAGCTTTGACTTGGAAATGATCGAAGCGACGGGCTCCTGTGCCGGGATTGAAAATTATTCCCGCTACTTGACGGGCCGCAAACCCGGCGAACCGCCCCCTACTCTGTTTGAATATCTGCCCGACAACGCGCTGGTCTTTGTCGATGAAAGCCATGTCACCGTGCCGCAATTGGGCGCCATGTATAAAGGCGACTACCGGCGCAAAGCGACCTTGGCGGAATTCGGCTTCCGCCTGCCCTCTTGCATGGATAACAGGCCGCTCAAGTTCGACGAGTGGGACGCCATGCGTCCACAAACGGTTTATGTCTCTGCAACGCCAGGCGGATGGGAGCTTGATCGCACGGACGGGGTCTTTGCCGAACAAATCATTCGCCCCACCGGCCTTACCGATCCCGACATCATCGTGCGCCCGGCGAGCGAGCAAGTTGACGATTTGATTGCCGAGTGCAAAGAGGTCGCGGCGGCGGGCATGCGCGTGCTGGTGACCACATTGACCAAGCGCATGGCCGAAGATTTGACCGAATATATGCATGAGCAAGGCATTCGCGTGCGCTACATGCATTCGGATATCGACACGCTTGAGCGGATCGAAATCATTCGCGATCTCCGGCTCGGCGTCTTTGACGTGCTGATCGGCATCAATTTGCTGCGCGAAGGTTTGGATATTCCCGAATGTGCCCTTGTGGCCATTCTCGACGCCGACAAGGAAGGCTTTTTGCGCTCGGAAACCAGCCTGGTGCAAACCATCGGCCGCGCCGCGCGGAACGTGGACGGCCGGGTCATCTTATACGCAGACAACAAAACCGGATCCATGGAACGGGCTATGGCGGAAACCGAACGCCGCCGCGCCAAACAAGAAGCCTATAACCGCGAACACGGCATTACGCCGGAAAGTGTTCGCAAGAATATCGGCGATATCATCGAGTCCATCTACGAAGGCGACCGGGTCACTGTGGATACAGGCGGTTTTGAAGAAGAAGCCGGCACACTGATCGGCCACAATTTGACCGCTCATATTGAAGGGCTGGAAAAACAAATGCGCGAGGCCGCCGCCAATCTGGAATTTGAAGAGGCCGCTCGTTTGCGCGACGAGGTCAAACGTCTTCAGGATACGGAGCTTTTGGTATCGGACGATCCTTTTGCTAAACAAACCGCGGTGCAGCAAGCGGCCGGTAAGTTTGAAGCGAAAAAATCAAGCGGGAAAGCGCCCAGCCCCAAAGGCCGCTCAGCACAAGGCAAACCGGGAACCCGGACCTTTAAGAAGAAGGGCCGAAGGTAGTCGGCTTATATCTTTGTCTTGAGATAACCCAGACTCTGCACACCCGCTAACACGTGTGCGGGCGCACAACCCTGACTGGCGAAGCCTTATAACCCAATGAAATGTGAAGGTTTTTTCACACTCTGGCGTTTTTTGGTGATTTCGACTAATCTTAACGCCGTTACGCCTAAACATTGGGTATGGCGGGGATATATAAAGGGGTACTCATGAGACTTATTGGATATTTGATTCTGGTGGCCATCGGTATGGCGATCGCCAACTACGTGAATCCACTCTCACCATTTTTGCCACCGAAGGCACAATTAGGGGAAATGATCGGACCGGATATTCCGATTATCTCGGATTTCTTGATGGCCGAGGAAGAAGAAGCTGCACCGGCACCTGAGCCAGAGCCGGCACCAGAGCCAGAACCGGCTCCTGAACCAGAGCCAGAACCTGAACCAGCTCCGGAACCTGAGGCCGCTGCAGATGACGCCATGGATATGGCAGATGACGCGATGGACGCTGCAGGTGATATGGCCGAAGACGCTGTAGAAGATGCGGCAGGTGACATGGCTGACGATGCCATGGACGCCGTTGAAGACGCTGTCGACGATGCCATGGATGCTGCCGGCGACATGGCCGAAGATGCCGCTGCTGACGCCATCGACGGAGCGATGGAGTAATCCTCGCGGGTTCGCCAAGATTTGGTGAGCACCTAAAAAAATAACAACAACCCAATGTGGGATCGCCTCACACCTTTTGGTGTGGGGTGTTTCCCGTTGGCCATTTCAGATCCAGTTTTGTATAAGCCGCGTAGCCTGACCGTAGAGACAATGCGAAAGACCGGCCCGTGAGCGACATTCTTATTTTGGTCAACGACCAAGACCAACAAATTGGGTCCGAAGAAAAGCAGGCCGCCCATACGAAGGGTCTGCTGCACCGCGCCTTTTCCCTTTTTCTATTGGACGAGAACGGCGACATGCTCCTGCAGCAGCGAGCACACGACAAATATCATTCCGGCGGGATCTGGTCGAATGCCTGTTGCAGCCATCCGCGCGACGGCGAGGCGATAGAAACGGCAGTCGCGCGCCGGCTGCTTGATGAGATGGGCATCTCATGTGATGCGGAAAAAAAGCTGGAAGTGGTTTACAAGCTCGACGTCGGCGGCGGCTTGATCGAACATGAATACAATCACACATTTGTCGGCCAAGTGTCGAGATCCACTCAAATCACTCCGCATCCGGAAGAAGTGGCGGCGGTCAAATGGATCTCACTTGCCGATCTTGAGTCCGACCTTGAGGCACATCCGGACAAGTATTCCAGCTGGTTCCGGTTGCTCTATCCCAAAGTTAAGCCACATCTCACTGCCTAAAACCGTCTGTCGGTCTTGATTGCCAGCTCCTCCCGCCTCCGGTAAATTGGGCGGGAAATTACCTGAGGGATGAGCATGACCGATCAAGCACTGCCCGGCGCAGACGGCGTTACGGAAATCCGCCGCAATCAACGCAGGCTAACCTTCTGGTTTGTCAATTTGGTCATACATCGCTGGGCCGGAATTGCCGCCATGCTTTGGCTCGCTGTTCTGTCGGTCACAGGGATCATTCTAGACCATCCGGAGTGGCGCTGGAGCCAGCAGAACACTTGGACCGAACGCTTCGCCTCGGACCACGTGTTTAAGGACGAAACGCTGGGCGTCATTGTCCGCAAGTTTCAGGTCAATCCGGACAATCGCCAACAACTGATCGGCGGCGGCACCCGCGGTCTTTGGCGCACGGAAGATAGCGGCCAGAGCTGGACCGAAGTGGCTTATGAAGGCGCCGACGGACTGCCGATGCTTTACGATATTCTGCCCTCGGCGTCGGATCCTTGGCAGACCGTGTGGATCGGCACCGACGACGGGATCTGGCAGGTCTCGGGCGCAGGCGGCAATGCCACACAAATTGGGCTAGCGGGCTTAAGCATCAAAGATATGGACCTCGGCGCCGCGCCAAACGAGATCATCGGTATTGCCGATAAGTCGAGAATTTTTCGTCTGAACACAGACAATCCGGACGCCGTCCAATGGATTGAACCGGAAGGCGTTGAAATTCCGGGCCTGCCCGAGGAGGTCAGCCTTGCCAGGATATTGGTCGATCTGCATGTGGGCGCCGGATTCACCGGCGGAAATCTCGCCATTTGGATCAACGATTTCGGCGGCGCCGTTGTAATCATTTTGTCGCTGACGGGCCTGTTCTATTGGCTGTTTCCGCGCCTGTGGCGCAATCCGGAAACACGCGCCAAATGGGACAAATCCACCCGGCGTTCAACGCTGCAATGGCTGTTCCGGTTTCATGGGCCGGTTCTCGGCCTGCTCGCCATCATTCCGATTATCTATTTAAGTGTCACGGGTATCTTCCTGGACCATGCCCGGGCCCTGCTCCCCAGCACCATGAAGATGACCACCAGCGCCTCACTGGCCCCAGGACCTTACAGCCTCACCTCATTGGACGGCGAAATGGATGCGCTGCGCACCAACCCCAATGAACCGGGTTACATCACACTGATGACCCGTATGGGGCTTATTCGTACCACAGATGGCGGTGCCAATTGGGTCTATGACGAAACCACGCCTTTCGCCGTCAATCAACGTCATCACAATGCCGGCTTTGTCCATCGCGGTGACATGACCTTTATGGGCAATCACGGCGGCCCCATCAGTTTGCGGTCCGACGCCGATGGAATCTGGTCGGATATTCCGTCGCGCATGATGGTTCAAGATGCTGCGCCGCTGAACAACACTTGGATACTCAAAGGCAGCGGTGGCTTCATGGAATGGAATCCTGACACCGGCGACCTCGCGCCACTTGATATTCCGAACCCGCCTCTCAAAGGCATGCCGATCATCAAATTCATGACCGACCTGCATACGGGTATGATGATTCATTCCACCTTTGTTTGGGTGAACGACCTCGCGGCCCTTATTGCCATTATCATGTGTTTCACCGGTTTCTTGGCCTGGTGGCATAAGAAGTGGATTTAGCCTCTGCATAAAAAATGGGGCCGGTCGCGGCCCCATTTATTCAAAACACATTCTTGGCCGTAGCTATTCCTTGTTCATTTCTTCAATGAATTCATCGAAGTCTTCGGGAACCGCATCTTCCAAAGCCATGCGCAACATGGCGCCGGGCGCCATCGGTGCTTCCGCATAAGTGGTCATCTTCCAATCACCGTCAACCCGGCGGAAGACAGCGACGACACGGTCCCAACCGGTCATCGCCTTCTGCCGTCTGACCTTAATGTCATAACGCAGCTTGTAAGTGGCAAAGGCCAGATCCGGCGCAAGATAGTGCGCGCGCACTTCAGAATACTCATTTCGGATCCCATCGAGAATTTGCACGCCCGGTACCGGATTAAAATACTTCTTGATCGTCTCCCAACCATGCATGGGCTGACGAATTTCTTCGGCCATATACATAGGATTGGGATCGGCCTGATCCCACATTTTGAGCAGATTGTCGTAATCCTGTCTGTTGTAAAGCTCCGCATAGGTTTCGAGAAAAGCTTCAATCTCTCGAATGAGCTTTTGCTGTTCCGGACCGGCAGCTTCAAAATACTCCTCCGCCGTCTGCATGTTTTGCTCATGGGCACCGGCAAAGACGGGGCTTGAGATCAGCAAACTCAGAAAAACAATCACGCTACGCATATACGCCTCCCATTTCCTTTTTCCGCTCTCATCATAACCGAGGCCGAGCAGAAGGCGATGGCTCAATCGGCCCGTGTTCATTTGGCTCAATCCGGCTGCGATCAAGCAGCTTGACTCACAATCAACCATTTGGTTTAATATCAACCGAAAGGTTGATTATTACCATGGTGGCAACAGCGCCCGATCCGCAAATCGAAGCCAGCGATCCTGAATTGGATGCGGTTTTTTCCGCCCTCGCCGATCCGGTGCGGCGGGAAATTCTGACCATGCTCGACGGAAACGACTTGCTGGTCTCCGAAGTGGCCGCCCCGTTCGACATGTCGCTGCAAGGCGTCTCGAAACACATCCAAATTCTTGTCAGAGCTGGTCTGATCACTCAGGAACGTACCGGCCGGGTCAGCCGTTGCCGGCTTGATGCCGGCCCTATTTTTGAAGCCGCCCTCTGGCTCAACCGATACAGCAAATACTGGCAGAACCAATTTGAAACCTTGGCGGGATGGCTCGACGCCTTGGAAAACAAAAAGACCGACTCGGCCAAAAAACCATCGTCAAAGGGTAATAGGAGATCAAAATCATGAACTACGTCGACACACACGAGAAAATGATGGGGTTTCAAAAACAGATTTTTGAAATTCGCAATCAAATGCACGAACTGCAGGCACAGGTCGAACCACAAGTGATTGAGGATTACACGTTCGAAACGCCGGACGGACCGGTTTCTCTTTCAGATCTGTTCGGCGACAAAGATGACCTGATTGTGATTCACAATATGGGGCAAACTTGCCGTTACTGCACTCTGTGGGCGGACGGTTTCAACGGTGTTTATGAACATTTGGCCGATCGAGCGGCTTTTGTCGTGACATCACCGGATTCGGTGCCGAAACAAAAAGCCTTCGCCGACTCCCGCGGATGGCGCTTTCCTCTGGTTTCTCACAAAGGCAACAGCTTTGCCGAAGATATGGGCTATACGGGCGAGCATGGTTTTGAGCCGGGCATTTCCGTATTTCAGAAGAAAGGCGGTCAAGTGGTTCGGGTCTCCGACAGTCCCATGGGCCCTTATGATGATTTCTGCAGTGTTTGGCATTTTCTACGGCTCATCCCCGAAGGGCCCAACGGCTGGGAACCGCAATACCAATATTGAGCGGCAAAAAAACAAGCGGTGGCCGCCGCAGCAAGCGGCCACCGCTTCTTGATCGCGACACACCGCGCTGAACACGGGGTACCACGGCCTGCCGCGAGCAACTGATTAATTTACATGGAGTATTTGAGCTTAACTCCGCCGGCCACAGAATCTTCCGGCTGATAGAGATCGACGGCCAAATTTTCACTTGGCTTCCAAACTTCCATAGAGGCATCCGACTGCTGCAATCCGTCGGCACCATAGCGGATAGTGATCATAGCCTTTGGCGATGCCTTCGCCGCCCTTGCATCGAAATCTGCATAGGCTGCTTTTTGAATGGCATCTCTCTTTGACGGCGAAACGGTTTCCGTTTCCAACCGCAAATTGAGCGGTGCTTTGATTTCTTCGGAAAATGCTTCGCGGTTCGGCATGAGCATCGACAGCAAAACGATGACGAAAATCAGCCGATAGAAATTGTGTTCATCTCTGGCCATGGCTCTCTCCTCGGTGTCCGTTGGCAATTGACACACAGCCGGTACCCTTGGCGTGCGAGGAGTCTGCACCTCATGATTTGATGTTCTTTTAAGCAATTCCCTCAAATTCATGATAAGTTTTTGCTTTGGATCAACCCCTTCTAGCTCGTTGACATATATAGCTAAATTGGGGCCACCGTTGGCCGGGAAACGCAGGAGACAGGCATAATGCCCATACGGGTTGAGTCTTTTTTTCACAAACCCACATTCACACTGACTCATATGCTGGTGGACGAAGACAGCAAAATGTTGGCTGTGGTGGACCCGGTGCTGGACTATTGTGCGAGCAGCGCCCGCACGTCGACTGTTTTCATTGATCAGATTGTCGGCCGGATTGAGGCGCAGTCACTCAAATTGAGCTGGATCCTGGAAACCCATGTTCATGCAGACCATGTCACCAGCGCACAATATCTGAAACAAAAATTGGGCGGTACGATTGTGATTGGAGCGCATGTCCCGATTGTCCAAAAGGCATTTGCCGAGATCTACGATGAAGGCCCCTCATTCGCCCTCGACGGCTCTCAATTCGACAAGCTTGTCGCGGAAGGCGATCAATTGGAGCTGGGAGAGACCGCAATCTCCGTAATCGAGACCCCAGGCCATACACCGGCTTGCGTCAGCTACGACTGTGAGGGCGCTGTATTCGTCGGCGATACCTTGTTTGCTCCGGATTACGGCAGCGCACGATGCGATTTCCCGGGAGGTGATGCGGAGACGCTCTACCGGTCTATCGCCAAGCTCTTTGCCCTGCCCGACGAAACAGACCTCTATTTGTGCCACGATTACATGCCCGGCGGACGTGATCTTCTGACCCATGCGAGTGTCGCAGAGCAAAAGAGCTCAAACATCCATGTGGGAGACGGCAAGTCAGCTGGCGACTTTGTTGCCATGCGCACGGAGCGAGACAAAGGGCTCAGCACGCCTGAACTGATGCTGCCGGCCGTGCAAATCAATATGAGGGCGGGTCATTTTCCAGAAGCTTCCGGAAATGGAACGCAATATCTCAAGCTCCCCCTCAACACCTTTTGATTCGCGCCTCCAAACTTCGAAATCTCGAACAATCCATTAACGCCTATCCAGCGTAGTAACCGATTGTTAACCACGCTTTCATTTATTGACTGGCTCTGATCAATGTATGCGTGAGATGGAACGGAAGAGATGGTGAGACCTTTTGTATTTATGGCCGTGGTCCTAACGGCAAGCCTTATGGTGGCAGGCTCTATTCGCGCAGAAACCCTTTTGGGGCTCTAGATCAAAACATCCTTTGGTTGAATTCTATTGCACTTCGGACGACCGTAACATTTCAAGAGCGCGGTCCACACCCAGTTCGCCTGGCTCGATATTGCCCTTCACACTTTCACTATAATACCAAAAGATGCCGTAAATACTGAGAAGCAGCGCGGCGCAGCCGAGCAATCCTGGAATGTCCAGAGATTTCCAAAAGCTATGTTGTGTCTGCTTTGTCAAAAGATCGGCCCTATCGATCAGTCACAAGATTGCCGTAAATTATGGATGAATCGGGCATGAAAGAAAAGAGCACTTGGGCTCTTATACAATTGCTTGATTTTTCGCGCCGCACGAGATGACGATCATCTGCTCCCGGACCTCTGCGGTTATCAATGGTTTTCGGTTGCATTGCGCTGAGCTCCTACATAAACAGATAAGTCTATGATCATCACCCTTGCTATATTGGTGGCCAGTCTTGTGGGCCTGATTGTCGCCGCCGAGTTTGTGGTGCGCGGATCGGTGGCCCTCGCCCTGAGGCTGCATGTCCCTCCCTTGTTGATCGGCCTGACGATTGTTGCCTTCGGCACATCGGCGCCTGAACTTCTGGTCAGCGCACAAGCCGCTTTGAACGGTATGCCCGGACTGTCCATCGGCAACATCATCGGAAGCAACGTGGCGAACGTTTTCCTCGTTCTGGGTGTTCCAGCGATCATATATCCGATTGCTGCCAACCAACCCACCGTTCGCCGAAACACGAGCTTTATGCTCGGTGCAACATTGTTGTTTATGTATTTCTGTTGGGGCGGCGTTCTTGTGTTTTGGCAAGGGGCGCTGATGTTCGGGCTCATCGTTGTCTTTCTGATTTTGGCCGGCTTGCGCGTGGCGAACGGCAAAGCCAAAGACCCAAACATGCAAGAGCTGATTGAACTCAGCGAAGTCGGCAATTTGCCGACCAGCAAACTCATGATTGCCCTTCTCTTGATGGCCGGTCTGATCGGGCTTCCGCTTTCAAGCCATTATTTGATTGAGTCTGCCTCCACTGTTGCCGCCCTTGTCGGGGTCTCAAACGCAATGATCGGTCTGAGCATCGTTGCCTTGGGAACGTCCCTTCCTGAATTGGCAACCACCGTTGCCGCGGCTATGCACAAGCAATCGGCCATGGCCATCGGAAATGTGATCGGTTCAAACCTGTTCAATATCCTGGCCGTTATGGGCGTCACGGCCATGTTGACGGATGTTCGAATACCGAGCGACTTTGCACCGGCAAACTTCTGGATCATGCTGGGCGCATCACTCGCCCTTGCCGGATTTGTCTTTACCCATAAATCGATCGGGCGCCTTTTCGGAATCCTGTTTTTGGTCGCCTATATCGGGTTTGTTTTCTGGAACTATACCCAAAGTCAGGTGTCTTGATTTTTCGCCGCTTCAGGCCCAGATTAAAAGCTCCATTGCGCAAATCAGGCGTGTTTGACTAGGCTCCCAGGATGGACGAGCAAGACACCAACCCCAATGAAAATAATGTTTCCAGGCTTGGGCCGGACGTCATCAAGGAATACTTGAAGACTCTGCCTAATGGCCCCGGTGTCTACCGCATGATCGATCAACACGCCGATGTGCTTTACGTGGGCAAAGCCCGAAACATCAAGAAACGGGTCGCGGCTTACACAAAACTCGGCGGGCACAGCAATCGTATTGCGAGGATGATTACGGCAACACAGGAAATGGATTTCATTTCCACCAATACCGAAACCGAAGCACTTCTGCTGGAAGCCAACCTCATCAAAACTCTGAAACCGCGCTACAATGTATTGCTGCGGGATGACAAATCGTTTCCGCATATTTTGGTTCGGCAAGATCACGACTTTGCACAAATCTTGAAACACCGCGGGGCTCAGTCCAAGACGGGAAAATATTTCGGCCCCTTTGCCTCAGCCGGTGCCGTAAACCGAACATTGAATGCTCTGCAAAAAGCCTTTCTTCTTCGATCCTGCTCCGACAGTACGTTTCACTCGCGGTCGCGGCCATGTCTGCTCTACCAAATCAAGAGATGCAGTGGCCCTTGTGTCGATCTGATTTCAAGGGAAGATTATGATCATTTGGTCGATGAAGCCGTCAGCTTCCTCAAAGGCAAAAGCCGAAAAACACAAGAGGCTCTGTCGGCACAGATGCAGGCCGCAAGCGAAGAGCTCGACTTTGAGCGTGCCGCTGTTTATCGGGATCGCATCAACGCGCTTACCAGTATTCAAGCGCATCAGGGGGTCAACCCGGAACGCACCAAGGAAGCGGACGTGATTGCTGCATATGCGGAGGGCGGGCAAACCTGCGTTCAAGTCTTCTTCTTTCGCGGCGGCCAGAATTGGGGTAACCGTGCTTACTATCCGAAACACGACAAAGCAGTCGATGTCACAGAAGTCTTGAGCGCGTTCGTGGCTCAATTTTACGATGACAAAACGCCGCCGTCTTTGGTTTTGGTCAATCATGAGCTCGACGACATTGATCTATTGAGCGAAGCGCTCACCATCAAGAAAGACAAAAGCGTAAAGGTCCGGTTCCCCAAGAGAGGTGAGCAAAAGGATCTGATTGATCATGTTACCGCCAATGCGAAAGACGCTTTGGGACGCCGTCTGGCCGAGTCCGCCTCTCAACGCAAAATCTTGGAATCTCTGGCGGAGCTTTTCGATCTTGAACGCACACCGGAAAGAATAGAAGTCTACGACAACAGCCATATTCAGGGATCCAATCCTGTGGGCGGCATGATCGTGAGCGGTCCTGAGGGCTTCATCAAAAACCAGTATCGCAAATTCAACATCAAAGACACAGATCTCACACCGGGTGACGATTACGGCATGATGCGGGAAGTGCTGACCCGGCGTTTCTCTCGGCTGATCAAAGAAACAAAAGGCGTCTCCGATGGCGAAGGCAAGGCAGGGGACGTCCGCCCCTGGCCTGATATCGTTTTGATCGACGGCGGGGCCGGTCAATTATCGGCCGCCCAAGAGGTTATGACAGAATTGGGTGTTGAGGATTTGTGCATCGTCAGCATTGCCAAAGGGCCGGATAGAAATGCAGGACGGGAGCGTTTCTTCATTAAGGACCGGGAACCTTTCAGCATCGAAGACAAGAGTCCCGTGCTTTATTTTCTGCAGCGTTTGCGGGACGAGGCCCATCGCTTCGCCATCGGCAGCCACCGCAGTCGCCGCAGCAAGAGCGTCCACGCATCGCCCTTGGATGAAATTGCCGGCATCGGCGCAAAACGCAAAAAGGCCCTGCTCCATCACTTCGGCTCGGCCAAAGCGGTTAGGCAAGCCGGTCTGCCGGATCTTGAGGCGGTTGACGGTATTTCGCGCGCCATCGCCAAAAAGATCTATGATCACTTTCAGAAGGAGTGATAAGCCTTGCCCAACTATCTGCGTCATCGGGTGACATTATGAAGCTGTTGTATTTTGCCTGGCTGAGAGAAAAAACCGGCACTGCGTCGGAAGAGGTTTCACTGCCGGACTCCGTGACCACCGTTGCGGATCTTCTCGATTGGCTTGAGGCACGCGGTCCTGAGTTTGAAGCGGCTCTCTCCGATCGGGACGCCATTAAAGTGGCCATCAACCAAGACTATGCCCGGCTCGACAGTCCGCTAACCGCCGAAGACGAAGTCGCTATTTTTCCGCCGGTGACGGGCGGCTAGAGGCTCACATGATCCGTGTGCAAGCAGAAGATTTTGATTTGGGCGAAGAATATGCGCGCTTCATTGCCGGTCAGACGTCTATGGGGGCCGTAGTCACATTTACCGGACTGGTGCGTGACTTCCAAAAAGAGGGTCAAGCAGATAGGGTCGAAGCCATTACCCTTGAGCACTATGCGGGGATGACGGAAAAAGAACTGACGCGTATTCGAGATGGGGCCCATCGCCGATGGAATTTGTCGGACAGCTTGATCATTCATCGCTATGGACGTCTCAATCCGGGCGATCAAATTGTTTTGGTGATCACTGGATCCTCTCACCGGGAGGAGGCCTTCCAAGCGGCTGAGTTTCTGATGGATTACCTCAAAACCCGCGCGCCCTTTTGGAAAAAAGAAGAGACCGCTTCAGGCACGAGTTGGGTCGACGCCAAGACAAGCGATGACGACGCAGCAGATCGCTGGAAAGACTAGGCGCCGCCCCTACTCCATGGCTGCGGGGATTTCGGGCGCTTCGGTGCGTCCTTGAACGACATCGTCATAATCTTGCATCAAGGCTTTGGTGATGTTGCCTGGCGTAAATCGGTAGGGCCCGATTTCGGACACCGGTGTGACTTCGGCAGCTGTTCCGCAAATGAAGCATTCGCCAAAGTCGTTCATTTCCTCCGGCTGGATGGCCCGCTCAATCACATCAATTCCCCGCCCGCGCGCCAGTGCAATCACGGTACGGCGCGTGATGCCGTCCAAAAAACAGTCCGGTTTTGGCGTGTGCAAAGATCCGTCTTTTGAGAAAAAGATATTCGCACCGGTCGCCTCGGCAACCTGGCCGCGCCAGTCCAACATAAGCGAGTCCGCAAAGCCTTGGGACTCCGCTTTGTGCTTCGACAGTGTACAGATCATATAAAGACCGGTGGCTTTCGCTTTACAAGGCGCCGTCTCAGGTGCCGGCCGGCGCCAATCAGAAATATTCAACCGAATACCTTTCAGGCGCTCTTCCGGGTCAAAATAGGACGGCCATTCCCAAACGGCGATGGCCACATTGATTTTGGTTTGCTGGGCCGACACACCCATCATTTCACTGCCACGCCAGGCGATAGGACGGACATAGCCGTCGCTCAGCCCCTGCTTGGCCGCAAGATCGATACAGGCCTGGTTGATTTCTTCGACCGAATAGGGAATTTCAAATCCCAACATCCGGGCCGAAAGAAAAAGCCGTTCGGTGTGTTCGTTCAGTTTAAAGATCCGGCCGTTGTAAATCCGCTCGCCTTCAAAAACCCCCGATCCGTAATGCAGCCCGTGTGACAGGACATGCAGCTTGGCCTCAGCCCAAGGCACAAAGTCCCCATTGAGCCATATGAAACCGTCCCGCTGATCAAAGGGCAAAACCGACATCACAAAACGTCCCGTCCATCGAAGGGGTCCCGCTTAACCGGTCCCGCCAGTGCGAACCTCTTCGGCAAAGGTTGAAAACGAAAGTGCTTTCTGCGTTTAAATTTTCGCAATTGAAAGCTTGAGGTTTCTATCATTTAAGGTAAAATACGTCAACATGGCTGACGTAAAGTTTCCAGAGTCAAAGTCCCGGAGTAACCCGCTTTATCTGCGTGAAAGCGAGCTGAGGGCCGGTCTTGAGCTTTTGTTCTTTGCTTATAGGGACTTCACAAAAGACCCGGATATTATTTTGGAAAAATACGGCTTCGGCCGGGCCCATCATCGCGTCATTTACTTTGTGGGCCGCAATCCGGGACTGCCGGTCGCTGACCTTTTAAAGATCCTGCAGATCACCAAACAAAGCCTCAGCCGCGTCTTGAAACAATTGGTTGAAGACGGCTTCATCGAACAAAAAACCGGCAGCCGTGACCGCCGGCAAAGATTGCTTCATTTGACGGACAAAGGCCGTGCCCTTGAGCAAGAACTCTCGGCGCCGCAACAAGAACGTGTGGCAAAAGCCTATCGGGAGGCAGGCCCGGAAGCGGTTGCCGGCTATCGAAAAGTATTGGCACAATTGCTCAACGACGAGCAAAGAGATGACATTCTGTCTTCTATAGAACGCGAGTAAGCGAGCGAGCATTACCCCCCAAGATTTGCACGATACGGATTGCAATGACTCAAAATGCCGAACAGCTAAGTGCAACGCCCCCTCACATTCTCGTCGTGGATGACGATACGCGGATCCGTGAGCTTCTCAAACGCTTTCTGATGGAAAACGGCTACATGGTCACGATCGCAAAAGACGCGGCGGAGGCCCGACAATTTTTAGCCGGTCTCGCATTCGATCTCTTGGTCTTGGATGTGATGATGCCGGGTGAAAGCGGCCTGGATCTGGCCGCGAGTTTGCGTGAAACATCGAATGTTCCCATTCTTATGTTGACCGCACGCGGTGAGGCGGAAGACCGCATTGCGGGGCTGGAACGCGGTGTCGACGACTATCTGCCCAAACCGTTCGAACCTCGGGAACTCCTTTTGAGGATCGGTTCGATCATGCGGCGTGCCCGCAGTGAAATAGAGGAAAAAGCCACCATTCGGATGGGCCGGTGTCAGTTCGACGTCGAACGTGGTGAGCTGACCCGGGATAGCGAACCCATTCGACTGACCAGTTCGGAGGTATCCCTCCTGCTCGTTTTAGCCTCCAGTCCGGGAACGACGTTTTCGCGTATGGACTTAAGCGAGCAAACAGGCGCCGGGCTGGAGCGCTCGATCGATGTGCAGATCACGAGATTGCGAAAAAAGATTGAGGCCAATCCCAAGATTCCACGCTATCTTCAGACAGTGCGCGGAAAAGGATATATGTTGGTGCCCGATTGAACATGACCAGCGTCGACCAAAATAAAAGTCTTACGATCATCGATGTCGATGATGCGGCGCCCGAAGACGAATTGATTCTTGAACGCAACGTCGATGCGGCGCCTCAAGAGACGCTTGGTTTGTTTGACAGATTGCTGCGCAAAGTCACACCGCGCAGACTTTTGGCGCGCTCAATTTTGATCATCGTCATTCCTGTGGTGGTCATGCAGTGTGTCGTCACCTACATTTTCTTCGAACGGCATTGGGACACGGTGACGCGGCATTTGTCTGCGGCTGTGGCCGGCGAGATCGCCCTGATCATTGAGACCAAAAGGATGTACCCGGAAGCCACAAATTGGGACGATCTCAGACGCCTGGCAAGCATGACAACTGAGCTTCGCATCAGCTACACACCCAACGAGAAAATCCCGACCACGGTCAATCGATCCTTCTTTCCCGCATTGGACAGGAAACTTGCCGCCGAATTGGACCTGCGTATAGACGAGCCCTTTTGGCTCGATACGGTCAGCGATCCTGAATATGTCGATATCTATATTCAATTGGGCGATGACGTTTTGCGCGTGCGGCCGCAACGCAAGCAGGTCAACGCAACGTCCGGACCTATCTTTCTCATCTGGATGTTCGGGATCTCCGTTTTGCTCTTGGCCGTCGCGATTGTCTTCATTCGCAATCAAGTCCGCACAATTCAAAAACTTGCGGATGCTGCGGAGAGCTTCGGTAAGGGCCAGGATGCCAAGAATTTCAAGCCCACAGGCGCAACAGAAGTTCGACAAGCTGCAGAATCGTTCATTGAGATGCGCGATCGGATCCGGCGTCAAATTGAGCAACGCACCTTGCTCCTTGCCGGCGTCAGCCATGATTTGCGCACACCGATTACACGCATGAAACTTCAGACCGCTCTTATGGCGCCGTCGCCCGAACTCGAAGCCCTGCGTGAAGACATATCCGAGATGGAGCACATGCTGGAGGAGTATCTGGCGTTTGCACGGGGTCAGGGAAGCGAGGAAGCCGTCTATACAGATATTGCCGAACTTTTACGGGAGATTCGGAACACGGCACGCCGGAGCGGTGCCGAGATTGGGCTCGATATTCGCGGCGAGATGACATCGCATGTTCGTCGCAACGCACTGCGCCGATGCATCACCAATTTGGTCGACAACGCAGTCGACCATGGAAGCAAGGTCGCGATCATCGCGACGCGGCGGGAAAATTTTATCGAGATCGCGGTTGATGACGACGGCCCCGGCATTCCACCGGACCAGGTTGAGGACGCTTTCAAGCCTTTCAATCGACTAGACGATAGCCGCAACCTCGACGGCGGCGGAGTCGGTTTGGGTCTCGCCATCGCGCAAGACGTCGCCCGGGTTCATGGCGGAGAAATTCAGCTGCTGAAAAGCCCTTGGTCGGGACTGCGCGCACTGGTCAAATTGCCAGTCTAAGACCTGCACTCACGTCCGGCCAAAAAGACCGTTTGTCATATTGTCCAAGAATGGAAGCCTGCAAGTTAAAACAGAGTTGTAAGCGCCTTCGAGACGTCTGAGACTCTTGTCAAGCTCCGCCATGGTTTTCGCAAGTTCGGCGGCATCATCTTCCAACCAAACACGAAATGTGTTGAACCAGATCAGACCCAATCCGTCCGCGGTGAAGCGCCCTTTAAGACCGCCTGTTTCGAGACCGGAAAGAACTGCAATCGACCTCATGGCTGTGTGGCAGGTGGGCAAAAGCAGCACGAATGTTACGGGATCTTTGAGCAGTGCACGATAGATCGCCTCTACGCCGTGCCGATGCGGCTCCAAGGTTTCAAGCGATACCATCACCACATCAAAAATGCGGTCCCGCGGCGTATCATGTGGGTCAAAGGGCTCAACGGACGCCCGCAACATGTCGTCCAGCTCACGTTGGATCGCAATCAAGACATCCAGTTTGGACGAGGTGGCTTGATAGACCTCGGCCAGACCAAGATCCGCCCGCTCGGCGATGTCTTTTAGGGTGAGTGTGCTCCAACCCCTTTCACCCGCCAGCTCCAGCGCGGCGATACTGATGGCCTTTGATATTTCGGTGGGGTCCGGCAATAAAAATGCTCCCAATCAATCGTTCCGTTGCAGAGTGCCACAAACTGACGCGATTGGGGATGCCTTTATCCGTTCAGCTCTTTTGCCCGCGCAACAGCCGCGCGCACGGCATCGGAGATGAGTTTCTGAAGCCCTGCATCCGACTGCAAAATCTGAAGGGCAGCCTCGGTGGTACCGCCAGGACTGGTGACGTTTTGCCGCAACTCCGAGGGGCCGACGTCAGACTGGGCTGCTAAGACCCCAGCGCCTTCCACGGTGGCCTTGGCCAACTGCATGGCCAGCGCCTCATCCAGGCCCGCTGCGCGCCCGGCTTCGGCAAGACACTCGATGAGGTAAAACACATAGGCCGGGCCGCTTCCGGACACCGCCGTTACCATATCAATTTCCGATTCTTCGCCGAGTTCCACCGCCTGACCCACTGCGGATAAAAGTGCTTGGCAAAGATCCTTCTGCGCCGCGCTCACTGTCTTGGACGGAAAGTACGCTGTGATGCTTTTTCCGATCGACGCCGGCGTGTTGGGCATAGCGCGAATGATCGGGGCTGACGGTCCAAGATGTTCAGCCATCGATGCAATAGAAATTCCGGCAGCGATGGAGATGAATACCGCGCCCTCAAGATCCTTTATGGGAAGTCCGCTCAGGACTTTGGTCAGAATTTGCGGTTTGACAGCCAACACGATGGCGGCGGCCGCTGACAGATCCGCAGAGACAGAGTCAGGGAACACAGCAATGCCGAAGTCTTTCACCATGTTTTGCAACGCAGCGGGGGGATTGGGTTCGACGACGGCTATCTGCTCACCGCTGCGAACACCATTCGCCATCCAACCGTCAAGCATAGCCATGCCCATCTTGCCGGCACCGACAAGAATCAAATCACGGCCTTTGCCTAAGTCATTCACGCGTGCCCTTGGGTTTCGAACAAAGCGGCCGCCAGGGCTTCATGTGCCGGGCGTCCACCCCAAATGTGATACTGAAAGGCCGGATAGAAACGATCGCAGGCGGATACAGCCGCTGAAACCAATTCTTCGCATTGGTGACGTGTGGTCTGAGCACCGCCTTGAAGCATCAAGCCATGACGATAGAGCAGAACGCCCTCTTCCGACCATAAATCAAAATGACCGACAAAGAGCTGCTCGTTAATCAAAGCAATGAGATCCACGATTCCGCTGCGCTTGGCCGGAGAGACACGCACATCGACTTCGGCGGCCAGATGCAGCACCTCCAAATCGTCGCGCCAATTGAGAGAGAGCGCATAATCGCTCCAAAGGCCCCCAATCACAAAATCCATTTCGCTCTCACCGGGCCGGTCAAAAGACCAGTCCTGATTGAGCGCAACTTGCTCAAGAGTGTCCAGAGGATTGTCTAAAACAGTTTCGGAAATATCTGAGATGTCTGAGATGGTCATGGCGCCGCTTACTCCCTTGCCGACAGACAGGCTTGAGCCGATTGTCAGGCAGGCCTCAAATACCCGACAGGCTCGACGTGAATCGCCTTTCAAATACGGTAGACCTTGGTTTTGATCTTGGCAACATATTGTAGACCCAAGGCAAAAACGTACAATATGTTAGCGAAGCAACAGCGCAGCTGTGGGCGCAGAAACGCAGCACCCGAGGCTTTGCCGTTGCTCCACAATGATCGATCAATCGTTTGTCAGCTCAAACAATGTGGTCGTGCCGCTGACTTCATTGGCGACCGCCAACATCGGCTTGCCGTTGGGGCTGTCAGCTTTGCTGATGAACTTAATCCCCTCAGGCGCCAAATCCCCGGCGGTACCGGCGGCCGGATCACCTTCGAAATTGCGGGTGGTGACATAGTCGACGAAGCTTGGTGCGGTCGGATTGCTCACGTCGTAGATCATGAAACCGCCCATACGCTCAAGTCCAACGAAGGCGTAAGTCTTGCCGCCCATCTTGCCGATTTCAAGAGCCTCCGGCTCCGGCCCTTTATCGTCACTGCGATTGTCAAAAGAATCATTTTCATCATTGGTGCTGTTGAACTCGTTCGGGAATCTCTCCGACAAGATGCGTTCGATTTCATCACCGCTGTCGAAGACCATTTTGCCCGACGCGTCCCAGATGCTGAATGACCGGCCGCCATAGGCGTAGATCTGATCATGATCGCCGTCACCGTCCGTATCGCCTAAGCTGGTGGTTGTCTTTAACCGGCCAAGATTGGCACTGTCTTGAAGCTCGGCTGCATTCGGGAAGGCCGTGGCGTCCAGCGTGAGATCTTTCACACGGGTTTCCTCGCTCCAACCGTCGTAATCCTTAGCATCGCCCTCATTGGCTACCGCGAGATAGGTTTCTCCACCGACCTCGAACGCAACAATCGTGTCCGGTTGATACATGCCCAAGACCGGCCAAGTGTCCATTTTGATGGCATCGTCTTTGTTGCTGACATCCAAAGGAATCTTGCTGTGATCTTTAAATCCAAGGCCGACCACGTTTTTGATTTCGCCGGCGGCAATATCAATAACTCCGAGCGCATTGTTTTCTTGCAAGGTCACCCAGGCCGTTTTGGAATCGGGCGAGACGGCGATGTATTCGGGCTCAAAGTCCTGCGCAGCTGTCGCGCCGGTCTTGACGATCCGAGCGCCCTTTGGCGCGCCTGACGCATTCCATTTCTCGAAGCCGGCAATCTTCACCGTGCCTTTATCAACGCCGCTGGAGATATCGATAATCGCCACGGTTCCTTCCGGATCGACAGAGTAGTCATCATTCGGCTCACCTTCGCAAGCCGCCAACACATAATTGCCGTCCGGTGAAAAGATCACCATGTCCGGCAATGCGCCGACCGTGAAATCCTTCACAAACTCACCTGAGGTCTTGTAGATGGCAACCTTTCCAGGCTGCGTCTTGTCGTTTGCTTGAATGGCTATGGCCACCAGGTCCTCGTGGATCGAAACGCTGTTGGCGGCCTTGCCGTGATTGGCGGCAGAAATTTCGGCGACTTTCTTAGGTTCGGCAGGCTTACTGATATCAAGAATGTCGATGGTCTTGGCATCTCCGTTGACAACAAAGAGCTGCTTGCGCTTCGGATCGTAATCAACAATCTCGGCTGCTCCTCCGTCAAACGAACCGGTGGCATATGTCCCGATGGCACGCGCGCCGTTAATGGAGGCCTGCGCTCCGCCCAAAACCCAATATCCGCCTGCGGCGGCCGCTGCTACGATTATAAGTGTTGTTTTCAGCTTCATTCTCGCTTCTCCTCGATCCAGCAAAGGCGCCCATGACAGAATGTTGGGCGCCGCAGAATGGAAAAAGCGATAAGCCTGTGGGGTTACACTTATTTGTCAGTCTTGCGACATTCAGATGTCAAAAATATCAACAGGCACTTGAGCTAAATTATTTAGCCTTTTGTTTTGAAACGGTTTTCTTTGCTGTCTTTTTGCGTGCCGGAGACTGAGTTTTTTCCAATTTGGCCAGCCGTTCGGATAGTGCCTCATTCTCTTGACGCGCCTTAGCCGCCATTTCCTTGACTGCGTCAAATTCTTCACGCGTCACCAGATCGAGTTCGTTGATCAGCCTCTCCGCTTGTTGACGCACCAAGGTGTCGATTTCCGCCTTAACCCCCTGCGCTGCGCCGGCGGCATTGGTCAGAAGTTTGGCGAAATCGTCAAATATTTTGCTTTGAGTTTGCATCAAACAAAACCTCGTAGACAATTGAACAATATTGCCTTTTTGAAATAGGCCCTCTGCAGCATCAAAACAAGAGGTCATTTGCCGCTTGGCCCGGAATGGTCTAAACCTCGTGCAACACAATGAGTTTTTCTATGCCCGCTTTTGCCATTCAATTTCCTGAAATTGATCCGATTCTTGTCCAGTTCGGACCGTTTGCGATTCGATGGTATGCACTGGCCTATATTGCCGGCCTGGTTTTGGGCTGGCGCTATATTCTGCGTCTTGTGCAATCCGATCGCCTGTGGCCCAGCCGCAAGGAAAAGGGCAAGAAAGTTCTGGACGCCCCGGCGACAGCATTGCAGATCGACGATCTCCTCATTTGGGTCACGCTTGGTGTCGTTCTTGGCGGCCGCATGGGATATGTCCTGTTCTACAATCCGGGCATGCTCCTGGAGAACCCATTCTCCATCTTCGCCGTTTGGCAAGGGGGCATGTCATTTCACGGCGGCTTGTTGGGCGTCATTGTCGGCGGCGCCTGGTTCTGCGTGCGCAACAATCTCAGCATCTTCCGGGTCGGCGACTTGGTCGCAGCGGCGGTCCCGATCGGACTCTTCTTCGGGCGGATAGCCAACTTCATCAATCAAGAGCTGTGGGGCAACGTGTCCAATGTGCCTTGGGCCGTCATATTTCCAAAAACGGGAGACGGACTCCCAAGGCACCCGAGCCAACTCTATGAAGCGGGACTTGAGGGCATTTTGCTCTTTGTGGTGCTTTACTTCGCCGTCCATCGGTTCGGATCGTTTCGTCGACCTGGCATGACCATCGGTATGTTTTTGACGGGTTATGGTCTGTCGCGCATCTTTGTCGAGTTTTTCAGAACACCGGATTACGCGATCGGGTATCTGGCGCTCGACTTTGTAACCATGGGCATGATTCTATCGCTGCCTATGGTGATTATTGGTCTCGGCTTGATTTGGCGCGCGCTCGACAACGCGCCCGCCTGGCTGAGACCAGAACCGATGCTGCCAGATCCGCAAAAGTGACAATCCCCCATTCAAGCGAGTCCACCCTGGAGCAAATCCTGAAACGCAGGATTGCTGAGCACGGCCCTCTCCGTGTTTCAGACTATATGGAGGCTGCCCTCTATCATCCCGACTTCGGCTATTATGTGAAAGCCAAACCCATTGGCGCGGAGGGTGACTTTATAACCGCGCCAGAAATTTCTCAGATGTTCGGCGAACTGATCGGTCTTTGGTGTCTTCAAGCTTGGCGGGACATGGGCCGTCCGGCCCGGTTCCGATGGATTGAACTCGGCCCAGGCAGAGGCAACTTGATGCAAGATGCGTTGCGCGCCACCGGACAGGATCCGCAATTCACAGCCGCCGCCAAAATTTGCCTGGTGGAAAAAAATGAACACCTCCAAGCACGTCAGGCTGAGGCACTCAATCGTTTCGACAATATTCAATGGTATTCCGGTTTGAATGAGATTCCTGACGACCCCTCTATCGTGATTGCCAATGAGTTTTTTGACTGTCTTCCGATCGACCAGTTTATCTTCCGGAACCAGGCATGGTTCCAACGCAAAGTGGGATTGGACTCAAGCGGCGCACTCGCTTTTGAGACCGACACGGAGCCGGTGGCCGCAGACACTGTCGCGCATGCGCCGCCCGGCGCCGATGACGGTGACATCATAGAGTTGTGTCCACCTGCAAGCGCTGTCATCAAAACCCTCACCGCAAAACTGCTGCGCTTTGCAGGCCGCGCGCTCATTATTGACTACGGCTATCAGGGGCCTGCCATCGGCGACACATTACAATCCATCGCACTGCACAAATTTGCCGATGTTCTGCAAAATCCAGGGCAAGTCGACATCACGGCCCATGTGGACTTTGCAGCTCTTGCGAAAGACGCCGAAGATCAGGGCCTTGTGGCTCATGGCCCGATCGAGCAAGGCGCATTTTTGAACGCCTTGGGACTCCCCTTGCGTGCTGACGCGCTGAAGGCCCACGCGACACCTGCACAGGCGGCCGCTATCACACAAGCCGCCCATCGCCTTGTGGATCCCCATCAAATGGGAGAATTATTCAAAGTTCTGAGTCTTTCGTCTCCCGGGCTCACCGCACCACCGGGATTTGCGGCCGACGAAAGCGCCCGTCATTGACAGAATCAAACATTGCTTCTAACGCTGAGCCTTGGCGAGAGTCAGAAACTGAGGTCAATTTGCACTCTGAAGCTCCAGCAGACCCCCTAATGGTTTTTCAAGGCGAGGGTCTTAAGTCCAGCGGGTTTAGACATGGTTTTTTCGCCAGGCAGGGTGGCTACTCTGCCGGCATTTACGACAGTCTGAATTGCGGCAACGGCTCCGACGATGACGCCGAAAATGTCAAACGCAATCAAGCACGCGTGGCAGACTATCTGGACGTTACGTCGACTGAGCTTCTGACGCTTTATCAAATTCACTCCGATAAGACCGTTGATGTGACCCAAACCTGGACCGCTGCGGAGAGACCAAAAGCGGATGCCATAGTCACCGACGTCCCGGGTTTGGCGCTGGGTATCTTGACCGCCGATTGCGCACCGGTGCTGTTCGCCGCACATGAGGCCCGAGTCATCGGTGCCGCCCATGCAGGTTGGCAAGGCGCTCTTTCAGGGGTTATTGAGAACACCGTAAACACAATGACGACACTTGGCGCGGAGCCTGCGGCGATCACCGCCATGATCGGCCCGTGCATCGGTCAAACCAACTACCAAGTCGGACCGGAATTTCGCGACCGGTTTACCGATGCGGACGTAAACTATGCGACGTTTTTCATCCCATCCCCAGACACATCAAAACCGGATCACTGGCAGTTTGATTTGAAAGGGTTTGTTGAGTTCAGATTGCACGCCGCTGGCGTGGGGTCCATTTCCGCCATCGGCCTGTGCAGCTATGCCAACGCCGAAAACTTTTTTTCCTATCGGCGATCGGTGCATCGCGGCGAGCCGGACTATGGCCGCAACATCTCAGCTATCGCACTGACTGATGAATAGAGCAGTTATCATTGTGACGGGACTGTTGGTATTGGCGGCCTGCGCTGAGCTGCCCAGACCCTTTCAGGGCGCCGAACGAAACGATGACATTCTGGACACCATTTTGGTCAATCCCGGTGTCATGATTGCACCGGTGATCGGGGTTCCGGCCCCACTCAACACGCAATTGTCGGACACCATTGCCGAGGCTGCACAGGCGCTCGACATTGCCGCCGTGACGCGCAGTGCCGGCCGCAGCGCCAGCTTGCTGCAAGGAGAGTCCGAAATTGTCGACGGCAGCGGCGGAAAGGATCTTGTCTTCCGATGGGCTTTAACCAGTCCAGACGGGTTGGTGATTGATCAAACAGAGATGCGTGTGCCCGCCTTCGACGCAACGGCCGATGATCCCTGGCTGGTTTACGCCAACAGTGATTTATCGCCGATCGTCAACCAAACCGCCGCCTATCTTTACCAATGGCTTTATCGGCCGTCGGCCCTGGCCAGCAGACCGCAAGCACCACCCCCACCACCGCCTCTTGAGATCGACGGAATATATTCGATCTTCGTCCCAATCGTCACGGGCGCGCCAGGAGACGGGGGGCGTGCCCTCACCGAGGCGATGCGTCAATTGCTCAGCCTCGACGACTTGCTTATCCCTATCGAACTCGAATCCGGTCCGACACCCAGCACATATGTCATTGCTGGAACCGTCCAGACATCACGTCTTTCAGACGAGATCGAGGAAATAACAATTGATTGGGAGCTGATCGCTCCGAGCGGCGAGGTCTTGGGAACTGCCGGGCAGCAGAATCAAATTGCTGCCGGGAGCCTTGATCGTGAGTGGGGCGATACGGCGCTTTTTGCTGTGGAGGCTGCGGCAGAGGGTGTTCTGAACTTGCTGCTGCAATTTCCGCCGCTGGAATCTGGGCCTGGCGGACAGGTCAATTTGCGAGGATCCGTTGATTGAATGGACCGGAAAACAGTCATGTATTTACACCCTGAAATGCGCTTGATAGAAGACCCCAGATGGTGAAGGGCATCAGCTGCGTCAAAGCTGATCGCCAGGGGTGAGACAAAGGGATGCGGACATGAAACTCATTGCCGGCAACAGCAATGTGCCTCTTGCACAGTCGATTGCGAAATACCTCCACAGTCCATTGGTCAAGACAGAGGTGAAACGATTCGCGGACAATGAAGTGTTTGTCGAAATCCATGAAAATGTTCGTGGCGCCAATTGTTTCGTGATCCAGTCGACATCCTATCCGGCAAACGATCATCTCATGGAATTGCTCATCTGCATTGATGCTCTGTACCGGGCCTCGGCCGGAAGTGTCACCGCTGTGATTCCTTATTTCGGCTATGCGCGGCAAGATCGCAAGACGTCTGCCCGCACGCCCATTTCCGCCAAGCTGGTTGCGAATTTGATCACAACTGCCGGCGCAAATCGCGTTCTGACGATGGACCTGCACGCAGGGCAGATTCAGGGCTTCTTCGACATGCCGACCGACAATTTGTACGCGACACCGGTCATTGCAAGAGACATCAAAGAAAACTATCGGGACCAAGACAATCTGATGGTCATCTCGCCCGATGTCGGCGGCGTGGTTCGGGCAAGGGCTTTGGCCAAGCGTCTTGATGCCGACCTTGCCATCGTCGACAAAAGACGCGAGCGCGCAGGCGAATCCGAGGTGATGAATATTATCGGTAATGTGGAAGGCCGGGCCTGCATTCTGTTCGATGATATTGTCGATTCAGCAGGCACGTTGTGCAACGCCGCAGAGGCCTTGCTGGAACATGGCGCGTCACAAGTATCGGCCTATGTGTCACACGGCGTGTTGTCCGGTAAAGCGCTTGAGCGCGTTCAAAACTCTGCCTTTAAGGAGTTGGTTATTACAGACTCCATCGCAGCGACCGAAGCTCAAAAGAATACAGATAAGCTCCGGCAAATCACCATTGCGCCGCTGATCGGTGAGGCCATTCGCCGGATCGGAAATGCGGAATCGGTTTCCAGTCTTTTCAACTAATTCGCTCGCCCAAACCACGTCGCTGCCTTAAACTCATGACCCATGAGCGACATGTGCATTTTTGGGCCTGTCAGCAAGGATGTGATCTATCACGGCAAACGCAAGGTGATGGAGTCCGTGGGCGGCGTGCCCGTCTATGCCGGCCTAACGGCGGCAAAGCTTGGACTATCGCTTCAAGTTATCACCAAATGGGCCGCGATCGACGAGTCGCGCTTTGACGTTCTGAGACACGAAAACTCTATCAGCCTGCGGAATATTGGAACGGATGAGACGACATCATTCGACCTTGTTTATGACTCGGATGTGGAAACGGATCGTTTTTTGCGGCTCACGGCGATGGCGGATCCTTTCCGTGTTGCGGACCTTCAATACGCAAATGCAAAACTGCTCTATCTTGCCCCTTTGATGCAAAACGACATACATGCAGAGGTGATCGCAGCAGCCGGCAAGAGGTTCCAAGTTGCCCTCGATATTCAAGGACTTCTGAGGCAATCCAAAGACGGAGTTGTACACTCGTCCGACTGGCCGGAAAAATTGGAGACGCTCCCCAGCGTACACATTTTGAAGGCCAGCCACGCAGAGGCGGCCGACATCACGGGGGAAGACGATCCCGGAATGGCGGCACAACAAATCGCAGCCTGGGGGGTTGAGGAAGTGATCATCACCCGTGACCGCTGGGGCGCACATATTCTGAAAGATGGAGAATACGTCGATGTTCCCGCTTTTGAGCCCGTAAGGCACACAGATTCAACAGGCTGCGGCGATACATTTTTTGCCGCCTATCTTTCGCGCAGATTGCAGGGAGAGGACACGGCTCCGTCAGGCGCATTTGCTGCCGCCGCTGCGGCTTTGAAGATCGGGATTTGGGGCCCTTCTCAAGCGAACCGAGATGAAATTACCGCTTTTATGCAGTCCGCATCACGCCTGCCGCTTCGGCCAAACCGTTTATGACATCGCTTCAATGAAACTCTTTGTCTCCGGATCGGCGGGCAAATAGGATTCGACGTGCAATTCGTCAAGCGTCACGTCTTTCGGTGACCCCAATCGCATGGTCACGCAAAACAGATTCAGCGCGATATCGCCCTTCTTGAGACTGAATGGAACCATTAGTTTCGGCTCCTGCAAAAGCAGGTCTGCAGAAACGAATTCCGGAAAGGTCGGATATTGCATCAACTCTTCAAACATTCGGTTGTATTCGTCGGAACGCTTGGCATCCATGGCCCCGCGTATTCTTCGAAGAAATTGCGGCGCGAACTCCGACCAATTTTGGATATATTGGCTGAGACCCTGAGGATGAAACACAAACTTCAACATGTTGTTTCGCACGCCGTCCGGCAACTCACCTTCGTTGAAGAACAAATTTACGAAATTCGAATAGGACCGGTTTTCCATCAAAATGTCCCAGGACACATCCATGCAGACCGACCCATAGGGATCAAATTGTTGCATGACGCTTTCAAACATCGATTTGACATGCGCCATTTCCGGTGAGTTCAGATCCAATTCAGAGTAGAGGCCGGCGAAACCCGCCAATTTCAGCATGTCGTTGCGGTCCCGCAGCGGCACCTCCAGCGCATCGCAAATCATCACGATCAAATCCCGGCTGGGCCGCGATTTTTCTGTCTCAACAAAACTGATGTGGCGGGACGAAACACCTATTTCCAACGCCAAGTCCATTTGGCTTAAGCGCCGGAGCTGGCGCCACTTTTTAATATGTCCGCCTACGGATGTTGGACTGACTAAGGATATATTCATATTCAATTCCGATTTAGCCTTCAAAGACACAGTTAGAATAGATTGTGTTTCAGTTGTTTCAATTACCTATCAGGTAATTGTTTCTCGATCATGTCTTGGACAGGATGCTGCCATAGCCAATTGGAGGTAGACATGACCAAGACATTGATTTCGTTAATAGCTCTAACACTATTTTCGATGAGCCAGAGTGCCCAGGCAGGTGAATTTTCCGACGCGATGCAGAGCTGCAAGATGAGCCTTTCCGACTTTTACGGCGGCGAGAAAGAGCCGCGCATCAAATTTCGTGAAGCCAAAAGTCGGGGCGCCGGTGAAGCGCATATGTTTTTTCAAGTCCGGCCCCAAACCGCCAGCGGCCCAGGTGAAAAACTTGTGGTAAAATGTATTGCAAAGAAAAGCAGCGGCGAAGTAATCGCCCTGCACGTAAGGGACAACGAAACAAAAGAATGGGCGCTTGCAACCCAATAGAACGAAAGTGGCCGGATCCGGATGGGGCAGACACTGCCGCCCTGCTCCATCCTTCCTCCACTATTCAGCCGGTTGTTGCTGCTTTCGTTTTTCGGTCTGTTCAGGCCCTGAATGCAATCCCAAAGCAACAAAGATGTAATAGGCCAACAAATACACGACCATCGACACGATCAGGCCCAGCAGTGATGCGATGATCCAATCTGGGGCAAAAAAAGTGCTTGCCGCACCGGCAAAATATCCAATGAAGGCTGGAGGATGCCAGGCCGGCAGATGCCTTAACTGATCTTGTGTCCAATTCATGCGGCCAACCACATAATAGGACATGATCACCGGTCCGATGAGCGGCGGTGTGATATTGGCGAGCAGATTGATCCAATCCATAAAGCGCTCGTAAATGCCGAGACCGAGAATGGTGCCGAGCGTCCCACAAATGACGACCATGACATGACGGGGCTTTCTGAAAACGCTCGAGAGTTGAATCACCGGCAAATATAGATTGGCATCTCCCGTCGTCCAAAGCGCGAGACTCATCCCGATGAGACCGATGCCGCCGATGATCATGCCTTGTTGCAGCATATAGGTCGTGAAGTCATAGGTGCCAGCGACGACGCCGCCCATGGATCCGACGATTTGCAAAAACCACTGAGAAATAATCAATACGATAAAAGGAATGGCCAGTGCGACCCAGGCTTTCTTCGCGAACCGTGTGTATTCGGCCATAACGATGGCGCCCGCAATCCAAGATCCAACAACAAAATTGATGGCCTGAACCATGGTCATGGGTTCTTGAGCGGCAGCCTCTTGCGACAGAGCTAAGAAACCGGCCCATCCGCCCGCATCAACAATGTTAGCGTACATCGCGTAGAGACCGACCAACACCAAAATAACAACCGCGGGCACGCTGACCACTTCCAGACCGCGTATGCCGAAATAGGTCGTGGCGGTGTAGAGAATACCTGCAAAGACCGCAATCGCGTAAAAAGCAAAAGGCGAGGAGAACAATTGCGCCCAGGCATATCCGAATGCACCAACGACGATTCCCTGCCAGCCAATCAAAAGAAGGGCGAGAAAAATAACCGGAAGATAGGCGCCGACATTTCCGAAACCGAAGCGATAGAGCAAACCGCTATTGCAAGCTGTTCGGTATCCCATATATCCGACCAATGCGCCGATCACGAAGTTGATGAAATTACCGGCAAAAGAGGCCGTTACAAGGTCGGGCCAAAATGTCACGCTCTTCCCGAGCCCGGCGCCGACCAACAGGCCGGTCACCAGGAAGCCCCAGCCAAAGGCCAGGGTTAAGAGCGGCAGGGCGTCACGACGCTGACTGTCGGATAAGGGTGCCAAAGGATTGTCGGCACTTTGCTGCTCGGCCTGTTCATCCAGAGTCCACCAAGCTTTCAGTTTTTCGTTGAACGACATGGTCTCAACCTCCCCCGTTGATCTATACGGACAATCGCAAAGTCGCGTAAGCATGCCGAGTCTGCAGACCGCTAAACTAACACGGCCGGACGCATTGAACAATTTTGGGCGTTAAGTCGGCTAAACCGCCACTTCGACCAACTCACTCTGATCCGCAGTGGTCGCACGCTTTGAATCGACTGCCGCATAGATATGGCCGACTGTTTCGCGGTTTTTCAGGACACGCAACACCAATTCCGCCAAATCTTGTTGGTTGATGACACCTTTGACTTTCGGATTTTCCACAAGGATGGCCTCATTTGTGGGTTTACGGATCTTCTGCTTGCCGGGCCGTATGATCGTCCAGTTCAGTTCGGATTTCTGAAGTCGCTTTTCAGCCTTCGTCTTTGCGCGCGCGCAACCCCCGCTGAACAGTCTGAGCAAAAATGGTTTGGTCGACTTGCTGTTGCCGCAACCTATCTGCGTAACGAGCACAAAGCGCGACATATTGGAGGCTTCGGCAGCTCCGATCACATTGCTGTTTCCAATGGCGTCGACGGCCCGGCGGCCGCCGAGAAAACTGACGATGGTGGACGAGGAGTCCAAATCACCGAGAGCTTTGGTGATTTGGTCGACCTGCATCACATCGGCGGTTCGGATTTCAACACCGATCGGCGCCAGCTTTGATAAATCGCTTGCAGGGCGAGCAACGGCGATTACGTGCTCCCCACTCCCATTCAGTAATCGGCACAATTCAAGACCGCCCACCGACGTCGGACCAAACACAACCACTGTCCCCATGACCGGTCCCTCTCAACCTGAACCATTTACCCAAAACAGGATACTGCCGCCATGCGGACGTAATCAAGCTGATCTGGCGACCATGGTTAAAGGTCAAATGCGTGAATTTGGCCGCCGAAGGGCTTCCAGATCTTGCATCGATCAACCGCCGTCAGGTTTTTTCCCAGCGTCTGCCGACTTTGCAGCGCCCGAAACACAATATCCGCTAGATCTAGCCGGTGGATCGCGCCCATGACGTGTGGATCTTCGACGAGAACACCTTCACCGGTGGCTGGAGATCTTTCGGGCAGAGCCCCTGGCCGGATCACACACCAGTCTAAACCAGAGGCGTGCAAATACGCCTCGGCCTGTTCCCGAACATGGAGAGCTTTTTTCAAAAGTCGCCGAAACACCCACAGCACTGCTCCGGCGCTGTCTCCACATCCGACCGATGAAATCATGGTAAATCGCGAGGCCCCTGACATCTTGGCACCGTCAACAATATTCTTATAGGCTTGCAACGGAACGCGCGATCCATCAGTCATGTGGCCGCCAAGAAAACTGACGAATTGGGACGCGGTAGGAACGGATTCTAAGCATCTTTCGAATTGGTCGCGCTCTGTGGCATCTGCCACACAAACATGGCATCCCATCGAACCGAGCTCCTGGGCCGTCACTTTGGAACGAATAACAGCAAAGACGTCAAAACCCGATTGTCTCAATTGCCGCGCCAACGCGAGTCCGGATACACAACTGGCTCCGACAATGACGATCGACGACATTGAAAACAGCTCCTCCCGATGACGTCAAAACAGCCGAAAAGACCCTAAGCTTTGTCTTGAGATTTGGCGGCCGCCAGTTTCTCACGCTCGGCCTCAAGCACAACATTGAACTCAGCACCAATCAGAAAGACAGCCGCCGCCAAATATAAAAACAGCAGCAGAACAATCACGCCGCCAAGACTTCCATAGATCAAGCTGTAATCGGCAAAATTCACAATGTAGAATCGGAATGCGCTCGCCAAAGCGACCCATAATCCATAAGCCAGGAGTGCGCCGGGGAGCACGTTCCGCAAACCGTGATCCGCATCAGGCAAAAACCGATACATAATGACCGTCAAAGAAATCATCACCAATGGTGCAAAAAGCCATTCGCCGATAGCAATCAATGTTTCGGCAATCTCAGGCAAAGCCATATTGTCCGGCAGAAGTGAGACGGCGAGCGGGATCACAATATCCACAATGGCGGCAATCAAAACGGCAACGGCCGCGAGGACAACAATCAACGCCCCTTGAGCCCGGTGAAACAAAAAACTTCTGGGGCGCGAGATACCATAAACACGATTGAGACCACCGCGTAGCGCTTCAATGGCGTTGGCCGAAATCCACAAGGCCCCCAAAATACTTAAAGTCAAAAGAGAGCCGCTGGATTTTGAGACCACATCATCGATGATGGGTTCGATCGCATCGGCAGCCGCGCCCGGCACATTGGACAAGGCCCAATTGATGAAATTGTCGGCAGCCTGGGTCTCCTGGAATGCGGCAGCCAGGGCCGTCAGAAAAATCAGAAACGGGAAAATCGCCAGAAAGCTCAAGAATGCGACATTTCCTGCATAGTCCATGCCTCCATGAGAAAAAAAGCGGCCGATCGGTCGAAGAAAAAGTAAGAGTGCAGATCTTATCAATTGAAAAAATTGCATGCCGATATCTTTGATCACGGGATAATGGGCCTTTTCAGATAAGCCGATTCATCTCACTATATCTCATATTGAGCACGATGAACCCACGAAGGCGATTGGCACGATGAACGCGCTGGACGTTTGGCATAAAGACCACAGTTTCGGCCAGGATCGCGCCCAATCCGGCAAACCCACCTAGCGCATTGCAGATATATTCAATAGGTGGGCGGCGCGGGATTCAGGCCTAGCCACATCGGCAACTTCTTTTCATTGTGCCCCCTCACTAAACCACTGGAGAACCCCATGTCCGCTTACCTCGTTGCCGTTGCGCACATCACCGACTTTAACGACAATGTCAAAAAATATGCCCAATTATCGGCCCAATGGGCTGCCGAAAACGGCGGGGAGTACAAGATTCGTGGCGCTGCCGCGACAGTCGGCGAAGGTGAGCTGCTGGCAGGCCGGTCCGTGATTGTCAGCAAATTTCCGAGCATGGAACATCTCAAAGCGTTTTATGAGTCCGACAAGTATCAAAAAGAGATTAAACCCCTCCGGGAAGGTTCGGGCACCTACGACATCGCTTTGTTTGAAGGCCTCGACTGAGGCTCGTCGCGCTTGATGACGCAAGCCAATTCAAATGGGCGCATTCAAGTATTGCTTGCTTGTGCCGTCACATATGCAGCGGCACTGGTCGTCGCCTATTTGACTGTCGTTGCCCTTCCCGATGATCTTCATCCGATTTGGATCGCCTTGATCGCAGACCTGGCGGCGACCCTCGTTGTTTTTGTCGCGGGGGCGATCGTCGGCAATTCGAGTCTCTACGATCCTTATTGGAGCGTGGCGCCGCTCGTGATCATTGTCTATTGGGCGCTTTCCGATGTCGACGGCGACGCCAACCTGATACGCACCGCGCTTGTCATTGCGGTGGTCTATGCTTGGGGACTACGCCTGACGTTCAACTGTTTTCGTCGATGGACCAGCTTGAACCATGAAGACTTTCGATATCAGGATTTGCGAAAGTCGTCCGGGCGCCTGTATCCGTTGGTTGACCTGTTCGGCATCCAGCTGTTTCCCACCCTGCTTGTCTTTGCCGGTTGTCTGCCGCTCTATCCGGCACTGACCATGGGCGGCAGCCTCGGCGTGTTTGATGTTCTGGCGGTTTTACTGGCAGGTTTCGGCATCTTCTATGAAACTTTGGCGGATCAGCAGCTCAGAAAGTTCCTGGTCACCCGCAGCGACGCCAGCAGAGTCTGTACGAACGGCGTGTGGGGCCGGTCGCGCCATCCAAACTATTTAGGCGAAATGAGCTTTTGGGGCGGTCTTTGGTTTTTTGCACTGGCGGTCAACCCGGATTGGTGGTGGACCGGTATCGGCGCGCTTGCCATGATCATTCTCTTCGTCTTCATCAGTATCCCGATGATGCAAACCCGGCACAAGCAGAGACGGCCGGACTATGAAGAGCAGGTGCAAAACATCCCGGTGCTTTTGCCTAAATTGAAAGGCTGACGGCCGGCTTTTCCATTAAGCTTGGCGGGCAAGGTCTTGAAGATCCGCAACGGTTTTCTGGCTTGGCTGTTGCTTGGGCATGCGGTTCCACGCATCCAAAGCAGCGATCTTGTAGGCCTCAGCCAAGGTCGGATAGTTGAAGGTGTTTTCGACGAAATACTCCAACGTGCCTTCCAAATTCAAAACAGCTTGCCCGATATGAATCAGCTCCGTTGCGCCTTCGCCGACAATATGGACACCCAATAAACGCCGGGTCTCTAAGGAGAAGATCATCTTCATAAAGCCGGAATTGAGGCCCATTATGTGACCGCGCGAGGTTTCCCGAAACCTGGCAACACCGCATTCATAAGGGATCGCCTTTTCCTGAACCTCTTCCTCGGTCATGCCGATGATCGACATCTCGGGGACGGAATAGATGCCGTAAGGGAAGAATTCAGGTGGGTCGTGGGCCTCTTGCCCGAAGGCATGACAGGCCGCAATGCGCCCTTGTTCCATCGAGGTCGAGGCGAGGCTCGGAAACCCAATCACATCTCCGACGGCGTAGATATGCGGTACCTCGGTTTGGAAACTCTTACTGTCAACGGACAGACGGCCGCGTTTGTCAGGCTGCAATCCGCTGGCTTCAATATTCAGCGTGTCCGTCGCCCCCTGACGACCGGCTGCGAAGAGAACCATATCGGCTGAGACCAGCCGTCCATTTGTCAGTTGAACGCTGCAACGATCGCCGTCTACGCACGCCACCGACTTCACTTGCGACTTGAAGTAAAGGCGCATGCCGCGATCGCGCAGATCATGAACAAATTCATCCACCAATTCCCGGTCGATAAAGCCGAGCATGGAATCCGCCGCTTCAATGACGGTGACTTGAACATCGAGCGCGGAAAAAATCGTTGCATATTCAATACCGATCACGCCGGCCCCAATGATGACCATGGACCGAGGCAGGTAGGACAAATCAAGAATCTCGTCACTATCGAGAACACGACGCCCATCAAACGGTATGTTATTGGGACGAAATGGCCGGGTCCCGACGGCCAAGACAATCCTGTCCGCCGTAAACTCGATGACGTCTTCTTTGTCTGTCAGCACTTGGATGCGTTTGGAATCGAGAAAGCTCGCGGTGCCACGTAACGTCTGAACCTTATTGCGTGCAAATTGATGCTCCAAGATCTCCACTTCGTGAGAGAGCGTCATATTCAAACGCTCCAAAAGATCGTCTGCACCGATGTCTTGTTTGACGCGATAGGATCGTCCGTAAAAGCCGCGCTCCCGCCAACCGGAGAGGTTCAGAACGGTTTCTCGCAAGGTCTTGCTGGGGATCGTGCCGGTATGAACCGAAACACCGCCGACTTGACGGCCTTTTTCAACCATCAAAACACTTTTGCCGAATTTGGCGGCCTGGATCGCTGCCCGGCGACCGGCAGGTCCGCTGCCGATAACAATCAGATCATAATGCGACATGTCTTGCCTGAGCCCCTTACCCTTAGGAGGCCCAAACTAAGGCACAGCCGTATCCATTTGATTAAACATGCGGCAAAGATGGCAAAAGTCGAACAAAACACCAGAATCTCCATCTTTACCGAATTTTCTGCTGTTTTCGTGAACAATTTCAGCAAAAAGACAAGGAATTCTGTGACTGGATAGGGGATAATCCAACGCCTATTGGTTAAAACGCGATCGATGATGTCCGCTTTGGTTTAGAGTCGCCGACATCATCACAATCCTTTTGTGAGCGGCCTCATGCGTTCTATTCAACACCCTTATCTTCTCTTTCTGGGCGATGCCCCAGATCCTCTCGCAGCCAAAGTGGCTCAAGGCATTGTCGATTGGCGTCCAGAATTCTGCGTCGGCCAATTCCGATTGCCCAATTGCCATGCAGATCTCGGCCTCGAAGACATGACACTGGCCCAAGCCAAAGACGCAGGCGCCAAAACTCTTGTTATTGGTGTGGCCAACCGGGGCGGCGTGATTGCGGACAGTTGGATTGAAGTCTTAAGCGCAGCCCTTGCACAAGGATATGATTTGGCGGCGGGCCTGCATAACAAACTTGCCGATATTCCGCAGCTTTCGGACCTCGCCGCGCAAAACGGTCAAACCTTGTTTGATGTGCGCCACCCAACCGACACATTTGATGTCGGGTCGGGAGAGAGAAGATCGGGACAACGGGTATTGGCTGTCGGTACGGATTGCTCCTGCGGCAAAATGTACACAACACTTGCCATGGAAAAGGAAATGCAATCCCGCGGCATGAAGGCAAGTTTTCGGGCAACGGGACAAACCGGCATTTTAATCACTGGGAACGGGGTTTCGATCGATGCGGTGGTTGCCGATTTTATTTCCGGCGCCGTCGAGTCGCTCTGCCCGGACAATGAAGCAGATCATTGGGACATTATTGAAGGCCAAGGATCCTTGTTCCACCCATCATTCGCAGGTGTTTCCATGGGGTTGCTGCACGGCGCCCAAGCGGATGCATTGATTATGTGTCATGAACCGACACGCACGCATATGCGTGGCCTGCCGCACTATCCCCTGCCCGATATTGAAGAGTGTATGGACGCCAATTTGAGGGCTGCACGTTTAACAAATGAAAATGCTCGCTTCGTCGGTTTGTCGATCAATACATCTAAGCTGGATGAAGGTGAAGCTGACACCTACCTCAAAGACTTGACGCGAAAATTCGATCTACCCGCCGTCGACCCTTTCCGCTCCGGCATCGGACCCATTGTGGAAAATCTCTAGCAACCCATGAAACTGACCGCGCAACACGAATCTTGGCCGCTCAGAACAAGCTTTCAGATCGCGCGGGGCTCAAAATCGAGTGCAGAAACTGTTTGCGTCCTGCTCGACGACGGCAGCCATCGCGGCCGCGGCGAGTGTCTGCCTTACAACCATTATGGTGAGACCGTCGACGGCGTTATCGCCACCATAGAAAGCTTACGAGACAAGTTGGCAGATGGACTGAACCGGGAAGGCCTACAAACCGCGTTGCCGTCGGGCGCCGCACGCAACGCTCTCGATTGTGCATTCTGGGACCTTGAAGCCAAACAAAGCGGCGCACGGATTTGGGACCTGCTCGGAATGGAGACGCCATCAAACCTCACAACGGCCTTTACGCTGTCTTTGGATACACCGGTGGCCATGAACGCCAGTGCGAAAGAAAATGCGGATCGCGCGTTGTTGAAAGTCAAGCTCGGCGGACCGGAAGATCTCGATTGCATCAAGGCAGTGCGCAAAGGCGCTCCCAATTCCCGGTTGATCCTCGACGCCAATGAAGGCTGGAGCGTTGAAACCTACAATCATCTTGTGCCCGAATTGGAGCGGCTCAATGTCGAAATGATCGAGCAGCCCTTCCCGGCAGAGCAAGATGACAGGTTGCTGGATGTTGCACGCCCTATACCCATATGCGCGGACGAATCCTGTCATGATGCAAAGTCGTTTGATTCATTGCTTGGCAAGTATGACATAATCAATATCAAGCTCGACAAAACCGGTGGGCTGACGGAAGCCCTGAAACTTCGCAACAAGGCTGTCGATGCAGGAATGCAAATTATGGTCGGCTGCATGGTGTCGACATCACTTTCTATGGCGCCGGCGATGCTGCTGGCCAATGATGCCAGAATTGTTGATCTCGACGGCCCACTGCTTTTGGCGAAGGATCGCAAACACGCTATTGTCTATCGAAACAGTGTGATGGAGCCACCGGCGCAGGCGCTTTGGGGTTAAGCGGGGCAGACAGGGGTAAAGAAAGACGGATATATGTCGCGAATTGTTTATGTGAATGGTGCATTTCTCCCTGAGGATCAGGCAACCATATCCGTGTTTGATCGCGGGTTTCTGTTTGCGGACGGTGTTTACGAAGTCACGTCGGTGCTCAATGGCCAGTTGATCGACAATGCTGCGCACCTTGGACGCTTGCACCGGTCTCTTTCGGAACTTTCCATGCCCTCGCCGGAAAGCGACGAACGCATTACCGAAATTCAGATGGAACTCGCAAACCGTAATGATTTGCGGGAGGGTATGATTTACCTGCAGATTACGCGTGGGGCTGCCGATCGTGATTTCAAGTTTCCCAAAGACGCGGCCTCAAGCCTGGTAATGTTCACACAAACCAAAGCCCTGATCGACAATCCACAGGCCAAGACAGGTCTTTCCGTGATCACCGTGCCGGATATCCGATGGAAACGGCGGGATATCAAAACCGTCGGATTGTTGGCCCCGTCCATGGCGAAACAGGCCGCCGCCGATGCGGGAGCCGATGATGCCTGGATGGTCGAAGACGGCTTTGTGACCGAAGGCACATCGAACAATGCGTATATCGTCAACAATCAGGGAGCCGTCATCACGCGGCATCTTGGAAATGAAATTCTGGCGGGCATTACACGCAGGGCTGTATTGCGATTGGCTGAGGAGCAAGACGTCAAAATAGAAGAGCGGCCTTTCACCGTGGACGAAGCCAAAGCTGCCCGAGAAGCCTTTGTCACCAGCGCGTCAACGTTTGTCTGCCCGGTGGTGAAGATTGACGATCAACGGATCGGGAACGGCGCACCGGGTCCGCTGGCCAAACGCCTCCGTCAAATTTATATTGAGACGGCCCTCGCCGGGGGTTTCTAGCTCAGCTCCCGCTGTTGAGCGGCGCAGTGTGAAAGCGTTCGATGTTTCGGCGCTCCAGCGCTTTGGGATCATTGCGGAACATATCCCGCAGCATTGTTCCCCCCGCGCCTTCAAAAAGATCTTCTTCTCCCTTTTCCATAGCGGCGAAAACATCGCGGGCATGTTCAAGAGGAGAAATTGTCGGGTGGCCTTTAGCGGACATGCGCGTTTCGACACCAGCCGTATAGGCGCCCGCCACAAACACATTCTTATGAAAGAGCTCGGCGCGAATCCCTTGGGTCATCATGGCCGCCGCCGCTTTGGCGGCGCTGTAACTTGAATATTCCGGAACGCAGAAAAGTGCACCGATAGACAGAATATTGAGAATGGCGCCGCCGCCGTGACCGACGATAATCGGGGCAAAGGACCGGCACATCCCGACTTGCGCGAAAAAGTCCGTTTCCATGACCGAGCGCGCATCTTCCAAGCTGGTGGCGCTCAAAAAGCTTCGCTCTTTAGGGTCCGGACTGCCACCGATACCGGCATTGTTGATCAGGAATGTGACATCTGTGGCGGCTTCGGCGGCAGCGTCACGATGCTGTGTCTTTGTAACGTCAAGAGTGAGAGGCACGATGCGTTTCGGGTCTAAATCAACAACCTCATCCAAGGTCTCCGGCCGGCGCGCCGCTGCGTAAATACGTTTGACATCGCGCTCAAGTAAGCCTTCGACAAATCCAAGGCCGATACCTTGATTGGCACCTGTGACCAGCGTGACTGAACCGTCAACGTTAAATCCCATATCAGCCTCCCGAAATTGTTTGCGACAGACTACACTGGTGTTGACGCCCTCCTTTGTGGAAAGAACCGCGCGACCGCAAGTCAGACTCTACCCATGGGCCGACAGAAGACGTTCCGTTGTTTCATAGACGTCCGACGGTTTCACACCCATGGGCAAGTGAATGAAAGCCGATTTCAGCGGGAGCAACTGAGCTGCACGCAAGCCCAAATAAAAAATATCGTTGCAATAGAAATTGCCAGCATCATCGGATTGCAGAACATCATTTAAAAGACACGGGGAAGACAATTGATCAGGACCGGGTACCATCTTCGGCCCGCGAGTTGCGCAACTCTCAATAGAGATCTCATGGCGATCGGCGGCCAACCCGAGCGAGATAATAAAATCGGGTTTCACCGTAGCGACCTGATCTTGGAAAATTTGAAAGCAGGTATCGTCCACCGGCAGCAGACAAGAGAAAACCGCCCAACCGACAAATTCGGGGGCGGTTTCCAGAAAATCTTGTGATGGATTTGACGCATGCTCGGCCCAAGGTTCAAATCCTGTAAGAAGCAGCGTTTTGGTTTTCACCTGTTTAGACCATCAAAATGCAATATAGAGCCAAGCTGATGTTGAAAGTATGCTGAATGACAACGTCATTGAAAAGATCTGACTAAGCATTTTCTCTCTCCTTCTCCGTTGTCCTTGCCCTCAAACCCCAAATCGTTGGTAGGGAAAGAATGAGTCAAAAAAGAAAAGAACTCATATAAAAAGCCTCTAAACCTTGAGCCTTGTTTCAGTCGAACTTTAGATAGCAATGCAATTGCTTGATTCGAATACAGAAATAGAATCGAAAAAATTTGAACTTTTTTCGAGATTTATTTGATTTGAGACTGAATCGAATTGATTGACCGTGAACTGCACGCGCAGGCCACCAGGTAGACCGGCTCATCACAACCCTGTGTAATCGGCTTCAGCGGACTTGTCAGAGCAGGATCGCGATGAAAAAGTGGCTTTCAGTGGATGAGGAAAAAACAGGGGACCCCGACTGATGACGAATTTGCTTTCCCGCCGTCAATTGATCCAAACCAGCGTGAGCGTCGCTGCCGTTTCGCTGATGCCTTACCGCGCTTGGGCGGGTATTGACGATATACCGCGCAGTTCCTTCGACGGTACGACGACCGCGGATCAAGTGGCTGAAGGCATGGACCTGACCGGAAAGACCGCATTGATCACCGGAGTGAATTCCGGCATCGGATATGAAACCATGCGCGTGCTAGCCGCCAAGGGCGCACATGTGATTGGCGCCGCCAGAACCATGGAAAAAGCGAAAACAGCGTGTGACAGCGTTGAAGGCAAAACCACACCTGTCGTCTGTGAGCTGACGAACTTTGAAAATGTTGCTGCTTGCGCCGACACAGTGAAAGCTATGGGCGAGCCGCTGGACATGTTGATATGCAATGCAGGCATTATGGCATTGCCGAAATTGGAGCAAGTCAACGGGATTGAGAAACAATTCGTGGTCAACCATTTGGGACATTACGTGCTGTCGCGTCGCCTGCTGCCGCAAGTGGAAGCTGCCCCGGAGGCGCGCATTGTGATGCTCAGCAGCGTCGGGTATCGAAACGCACCGAAAGTAGGCATTGAATTTGATAATTTGTCGGGCGAGCGGGATTATTCCGGCTTCAAGATGTATGGCCAGACCAAACTGGCCAATCATCTCCACGCTCGTGAACTGGCCCGGCGCTATAGCGGTACCAATGTGACCGCCAACTCCGTCCATCCGGGCTTCGTCAGAACCAATCTCGGCCGTTACTTCATGCCGAAAAGACCGGAAGGCGCGCCTGAGCCCACCATGTCCGGCGGACGGCAGATGAAGGACCCCAATCAGGGCGCCGCTACAAGTGTCTATGTGGCAACGCACGAAAACCTCAACGGCGTCAGCGGCTATTACTTTGCCGATTGCAATCCTGAGCAAACGGTGGGGCCGCATATGGAAGATGACGCCCTCGCCCTCAAACTTTGGGACGTCTCGGAAGACCTGACCAAGGACTACATCGCCTAAAACCGGGCCCGGCGGCCGGCAAATGTCTTGACACGATCTTGGCTTTTCTGTAATTTCTGTCTATACAGAAACTGGAGAAACAAATGGATCTGACGCCTGCCATGGAAAAATACATCCTTCATTGGGGGGAAATGGGAACCCAATGGGGCGTCAACCGGTCTGTCTCCCAGGTCCATGCGCTCCTCTATCTCTCTGAGGAGCCCCTTTCCGCCGAGGAGATATCCGAGACACTTGGGATGGCCCGGTCCAATGTGAGCACCAGCCTGAAGGAATTGATGTCTTGGAACATTATATCGCGCACCCATGTGCTGGGAGATCGGCGGGATCATTTTGAAGCCAAAACCGATCTTTGGGAATTGTTGATGGCTATCGTGCAAGGCCGCAAGGCCCGCGAGATTGATCCCACACTGAGCATGCTTCGCCAATGCGCTCTGGAAGGCCAGGATGATAAGTCCACACCGCCCCATGTGCAGGAGCGTATTGAGCGGATGCTCGAATTCATGGAGACGCTGACCGTTTGGTATGAGCAAGTCAGCAAAATTCCCAAACCCACTTTGGTGAAACTGATGAAAATGGGAAACCGCATTACGAAATTTGTCGGCAAGGGATGATTTTTTTTGCGCATCTTATTTCTGTTATTTCAGAAATAACCGACAGAAAATTGGTGGCCGCGATGAACGTAACCAATCAAGTCGAAACACTGCCATTTCAAGCAAACGTGAAAACGCGCCGCATAATCAAACAAGGCGGAGCGGCTGCAAAGCCAAGACTCTATGACCTCGGCAACTACATGCGGCCGGAGGATTGGCGGCGCCTGCCCCCGGCCATTCAAAAGAGATTTGGCGCCCACGAAGACCCGCCGCAAACGGACTATTACGGCAACATGGAAATCGTGCGCCGGTCTTTCCTAGGCTTTTGCCTGGCGCATCTCAGCCGGCCTTTGGGGGCGCCTGTGCCACCCTTCGCAGGCAAAAATGTCCCGACAATCGTTCGACTCTACGAAACACCAGCAAAGGACGGCATTGTTTGGGAACGCCGTTACGCATTTTCAAACAATCGAGCGACAACGATCAAATCCATAAAGCTCTACACGGATACGGAGGGACTTTTGGAATGGGTCGGCGGCGGACTCGGTATGTATTTGGACGTCTTTGAACAAGATCAAAAACTGCACTTTGTCAGCCAGTCCTATTTTTGGCGCAAGGGGCCCATCACCATACCATTGCCCGCTTGGCTCAGCCCCGGCAGGACACACGTGATCCATACAGATGAAGGCAATGGATGGTTTCGCTTCACCATGAGCATCATCCATCCCCTTTTTGGAGAGCTCTACTTTCAAGACGGTCTGTTTAAGGACGAGGAGTAAAAGGATGGAACTCGTTTTAATCGTGTTTGTAATCCAAGCTGTGATCGGCGCCGTCGATAATCTTTGGCATCATGAGATGACGGAAGATCTCACCCATCGCCCGACAGCCCGGAAAGAATTGGTGCTGCACACAACGCGCGAGTTTCTCTACGCCTTTATCTTCCTCGGTATTGGCTGGATGTCCTGGCATGGCCTATGGGCCATCGCTCTCGCGATCCTGATCGGAACCGAGATTGTGATCACCTTGTGGGATTTTATTGTCGAAGATCAAACGCGAAAGCTGCCGAAATTTGAGCGCGTTCTTCATACCATTCTCGCCATCAATCTGGGAATCATCTTGGCCTATTTGGCACCGGTTTTGGTGGAGTGGTTTGGTCGGCCAACAGATCTCGTCAGCGCCTATTACGGTTGGCTGAGCTGGGCTATGACAGGCATGGGCGTGGGCGTCTTTCTCTGGGCGTTGTACGATCTCTATGCCGTTGTCAGATTGGGTGTTCCTGAATGGCACCGCCGCCCGATCAAAGCCGGCGTCAAAGCAAAGCCAAGGCATGTTTTGATCACCGGGGGTACCGGGTTTATCGGTCAGCATCTTACCCGCAAACTGATTGAAAATGGCGACCACCTCATCCTATTGGCGCGCGATAAAGCCAAAGCCGACTATTTGTTCGGCCCCCATATTGATCTTGTTGAGTCTCTGGACGAGATCGACGATCAGACCCATGTTGATGCCGTTATCAACCTGGCCGGCGCACCGCTGCTCGGTGGTCTGTGGACCAAAGCACGGCGAAAGGTGCTGAGAGAGAGCCGTCTCACGATCACCCAAGATCTGACGGATCTTTTGGGAAGGCTCGACACCCGGCCGCAAGTTTTGATCAGCGGATCCGCCGTCGGCTATTACGGCACAAGTGAGAGTCAAACATTCACTGAAGGCGATCCAGCGGACAAGAATTTCACGGCACAGCTCTGCGCCGACTGGGAAAACGCCGCTCTGAAGGCAGAGAAATGGAACGTCCGTGTGTGCCTTATGCGCATGGGTATCGTGTTCGGCAACAATGGCGGTGCCTTTCCGCAACTCACGCGCCCCATTCAATTCGGTCTCGGCACGATTTTCGGCTCCGGTCAGCAATGGATGAGCTGGATTCATATCGATGACCTCATCCGTATGATCTGCTGGGTGCTGGACGAACAAACCGTCAAGGGTCCCATCAATGCAGTGGCACCGGAACCGGTCACTGCCGCTACGTTCACGCACACAATTGCCAATCAACTCAAGCGGCCGGTTTGGCTCAAAATGCCCGAACGCGTCATCACTGGTTTGATCGGAGAAATGTCCGAGTTCTTTGTTCGGGGACAAAGAGTCGAACCGGCGAGAGCGGAACAGCTCGGCTTTGAATTCAATCATGGGACTCTCGGCCAGGCAGGTGCCGGTCTTCTGGCAACGGCTGAAAATACCGGGAGCCCGGAAGACCAATCTTGCAGCATCTATTATAATGATGCCTGCCCGATCTGCGATGGAGAGATTGCACATTATCGCAAACTGACCGACGCAGACGCCCTGGCATTGCGATTTCATGAGATCAGTCGCGACGCAGCTCACCTCAAACAATACCGTCTCAGCACTGAGGATCTCAAAAGACGTCTTTATCTGATCGACCAAACCGGAAACCTGAAAGGCGGCGCCGATGCCTTCCTTCTGATTTGGCGGGAAATCCCACGCTATCGCTGGGCAGCACGTCTTTTGGCCTGGAAGCCCGTCTTTTGGCTGGCGGAGATAGTCTATGACGGTTTGGTGGCGCCCTGCCTCATGGCATGGAATCAACACCGAGAGGCTCGTCTCGCAAGGCAGGCTCGTCATGGCTAGACGTACCCCCCTTTATCAAAGACTTATCGGTGCCGACTATGCGGATTTGCCGGACATCACGCAGAGGATCCATAATGTCGACGGTGAAAAGATCGCGCGAGGACGCGGGCGGGTTACCCGCAACAAAAGCGCGATTGGCAACTGGCTTGCCGATTGTCTCGGCATGCCAAAGGCCGCCGCCGATATTCCGGTTGCCGTTGTCTTTGAAGAACAAAACGGTGGTGAGATGATCTCCAGAAATTACGACGGTCATATCTTGACCACATATCAAGCCGAGGGCAACGGCCGAGATGCAGGCCTACTGAAAGAAACATTCGGGCCGGTGGCGCTTTTCATTCACCTTGATGCCCATAAAGCGGGTATTGATTTTCATCTTCGAAAAGCGACAATCGGCCCCATACCACTTCCCAAAATGCTCAGACCTCGCGTAACAGCCCGCGAGCGGTCTCAGAACGGCCAACATCACTATTTCGTCTGTGTCGGACTCCCGTTTGTCGGCACTTTGATAGAATATGAAGGCACGTTGGATCTGAAACAGCAGGACCATGATGAACGACACACCGAACGTATTGATGTTGTTTGACGGCGTCTGCGCCTTTTGCAGCGGCGGTGTCCGGTTCATCCTGAAGCGGACAAACGACAATGTGAAATTTTGCGCGATGCAATCAGACGCCGGATTGAAATATCTGGAACAGTTGGACCTGCCCAAACAGGATTACGAAACCGTGGTTCTGATGATCGATCAAACCCTGCTCTATAAATCCGATGTGATGGTCCGCCTGCTAAATCTTATGGGCGGCGGCTGGAACATTCTGTCAGTTATGCTGCGAACAATCCCAAAACCCATCCGCGACCGGATCTATGATTTTGTTGCCCGCCATCGCTTCAAAATCATGGGCCGCCGGAAAACATGCCTGATGCCGGACGCCTCGACCCGATCCCGTTTCCTGGTTTGACGCATTCGTTCAGACCCTTTGACGGACAATTCCGCAATCACCATTTGCCCTCAAGAGCGGCGCGGGAGATGATAGCAAACCAGTCGGGAGCGCACCGGATATGTTTCGACAAAAAACCGCCATCGCCACAGCTTTGTGCTTTCTGTCATTCAGTTTTGAAACGGGATTTGCCCAACAGGCTTCACCTCAGTCATATGACGAGACACTTTGCTCTTTTGCCCAGAGATACATCGTCAATGCGGAGACCAATCCATCTCTTTTTAAGTTGAATGTTCAAAGCGCCCAAGGAATTGGATTCCACACGATTCAAATGGATGCGGATGGGGAGACCCAAACCGTCTCCATTGCAACAACCAAGACGTCTGCAACACTCAACGGCGCGGAGACCCCAACTTATGTCTCCTGCAAGATGGTCAACCGGGACCGGGTCAATGACGTTCTGGACCTCAATCTCGAAGGCGAAGCGCGCTCTTGCAAGAACATCAATGAAGAAACCTATCGGCACGCTCTTGAGTCGTTGACACCCAACGAGCGCCTGCGCTTCGAGACCGACGGCAAGCCGCTCAAATTTGTCGATGATTATGTCTCTGTGGGTGGCAGTGAGTGGCTGCCCGCATCCGTGAGCCCTTACATTCAACATATCTGGCCCAAAGACCATCCGACCGGTTTTCTGGAGGTTCAAGCGCCATCAGTGCAGGTGCCCTGGAACTCCGAAACACGCGAATTCTTCGAGGGCACACATCACTGCAAGCTGATCACCAAAGCGGCCATGCGAAATTGGATGACCGGCGGCGGGCTTCGCGGCGATACCGAGCTTTTCCCGGCCGACAAGCCGCAGTGTTTTGCGCCGTCATCGCCGACCTCCAAAGCGGGGAGCTGTCAATTCTACTTTGCGCCGGCCGACGCCATGTTTTGCAACGATTATAGCGGGTCCGACTGGACCGTTGAAAAGGCCAAGGCGGCCTGCGGCAAACGCCACGCATCGCGCGCGGCCCTTACCGCCGCAAGCAGTAAGTATGAAGGCAAAGGCGGGCTTTATAGTGTCTCAACATGCGCCGCACGGGACGATGTGACGGAGATCTTGGGCACGTGTGTTTTTCAATGCAACACGCCCGGTGAAAATCAATGGCGCACCCTCGCGCCTGCATCAGCCGCAGGCGGCAATGATATGATGAGCAAAGCCTGCGACCTTTATATTGAGGGCTCACCGGTAAGCACCGAGTAACCTACTCCACGTTGATCTGAGGGGCATCGGCCAACACCACATGGAATTGGCCTGTGCCTTCGCGCAGCTTCTTGGCGTCTTCATATTCCGGCGAGTTCCAAAAGGCCTGGGCGGTTGCCCGGTCAGGCCATTCTGAAATCACCATGCTGCCGTCTTCGCACCAATCTCCTTCGAGCAAGTCCAAGCCACGGCTCTGCAACACATAACGTCCGCCGAACTTGGTCACCAGACCGGGAACAGCCTCTGCATAGGCCTGAAATTTTTCCCGGTCGGTCACCTTGGCGAGGACGATCATGTAGCACTTCGTCTCGGCCATATTAGTTGTGGCCTCCGCGAGGCAACTTCTCGCCTTCCACTTTCTTTTTGAAGTAAGTCCAGCTGGTTTCGTTCGGGCGATCGTCATCACCTGGAGGCGGTGCTTTATAGATCGGAGCTTTCTCTTCAATGTATTTCTTCATCACGTCGGAAAGCTCATCGTAACCACCGACTTTGCGGCCAGCCGTGTGCATATAAATGATGCCTTCACGGCCTTGCATTTCCATCCAAGGCAACCAGTCCGACATGCGCACCCAACCGACCTGCACTTCGGCCGTGTCTTTTGACATGTCGGTTAAGCTGTCGAGATCGCCCAAGAAGTTGAACATCTCTGTGGCGTGATACACGCCGCCCACATTCTTCTGATAATCCCCCTGCAAAACGTTGTGGTAAAAGAGGGGTACGGCGGAAGTTGACCACCATCTGTCACCGCCTTGTTTGCCGCGGAACATCTGAATCGGTTTTCCGTCGGACGTATAGGCGAAAAACGGCGGCTGATTGACCGGGTCATTTTCCACGTGGAGCACTTTGACCGTATCGCCGGTCCAAGGATTGTCCCAGGTTTCAAGCGGCTCGCCGGTTTCCGTATCAAGATAGAGCAGAATCTCACGAGTCACCAAACGCACGCCCGGTCCGCGATCACCACCATCGACAGTCACGCACATGCGCACATTCATGCCGTCCACATTGAACATATTGATGTCCGGCTCACCCCGGCGCCGGGAATAGGCATTGCCGCTCCAGGAATAAAAGATGGGTTTTTCATCTTCCATTGAGCATTGAACTTTGCGGAAGGCATTCAATCCGCCTTCCGGGGTGGTGAGATCCAATCTCTCTTGCGCAAAAGCGGGCTGGCCGATGGATGCCAATCCTGCGCCCATGATTGCCGCACCTAAAAGCGATTTTAGTGTGTTTGTCATTGCAAATATCCTTATTGCTTTATTGTTCGGAAGACGTCGAAAAGAACTCAAGCCATGCGCCTTCGGGCGACTGAATGGCCACTATATTGACATTACCATACGGCTTCAATTCCAAGGCTGCGGGGCCGGCCACAATCGGAATTTCCTTTTCAGAAAGAAGCTCCAAGAATTTGTTCCAATCGTTCACCGGAAAGCGAAGACCGAGAATGCCGCGGTTGGGCGGAACGGCTCTGCTGGAGAAATCCCGGCCCGTTGCCCCATCGAAACTCAGAATCTCAACGGAGCCTTCATTCACTCCGTCAGGATGCAGAATGTAAACGGTTCGCGGAATCTGCGTTGTCAGATTGTGCGGTAGGCCAAGAACATTGGGGCCCTCTTCGGCACTGGCACCAACATTCTCCAAATAAACCTCCATGCCCAGTAGATCGCGATAAAACGTCAACGTGCTTTCAATATCAGACACCACCTGTGTCGAATTAAAGGCACGGCTGAATTTTTTCAGATTGGGCCAACCTTCGAGAACGGGCTCGATCCGTTCAATCAGCGCGAACCGTACCCCGTCAGGACCACGAACGATCCACTCTTTGACGCGAAACGGTCCAAACGTGAACTCTGTCGGATCGGTTGCCGACTGGAAGCCCAAAGCTTCAAGTTCTTTTTGTGCAGACGCCATATCTTTGACGCGCATATTGAAGTTAAAGATACCGCCCGTATCCCAACTTTGATCGTTCGAGCGGATCATCTGGCGTTCAACACCAGTGACTGATACCAGCCGTACAAAGCCGGTTTGCGTTCCCGCGTTGGCCATCAAAGCTTCGGTGATCACAACGTCATCAGGCAGGTCCCAATGTTTTGCCAAATCAGGATCAACGGGGCCTTCGTGGCGCAACTCCCAGCCGGCAGTCTGCGTGAAAAATGCTTTCCACGTTTCCATCTCTTGTACGGAGAGAACAACTTCCTGGAATCCGTTGAAGGGTTTCGATTCCTGTGCGGCTATCTCTACCGATGACGCGGCTAAGCAACATGCAAAAGCAATGACAGCTCTGAAGGTTTGCAGCATTGTCTAGTCCTCAACCTGTTCAAACACTTCGACCACAAAGTTGTTGGGCGCCAACAAAGTGGCCACCCGAACCTTCCCTTGGGTCGGACTGTCATACGTAACGGGTCCATGGATTACGGGCGTGTTGGTGTTCGCGGCATTTTCGAGAATACGATCCAGTTTTTCGGTGGAAAACGACCAGAGGCCGATCCCGCGATTGGGTAGCCTGGAAGGAACCCCGGTATCAATCGCTTCAATATTCTCAAAATCCACAAACAGCAAATGCCCGCCCGGGGGATAGCCTTTGGCGAAAACAATCGAAAAGCGGAAAACCGTGCCGTCGGGCAAGTTCATCGCCCCGTCCGTCCCGGCACTCTTCCAAGTGCGATCAGAACGCAGCTCCATGCCCAAAACATCCGTGTAAAACCCCAGAACGGCATCGCTGTCTTCGATCACCTGAGCGGAATAAGCCGGGCCCCCGAGCCCCTGAGCATCCAAATCCCCCAATTGCGGCATCCCGCCGGCACGATGAATACCCACCGCATGCACAAAATCCGGTCCGTTGTAGATAGTCTCTTGAATCTCATACATCACGCCGTCGGTCCGCGGCACATCGTAGATTTCGATGGGGTTGAGAGCGCCGTAACCCGCCCGCCGCATATCCAGATCCCGTTGCACCTGGCCGTTATTGGGAAAGCCCATAGAAAAGGTTCCAAGTTCCATGGAATTCCACGATTTGTGAATCGCGGGTTGGGTTTTGTGCATCACCAACAGACGAATTTGCGCGACCTCGGCACCCGGGCGTGTCAATAGATACAGATCCCAAGCTTCATCGGTCTCCAATCCCCAGAGCAGGCGCTGGGTCTGCAGAACCTCATCATCCACATCAATCGGGCCTTCTGCCGTCATGCCCAAACTGTCGCGATAAAAGTGCAGAGACTCTTCCAATGAATTGGTTGCGACCGTGACCGTGTGCAATGGTAATGCCAAAGCGTCAGCTTTATCAGTTTTTGGGGACATGGCATCAAATTCCGCCTGCGCCCAAACCTGGGGTGTCACACTGAGTAATGCAGCGCTCAGAACCAACACCAAAATCGATCGCTTCATATTTACCCTCAATTGTTGACGTCCTGGAAGTCCAGCTCGGTCAAAGGCTCATTTTTGAGATCGGGGGCTTCCAAGATTTGCCACGACACGCCGTCCGGTCCGACAAACAAAAATGACTGCTCCCCAAACTCGTTTTCAACAATGTCCGTGGGCTCCAGATCATTCTGTTTGGCAAGATCATGCACCATCTGCAGCTTTGGCGTGAAGAAGGAATGTAATGTGATACCGAGTTCACCGACCCTTTGATTGCCGGACCTGTCACGTACAAATTCCGGGTCTCGCGCGGAAAAGAATTTGAGCTTCCCCGAGATATTGTTGGGAGACACAAACCCTTGGTAATAATGGGATTCACCAGGCTCCATGCCGAAGACGACGCGCGGCCCGGCGAGCCAGTCTCCATCGATGGCAAGGGGGTCTTCAGCAATGAGGCCCAAAACCGTTTCATAGTAATCGGTCACCACATCCAAATCGCCCGAGACATTGAAATCATGATGGGTAAACTCGCTCGATTTCAGCGGGGATCCATCCGAAATGGTGCCATACCCCGGAATGGTGTAGCCATAGCGTTGAAAAAAGACGTGATTGAAAAGCTCTCCATAGACAGCCATTTCCCGCACACCCACACGCCGGTTTTTAATCGTATACTGACCTTTGTCCATGTCGTAGAGATCGTCATAGACCGGCTCGGTGGGAAGCCACGGCTGCTTGCTCTGGTTCCTTAAATCACTGAAAACGTCGTAGATCCGAAGAATGTCATGGGTGCGCATCACTGCCATACGCTGACCGACTGTTTCCGGCGGTGCGTACCCCACGCCGGGGCCAAGCGGCTCCTCCCACTCTAAGATTCGCAGCAGGCCATGGGCATCGACCGTTCCGTTTTGCAGGCGGATCGAGCGCAACGCGCTCTCAACGCCATAAATGGCCTTGGCTTGTTCCGGCGACAGGCGCACATCTCTCACAGCGGCAAAACCAAACTGGGCAAAGTACTCAATCTGCGCTTCTGCGTCTCGCGTTCCCACCATCACTTCGTAGACACCCGAAATGCCGGTGTCGGGGCGGTCTTGAGCCGAAGCGCCCGTTGCGACGACCACAGATAAGATCGCAAGAGCACCGGCGATTTTGATACAGTGATGAAAGGGTCTCATATGGTCACTCAATTCCCGTTGTCGGCCAGAGTGCAGCTGCCTTGAACGGAGCGCAAATTAATACCAATCCGTTCCGCACCGGGCTCCGTCCAACTATAGGAGATCGCCTTGTCATTGCCGGGTTCGAAAACATAGAGCACCAACGAGGGACGGTTGTTTCCGTAGGGCCAAGACACATTACGGATTTTAAGCCCATAGGTTTGCGGATCATCCTCATCCGTGGTCATCCAAACCAATCCTCCTTGATCGTGGATCTGAAGATTGGGATCAAAATAAGAATCAGCTTCATCGGTTGCGCCGCGACGCAAGATACCCGCCCAACATTTGAACATCCGTGCTTTGCGCAATTTGTGATGCTCGTTGCCCTTATGGCCGTAAACATAATTCCCATCCGTATCAACGGCCGTATCGCGTATCCAGATTTCATTCTGATTCAGCATCAGATCGTCGGTCACGATGATGGTCCGGCCGGAGCGCGTCGACTCAATGCGGCAGGCATCTTCGCGCATATAGCCAATAAATTGTTGAGATTCACGGCGCCAATAGACTTCGCAACCTGGATATTCAATCATCGTTTCCGGCGAAAGACCTTGAAGTTTGGTAGGGTCGAGATGCGCGTCTTTGATGGCGTCCGGGTCATTCGGAACATAGATATCCAAACGCACCGCGTTCTCTTCGTAATCGACACGGAAAGTGTAAATACGCTGGCGATAGATCTTGTCCGGATCCCCATCCAAATATTGCTGGACATAAAAAACATTGTCGCCGAATGCGGCCAATTCAACAGGCTCAAAGATGGAATGGATGCGTTCGTGACGGAGATCTTCGGCAACCTCCAATTCCTCTTCAAAATAAACTTGTTCCTGATTGTCGTAGCGGCCCGGGAACCACGACATCATGACAGCAAAGTCTTTGTCTAAAATTTTGCGTTTCGCATCATCTTGTGCGGCGGCCGGCGAGGAAACCAAACACAATCCACACAGGAAAAAGGCTAGGCGCCTCATAAACATCATCCCTTTAAAAAAGAAGCTGGCGAGGGGGAATCATTCGCCAGCTTCTTGGTCGCAGTTCGCCGCTTGAGCGCAATCTCAAAGGGAAATCCGTGAGATCCGTCTTGCGTCCCCTGCGGTCGACAATCTCAAAGCGAAAAACATCCGCTTATGCGCAGCATTATTGCACAATGATTTTTTGTGGTCTACTGGTATTAACACAAAAATTAGTTGTTAATGAGAGAGCTGTCGAAATGATTTGCTCGGCACAAAAAAAAACCGGCGGCCGAAAGGCCGCCGGCTTCTCTGAATGATTTCATTTGGTCTAGAAATCTTTGCGCAGTTCAATCCCAAACTGCTGACCACGGCGGGCGGTTAACTGAAACGCCCGCTGCGAGTTACCGTTTCGGAATCGAAGAGCGTCTTGGATGGAGTCTTCATCAGTCAGGTTCTTGCCGAAGAGTGCGACATCGAATCCATTCATGCGAAATCCAACACGAGCATTCAGTATTGTCGATTCAGGAATAATCGCCAGGTTATGAACCTGCACAAAGCGTTCTGATTCATAAACACCATTTAAGTTGGCGTATAGATCCCCACCATTGGCCAACGGGTGAGTATATGTGATCGAGCCATTCACTTGATGCTCGGAAATCCGTGGCATCTTCTTGCCGGCTACGCTCGTACTTGGGCCGGTGCTAGCGAAATCCGGAGGCGTCAAGCGCCCCTGATCTCGAACACTTCCCACTTGAATTTCGGAATCCGTATAGGCATAGCCAAGGCTGATATCCAGATTCTCAGTGGGTGCGGCTCTGAGTTCGATCTCACCACCAAGCACTTCCAACTCCTCTAAATTCACAATCTGGGAGTTGGCTCTGAACTCAGCATCGGAATCCAACCAAGCAAAGACTTGCGTGAGTTGCGCATCTTCAACTTCGCTATAATAAAGCGAACCATTCAATTGAAGCTTATTGTCAAACCAACTTGTCTTCGCACCAATCTCGTAGTTCCAAGACGTTTCTTCATCAAATACAGGCGATTGAACTCCTCCGAAAATGACTAAGGGCGGTAAAGGGTCCCTATTGCTGGCGTCGTTGAAACCACCAGGTTTGTTACCGCGCGCGATCGAGGCATATATCAAGGCATCTTCCGTGGCCTGATACTCCAAAATGTATCTTGGATTGGTCGACGTAAACGTCTCTTCCAACTCAAAGATCGGGCCAATTGATTTCTTATCTTCGGCATATCGCAACTCTACTGTGCCGGTTAGATTTTCCGTTACATCCCAGGCAAGTGAACCAAACACCGCCCAGTTTTCAGTCTCCCTTATGTTTGGAGCACCGCCTCTGTTTGCAGGCACCAAAGTGCCACTATCGGCGGGGTCACCGGTAATAGAGTCCAGATAACGGAAATTATCGTCGGTGCGCTCATCTTCAAAATAGAATGCGCCGAGCGTCCATCTCACACTTTGCTCTTGAGGTGAACTCAGCCTTGCTTCGATTGACCAATCTGTTTGATCAAGAGTTTCATCAGCAATCAAGTTGGTCGTAGAATCGGTCACGTCAATAATATTCTGAGCTGCGTCTAAGCTCGTAGCGTCGGGAGCAGAGTCAGAGCCGGTGCGGCGCTCTTGATCATGATAGCCGCCAGAGATTGTCAGACTATAGTCATTCGGCAGATCAATATCTGCGCGCAATGTCAGTATGAGCGTCTCTCTTTCCATGCCCGAGGTGACAAGCAAGTCTTCGTTTATCGTCCCAACAGTACCTCCAGTTGGGCTTGGCAACTCACCAACAAAATAGTCGTCTCCGGTATTGGGAATAAACCCGTTTCCAGAGAAATCAGTATTGGCAATGGCCATATCCAGAGGGAAGTGACCATCGTCGTCCTCCGCATATGCGGCACGACCTTGGATCGTCACGGTCTCTGTTGGTGTAAACTTGAACACACCCGCAACGGACTGCGTCTGCTCATCACCTACGGTATTCCCATTAAAAGCATTCTTCCATTCGCCGCCATACTCATAGTGACGAACGTTCAAACCGCCGCTCAATTTTCCGTCAACGATTGGGCCACTTATACCAGCGGAGATTTCATATTCGTCATGCTCTGCTGCACGAGCGGATACATAACCCTCCAACTCATCGCCCGGACCTCTGGTAACGAAATTCAACGCACCCGAATACGTGTTCCGGCCATAAAGAGCACTTTGTGGACCACGAACAACTTCGATACGGTCCAAATCCTGAAGACCCAAGGCTGACGTATCAGCATTCACATAAACACCGTCCACAAACACGGCAGCACCGGATTCAACACCGAAGCCAGGCGTCCCAATTGTTGTGAGACCACGGATGCCGGGGCGGTCATCCCGACGTCCGAATGATTCTTGGAATGTTAGGCCAGGAATTTGACCCGCCAATTCTCTGACATTTGTGATCGACTGTTCGCGAATGGATGTTGATGTCAGAGCGGTCACCGAAACGGGTGCTCTTTGAAGACTTTCTTCGCGCTTTCTTGCCGTCACCACGAGCTCGGTGAGTGCGGCTGATGCACTGTCCACCGGAAGCGCCATAAGCGCTCCCAATGCGGCAGTCGCAAGAAGTTTGGTGGAATATTTCATGAAAATCCCCCTTCATGTGATTTCCGGCGTGCCAAAACGCCAGCTTATTTTCGATTTTCGAAAGCGCCTGACCAAGGCACTTCGTTGCAAACTACATCAAGCCGGTGGGACAAAGCCATACAATATTTGTTGTGAGCTGTGGTTTAGTATACAAATTTAATTTTACGCACAAAATGTGCAACAGGGAGACATAAGGTTTTGGCTGTTAACTTTGAAACCATTGACTTTAAACAGCTCCGATACTTTCTGGCGGTGGCGGAAACCGGTGGGTATGCACGCGCAGCGCAGGTCTTGGACATCACTCAGCAAGCGGTGAGCGCGGCGATTGCAAAACTGGAAAGTACCCTAGACACCAAACTGTGCGAGCGTGATCAATCGGGCACGCGTTTGACAGATGCCGGGCTTGAGCTGGAACGTCGGGCCCGCATCATTCTTCAGGACACGCATCAAGCCGCCCGCGAAGTTTGGTCGGTGGGCAAAGGCGAGAAAGGCAATATCAGAATTGGCGCGGCCGATGACCCTGCGGGCAGTATTGCACCGCGATCGGTCTATAAGCTGTCGCAAAAGTACCCCGACGTGCATGTCTCTATTTCGGTCGGATTGAACCGTATCCTGCAAGATCAGCTATTGGATGGTGCCTTGGATTTGGTTGTCGCGGCACCCTGGCAGCCTTGGCAATCGGATCATGGATTAATCGTTGAGGAGCTTTACTCCACGCATCTGACGATGGTCTGTGGCTCGTCCCACCCTCTTGCACGGAAAAAGTCGTTGTCGTTGACAGACCTCCAAGATTTTCCTTGGATCTTCCCGTCACCACCTGCCCCTATTCAGCCGGAGATTTTTCGCGAATTCCAGAAGCAAGGCATTTCGCCACCGGAACGATATATTTACTGTGATAATGTTGTCAGCGGCATATCGCTCCTGTCCTATGGTGAACATCTGGTGCCCGCCCATAAAGGCACCATTGAATCTTCAATCAAAGACGGGTCTTTGGTCTGCCTGCCTTTGACATTCGATTTCGGCTACCGCACCGCCATTCTCGCCTATCGCCGTGGAACCATCCTCAACGAAGCGACGCGGAGCCTTATTGATATTATAAGATCGGAAAGCACAACACCGGACCAATAACCTGATCAATTGAGAGATAGATAAATGATCTACTGTTTCGTTTGTAAGGATGCGCCGCATGCTGGCGAAATTCGCCAACGCGAACTCGAGCGACATTTGGCGCATATCACGGAGGTCGTAGACCATATTCGCGTCGCAGGACCCGTTCCGGCCGAAGGCGGTGGCTATCAAGGCAGCATCATCATGATCGAGGCCGATACCGGCGAGGAAGCGCGTGCGCTTTTTGACCAGGATCCGTATGCTCAAACAGACATGTGGAAATCGGTCGAGATGTTCCCGTTTTCTGCCGTCGCCGGCACATGGGTCGGCGGAATTGCCTGGGACAAAAAATCGTGAAACGGACAGCCTAGCGCGCCGTCGCGACAGAGTCTGGTTTCGGGTTGCGACGAAACAAGAACGACAAAGTCAGAGAGGCGCAGAGCAAGATCGCGAGTAAGACAAATCCGAACTGATAGCTATCCAATCTCCGATAGACCTCAGCAAGTACGACCGGACCAGCAGCCGCACCAACTGCCTCGAAGACGGCCACAAGGCCAGTGATCTTCCCCGCAGCTTTCAGACCAAACAGATCAATCACCATGAAATTGTAAAGCGTATACATGCCGCCCCAACCGAGCGCGGTCACCAGGACTGCCACACCCAACAAATCAACTCGCATGGAAACCAGCAAGAGCAGCCCAGCGATCATCACCAAATGCAATAATCGGTAGACCGTAAATGAGTCAAAATGGTCCACCAAAGCCCCGACGCCAAATTTGGTAATCACCGCGCCGAGCGTCAAAAAGAAAAAGAGTTCGGAGACTTCAAGCCTCGGCAAATCCAAGGCGGTGCCGTGAAGCACCAGGTTTTGGACAATCGCCATAATCGCAAAATAGGTCATCATGGCACTGATCGTCAGGGCCCAAAACGTCCGCGTTCGCAAGGCTTCCTTCAACTCAAAGCCGGGTCGGTCCGGCACATCATCTTTTTCCACCACTTGTCTTGAACGCGTATTCGGGACAAAGAAAAGAATAAGAAAGAAAAGCACCAGCGGTAAAACCGCTTCAAAGCGAAATGCCTCACGCCATGACATGACTTCCAAAAGTTCAGCGCCCAAGCGCGACACCACGGCGCCCCCGATGCTGGTGCCCATCAGCGCAATCCCAATGGCCAGCCCACGCCTTTCCTCAAAAAGGCTTGAGACCAAGATCACCACCACGTTGGTACCGGCAGTGACCAAAACAAGAGCAAATGCTGCATAGATCAAATAAAGGTGGCCGAGGGATTGGACAAAACTCATAGCAAACACGCCGACTGCCAGCAGCGCGGTGCCAAACAAAAGCCCCGGTTTGACGCCGATTCTGTCAATCACGGCGCCCATGAAAAATACAAGGGCGGCCGCGCCCAAAAACGTGATCGTACCGGTGAGCTTTAGTTGTGGAGGACTCCAACCAAAGGTATCCAAAAAAACGCGATCAAAGATTGTATTCCCTGTCGCGGTCATCCCATTGGTAAAGGTCAGTATAAGAAGTCCGAGCACCGCAATATGCCATGGGTGAGACCTCAATACCCGAATGAACTGCTCCATTTGCCCCTTCTTTCTTAACATGACGAGACTATCGAAAGTTTGTATCTTGTCTACTATGATGATTCATCCGCGCGTGCTCTCAGCGAATATCAAGCCCAATGACGAACTATGACGTGATCATTATCGGCGCCGGTCACAATGGACTGACCTGCGCAGGTTATTTGGCCAAAGCCGGACTCAGAGTGAAAGTTCTTGAGCGCCGAGAGGTGATTGGCGGTGCAGCGGTCACAGAAGAGTTTCATCCCGGCTTTCGCAACTCCGTCTACTCCTACTCTGTCAGCCTCTTGCACCCAAAAGTGATCCGCGATTTGCGATTGACGGACCATGGATTGGAATTGCTGGAGCGCCCAGGCGGAACATTAAGCTTGCTCGACAACGATCATTTGTGGCTAAGCCGCAATGAAGCACAGGCACGAGCGGAGATCGGACGGTTTTCTCAAAAAGATGCCGAAAGGATTGATGCCTTCGAGCAAGAAATCGCCGACGTGGCTTTGGTGTTGCGAAACCTTGCCATGTTTGCGCCGCCAAATATCGGTGGGAATTGGCGTGACCTGCTGTCTCTCTTGAAGGCCGGTAATCTGTTCCGAAAAATGACCGCACACCAACAAACTGTCTTGGCCGAGCTCATGACCAAGTCTCTCGGCGACTATCTGGACATGTGGTTTGAGGGTGAAGCTCTCAAAGGCGTGTTGGGGTTGGAAGGTGTCATCGGTAACTTTGCCGAACCTTATCAAAACGGCACAGCTTATGTTCTGCTGCACCACGCTTTCGGTGAGGTCAACGGCCGAACCGGCGCGTGGGGCATTGCCAAAGGCGGTATGGGCGCTATCACCGAGGCCATGGCGTCATTTGCGAAGAAGCATGGCACCGAGATCGAAACATCCGCCGGTGTGCAACAAGTCTTGACCGACGGACATGGTGCAAAAGGTGTGATCTTAGAGGATGGGCGCGAAATTACATCGACCTATGTGGCTGCAAATATTCACCCGCAAACTTTACTTCTGAAGCTTATCGATCCTGTTCATCTGTCGGAAGTCGATCATCGCCGCATTTCAAGTTACCAAAGCCACTCTGCCACATTTCGAATGAATGTTGCATTGAGTGAATTGCCAAAGTTCAGCAGCATCACATCACAGGATATGGATCCGTTTCTCGGTGCAATCGAAATCAGTCCTTCACTGGGCTATATTCAAAATGCGTATTTCGATGCCCGCCAAAGCGGCTGGGCCAAACGCCCGGTGATTTCCATGCAAGTTCCCACCACACAAGACGACAGTCTTGCCCCTCCGGGCGGGCACATCGCCAGCTTGTTTTGCCAACACTTCGTACGCGACTTGCCGAACAATCAATCCTGGGACGATGTGAAAGAAAAGGTCGCCGATTTGATTATCGACACGGTGGATGCCTATGCGCCCAACTTTAAGTCGTCCGTCGTTGGACGGCAGGTTAAGTCTCCTTTGGATATTGAAAGAGACTTGGGCATGGTCGGCGGCGATATTTTCCACGGCAAACTTCAATTGGATCAATTGTATTCACTGAGACCCATTCCAGGCCATGCAACATATAAGATGCCGCTTGATCGGCTTTTTCTGTGTGGCTCAGGCGCTCATCCGGGCGGCGGTGTCAGCGGACTGCCTGGGCACAATGCGGCCATCGCAATTCTAAGTGAGCGCAGCAGGCCCTCTGCCCTGGCGCGAACCGATTGATCCGTTAAACTTCACCACAGAACCAAAACAACAGGGCACGCGATCATGCATAAGTCGATCCGACCATTTATCTCAGCGCTGGAAGAACACGGCCAATTGATCCGTATCCCGGAAATCGATCAGGACCAATATGAAGCCACGGCGCTGATGTATGAGTTGATCGACGACAAAGGCTCAACACGCTCCCCAGCAGTTCTTTTTGAAAAGATCAAAATCGGCGGTCGCTGGATGGAAGGGCCCATTATCGGAAATCTCTTCGGCAATCCCATTGCAGAAGCCATTGCCTTCGATCTTCCTGCGATCAGCCGTGATAGTGATCACATGCATTTGACGACAGTGGATAAGATCAAAGAGCGGCTTCTTGAGCGCGGAAATGCCGGTACGCCGACTTCAACCGTCGATCCATCACAAGCCCATTGCAAAGACATTGTTCTCACCCAAACAGATGCGGACCTGATGCGCTTTCCATGGTTGAAGACCAATCCGGCGGATGGAGGACCTTACATCAATGCCGGCAGTCTTGTTCTTTACGACGAGGAGTTCGGCGGCAATATCGGCGTCTATCGCATGCAAATCAAAGACGGCAAGAAGATCGGCGTCAATGCGGGCTTTAGCCAAGACGGCTGGCGCATTCTGGACGCCATGCGAAAACGCGGCGACACATTCGCACCGGCGGCGGTTGTGATCAGTCCGGCACCGATCGTTTGGGCTATGAGTTCGGTGAAGGTGGGTGCACCAGGTGAGTCGGAATACGATCTCGCCCGTCTATTCTCAGACGCGCCCATCGATGTGGTCAAATGCGAAACCAACGATCTTCTGGTCCCGGCCGATGCGGAAATGATTGTGGAAGGACAGATTCCTCTTAATGCCATGGAAGAAGAAGGCCCCTTCGGAGAATTTCTCGGCTTCCTCGGGCCGAAGCGGGATGAGAATTTCTTTATGAATGTCACCTGCATCACTCATCGCCAGAACCCTTGGTTTTTTAATGCCTTTTCGGGCATTACGTTCGATATGCCGCGCACCCTCTGGACCGCCGTCGACGAGCAGATTTACAACCAATCCGCTCCCGGGTTTCGCGGCCTGTTTCGACTGACCCCCTTCGTGGTCGCGGTCCGCATCGAAAAGAGCCGTGCCGGCGAAGGCATGGAAATCGGTAAACAGGTTTTGGAAAAAGACGATTATGCAAAGGTTGTTATTGTCGTAGACGATGACATCAATATCCAAAGTCATGAACAGGTGATGTCGGCGGTCGGCGCTATGTGGCAACCTTATCCGGCCACGGAGATTTTGAAGGACACGCCTGGCCGTATTGGCGATCCCAGTACGCCGGCACGCGGTAAAGCCAGCCTCGCCGTGATTGATGCCACCCGGCAATTGCCGGAAGAAGGGGGCCCGCAAGTTTTTGCGCCGACCAATCGGGGCTTCATGGAAGATCAGTTTCACGAGAGTTTTTCAAACATGCGCAAGAAGTGGGGACATTTGTGGAGTTAGTCACTCGCTTCAAGTCAGTCTATTACGGTTGGTGGGTCTTGGTCGGCATGTCGCTGATCTACGGAGCCACCAATGGCATCCTGATCAACACGCTGCCCCTGATCTACCCCGATCTCATGGCAGAGTTCGGATGGAACCAAGAAGAAGTCACACGCCCTGCCTTTTTCTTTTTGATTATTGGTGCACTCACATCACCGCTGGCAGGCTATTGCTTCGATCGATGGTCACCGAGATATTTAATTTTCTTTGGGGTCTTGGGCATCAGCCTGGGCCTTGGACTTTTTCCGCTCGTCTCGGAACTTTGGCATTTGGTCAGCATCTATATTCTCTTCGCCGTGAGCCTTTCCTTCGGCGGATTGGTGGCCAGCATGGTGGTGGTCACGCGCTGGTTTGATTATTATCGCGGTGTGGCTGTCGGTATTTTGTTGATGTCGTCCAGCATCGGCGGCGCCATTTTTCCCCTTGTCATCAGTTCGGCGTTGAGCGGTGACGGCTGGCGGGCCGCCGTCAGCATATTGGCCATACTGGGTGCGATTATGATGATCGCGCCGATCCTGACGGTGGTCCGGGATCGGCCTGAACAATTGGGACTGAAAGTCGATGGACGGGATTTTGGTGCGGCCAAAAGCGACGAGGCCGTCAGCATCCCAACAGGGCCGACGCTCAAACAGGCCGTTCGGACCGTCGACTTTTATCTGCTCGCCTTCGTGACGGCTGTCCTTTGGTTCACCATTATTGGAACGACACAACATCAGGCGAACTATCTGAGAGACGATATCGGGATTGATCCCACTTCCGTCGCTCAGATTTTCAGCGTCTTCTTTACCGCGTCATTGATCGGAAAATTTCTTTTTGGTTTCCTCAGCGATCGATTTGATCGGCATATTATTATGCTGGTGGCTGTGGGCAATCTGGTCCTTGGATTGACCTTGCTGCGCTTAAGCGCAGAAGGCGGTTTGTCCATTGCCTTTCTCTATGCTGCGGTGAACGGACTCGGCTTTGCTGGGGTCTTCACCATGATTCAGATCTTGATCGCCGATCATTACGGCGGACTATCCTATGGGAAAATCTTGGGCCTCTTTGCCATGATCGACACGATGGGCGGCGGTCTGGGCACACAAGTCTTGGGCCGGATGCGTGTGGCTTTGGACAGCTACGATCCGGCCATTTATCTCATGATCGGCCTTTGCCTGATCAGTATGGTCATTGTTTTGTATTTGCGGCGCAGATATCAAGCCACGCATCAAACCAACACCTGACCGTTGGACTCTGTCACGCCGGTTTTCTTCGGCGGGTCAAATCCGTGGCGATGGTTTTTGAGGCCAGCCCATAATGCAACGCGGCCCAGAACCCCGCGATGAGAGAAACCCAAAGAAGCGCATAGCCGAGCGAGTCTTCGGCATAGGTATTGGCCCAAAGATCACTGAGAATGCCGACGGCTTGCGGCCCCAGACCGCCGCCAATCAGATTGGCAATCAGCAACATCAAAGCCGCAGCAGTTGCGCGCATACTGATATCGGAGACGCCTTGGATGATGGCAAAAGTGGGCGCGCCCTGCATCACCCCAATCATAAACGGGAAAAAGAGAGAGATCATCGAGGCAATCGAGTTGTCGGTCAGAAATGTATACGCAAAGACCGGCGTCGACCCCAGCATCGCCAAACTCGGCACCCATGCATACCAACGCAGATCAAGCCGGCCCAATCTGTCAGCCACGAAACCGCCGGCCAAAATCCCAATCAACTGAGACCCGCCTAAGATAAATGCGAGCCATGTGCTGACAGTGCCGAGACTCATCTCATGAGTGCGCACATAAAAAGACGGCAGCCATTGCACCACACCAAGCCAAAGAATGGTGTAGACACCGGTTCCAAGACTGATATGCCGGAACGTTTTGTTGCCCCAAAGGGTGCGAAAGACAAACAACAGAGACGGCGTTTCGGCTTCAGCGGTATGACCGTCCGCGTGTCCTCTCGGCGGCTCCACCAAGCGCCAAGCCACCACAAGCGCCAACAAAATGCCGGGCGCACCGACCGTAATGAGCGCGATGCGCCAACTGAAAAACTCCGTCAACCATCCGCCTGCAAGAAACCCGACCAGAATGCCGACCGGTGCGCCGATGTTAAAAAACGATATCGCCGTCGCGCGTTTCTCTAGAGGAAAGTAGTCGGCAATCAGTGAGTGCGAGGGAGGGCTGGCGCCCGCTTCACCAACGCCGACGAGCACGCGTGCCAAAGCCAGCTGAATGAAGTTTTGTGCCAAGCCGCAAAGCATGGTCATCAAACTCCAGAAGGACAAAGCAATGGCGATAATTGTCTTACGCGACTTTCGGTCCGCAAGCCGGGCAATGGGAATGCCCATGGTGGCATAGAAAAGGGTGAAGGCAAGGCCGGTAATGAAGCCGATTTGCGTATCCGACAGACCCAAATCCGCTTTGATGGCGGGCAGCAGAACCGCCAACATATATCGGTCCATATAGTTGAAGAACGAAACGAAAAAGAGAATGACCAAACCTGAGGTGGCATAGGGCAAAACGCTGCCCTTCGTGGTGTCCCGCTCTAAAGAGCCAACCATATGCACCCTTCCCGTTTGACATCGAAGCACGCTAGCACAGAACCCATTGCAACACATTGGGTTTGTCAGAGCTCCAACAATTTGCCAGTATCCCTCATGGTCTTCAGTAGACTTCCCCCATCGCCCTAGGAGATGAATGGTCATGGCTTTTCGCGCGCTTCGCGGCAAAATCAATTATGTGAGTCATCAAAAAGGTGATCCGATTCAATATGGCTCGGAGCGTTTTACCTATACCTGGCAAGATGACGGTCAATGGACCGTGAGATCGTTGTGCGAAATTCAAAGCGGCGTTGTGCGCAAACGCCATGTGATACGAGACGTGACCTATTCAATGGACCGAGACTTCAACCCAGTCGATTGCTTTGTACGGCTTCATCAAGACGGGGAATTTCTCGGCAGTGGCTGGTTTCGTTTTGGCGAGGACTACGCAGAATGTGAAAGCGTCAACAAGCTTGACGGCCGTATTCGGCAGCGCTTTGACCTTGAACGGCGGGCGCCGTCTTTCGGCCCCCATGCATTGACGTGCGATATTACCCATTGCGCCAAATACGACCATAGTTCGGGTCAGAAGATACAGCCGGCGACCGGCGTTCTCATGTCGTCTTTAGAACATGACGGCTGTTCCGGACCCTCCCTGTCGTCCATCGACTTCAAAATTGAGTATGCGGGGCGGGAAAGCGTCACGGTTCCGGCCGGCACGTTCGATGCGGATCACTATATCTTTCATTTGGAAGGCACGCTTCCGGACGAACATCCCACCGAACATGTTTGGTGTCTGCCGGATGATTTTGTGTTCGTTAAAATCATGGTCGGCGGTTATATGAATTCCACTTTCGAATTGGCCGAGTTGGAAGACGGCCTGTAGTCCTCCCATCCGCCCGCATGAGCATTGGACTACTGACGCCTCTGATATCCTAGAACACTGTTTTTGCTACATCTTTTGGCCTTGACCGCCCGGCCTTAAAAGGTATATTATTATATCTTTATAATGTTTGGCGAGGGCCTGTTCCATCTTGGATTTGGGATCATATCTGGACGCGCAATCGGCGGCGATCTTCCGGCCGTCGGGCCATCCGTCGACCCGATATGATTTGACGGCTCTGCAACATGCTTTGGACAAAGCAGGCCGCTATCCAATTATTTTGACGGAAGCGCCTACCTTGCCTGACGGATCCGTCAGCAAGATTCCGGTGGTGAACAATTTGACCGCAAGCCGGGTCAAGGTCGCGGAGGCCTTGGGCATTGAAGATCACCGCAAGACAGCGGAACATCTTGCGGACAAATCCAACGCGCCCATCGATCCGCAAATCGTTGCGCCCGATCAAGCACCGGTTCAGGAAATTGTTCTGTATGGAGATGATATCGACCTGACGACACTACCGGCATTGACACAGCATCAATTCGACCCGGGTCCCTATTTGACCGCGGCTCATGCGACAACGGTAGACCCTGATACGGGCACAGACAACACCGCCATTCAACGGTGCTGGCTGAAAAGCGCAAAGCGCATGAGTTACTTCCCTTATCCCTCGTCCGACAATCGCAAAAACCTCAACAAATTCTGGGCCAATGGAGAAGATTGTCCGATCGCTTTGTGGATTGGACATCACCCGGCTGTCCTTATGGGAACACAGGCAAAGCTTGACTATGGCACCAGTCACTGGGCGGCTTGCGGAGGCACGATCGGGGCGCCGCTGCGGCTGGTTCCGAGCGTGAGCTTCGGCGAACAAATTTGTGTCCCGGCCGATGCGGAGATTGTCATTGAAGGCACCGTGCCGAGAGATGTCTTAGAGGCCGATGGACCGTTCGGCGAATATACCGGTTATTCGGGTCCGCAAGTGGCGGCGCCGGTCATCGATGTCAGCTGTATCACCATGCGCCGAAATCCGATTTATCATGATTACGGCTCGGGTTTGGCTGACATGTTGGTGCCCGACAACATGGCAATGGAAGGTAAACTGTTTAAGCTGTGCCGTGACGCCGCGCCGAGTGTGATCAACGTCCATGTGCCGACCGAAGGGCGCCGGTTTCATGCCTATATTCAATTTGAGAACCCCGGGCCGGACGATGTGCGGGCCGCGTTAAAGGCTGCACTTTCTTATCGCCGCACAAAAATGGTAATCGCGGTTGATCATGACATAGATATCTTTGACGACACCCAAGTGTTGTTTGCCTTGGCCAATCATGTGCAATGGTCCCGTGACAGTGTGACCGTCGACGGCCTGGAGGGTTCACTGCTTGACCCGTCTTTGTCCCACGGCAAGCAGACCACGTCCAAAATTGCGATCGATGCCACGTCGCCCCAGGTTTCGGCGCAGAATACCCCATCGCCTATTCCACCAAGATCGACCGTACCCGCCGGTGCGATAGAAAAAGCAGCGGCGCTTTTGCAGGGTTCCGACTTAGAGGGATGGCCGAACCAATGACGCAAATAAACGACGCCTTCAAACGCCAACAGTTGATCGGACGCAAACCGGGCAACACCGCATGGTGTCAGTGTGCGGCATGTGACGGCTGGTTTCATCTTGGCCCATCCATTCTTTCCCAAGAGACCGTTCATTTGCATTGCCCACATTGCCACGATGAGTTCGCGGCAAAGACTGCCAAACGCATACTTTTTCCCAAACAATCTGAGAAGACATAGGAGACAGCAATGACCGAATTGATGAAACAAGATGAATTTTACAAAGCCCTTGAGGCGGCACGCACACCCGTTCATTCCGGGGGACATCCGTTCAGTACAGCTTGGGCCAACGGCCAGCTGAGCAAAGAACAGATCGGCAAATGGGCGATCCAACATTTTTATTATATCGATCTGATCCCGCAACAATTCGGCCACTATATCGGTCGCTTGGACAATACCCATGCGCGCGTGCATATGTTGGAGAATTTGATGGGTGAAGAAAGCCCGGACAACCCTGAAAAGCGTCATCCGGATTTGATGGTCAAGTTCGGCAAAGCCTTGGGACTGAACGACGACGACTTTTATCAAGCGGAAAATCTCGGTCACATCCTCCCCTCCACGCGTGCCATGCGGTCTTGGATCTGGGAATTGGTCGCGTTCCGTCATCTCGCAGAAAGTGCTGCGGGCATTATGGTGGCCTTGGAAGGCCAATTGCCCACCCTTTATCCGGCCTATGTCGAGGCTATGCGCCCCATGGGTCTGACCGATGACGACATGGAATTTTTCCACGTGCATATTGAGGGCGATGCGGAACATGCCGATGTAGGATTGGAGATCACCCACCACTATGCCACCACGCCGGAATTACAGCAAAAGGCACTGTCGGCCGTGCGTGCCTCAACGGAGATGCGTTGGCGCATGCTGGATGGAATCTATGACGCTGTGGTCGGCAGCCAACAAGCCGCTGAGTAATGACAGCGATGGGACCGGCTTTGATTGATGCCGAAAATCGAACAGCCTTTGTGACCGGTGCCGCAGGCGGCATCGGTCGGGCTTGTGTGCAAATGCTGTTGTCCTCCGGGGCAAATGTGATCGCCGCCGATCAAAGCCCACTCCCGGACTCTGATGATAAATTATTGGCCGTCTCCCTTGACGTTGCAAAGGAAGAAGACGTGTCGAGTGCATTGGCCCAAGGCCATGAGACATTCGGTTCCCTTGATTACATCATTCATGCCGCCGGCATCGTCGGCAAGGGCCCCATAGATGAGGTGACACTCGAGGATTGGCACAAAGTCGTCGACACCAATTTGACGTCGGCTTTTTTGGTGCTGAAACACGGCTTTGCACTTTTGGGTAAACCGGGCGGTGCGGCCGTGCTGTTCGGATCCTCCAACGCGAGCAACGGCGGCAGTCATCTTTCCGGCCCGGCCTATGCTTCGGCCAAAGCCGCCTTGATTAATCTCAATCGCTATTGCGCAAAGGAATGGGCGGCACAAGGCGTGCGGATCAATGTGGTGTCCCCCGGACCGACCGATACGCCGATGTTGGACCGGCTGAGCACTCAAGAGCACGATCAACTCAAGGCGGCATTGCCGCTCGGACGTTACGCGACCGCGGAGGAATGCGCCGCAACAGCTCTGTTCCTGTGCTCCGATCATGCGGCAAGTATAACCGGAACCAATGTCAACATTTCCAGCGGATTGGTGATGGAATGAAATCGCCGCAAAAATCAACACGACCCAAAGTCGATAAAGATCGCGCCATGCCGCTTTATCAACAGGTCTATTTGGTCATGCGGGAAAATATCCGCAACGGCGCTTACGATCCCGACAGTCCCATGCCGACGGAACCGGAACTCTGCACTCTGTTCGATGTGTCACGTATCACAATCAAACGGGCCATGAGCCAACTGGCTGAGGACGGCCTGATCGAACGCAGCCGGGGCAGGGGCACATTCGTCAAGGCGCCCATCAAATCCAAGCAGGCGAGCACGTCGCTCAGTGAACTTTTGAAAGACGTCATGACCATCGGCAAGGAAACCAATGCCATGACATTGGAAAACAGCATGATGCCTGCACCGGCCGATATTGCTGACAGGTTGCGACTTCCCGAAGGCACGCTATTGCTGAGCAGTCTTCAGGTTCGCTTGTTAAAACGTGAGCCGATCGCCCTGATTCATACCTATGTGCCCCAAAACATTGCCGTGCAATTGAGCGCGGAAGACAAAAACCTGCCGATGCTCGCGCAGCTGCAAAAGGCCGGCATTTCCATTGCCAAAGCCGATCAATCCATCACCGCAACATTGGCGGATCCCATCACCGCATCACACTTAGCCATCAATATAGGAGATCCGTTGATACAGTTGAAACGCTTGGTTTTCGACGCATCAGATCAACCGGTGGAATGGCTCGTCGCGCTTTATCGTGCGGACCACTATGAGTATCGCACCTCCCTCACCCATGCGAATGACCAAAAAGCGCCGACACCTTGGCTGCCCGTCAGCAACGATGTGTAGTGACAAAAATCAGAAACTGGACAAGTTACCGACCGCCCCCTAGCCTGCACACTTGACTATGGTCCGGGCACACGCCGACCGCCGTCAGGTCTTGGTCGATACAGAACAAAGGTGACGCGCAATGATCACGGAGTTTCTCGAAACCGGCGCTCTGATTGTGGATTTGGTCGGCGTCACCGTTATGGTCATTGGCTTTGTCATCGCCCTCTATGCTTTCCTCCAAGCACTTCCGGGGATCAACACGACTGAGCACATTCAGGACATTCAAATCATTCGATGCAAACTTGGCGTATACATCGCTCTTGGCTTGGAGCTGATGATCGTTTCGGATCTGTTGCATACAATAGCAAGTCACACCCTGGAGGATCTCTATTTCTTAGGGGCTCTGGTGATCATTCGCACACTGATTGGGTATTTCCTCAGCAAGGAAATTGCAGAAATAGATCACGCCAGAAAGGCGTAACCTCAAGCGCCTTCAACTTCTCGGAACAGACAATACGCCGGATCTTCAGGGGACTCTGCGGATTACACGACACAATGCCTCGATTAGGGTTTCCTTCATCCTCATCGACTATCATTGACTCTCAATAAATTCGGTTTTGCAATTGGGAGTAGTCGACATGAACCCGGAACAAGTGGCGCTTATCCAAGATTCTTTCGAGAAGGTTCAGATACTGGGCGAAGCCGTCGCCGACATGTTTTATGGCCGGCTCTTCGAAATTGCGCCGGAGGTGCGGCCTCTTTTCCCGCAAGACATCAAACCGCAAGGGCGCAAACTTCTAACCATGCTGGCAACCGTTGTGAACAGTCTCGACAATCTGGCGAGCATCGTCCCGGCGGTTCAAGATCTCGGCCGTCGCCATGCCGGCTATCAGGCACAGCCGGAACATTATGATGCTGTCGGTCAAGCTCTGCTTTGGACTCTCAGCCGCGGCTTGGGCGACGATTTTACGCCGGACGTGGAAGAGGCATGGACAGAAGCCTATACAATCCTCTCCACGACGATGATTGAGGCTGCGGAAAACAGAAGCGCGGCTTAGTTCCGCAACCCATCACAAAAGCAAAACACCTCGTACATCTGCCTGATCGGATCGGCGGGAACTTTCAATCGTAATTGCGCCAAGTTGCAGTTTCCGCTGGACTTTTCCAAAAAACACGGGCGAACACTCCGCGTGGCCAAATAAAGCCATCCGCTTTCCGAACGCGTTTGAGAATTCAAATTCCTCCGCCTGACGCCGAATGCCAAAGATGAATGGTCACATGGCAGTCGAATACACATTTGGAACCTAGAAAGCGAAGAACATCATGACCAGATCCATTCAAATCCTATTGGCGCTTATTGCTCTTGCGATGACCGCACCGGCGCAGGCCCAAGAGAAGAAGGGCGGGACGGAACAAGATTACAATGCGATCATCACACTGCATCGCAGTATCGTCGGTCATTACAACTCCGGAGATCTGGAAAGCTTCAAAAACTCCTACACAGAAGATGCTTGGCATATTTCCATGCGGCGCCCAATGGCTCAAAGCCGTGAGGAGATCGGCGAGTTTTTCGGACCGAATATGAGCGCCTATGAGTTCAAAGATGAGCATGAATTGCTGGAGCTTGAAGTTGTAGGAGACACAGCCATTATGATCGGCCGCACCTCCCTCAAAGGCTTTCCGCGAATTGAAGATGAGTCCTTTCCTGAATTTACGGAGAACCGGATCTATACAGGCGTCTTTAAAAAAGTGGACGGAGCGTGGCTGATTCATCGCTACATGGAATCGACGTCACCGCGTGAGGGTGATCCCCTGCCCGTTCCAACCGCCGAGTGAAGCAGCGCCTGCCGCAAGGATCGCAGTTGGTGCGGTGTTGATGTTATTATAACAACATGATAAGTAGGTTTTCGACGCACAGATATTGAGCTTCATGGAAAGGTCTCGCTCTGCTTCAGGACCGCCTCAAACAACTGAACACGCTCTATCTCGGATGGGCGGTTGGCACCTTTGGGGTTTCAATGGTTTTGAATCTGCAGAATGTCGCGATGTTGTTTTTCTTCGTGACGGTTTTGAGGATTGAACCGCTCCTGGCAGGCACAATCATCACCGCGTCTAAACTCTACGACACATTTACCGACCCCATTATGGGCCGTATAAGTGACGCCACGAAGTCGCGTTGGGGACGGCGCAGACCTTACCTCTTCGCCGGCGGTATTGCTTGCGGGCTCAGCATGTTTCTCATTTTTGCTGTGCCGGAAATGCCGGAAACAGCCACCGCCATTTACATCACAGCCATGCTGCTTGTCATGGCGACCGCTTACACGGTCTTCAACGTACCCTATCTCGCCATGCCGGCGGAAATGGTGGACGGCTATCATGATCGCTCGGTGATGATGTCGTATCGGGTGTTCTTTATTTCCGTGGGAACTTTTTTTGCAACATCCGGCGCGCCGTTCCTCTTGGGTGTTTTGGAAGATTTCATGGGCATGAGCCAACGCGCCGCTTACGGCTGGATGGGCGCCATCGCAGGGCTTTTGATTACGACAGCCATGGTCAGCTCCTTCTACGGCACGCGCAAAGCACCCATGACCTATGAAGTGAAAAGCAAAATGCCGTTTCGGCAGCAAGCCGAATTGCTGATCGGAAACAAACCGTTCCTATTGTATATGGGATTGAAGCTCACCGGGCTTTTTGCATTGGCCGCAACACTGGCCGCGAAATTCTTCTTTATCAAATTTGTTATGGAGCAATCGCTCGCCATTGCCGCAATCTTTGGTATTGCCGCCATGGTGGGACAGCTTTTGTCTCTCCCCTTGTGGGTACGGCTTTCAAAACTCAAAGGCAAGAAAGCGATCTTGATCTATTCATCCATCGCGCAAATGGCCTTTTCCGCAAGCTGGCTGCTGTCTGGCCCTGACGAGACGATGTTGGTTTATGGGCTACGGGGTTTGCTGTTGGGCATCGGCGGCTGCGGGACTTTGCTCGGCACACAGGCCATGCTGCCCGATGTGATGGAATACGATTTCCGACGAACCGGTCTGCGCCGCGAGGGTGTGTATGCGGGCCTTGCAAGCTTTATTGAAAAACTGGCCTTTGCGCTCTCGGGGATCATCATCGGCGGATTTCTGGCATATATGGGATTCAACGAAGACCTCGGGGTTGGAGAGCAGAGCGAGAGCGCGCTCTTTGCCATCATGGTCTGCCAAGCACTTCTGCCCATCGCCATGTATGCCGCAAAATTGGTGATCTTGGCCTTCTATGATCTGGATGAAGAGAAACTGAAATCTGCCGTCCAGGTTGATGGAGTCGCCAAGGGCCCGTCGCAAGCCTAAGCCGCTTCGCGCTCTTTCTCCGCCACAAAAACTTGCCAATATCCCGGACCTGAGGTCTTGGGCAGTTTCAAAGCTTTGATCCGTGATTCATCAAACTGTGCGTTCTTCAGATCACTGAGCATATCACTGGTGGCATAGTCGAGCCAAAAAAGCTCGTGATTGTGATAATAGTCCCAGGCGCGCTCGGCCTTTTCCCAGAGCTGTTTGCTGTCATCAAACAGAAGATCAACATCTTGATGAACAGCGATACCGCCAGGGGCCAAAAGCCGCTGCGTTTCTTTTGCCACCGCATCACGGGTTGCGCTCGAGATCTCGTGCAGCAGGTTGTGGGAAATAATGAGGTCGAAATACCCATCGGGAAACTTTGTCCGGGCCGCATCCATCTGATGATAGTGAACCGCATGCCCAAGCGCTTCAGCGCGAGCATGGGCATAACGCAGCATGGAAGAGCCGAGATCTATGCCGTGCACCTCCGCTTCCGGAAATGCTTCGGCATAGGGGACCGTACCGCCGCCCGCGGAGCACCCCATATCTAAAATGCGGCCAGGCGTCCAGCCAGGACGGGTTTCTTTCAAGTGAATCAAAACCGATTCTGCTTTGGAATCCTTCGCTGCCATGCCCCGTCCCATGGAATAGAGACGGCCGCCCATTTCGTAAAACGCACCGGCACTGATGTCCGTCCCTAACGGGTCCTCTGGCACATAGCTATGGGGCTGCAAGTGAATGCCGACACCTTGATAATCGGCGGGCGGTTCGAATTGAGGATCGAGTTCCAAGCTGCCCATTTGATTCCGTCGCGCTTGCTGCGCCGCTTCGTCTTTCAAACGGTCTTGATCACGATAGATGGACTCTGCCACCGTTTGCCACATCATCTCTTGCGAGGTGCGATTGAGCGCAGACCAGGTACGATAATGTTTCGACAATGAGAAGGCCTCAAGAGCCTCGTCCTGCGTTTGCGGTTTACGGCCAGTCTTACTTTCATAAGCGGGAATGGCTTCCTTTTCGTAAGCTACACCGTTTGCCGATCGGATTTGGCTGACAAGATGACGCTTGAGGGCCAAAACAAAACGAGAGCGTGCTATATCGGCGGCATTTTGCTGCGCCAGCATTTTATGTTTGAGATGATAAACCATTGCGTTTCGCCTTCGTCTTCAACAATTCCTGTATATTCAATCACTCGGCCGTGTTCATTTGAGCCGCCACCTTCGCAATGGCTCGCTTCACCCGGGGATAAGTGCCGCAGCGGCAAATATTGGATATGACGGCTTTCACATCCTCTTCCGTCGGATTGGGCGTCGTCTCCAGCAGATTGACCGCCGCCATGATCATCCCCGATTGACAATAACCGCATTGGGGAACCTGTTCCTCGATCCATGCCCGTTGCACCGGGTGCGAACCGTCTTCAGACAGCCCTTCAATGGTCCGGATCACGCTTCCTTCGACTGCGGAGATCGGCATCAAACAGGATCGCGTGATATCGCCATCCAATTCGACGGAGCAGGCGCCACAGATGCCGATGCCGCAACCATATTTGCTGCCCGTTAATCCCAACTCATCCCGCAAAACCCAAAGCAGCGGCTTGTCGGCATCCACAGTCACTTGAACCGATTGACCGTTCACGTTGATTGTCATGTCTTTTTTGCTCATGGCCTTACACTCTATCTATCATGGCAAACACTTCGCGCTCTGCGCTGGCACACGCGCCTTCCATACCTTGCTGAAATTCGGCTGTATGCTCTCCGATCCAGGAGATGCGTCCGTGCGGCTGAAGAAGAGCATCGCCATAAACAGTGCGTCCCGGATGTCCAAAGAAATGATATGCCCCCTTGGCATAGGGATTACGGCCCCAGGCCATCACATGAGCCGCAGAGATTTTTCCCTGCATGGAGGGACGTATACGCTCAAGTTCTGCAACAACACGCGCGCCGATGGTCGCGTCATCCCATTGATTAAACTCCAGCGCCTGCAACCCTTTGATCCAAACATTGAGATAGTGCAGCTTGCCGTCTTGACCCGCCACGGCGGTGATCCGCTCAACAAAACTGTCTGCATACATGGCCGGCGGCAAACCATCCGCTTCCCAGAACGGATCGTTGAACGCGACTTTGACCTGCGTAATATGATTATAGGGCAGCGTATCGATGGCCGCCTGCAAGGCGGGTGATGGCGCCGGGTCTATCGCCACATCACGCAGAACAGAAAAGGGTATGGACACAAAGACCGACGGCGCCTCATAGACATTGCCGTCCGCATCGGTAACGGTGACCAGAGACCCGTTATCGGAGAGCGACACTACAGGAGTATTCAATCGGACGGGTGTTTTGAGCGACGCCGCCATCGCTTCGGGCAGTCGTGCACTTCCCCCTTTGATACGATAGGCTTTGGGCCTTTCGAATTGGGCGGCCAGATGCTTGCGGAAAGCAAACAAGGCCGACATGTTGTCCAAACCGCCACCGTCGAACCATCGCTCCATCAATCGCAACGCTTCGTCTGTCGCACCGACAGACCGGAAACGTTCGGCGATCGACACCTGATCGTCGACGTAAAAGTCCTCCTGACGCCAATTGAAGAGGTCATCAACCGGATTCACCTGCTTCATGTAATGACTATAGAGTCGATTGGGCAGAATGTCCCTCTCCGGACCGGACAAAGGATTGGCAATATGCGTGCTCCACTGATCGGCCGACATCAATGCGTCGCGAATGTAATAGGCCGATCCTGGAATGAAAGGTTTGCGCTCGAACACTTCCAAGCCCAATTGTTCGGCCAGGCTAAATACGCGCGCATATTTCGAACCGACCGACTGTCCGCCCGCCTCCGGGGATCCGTTCAGCTGATCCAAGGTCATCATGCGCCCACCGACGCGCTCACTTGCCTCCAGCACCAGCGTGTCAAAGCCAAGCTCTTCCAGCAGCATCGCTGCATAGAGACCCGAAATGCCCGCACCGACAACAATCACATCACGCGTTTCGCTGGTGCGGCGGTCACCGCAAGCAGACAAAAGAGTCAGGCTGGCCATGCCTGACAAGGTGGTGCGCCGTGATAGAAGAGGTCCGTTCATCCAGCCCCCTCATCAAGGTCGCGCGCCACGCGAAATCCGAACATGAAATAAAGCGTATCTTCCGGATCGCGGCCGCGAAACGAAACGCGATGTCGATCCGGCCGCGTGATCCAGCTCCCGCCGCGAACCGACCTGCGCTCGCATGAGTCAGACGGCGTGAAGGCGGATCCGTCCGTTGGCGCTCCTTCGTAATCAAGAACATAACAATCGGCCAGCCATTCCCAGACATTGCCCAGCATGTCATGAAGTCCAAAAGCGTTGGGCGGATAGGAGCCCACCGGCGATGCGATTTGATGTCCATCATCGCAAACAGATTGTGCCCAGCGAAATCCGTTCCGCGCGCCGGAGGCATCATTCATATTTGCGTGGGTACATCCGTCTTCCGGATCATCGCCCCAGTAATAGTCCGAGGTCGATCCCGCACGGGTGGCATATTCCCACTCCGCTTCCGAAGGCAAACGATAGGGCTTGCCGGTTTTTTGGGCGAGCCATTCAACATAAGCATCTGCGTCGAACCAACTGACACACGCCACAGGTTGGTCCGGCAAAGGCGGCGTGCCGTAGCCGGGATCTTGCCAATCGAAGTTGGCCTCTTCCGTCATTTTCTCATTTGGCCAAACGCGGCAACCGCTTTTGGGCCGGTATCCTGTTTCGTCAACAAAAGACGCAAACTGTTCCTGGGTGACCTCATAAACACCCATGGCAAAAGCCGGGACGGAGACCTGGCGCACGGGTCCTTCAGGTCTGCCCTCTTCCCCGCCGTCGAAGCCCATGGCAAATGTGCCGCCGGGAATTTCGATCATGGCCGGGCAGTCCACGCAGTCGGTAAAAGAAGACCGGGATGAACTATCGGAGCATCCTGCAAGGCCCACGGCCCAACCGAAAAAGATCAAAGCAATCGGTTTTCGCAAACCATCCATCATACCAAATACAATCCGTGTGAAGACAAAGGGAGCTTCCGGATACGCTTGCCGGTGGCGGCGAAGATAGCATTGGTCAGAGCCGGTGCGAATGGCGGCAGACCCGGTTCGCCGGCTCCGCCGATCACACCGTCACTTTCCAGAATTTTGATGGAAATCGGTGGTACCTCCGACAATCCCAATGTCTGATAGGTATCAAAGTTCGATGGGACGACCGCTCCGTTCTCAACCGTCACTTCGCCATACATGGCCGCGGACAAAGCGAACACAACGTTGCCTTCCATCTGGGCCCGGACGCCGTCGGGGCTGACCGCAAATCCGCAATCGATCACGCAGGCCACATTTTCGATTTTAAGCTCGTCCCCTTGCACGTCCACATCGATCACATAGGCGCAAACGGACTCATAAGCTTCACCGATGGCAACGCCTTGCGCTTTTCCGTCTTGCCCGTTCGGACCGCGCCAGCCACCCAACTCCGCCACCGCATCAAGCACATTGACGAGCCGTGTTTGATCGGGTGTTAAAAGACTCCTGCGAAAAGCGATGGGATCAGCGTTCGCTGCAACCGCCATTTCGTCAATGATGGACTCAATGAAAAATCCGTTTTGGGAATGCCCCACTGAGCGCCAAACCCCGACAGCCACCGGCGAGACCACCGGGGTCCAACTCACCTGCATATTGGGGATCTTGTAATGGGAATCCGACAAACCAGACACGCCTAAGGGGTCTGGCGCACCGCGCAGCCGGTTCGGCTTGCCCCACTCGACAATGGACGGCCCTGCCGTCCGGATACGCAGGGCATCCAATTTGCCATCCTCGTCAAGCCCACCTTCGAAAGACAAGACTGTTTGCGGCCGATAGTAATCGTGCTGCATATCCGTTTCGCGGGACCATATGAGCTTCACCGGACGGCCACAGGCTTTGGAAATCTCAGCCGCTTGAAGCGCAAAGTCAGGTTGCCAGCGACGTCCGAAGGCACCGCCGAGAAATGTCCGCTGCACCTCGACTTGCGAAACATCCAAGCCCAAAAGCGCGGCAACTTCGTCACGCACGCGAATGGGACCTTGGGTCGGCGCCATGATTTTACAGCCCTCATCGGTCACATGGGCAAGACAAGACATGGGCTCCATGGGCGCATGGGCGAGATACGGCACCTCGTAAACACCCGAGACCGAGGTTCCGGCTTTGCCGAGAGACGCCGCGACATCGCCCTCATCTTTGGCAACACGGTCATTCGTCCCCAGCGCATCACGCATGGATTGATACATCGCTTCACTGTTGAGACCGGCATGAGGCCCATCGGCAAAAACCGGCGCGGCCGCCTCAAGACCATTTTGCGCTTGCCAGAAGGTATCGGCAACGATCGCAAGGCCTTCGGACTCGACCTGAGTGGTGGGCACAACGAACCGAACCCCGTCAACAGCAAGGGCAGCCTGCTCATCGTAAGAAGAGAGTGTACCTTGAAGGGTCGGCGCCAGAGCAATGGCCGCGGTCAGCATATCCGGCATTGATGCATCTATGCCGAAGACAGCGCGGCCGGTAACTTTCTCAAGAAGATCCGTACGCAGAAATGGTTTTCCAATAATGCTGTAGTCTGCACGGTCCTTAAGCGGTGCAGGTGGCACCTCCGTGAAAGCCGAAGCGCGAGAGACCAATTCAGCAAAAGACGCTGAGCGCCCTGAAGGCCCATGGGTGACGAAATTCTTCGCCGCACCGCACTCTTCGCTCGGCACGGACCATTGTTCTGCGGCAGCGGCCAACAACATAGCTTTTGCGCGAGCGCCGATCTCTCGCAACATGTCGAAATATCCGCGCACGCTCATACTGCGACCGGTCGCCTGCAGATTTTTCATGGGGTTGATGTAAACTTCACCGGCCGAAGATTGTGTGGCTTGCACACTGTCCCAGTCCGCCTCCATCTCCTCAGCAATAAGTGCGGTGAGCGACGACATGACCCCCTGCCCCATCTCCGCTGCCGGGCAGACAATAATGACCCCATTGTCGGACGTGATCTGAATATAGGCCGGCACCAGCTCGGACTGCTCAATCGTCGCGCCGGCGGCGTCCGCCGCATCAGCTTTAGGGGTCTGCCGGTTCCAGGCCCAAAAACCGAGCAATGTCACGGCGGCCCCGGCACCCAACCCAAAATCGCGTCGGGACAGACGGAAACCAGGGTCTTTTTGGCCGGTGGGATCAGGAATCTGTTGGGAAGTCGAGCTATTCTCAGTCATGATTTTCTGTTTGAGAGCCTTCCAGGTTATTATGTTGTCATAACAACATTAGGTCATTATATTTATCCGAAGCGTCGAAACAAGGTGTCTTTATACACTCAATAGGTGTGCAACCGTCCATGACAACTCCGGCAAGACGGCCGTCCATGCATAAGGCCCATTTAGCCCTTTTCCTCGTCGTATTCGTGGACCTTTTAGGCCTGGGCATCCTCGCACCGTTGATTCCGTTTTACGTTGAGCGCCTTGGTGTCTCTCCGGAGATTATCACACTTGTCATCGCCGTTTATGCCCTATGCCAATTTTTGGGGACCCCGTTTTGGGGCGGTGTCAGCGATCGTATCGGGCGTAAACCGGTTTTGCTCATCAGCATGGCCGGACACGCAGCCTCCTATTTGATCCTCGCTTATGCAGACAGTTTATTCCTTTTGATTGTCTCACGGGCACTCGGCGGGTTCACATCCGCCAACTTGGCGACCGCTTATGCTTATATTGCCGACACAACCTCTGAGGATGACAGGGCCAAAGGGCTTGGCCGTATCTCAGCGGCCTTTGGACTCGGCTTTATTTTCGGACCGCTCATTGGCGGCGTGCTCGCGACGATCGGGCCGGATGGGGCAACAAACTTTGTCCTCCCAGCACTGAGCGCCATGGGTCTGTCTCTTTTATCCTGTCTCGGAATTTGGTTGTTCATTCCCGAGACAGCCAAACCCAAAACTCATGACGCCGGCTCACGGCGCGCACCGGCCAACTTGTTTAAGAGCCTTGCGGAGATTTCTCGGCGCCCGATTATTTTTAAGGCGATCTTGTTATGCTTTATCACCGTCATATTTATGGCGGGCCGTGAAACCATTCTTCCGCTCTGGGCGAGCAACAAACACGCCATGTCCGTGCGCGAAGTCGGCTTTGTGATCTCCATCGCCGGACTCACTTTGACAACGGTGCAATTGACGCTTATCGGCCCATTCACCCGTATGTTCGGCGAAGCAAATCTCTTGAAAGTGTCGCTGGTTTTGTTCGCAGCCGGATGGTTCGGCATCGCAATGGCAACCACCTTTGTTCAAATCATTGGCGCTTCTATCCTGTCCGGAATTGCCACTGCATTCTTCCAAACCTCTCTTCAAACATTGCTGTCGAAACGGGCAGGTGCCTCGGAACGCGGTTCCGTCATGGGCGTTTATCAAGCCACCAGCAGCTTGGGACGCTTTACCGGTCAAGCCGGATCTGGCACAGTCTACGCCCAATTGGGCGTCGATGCGGTCTTTCTTCTTGGGGCCGTAGTCATGGGGCCGGCACTGATCTTGGCGGCGTTGATCGCAAGAGGCATGACGCAAAAACCCCGCCTTGAAAGCTCAGAAGAATCCGTGGGTGAGCAAGAGCCCAAGACAGAGCGGCCGATCGATAAGGAAATTGTCGCGTGACAAACTTCATTGCGGGACGATTGGCAATTTCAGGGCCCACGCTCTTCATTATCATTACCCTCTCCTTCTTCTTAATGCGTGCCGCGCCAGGTGGGCCCTTTGATGCAGATGCAGATCTGGATCCGGCTATTTTGGACAATTTGAGAGCGGTCTACGGGCTCGACCAACCACTTTTCCGTCAGTACACATCTTTCCTTTCCGGCTTGTTCCAAGGCGACTTTGGCTTGTCCCTTTCCCGCCCCGGACAAACGGTCGCGGAGCTGATGTCAACGGCCTTTCCCGTCAGCATAAAGCTAGGGCTCACAGCGATCATCTTTGCCCTTTTGATTGGAGTCGGCGCAGGCATTTGGGCCGCCCTCAGACAAAATTCTTGGGTCGACTATTCGGTCATGACGCTCGCCATGACCGGCGTTGCCATTCCGAACTTTGTGACAGCGCCCATTCTGACGCTTGTGTTCGGCCTTTACTTGAAATGGTTGCCCATTGCAGGTTGGAACGAAGGCGCAGTGCAAAACATGATCCTGCCGGTGATCGCCCTGGCACTCCCGCAAGTTGCCGGTATCGCGCGGATCATGCGTGGTGGCATGTTGGAAATGATGCGATCTGACTTTGTGCGGACCGCGCGCTCAAAAGGCTTGCCGGAACGAAAGATTGTCACCCGGCACGTTCTGAAATCAGCGATGATTCCTCTGGTGAGTTATTTGGGCCCGGCGATTGCCGGTATCATGACAGGATCCGTAGTCATTGAAGTGGTCTTCGGACTTCCTGGGGTCGGTCGCTTGTTTGTGGAAGGCGCCATAAATCGCGACTATCCATTGGTGATGGGTGTCGTCATTGTCTACGCCACGGCAATCATCGTGCTCAATCTCCTCGCCGATATGCTCTACGGATATCTTGATCCGCGGACGCGGAGGTCCGCATGAACACGCCGACGTCAGACAAGGTCAGCATTGACGCGACCGTGACTCAAGCGGCCCAAAGCCGGTCTCTCTGGCAGGACGCCTTACGGCGCTTTCGGCGCAACAAAGCAGCGATGACAGGCGTTGGGCTGCTGCTCATCATCGGAGTGCTGTCCATTATCATTCCTATGGTCTGGCCCTATGACATTCAGGACGCCTCTTGGGAATCGATCCTCAGCCCGCCTAGTTTTTCCGACTACCATTGGTTTGGAACAGATGCCAACGGTCGGGACTTGTTTGTACGGACATTTTACGGCGCACGTATCTCGCTTGCGATCGGCTTGATGACAACCGTCATTGCGCTTGTAATCGGTGTGCTCTACGGATCCCTAGCCGGGTTCCTGGGAGGTGTTGCAGACAACATCATGATGCGCTTTGTCGATGTCCTCTACGCTCTACCACTTCTCTTCCTCATCATTATTCTCGTCACGCTGGTGGGCCAGAATATCTTTTTGATCTTTATCGGAATCGGCGCCGTTGAATGGTTGACCATGGCGCGTATTGTGCGTGGCCAGACGATATCCATCAAGAAAATGGAATATGTGGAATCAGCCTATGCAATCGGCCTATCGACCTGGAAGATCCTGGAACGCTACATCATCCCCAATGCTGTCGGACCGGTCATCGTCTATGTCAGTCTTCTCATTCCCATTAATATTGTGGTTGAGAGTTATCTCAGCTTTTTGGGTCTCGGCGTCCAAGAACCACTCACAAGTTGGGGACTGATGATTTCGCAAGGAAAGAACACCATCGACACGGCCCCGTGGCTGCTTTTATTTCCGGCCACCTTCTTGGCGGTGACATTGTTCTGTTTCAACTTCATCGGCGACGGGTTGCGCGACGCGTTGGATCCCAAGGACCGCTAATATGCCAACCGCTGCACCCCTTTTGGACATCAAAGACCTGTCGGTGGAGTTCGAAACACCGGAAGGCAACGTGCAAGCGGTGAACGGAGTCAACCTGAGTATCGCGCCCGGGGAATGCGTCGGTATTGTCGGTGAGTCGGGCTCCGGCAAGAGCCAAACTTTTTTGGCCGTCTTCGGACTGCTTGCGGACAACGCGAGGACGCGTGGCTCGGTGAGCTTCGAGGGTGAAGAGATTTTGAATGCGCCCGTCACTGAGCTCAATCGCTTGCGCGGCGATAAGATGTCCATGATCTTTCAGGATTCCATCACGGGGCTCACACCCCACATGAAGGTCGGCCAACAAATGTCCGAGGTGTTGACGGAACATCGCGGCCTGTCACAGCAAGAGGCCAACAAACAGGCGCTCGAAATCATGGAAGTGGTGCAGATCCCCCAAGCGGACCGGCGCTTTCACATGTACCCCCACGAATTTTCCGGCGGTATGCGTCAGCGGATCATGATTGCCCAAGCCTTGCTTTGCCGCCCTAGCCTTCTTGTCGCCGACGAACCCACAACGGCTCTTGATGTTACGGTTCAAGCCTCAATCATCAGCCTGTTTCGAAAGTTGAAGGAACATACGCAATCATCGATCGTGATCATCACGCACGATCTTGGCGTCATTGCCGGTTTAAGTGACCGGGTTGCTGTCATGTATGGCGGCCGCCTTGTCGAAACGGCACCGGTCCAAACCTTGTTTGATGAACCTTTTCACCCCTACACACGAGGCCTGATCGACTCCATGCCGCGGATCGACGTGGATATCGATGGTGACCTACCGACGATCCCGGGCCAGCCGCCCGATCTCCTAAGATTACCGCCGGGCTGCGTGTTTTCGGAAAGATGCGCGCACAGTATGGAGATATGCCGCACGCAGGTGCCGACGATCCGAGAAATTGCGCAAAATCATGACGCCGCGTGTCATCGGGAAGGTGCGTCATGACAGAGCCTTTGATGCGAGTCGATGATCTATCAGTGCAGTTCCGCGTCGCGGGGCGCGGCCTCTTCGGCAAAAGTCAGAAACTGAGCGCGGTCAATCGCGTCAGCTTTGAGATAAGCCCCGGCGAGACTTTGGGCATTGTCGGCGAGTCCGGATGCGGCAAGTCCACCTTGTCGCGGGCCATTTTGAATCTCATTCCCGTCACCGACGGAGCCGTGCATTGGGAAGACACCAATCTCGGCACACTCGACAAAAAATCTATGAATGCCTTGCGTCGTGATATTCAGATTATATTTCAAAGTCCCCTTGCCAGTTTGAATCCACGCATGACCATCGGTGATATCATTGCCGAACCTTTGGATGTTTTTGAGCCGGACCTGTCAAAACAAGAACGTGCACGGCGAGCCCATCAGATGATGGAAACTGTGGGACTACGGCCGGATATGGCGGGCCGCTATCCCAATGAGTTTAGCGGCGGGCAATGTCAGCGCGCCTCCATTGCGCGCGCCATGATCTTGCAGCCGAAATTACTGGTTTGCGACGAAGCAGTGAGCGCTCTCGACGTTTCTATCAAGGCACAAATCATCAACTTGCTCAAAAAGTTGCAGCGCGAGACGGGCGTTGCCATTGTCTTCGTCAGTCATGACCTGGCGATCGTCCGGCAGATCAGCCATCGCGTTTTAGTCATGTATCTTGGAAAGGTGATGGAGCTTGCACCATCCAAAGACCTTTTTGCGAATCCGTGCCATCCTTACACCAAAGCGCTGCTCGACGCTGTTCCCCGCCCCGATCCCGCCTTTGAGAAAGAGAAGTCAGCAACATTGTTGAAAGGTGATATCCCGTCACCCTTGGCACCGCCGTCAGGCTGCGTGTTTCGGACCCGCTGTCCGATCGCAAAACCAAATTGCATTCGGGTTGTGCCCGAGCTGACCGAGCCCAGCCCGTCGCACAAAGTGGCGTGTCATTACGCTTGAGCCGGCTCACCGAATTCCTGAATGCGGCGCGGTTCGCCATGCTGCATGATCAAGGCCTTCTTGCGCATGAAGCGGTAAATGCTGCCGGGCCCCATCCGCGAGCCGCCTAAACCGGACATATTGAAGGAGGTTTTTTCCGGCTCATAGGTTTGGAAGGTCAATCCACAATCATTGATGCTGAGACCACCTGCATTGACACGCTCGGCAACGGCCCGCGCTTGCGCCACATCAGCGCCAATCACCGATGCCGACAGGCCGAAACTTGTGTCGTTGGCCAACGTCACCGCTTCATCGACGGATTGGAATGCCATAACCGGCATGATCGGCCCGAATGTTTCCTCGCACATGATATCCATATCGTGCGTGACGTGCGTAAGCACCGTTGGCCTCACCCATTTTCCGCCGCCATGATCTTCGATCTCACCGCCATATACAATCTCCGCGCCTTTGGCTTTTGCATCGGCAATATGGGCTGCGATCACATCGGCTTGCCGGTCAAAAATGAGAGGCCCGATTTGGCCTTGATGAATATCCGGCGTGTTGAGCTCAATATCCTTGGCTTTGCGGACAAGTGTTTCAACAAATGCATCGTGAATGTCTTCATGGACATAGATGCGCTCAATGGAGAGACACACTTGGCCCGCATTCATAATGGAGCCGCGCAGGACCGAGTCCGTGGCTTTATCGATATCCGCGTCTTTCAGGACAATGACAGGGTCCTTGCCGCCCAGCTCCAGAAAAGCCGGGATAAAATTGGCCGCCGCGGCGGATGCCACTTTGCGGCCTGTCGCGATGCTGCCGGTAAAGCAAATGAGATCCACTTCATCAATGAGCGCCGCGCCCACCGCGCCGTCCCCCAAAACCAGATCAACCACGCCAGCAATTTCCGGTGTGGACCGGATCGTTTCCAAAAGATACTCGGCAAAGCGAGGTGTCACCTCGCTTGGCTTGATCAAAGCCGTACTGCCGGCGGCCAATGCTGGTGCGGCATCGATGAGCGAAAGCGTCACCGGAAAATTCCAAGGAGAAATGAAGCCTGACAATTGGTAGGGCACATATTGATTGTCGTAAGACACGGATGCGATGAGCTGGGAATCTTTTTCCTGGGTTTTCAGCAGACCGGGCGCGTTCTTGGCCCAGCGGCGAATATTGGCCACGGCGCCTTCCACTTCACGTTTTGACAAATAGTATCGGCCGGTATCCACCGCCAAGGCGTCAATGATCTTGTCCTTGTGATTTTCTATTGTATTCGACCATGCAACAAGAGCCTCCGCCCGGCCATCAAACCCCAGAGCATACCAATCGGCTTGGTTCTCCCTCAATCGCTTTGCCTTAGCGGTGACTTCGTCCCGCGACGCAGGTTCAAATTCATAGTCGACGCGGCCTGTGCGAGGATTCCGTACACTGATTGTCATAATATTTCGTTCCCAATGATCGAAAAACTAGATCTCTTAGTCTTCTTTCAGCTTTGCAATATCCTGATGAACAATACGCAGGATACGTGTGATCATACCGTCGTGATCGGCGAGGCGCGCGGCTGAGACGGACTCATCAGCTTCAAAACCTTCCACTTCGTCCTGACGTACCAAGTCTTTTTGCTCGAGCAATCGCTCCAAACTATCCAGTCGCTCCCGGGTGACGGCAAGCTCCGCCGCAAGCGCCATGGTAATATCGAGAACACGCTCAACATCCGGATCCGGAAACATGAATTTCCGTGGATCCGTGACAGCTTCCACTGATCGCCGAATGGCCTCAGCGTCTTTGTCCGTCATCGTCTTATCCTTTTGGGTCACTGGAGACCTCACTTGTATTGTTATTATAATAACATGATGAGTTTGCGCCCGACAACCGCAAACTTGCCGGTTTTGTGCCATTGTCAGACCAGAATGTCCGGCCCTTAGTTATATCCTGTAATAATATCATAATGTTATAATCTGTTGGGGATGGGCCCTTTACGCTCCCCCCATGATAACCTATTGCAGGTCATGAAAATCTCCCGATCGCGTGATCGAGAGAAACGGCGAGACAAAAACGCAGAGGCAGACTCACTATGGCGCTTGCGGTACACGACACCAAATTGCCGCGTTATCTTCAGGTCTACAACATTCTGAAGGACTGGATTCAAAAAGGTCGTTATGCGCCCAATGAGAAGCTGCCCTCGGAAGGTGAGCTTTGCGAGATTCTCGGCGTGTCTCGAATCACCACACGCCGTGCCATCGAAATGCTCAGCAATGAGGGATTGATCCGCCGGGTTCAAGGTTTAGGAACCTTCGTTCCACCGTCGATTCCAAAAGTATCGGAACCGTTTGGAAAAATTTCCGATCTCGCTGAGCGAGTCAACCGGCTGTCGGAACGCACCAAACTGGAAAATATCGAGATCAGCGAAGTCGAACCGGACCCCATGGCCGCCATCGAGCTGAAACTGTCGCCGGGTCAGCGAGTCATCAAAGCCACATATACACGCACTGAAAAGTCACTGCCGATCGGCTGCGCAGATGTTTTTATCCCAACGGATTTGGGCGTCAAAATCACCGCTGATGACCTGCAGGACAATTCAAGTCCAACACTTATCCAAGACAAAGGTTTTCAAATCTCAGGCGCCCATCAGCTGATCGGCGCCACCTTGTCGGATACGGAAACATCCACCCGTCTCAAGATGACAGTCGGTTCGCCACTCATTCGCATCCGTTTGCTCATTCTGGATCAGAATGAAAGGCCGATTGAATATCTGCTGGCTCATTATCGCGCAGATACGTACGAGCATCACGCTTTTCTTTCGTCTCTCTGACAGGGCGATCGCCGAACGCAATTTCTCAAATCTATTCGGCGATGTCGAGAAACCGGCTCGGTGTGTTGCCGCCCGTGACGTTCTTCCAGCCCAAAACGCGATTCTTCACCACACGCTGCGCCTTGGCAAAATAAATCGGAATGACACCGTATTCTTCAAGAATAAGGGCTTCGGCCTGACTCAGAAGCTCGGCACGTTTTTGCAGATCGGTTTCCTCATCGGCCGCCAACAACATGGCATCAAATTCTTCGACCGTCAGCTCGGAATGATTGGTGCGGGAATCCCCTTTGAGCAGATTTAAGAAGGTCGAAGGATCATCAAACGGCGCGTACCACTGATACCGAATGACATCAAAGTTACCTTTGCGCACATCGGCTGTGATGGCCCGAAAATCACTGGCCTTAAGGACGGGCTCAACCCCGATTTGACGCCACATGGCCGAGACGGCAACGGCAATTTGCCTTGCTTCCTCTTTGGAATCGTAGCGCAGCTCAAGTTTGAGAGGATTGGACGGTGAAAAGCCGGCTTCGTTCAACAGATCCCGCGCCTGTTGCTGCCGTTCAGGAAATGGCACTTGCGCGATTGCCGGCATGGGCGGGTCGTAATTCTGTGTGGCCGGCGGCACGAGGCCCCAGGCAGGATCCACCAATCCACGTAAAAGTTTTTCTGTAATGCCCTCACGGTCGATGGCGATCGACAGAGCTTTGCGGACGCGGACATCGTCAAAAGGTTCGCGTTGGACATTAATCGCCCAATAGAACAGGCCCAAGTTTGGTGAGACGTTGATTTGATCTGCATATTCTTTTTGCAAAAGCTCAACTTGCTCGGGCGGGAAGCTCAAAATGATGTCAAGCTCATCGGCCCGATAGCGCTTCAACCCGGTGCCCGCGTCATCCGTCGGATAGTACCGCACCTCATCAATTGCGACTTGATCTGCGTCCCAAAATTGCGGGTTCTTAGTGAGTGTCATTTGCGTGTTGGGCAACCATTCAGTCAAGGTGTAAGGGCCACTGACGACAATGTTTCCGGGCCGCGCCCAACCGAGGCCATGAGCCTCAATTGCCTGCCGCGGGACAATGGTCAGCGCATTGGTCGCCAAAGCGGACAAGAAGAACGGTGTTTGTTTTTCCAATTCGATAACGACGGTGAAATCATCAGGTGCGCTGACACCCAGACTTTCTGTGGGCATTTGGCCTGTATTGACCGCACGGGCATTTTTGAAGAAGAAGAGATTGCTGGCAAAGCGTGCCGCCGTTTTGGGGTCCATCAAGCGACGGAACGAATACACCACATCAGCCGAGGTGATCGGCGTGCCGTCGGACCAGACGGCATCCTGACGCAGTGTAAACGTATGAACGAGACCGGTCTCGTCCGGCTCATGATTGGTTGCGAGCGCATAGACGTCATTGCCGTCCGCATCGGCAGCCATAAGGCCGATAAATAGATCGTCGATGATCACCGACGCCGAATTGCCGAGTGCAATGTGAGGATCGATCGTCGATGGCTCGGTGGACGTCGCCCGATTGAGAATCTTTGCAGCTGAAGCCGGACTTGAGACACCCAAAGCAAAACAAATGACAATTGCCCACAACGAAACGGATCGAATGACTAGGTTACTTCTGCAACGCCACATAACGAACACTTTCTTTCTATGTCGAACTCAGCCAGTACTTCTCCGCTCTGAATATCGCGGCGTTGAAGCACACCTTCTAAAAAATTGTTCAAATAAAATGTATCGGCATTGGGACTCACCAAACTGACGCGAGTCCAACCTTTTTCAATGGCAACATCATAGCTTTGCACGATTTTGCCATCGGGACTCATACGGCACGCGCCGTTACCCGTGGCCATGAGCATATCACCGTTTGCCAGCAATCCGAGTCCATAGGTGCGCGCCGTATCTTCTTCGTGAAATTGGACGTAGTCGGTTGCTTGTTCACCGGCCGAGACATTGTAGCGGGAGACGCGAAGGCCGCCTTCAGAGGCATAATACAAAAGACTGTTTTCCGGATCATGGGTCATGCTGGTGATGCAATGCCAACCGGTTCGGCCACCGTCAATCTCCGGCGTGTGGCCTGTTATTTTGTTTGTCTTGGGCTCCCAAACAAACAGTGTGGCGGCGCCATAAGCATCTTCCGGAGGCGCCTGGCGGGCGGAATGAACCCCCAGCAAAACGCGCCCGGCTTCGTCAAAAGCGATGGACCCAAAGGGCCTCTCCGGAAGTCCGTCAACCGCGCCGATCCGATTTCCCTCAGTGTCAAAAGCGACGATATTTTTATTGTGCGGGTCGGCCGAATAAAGCACGCCGGAGTCTGGATCAACCCCAATCCCGACCACCAATCCGACTTGGTCCGTCCAAAGAGTGTTTTTCAACTGAAAATCATGATCGAAATGCAAAATCCGCCCGGCGCCGGTCAGCCGGCGCAAATCAATGTTGGAATCATCCACATCCGTTGACGCTATCAAAATATCGCCTGGTTCAAACGGCACGGCCACAGCATTCAACCCTCAGGTCTTCAAGTCGTCCATAAAGCTGAGATAATCGGAGCGCGACATGATGCGATCGCTCTCACCCAGCTCTGTTTCCAAGCCCCGCAAGAGACGGCCTACAAAGGCCCGGCGCCATTGTGTTCGTTCATCTTGTGCCGACGATGCATCACGAATGGCATCGAGCTCCTCACCGTCCACGTCAAGCTTGGTGAGAATAAAGCGCTCCAACGTGTCGATGCGATCATAAAGTGCCGAGATCTCAGCGGCACTCGCCAAGGCAAAAGACAGAACGCGTTCAGCGTCTTTGCTATCTAGCAAGTCCGCAGCCGGGCCTTTCGCAGTTCGCGGCCGTTTGGCAATTGCGTCGGTCTCCTGCGTCATGATGCACCCCGCTTGGCCGCACCCAATACCATCCAACCGCCCCGCTTTTTGCGGCTCGACTCGACAATCTCAAAAAAAGTATCTGCCTGGTCAAACCCGGCCTCGACCGCGTGACTGGCAAAGTTGAGATCAGACAGTGATGCCCAAAAAGGTTCATTGTTGTGGAAAGAGTCCCAATTGGCAAAGTACTGATCCAAAGCATTGTCGGCAACAACCGGCACTTCCACATGAAGCATGACCCCGCCCGGCCTAAGCAATCTGTGACATTCAGCCAGAATGTTTTTCAAACCGGAAACGGAGACTTCATGAAGAAGAATATGAGAAACGATGAGATCGAAACTCTCATCGTCAAAATTCGTCTTCTCCCCACTTTGTTGTGAGAACGCAACCTTTTTGCCGAGCGCTTCCGCACGCCCATGAGCATAGCGCAAACACGGCGCCGCCACATCGATCGCAAAGACCTCGGCGTCGGGAAATTCATCCACATAAGGCAACGTGGAATTGCCACTGGTACAGCCGATATCCAAAACCCGCTTCGGGTTCAGGTTCGGATATCGGTTTTTAATGAAGCGCGCGCCGGTGACGCCCTTATCGTCATGCATGACGCCGTGGCGACGCATGGAAAACACGGCACCGCCTAAATCGGAGCGTGCGCCGGGATAAACATCATCCTCGACACGCTCCAAACCATAGCCGCCGGGCACGCAGTGAATATCCACCGTATCTTGATAACTGGGAATTTCAACCGAAGGATCTAAAGTCAAAGACCCGAGCGTCTCACCGCCGGTCAGCGCCCGATAGGTTTTGACGAGATCAGGCAATTGCTCGTCTACGCAGGACGCCGTCACATCTACATAGAATTCCTGCTGGGCCCGTTTGAGTGCGCTCCAATATTTCACCCGCGGGTCCGGGTCCAATTTCTCCGCAGCCCGACGCCACTCATCGCGCGCGAGAGCTTCCAAATCGTCTCCGTTATTTTTGGCCTCATTCCGGCAAACATCGCGCAATTGGGCCGTCAGACGGCCTGAAAGCTCTTCCTTAAAGGTAACGGCAAAATCCAACAGCGACGTGTCTTCACGATTGACTTTCGGGAATAGCTCATGGGTTTGCTTCATATCGAAACCTGCCTATCTGACCCACTCCGCAGACGGCCAACCATCTTGCTCCGTACGCGGACGGGTTGTGGGAGCCGCGTCATAGACCCAGCCCTTAGGGTTGACACGGCGCTCGGGGCTGGGAATGACATAGACCTTGTGATCATAGTCTGCCTGCATTTTATCGTAATCAAGCTCCCAGCCTTGCTCGATCAACTTAACCACATACTGGCGGAAGAGAACTTCCATTTCGTCGGACTTGACCAAAACTTGATCCCCCGTCGGCGTCGGCCCCAAACGGGGTCGGACCGTGACGTTGACACTCAAATCTTCGTCCCGGGCTCTTTGCTGGCCGATCAAGCGCTCTTCATCGTGTTCCGGCTCAATGGCATAGTTGCGGGTTTGCCGTGTGAAAAACCTTGTGTTCCAGGGATCAATGGGCGTAATGGCCGCGAATGTGATCATGGACATACCCGGACGAAACTCAGGTTGAATGCGATGACACACGCCGGCAAGCGAAAACTCCAAACTCACCTTTGTGGTCTTACGCTCTTCTTTCAACAACTCTCCCAAAACACCGGACTTTTGACTGGCCTTGGGTGCTGTCCGCTCGCGTGCGACCCGCGCGCCATAAGCTTTGCGCTCAATGGGAACCGATTGATGGGTGGGGTCTTGCGGCATGCCGAACGTGGCGTGGACAAAGGGAAGATGGGCGGTGTCGATATTGTTTTCTTCCGCCTTGGTCCAATTGATCGGCGCCTCGAAATTCGTCGTTGTCGTGCGCCACGTCTCTGTTTCGTAATATTCCTCCAGCAATGCAGGCACCGGCGGACGTTGGTCTTCGGGTAGGTCACCAAGGAAGGCCCAGACCAAATCGTACTTTTCTTCAACCGGATAACAATCCACCTTCGCCCGTTCCGGAATGGCAAAGTCTTTTCCCATAGAGGGAATGGCAACGCACTTGCCGCGGGTATCAAAACGCCAGCCGTGAAACGGACACTGGATGCAGCCGTCTTCCACTTTCCCGTGACTCAAAGCGGCACCGCGGTGGCAGCACGTGTCGCTCAAGCAGACCACATTATTGTCGTCTGTTCGAAACAGCACAAAATCGCAGCCCAACATTTTGACAGCGAAAGGCTCACCCTTTTTCACATCCGACGACTGAGCCGCCACATACCAGTTGTTAATGATCATCGATCGTTTCTTATTCCCATAAAACTGCGATTTTTGGGCTCAACCTGCCCGTTCCTGAGCGCCGAACAGCTTATCATGTTATTATAACAACATTGCAAGTCTGCGCAATCCCGAATACGCTGTTCCCCATCAAGGCGATCACTCCCGAGCGAGAAGGGCAAGAAGAATGACCGAACAATTTGTAAGATCCGACGGCACCTATCCCACTGTCGAATTGCGAAAAGACAAAGTGGCCGTCGGGTTTGTACAAACGCCCGTACGCGGCGTTGACGGTGACAACCCGGAACCCGGCATCAAAGACAACCTCAATTACCTTTTGAACGCCATTGATAAGGCGCAGGCCACAGGCGGTCGATGCGACCTTTTGTGTTTTCACGAATTTCCTATTCACGGTTTTGCACCGTGGGACCTAACCCAATATTTGCGCGTTTCCCGACACCCGGACGGGCCCGAATTTGCCGCGATTGGTGCCAAGGCCAAACAGTATAATTGTTACATCACGCTCGGCTGTCAGATGCTGGACGATGACTGGCCCGGACATACGATGAACACGCAGGTCCTTATCGGCCCATCCGGCGACATCATCGCAAAGCATTGGAAGCAGAGAAATATGCGCGGCATGTGGCCGGGGGTTGAGCAATTCACCACCACAATCTACGATGTCTATGACCGCTATGTTGAGATGTATGGCCTGGACGCCGTCATCCCGGTCGAACAAACTGACATCGGCAATATTTCGATGTCTTCGGTTCAATTTGAACCTGAGCTGTTTCGCTGTATGGCGCTGAAAGGTGCTGAAATTATTGTCCGTACGGCAACTGGCGGCTGCGAGCGCGAAGATATGCGGCTCACCTCCTATCACAACAGTCTTTACACGGTGATCGTCAACAATTGCATGGATGTGCACCGCCCGTCCGATCATTATTTCGTTGAACAGGCACCAAAAAACGAATGGGTCGGGCGATCGGCGATTTTTGGTCCGCGCGGTGTGATGTTGACCGAAGCCGATGCTTTTGAAACCAAGCGACGGGCTGTTTTGCCGATGGCTGAATTCCGAAAAGGGCACAGGATTCCAGACACGCACCTGTTTTTGTACAAGCATGTATTCGATCAGTACAAAGAGAGGTATGACCCCAACCTCTGGCTGGACCGGGTTCCGGAAACCAAAAAGGATGCCGCGGACTATTTGAAAGACAAATTCCGCTGGACAACCTATTGGCAAGGATAGCCCACGTTTGCAGAAAGAACCGCTGGTTTCGGACGCCGAGTTTATTTGCTAAATGATGCCGCACACTCTAAAACTGCAACTATGTCCAACCGCACCAAATTGACCTATGGCGTTCTGGCGCTGATATTGGCGATTGCTATTTTTGCATTGCCGAATGTCTTTGGGGTGGGTGGCAGCGATCGAGCTAACCAATCAAATTTGTCGCGCACCCAACAGGTGATTGTAGCACCGGCGATTAAACGCACGGCGGTCGATTTTGTTTCGTCCGTGGGCACAGCCCGCGCCAATGAAGCTGTCATTATCTCGTCAACGGTTACAGGCCGGTTGGAAGAGGTTCTTTTTGAAGACGGGCAATATGTCCAAGAGCAAGACATTCTCGCACGTCTCGACTCGCGGGAGCCGCAGGCGGAATTGCTGAGTGCCGAAGTGACTTTGCGTCAAGCCGAACAGGAATATGAACGCGCCATTTCCTTAAGCGGAACTCAGGCCGTTTCTCAGTCCCGCGTCGAAGAACTCACCGCGCTGAAAGACGCGGCGGAAGCGATGGTCGAGGCTCAAGCGGCAAGATTGGAAGAATTTACCATTCGTGCGCCGTTTTCCGGTCGTGTCGGCGTGAACAGGTTGAGCCGCGGTGCACTGATTGATCCATCCACACAAATCACAACGCTCGATGACCTGGCTTTGATCAAGGTCGATTTCGCCATTCCGGAAACCGAAATTCAAAACGTGTCGGTGGGAACAGAGGTCACGGCGACAAGCCGTGCCCTCAATGATTTCGAAGTTGAGGGCCGCATTGAAAGCTTAGAGACCCGCGTCGACCCGGTAAACCGGACGATTGGGGCTGTTGCCAACTTTGAAAATAAAGAAAACCTTCTTCGACCCGGCATGTTTCTTAATCTGAACATCGCGTTGCAAGAAAGAGATGATGCGGTCTTTATTGCCGAGGAAGGTCTGTCGCCGTCCGGACAACAACAATTTGCCTATGTGGTCCGCGACAATGTGATCGAGAAACGCGAATTGGTTTTAGGTCTTCGAGAATCCGGATTGGTCGAAGTCTTAAGCGGTCTCGAAGCCGGCGACTTGGTTGTTGTGCGTGGCGTCCAGTTCTTACGCAACGGGATGGAAGTAGAAATCCAACAACAAATTGAACCCGGGACTGCCCCCACCTACACACAGAGCTGACGCCGATGTTTCTTTCAGACTTGATGATCAGACGGCCGGTTTTGGCGATTGTTGCAAGTCTTCTGTTGGTCGTATTCGGCGTCTATAGCATGTCTCAGATGCCGGCACGGGAATATCCCAATATCGATCCGTCGGTCATTTCCATCCAAACGACCTATCGCGGTGCGGCACCGGAAATTGTCGAAACCCAGATCACCCAGGTCATAGAAGACGCGATCAGCGGCATCTCCGGTATTCGCACCATACGCTCCTCCAGCAGCGACAGTCAGTCGAGCATCTCAATTGAGTTTTCTACCGGCTGGAACATCGACGAAGCGGCCAATGACGTTCGGGATCGGGTCAGCCGCGCCCGATTCCTTCTGCCACAAGAAGCCGACACACCGCGCATCGCAAAAAGGGAAGCCGATGCGGATCCTTTTTTCTGGTTATCGGTCCGCAGCACATCGCGGAATTTGATGGAACTCACCGATTATGTGGATCGCTACATCATAGATCAGATGACAAGTCTTCCCGGTGTGGCCAATGTGTTTATTGGCGGGCGGCGCAAGTTTGCCATGCGCATTTGGCTTGACCGGTCCGAAATGGCCGCGCGAGGCATCGCTGTTTCAGATATTGAGCGCGCCTTGCAGCGACAGAATATCGACATTCCGGCGGGGCGGATTGAGTCCACGAGCCGCGAGCTGACCGTACGAACGGATACGCGGCTGGACACGCCGGAAGAGTTCCGCAACGTCATCATCGCCCGCGACGGCGACGTATTGGTCCGGATCGGAGATGTGGCCCGGGTCGAAATTGGTCCCAGAACCACACGACAAGGGCTGCGATATAACGGCATTAATGCCGTGGGTGTCGGCATCGTCCGGCAATCCCAAAGCAATGCTCTTGAGGTTGCCGAAGAGATCAGAGCCATCCTTCCAAGGGTGAAGGCAGCCTTGCCGGACGACATCACGATGGTTGTTTCGAGAGACGACACGACCTTTGTGGAAAACTCCTTGCGTCAGGTCTTCTTCGCTTTGGCGATCGCCCTCATTTTAGTGGTTGTCGTGATCTATCTTTTTATCGGCAACATCAGAGCGACGTTGATCCCGGCCGTTACCATACCGATTGCCATATGCGCCTCCTTTTTGGTTCTGCATGTGCTGGGCTACTCGATCAATGTGCTGACTCTCTTAGCGCTGGCGCTTGCAATCGGGCTGGTGGTGGATGATTCCATCGTGGTGATGGAGAATATCAGCCGGCGCATCGAAAACGACGAAAAGCCGGTGCTTGCCGCCTTTTTAGGATCGCGCCAGATCTACTTTGCCGTCATCGCAACGACCACTGTCCTCATCGCCGTTTTTGTTCCCATCGTTCTTTTGGAAGGCAATATAGGAAAATTGTTCGGTGAGTTTGCCGTCGCCCTCACATCTGCCGTGATCTTCTCGACTTTTGTCGCTCTGTCACTGGCACCGATGATGTGTTCACGGCTACTCAAGAAGGGCAATGACCAAGGCAGAGTGGTCAAATTCAACAAAAGATTTCTGTCGCGCTGGCAATCCTTCTACCGGCGCGGCTTGGAGAAGAGGCTCCAAAACCCATGGCGGACTTTTGCCGCTTGGTTGGCGTTGATCCCGCTCATTTTTGCCCTTTACACCTATCTGCCCAAAGCCCTCACCCCCATCGAAGACAGAGGTGAGTTCTCCATCGTCGTCCAAGCCCCGGCAGGTGCGAGCTGGGATTACCTTATGGAACACGTTGAGCGCGCCGAGGAAATTATTGACGGATACCGCGACCAAGGCGTCATCCGCGGCGTCTTGACAATTCTTGCCAACAATATGACCGGCGAAGGCGCCGTGAATAACGCCGTGATCGTTGTAAAACTCGTTGACTGGGATGAACGCAATATTGCAACACCGGACCTTGTTGCCCAGGTTCGCGGCCCATTGATGAAGCTTCCTGGGGCCCGCGTGATCCCGTTCAACCGTCGCAGCTTTGGTCAACGGGGCACGAGTTCTCCCGTCGAATTTGTCATCAGCGGCTATTCCTATGACACCCTTGTGGAATGGCGTGACACGCTTCTCGACAGTTTTCGCAACAGCGACATCGTCATGAATGTGCGCGCGGATTATGATGAAACAAAACCACAATTGCTGATCGACTTGGACCGGGACCGTGCCGCAGCCCTTGGCGTCGATGTGGAAGATATCGGCCGGACCCTAGAAACCATGATGGGCTCAAGAACGGTCACACGGTTTTCGATGGACGGTGAAGAGTACGATGTGGTCTTACAAGCGGAAAACGCCGATCGCATGGAACCTTCGGACCTGACAAATATCTTTGTGCGCTCGCCCCAAACCCAACAGCTTGTCTCTATCGGTCCTCTTGTATTCCTAAAAGATCAAGCAGGGCCTAGCCAACTCAATCGTTTCAATAGACTGCGCTCGATCCGATTCTCCGGTCAACTCCAAGACGGCTACACGCTGGGCGATGCACTGGAAGAAGTGGAAGATGTCGTACAATCCGATCTGCCCGCGGAAGCACAATTGAGTTGGGATGGCGAATCCCGAGAGCTGGCGGAATCTTCTTACGCCATCTACTTCACCTTCGCTCTCGCCTTGCTCGTTGTGTTTCTTGTTTTGTCAGCCCAGTTTGAAAGCTTTATTCATCCCATGGTGATTGTGGGCACCGTGCCTTTAGGTCTATTGGGCGCACTCGGTTTGATCGGGGTTTTGGATATGCCCATTACGATCTATACCCAGATCGGACTCATCATGTTGATCGGTTTGATCGCCAAGAACGCCATCCTCATGGTCGAGTTCATCAATCAATTGCGCCGCGAAGGCATTGAATTTGATACGGCGATACTGGAAGCTGCGGCAACGCGCTTGCGTCCCATACTCATGACAGGTTTTGCCACCACAGTTGGCGCCCTGCCTCTTGCTCTCACATCGGGAGCGGGCTCCGAAGCACGCCAAGCCATTGGGTTGGTGGTGTTGGGCGGTGTGTTTGTCGGGACCATTCTGTCCCTCTATGTCTGTCCGGTTCTTTACAAAATTATCTGCCGCGGTACCAAGACGGGCGCGGAAGTCTCGCAGGAACTTGATCTTCTGTTGGACCGCAAGACCAAACCGGAACAAGCATAACGGCAACCGGCCTTTATGAGTCCCACTTTTTCATAAGATCATCGAGCAGAGTGTCGTCATCTGCGATCAACTTCTGCAAGAGCTCCGCGCGCGGCCGAATATAAAATCGCTTGGGATGGCGCGGCTGCGGCGGTTTATCGGACAATTCCCCATGGAGCGGGTTGGGATCCCAAAGCCCCTTAAAAATCGGATCCGTCATGTAATTCAGTCTCTGTGCAACAACCGTCTCATCACCGGCGTTGGACAACAGCATTTCGTCGTAATCCAAACCCAATGTGTCATAAGCGTTGCCGAAACCTGTCAGATCCGACATTTCTTGTGCAGCCCTGAGATTCTTGGCACCGAAAGCCTGAATCACACTGCAATTGTTGATCATTGTTTGCCAATCATAAGGATAAAGCATGGTCAATTGGCTTGCATCTTGCCAAAAGCTCCACGTCTGCATGCCGTAGCCCCGCATCAATGTGATGGCCTGACGCAATTGGGGCAGAGTTCCCAACTGTGCTGCCTCATCCAAAATGAAGAGCGTCGACAAATCCGGCCTACCGCGACGCCGAGAAATGGCGATCATCAGCACAGTGATCCACATGCGCAAGAGTCGGCCGTGGCTCTCCAGCATATGCGGGGGCAACACAATATAGATTGAAAGCGGATCTCCTTTTGTGACGGCCGAAAGATCAAAACTCGTTTTCGACGTTGCCTCCTGTATGAGTTGGCCGCGAAAGAACGACACACCCTCTTGCGCGAACGAGATAATTCCGCCCAGCGTTTCTTCGGCAGGCATTTGAAGCATGGTGGCGATTTGCCCTGCCTCAGGATGACGTGACTGCATCATCGCCTTGAGCGTTCCCAGAGGATCATTCAAAGACTGTCCCACCATGCGTCTGACATCGGTAAATGTATGCTGTGTCTTCGGATGGTCGTACAAAAGGTGCAACACGAGACCCAAGACAAACTGATTGCCGCGGCTCCGCCAAAACTGATCGTTGGCCGAGACCTCGTCGGGCCACAACAGCGACGTCAGGGCCGCTGCTTCGTCAAGAGAGGTCGGGCTCTCTGCGTCGACGATATCCAGCGGATTCAGTGTATCGCTCTGGGCATCGGTAATGCCCATCGGATCCAAAACCACGACTTTTTGACCGAGTTCCCGGCGGCGGCGGGCGGTGACGGCATAATTCTCACCTTTGGGATCCACCACGATCACAGGACCTTGGTGGCGCAAGAGCGTGGGTATAATGCAACCGGTTCCTTTTCCGGCCCCCGTGGGCGCAATTGTGATGAGATGGCCTTCACCGTCAAAAAGAACCGGGTCCAAATATCCCGTTCGTTTTGGCTGATCGGTATCGCCATAACGGAAGCCTATGGGTTGTGGCTTGTGTTCATCCTCAAGTGACCAAGCAACCAGAAGCCCGTCATCGCCAATCTGTCCCGGTAAATTCGCGGATTGCCGCTCACCGTTGAGACCGGGGATTGTCTTATTGTCTATTTTAGAGTCACTCATCGACAGCATCCGATTTGCGGATCAGGATCGATAGATCCTAAACGGCCCAAAAAAAGCTTCCATTTGAACATTCAGATCTTGGAACAAGACCTCTCTGTCCATAACCTCGACCTCCCCAATCTGACTGACCGCAAATGTCGCCTGATATAGGGTTCGGCCATAAATCGCAGTGGTCTCAACTTCGCAGCGACCGTCTTTCCCGGTCCTTAATTTCATGTCCGCAAGACTATCGCCAAGCATCGCCTTTTGAACATCGCTTGTTCCGTCTCGCCAAGGAAACGAATCCGACTCTTGGAGTATGCGAAAACGACCATCGTTCCCGGTGGCTATGCCGCAATAAAGAGATAAGTATTTCCGGTAATCCACATTATACTTCAGATTGAGACCTACTTTTTTATTCAGATGTCCGACATCTGCGGCAGTCCAGTTAAAGACCTGGACGCCCTTTTCTCCCAACGCGAAGTTAAAGGTGGCGGGGGCGCTACTCTGCGTCAGATCCGCCTGGCCCTCGATGAGAAGGTACCTGGGGTAGAGAGACAAAGTGGTCCCCCGCAATCTCTTCACCCTTGAGTGAAAAGGAATAGGATTTTCGTTGCGGGCAAGTTGTTCAGCCGACAATCGCGCCAAGATCCGCACCGACTCGCTTCTGTCAAAAAGCCTCCAATCCCCCTCACAAATCGGCTCGTATGGCCAAGGAGACTCATCATCGATGAGCGTGCTCAGCAAATGCTGCTGCAATTCGTCTTCAGTCATGCCGGGACTTTAGACATTACTCTCTTGAAATGCATGAGAAAATTTGTGGCGGCGGGCCGGCCCTCTGGGTTGGAATCCGTAAGGCAGATAACCGACATAGGAAAGACCGCCCCAATCGGGGCGGCCCAACCATAGTCACGAAACCTCAGGGGGAAGAAACTTCGTGATGTTTCGGCGATTTCCGGATGGGCCGAAAAGTCGTTTCGGCCCAATCCGTGATCATGTCTAGAACCGAATCGTTCCGGTCAATCCAACCACACGCCCGTCGCCCTGCAACACGGTTGTCGGTGATGTAAAATCAGACAAGCGCGGTTGACGGATTTGCGACGTCACATATTCCTCGTCAAACAAGTTCTTTGCCCAAAGCGACAATTCCCAAGCATCGCTGTTGATGCCGACTTTAGCGTTGACCAGACTACGTTCGTCCAGGAACTGCAAACCAAGCGGCCGGGATGGCGACTCGTCTTGGTAGGAGTAATCGGCGCGGCCGAAGATTTCCAACCCGTTGGCCAATGGCGCCGTAAAGTCGACGAAGGCCGTAAAGGTGTTTTCAACTGTCCGTCCAAGCTGACGACCACTCACATCCGTGGAACAGAATGTCGGATCAACACAAACCCGTGCCAATCCAAGATCAACCGCTTCGTCATATTCCGGATTGGTGTAGGCGTATGTTCCGCCAATTGTCACATTGTCGGAAACCGCGGCCGTAATCTCAAGTTCGACGCCTGTTGATTCCGCCGTACCCAAATTGCGCGTCACGGCTTGCAGGAATGTGGCATCCTGAGACGCTGATGGAATTTGGACATCATCCCAATCAATGTAGAACACAGATGCATTGGCAAGGACACGACCACCAAACAAAGTCGTCTTCACACCTGCTTCATATGTCCAATTGGTTTCCTCATCGAATGTGGCCTCGTCGGGAAAGAGCGGCGAAAAGGCGGCGTTAAACCCGCCGGACTTCACACCCTTTGCGGCAGAGGCATACAACAGCACATCGTCATTCATGGCAAAATCAACCGTGAAGCGCGGCGCCAAGAAGTTCCATGACTCTTTGCTTGCAACAGGCATCGCCACCGGGACAAAAGCAAAGTTCGTGAATGTCGTCGTTTCCTTTTCCTCATGCGTGTACCGCACTTCAGCAGCAACGGTCAGACGGTCCGTGACATCAAACGATCCTTGCGCATAAAGTGCCCAAATATCCGTCTCGCTCTCGGATGACGTCGAAGGCGCATCAAAAATCACACCCAACGGATTAGGCGTACAAACGGGTTCCAACAATCCGCAGGCCAAAAGCGAAACTCCGGCAGCATCCGCGGCGGTTGTGTCGACGGCAGCATAGGAGGCGTCTTCAAATTCTGCATTGTAGAAGAAGGCACCTGCCAGCCAAGAGAAACGATCTTCCTGCGGTGAGGAAACTCTGAATTCCTGGCTCCAACTGTTGGCCTCTTCTTCAAAACTCAACAGACTGCGCGCATTGACAAGCGCCAATGACGGCGGAAAGGACGATGTATCAAGACCCGAATACAACAGACCGTCAGCATTTGCGTCATTGTCGGTCAACGAGATCGCATCACTGTGGGACACGGATGTCAAACTTGTGAAGGTCAGATAATCGGTTTCATACTCAATCGTCAGACCACCCAGCGCGATTTCATTCTTTGAGCCGAAAGCATCCGGGTCCAAATTGACCTTTTCTTTAAAAGGCAACGTTCCGCAGAAATATGTCGGTGCCGAGCCGGGGCAGTTGCTTTCAACCATGTGAATCGCATTTTGCTCAGCATCATGGTCGCCGTAATATCCCATGAGCTTGATGCTGAGATCTTCCGTCGGCGTGAGAATAAGCGTTCCCATGGCGTCAAAGTTTTCATAGCCCTGAACATTCTCACCATCGGCGAGATTTTCGAAGGTGCCGTCAAATTCCTTGTAGCCCAAGGATAACTGAGCTTTGAGAATATCCTCAACGATAGGTCCGCCGACAGAACCTTTCACTTCGTAAAATTCATCGGTGCCCACACTTGCAGACGCAGACCCTTCAAAAGTATCGCCGGGCTCGCGCGAAACATAATTTATGGCACCGGCAAAGGTATTGCGGCCATAGAGCGCATTCTGTGGTCCTTTGACCACCTCAATGCGCTCCAGGTCTATAATGCCGATATCGACCGTATTTCTAGAGGGAAGGAAAAAGCCGTCTAGGAAAATGCCCACATTGCCGTCTTTGCCGGCTACATTGGTTTGAGCCAGTCCACGGATGGTGGGCGTTTTTAAAGAGCCGGCACCAAAATCTTGGAATACAAGGCCAGGAGTCAACGCCGCAATATCGGACAAATTGTCGATGTTACCACGTTCAATAAGCTCACTTCCGAAGGCCGTGACCGACACCGGAATATCCTGAAGGTTTTCCTCTCTTTTCCGCGCGGTAACGATCACTTCGGTGACATAACCTTGGGCGCGCTCTTGATCCTGCGCTTGAACACCACTGGTTGAGAATGCGGCCTGCGCCAATGCTGAAATACCCGCGAGCAGGGACCATCGTCTATTATTGGTCATACTATCTCCCTCCTGACCTTGTTCCCTGAGCGAAATCGTTATGACTCCGCTCTTGGTAAGGCCACCGGAGAGATCGTTCAGATCCTGAAGCATTAGCTCGAGTGCGTTTTCAACGGAGTATCGCCCCTTGACAGGACGAACGCCCGAAACGTCAGCCAAATCGTTGGAGAAGAGAAGTTGCTTGCCGGTTTGCTGCGCAAGTTCTCTCGCGGCATCTCCAAGAGTCTCCTCGGAGATATCGACAAAGAAAATCTCAGCGTGCCCCCGTGCTATCGCTTCCGTAACGCTTCCGGATACAATCGCCACAAACGCGCAGCAAATTATCCAAACACGAACGGAAATACCCCCATTTCTCGTCATTGGCCTGGTCGCCTGAAAACGACATGTCTCTCCATGCCGACCTTGACCATTAAGACAAGCGAACAAGAGAAACCCCCACCCTAAAATAAAAAATTTCTTAAGCGCTTTAAGCAAAATACCGACTGAGCCTGTCCACCCCAAAGACTGAGTCGCGCATAGCGGCTAGTTTGTTCCGCTAATCACATAAAGCCTATTATCAACACGGCTGACCCGTAAGCCAAGTCCCTGTTCCAACGCTTCGAACAAGGCATCGACTTCACCGACCTTGAAGAAACCACCAACCGGCAGATCCTGCAAATCTGCGTCGCGGATAACTATGGAAACATCAGTATACCGGCTAATATCGTCTACCACCTGCGACAAAGGCGCCCCCTCAAATGCCAGCATGCCTTGATGCCAGGCCAACTTTCGGTTGAGATCAACGGGAGAAATCTCATTGACCTGCTCAATGTCCAAACCAAATATGGCGTTTTGACCCGCTGAGACTTGCAGAACATTGGGTGTTTCGACCACGTCTCGCCTTGATATGGCCGGTGTTTCGATATTCCGGATGTCCGCCACATAGGGACGAATCTCAACATTTCCCTCTGTGACGGTGACTTCGATCTTCTCTTCAAGCAATCTCACCGAAAATGCTGTTCCAATGGCCTGAACAGCACCCTGTCCTGTCGTCACTTGGAATGGTCGATCAGCATCTTTCGCCACTTCGAAATGCGCTTCACCTTTCAGCAGCCGCACATTTCGAGCTTCATCTGAATACAGAACCTCGACAACCGTATTTGTATTGAGCAGAATTTCAGAACCGTCAGTCAAAGCAACAGAGCGCTGCTCGCCAATCGCGGTTCGATAAATACCGGGCCGGCCAAAATCAAAAACGAAGGTTTGCAATACCACAGCAACGGCCAGAAGCAGACCTGTCGCCGCAAGCGCGATCGCAGACAATCGCAAGCGGGACCCGCCATAGGCCCAATCCCACCAAGCATTCGTTGATTCAGTATCTTCCGCGGACTCTATGACACCATCTTTTGCCATATTGTCGAGTTCTTTGAGGACATCCAGGCCATCCCAAAACTCCGATGCGCGGCGCAGCGCCTCTCGATGTTGTGCACTCTGGTCTTGCCAAGCATTTAGAGCCGCCCAGTCCTGCTCAGACATAGCACCGCCATCGACCTTCACGATCCAAGCCGTTGCTTCAGCCTCAAGGCCTTGCAAGTCGGGGAACTTCACCAATTTGCCGCCGTCACTCATCTTTATTCCGCTTACTCTTACCAACGCCCGTAGGGCTTAAACTTTGCGCTTGAACCTTTTGCGACCAATACGCATCTCTTTTTGCAAAACTTGCGGGATCAAAACCCTGTGATCGAAGATACTCCGCACATTTAACCGTTCCCACCGTCAAATGCTTTTCGATGGTCTTCACGGAAATTCCAAGCTTCACTGCGATTTCTTTGTGCGTATGCCCATGAACCTTGCGTAAGATAAAGACGCGGCGACATTGGGGCGGCAAGCTCGCAATAGCTTGGGCCATGATGAACAGCCGTTGTCGGGCATCCAATTCATCATCAATTCCAATTTGCGGTTCATTATTGAAGACATCCAGCGAGTCAGAATCCCCTATATAGTCGGTGGTTTTTCTGTCTTTTTTTGCCAGTTCATTGAGCGCCAAATTTTTTGTCGCCCGGAACAAAAAAGCTCTGGGAGAGGCAATATCTCTGCTTTCCTCAGCCGCAAAAGTTCTGAGAAACAATTCTTGTGTGAGGTCATCTACATCTTCAGGCCGCTTCAGGAAGCGAAAGGCATAGCGCCGAATGGCTTCTTGATTGGCCAAAAATGCTTCCAAAATTCGCGACATTCTCTTGTTTCTGCGGTCGGTTTACAAAGCGTTCCGTGTACGGCTCCAACTATAGCCATATCTTGATTGGCTGCTCAACCTCACACTACCCGTCCTTCATATTAACCAGATTGCCCTAATCGGCTTGCTCTAGGTCATACGGAAGCATCGTTGTTCTGCGCAAACTTTGATCCAAATCTTCCCGCACAAAGGCAGAGATGTCGCTCGCAACAGTTTCGGGATCCGAAATATATGGATAATGTCCCCTGTCTGGATACTTCTTGACCAAAGTTGGCGCGCTTGTCATCCAATGTTGAAAGACATCCGCTTCCAAATGCATCACGGTCGCATTCTCCTGCCCCCATAAGATAAGGGACGGCACAGCAATTTGGCTCAGAATAGATTGAACGTCGCCGGTTTCGAAATTCTTCATAAACCGTGCACTCGCAGTCTCCAAACCGACACGGCGATGCATGTCGTAGGTCATATCAAGTAGCCAAGCGGGCGGTACATTTGGCGCGACAAAGTTGCGCGTTAACCCAACTTCCCAATAGTCTCGTGGTTTAACCGGCATCTCTTCATAAGCGGAAAAGGCAGCCTGAGACCGGTTCGGGTTGGTTTGAGCCGTACGCGGCATGCCCGCCGAATTAATCAATACCAAGCGCGATAGTTTTTCGGGTTTCTGCGCAGCATAGCGGAAGGCCGTGATCCCTCCGCTCGACGTTCCGATCAAAGCAAAAGACTCGATCTCCAAGGCCGAGATCAAACCCTCAAGGATCTCCACATTGCGCGCGATGGATTCCTTTGCCTTCGGATCATCAGACGTCAAGCCGGACAGAAGCGCGTCAAAACGGACGATGCGAAACTGATTTTTCAGAGCCGCAACCATGGGGTCCCATGCTCTGAGGTTTAGAAAAGACGCATGTAAAAGAACAATGGTTGGTCCCTGACCTTCGTCAAGATAGTGAACTTCGATACCATCAACCTCGAGGTAGCTGGAACCGGACGTCTCATATTCGGCGCGCAGCTGAGCCAGGCTCACACGATCCGCACCGGCAAGAGGCGCACCATAGGCGGTCCACGTAAAGATCATGACGCTAAGGCCGGTGGCCAGTGTTGCTAAAACATTTCGAAGCATTTGAAGTCTCACCAAAACCTTGATGGATTGCATTGCCGGGACATCTTATAAGACATGTGGCGGGACAGACTCCCCCACAAGCTGAGACCTCTTTTGGGGTCAAAAGCCATTCTTCAGGAGGGATACCGGCCACTATGCAACTGGGATACGCAGACACCAAGACGGGCCCCATTCACTATCGGAGAGACGGAAGCGGTTTTCCGCTGATCTTGCTACATTGGGCCCCCGCTTCGGGACGGATGTACAAAGCCACATTTGCGACTTTCGCGGCGCAGGGTTTTCAATCCATCGCCCTGGACATGCCGGGATACGGCCGTTCTCACAAGAACTGCCGTGGTTGGAGCATTCCGCAAATTGCCGAAAACCTGTTGGAATCGCTCGATACCCTTGGCATTGACAGTGCTCATCTTGTGGGCGGTCATCTTTCCGCGTCAATCGCAACTGAAATGGCGGTGCAAAACCCCGGAACAATTAAACGGCTTGTCTTAGACGGCGTACTTCTTTTGGAGCCCGATGAATGGACGGGTCTCCTGAAGGGCTTCGCGGGATTATCACCCCGCATAGGGCCGGACGAGTCGTTCAAAGCGTTTCCTTTTGACATGGTGATTCAAACATTGTCGGAGTGGAACCCAGACTTTCAACTGACTGAAGACAGTTTGCATCAGGTTTACGACTTGATGAACGACTATCTGGAAATGGGGTTGACGCAAATGCGTGCATTTATCGAACCGGATTCAGGACCGAAACCGGCACCCTACCCGCTGGCTGCGCAATTGGGGAAACTCACACAACCAACACTGATCCTCACCGCGGAAAAAGATCCGCTGAACCCCGGCTATCAACGGGCATTGGACACAGTGCCGGACAGCGTCGGCCACAACTTCAAGGGCGTTCACCCGCTCCCGAGCGAAGGTCAAAAAGAATATGCTGAAACCATCGCAGCATTCTTGCTGGGAAGCACGAATTCGCAACCGGGATAATCAAGATTCTACAATGAGATCTTTGAACTTCCGACCGGCGACATCGCGCAGCACATCTGCGATTTGTTGATAGGCCGTGGATCGGCCTGCGCTTTTACGCCAGACCAGACCGACCGATCTCGTGATCAGTTTTCCCTTGAGCGGCTTGACAACCACGTCGCCGCGCGCCGGAATCTCTGAGCGCACATAAAGTGCAGGCAAAAACGTAACACCCATTCCCATACCGACCATCTGGCGTAACGCGTCCAGGCTGGTGCCCTCATAGTCACGCTGCACGACCGCTCCGAACTCCAAACACAGTGCACCGATTTGATCATGAAGATGGTATTGCGGGCTCAAAGACAAAACCCCAAGTCCTTTAAGGTCCTTGGCCTCAACATCTGTCTCTTGAGCCAACGGATGATCGGCTGCTACTGCGAGATAGAGCGGCTCGCGAAACAATCGTTGCGTTACCAATTCAGATCCGGCGACAGGAAGCTGAGCCAGGATCACGTCATGCAGACCCCGGCTCAATTCATGCTCTAGCTCGCGAGGAGCGCCTTCGCGAATATAGAGATTAAGATCCGGATACTGACGATGAAGTTTCGCCACCAAATGAGGCAGAAGATAGGGGCCCAGGGTCGGTTTTGCGCCAAGACGAATTGTGCCGACAAGGCCGCGCTGAGCGCCGGCCGTGAAGTCGACAATGGATTGCACATCATCCAGAATACGACGGCCGCGGCTGACAACTTCTCTGCCCACAGGCGTTAAAGCAACACCCGACCGGCTACGTTCAACCAACTGTACTCCTAAAGCAGCCTCCATGTTTTGCACCTGGGCGCTCAGAGACGGCTGACTGATGTTCCAGCGTTCGGCAGCACGGCGGTAGTGCTTGGTTTCATCCAAGGCAATGAGATATCGAAGCTGTCTTAGTGTGAGCGGATGTTGCTCCATCAGTTTTGGTCTCCAAATCGGGCATTGACGTGAGCTCAACAGCTCACAAAAAGCACTATGAATGCTGTGTTTTTGATTGGATAAACTCTATAGGTGTATGCAGTCCGTCTAAACACAAAAACCTATCGATCGGAAAATACTATCAATTTACATTTATGGATCGTATTTACTGTTAGTCGTCAGCTTCCTATTTTGAGCATAAGAAATCCCGGAATACCGGGAAAAATAGGAGAGATCGCATGTATTTAGATAATGTCATCAGACATTCGTTTCGGCCTGACCCGACGGTGAAGAGACGGTTTGACGGAGTTGACGTGTTTGTCGAGTGGAACGGCACCGCTCAACAGCTTGCTAAGCGGCTTGAAGACCAAATTGACGGAGCCATGCCGTTCGACCTCACGCTGGTTTCAAACTGGGGAACCATGATGACCCCGTCACCAACTGCCCTTGAAAACACGCTGGACCAATGGCGCTGTCGTTTCATGTACACATCTGAAGACCCTCAAATCGACGAGCCGCTTGCCCTTCTGCTGAGCAACATTTCAAGCCAGATGCCTTGGATTCAGGTCGAGAAACTTATGAGTTTCGACGGTGTGCCGGGATATGGCCGCATACAACATCAAGCCTGAGCGAGGAACGACATATGGACAGTATTGCAAACGCAAACAAATTGAACCATCAGCTCAACAGACTGAAGACCCGGCATCGGAAATTGAAGGATCGCATCGGGCAAGAAATGAAGCGGCCCAAGCCAGACACCTTGTTGTTGCAGAAATTGAAAAGACTTCGACTTAGAACAAAAGATGGGATGATCGGTGCGATGCGGTCTCTCAATGGGGTGAAATCAAAATCAATCCCTCAAACACTTTAGCGCGTATTAAAACGGTGGCCCAACAAACTATGGAGGAAAGCGTCGCCCCAACATGACGACCATTATTGAAAAGATTCAGAACTTCACAAAACATGAAGTTTCTGCTGGCCTCATTCTTATGGCCGCCGCAATATTGGCATTGATCGCAAACAACAGCAGTCTTGATGTTTTTTACGGCGCATTTCTTTCCACTCCTGTTGTAATTCAAATTGGGGCCTTTGACATCTCAAAGCCCCTTCTTCTGTGGATCAATGACGGCCTCATGGCGGTCTTCTTCTTTCTCGTTGGTCTTGAGATCAAACGAGAGATCCTGGAAGGCGAATTGTCGAGCTTTGATAAAGCGGCGTTGCCTATATTCGCGGCGATCGGCGGTATGGCCATGCCGGCACTGATTTATGTCTGGATCAATTGGGGTGATCCGACAACATTGTCCGGCTGGGCTATTCCCGCCGCTACGGATATCGCCTTTGCTCTTGGGATTCTGGCATTGCTGGGATCGCGCATTCCGGCGTCTTTGAAAATCATGCTGTTGGCCATCGCCATCATTGATGACCTTGGCGCTATCGTGATTATTGCGATGTTCTATACCAGCGACCTTTCGCTCTCATCTCTCGCCGTGGCCGCTGTCGGCTTTACAGCTTTGATGTTCCTAAATCGCCAAGGCGTCAAGTCCATCACACCATATGTATTGATCGGTATTACGATTTGGGTCTTCGTCTTGAAGTCCGGGGTTCATGCAACGCTGGCAGGCGTTCTTATTGCCCTGACGATTCCGATTAAAGGCGCAGACAATGCAAGCCCCTCACCGCTTCGCGAATTGGAACATGATCTGCATCCGTGGGTCGCCTTTCTCGTGCTGCCGTTGTTTGCCTTTGCCAATGCGGGCGTCTCGTTTCAAGGGCTCTCGTTTGAAGCACTGGCAACACCGGTACCGCTAGGCATCGCACTTGGCTTGTTTTTCGGAAAACAGTTGGGTGTCATGGGCTTCATCTTGCTGGCGGTCAAAACCGGCTTGACCAAATTGCCCGAGAATATCAACTGGGCTCAGGTCTACGGTGTCGCCTGTCTGACCGGCGTCGGCTTCACCATGAGCCTTTTCATCGGAACGCTTGCCTTTGACTCAGCCGACCTCCTCAATCAGGTCAGGTTGGGTGTCTTGCTGGGATCGACATTGTCAGGCATTGTCGGATATTTGGTGTTGCGCCAAAGCACGCCGCTTGAGATTGAAACACCGGCGGAGAAATCTCGCGAATGCGGGCCTTTTGTGCAGAATCTGGAAGGCATTCAATCGCAACTTGCTTCGCCCACAACAAAGTAGGATGCCCATGGGAAACCAAGTCAAGATACATATGCCGCAACTGGCATTGATAGAAGGCATCTGGGAAGGGACTTATACCTACGCAGCCCCGGACGGCACTATTTTAGATGTGCACAAAAGCCGATTGACTCATGTGTTTCCGGACTCGGCGCCGGACGAATATCATCAAACAAATGAATATGCTTGGGAGTCGCAGAAGACGGAACGCATTGAGTTTGGATTTAAACTGAAAGACAACGAGCTGGTCTTTGATCAAAACCGCGCGAGAGGTCGTGTCTGGGAAGAAAAGATCAGGATCGGCGATCTACCGACGCTTCGCGTCAGTTGGGAGCGCACCGACCATGTGGGATACACGGATTATGACCTCACGGATTGCTGCGTTCACGAACTGATCCAAATTGATCGCAATGCGACCAAACGCGCGCGGGTTTGGCAATGGTTCCAAGACGGTGAATTGGTGCAACGCACATTCATCAAAGAAGTCAGGATCGAGTAATTCGATTCGACGGCAGCCGGGCCGCTTCAAGGTGAAGGGCTAAAGTTGTCCTTCCTACCAAGGAATTGTGGAACCGTCATAAGCAAAAAAGCTGCCTGAATGCTCGGGCGACAGATCATTGATGACGCCGAGGATGCGGCCGGCGGCCTCGCTGGGACTCATGGTGGGGTGTCCTTTCGCATAAGGCGCGCTGAGCGGGCTTTCAACGGTGCCCGGATGAATCGCCGCAAGGACGGCGAGCGGATGTGTCCGGGCGAGTTCAATGGAAGCGTTTCGCAAAATCATATTGTGCGCTGCTTTGGATGCACGATAGCCATACCAGCCGCCCAGGCGGTTATCGTCTAGGCTGCCCACTCTCGCCGATAAGGACACAAAAACAGATCGCCGGTCTCGCGGCATAAGAGGCGTGAAATGTTTCAGCAACAAAGCCGGTCCAATGGTATTGATCCGAAAATAGGTCGCAAGGAAATCCGCACTCAATTGCTTCAGATTTTTCTCCGGAACAAGGCCAGCCTTATCATGCAAAAGACCGACACAGTTGATCAGCAAATCAACTTGCCCACTGCCCTGGACGTCTTTGGCCGCAGCCTCGATACTGGTCTCATCAGATATGTCTAAACTCACTTGACCAGATAAGCGCGACATTTCAACGACGTCGAACCGGTTCTCAGCTCTTAAAAGCTCAACGAAGGCGCCACCGATCGCACCGCTCGCCCCAACAACGACTGCCTTTGAGCCCGCCTCAAATGAGTCAATAATTGACGACATTATACCGAACTATTCACCGGTCAGCTCTTCAGCCAATTGAAGCGCTTCGGAGATATCGGCTGCGAACCCGTCCGCCCCAAGATCGTCCCATAATTCCGGCGCTTCGGCAAAGGCATTGCCGCCGACCATTATGACCGACTCTTTTTTGTGAGATCTTATGTTTTGAATCGTCCGACGCAAGGTCTCAAGCTGCGTGCTGAGCCCGGCAGACAGCAGAACCAAATCAGCCTGGTAAATGGAAACACTTGCGGCCACTTCAGAGCGAGGCGTATCCGGCCCCAAATAGATTGTGCGCCAGCCTTCAAACTCAAAGAAATAGGCGAGTGTGCGGATTCCAACATCATGGACGTTGCCCGAAACACCAGCCGCCACAACCGTTTTGCCGCGGTCAGGCTTTCTGGGCGCGCGACTTGCCAAAACGGCCATAAGCCGCTGGGTCGTGCCGGTCACAAGATGCTCTTCAGCCACCGAGATGTCATTGATATGCCAAAGACGGCCGACTTCCGACAACACAGGAAGAAGCACTTGGACATAGATATCCTGAACACTCATACCGCTTTCAAGACTATCGAGAACCATCTCCATGGCCGGAACCACGTTTCCGGACAACACCGATTGAAGATATTGCAGCGCTAGCCGGTCCGCCGGCAATCCGGCATCCAATAGGGAGGCGGAAAGCGCGGGGTCCACTTTGTCGTCGGACCTTTTGGCCAAATCAAAGCACTGCCGAACCAGGTCGAGCTCCGGCTGCGGGAACGCGTCTTCCAATATCTGCATAAGACTGTCGAGACTACTATCAATGTCGTTCGCTTGTGCGCCCCGAGCGAGCATGGCCGTTTTTGACCAAACAACCCGCGTGCTAAACAACAAGGGCCGCCCCACTGAAATCGCGGTACTGAGTTCCATAATTCGCTCGTGAAAATGATCAGACCAAATATTGACCGCATCTGCGCCGTAGCGGGATTGGAGCGCATTGTCCCCGGTCAAAAATCGATCCGTCGCAGCGATGGCCAACCGTGTCACCTCTCGCGCTAGGTCTTCTGCGAACCGAGGGTCAGCCTTCATGACTCTCACCCTTTCGGTAGTCTGCTGACATCTGCGTCGACGGGTCATTTGTCGTAGCGGTTTTTGATAGGCCTGCGGTCAGGGCATTGGCTGGAAGTGAGGACTTGAGATACCCGATGAACTGACTACGGGCTCTTGCCGCACGGGCCCGAAGCGACTCCATCACGATCAAGACGGCCGGGAGAAGGATCAGCACCAAAAGTGTTCCGAATATCAGGCCAAAGCTGATCGATATGACCATGGGTTTCAGGAATTGTGCCTCACGCGACGTTTCCAGAAGAAGCGGCATGATGCCGGCAACTGTTGTGACCGAAGTTAGAAATACGGCCCTTAGACGCGAGCAGCCTGCTTCCAGCACAGCATCGACCGCAGCTTTGCCTTGATCCCGCAAGCGCCGGTAAACATCAACCAGAATAATGGAATCATTGATCACGATCCCGGTCAGGCCGAAGAAACCGAAGATGGACAAAAGCGTAATGTCAAACCCCAGAAGCCAATGGCCGAACACGGCACCGACCATTCCGAACGGCACGATGGTCAAAACTGCAAAAGGCCAAATGTAGGATTGAAATACCCATGCGAGGATAATGTAGATAAGAAGCAACGCCAAAGGCAAAGCCAGAGACAGGTCGTCCAAGCTGCTGGCTTGACTCTCCGCCTGTCCACGCAGGCGCATACTCACACCGAACTCGGCAGACAGCTCAGGCATGATCTCCTGATCCAGCCTGACACGAATGGAATTGGCATTGTTGACGTCCGGATCCACGTCGGCCGTCACCCGAATGGCCAATTGACCGTCGCTATGTTTCAAAGCGTCAAAGCCTTGCGCATAATCGAGCCGCGCAACATCCGACAGTATGGCGGCCCCACCGCCGGGCAATGTGATCGGCAAGGTTTCCAGCGACCGCAACGCCTCGCGATCTTCTTCCGCCAAACGCACACGAACCTCTATTTCGTCGCCGTCATCTTGAAAGATCTGCACCAATTCGCCTTCGAACTTGGCGCGCAATTGTTCCCCTAAGTCTTGCCCGGTCAGACCCAAAGCCTGCCCGACGGGCAACAGATCAATGATAAACTGTTCCCGGCCAAAGCTGGTGTCATCGCGAATACCAGAAACGCCTGAGAATTCGCCTAGAATTTGCTGCAGCTCTAGAGAAACGTTTTTCAAAGCCTGCGGACTTCCCCCGGTAATCTGAACGTCAATATCCGCACCCGGAGGACCTCCCCGGCTGTTGAGGATCAAAAAATACTCCTGACCGGGATAGGTCGTGATGTTCCTCTGCCATGCACGAATGAGTTCAGCATTGGTAGAAGACCGCTGATCGCCGGGCAGCAATTCCACGATAAGATAACCGAGGTTCGTCCCTCTGGTGCCTCTGCTATCTTCACCCAGCTTCTTGATTGTCAGCGTGATAATGTCCTCGCCGACTTGCGCTTCGGCGCGTTCCAATGCCTTTTCCGCGTCTTCCAGGAATCGGGCAACTCTGTCTTCCGGCGCACCTGCAACAAAACGGGCATTGGCCGTGATCGTCGTTCCTTCCGGTTGAGGAAAGAACGAAAACCCTAAGCGGCCACCCGCAACCAAACCAAGGGTTAAGATAATGCTGGCGAGAGCAATACTCAGCGTCAAACGACGGTTCTCGATCGACCACTGCAGAATCGAGCGAAACGGCCCGTCTTGAAAACGGCGGAATGCCAAATCTATCTTTCGGCGCCAAGCGGGTGGCTGCTGCTCCGCCGTCTTTTGCAGAGAATGACGCAAATGTCCCGGCAGAACGATGAAACATTCTATCAAAGAGGCAATCACGACGCAGACGACAATCAAGGGAATGGGAAACAAAAAGCTTCCGAAAGATCCACTGATCGTCATTAAGGGCACAAAGGCTGCAATCGTCGTCAACGATGCCGCCGTCACCGGCGCCAGCATGGACAGTGCGGCCTTTTCGGAGGCCGCAACAGGACCGGCGCCGTCTTGATAAAAGGTCACTGCCCGTTCGCCGACCACAATGGCATCATCGACAATAATACCAAACGTCATAATCAGGGCGAACAACGTCATGATGTTTATGGTGCCGCCGAAATAGAAGAGTGCCACCAGAGACGCCAAAAGTGCGACGGGAATGCCAACGGAGACCCAGAATGCGACCCTCGCGTTGAGAAACACGAATAAGATGATCAGCACGAGCACCAGCCCGGACAGCGCATTTTTGACCATCAGATCAATTCGGCCGTCGACGGTGCGCCATACTTCGCTGTAAAGCACGACGTCAAAATTCGGCGGCAGATTGGGGACAGCTTGCTCAAGCCAATCATACAGTTTTTCGGCGGAGTCCAATGCGTCTTCAGATTCGGACCGTTCGATCCGTATTTCGACGGCCGGCAGACCATTTGCGAAAACCGTCGTCTCACCTGCCACAGATTGCCTCTGAATCTTGGCGACATCACCGAGTCTCAGAAATCGGCCTGATGAATCAGCGGTAATCGGAACTTGTTTGAATCCTTCGACCGTCCGCTTTTGATCCAAACTGCGCAGTTGCCGCGCCACATCCAGGGACCCCACCGTACCTGCCGGAAGGTCTTGGCTCTCGCCGCGGATCCGATTGCTGATATCTTGCAAAGACAGATCAAGATCGCTCAGCCGGTCGGCGGGTATCTCAATGGCAATCTCTTCTTTGGGTAAACCGACAATGGTAAGCCTGGAGAATCCCAAGCGACGCAATTCCCTTTCCAGACTGTTGACCTGCGCGCGCAACTCATTCAGTCCCGGACCTGAAATGACCATACGCGTGACAGATTCATTGCGTGCCGGAACGGACACTTGCGGTGTTTCGGACGTGGCGGGCAGGTTTCGAACCTGACTTATTTTGTCTTTGACTTGATCTTGCGCGCTGCCCATGTCCGCCGACTCCGGATATTCGAGCACGATATTGGCAAGGCCCTCTTGCGAGGTGGAACTGCTGGAAATCAGCTCGTCCAGCCCTTGAAGTTCATCTTCCAAAGGTTGCGTGATTAAGGCCTCAACATCTTCAGCTGCTGCACCCGGCCAGGCGACGGAGATCTGAACTTGATTGGAGGCAAAGGACGGCAACAATTGGCGTGTCAATTGCGCGCTGGCCCAAAGCCCGGCAATGACCATAATCACCATCGCCAAGTTGGGGGCCACGGGGTGCCGAACGAATGCTTTGATCAAATTCGTCATGGCTTACCGGGATGTTGGTGCGTGACCATCAACGTTCAACTTCCTTCCCCTTCGGAGGCGCTCAAAGCGGCTTGGTCCGGATCGGAATCGTTGGAGCCGGGCTCGGATTGACTGATCTTGATCTTCAACCCGTCGCTGGGATTGGCCAATTTTGTGATAATCACTTCAACGCCGTCTTGCAGTGACGAAGACCGAAGCAGCGTTTCCGTGCGGCCGTCCGGCATGGACCGATCACCGACGCGCTCGACAATCGCCATCTTCATGCGATCACCGTCCCGCACATAAATACGATCAAGCCCATACACCGCCTCAGCCGGGACGGCGAACACGTCGGCTTCAGGCGCCAATTCCAAATTGACTTTCACGGTGCTGCCAAGACGTAAGCCTTGCGCTTGCTCGGTCAATCCGACAAAGGCGTCGACACCGCCGCTGCTTTCCCGGGTTAAGGCCGATATGCGCAACAACTTGCCTTGGGTCTCCACTCCCTCCACTTCAATGACCGCAGCCATGGTTTCCGCTCGCGCTAAAGCCGTGCTCAAGGATTTGGCGTAACGCGCCGGAACCTGAGTCCGAATTTCAATACTTTCAGGGTTCTGAATGCGCATCAGCGGATCACCGACCCGAACACGGTCGCCCACCGATATTTGCGGCTCGGAGACAACGCCGTCAAAGGGAGCTGTGATATCGGCGCGCTCCAGCATCAATGTGGCTTGTTCCTGCAGGGCATCGGCCCTGATCAATTGGGCTTCCAATTCTTTCACGGCCGTTGAATCTTCAAGCAGCGTCAGTTCGGAATCATTCAATTGAATCTGCTGCCGCTTGAAATTCTCCGTGGCATTTTCATAATCCGAATTTGATAGGCGCTTGAGGTCGAACAACTCCTGGGCCCTCGCTTGCCGGCTTTCGGCGAGCTTGAAGACCTCTTGCTCTTTTTCAAGGGCCTCGCGGCTAAACTCAAGACGACGCTGCGCAATTTCATAGCGCGCCTCGATCTCCAGGACATTTGCCGCCTCTTGGCGCAAAGCCAATTCGGCATCCCGGCTGTCCAGCCGGGCAAGACGTTGACCCCGGGACACCGTTTCCCCATCGCGCACGGAAACGGCAATCACATTCGCCTCAATACCTGCACTCAACTCGGCATCTTGTGGTGACAACACGCTGCCGAACAGTTCCAAAGACGGGCGCAAACTTGTTTTTTCCACGGGAATGGTTTCGACCACCCACACACGTTCCCGCCGTGGGGCCGGTTCATTGGCCGGCCGGGTCGCAACCAAGCCGACGGCCGCAACAATGGCGACCGTCAAGACCATAAAGATGGGGTGCTTGCGAACAAACTGTCCCGCTTTGCTCTGGGTTGATGACATCTTTTCTGACGGGCCCATATTTGGTGCTCAAGACAGCGTGGTTAACAAAGAATGATCTGAGGTTAGTTGAATTCGCTCACCAAGTAATCACATTCCGCATCTCGACCTTGGCCATATTGTCATACGCGCAGAGGAAAGCGACCGTTCCGGGCCAGAAAACCATTCAAACAGAACCAATTACCCCCCTTATACGAGACAAAAACCGCCTCGGTTCTGTGCTTCTTGCGAATGACTGGACCACGCCTGATAGTGGCAAAAGACAAAACGTATAGACCGGGAGCGGCATCGGCGGACATGACGAAAAGACGGACTTACAGATCGCATTACAAAGCGCAAAAACGACCGCGCAAGAATTCTTGCGCGGTCGCCAGATCTCTCCGAAATATGGGCTGCTCAGCTTACTCGGCGGCTATTTTGGTCGGCTGCTCTTCGCCTGAGATGAGCGGCACCGGCTTGATCGCAAAATTCTTACTTTGTCGACGCGCCGGGCTCGGAATCACATAAGCCGTGTCATCCTGGTTGGCGCGCATCTCCTTCACATCAATGCGCCACCCTTTGGCTTCCCATTCACGGCACCACTCGCGATAGCGGGCAATGGCCTTATCCGCCGGCACCAAAACCTCATGCAGATTGTTGCGCGGCGTCCGCATGGGATTGATCGGCTCCAAGACATCTTGGTCCTGTTTGGCCACATAGAGACTACGATGCTCAATCATGTCGTCGTGTTTCGGATCCAGAAGGAAATTCCGGAAAAACAAACCGAAAATTTTGTCTTTCTTCTCATTCACCGGTGTGTGAAACGCATAGCCATGCATTTTTGCATCTTCACTGGGGTGAATTGTCGTCCATGTACAGTGCGGCCCGTGGTTACCGGAACCCGCATAAGCGACACCATCCTCGGATTTGTTGGACGCCTCCCGCATATCCTCTTGAGGCAATGGCGGCGCGAACATGGGATTGACGAAACCCGTTCCCCAATCCCTCTCCTCAAGATTCACTTCATGAACGAAATAGTCGGAATTTTCTCCGGAGAAACCATGAGTGTCGTGCGTGAATTCATTGTGCGCCGGGTCAAGTGTGTTTTCAATCGATCTTTTGTAATCAATATCCCATTCCATAATCAGCGGGATGACACGCCAGCCTTCCTGGTCCCATTCGTTCACTTCCATAATCGGTGGGCGTTCTTCTTCCGGCAAATCGCCTAAGAACACATGAACGAAGCCGTATTTTTCTTGAACAGGATAGGCATCAATATTGGCCCGTTTGGGAATCTTGGCTTCAGGCCCGAGAGACGGCAACCGGACGCAAGTCCCGTCGCCGTCAAATGTCCAACCGTGATAAGGACATTCCAAGCAATCCCCTCTAATCTTGCCGTTGGCCATCGACGCACCGCGATGGGTGCAGGTGTTGCTGATGCATTGCACGTCGCCTTTGGAATCGCGGAACAGGGCAAATTCTTGGCCCAGCATTTCGACCTTAACAGGTTTGTCCGTGACGTTTTTGCTTTCCTCCGCGACATACCAAAAATTGATGTACATAGCTCGCCCTCCTCCTCAGAACCCGATCGAATTCCGGTCAGTCTAAGGGCGCCACGAAAGAAGCTTTTGATTCAGGTCAAGATCGTAAAAATAGAGGTTTTATCCGTCCTCATCTTTGTTCCGGAGCATGTCGGCGACACGAAAGATTGGCACACGCACCATTTCTTTCACCTCATCGGACGCATTGATATCGTCAAGAGCACGATTCCAACACGCTATCCATTCATCACGCTCAGCGACGCCGATGGAATAGGGCCGATGCGCATCCGTGATACACATGGACCCGCGCTCCTCCATGAACAGGGACGGTCCACCCAACCATGAGGACATATATTTAAATAGGCGATTCTCGATGTCACTTGTGTCTTTGCGATGCATCTTGCGCAAGCGTTCCGCCTCGCCCGACGATTTCATATTCCGGTAAAAAGCGGTGACCAAGTCGCGCACCGCTTGTTCTCCACCCAGCAAATCATATGGAACTACCCGATCACTCATCCTCGGCCTCACACATCATCCATAACTTTTGCGGCATTAGACCAGAACGGAGCGCTCAGAATTTGATCTGAATCAACAACCCCCAGCTTTCCAAGATCAGGCCCTTATTCGGGGAGATTTTCCGGCAGCCCCTCGAAGGTTATGACATCAAACTCGCCAATGCCTTCGCGTAATTTGATCGCTTCCGCATATTCAGGTGACGCCCAAAAATCCTTCGCATTTTGAATGCTCGGCCATTTGGACAAGATGATCGACTGATAGGGATACTCACCTTCCAGAACCTCAACAGACGTGGTCAGCGCCACATACCCGCCCTGATATTTCTCATAGATCGGCGGCAGCGCACGGCCATAGGGCTGCAAGTCTTCAGGCGCATAGTTTTTGCCCATCACAATCATATAGCCGGGCCTTGAAGCCGTCTCGTCAGCGCCCGCTTGATCAAAACCGACTTGCGCCACGGCAAACCCCATCGCAAAAACCACAATCAATTCAAAAATCCGGCGCATTAAACTCTTCCTCCCATGAACAGATTTGGCCGTCAGCATAACGTGCACTAGAGTGCGTGTATCGGAAAGAATTCAACAACAAGAACAATTTGTGAGTTTCCCGATCGCTTCTGAAAAATCGTGTGTGTATCCTGACAAAAAGGGACAAGCCATGTTTAAAAATCGCTCACTCAAACACATTGTATTCGCAACATGTCTGGCAGGTGCCGTCAGTCTGGGTCACATTCCCGGCAGCTATGGCGCACCGCTTGATCCATCCGACCCGGATGATGCGGTTAAGATATCGCGCAAGATCACCTGCGGATCCCTTGTCGATGAACAACCAAGATTTGCCATATGGGAAGGACAAGCTTATTCGCGGGTTCCGGCTGAAAAAGACCGGTTGCTTTTCAAAGTGGTAGGCATCAACACAAGGCAGTGCACCACCATAACCGACAACAAACGCGGCGAAGGATATCGCAGCGTTTCGCGGGAGGTCATGCTGTATCTTGATCCGAAATCCGGCAAGGTTTTGAGAACTTGGAAGAACCCATGGACCGACAAGAAAGTCGACGTGATTCATGTGGCGAACGATCCGGTGAATATGCGCTCGCCACGCTTTGCCTACGATCAAGATGGCAAGGCATTTAAGGTCAAGGGTGAGGTTGTCGGCAATCTGTTTTTAACGACATCTGAAGTTCCGCTCTTCTACACCAATCCCCTGGGTGGAGAGTTTCAGGACTATGTCGGCGGTGAGTACCAAGCCATCGAGCTGTTCAATGATTATTTAGATGCGGAGAGTTTGTTCGACCGCGATCAAGTCAAAGGACCAAGACTCTACCTGTCATGGGCACGGGTCTCACAATGGCTGCCTTGGATGGAGATGGGCAGCCGGCCCGGGCAAATGATCTTTCACACGCGCGGATACAGTGTCGACAGCACCGAGGAAATGCCCGACGTGTTGCTGAAAGAGCTTGAGAAGAATTACCCTGAATATCTCACCCCGCCACCGGTGGATGATTCACGTCCAAACGAAACCAGCTGGACATTTTTTAGAAAAGTTTTGTCTGAGCGCCTTGAGTCGGAAGGCAACTAGGCCCCTGCAAAAGAACGGTTGAAGACGACTCGCCCGGTCACATTTCCGGGCGGGCTTCACCGCGCGGAACAATAGCGCAATTTGCCAGCATCCATTTGAGATTCACGCCAATGCGTGTGGCGTCCTTCTCACCAAATGCGTAACCATGCTCCTTCACGGTTCCGTCGGGCATCTTTTCCATGACCGCAAGAACCAAGGAATCGCGATTGAAGTCGCCATCCTTTTCATTGTTGACATGCCAAGTTACGGCCTGGAGCATCACACCCAAGGTGCGTTTCTCACTCAATTTTGTGTCAAACCAGCCCAGGTCCCCCTTATCGTAAAGGGTCATATCATCGAAACGTTCAAACGGTATATCTAAACCACCACCAACGCCGGGAACATCTGCATAGCAGTGAAACTTTCGTGCCCGCTCAAGCCAAAAGGGCTCTGCCGAAGCCACACCTGTTATGCGCTCGCCTGAGGCAACGACATATTTGTGATCCACAAACCACAAGCCTGTTTCGGACAGTTCGATTTCATTTTGTGTGTAAACTCGTTGCCCTTCCCATTCAAACCGGCACGCCTTGTCGAGTTGTTGGCCCCGAAACTGGCTCGCCCGTCGCTTAAATATGTAATCGCAACCCTCGGTCCTGCGAAGGTCTTCCGGTTTGAGAATTTTGAGCTCGTTCTCTGACAGAGATTTAGCATCGGAAAAGTAGTGGCGCATGACGAATGTATCCGGTGAGCCGCCAGATTCTAATGTTGCTATTCGATACGTTGATTTATCCTGATCGTTCTCTTTGAAGCTATTGACCCACAGAAACGCATCGCCGCCAAAATTGGGCGCGTCGATACGCGAAATCTCTGTGCGCATGCGTTTGTGGCGGTCTTGCTCAGCCAAGCCGCGACGTCCGTCAAACATATACTGGTTCATATTATCATAAACGCCGGGCAGCATTTCAGCCATAATGAGCCGATATCTTTCTCCAGGCGTAGAGTCTTGACCTTGAGAAAGTGCAGCCGGAGGTCCGGCAAGCGAAAGACAAAAAATTGCAAGAAAGTGCGGCAGCAAGCGACGCAAAACCATAACTCCTCCGAAAGGCCCTTTTCGATATAGCTTCTCACACCATACAACAGAACCAAGACGATGCGGACTCCTTATCAACGCCGCACACCGTCGGGCTGCCGGAAACAGAAGACTGAAAAACACGTTTCCCTTCTAGCGGCGTGGGCTTGATCCCATTACAATGGATCTGTTGCGGACTGAGCACTCAGATCACCGGTTCCATTGCCGTAGCAGCAAAAATAGAAAGCTGAACCCTTGCGGCAATACGCAGATTTCATTCAATCCAACATCTTATTCTTAAGCTTCGGCACCCTCATGACGTTTGGGTCCAGCTACGGCCAGACATTCTTTGTCGCAATCTTTAACGAGGAAATTCGCAATGCTTACGGACTAACCCATGGGGAAATCGGGCTCTATTATTCTGCTGCCACACTGTTTAGCGCCGCCGTTTTTGTATGGGCGGGCAGCCTGGCCGATACTATGTCGACGAACCGCATCAGCGCGATTGTTATCGTATCCCTCGCCGGCGCAGGATTTTTGATGGCCGCCTCTGACACGGCATTCCTTTTGATGATGGGGTTCTTCGGACTTCGCCTGGCCGGTCAAGGGATGATGACGCATGTTGCATTGACGGCGACCGCGAAGGCCTTCCGCGAAAGGCGGGGAACAGCATTGAGTCTGGTCTCGCTAGGGTTTCCCATTGGCCAAGCGTCTCTTCCAATTGCCGGTGTCTTGCTCATTGAGGCCATCGGATGGCGCGTAACCTGGGTCGTCCTGTCAGCCGCCCTTCTTGTCATTCTTTTACCTGCCGCACTGTTCTTGCTGCGCCGGGCGCCAACTTATCGCCAGACTTATGATCCAGGAAAAGAGGCCAGAACCCCAAATACCAACCATGACGAGCCTGGTGATTGGACCCGTGCCAGAGTCCTCAAGGACATGCGATTTTATCTTTTGCAGCCCGCCCTTCTTGCCATGCCGATCATCGGTACGGGCGTCATTTGGAACATCACCTTGGTCGCCGATTCCAAATCTTGGAGCCTCGAACTCATCGCCGCCAGCCTCTCGGGCCTGGCATTGATACAAGCTGTTATGTCGCTCGTGTCAGGCCCCATCATTGACCGCTTTCGCGCGCTCATCTTGTTGCCGATTAGCTTGCTGCCGATGATCGCATGTTTGCTCATCTTGGCCTATGCAACGGCCACCGTCATGGTGTTCCCGATGATGGCGCTTCTGGGCATGTCATTCGGCATGGTGCTGCCGGTCTCCGTCGCAATGTGGGCTGAACTTTATGGCACCAAGCACCTTGGTGCCATTCGGTCGCTGACCCAGGCTTTGGCGGTCTTCGGGACCGCATTGTCTCCTGTCTTGATGGGTCTGATGACGGATTGGGGCATTTCAATTGAAACAACGGCGCTTTGGCTGACAGCCTATGCCGCAACTGCAGTCGTCCTCGCATTAATCGTAGCCAAACCCGGCAGACCGGATGAACGCCTGTAATCTATTTGAGCATGAAATTTTGTTAGGGCCAGAGTGAACCCAACTCACGGGAAGACCGCATCTTTGTCGCACATTTGCTACTCGACAGGTCAAAGTCCTGTGGTTAGACTCTCAGCTTGTGTGGCGTCGTTTGGGATGGACGCAGATGAGAACGAGGCCAGTCATGACACCCCAGGCTCCAAAAACCTCTCAATCAAAAACAGACACTCTGGCCAGGCGCTACAAACGCGTCCGCGCTCAAAGCGAACATTTGGTGAGCGGATTGTCGGATGCGGATGCAACGCCCCAATCCATGCCGGATGCCAGCCCTGCGAAATGGCATCTCGCCCATACCGCTTGGTTTTTCGAAGAGTTCATCATCGCGCCGCGTCTCGGTGAAGCAGCGCGCTTCGATCCTGAGTTTGGCTATCTCTTTAACTCCTATTACGATTCCGTGGGGCCACGGCATGCACGTCCCATGCGTGGATTGTTGACCCGCCCGTCGCTGGAGACCGTGATCGCTTATCGCGCCCATGTGGATAGACACATGCACGCTCTGCTGAGAACAGATCCTTCAGACATTGCGGACCTTGTGACGCTTGGTCTTGCTCATGAAGAACAACATCAAGAGTTGCTTCTGACCGATATCCTCCATCTCTTTGCACAAAACCCTTTGAAGCCGGCCTATCGGGCACCAGAACCTCTTGTCTTTGACGGCGTCGCCGCTGACGACCTTTTGTGGATTTCGTTCGACGGCGGCCTCGACCGGATCGGTGCTGAAGGATCTGACTTTTATTTCGACTGTGAAGGACCGTCTCATGATGTGATCCTTCAACCTTTTGCGTTGGCCCACCGTGCCGCAACCAACGGAGAGTGGATCGCGTTCATCGAAGATGGTGGATATACTACCCCGACCCTATGGCTGTCGGATGGTTTTGCGGTGGCGCAGGCTGGCGAATGGAAAGCGCCCCTCTACTGGTTCAAAACCGACGGCTGGCACATGATGACGCTACGCGGCCCGCAAGCCATTGATCCGTCTGCACCGGTCTCCCATGTCAGTTTCTACGAAGCGGAGGCCTTTGCACGCTGGTCTGGTGCTCGGCTGCCGACCGAGCAAGAGTGGGAACATGCGGCTCGGGAACACGCCGTGCAGGGAAATTTTGCATCATCGGAACGCCTGCGTCCGGCACCACAACGATCAAACTCCGGAACACCGAATGGTCCGATCGGGCTGTTCGGCGATGTCTGGGAGTGGACCGCCAGCCCATATACGCCTTATCCAGGGTTTGCACCGGCCGCCGGCGCCGTGGGCGAATATAATGGGAAGTTTATGAGTGGGCAGATGGTGCTGCGGGGCGGATCTTGCGCCACCCCCGAAAACCACATCCGCGCGACCTATCGCAACTTCTTTCATCCCGACAAACGCTGGCAATTCTCCGGCCTTCGTCTCGCCAAAGACATTTGACCGGCGACGGACAGCGATTGACTTTGATCCGTGACATTCATGACCCCTGAAGATGTGCAACGCCTGCGTCATGAAACGCCCGCTTGCGGCGAGATCGCCCATTTCGACAATGCCGGCGCGTCTCTCATGCCGAATGCGGTTGTTCATGCGGTGACGGGCCATTTGGAGCTTGAACGCAAATTCGGTGGATACGAAGCCGCCGCCCGCGCCACCGACCGTTTGCAGAGTTTCTACACAGCCATTGCATCCCTTCTCGGCGCAGAGCCAGAGGAAATCGCCTTTGCAGAGAACGCAACACGGGCTTGGGATATGGCGGTCTATGCACTCCCCCTCGACGAGGGCGATCGCATCCTGACCCATGCGTCAGAGTATCGGTCCAACTATCTTGCCTTTCTTCACTTGGCCAAACAGCGGGGCATACAAATTGATCTGATTCCCTCGGATGAATCCGGACAGGTGGATCTTGACGCCATTCCAAAACTCCTGACACCGCGAACGAAGATCTTGGCATTGACACATGTCCCGATGCAGGACGGATTGATTAACCCGGCCGAAGAGGCCGGCGAGATTGCGAAAAACTATGGGCTGACCTATGTGCTGGACAGCTGCCAGGCTGCGGGACAGCTAAGCTTCGACGTCAAAAAAATTGGTTGCCATATCCTCACAGGTACCGGCCGCAAATTCTTACGCGGCCCCCGTGGCACCGGGTTTTTATATATGGAAAAGACGTTGGCCGAACAGCTCGACCCCCCTTTTGTCGATGCTCAGTCAGCAGAATGGACTGGGCCGCAAACCTACAAACTGATGCCCGGTGCCCGGCGTTTCGAGAGTTTTGAGCGTAATTTTGCAGGTATGCTTGGCCTGACAACGGCGGTGGATTATGCGCTAGCAATCGGCCTCAAGCCGATCGAAGATCGTATCACCGCACTCTCACATATGTTCCGGGAAAAGCTCGCCGAGCTTCCACAAGTCAGATTGCTCGATCAAGGCAAAAAGAAAAGCGGTATTGTTACCTTTGAAGGCTTAAAAACCGACGCCGCCACGATTGCCGCCGAACTCAGAGAGCAAAACATCACCGTCTCAGTGCTCACCGAAAACCAGGCATGGCTGGATTTGCAGGATCGCAAACTCCCCGCTCTTGTCCGAGCCTCAGTGCATTATTTCAACACCGAGGATGAGATTGATCATTTCGGTAAGACTCTCCAGGCAATCTAAATTTTCAAAATCGGAACCGCCGGTTGGGCTAGGTGAACTCGATTGCCTTCCGCACACTGATTTTTCCGACAAAGCACCAGCTTTGGCCACTTTTTGACTGGACTCCACATTTCAGGAGTGAAAGTCAAAGTTTAGTAACCTAGCCTTAACTCAACCCCAGGTATTTTATTTCCAGAACGCTACTTTTGATAGAGATATTCTACGTATAGTAGATTTTTTCATAGCCTAAACCTATCGGATCGACTGTAGCGAAAGAAGCTCAATCTGGGGGACAGAATAATGGCAGAGCTTTATGGAAACAAATCGCTGACCGGCGTCGAACGAAGCCTTGCTGCGGACGAGATCATCGTCAGCAAAACAGATCTCGACGGCAAGATCATCTACGGCAACAGAACTTTCTATAAGTTCTCCGGTTATGAAGAAGGCGAGTGTCTGCATCATCAGCACAATATTGTCCGGCATCCGGAAATGCCGAGATCCATCTTCAAATTCTTTTGGGATACGCTGAAATCTCAGAATGAAATATTCGCTTACGTCAACAATCGTTGCAAAAATGGTGACTTCTACTGGGTGTTGGCTCATGTCACACCGAGCATCGACGGTTCGGGCAATTCAATCGGATATCATTCCAACCGCCGCGCGCCCAACCGACACGTATTAAACGATCAGATCATCCCGTTTTACGAACAGCTGCTGCAAGTGGAGAAAGCTAACACCAGCCCGAAAGCCGGCATGCAGGATGCTTTCAAGCTCATCCAGGACCGGCTCGAAGAAAAGAAAGTCGGCTTCAATCAATATATTTTCTCATTGGGGGTGTAGATCATGTTAGCCAGAAAAAGTGATCATCAGATCAACGAAGCGCTGGCGTCGGTCAAAAAGATCGCAGCAGGTGACTTCGAAACGCGCATTCACAACATCACGGATACCGGACCCCTTGGTGAGTTACTTCACACGATCAATGATTTGGTCGACCGGTGTGACGCATATGTCCGTGAATCGTCCGCGTGCATGGGACATGTCAGCGAGAATCAGTATTTTCGAAAGATCATCGAAACCAGTATGCAAGGCACGTTTTTGACCGCCTCAAAGACAGTCAACAATGCGCTGCAAACAATGCAGCAAAAAGTGGACGACTTTGCCGGTGTTGCCGAAAGTTTCGAAGCGGAAATCGGCACGGTGATTGATACGGTTTCTACGGCCTCGAAAACACTTCAGACATCAGCCCGCGAAATGGAAGGTGTTGCGACAAGCACGGCAGACAAATCCTCAACTGTAGCAGCCGCTGCGGAAGAGGCTTCAACGAATGTCCAAACCGTTTCCTCTGCATCGGAGGAGCTCTCCGCGTCCATCAACGAGATTACACAACAGGTTGACATGGCGAGTAAGGTTGCAGACTCCGCAGCGGAAACCTCCGAAGAGGTAGCGGAAAAAGTTCGCGATCTCAAAGAGGTTTCAGATCGGATTCAAGCGGTTGTTGAATTGATCACAGATATTGCCAGCCAGACAAATTTATTGGCGTTGAATGCTACAATCGAAGCCGCTCGGGCGGGTGAAGCCGGCAAAGGTTTTGCGGTCGTTGCGGGAGAGGTCAAAGCTTTGGCCGAACAAACCGGAAAAGCGACTGAGTCCATCCAAAACTATGTCCAGGACATTCAAGGCGCGACGGGATCGACCGTGGAAGGCATCGAAGGCATCGCGGAGAAAGTCAGCGAGATTTCGACGGCCAATGCAGCGGTGGCGGCAGCCGTTGAGCAACAATATGCGGCAACCCGTGAAATTGCCCGCAACATCGAACAAGCGTCGGAAGGCACCAAAGAGGTGACCACGCATATCTCGTCTGTCTCCGACAGCGCGGGCAAGACGGGAGAAACCGCCGCAGAGGTCTCGGCATCGTCCAACGATCTGCTTCAACAGTCCGATTCCTTGCGTCACAGTGTTGATACGTTCCTAGAGGGCATTCGGAAAATTATCTAAGAGCCGGCAAAATCTGCTGGCCGATCACATGGAGAGCTTTCATCGGCTCTTCATGAAGCCCAAGGGAGATCTCCGTGGCCCCGGCTTGCTCGAAGGCCTGCAATTCTTCAATAACCGGTGTTAGATTGTCTGTGGTACCTGTGAGCGTCAGGTGATCGACTAGGCTTTGGACAATGCTGTCCGGCACACCTTCAATCACATGTGATTGCCGGCGAAAAGCAGCCCAAAAAGGTCCCATATTCTCGGCCACATAGTCACAATCCTGCTGCGTCATAAAGGTCGACAGATAATTCCTCTGCAAGATACCGCGAAGCACCAGATTCCGGCGCGCCTCTTTTTCGGCTTCATCGCGATTGTCTTTCACATGCCAGGCGAAATAGTTATTGATGCGAAAGCCATCAGCGGATTGTCCGCGAGCGGCAAAAGCACTTCTGACCTGGCGCAAAACTTCTCGGGTCATGGGGACAGTGAAATCACTCATCATAATGCCGTCAGCTACGTCGGTTCCCATGCGTGTGGATTGCGGACCGTTGGCGCCGGCATAGATAATCGGCGGCTCAGATTGTGCCCAGTCCGCACGATAGTTGCGAATATTGAAAAGCTCACCTTCATAGGACACAGGTCGACCCGCCGAACCCGCCGCCAATTTGAGAAACTCAATCGCCTCTCGAACAGCGCGAACGCGCCGCTTGGGGACAATACCCATCGCGGTCATCACGGCACCACCGCCACCCACAACAATACGGGCCCTGCCCTTCGAGAACTCATTCAAAGTCAGAAGCGAATTCGCCATCATCAAGGGATGGAGTTCGTAAGGACTGAGAGCGGCGGGACCGAGCTTCAGTCTATCCGTCGCCTTCGCGATCAGACCAAGACACATGAATCGGTCGCGATCCGCGACGAAATTATAAGTCCATACGCCGTGGATGCCGTAATCTTCGGCCACACGGGCAAGCTCAACCAACTCATCTTCGTGTAGTTCTTGTGTTAGAAACAGGTCTACTTTCATGAAGTCTCACGCCCGCATGGCCAAACCGCGTGTGATTGTCGCCGCGATCAATGCGCCCCAGCCGACAAAGAAGATAACAGCGCCGATGATAACAGGGGTCAAAGAGCCGCCTTCCGGCACAAGGTACATGCCGCCGCTAAACAGGATGATGCCGGCCGCAAAGCTGAGGCCCCCAAGGCCGATCATCAAGCGGCTCCAGCGGTCCGTCCACAAATCATAAAGGACCCCTAAACTAAGCAAGCCCAGGACATGCCACATATGATACTTCGCTGCCGTCCGGTAGAGATGAACCGCATATTCCCCCAATTCAGCTTCAACACCGCCGTGCCCGGCGTCAGATTCCATGTTGATGGCAAAAATCGCATTGATCGCCGCGAAAGCAATCATCAATAGAGCAGGAATACTGGTTTGCATAAGCCACCCTCGTCTACCAATTCAAAGGATAAGTATGACGAGGCTTAAGCTTAAGCCTATTGATACAGATCAAAAGGCTCCCAAACGCCAATCATGCGCTGTGACCCCGATCGGCTCTATTTAAACCAGAGGCTGTTCGGGTACCGTTTTGACAATATACGATCAAATCCGAGCCAGTGGCCTGACTGCCAATACAGAAAAGCAAAATTGAGAATGAAGAACGGGATCAGTGACGCATCGTAATAACCGCCGATCGCCAAATTGACCAAGATGAACAAACTGACACCGGCGGCAATCCGTGTGGTGATGCCAAGCAACAATCCCACCGCGGAATATATTTCGCCAATGGTCACAACCCAGGCCACAATTAGCCAAAGAGGAAGCGCAAAATTTTCCAGATAGAAAACCGCAAAGGCATCCGGCGGGATATCATTCAGCCGGTCAAGAAAGATATTCTTGAGAATATCTGTATTCAGCCAGCCCTTATTGACCTTGTTGATACCGGCTGCGAGCCAAAAGACCGCAAATAAGGTCCGGAGAACCAAGTGCAGGACAATTCCAAAAAACTTCACTGGATGCTCGCGAATCCACTGAAAAGACCAAACATTGGCAACACTCGACATCGTAGAATCCTTCTATTCGCTGGACGGTGAGTTTGCGGCAATCGTGTCGAGCGAATCCCACAAAGGAAGCCTCTGGCAATAGCCAAGACCATCCCCGGTGGACGCGCTGAGCCACTCGCGATTCACGCGATCAATATTCTCTGATCCAAACTCAAGAACACCCGGATCCAGAATAAGACGCCCCTCGATCCTCACTTGACTTGCCCAAGCACCGTTTTCAATTTGATAAATATTGACCGGCCGTCCGTGACCACGTTTGGCAAGAGAGTCCGTGGTGAAGTTCGAGATAAAGAATTCCCAGATGGTCGAGATTTGCGACCAAAATGTGCGCGTCTCAAGGTGATAAAGGGTGAAAGTGCCACTGCCGGGAACGGTTTCGTAAGTAGGCGGGGCCTCGCCCTGTTCACACAAAACAACGACCTCGCACATTGTGCAAACCTCGCCGAATTGACCAACAAGAAAATACTCGCGAAAAGCTTCGGCGTTGACTTGCGCAGCGGCTGGCCAGGCAGACAACATCGTCAAACCCAATAGGATGGGTGAAAGGTTACGTATAGCTTTGGTCATTGCACGACCCCATACCGTTTTCATTTTCTTCAGAGACCTCATCCAGACTTACTCTTCTTTCAGTTTTATCGCCCGCATCGTCAAAGCCTCATATCGGCTATGTCAATCTTCTTTGCGGCGCTGTGATGCCAAGCGCGCATTCTCAAAAATGCCGCTGATTAATCCGTTGATGTCGTCCCAACCGTCTTCGGTGCTCAAATCAATGTTGAAAAAATTGGGAGCATGCTGAGATCTCAGCGCCAAATAGGTCACCGCCGCATAGGCGATTAAGATCAAACCGCGATTGTCGGGCTCCAAATAGCGCGAATCCCGCAAGAGCCTTTTCATACTGGCTTCTCGGGTCTGCGCCCTTACGTCATTAAAGGCTTTTGACACATCACTCTTTCCTACAAGCTCTTCCGCCAAGAGCGCCAAAGTGACTGGGTTGTCACGCAAATGCATTCCCGTTCGGATCAAATCATCTTCCAAGAGATCCTTCAGATCATCAAAGCGCTCTTCGCCAGGGCCTTCCGGCGGAAAAGGATCGAGAAAAGCACCTCTCCTCTCGCCCCATGCTCTAATCAAACCCGGCAAATCGCCGAAATAGCGATATAGGAGGGGTTTTCCAACGCCCGCTTCGTCAACAATCGCGTTGATCGAAAGGTTGCGAATACCCTGTTCGCTGAGAACACGTTCGAACGCATCCAGAATGCGGTCCTCTGTGGTTTCACGACGAGCTTGTATCGCCGGCTTACGCGCGGATTTGCTCAAGCCACCCCCAATAAGACAAGTAATATGTTTACTGACCAGTAACATTAAGGTCAGTTGGAATGTCAGTCAATCGCGAATTTGAATCGAGATCAGAAGATGCGCTTGATCACTCTCATGGAGAAGACAAGGCGCGGCTGACGGGTTAACCCGTTACTCAAGCGTCCGGATATAGGCGATCACATCGTTAATCTGCTGCCGTGACAGGGAAATACCCTGCATCTCACCATGGGTATTGGTCAGAAAGCTCCGAATATATGTATCTGTTTTGTCAGGATCAGCTGCGATACTCACCCAAGTTGGCGCCGCATCCGAGCCATCCACCCTTTCACTGGAAGTGAGATGACAATTGATGCACCATTTATCGGCAACTCTTTGCCCCTCGGACGGTGTCCCAAGAAGGACGGGATTGGGCGGTGGGCTACTTTGCGGAACGCTCGGTCCGGAATTGTCCGGCACGACTTCAGAGCAACCGATGAGGCCTATTGCGAGACTCAGTATTCCCATCAACCGTTTGACCATGATTGTCGACCTTACATTTCAATTGTCATTGAGCATAGACTGGCATTTGATCACCAGGCAAGTTTTGAGAAAAGTCAAACCCTATCAGTTTCACAAACTAACGAATTCTAAAACCATTTCCGATTAGTTTATCCTATGGATCGAGACCTTAAGCGACACCCGCAATCGAAAGGCGCGAAAGACCATCAGGTCAAGGCGAAAGTCAGTCGCCACGCCGGAACGCAACTCAAGCTTAATTTCGAGGTCTCAGGCGATTTGGAACAATTGAAAATCCCGCGATTCCAAAAAATATGCCCTGGCGATAGGCTGTGGGAGCAAACGTGTTTTGAAGTATTTGTTCGCAGTACGTCGGAGACTGCCTATAACGAATTCAACTTTTCCCCCAGCGGTGAATGGGCGGCTTATGCGTTCGACGATTATCGCGCGGGCATGAGGCCCTTGGAAGGGTTGGATGTTGCATCCCTCAACACCCAAACAAACTCAGGCCGGTTTCGTCTGGCTTTGACAATGGATTTAAAGACCGCACACTCTTTACCTGCAAATGAGACTTGGTGGATGAGCATTTCAACGGTCTTGGAGCAAAAAGACGGCGGCAAGTCCTATTGGGCGCTGACTCATCCGTCCGACACACCTGATTTTCATCATTCTGATTGCTTTGTCTTAGAACTTCGTGCAGAGGAGCCATCATGAAGTTTGGCATTGATCGTTTCCTCACCGATCCCGCATTGCGCCGCCCGATTGAAGGTCAGCGCGTTGCCCTGCTTGCCCATCCGGCGTCGGTCACGCAAGACCTGACACATTCCCTTGACGCCTTGGCCGCCTGCAAGGATGTGACTTTAACGGCTGCCTTCGGGCCGCAACATGGTCTTCGCGGCGACAAGCAAGACAATATGATCGAGTCGCCCAACTTCAATGATCCCATCCATGGCATACCGATTTTTAGCCTTTATGGTGAGGTGCGTAAGCCAACCGATCAAATGATGGACACATTTGATGTGGTGCTGATCGATCTGCAAGATTTGGGCTGCCGCATTTATACCTTCATCACCACACTGCTTTATATTCTGCAGGCTGCCGCTGAAAAACAAAAAGCTGTTTGGGTTTTGGATCGGCCAAATCCTGTCGGTCGGCCGGTGGAAGGCCTGACATTGCGAACCGGCTGGGAGAGCTTTGTCGGCGCCGGACCGATGCCCATGCGCCATGGACTGACGCTCGGCGAAATGGGCCAATGGTTCATCAAATCTTTCAACCTTGATGTGGACTATCGCGTGATTGAGATGCAGGACTGGACACCCGATGCGGCGCCTGGTTTCGGTTGGCCCATCGGTCAACGAAGCTGGATCAATCCCAGTCCCAATGCTCCAAATCTGTGGATGGCGCGCGCCTATGCCGGCACCGTCATGCTGGAAGGCACGACACTGTCGGAAGGACGCGGCACCACACGGCCGTTGGAGCTGTTCGGCGCGCCCGATATCGATGCAAAAAACGTCTTAAAGACCATGCACGCGCTTGCACCGGACTGGGTGCAAGGCTGCCGCGTTCGGGAGTGCTGGTTTGAACCGACATTTCATAAACATGTAGGCACGCTCTGCAACGGCTTACAGTTTCACGTCGATGACCCAAGCTACGATCACAACAGGTTTCAGCCTTGGCGCCTGCAAGCACTGGCCTTTAAGGCGATCCGGAGTGTTTATCCGGACTACCCCCTGTGGCGGGACTTTCCTTACGAATATGAGTTCGACAAACTGGCCATCGACGTGATCAATGGCGGCACAGGACTGCGCGAGTGGGTTGACGACACGGAAGCCCAACCAAAAGACCTAGACGCCATAACCCGTGCCGATGAGCAAGCGTGGCGAGATCAGCGGGCCTCGTTTTTACTTTATGAATAGGCCCCCTGACGACTAGACACTAGTGGGTGCGGAACTTAGACTTGAGCAAAACTCCTGATGCCCACCGGAGCACCGTCACGTTGCGATATTTGCCGTTCTTTCTCATTCTCCTGATCGCCGCTCTGCTTATCGCCTTACCGTCAGAACTCAGTGGTTGGCCATTTGCGGCCCTGGTCGTCGCTCTGTTTCTCATCGCCGTCGGGATTTGGGACTTGTTTCAAGGCAAGCACAGCCTCAGACGGAACTACCCGGTTATCGGACATATCCGGCGGCTGTTTGAAGGTATTCGCCCCGAAATCCGGCAATATCTCATCGAAAGCGATCGTGATGATGTCCCCTTTAGCCGGGAGGTGCGCTCGCTGGCTTACCAGCGGGCCAAACGAGCGGAAGAACTCATGCCGTTCGGCACGGAAGTCGACGTTTATGCCAACAAATATAGCTGGATAAATCACTCAATATCTCCCGCGAAAACTCAGGATACGGACTTTCGGCTAAAAGTTGGAGGACCCCACTGCAAGCAGCCCTATGAGTCATCGCTCTTAAATATTTCGGCTCTGAGCTTTGGCTCACTCGGCGGCAACGCGATTCAGGCTCTTAATCGGGGAGCGAAGATCGGCAATTTCGCCCATGATACGGGCGAAGGCTCGATCAGCCGGCATCATCGAAAATTCGGCGGCGATTTGATCTGGGAAATCGGCACCGGCTATTTCGGATGCCGAACCGATGACGGACATTTCGACCCGGCACGCTTTGAAGAGCAGGCAGCCGACACGCAAGTCAAAATGATTGAGGTGAAGCTCTCGCAAGGTGCAAAACCCGGCAAGGGCGGCATCCTGCCGTCTTCAAAGGTCACAGATGAGATTTCCGAGGCCCGCGGCGTTCCAATCTATAGCGACTGCATCTCTCCAGCCGGCCATTCCGCTTTTTCGACGCCCATTGAAATGATGGAGTTTCTTGCAAAGTTGCGCGACCTCTCGGGCGGTAAGCCTGTCGGGTTCAAATTGTGCGTCGGTCAACCTTCGGAATTCATGGGGCTTGTCAAGGCAATGCTGGAGACGCAGATCACTCCGGACTTTATCGTCGTCGACGGCAAAGAAGGCGGTACCGGTGCAGCGCCGTTGGAGTTTCTCAACCGCATGGGAACACCGCTGGAAGACGGTTTGGTTTTTGTCCGCAACTGCCTCATCGGCGCCGGGTTGCGCGATCAAGTCAAGATCGCAGCAAGCGGCAAATTGGTCACGGCGTTCAGCATGGCCAAAGCCATCGCGCTTGGCGCCGATTGGTGCAATTCCGGCCGCGGGTTTATGTTCGCTCTCGGTTGTATCCAAGCACAATCTTGTCACACCAATCATTGCCCCACGGGAATCGCCACGCATGACAGCTTGCGGGAGAGAGCCCTTGTGGTCGACGATAAGGCCGAACGGGTGGCATATTTTCACAAGAATACCATGAAGGCACTCGGTGCCGTTGCCAACGCCGCCGGGTTTGAGCATCCAGGCGACATCTCGCCGGACCATATCCAAGTGCGTCTCGAGACTGGCGATGTCGGCTCGTTGCTGGAAACAAAAGCATGGCTTGAAAACAACGAGTTGGTGGACGGGACTTTGAATTCCTTTTACGCCGAAGCTTGGGGCCGGGCTTCCGCCGCTCGGTTCTGACGGAATCGCTCAAACAGGAGGATCGTTTTGTTTCTTTGGATCGCCCGAATTCTTCTCATTCTCGATTCTCTTATTTTTGTCATGGTCGGAACGTTTTTGTTCACCGACCCCAGATCCATGGCCAGTCTTGGCTTTGAAAACATGAGCCCGGTGGCCATGACCGCCATCCGCACCTGGGGCGGTTTCTTTTGGGGTACCGGGTTGATCGGGCTGATCGCAGCTTCACGGGAACGATGGCTGACCCAGGGACTCGTCACCCTGTTTGTGATTGGTGGTTTTGTTGTGCTGACGCGAATCTATGGCATAGCCGTTGACGGTATGGAGCCCAAACAATTGTCCGAACTGCGCGACGAGAGTCTCGGTCCCCTCCTAGCCGGGATCGGTTTGATCTTCGTCTGGCTACACCGACGACGCACCCAGTGAATAGCGCCTATGGATTACGAATCGATCAACACGATCCGGAATTCGCCGGCATCATCGCGTAGCTTCTTCACAGCTTGATACTCATCGCCAAGCCAGAACCCTTTGGCATCCTCCACGGTCGGAAACTCCAACACCTGATACAGATCGGCACCGCCAGACCCTTCGAGAAGCTCATAATTTTGCGGCGTCCCCCGAAACAGGAGGCGACCATTATGCTCCTGCAATAAGGATCCGCTTTCGGCAATCAGATCACGGACGGCCGTGACATAAGCCATGATGGTTTCGCGATTAAGGTTGCGGCCCTCCACGACTATATAGGCAGCCATGCTCTATCCTTTCGTCTTACAAAACATAGGGTGCGATGAGAGTCTCACTACGATTCCAAAGCTCGCGCCCATTCTCTGCATCTGCCGCAAGGTCCGAAACGGACTTCTCACGCATCATATGAAGATAAACCCCGTTGCGGCCTTCCATCGATTTCCCGGCCGCCAACAATATAACCGGTTCGGCGGCTTTTTGGGGTGCTCTAAAGGTCAGTTTCATTATGGGTCCCAAAATCGGCTTCACCCAACCGGGCGCTTCCCGCGCAATGTCCGAGGCAATTGGGCCTGGGCATAAGGAATGGACCGATATCGTAACCTTGTCGTTTTGGTTGAGACGTTTCGCCAATTCTGTTGCATAGGTGCAGAGATGAAGTTTGGTACGTCCGTATTCCGCAACACCGTCTTTCATTCCATATTCGACCACCTCACCAAACCTCTCAAAGACGATGGGTTTGGACGATTGATGGGACTCAGACGAGACAAAAACAATCCGTGGTCTTTTAGCCGGGTCAGCGCTTGGCACAATCACGCCGCCGGCGAGAAGCCGGTCGACAATCAGACGGCTGGCAAGAAAGTGCACGGTGAACATCACTTCAAACCCTTGGGGGCCGCAACGCGTGCGCGCGGGCATCAGGCCCGCATTGAAGATCGTGATATCCAAAGAACGCCCTTTGTTCTTGAGCAGGCCGCACAGGTCCGCGGCACTTTTCAAATCAGACAGATCGACGGGCAGCATTTCGACCAATTCGCTTCCAGAGACTTGTTTGACCTCCTCGCCTGCCTCGGGGTGACCACTGCGGCAAGCCATGTAGACATATGCGCCGCGTCTTGCGAGATCGATCGCAACAGCCTTTCCGAGACCTGTGTTTGCGCCGGTCACCAAAGCGGTTTTGCCGTCAAGTCGCTCATCAGCGCCTATCGGATCCAATTGGCCTTTTTGACTAAACATATCCGAGATCGCAGTCAAAACCGCCAAAACTGGATTGCGGTGTCCCACTGCGTTGGCGCCGGCTTTTTCTGGTTCCGTCATACCGCTCTTTCTTTTGTCTCGAATGGAATCCCATAGCGTTTTCGATAGACACCGAAGTCGCGCTCAATCTGATCTTCCGTAAGGCCGAAATCATCCATACTATAGATATGCCGCCCATATTTGTTTTTGGTTTGACGGGTCAGCAAGTCATGAGCGTACCGCTCGGCATCCTCATCGAGCACAAGGCCTGCGCGATCATAGATGCGGCGCATTTGCGCCATCGGGTCATCAACAAGATCGTAATAGGACACATCTACAAAGCGGGCCTCCGTTTCCGGCGTCCGCGCGTCGATAGTGCGGTCAATCATGCGTCTGACCTTACGCTGCCAATGTTGGGAAAACACATCCGGATCAACGTGGTCGGAAAACACACCGGCACCGTGACAGACCATGCTGATGAATGATGCCATGGTTTTTTGCGGATCCCGATGGGTCTGAACAATTGTGGCGTCGGGGAAAACCTTCTTCACCGTGTCGAGATATTCCATATGGTGGGGGGATTTCAAAACAGTGTTTTGGGCCGAGCGCTGCCACATCAATAGCTGCATGAGTCTCTTAAGGTATCGATAGGCCTCAAGACAGTCCTGTGTTTCCAGCCAGCGCGCATAAGTGGGCACATGCATGGTCGCTTCATTGGTTTGGCTCATAAATGACAGGTCCAACAAAAGAATATCTTCTTCGGGCATGTCGTATTCAATGGGATGGATCGCAAAAAAGGTGGGCGCAATATATTTCAGGCCCTTTTGAGCCATCTTGGCTTGGCTGATCCGAGCTTTGGGTTGACCCAGATGGTCGCCGTTCCATTCGTCAACCAAAGGAACCGGGTTCAGGGCCTCCCAAGACAATGGCGCACGCATGCGGGGATCAGATGCCAAAAGCCGATGCAGAAGCGTTGTCCCGGTGCGTTGCAGTCCGGCAATTACAATGGTTTGGCCAAGATCGATATCGAGTATTTCAGGATGAGATTTAAAAAGTTGCTCCGCCCTCAAACGGATCATGAGCGCATCCAGCAGGCGCTTGTGAACAATGGTCCGGCCTAGAGAACTGAGATTGGCTTCCTCGTTGATGGATTTGATCAGAATGCCAAGTGGCTCGCGGAACCATTCGTCACCGAAGTCGCTGAAACCGGTCTTCTTGCGCGCAGCTCGGATCAGAGTCTCCATGTCTAACCGCGGCAAGGCACCAATCGGCTCCAACACCGGACGGAGCGCGTTGAACAAGCGGATCGGCAAAGGATGATGAGAAAAAGACACCATACAAACGATCTCAAACCAAATTTCTGACGTCGGCCAGCTTTACCACTCGGGTCTGGGGTTGAGGTTTGGTCGCAGCCCGAATCCAACGAAAGCACATAGTGCCGGACTCGTGCCCGACCGTGTTGATCCAATTGGGCACGCCGGGGTCATCATGGGCCACAACAATGCGCACCGATCCGTCGGGTCGATAGCTGGCCAAGTGCTTGTTTGTATGAATTGTATAGTAGCGGTAGTCGAGACTCTCCATCCAATAATTGTTCAACTGAAAATTCCAATGATCGCAATCCGGCGGCATGGCATCAATCACCAGCGCCTCATCATCCGCCAAGGCCCAATGGCTATGATAATAATTGATATTGGGATCGCCACCGGCCTGATTGGAGACGTCTTGATCAAACATCGGCAACTCGTTCGAATGTTTCTGAAAGTCTTTGGCCCATTTGGCAAAAAGCAATGAGGCTCCCGCTACAAGCGTACTCGCGCTTTTCAATCCTTCATCGATGAGGGCCGGTGTTACATGGCCGGGATGGCTGTCTCCGTCCACGCGTTTGATCTCCAACTCAGCCGGCTGCTCTGTCTCGCGGTCCAAGAAGGTTTGACGGACAATCAAGGTCCCGGAGGTCTCTTGCATAGGGAGCCAATTGCCCTCGCGCTTGTCTTTACTGAGAATAATTTTAAAAGAGCCGTCCGGCTCCACATTGATGTCGGACCCTTCCAAAAAACCGGACGGCGGCATCCCGCCGCCCTCTCCGTAGTGACCGATCTGGGTTCCGAAACTGAGATAGTGCACGGAGTTCCGCTGTCCCGTAATCTCATACTCCCATGCACCGTTAATGCGCGCGGTTTGATAGTAGTTGTCGGGATTGTCGGCGCCAAGTTTAACCGTTTCATGAGCGACACGATGGAGAACAGGCGCTTTCGGATCTGCAAATTCAACAAAAGCCTCCAGACCGGCGCGCGTCAGGCGGGTGAGATACCGATAGCCTTCGGCCTGAGAGAAGGGGTCACGCGGTGCACCCGGGAAAGAGAGTGACGCCCCAGCAGCTTTCAGCGTATCGCAGAATTCGTCCCATGATTTGCCCGAGACGATACGCTGTTCCGAAACATCGTCAAGCGTCTTTCCGGTGAGCCCGTACCAAAACAGAAGCCCTTTGCGAAACAGGGCCAGCAGACCAACAGCCAGCTTTCTCATATAAATGTTCCCGTTGTCATGTTGACGGCTCTCGCTTGCTAGATCCTATGCTTGGGCAAGGGTTTGCCTGTTTCGATCCAATGTTTGAGACCATCGGCAACCAATTGAAAACCTTGCTGCATAGCAGGTCCATAGAGCGCCATGACCAAGGGCGTCAAAAGACCGCTCATCCTGTCTTCGGTCACATACTCTGTGTGACCACTATCGAGGGCGTGCAAAACTTGCCATCGATTGGCGCACAGCAATCCCCGATGCCCCATATGCATGCCCCAACAAATTGTCTGTTCGGGCTCCACGAGGTTGATCCATTCCGTCCGCACCATGCTGGATTTGCCCGGCATATCCACATGGAGCGTGACCGGCGCGCCGATCGCAAGGTCGGTTTCCACTTTGGGCGTGAATGGGTTCCATTGCCCATAGCCTTCAAAGTCAGCAAGCACCCGCCAAACTCTGTCCGCCGGTGCCGCAATCTCGGCTCGGGCGGCAACTTTATCGGCAAAAAGCCTACCCTGCCGATATTTGAGGTGGGTGGGATGAAGACGGCCTGAGTCTGGTGAAGTCACGAATGGTTTGGCTCATCAGAGTGATTGCATCGAAAACCGGCGGCTGAACTTGAAACTGGGCCGCTTTCAACGGAACGATCCCAGAAATACATGGATTTGTCGCCAATTTCCACCTGCGAAAAGCCCACGCAAAGCAACCAACCCTAGGACAAACCCAACGCGATCAACAAAGTTGGACCGTGAAAAAGTGTATAAAGTGCTCAGGAACCCCGGAGGGAAAACGACATGTCAGACGAAGCGAAAAAAGGCTCCAGCGATGGATCATCGCGGAGAGAATTCATCAATGTAACGGCGGCCGGCACCGCTTTCGCCGCCTTGGCCTCAGCCGGATACATTTCCGAATCGGACGGCGGCAATCCCATTGTCGGATCCGCTTCAGCTGTCGGGTTAAAAAATGCACCGCAAGCGCCTTTTGATTCATTCCGCGATTGGATTGCAGCCCTTGACGCGCACGGATTGCTCATGCGGTTCGACCGGCTTGATCAGGATGCATACGAAATGCCGGCGCTCTTCTTTAAGGCGACGGATATGTACACCATGTACGGCGCGCCTTGCATGATGTTCGACGAAGTCAAAATCGACGGCGAATGGGTCAAAGGTCCCGTGATTATTAATGCGCAGGGACATTGGAGCACAGACGCCATTCTTTGGAACCTGCCGGTGTATCCCGGAGAACACTATAAGACCTATCGCGGTGCGCTTGAATATATGAAAGGCGTTCTAGCTGAGAACGGCGGCAAGCCTCCGGAGATTCCGCCTGTTGAAATCGCTCGCGACAAAGCACCGGTGAAAGAGGTTGTTCTGAATGGTGATGAGATCGACATCACCAAATATGCCTTCGTCAAAACCAATCCGGCAGATGGCGGGCGTTACGTCAACACAGGCTCACATTTCATGGTTGACCCGGAGCTCGGCCCAAATTTCGGCACCTATCGTTGCCAAATCAAAGGTCCACGGAAATTGGGGATCAACCCGGAACCCAATCAAACCGGATACAAAATGTTGATGGCTGCGCGGGAACGCGGCGAAACACAAATGAAGTATTCGATTGTGCTGGGACAAGACCCAGTGGTTTGGATGCTGAGCGGCACACGGCTCGCGCCGCGCGGATTTGGCCCCAAACCGGGCCGGGCGGACGAGTTGGCGATGGCCGGCGGTTTGCGCGGCAAGGCGTTGGATGTGGTGAAATCAGAAAACACCGACATCATGATTCCCGCCCATGCAGAATTCGTGATTGAAGGCACGATTGATCTGCGCGAAGAAACCATGGAACCGGAGGGCCCCTTCGGCGAAATGTTCGGCTATCTCGGACCCGTTAAGCCGAAGAACTTTATCATGACGATCGATACGATCACCCATCGCAAAGACCCGTGGATTATGAATGCCATGACCGGCATGCAGCGCGGCATGGTCACTGCGCCCATGGATGCTGCCTACAGCATCCGGCTGAAAGAAATGGTGCCGGAATTTGTGGAATATACAAATCCTCAGGACACAATGGGCGTCGTTGTCATGAGTATTGACAAGACAGGCCCCGGCCAAGGTCTGAAAGGCGGGATGGCGATCGCAAAAAGCAACCCCATCGCTAAGGTGGTGATTGTGGTCGACAAAGACATCAATATTTTTGATCGCACGGACGTCATGTTTGCGGTGGGCTCACGCTGGCAGCCTTATCCCGCTTCGGAAGTCATTGAGAAAACCTTCGGATTGATGACTGACCCAAGCCAGGTCGAGTATGCCCGCACCAGCAAAATCGTCATTGACGCCACTCGGCAATTGCCGGGCGAAGGCGGAAAGGCAGAGTTTCCCAAAACCAACCGCGAATTGCTGATGACGGGGGCACCCGATGCGTTCGACAAGGTGATGGACACTTATGGTGATGCTCTGAACAATTGGAAGCGCGTATAGACTCCTCAACTTGAGAGAAAGTTCCTTTGGCATGATTCACGCCGGCCGAAAATGTGTTCTCGCCGCTTGGACACTCATCGGAACTTTCGCTCTCGCAGCCCCCAGCCTCTCAACGGAGGTTGATTTGTCGGACCCGACCCAAGCCATGGAGACCTGGATCCGGCTCAAAAGTGATTTGTCCGGCCGCAAGACCTTTGAGTGGATGACCGGAATGGTATACGGCGTGCCGGACGACGAACCAAGCCGGCCGCTCTTTATGGTGGAAAGCGTCACGGTTCGGGAAACACGCAAACAGCCGGACGGCACGTTTGAAGAACGCAATTTCGCGTGCCGTCTTTATAAAGACCATGAGAGCGGTGCTTTCATCGACCAGTTTGACAATCCCTTCACCGGACAGACGGTGCAGTTCAACGTGAGCTGCAACCCAGGAATCCAAGTGCAGCTCTCAGAAAGGGGCTTAGAAATCCCAGCAGATATTCCCTATGAAAGCACCGCCTTAAACGTTCCGATGAAGCTTCAGAAAATTGACGGCGGCGATCACATCATCTTACGCCACGACGCCCACGCAACCTTCATCGTGCCCGGCACCGGTGAAGTGCGTCCCGAAATGTCAATCGACACTTTTAAATTGGACGAAGATGATCTGAACGACACCAAACTGACCGCACTGTTTCCGACCTATAGCTGGGTGAGCAACACAAAATGGATGTCCATCTTCGGGATGCAGGATGAGCCCGGCCACATGATTTGGGATTTACACGGACGGAAATTCTTGGAAGCGGAGAACTTGCCGCCTGCGTTTCGCGCCGCTCTCAATTCGCTTGAGGCCGGTATTCTTGAAAAACCTATTGATTGGTCGAACTGACCTTCGGCGGCTCTTCCAGCTTGCTTTCTTCGGTTAAAGAATCCTCGGGAATGGCTTCAAGTTGAGACGGCCATGTGTCTCGCAACACAGTCTCATCCCAAATCGCCGCAAAGGTCTTATTTTTTGCATTTGGGTTTTTGAGAGCCGCAACAGCCAGCATAGCAACGTCCCCAATGGCGATTAAACCGGTGACGTAGTCTTTACGCATCAGAATGCGCAGCCCCTTTTGTGTCTCAGACATATTTTCCAAACCACCGGGACCGATCACTGTATACGGCACAGCGCTGCGCTTCAGTGCATTCTCGCCCATGGTTTTCCAATAGCGCACATTGCCGATCTGAATCATCTGACTCTTTTTGCGATGAATTCCGGCCGCCGCAGACGAAATCAAAACAAAGTGCTTCACGCCGTTTGCAGAAGCAGCTTCTGCCAGGTGCCGGACACCACCATAGTCCACAAATTCCGGCCCGTCGGGCCCATCCCGATCCCGGGCACCAATGGCACTGATCACATAGTCGACGTTCCGCATAGCATCGGCAACGGCGCTCGCATCTTTCACATCGGCCTCGACCCAAATCCCGTCATCGCCATAACGCTGCCGCGCTCGTTCGGCACTGCGGGTCATCCCGACAACCTGATAGCCTTGCTGTTTCAATTCTTGACGTATGGCAGATCCGGTGCGGCCCGTTGCGCCGGCCACCAAAACTGTCTCCGTGGTTCTGCCGAACGGATCCATCGTACCGCACCCGACAAGCAGAACACTTGCGAGCATCAACAAAAAATGATTGTAAGTGCGCATGCCTCTCCCCACTCGGCTTGGATCGACCCTTGATGACATCGCGAAGCCGATCCTTAGAAAAAATTTTCAAAGCTTTGAACCTAGCTCGACTTCCACCCACTCACCAATTGAAGCTTTTCTGCACGGGTGAGAGACTTGATAGCATGCTCCCGTTTCGCGGCATTGCTTCGATCCGGTTGTGGCTCTGAATAAACCAATGAAACCGGCCGGCGCGTGACTGTGTATTTCGCGCCGATTCCTTCATTATGCTCGTCCAGACGTCGATCAATCTCTGTCGTAATACCGGTATAAAGCGTTCCGTCGGCACATTTCAGAATATAAACGGTCCAAATAGTTTCACCTCACGAAATTAAATGAAGTCAAGGTCTCATATCCGATTCGACCGGAGCCAAACGCACGCAAACATATTACATTACGCATCCAACTATGTTTTCGTTTTTTGTATCTGTGTTTTCCTATACGCTCCGCAGAGGGATTTTTGGCGATGGAGAGAAAATATGTCTGACAAGAAAAACCAACCGGATAGTGTTCGCCGCGGCTTGATGACCGGACTCGGTGCCGCCAGTATTGCTGCACTTGCGAAGCCGGATGCCGCCGGTGCACAAACCAGCAGCTCCAACACATCAGATACAGTATCCGTTGCGAAGAACGGCAAGTATGAAACCGTGCCGCTTCGTCAAAGCGGCATTAATATTTCGGCCATTCAATCGCGCGTCCGGGCGGTCGACATTAAGAATCTCAAACAGACCATGCAAGCCAACATGGATCACGTGATTCACTTGATCGATATTGCGCAAGGGTCGCCGGAAGAATGGGGCCGCGAACGGCTTTGGGGCGGTAAACAAGATTTTCTTTGCATGCATGAATTTCCCATACAAGGCTTTCAGCCTTGGACACGTAAGGAACTCAATCAAGTTGCTCTCGAATTGCCGGGACCCGAAACGGAAGCGATTGGCCAGCGCGCAAAAGATTATGATTGCTACATCTCATTCGGTTGCTATGCGCGGGAAAAAGACTGGCCCGATCATGTGATCAACATGTCCGTCATTGTTGGCCCGGACGGAAATATTGTGTCCAAGCAATGGAAAGCGAGAAACATTCTGGGCCTCTTCGGGGACGGCGCACTGATCGGCACCACGGTCTATGACGTGTTTGACGAATATGTCGAAATGTACGGGCTCGACGCCACCTTGCCCATTGCCCGAACCGACATCGGCAATATAGCTATCACGGCGGTCGGTGTTGAACCGATTATTTATCAGTGCCTCACTCTTAAAGGTGCGGAGATCTTGGTTCTTTCGGTAACCGGCGGAAACAATCCGGACTCCGCCAGTCAAGCGGCCCGCGCTAACCGGATCTATACGGTCGGCGTCGGCAATTCCGTTTCACCGGACAATCTGGGCTTTGCGGATGCCGCCGGGTCGAGCGATGAGGGCACGGTGATTTGTGACCCGAGAGGCACCTTCTTGGCACGGTCTGCCAATCATCATGAGGATATTATCAGCACACGGATACCCATAGCGGATTTTCGCGAAAACCGGCGGTTCCGGGAGATTCCGGCTGCGCTGGTTCTGCCGGTGTTGCAACAATACGAACCGAAATTTAAGCCCAATGCGTTTTCGAAGAGATTACCGGCCACATATAAAGAAGCGGGCGATTTGGTCAGAGAACTGATGGGCAACTAGCAAAACTCTTCGGCGTCATCAGAAGTCGTCGGCCTTGAGTTGATATGCCGGATCGACAGCTTGTTCAAAAGGATGTGGCTAGTCCTCATCCTTGAGAACAACAAGTTCCGTAATCATGCCGAGCGCTGAGTGATTAAAGATATGGCAATGCAAAAGCCATCTGCCTTCGGCGCCCCCGTTCGGAGACCCGTCAATCATGGCCCGGTCTTCAAGATGAACGCGAAACACCAATGCATGGGTGGAGGGTATGTCCACAGTGTCGACGAATTCATTGTAGTCATACTCATAAACAATCTCACCCACCGAATCTTCAAGCCGGACCGGCTGAAATGAGAATCCATGCAAATGCATGGGATGATGCATTTGGGTGCCGTTGCGCATCTTGAGTTCAAGCAGATCACCAACTCTGGCGTAGCGGCTGGTGGGAATATGGGGAATGTCTTTATAATCGCCGCCGCTACCCGAAAGCGCCGTGCCGTGTACACCGTCAATGGATTCACGCAGACCGACCACCGTGAACAGCAATTCCTCATCGGCCATGCCGGGACGTGGTGGATCAAATTTTGACGGATCAAGCAAACGGTCCTCGATGACAAGGTCTCTGATATTCTCAATCGGCTGATTGACCAATTCATGCATGCGAATGGGATCACCCTCAGCCAGTTGATAAGTCTCTTCGACAGGTGCGCCGACTTTGAAATGGGCCACGGGCACTGTCGGCACCGGCGCGTAGCCAAAGGGATAAACGGCCGTGCCGTAATGTTGAAAATCCAGCGTCCAAAGAGTCAGAACCTCCCCGACTTTTTGGTCCGGCGGAATCACAAAAACAATGTCTTCGCGCTGCGCGTTGGACAAAACAATTTCGCCTCGGCCGTATTTCGCATCGAGCGTGCCGATCATGCCCCCTTCCAGGCGCGCACGGTCCAACAGACCGCCCTGTCCCCCGACCCGGTGGAGGGGGATTTGGCGCCCGGACTCATCGGTCAAAATCAACCGGAAATATCTGCTGACGGCGGCATTGGTCAGAAGTAGGCGCACACCGGAACCCGCCGCCACCTCCAAGGGCTCAGCATCCGGTGCCAGGGTGCCGGGAGTTTCCGGCGTGCCCGCGCGAGCGGCAGCCACCCGGCCATTGGTCAACACAAGTTGTCCTTCATTGACCCGGCAGGGATTGCGCTTGCTGCCGCAATTTTTGACGGGCTGAATATTGGGAATATCCCCTGCAGCCAAGGGGCCTGTTTCCAATGCTTTGCCGTTCCGATCGCGCGGTGTGTCGCAAAGATCTTTCGGTGTGGGAAAAGCCACATTGCCGGGAAACGGGCCGATACTCTCAGTAAAGACCCAAGGCACGTCAGCCCCCGGCGCAAATGTGACCTGATCATTTTCGCCCGGCGCTTTACAGACTGTGGTGTCGGACAGCATCATGGTGAAGGTCTGGTCTTCCGGCGGCAAGACCCCCGCCTCGACAAGCGTCTCATTGTTTGGGTCATCGACAATCAAAGACCCATAAAGACCTTTAAACTCCGTATTGGTTGGCATGGCATGGGGGTGGTACCAAAACACACCTGGCCGAATGGCTTTGAACTTGTAGGTGAACATTCCGCCTTCAGGCACCGGATTTTGCGTGACGCTCGTGCCGTCATGTTCGTTATCAAGCTCAATCCCATGCCAATGAACGTTCATGGGTTCAGGGATTTCATTGCGAAAATGCACAATGACCGTGTCGCCAACCTGAACCCGAATCTGCGGCCCCGGCGTCAATCCATTATAGGTATAGGCATTCGCCCAAAGACCTTCGCCTGTCAGATCCACTTTCGTGACTTGAGCAGTCAGGTTGACCTCGAAAATGTCATCGGCGGGATTGATATCCACAGCCGATTGTAAATTCCCAGGTCCTGGTGATTGTGCGATGGCAAAGCCGCTAACACTCAAACTGAAACAAACAATCGCAAACGCAAACAGACGGCTCATTCCGTCACTCCCTTGACGCTCAAATATCCGCCCTGCCACGAATTGTTATGGCCTTCGGGCACGTTCATTGAATTGGGGCCGGCTGCCAAATAATATTCTTGGGTCCAATAACCCTCTGCCGTCACAATTTGACCGGTGGAATCCGTCACCACTTTCAAAAGCAAATTATCAAGACCTGGCGCTTCGGACTCACCTTGCACGCCGGGCGCAGGCTCTGAATGATTGCGCCAGACGACATTGTGACTCGGACAGGTGACACCGCCCCGATTGTCCACGCATGTATAATCATGCATGAAGCCGACGGTGGTCGCACCGATATTGCCGTCCATAGCCTCTTCGCGCGTGAGCCCGACATTGGACGGGCTTTTCCAAACTTCATCGACATCTTGACCATCTGTCGTCTTTGGCGCCTTCGCACTCGGAAAACAGTCAGCTTGATCTTCCGTGAGGCAGACGCGTTCGGGGAAACCTTTCGATGCGATCACATACGTCACGCCTCCAAACTCGTTTGGTGTTGTGCTGTCGACAGCCGTTGGTCTCATCACATGATTGATCTTGGACCAGGTAAAAACGGTCCGCGGCGGCCGTGCGCCCGCACCGGTCAACTCATTCACATTAGCCACAACATTACGGGCAGCTGGACCCACTTGTAATTGTGCGGAGATCAAGTCATCCGCCGGGTCCGGTGTGTCTTGATCATAAATGGTCAAGACACCCGATAGACTGGGTGCGATGCGCGCATCACCCACATAGGGCTCATACTCCGGATCGTTTTCAGGACCGCCGATCGCATAATAAATGGGATTGACCGTGGGACCGGTCCACGGCATTTCGTTTCCGAGCAGTTCCGGGAAGGTCCGCGCGTACGAACAGTCGGTTAAATAGAAAAATCGGGAGACGTGAATGCACGCATTTTCCTGCGAGTTATTGAACTGTCCTTCGACTTTGGTCGAAACAGATGCCGCGTCGCTAGGTAAAACACTTACCCCAACCATCGCGACACTCAAAGCAAGACTCTTAAATCCATTAGTCATCACGCTCATTCCCAATTCGATCTTCTACTATCAGCAATTCCCCTAACGCAGCGCGGGCACGACCAATTCCCCCAATACTCTGATCGTCTCTTCCGGCTCTTCATAAATACGCAATGCAATTTCGGTAAGCCCGGCTTTCTCAAAGTCTTTCAAACGCGCAATCTCTTTGTCGATTTCATCCAAAGAGGCTGTCGACGTCAGGTTTTCAACAAGCACATCGATAATTCTTTCCGGCACGCCTTCAATCACAGGCGTACGTTTGCGCGTTGCCGCGAAGAAAGCCTCGCGATGTTCATCCACCAGATCGCAATCTTCTTCGTTCATAAAGTAGACGTGGTTTTTGCGCATCATGACACCACGCAACGCCAGCCATTGACGCGCTTCGTTGACAGCCACTTGCTTGTCTTTTTTGATATGCCAGGCCCAAAAATTCGTCATACCATAAGGCTCAAGCGGCAAACCGTCGGCTTCGCGTGTCTCATTTACAATAGCCTTGGTCTCAGCAACTTGTTCGACAATCTTGTCGCTCAACATCATTTGGCTGGCATGAGCCGCACCCATCTTGATCATCTGCTCTTTGTTTGCACCAACGTAAACCGAAGGTGGATTGCTCTTGGCCCAGAAGGGATTGTAGCGATTGACCTGGAACACCTCCCCCTCATAGGTCATAGGTTCGCCTTTTGAGGCCAGCTCTAAAATATCCAAACATTCACGGACCGCCCGGACGCGTCGATGTGGTTTGAGATTCATGGCGGTCATAGTGCCGCCACCCCCGCCAACCACCATTTGCGCGCGGCCTTCGGAATATTCATTTAGAGTCAAAAGCGACTTTGCCATCATGAGTGGGTGAAGCTCATAGGGGCTGACGGCAATCGGCCCCATGAGGATCTTTTTGGTCTCTAAGGCAAGCTTCGTGAAAATGCCGAACGGATCACGGCCGTCCAACATTCCGGAGATCCAAATTGCCCCAATGCCGTTATCTTCGGCAAGCTTGCCAAGCTCTGCAATGCGATCAGGTGTGTTGTTGGATTCAAGAATGAGATCGATACGCACCGTTCGCAGCTCCCTGGCTAGATTTTTGAAATGAGGTCTTGCCGCCCGCTATTGGGTATTTTCAGTCTGTGAAACGCCTCTCGGATTGAAGCAAATCCAGCGCCCGTTACCCCCAGGACCAATGAATGTCTTTGGATAGGCGGAACAATCATCTCAAGCATTTTCTCTATTAATTTCAAAGTGTTGACACAAGAAAAGCGAATATTCCAACAAACTGGTTGTAATAATATTATAACAACATTGCAACATCATATAATCTCGAATAAAATTGGTCTATATTGTGGACGGGGAAGTGAGCGCGCTATCGCATTGGGGATCACAAAAAATCGTCAGATAAGCTGGAACGATTTTTGTCGCCCGAGACTTTGAGACCGGCGCGCGATGCGTATTTGAATACAGGGGGAATGAAAATGAACTTTCGTTGTAAGCTTTTGGCAACAGCAAGCCTCAGCATGCTAATGGCCATGCCGGTGACGACAGCAAACGCGCAATTGGACGAGCTGATTGTGACCGTCCGCAAGCGCGAAGAGAATATTCAAAAGGTTCCCCTTTCCGTTGCGGCATTCTCAGGCACGGCCTTAGCCGAAGAAAACATCACCAACATTGAGGACCTTTCCAGTCTGGTTGCCGGTTTTGAATTCGACCGAAGCTTTCAACGGGGGTTCGAGCGCCCGGTCATCCGCGGGAAATCGTCCATCCTGTCGGGCAGCGAACCCGGTGTTTCCTTTTTCATTGATGGCGTCTTCTTTAACGGCACGATCGCCAGTATTGACTTGTCGTCCGTAGAGCGCGTGGAAATCGTGAAAGGCCCTCAAAGTGCGCTTTACGGCCGGAATACCTATTCGGGAGCCGTGAACGTCGTCACGAAAAAGCCGGGAGATGAACTCAACATAACGGCCAGCGTGAGCGCGGCAGAACATGAACAATATGAACTCACAGCCGGAATCTCCGGACCTATCGTTGACGACAAACTCGCCGGCGGTCTCTATGTCCGCCACTACGAATATGGCGGAGAGTATCGCAACCAACAAGACGGCGAGCTCTACGGTGTTGAAGAAACAGACTCCATTTCAGGCGTCTTGAATTTCACACCCAATGATGCCTGGGAAGCGACTTTGCGTGGCTGGTGGCAAGAGGACGATGACGGCCCGATTGCCGTTTCCGACACGGGCGTTTTCGATAACAATTTTGCCCTTAATCGCGACCCCAGCGCAGGTGAACCCTTCAATATTTATTTCAAAGGCGAGCTGCCCAACAACGATACGGTCAATTACAACAACGATATACCTGCTCTTTTCGGAGACGTTGGGCGCGAATTGAAACGCGTTGGCGGCAGCTTGAAACTGTCTTGGGACGTGACCGATTCTCTCAAGATTACCTCCATTACGGGGTATGAAGAAATCGACATCATGTTCAATCAAAGCGCCACTTATCACCCAAACGGCGGTTACGTACCGATCTTTGCATTTGGCGGTGTCAGCAGCCCGGATAGCGGTACATTCGGAACGGTTTTGGTGCCAACGCTGATCTCGCAGGATACGGAACGGGAAACCTTCAATCAGGATCTGCGGTTTGAATATGACGATGGCGGACGGTTCCGTTACCTCGGCGGCGTATCGTACTACACATTTGAGGACAATGAGAGAGGCCTGCGCGACGATGACGCCTTGGCCGCAAATGAGAGCCTATTGGAATCTCTCAGAGGTATGGCCACCAACAACCTACTCACAAATCAATGCGAAGCCTCGCCCATTTGTGATCCGGCAACCGCATCGCTCACTGCAATTCAATTGGCCGTGCGCGATGAGGGAATTCCCGGTCCGGAGGATCTGATTGCGAGAGAGACTGAAAATATCGGCGTGTACGCTCGGGTCGAGTTTGATGTCACTGAGCAACTAACTTTCGGAGTTGAGGGCCGCTATTCGGAAGAAACAGTCAAGGCACAATTGATTGAAGACGAGGCGACTGTTTTCCAAGATGAAAAAACCAATTACGCTTTTACACCGAGATTTACGCTGGACTACGAGCTCACCGACGAGAACTTGCTCTATAGCGTGATCTCCAATGGGACAAAGCCTGGTGGCTTCAACACAGATCCCGGCGGTCCTGCAACCGGGCGTACCAGCTTTGACGAGGAAGAAATCTGGTCCTTTGAGGTTGGCTCCAAGAATACATTCGCGGATGGTCAACTTCGTCTGAATGTCGCAGGTTATATTGAGGAAATTACGGGCTACCAGTTAACCGAGGGCGTGATCTTCACAAACGCAGATAGTGACCTGGAGACCGATTCCCTCGTGACCAATAAGGGCACTGTGGAACTCAGAGGGTTCGAAATTGAGTCGATCTTCCAACCAGATGCCGTCGAAGGCCTCAGTTTCAACCTGAATTACGCCTTTAACGACAACGAATTCACCGAAGGGACCGACGACAATTTGGGCAAGGTAAACGAATTGCTGGACGACGGTCTGTTTAACTGTAGTCAGGGTGACTTGAGCCCTGACACACCCTGTGCTGGTGAAGACGACACCGTTGATGCATCCATCGTCGGCAACAGAACACCTCTTTCCGCGGAACACCAAATTTCCTTCGGCATCGATTATTCCCGGCCGATTGCAAATGGAAACGCGGAATGGTTTATCGGTTCGACTCTGTCGTATGAGAGCGAAAAGTTTGTTCAGGTTCTCAACCTGGCGGAGATTTCGCCCTCAACGGTGGTGAATTTTTCAACGGGCGTCGCAAACGATACATTCCGCTTCTCATTCTGGGGACGAAACATCTTTGACGAAGACGCCCTGCAGTCAGCCACCCGTCATTTTGACGGCAATGACACCTTTAAACGAGCCTTTCTCGGCACGCCGCGCAGGGGTTCGCAATGGGGAGTCACTTTGAGCGCAGACTTCTAAAGACGCCGACGCCATCCAACAAAAGGGGTCCGGACGTCGCGTCCAGTTACCTCAGAGCCGCAGCAATGTTACCACCATCCACGGTTGTGACATCGCCGGTGGTTCTGACCGCAAGAGCATGATGTAGGAATGCTTGGGCGACATCATCGGCCTGTACTTCCAATCCCAACAGATTGCCCGCCAGATATTGCTCTTCCGTGACGCCTCTCGCAGCTGCACGGCTTTTAATAACCTCTTCGGACAACACACCACTTCGAATCCGGTCTGCGTTCACCGCATTGGATCGGATACCCAAATGCCCACATTCCAACGCATATTGTCGTGAGAGGAAAAGCGTTGCTGCTTTGGGCAATCCGTATGCGCCAAAATTCTCACCGGGATTGATTGCCTGCTTGGATGCATTGAACAAAAGGCACCCACCGGTGCGCTGTTTCGACATAATCGCGACGGCGGCCTGCGCAAGGGTCTGATGCGCAAAGAAATTGAGTTCAAAACTCTTTCGAAGCGCCGCTTCATCTAGGTCCGCAATGGCACCTTGAAACGCCGCACCGGCATTGGAGACCAGGATATCCATGCCACCAAAGGTTTCGCAAATAACGTCAAAAGACTGGTGGACCGCATCGGCTTCCGTCACATCACAAGCAAGACCCAAAGCGTGTGTGTCGATTTGCCCCGCAACGCGTTCAGCAGCATCTTTATCCAAATCAAGCACACAAACTTCTGCGCCGGCGCCCGCAAAAAGCTTCGCCGTTGCCGCGCCGATGGTGCCTGCACCGCCGGTGATCACTGCCACTTGGCCCACCAGTGGCTTTTCTTGCGCCTTGCCCAACTTCGCTTGCTCGAGCGACCAATATTCCATGTCGAACAGGTGCTCAGCAGACAAAGATTCGAACGCGCCAGTGCGCTCAGATTTGAGAATTGTATCAATCGTAATCTCTGCCAAGTCCGCAGTAACATCAGCAGCCTTCTTCGAGGTTCCCAATCCGAACAAACCCACACCCGGCACCAAAGCTACACGCGGTGATGGATCCAGCATGATTTTATCGCCGCCGACCCGGCGATTATTTGAGTCAAAATAGGACTGGTAGTTCTTCCGATAAAGATTGGCGCGATTGCGCACCTCAGCCTCAAAGCCGGAGATCTCATCGAAAATGGGTAGCGGCGTAATAAGCGGCACCCGTTTTGTTCGAATAACGTGATCAGGTGTCACGACACCGCGCGCGCCGTAGGACTCCAAATCGTCGCCGTCCACAAAAGCGCGAATCTGATCCGATGTTCGAAATGTTGCGATCAGATGACGATATCTGCCTTTGCCCAGGTCTGTTGCGCAGGCACCGCGAACAATTGGAGCGACTTGCGCAAGGTCAGAAACTTTGACCGACGCAGAGATCGATGTTGCCGGTTTCGTATAGGGAGCTCGTTCAATATATTCCTCTGCCATGGTCACAAAGGTAATCATTCGGTCGTAAGACTCCTTCGCCGAATCGCCAAAGGTGAAGAGGCCGTGTTTGTGCAACAAAATACCCTCCACATCGGGCTGTTGGTCAAACAGGTTCGCTGTCGCTTTCGCCAAATCAAATCCGGGCATCACATAAGGCAGATAGGCAAGACGGTCGCCGAAGAGATCCCGACAGATCACCTCTCCGTCAGGCTGATCTGACAGCGCCAGAATGGCGGTCGTATGTGTATGATCGACAAATTTGTGCGGCAAAAAAGCATGTAAGAGGGTCTCAACCGAAGGATTTGGTGAATTTGGGTTGAGTAAATTGGACCGCTGAAAGGCGACCATCTCCTCATCGCTTAAAGACGAACGATCACGCATCTCCAGAAGCGGTGGCAAGTGCAAAGCGGGCAGTCCTTCCGGCTCAATCGTCGCAAGATCCCAACCGCTGCCTTTTACACAGAGCACCTCATTCTCACGGCCCAACATATCGCGCGCTGTGGTTTTCACCGACGTATTGCCGCCACCATGAATTACAAGCTCGGGCTCTATGCCGATCAACCGACTTGTGTAGACCCGCAAGGCCAAATCATCATTTACGTCTTGATTGGCGTATTGTTTGACGACCGCGCTGGCGTCCTCATCAGACCACAAGTTTTTCATAGCAGGGATCACCCAGTTCTCAACAAGCAGCCCGACAAAACCAGGCGCCTTCCAGGGCAAATGACAATATTCGCTCCGTCAGGTCAACCGCGAAACAATCTGGCCAACATCGGCAGGAACTCGGCCGTTGACTCCCATTGATCTTCGAGTGAGTTTAACCGAATGATTGTCCACAGCCTTCCGTGAGGTCTATTGCATGATTGTCAACGGCTCGCCATACCGCACGATCTGGCTAAACACCGATGGCTGGTCGGTTGATATTATTGATCAAACACGCCTACCCCACGAGTTTGAGATCGTCACGCTCTGTTCAACGGAAGACGCACGACGCGCCATTGCAGATATGCTTGTCCGCGGCGCTCCGCTCATTGGCGCCACCGGAGCCTACGGCATAGCCTTGGCAGCGAAGCACGATCCCGGCAATGAAGCCATCAAAGAGGCTGCAAAGAGTCTCTTGGGCGCAAGACCGACTGCCGTGAACTTACGGTGGGCGACAGAACGCATGTTGGAGGCATTACTGGCTCTTGACGAGTCGGCACGCGTGAAAGCAGCTTACGACCTAGCTGCCGAGATTTGCGACGAAGACGTCGAAGTTTGCGCCGCGATGGGCGAGTACGGGTTGGAGTTAGTCAGAGAAGTACAAGCCCGGAAATCCGATCCGGGACCGGTGAATATTCTAACCCATTGCAATGCTGGTTGGCTCGCGACTGTGGATTGGGGCACTGCGCTCGCTCCGATTTTCAAAGCCCATAATGCGGGTCTTGATGTTCATGTCTGGGTCGACGAAACCCGGCCTAGAAATCAAGGAGCCCACCTTACGGCCTGGGAATTGGCAAATCACAATGTGCCGCACACCTTGATCGTCGACAATGCGGGCGGACACCTGATGCAACAGGGCTTGGTGGATATGTGTTTTGTCGGCACCGATCGCACGACACATACGGGCGACGTTTGCAACAAAATCGGAACCTATCTGAAAGCACTCGCCGCACGCGACAACAATATTCCGTTCTACGTTTGCGCACCGTCTTCATCCATCGACTGGAGCATGGAGAACGGCCTGCGGGATATTCCCATCGAACAGCGTCATGGCGATGAAGTGGCTTGGCTTCGCGGTCGTACCAAACACGGCGAACTGGCAGACATATGCATCAAGCCAGAGGCAACAACTGTCCGCAATGATGCCTTCGATGTGACACCCCGTCGTTACATCACCGGACTGGTCACGGAGCGAGGCGTCTGCGCGGCTGACGCCGCAGCCCTCGCCGCTCTTTTTCCGGAGCGCGTCTTGGATTGAAAAGTTTTAGCGTGACGCCAAAGTTTTTGCGACAGACTTAATATCGTGAGAAGACGGATTGGCGTCCGTCAGCCCTAAACAAGACCACGCTATAAGGCTCTTTCTCGTCACCATATTCCATGCCGGGAGAACCGATCGGCATACCGGGAACGGCCAAACCGAGACCATCGGGCTTTTCAGTAAGCATGCGCTCAATATCAGCGATTGGCACGTGACCTTCAACCACATAGCCCTCGATGAGTGCCGTATGACAGGACTCAAGTCCTCTGGGCACACCAAGTTCAGCCTTGATCTTTGCCATGTCATCTCTGTTATAGGCCTCGACCATAAAACCGGCCCTTTTCAGATGATCGATCCATTTGTTGCAGCAGCCACAATTCGGATCCTTGTAGACCGTGGCATCGGCGACACCCGCGCGGGATGGGCCCAGCGGCCAAAGCAGAGTGCCGACCCCAGCAAGTGCCATTGAGATGAATGATCTTCGCTTCATAGTATGACCCTAGCCGATCACGGCACCGCGGATCAAGCAGGGGCAGTTTGCATCAGGCTCTCACAAAAATCCGCTTTGGATGCATCCGGAAAAGGTCTTCGTTCAACCCTTCCGCAGCCGCTATGATCATGCGGTGCACAAAACGCAATTAAGAGGGAGAGACGGACATGAAGAGCATTTCTGGATTGGTGGGATTGGCGGCGCTTCTTTGCGCGAGCTGGGCCAATGCGGGCGGTCACGATGCGCCGCGTAATCCGCCGGATATTGAAGCCCAATTGAGCAACTCCGATGTTTATGACGAGGTGGCTGAAGTCGTGAAAAAATTCGGCGCCTACTTTACCGACCTTGAAGATCCCCAACCTGATTCTCTGTTCGACCGCAACGACCCCGCACCCATGTACCTTGCCGAGGAAATGTCGGACTGGGTGATTGGATGGGAGAGTTTTGATTGGTACTTCCATACGCCCGCGCGCGACAAGCTCGTCCAAGCCATGGACTACACGCCTTCCAACATTCGTGTGAAATCTCTGTCAGACGATCTGGCTGTTGCCACTTGGTTTGTTTGGGCAGAATTCAAACTGGGCAATCGTCCGCCGGTTGGGGAACATCTTCGGGCCACCGGTATCATGCGCAAAACCGCTGAGGGTTGGAAAATGGTCTATTATGCGGAATCCCCGATTTCAGCTTTGGCCTATATCGAGGATCTGTACGAAGCCATGGCAACACCTGAATTTCGCAAACGCTTCAACAAAGAGCCAAAGAAAAAGGACTTTGGTCTTGAATAGATCGGATTGCGTATCCTTGCACATGACCCAACGAGCAAACTCCAACGCCCTGGCTAGCGAGAAATCAGGCTGGACCGAATGTCGTCTCCAGCCGTCACAAAGAAAGTGCTTTGCATGGTAACCCGCCGCGGCATCATTTTGACCGGCGCAGCTCTTGGGGGCGGTTTGGTGCTCGGGTATGGCTTTACCGCATTGGACGACGGCGACGTGGTCCGCAAATTCGGGGATGCCGGAGATAAAGCGGCCACGCCGCTTAATGCCTGGCTCAAAATCTCCGCAGACGGCAAGATTATCTGCGGCATCCATCGCGCAGAAATGGGCCAGAGCATTGTGACGACCTTGGCCATGTTGCTCGCCGAAGAATTGGACGCCGATTGGCAAGATGTCGACTTCGAATTCACGCCTGTGGATCGGGATTACTTTAACTTCGGTATGCTCTTGAGAGGACAACCGCTCGGTGACCCAAGTGCCAGCTGGGCGGCGGCCACCGGCACCTGGGCCATCCGGCAGTTCTTCAGAGCCAATGGGATGTCCATGACCATCGCCAGCTCCAGCACTGTTGATGCTTGGGATACATTGCGGCCGGCCGGCGCGTCAGCCCGCTATATGTTGTTGGCCGCCGCGGCACGCATTTGGAAAACCGATGTGGACATGCTGACGACAGAAAAGAGCTACGTGATCAACTCAGCCACGAATGAAAGACTCTCTTACGGCGAGCTTGCTGAGCAAGCGGCGAAAGAAACTCCGCCCTCCTCAATCACATTGAAAGATCATCGCGAATACAATTTGGTGGGTCGCAATCCGCCACGCCTCGACACACCGGCCAAAGTGACCGGCACGGCGACCTTTGGCATGGACGTGCAATTGCCGAACATGCTCTTTGCCACCGTGGTACATAGTCCAATTGCCGGCACCAGAGTCCAAAGCTATGACAGCAACGGGGCCGAAGATCTCCCCGGCGTGGAGGCGGTCGTCGAAGCAGGCGCCGAGGGTGCCATACGGGCCGTCGCCGTGGTCGCCGAGAATTCCTGGCAAGCCTTAAAAGCCGCCAAGCAAATCAGTGTCACGCCCGCCGTGCCCACCACGCCGGTCGATAGCGGTGAACTGGCACGCGAATATGAAGAACTGTTGCGCCAAAACCCAACCGTCGTTTTCACCGATACAGCCGCCGACGCAGCAGGTTTGGAAAAGGAAGATGAAAGCGCCTTTGTCACAGCGATAGACGCGAGCGGTAACACCACCTTGACCGGCGAGTACAGTGTTCCTTTTCTCACCCATCTCTGCATGGAACCGATGAACTGTACTGCCTACTATGTCAACGATGGAGATGATGCGCGGCTGGAAATTTGGGCACCCACGCAAGCCAATTCCGTCGCCCGCGACATCGCAGCTAAAATGAGTGGTCTGTCCAAAGACAAAGTCACGCTGCACACCACGTTCATGGGCGGCGGTTTCGGTCGCAGGGCCGACATGGATTTTATCGAGCAGGCCGTGTCCGCTGCTATGCAAGTTCCTGGGCGACCGATCAAATTGTTTTGGTCGCGAGAACAAGATGTCCGCCACGATACGTTCCGGCCCGCATCCCGCGCTCGCGTGACGGGGGCCGTCGACGGCAACGGAAAATTGCAAGCGCTTCGCTATCATCTTGTCGGGCAGTCTGTTGTCGCCAGCTATGAAACACGCACGCCTACACCGCGCGGCGGCGATGGGCCGAGCGACACATCAGTGGTGACAGCGGTCAATCCGCCCGTTTACCCTGTCACACAGTTACGCGTTGCCTTTACGCCGACGGACTTGCATGTGCCGGCCGGATATTGGCGCAGCGTCAGCCAGTCCTGGAACAGCTTTTATATCGAAAGCTTCATAGACGAACTTGCCCTCTCAGCAAATTTGGATCCGCTGGCGTTTCGCCGGCAAGCCTTGCAGGAAAAACCACGCCACCTGAACACATTAAATGCCGTCGCCGCGATGGTCGACGGCAGTTCGGCGGACGGCGTCGGTTATGCGGTGACCGAGTCGCACAATACGGTTGTTGCCCATGCGGTCGAGGTTACGGCACCCGGCGGCACATTTGAAAATGTTCTGCGGGTCGCCTGCGCTGTCGATTGCGGACCCGTCGTTCATCCTGACAATGTCGAAGCCCAAATCGCGGGCTCCATTGTCGATGGATTGTCCGCAGCCCTTTACGGTCAGATCGACATTCGCGACGGACAAGTGGCCCAAGAGAACTTTGACACCTACCGGCGCATGCGCCTCGCCGACTGCCCCACTATTGACGTCGAACTGCTAAATAGTGATGAACCCCGCCCCGGCGGTGTGGGCGAGCCAAGCTTGCCGGGAACCGCACCAGCGCTTGCCAATGCCATCTTCGCTGCAACGGGCGAGCGCATTCGGTCTCTGCCGATCTTGCGGGCCCTATCCTGAAAAGCGATTTGTTCTAAAGCTCAAGGCTGGCGGGCACCGCCGTTCGCCGGTCAAGAGTCAAAATCGGCAACTTGCAGAATGTGCAGGGGATCTCTTGTCCACCGTCGAAAACAAAGACATCTTTGGCGTCTTTGTGTGCAACTTTGATGGATGCAAATCCAATCCATTTTTCTTCGACAACATGAAAAATAGTGGACCGTAGCGCACCAATCTCTACTTGATCGCCGTCGATGCGGGCAAAAAGCTTTTGACCGTCTTCAATTTGGCAAGGATCTTCAATGACAAACCCTCTCATACCAAACAGAGGACCATCAGTCTTATGCTGCAAAAGAGCGTTCTTTCCTGCGAAGTCGTCCTCGCGATCAAGCTTCACATTCCAGCCCAATGTCAGCTCAAAAGGCGTACGCTCGTCTTCGCGAGACTCAAAAAGACCCGCCGTATCCCAACCGGGCACAATCATTCCGGCTTCAATCCGGCAAATTTGGACGGCCGTTAAGCCATAGCCCAGCAATTGAATATCCAACGCCCGCTCCGCACGATCGAGGACCTCCGCAATTGCCGGAAGAATGTCGGGATGAAACCAAATCTCGTAACCGAGATCACCGGTAAAACCCAACCGCCCCAAGATAACCTGCCGCCCCCCAACCTTGTAATAGCGCAAGGAAAAAGGTTTGAGGGTTTCGATATCTTCCAGCCCCATTTTTGATAAGACGGCGCAGGATTTCGGTCCCTGTAATGCCAGCCCCGCAAATGACGACGTCTCATCGGAGATCGCGCAATTTTTGAACGTATTGTAGCCGGCAAAATAGGCATCATGATCCCGCTCAGTGATGAGGAAGATGTAATCATCTTCCGCGAGCTTCAGCACAATGCCGTCATCCAGCAGCAAACCATCTTCGTTACACATAAGGCCGTAAGCCGCTTTCATCGGCGGCATTTGGGAGACTTGCGAGGTGAGAATACGATCCAAGAAAAGACCGGCATCACTTCCGCGAAAGCGGTATTTTTTCATGGGCGAGGCATCGAACAAACCACAACCGTGTCGTATGGCGTTGTACTCATCGCGAGCGTCGCTATAGGCCATCGGGAGACAATCATCATTCCAAATGTCGTACTCGCCCTGAGGGGTCGTCGCGACGAAATGGCCGAAGTCAAAATTGGTATGCCGAGTTACAATATCGTAGAGAGCACTTTTCTTGACATTGCTCCCGGACGATTGGTCCGCGTTTGATTGATCATTCATAAAATTCGTCGCTTAATGGTCTTGATTAAAATGTGTGCTCGAGAGTGCCTCTCTTCAAAACTTCGGCTTGCAGGCAAAAAAGATATCAACGCCCGTTATTTGCAATATTTATGAATGAATATATATTCACATATGGATATTAAGCAACAAGGCATAAAGGCAAATTTCTTTGCGTCATTCCCTATTCTCGAATCAGCTGCAGAATGATGTTGCTTGTCGCCCCATTGCTTTTGGAGTTGCACACCATCTCCGTTGCGTGACGTCATGGCTCCAGTGCATGGCAGTGAACCAATTGGTTAGATAAGATCAGACCGGCAAGAATGACAACTCAATCACAAGACAGTACAAAACGCGCCTTTGATCAAAGTGTTGCCTATATGCAGGCCAATGACTTTCAGCGCGCCGAAGTCTTTTTGACCGAGGCATTGAAAGAACATCCGAATGATCCAAATCTACTTCGCGTCTTGGGTGTCTCGCTGACCAAGCAAGACAAATTGGCAGAGGCAGAACAGAAGCTCACGCACGTCATTCGCCTTGTCCCCCACTTCGCGCCGGCCCATGAGAATCTGGCGGAAGCCTTTTTGCTCCAGGGAAAAGTAGAGCAAGCCATCCAGTCTCTGAAAACGGCCGTTAAACACAATCCGAATTTGCAAACTGCGAATACCAAGCTGGCGGAACTCCTGGCTCTTATCGGCCGCGGCATTGAGGCCGACGAGATCTTTCAAAAGTCGCTCGATAACAATCCCCAACGCGAAAAGCTCGTTCAGGCCATGGAATTGAATGAGAATGGAGACACCTCGGGCGCAGAGAAAATCTATGAAGGCATTCTGAGGGAGGATCCGAACAATGTAGATGCACTGCGCCTAATGGGCGTTCTCCATGCCAAAGCTGAGAAATACAATGATGCTGAGGCCTATTTCCGGCGTGCCGTTGAAATCGCGCCCGATTATTGGACCGCTTGGATCAATTTGGGTTCCGCGTTGAACGAGCAACAGAAATTTGACAAAGCAGAATCTGCTTACAAGCGAGCCTTGGAAATCAAACCGGGTTCTCTCCACACTCTTGAGCAGTTGGGTGCAAACTGTCTCAATGACGGTCGCTTAGATGACTCAATATCCTGGCTGAAAAAAGCTCTATCCGTAGATGAAAATCACTTTCCATCTCTACTCTGCTTGGGTCACGCGCTGAAGACAGTGGGGCAGCAAGATGAGGCGATCGAAGCCTATCGCAAATGTGCTGTCGCGAAACCAAACTTTGGCGAAGTTTACTGGAGCCTCGCCAACCTTAAAACATTTCGTTTTGACGACAGCGAGATTGACGAAATGAAAAAGCAACTGGCCGAAGTTTCCCAAACTGATGAGGAAGAAGATTCCGCAATCGCTTTTTCATTCGCGCTGGCAAAAGCCTACGAGGACCGAAAAGACTACACAAAAGCGTTTGAATACTATTCGGACGGCAATGAAAAGAAGCGATTCAAAATTAATCACGATCCGATAGAACTTGAGAAGACAAATGATCGAATTATCGATGTATTTACGAAGGAGTTTTTTGAAGAGCATGCCGGTCAAGGGTGCGAAGATACTTCACCGATCCTCATCGTCGGATTGCCACGTTCGGGCTCGACCCTACTGGAGCAAATCCTAGCCAGTCACTCACAAGTAGAAGGTACGGCAGAACTTCACTACCTCTTAAGAATAGCAACAGAATCAGGGCTAAACCGGCTGGATGGAATTAAATACCCAGAAAACATGCTTGAACTCAGTGCGGCTCAGTTCGAGAGCCTCGGTCAAGAGTACCTGGATCTTACACAGCGCCACCGCACCGGAACCCAATACTTTACCGACAAGTTGCCGAACAATTTTACCGGTATTGGATTTCTACATACCATCTTGCCGAACGCAAAGGTTATTGATGCGCGCCGCCACCCACTTGACAGCTGTCTCGGCACATTCAAACAGCTCTTTGCAAAAGGTCAGGCTTTTTCCTACGACCTGTATGATCTGGCACATTACTATATTCAATATATGCGCATGATGGATCATTGGAACGCTGTTTTACCTGGCAAAGTTCTAACCGTGCATTACGAAAACGTCGTCAGCGATTTGGAGGGGCAAACGCGGAGAATAGCGGAACATTGCGCTCTTGAATGGGAAGAGCAGATGTTGCGCTATCACGAAACAAAACGCGCCGTAAAAACGGCAAGTTCGGAACAGGTTCGCCAGCCAATCTATACTGGATCGGTCAATCTTTGGCGTCACTACGAAGACGATTTGGGCGAATTGATCGAATATCTGGAACCGGTTTTACAAACGCTCCCTGAATCGCAAAGACCAAAATCGCTACTGAATAGTTGACCGCAAACTGAGCCTATTAGCGCGTTGGCCAATCATATGGCCAAACTTGCAAGCCGTGAATGGCGTTCCGAATATCAAGCGACAGATTGATCATCTTGGTCGCTTTCTGCTCTTCAAGATTATAAATCGATATGGTCGAGGGAGAAGAGCCGGCGGCGATTTCTTTATCTGAAATGACGCAAAGACCACGACCGAACCCCTGACGTGCAATGCGGGAATCATCAAGATCCGTATGTGTCAATTTGTGCGGGGCAAAACGCGGCACACGAAAGGCTTTTCTCTGAGATGGACTTTCAAACCGCACGGCGTCAGAAGAAGTGTCGTTCAGTAAGATACCATCTAAAAAGGGGCGTGCATTGTGCACACCTTCCGGCAATGTTGCCACCACGCCGATTGACTTACCTCCGAATTGGAGCAATGCGCCAGTTCGCATACCGCTGATATACATGCCCCCCTTATCACAATAGACATTGTTGAGGTGGAGTTTGTTGATCGACAGCGGACCACTATCACTCTTGGCATCAAAACGTTTCGCGCCGAAAACCATACCGTCGGTTACGATGTTAAACGCCCAATCAAACACTTGTTCATCTAGGTTGAAGCCGAGAATGCTGTCATAGCCGGTTGATGTCAGAAAGAGATGGTTTTCGTGAATACAAATCTCATGGCAGTGTTTCAGATAGGCATTGCGGAACGAAGAGACAATCTTGAAGCTCTGATCGAAAACAAAAATCTCATCGCTTGCTGCGATATAGATTTTACCATCGTGGAAAGCAATACCGCGAAGTCCGCGATCCCATCCCCGGCCCTGCCAATCAATGTCCATCGTGTTCCAATCGACCGGGTGTAAAATTTCGTCGGTTTCCAAATTGATCAAATAGACCCCGCCATGGCTTTCGCCCTGATGACTGCCGCGCACGACCGATGTAGCTATGAGAATAGTCATAGGATGTTTCTTAGCAGGTTCAATCTAACGCGTTGTGCCGGGGATGTAGTCGAATATGAAAGTGATCCGATCTTCAACACCGCCGTTCAACACACCGTGCCGCTTTTGATTATTAATTTCGTAGGCATTCCCGACTTGCAGTCTGTATGGGCGCCCTTCGATCATGAATCGAACCTTGTTGTTTGTGGTGATGGGAATATGAATGCGATGACCGTGTCGGAATGAAGCATGGCTGTCCGTGTGCGATGCAATGTTTTTGCCCGCTTTCAACTTTGCCGCCATCGCCCGGATGATCGTCCCGCCTTTTGGATAAAATCGGCCAACAATATCGTGCATGAGAGGGACAGCCTGGTCTGCAAGCTTTTGCCATCCGACACCCTTGACGACATCAATATTCGGCCAATTGTCGTGATCGCAGAATACCAGGATCACAGATTCTGTATCGTAATGGACGTCGTGATATTTGGTTTGCCTAATGTTCTCTTCCAACCAGTCAGATTTACTGAGCGCAAGAATACTTTCGCTCAATGGCCCCACATCAACGTTTCCCAGCTCTCTGATAGGTTTTCCGATATCCATAACGCGTTGAGGGCTCTACCCAATTCCCCATAAATCAGCCAGTTTACGCACCGCCCACGGTCAAAATTGCAGCAACAGATCGATACGCATCTTAGTCGTCCTGTAGCTGATTTGTCACACTATACCAAGGATCAGAAGATCGCAAAAATTCCTGAATATTCATTCATTGAAACTTGGTTAAAGTGCTGTTAGCGTTGAATTATCGGCTAATCGGACGGGGGAGATTCGACCATGGCTTTGGTCTCAAAAGACAATCGGAAAAGCGTTTTTAAAGGCGGGGTGTCGTTTGTTGCTCTCGCCGCAGTCGTGGGCGAACCAACCATCGCCCTTGCGCAGATCGACAACATCGTTGTCACCGCCCGCAAACGGGAACAGAACATTCAAGACCTGTCCCTCTCCGTCCAAGCGTTCGACACAACAACCATTCGTCAAAAAGGCCTGAGGGACTTTGAAGATTACGCGAAAGAACTCACCAGCGTGTCTTTTGGCACGTCGTCACCGGGCGCAACGACCATCGCTTTCCGCGGCGCACTTGCGCAGCCGGGTGGATTTGACACGATCAGTTCTTCGATTCTGTATCTCGACGAAGTCCCAATCACTCGAGACGGTCAAAATCCGGACGTGCGTTTGGTCGATATCGAGCGACTGGAAGCCCTTAATGGACCTCAGCCAACGCTTTATGGCGCCGGTTCCCAGTCAGGCACACTTAAAATTGTCACCGTAAAACCGGATACGTCAGAATTTAACGGTTGGGTCGAAGCCGGCGCATCGGCAACACCGGAAGGCGAACCGAGTTATGATATCAGCGGTGCCGTCAATATTCCGATCGTTGAGGACAAGCTTGCGATCAGGTTGACTGGATTCCGGGACGAAGAAGGCGGCTATATTGATAATATTCTAGGCACGACAAGCGATTATTCGCCGCTAAACGGCACGCGCAGCAACGCTCCTTTGGTGCAAGACGATATCAACGACTATTCTGTTTATGGTGGCCGGGCGACGTTGCGCTTTGAGCCGAACGAAAACTGGACCGCCGACCTTGGTGTCACATATCAGAATGCGGAGTTGGACTCCTTCTTTGATTTTAACCCGGCGTTCGGTGATCTCAACACCATCAAATTTAAAGACGAGAAGCGACAGGACGAGTGGTATAACGTATCACTGACCGTGCAAGGCGATCTTGGGTTTGCGGATTTGACCTTGGCATCTGGGTATCACAGCCGGGATATTGACTACAATCTTGACGCCACAGCCTACATGACGGCGTACAAACTCAACGGCCTTTCTCTCGCTGAGTATTATACCGGAACAGCAGCATTCATTGACCCAGCCACATGCACGACAGGCTGCTATTTGTTCGTGAATTACAACGACTTCGGCGCGGACCCGACGGCCCTTATTTCCCTCGATCAGCGTGTAAGATCTTTCGTACAAGAAGTTCGTCTAAAATCAAAAGACGATTCCGAAAGCCGCTTTAGTTGGCTCGTCGGCGCATTCTACGAACGCACCCGAAATGACTGGGACTACATCACCATTGTTGACGATTTTGCCGAGAATGGCGGCGGCGGTTCGGTTTTCGCATATTATGGTGTTGCGCCAAGCGACGTTTGGTTTGACCAGGGATTCCGCGAGGGCTTCACCTACAATGGATTCCCAGGAAATGACTTCAACGGCCAACACCAACGTGTCGATTCCTACGCAGTCTTTGGTGAAGTGGGGTTTGAGATCACGGACACGCTGAAGATCGAAGCCGGCGGCCGCTGGTTCACAACAGACTTCAGGACAGCGGAGAATTCCTTCTTCATTGGCACCAATCCGTCAGATAATTTCGACGAAACAGAAAACACCAAAGCTTTCTCGCCGCGGGTCAATCTGACATGGAAGCCCACGGACGATATTCTGACATACGTAACCTACTCAGAGGGCGTTCGTATTGGTGGTACGAATGGCGGCGCCAGCCAAAACCGTGCAGCAGCAGCAACTATCGGCGCACCTGAGACATTTGATTCTGACACACTCAAGAATATTGAGGCGGGGATCAAATCCACTTGGGCGGACGGTCGCGTCATCGCAAATCTGAGCGCATTCACCATGGATTGGGAAGATTATCAGATCAGAGTGATCTTGCCGATCGCCGGCGCCTCGACGGTGAATGCGGGCAATGCCTCGATTGATGGCGTTGAAGGACAGTTCGCATTTAAGCCGCTTGACGGCCTGGAACTTTCAACGGCCTTCACCTATCTCAATGCACGCATTGACGACGATATCGTGCTTCCAGGGGGCTCAAGCGCTGGTTCGTCTGGCGACAAACTACCGGCGGTCCCAGAATGGGCCGTCGCCGCGGGCATCTCATATACGCGAGATTTGCCGTGGGCGGGGCTTGAGGGCTCAGCCCGCTTTGACGTGAGTCATGTTGGAGAGTCTGTGAATGCAACAACCGCATCAATTTCGCAGTTTGGCGCTGGCGTTTCACTACCCGCAGTCCAGGAAGCCTACCAAATCGGAGACTTGAGTTTTGGTGTGAGCTCTGAAGACAATGATTGGGAGCTTAGCCTATCCATCAACAATCTTTGGGACGAGCGGGCCGTAACCTACATCCAGCCGAGATTTTCGGATGATAGAGTGCTGACCGTACGGCCTAGAACCTTTAGATTGGGCCTGTACAAAGGCTTCTAAAAGGCAAGCATGAGATACCGGCCGATATAAATAAGTGCCGGAAGAGACGAGAACTTTAGTTCCCCTAAAGTCACTGAAAACGGTTCCTCTTGAACAGAGGGCCGTTTTTTTATGCAATGTGAGCGGAAACCTTTAGAGCAATCGCTTTGTATATTCGTGCGGCACAGCCCACATATTCAAAGCAAAAAATGCAAATTGAGCGCTCCAGCAGATTGATGCCTATCTGTCGTCCACCCATTCACCCTCAAACTGGGGAAGATTATCGGTGATTTCAAACCAAGGAGCCTTGGACCCAACAAAAGCGTGAAATCCTTCAGACGTATCAACATCTCCCTCGAGTGTTCCGGCTGCGATGTAAACGACACTCATGTCGGGCTTGTACTCGACAAACAAGCGGGAACCACAGGTGCTACAAAACGCACTATCGGACTCGTCAGAAAATCCATAGCGCTTGATATTGTCCCTGCCTTGCAGGATCTGAAATTCATCCGACTTGGCGCCGACGAAGGTCGCAAAGGCCGCACCATGAAGACGCCTGCAGATAGAGCAATGACAATGGGAAAATTCCACAGCTTCCCCATCGACTTGATACTGAACTGCACCGCATTGACATTTGCCCTTGATCATCGCGCATCCTTCCTTCACATGTCGCCAATTGCCAACAGACTTCACATCAGCCGGCTTGGTTCCGTTAGGTCACAATGAAATAAACCTTCCGGACTTTCTCTTTGACTTCGGCGGTACCCTTCCAGCCCAATGGAAAGACCCAGCTGTCGCCTGCCTTCACCTCGGTGACCTGCCCCGACTCGGACGTTAGAATCCAATGCCCCTCAAGCAAGTGACAAAACTCCATCACGCTTAGATCGAGACGCAGCGTCCCGGGCTCACATTCCCACGTGCCGGCGAGGTACTGGCCCTCGCTGAAAAAACATCCATCCGTTTGTTTGGGAAGGTCCCCAATCGGCTCCCCGAATGAATCGACTGGGCCCAGATCTTTTAGAGCTGCACATTGATGTTGAACTTGTATTTCAGGCACGTCTTATCCTTTCAAAAAATGAAGCAAGAGTGCAGCCAGACTACTTTGACAAACCAGCAGGCTGAGCTGCGGCTGCCAATTGCGGCTTTGCCATCGTGATCAAATAGGTACCGAGCCCGATCATGAGCAGCGGCAAGAACGGTTCAAGCGGCCAAAAAGGCAACCACAAAACAAGCTCTTCTGACCGCGTGGTACCGGTGATAAAGGCTGATACGGTTTCGTACCATTGATGACCCGTCGCAGATGCAAAAAGAGCAAAAACAATCATGGCACCGCCCAAGACTCTAAAAGCCATAGGCGCTGCATTCTCCGGATTGTTTTTCATTGATCTTGTATGGCGCGTTTTTCCCCAAGCGGCAATTCGGAGCGCAAATGCGAGAAATCCAGCCCAATAGAACACATAGTCCAATGCCCTTGGATCCGCATAGGGCTCCAATGTGGGATAGTAAAAAATGTTCCACCAATAGACACTGAAGGCATAAGCCCAAAGGAAATAGACGCCGCCTTTATGGATCAAGTTCCACTGCATCGGGTTGACATATTTGCGGCCGATTTTGAACGAGGTCACCACCATGGCCACAAGAAAGAGATAACCCACAGTCCCTTCAAGCTCGTCGCGGAAATAGTAGATCTCCTCGAAATAATAGCCTCTGAAAAAGGTAGAGATGATGAAGATGTATAATCCCTGCCAAGCCATCGCCACGGCAAAACACAGACCAATATATTTCCGATTACGCATCCACCATTTTGAGAAGGGGCCCGGGAACAGTATATGAACCGATGAAGCGGCGATGACAAGATAGATAAAAGGAATGGCCCATCGCACCGAATACCCGATCATGTCGGACACGCCTTCACCCCGAGACATGTCGGTATTCATCATCTCGATGAAAATCGCGAAAGACATGGGAAGCGAAATGAGCCAAAACAAATTCCAGCCGTTGATGGCTTTCATTTTAAGGATGGCTTTGAAATCCACACTCATATGTTTCAATTCCCTCCCGAAATGATGCGGCGGCGCAGTTTCGGGAACACGGTTTCCCATTCACAACGGCCCAAACCCAAAGCAAACATTTCATCAGACTAGAAACTAAATCAAGCAACTAAATCTATACGATCGCTTGACCTCGTGATACCGTGGCCTCATCACAATGAGATGAGGATGACTTCATCGTGTTGACAATCCTAGAGATACGTTTTCGCTCGCTTTTAAAAAGCGCCGTTGCCGTCGCACCTTGGCTCGCCTCCATGTATTTTCTCTACTGGCTTGGAAAAAATGAAATTTGGGTGCCGGAAACGCCGTTTCGAGACGTCATCACCATCGCGATTGTTGCCGTTGGCATGATCATGTCGTTTTTGATCCAATCGCATTTTTCCAAGACCGTAAAAAAATAGAACGCTCCTCTACCGGCGCCGGACAACGCATTTGCGATGTTGAGGAGTCCGCAAGCGAATCTTGCATTTTTCTTGCGCGAACACATACCGCGCATCGCCACTTGCCGACACCGCACACAGCAGAGACCGGGGCCAAAACCAAAATATTCAACGGAAAAAGTGCCATAAAAATAGGAATTTGTCCAACTTTAATGAATATGTATTCATTTTTGAGAAGCCTCAAGTTTAGATGGTGAATTCAGTCGTTGCGCGATTTCGGCCGGTTCGCTAGACATGCCCACCGTGTTGGCGTTTGCGACCCGATCGCAACTCAGCAAAAACACAACTTTTCTGAACTCGGTACATGAGGGACCCGATCAGACATGGCGACGGCCGACGAAAAAACGCGGGAAAGAAACCCGAAGCGCGAAAGGCGACGGCTTCAGCTCATTCAGGCAACCATCGACTCTATTGCCAAGCATGGATTTGCCGGCACCACGTTGGCGCATGTATCGGCAGAAGCCGGACTCAGCGGCGGCATCGTCAATCTGCATTTCACCAACAAAGAAACACTTTTGGTCGAAACACTTCAGTTTCTGTGCGATGAATATCAGCAAGCCTGGGAATCCACGCTGGCCAAAGCGAAGGGTACTGCGGCTGATAAGTTGAAAGCGCTTGTCGCTGTGGATTTCAAAACGTCAGTCAGTGACAGAAAAAAGCTGGGCGTGTGGTTCGCTTTTATGGGCGAGGCCAAAACTCGCCCCACATATCGGCAGATCTCCGAAAGCCAAGAGGACAAATACCACGAGACGATTAGCGGGATTATTCAAGAGCTGATCGACGAAGGAGGCTATGTGGGCCTCGACGCCGAAGACAGCGCCGATATGATTATGGCGCTGTGTGACGGTCTGTGGCTGTCGCTGCTTTTGAGCCCCGATCAAACAAGCCGGCGCGATGCACACAATTCGATCCTGCATCTTCTTGCCATGCTGTTTCCGAAACACTTTCCCCGATAGGCTTCGGCGTCTAAGGCAGTAAGTCTTTCATTCGGTAATAGAGCATCCCCAGGGCAACCATTTGATTGCCGAACCACTGCCCGCCCGGAATGGGAATATGAGGCACAGAATTAAAGATATCAAAACGTTCCATCGTCCCGGTCATGGCATCCGCCATGATGTTCCCGACAATATGCGAAACGTTGACACCATGTCCTGAATAGCCTTGGGCATAGAAAACATTGTCAGCCGATTTACCGAGCATGGGCACGCGATTGATAATGATGCCAATCTTGCCTCCCCACTCATAATCGATTTTAACATCTTTCAGCTTTGGATAGGCTCTCAACATGCGCGGCAGCATTGTTGCTTTGATGCTTTGAGGATCGCGGCCTGAATAGTTACACCGTCCGCCATAGAGCATCCGCTTATCTGCGCTCAAGCGATAATAGTCCAGAATGTTCGTCGACTCGCAGACCGCATAATCGCTGGGGAGAATCTCACTCGCTAGTTCGTCTCCCAACGGCTCCGTTGCGATAATATAGCTTCCGGCAGGAAACAGCTTGCCGCCCAACGATGAGCGCTCCAAGCGATGATAGGCACCACCGGACAGGAGCACCATGTTGGCCTCTACGGATCCGGCATGGGTTTTCACTTTCGGCTTCGCGCCGTGCTGAATATCAAGTGCCGGCGACTGTTCGTAAATCCACGCTCCCAATGCCGACGCTGCCTTTGCTTCAGACAGACAGAGATTAAGGGGATGCAGATGGCCGTTGTACATATTGACGATGCCGCCGAAATAAAGATCCGTCCCAATGAGTGAAGTGAGTTCTTCACGTTCGACAACGCGGATTTCATGAGGAAACCCACTCTCTTTCAATTCCTCTTCCCACTCATAGAAATCTCTCAAGTGCCGTGGTTTAAAACCAACATCGACATAACCGTCTTTGAAATCGCATTGAATGTTATATTTCCTGATGCGCTCGCGGATGATGCGATTACCAGACCACGACATCTCATACATGAGTTCGGAGACATCTTTGCCGGTCCTTTTTTTGTATTCGGCGATCATGCGCTCTTCACCGCTGATGCCGCCGATCAACTGTCCGCCATTGCGGCCTGAAGCCCCCCAACTGATCCGATTGGCCTCAAGCAGCACGACCTTGTAACCACGCTCGCTCAGCTCTAGGGCTGTCGCCACGCCTGTAAAACCACCGCCCACGATACAGACATCCGTTTGGACATCTCCGCTGAGGGCTGGGAATTGAATCCCCTTGATAGCACTCGCTGCATAATAAGAGCCCGCATGTTCCTCAGGCTGTTGCATGTCGACCTCTGACGTTTCGCGCAAAACCGGATCTTTAAGCTATCAGGCAGCCGGCACGCCCAAAATTCCCCGGTTTCTGGGTTTTCAATCTACTATTTCTACTTTTCTTATATATGCTTATAATAATTTTGTGAATAATCATTCATTCACCTATTTATTGATGGGCGGTGCGTGATCCACTAGTCTTGCACGAGAAGAACAAACAGGGCGGCACAGTGACCTCACTCGATACCCCACAGCGGTTCACCCTCAGCCACTCTCAGCTGCAAGTGCTGAAGTGGAGCATCTACGCCCTGATTTCGGCCAACTTTGTTTATTATCTCGTCTACGACTTTTCAGCATCGCTGCATGTGCTTACGGAAAGTTCCACCTTTCTCAATTGGTTCCAAACATTTGCCACATCACTTGCTGTGTTTGCGTGGATTACTCTGATCCTACTCTATGAAGTCGAGACCTATTGGTTGGATTTTGACTTTGACAACAAGTTGGTGTTGTGGGGCATCCAAGCGGTCAAGCTCGTCTGCTATGCCCTCATCCTTCAAACCACTTACGCTTACATCAATGAGTGGGTTCAAGTCAGCAATGTCGTTCAACTCAACGATATACAAGGCCTCTGCAGCTTGGTCGGCTTGGATTACTCATTCTTGCGCGGACTTGACTATACCTACATTGACGCAGTTTCTTGTACGACAATCGCCACATCCGGCGATTTGTTCGCATATCCTGAATCCACCAACGCCCGTATTGTGATGGATGTGAGCTCACTGGCCGGGGCCAAGTCTCTTGCGATACTTGATGTCATTGAAAATCTAACTTGGTGGGTCGTTATAGTTTGTCTGGAAGCCACCGTGCGCTTGCAAGACAAGGGTTACCATGACGGCCCCACTATTACCTGGCTCAACCGCACCAAATGGACCTGCTATACAGTGCTGGGCGGCATTGCCATCCTTTGGATCAGCGATGGCTACTACGTCTTTGCTTGGGATGAATTTTTGTGGATCGCCGGTTTCTCAGCCCTAGACCTCAATCTCTCCGAGTGGCGCGACGAACTTGAAGAAAAGGAAGAGGCGGGCGAACTGAAGACTGTATAGCGGGCCATTGCTTTTTGAGAAGGGAAATTCATGCCGCAGATGTCGACAAACATGAGCCTGGCGCAAACACTTGTAGCCCTGTTTTGCCTTGCCCTTTTCGCTATGCCTGGTGCGACTGTCTCTTTCGCAGGCAGTCATAGCCAGACAAAAATCGCCGTCATCGGAACAGGGGATCTCGGTAGTGCCATGGGTCTGAGTTTCGCCAAGGCAGGATATGATGTGACGTTCGGCTCACGAACCCCAGAAAGCGACGAAGTCAAAGAGCTCGTCGACGGCTCGTCCGCAAAACTCCGCGCTGCTTCCCAAACAGACGCCGTAATGGACGCGGACATTGTGTTTTTGTCGGTGCCTTGGCCCGCGATGGAACAGGTTGCACAGAGTCTTGGCGGCCTTAGCGGAAAAGTCGTGATCGATGTCTCTTGGCCCATGCAGCAGGCTGCCGACGGTTATATGGAGAGCATGGTTGCAACATCCAGCGCGGAGATGATCCAAAGCTGGAATCCGGATGCCAAAGTCGTCAAGATCGGTGCGCCCGGCTCCTACCTGTTTAGAGAACCCAATAATCTCGGCGACAAGATTACGGTGTTCGTCGCGGCAGATGACAATGGAGCCAAACAAACGGCCGCCGAGGTTCTGTTTTCCGTCGGACTGAGACCTCTAGATGTCGGTCCACTTCGACACGCCCGAGAAATTGAAGGGATGGGGTTCCTCTACATGGCACCGTTGCTGCAGGGGCGCAAAGTCGGCTGGGAATATTCAGTTAGCCCAAGCGCCTTTTGGCCATGTGTGTGGGACATGTCCGAAAGTTATGGCCCGGTGCAGGACGCGGACTCACTCACCACGTTTCCACAGGACGGCGAAGCGCCGACCTGCCCGTAATACTCCGGTCGCCAGATAGAATGAGGATATTTGAGTTATGAAATTCGGCAAGCGCGATCGCAAACTTGGTATGGACCGTCAAATCACGCGGCGGGACATGCTCAATGGTGCGACCGCTATAACCGCCACTTCCTTGCTACCGCAAATGGCTTTTGCAGGGCAGATAGCTTCGAGCGATACACCCCCCTATTATCCCCCGGCCTTGATGGGCATGCGCGGCAATCATGATGGTTCATTTGAAAATGCACATCTAATGGGTCTTGAAGGTAACAGTGACTGGGGTCCCATTGTCGAACCCGAGGACGGTCTCTACGACCTTATTATTGTCGGTGCGGGCATGAGTGGCCTAGCCGCCGCCCATTTTTATCGCAAGGAAAATCCGGACGCGCGCATTCTGATCCTCGACAATCACGATGATTTCGGGGGACACGCCAAGCGCAACGAATTCACGGTCGGCGATAAAACGTTGCTTGGCTATGGCGGAAGTCAAACCGTGCAAGAGCCGTCGGACTATAGCGACGTCGCTAAAGAACTGTTGGACGATCTCAATATCGAGTTGGATCAATTCTATAAGGCTTACGACCAGAAGTTTTTCGTTCGAAATGGTCTGCGGGCCGGCATCTTTTTCGATCAAGAAACATGGGGTGTGAACCGCTCGGTTCCCTATGACTACGGATTCTTTGACGGTTATATTCAGCTGGCGCCGAACGACATCTCTGCGGAAGACGCGTCGGCCCAAATGCCCATATCCGAAGCAGCACAGCAAGAGATCATCCGGTTACTCACTCTCGAAGACGATCAAATCCCAGAGATCCAGGGCGAAGATGAAAAATGGGCCTATCTTGATAGCCTCAGCTACAGAGACTTCATCACCAAACATATGGGCATTACGGAGCCCGAAGTCTTTGATCTTCTGCAAAATCTGACCACCGACTTCGGATTGGGCATCGAAGCGGTGACCGCGGCAGGCGCTATTTTCAACAGCGGCCTCCCCGGCTGGGAAGCGGCCGGTCTGCCGCCTAATGGCGAAACAGAACCTTATGTGCATCACTTTCCAGACGGCAATGCATCGATCGCACGCCTGATTCTGCGGTCCATGATTCCCGAGACGGTTCCGGGCACAAGCATGAGCGATATTCTCACCGCGACATTTGACTATTCTAAACTCGATATGCCGGACTCCGCCATGCGTGTTCGCCTGAACAGCACAGCGGTCGGCGTCAAACACAACGGCGAGGCCGACACGGCAGATGAGGTCCAGGTCAAATATATAAAGGATGGGCAGGCCTACAGAGTGCGGGCAAAGGGCTGCGTCTTGGCCTGTAACAATTCGCTCATTCCCTATCTCTGCCCGGACCTGCCCGCAGCGCAAAGGGAAGGTTTGGCATATGGCGAGCGCACACCTATTCTCTATACGTCCGTTGCAGTCAGCAATTGGCGCGCGTGGAAGGACATGGGCATTGGGTCCTTTGTGGCACCAACCAGCTATCATGCCCATGTGACTTTAGACTTCCCTGTCAGCCTTGGCGATTATACCCACGCCACCGATCCCGACGATCCGCTCATCATCCATATGGAACGTTTTCCTCATGTGAACAATGAAGGTCTGACCGCGCGGGAACAATATCGCGCGGGACGATACGAATTACTGTCCACACCGTTTGAGACCATTGAGCGCAATGTCCGGGAACAACTTGGCGCCATGTTGGGGGATGCGGGATTTGACCCGGCAACGGATATTCAAGGAATCACCGTCAATCGCTGGGCCCATGGCTATGCCTTTTTTTATAATTCCCTGTTTGACCAAAGATATGAAGATCGGAACGACGAGCGCTATCCTCATGTCATTGGCCGCAAACCCTTCGGCCGCATCACCATCGCAAATTCCGATTCAGGGGCAAGACCTTTGCTCGACGCAGCCATAGACGAGGGTCATCGCGCCGTTATGGAATTGCTCAACGCCTCATAAGGACGCATCAGAATGGCGCAGCACGTTTCGCTTCGATCCCGCCTGGCCTTTGCGGCGGCGGGCATACCGCTGGGCACCATTCGCACAGGCATCGATTTCTTTCTGCTGTTTTTCTACAGCCAGATCATCGGATTGTCCCCGGCCTTGGCGGGTTTGGCCTTGGCTATATCTCTCGGCTTTGACGCCGTGTCCGATCCCCTCACCGGCTACATCTCCGACAATTGGAAATCAAAAAAATGGGGACGCCGTCATCCGTTTATGTATGCCTCCATCTTGCCAATGGCCGTGCTTTACATCGCGATCTGGTATCCACCGTTCGATGCCGCCAATCAGGCCGGATTGTTTGCCTATTTGTTGATCGTCTCAATCCTCCTGCGCCTGTCCATGACGTTGTTCGACATTCCGTCGAATGCAATCATACCGGAATTAACTTCAGACTATGACGAGCGCACGAAAGTGGGATCGCTGAAAATATCGTCCGTCTGGATCACAAGTGCCGTCTTTTCGATCATGATGTACAGCATCTGGCTGGCCGACACAGACGAACAAGCAGCAGGTGTTCTCAATACCGGTGGATATCAGGAGGCCGGCATTGTCGGCGGCATGATCGTCTTGGTCTCCGTCTTGCTGTCGACATTCGGATTGCAACATGAAACCGCCCGTCTTCAGAACGGAAGAGGGATCACCCGGATTAAAGCCCGTCAGGTGTTCGATGATTTGTTGCGGCTCATCAAAAACCGCTCCATGCGTGCCTTGATATTCTCAGGCCTTGCCTTTGCCGCCGCCAACGGGACTTCTGCCGCCTTTTGGATTTACATGTTCACGTCCCTTTATGGGCTCAACAGCGAGCAATTGTCGTTGTTGGTTTTTGGTGAATTGATCGGCGCCGTCGTCGCCATTTGGGCGGTCGACAAAATTGCCACGAAGGGCGACAAAAAGTCCATGGCCATCAAGTTGTTGATCTTTTCCGCCTGCTTCAACTTTGTTATCGCGCCGTCTTTTCTTTTGGGCATCTTGCCTGCAGGCGGCACCAATGAACTTTTGGTGGTTTTGATCATCCGGAACGTCATCGACCTTACCACCTGGATCATGTTGCTGTCGGTGATGTATTCGCTCTTTGCCGATGTGACGGAAAATATTCAGCTCGAGTCCGGCGATCGCGAAGAAGGCATTATTTTGTCGGGACAGACTTTCATCAACAAAAGTGCCGCCGCCCTCGGCACGTTGATCGCCGGCACCGTACTCACTTTGATCCAATATCCGGTTCAAACGGACACCGTCGAAATCACCTTCGATATGCAAGTGCGACTCGGCTTGAGCTCAGCACTTACATGGACCATCCCCTGCCTCATCGCGGCATGGTGTTTGACCAAATATGAGATCAGCCGCGCATCCCATAAACGCGAAGTGGACGCATTGGCGCAGAAAGAAGCCTAAAGTCTATAGCGACGGCTCACGGCCACGCACCGCATCGGCAATCGCACCCATGGAGAATGGAAAGACGATCGTATTGGTGCGGTCATTGGCAATTTCCTGTAAGGCCGAAAGATATCGCAGTTGAATACCGTTTTCTTCCATGGCCAAGATCTTGGCGGCTTCTGCAAGCTTCTCGGCGGCTTGCTGCTCACCTTCCGCACTGATCACTTTGGCGCGTCGCTCCCGTTCCGCTTCGGCCTGTTTGGCAATAGCCCGGATCATGCTGGGGTCAATGTCTACATGTTTGATTTCCACATTGGCGACCTTGATGCCCCAGGCCTCCGTTTGCGTATCCAGGATCTCTTGCACGTCTGCGTTCAGCTTGTCCCGTTCCGCCAACATCTCATCCAGATCATGCTTACCGAGAACAGAACGCAATGTGGTTTGAGCGAGTTGAGACGTCGCTTCCATAAAATTCTCAACTTGGTTGATCGCCAAATTGGCATCGACCACCCGGTAGTAGATTACAGCGTTCACCTTCACCGAAACGTTGTCATGCGAAATCACATCCTGGCTTGGCACGTCGTGCACAAGCGTGCGCATATCCACCCGCACCATTTGTTGCACAAACGGGATGATGATTATTAGGCCTGGACCTTTGACGCTGGTAAAGCGTCCGAGAGTGTAGACCACGGCTCTCTCATACTCACGCAGGATCTTGATCGCGGAGCTGAGGAAGACAATCAGGATTGCCGCATAAACGATAAAGGAAACCAATTGTTCAATCATGAGTCACGTCTTTCCGGTTCAAAGTTAGATGGCCTCGACATGCAATGTCAGGCCGTCTTGTTTTAAGATGCGCACACGTTGCCCCGGCGACAAAGGCGTCGCACATGTGGCTTTCCAATGTTCCCCCAATACGATGATCCACCCGCTCGTGCCGTCCCAACTTTCCACCACGCCTTGCTGCGCCAAAAGGTGCGGCTCGCCGGTGGTCACTTCGCGCCGCTGTGCATTCAGAGCAAAGGTCAGTATGCCGAGCATAAAGGCACCGGTGAACACAGTCGTGCCGATAATGACACTCCAAGACAGGGTAAAGCCTGGTGCCTCCGTATCGATCAACATGGTGGCGCCGAGGCCAAAGGCGGCCAATCCGCCAATGCCCAGCGCGCCGAAGGACGGCGCAAACACCTCCGCTCCCATCAAGACAAGTCCCAGCAAGATCAAACCGGCACCCGCCATGCTCACCGGCAGCACGCTCAAAGCATATAGTCCGATGATGAGAGAAATGGCACCGAACGCGCCTGGGAAAATGGCACCGGGATTCGACAGCTCAAAAAACAACCCATAGAAACCGATGGTCATCAACAAAAAGGCGACATTCGGATTCGTAATCGCCATCAGAAAATTGGTAACCCAATTGGGTGCGGCGCGCGTGACCACGGCACCTTCGGTTTTCACCACCCGCATTTCGCCATTGACTTCAACCTCGCGTCCATTGGACTGGGCCAGCAAGTCGTTCAAGTTAGAAGCAACAAAATCGATGACGTTTTGATCGGCCGCGTCCGGCGCGTCGAGAGAGGCTGCCTCCCGGACCGCTTTCACCGCCCATTCCTTATTGCGGCCGCGCAATTCGGCGAGACCCTTTATATAGGCACTGGCATCATTGACGGCTTTTGCTCGCATACTGTCTTGGTTGGACAAGGCCGGAGACTCTTCAGCAGAAATTTTTTCGCTTTCTTCGCTAGGCGCTTCTTGTTCATTCGCCGCCAGCTCCGTCTCACCGTCAGACTCTGCAGGCGCGTCGGGCTCAGGCAAGGCCGGCTCCTCGCCACCGGGTAAGGGCATGCCGCCGCCCATCTGCACCGGCGTCGCCGCACCGAGATTGGTGCCAGGCGCCATAGCCGCAATATGACTTGCGTAGAGAATATAAGTACCGGCACTGGCTGCGCGCGCGCCACTGGGCGAGACGTAGCTCGCGACCGGCACCGGAGAGGCAAGGATAGCTTTGATGATGTGCCGCATGCTGGCGTCCAAACCGCCGGGCGTGTCCATCTCCAGCACAATCAGGCTGGCGCCGTCTGCAGCAGCGTCGCGCATTTCCGCCAAAAGATAGTCGGCGAGCGGCGGACCAATGGGCCCGTCAATTTCGAGAACTGTAACTAGCCGTACGGTATCTTGCGCTTTTGGGGCAGAGGGATGCCCAAGCGGGCCAAAGACCAGCATCAGAAGGCTCAAGACGATACACGCTATCGCCCAAATGGAAGAACGGAGACTGTTTTTTTGGCTCTGGGTGACCACAATGGATTGAGTTTAGCACCGCAGCGGCCCGTTGCACATTGGGAAAATGGACCCTGCCTGCGGGCAACAAGACCGGCGAAAATCCTATGCGCTGACCGGCAAATCGCCTTCACCGATTGCACCGGCCGTTTCCAAAAACGACTCCACAAAGGCGTCGAGCGCTTCCCAGTCCGTGAACTCATAATCCTGACTAGCGTCGGTTGGGCCGCCCCCCTTTTTGACGATGTACTTCATGATCTGGCGTTTGAAAAAATCATATTGGGTGTAAACTAGCGCACCGGCCACATGCTCCGTTCGGGTCGGCGCCCAACCGGTTTGATCCAGCATCATGTCCAAGCACTTTTGGGCATCGTCACGGCCTTCATCAAGCACAACCGACAGACTGACGGCGATAAAGGCGGTGGGCCTATCCGTCAGAGCGTCCAAATTTTCTTCAATGAACTGGACGATTGGGGCTTGATACCGATTTTGATGCAGCGACGCTGCCACAATCACCGCATCATAAGACGCCACATTCAGAGCGATCGGAAAAGATGTGCTGTCATGAAGCACGGCGATATGACCGCTCTCTTCAATGCGTTTTTCCATATGCATACAAATTTTTCGGGTATGGCCTTCGGTGGTCCCATAGACGATGAGAATTTTCACTGGATCACGCCTCACTTGAAAATGGAATGAGAGATTATTCTGACGCAAAGATGAGAAGGCGGCCTTGATACAGGTCAATGCACCACGCGTTCTCGGCGCCGATAAAGGCCCGAAGCGCTCTGCATTCCGTTTCTAGGCACTAATTGCCAATAGGGCTTACAGGGGCTAACCTTTAGATTGGTCATCTTTGTCAAAAAAAGGGGCACACAATGTTCCGTCGCATTCGATCCTTTCAAGCCGCATTTCTGATCACAAGTCTCACTACAACAACGGCGGTGCTCGCCCCTTCTGCTGCGCAAGAGGATTTTGAGATGACGCCGCCAAGTTTCTCGATCATTTACCCAAATATTGATCCGCTTCGCGGCAAACAACTTTTTGTCGAGAAGAATTGTGTACTTTGTCACTCGATCAACAGTGTGGGCGGCGAACTCGCCCCGCCCCTTGATGCATCGAACAATCGGCGCGAAGTGGATCTCTTGGATTTTGCCGCCCGTATGTGGCGGGGGTCCTATGCCATGGTCGAACTCCAGGCCACCGAACTCGACTATCAAATCGAGTTAGAGGGATATGAGATCGGCGATATTGCTGCCTTTGCTTACGATTTAGAAACCCAAAAATCGTTTACGGAAGGTGACGTGCCCCCGGAAATTCAACAATGGATCATAGACGTCTCGACGGCAGCAGATGACGGCTTGTTCGACTGAGCTTGCGCTTGCAATGGTCGAGAGACAAGAAAAATGTCGCGCAGATTGTCTGTCCCGGCATAGCCGAACCGATTGCGGGTGCGTTAGAGCTGTGAAGCGGCAATAAAAAAGCGCTTAGGCACGGCGATGCTCCGTCCAATTGACACGTTGGCGGGACCGTTACGCCCTTTTTGCCAAAACTCACCCGATGGCTTCATACGACCATCACGGAGATCACGCTTCCTTCAGTTTCCGCCAGCCCTGGCCGATCGCTCTTGCAACGACATAAAAGACCGGCGTCAAAAGGAGGCCGAACGCAGTCACACCGAGCATGCCGGAGAAGACCGCAACGCCGAGAGCATTGCGCATTTCGGCGCCGGCACCGGATGCAATAACGAGCGGTACCACGCCCAGGATAAAGGCGAAGGATGTCATAAGAATTGGCCGCAATCGTAAGCGGGCCGCGTCTGTCGCAGCATTGAAGCGATCCTCACCTTGATCTTCCTTTTGTTTGGCAAACTCCACGATGAGAATCGCATTCTTGGCGGCCAATCCAATCAGAACCACGAGACCTATCTGTGTCAGAATGTTATTCGACTGGTCTACAATATTGACACCTGTGATCGCGAAAAGAAGCGTCATTGGTACAATGAGGATCACCGCAAAGGGCAAGGTCAAGCTTTCATACTGGGCCGCAAGCAGTAGGAACACAAAAACCACTGCAAGCACAAAGACCAAAGCCGCCGTATTGCCGGCTTGTGTTTGCTGATACGCCAATTCTGTCCATTCAAACTGCATGCCCGGCGGCAAGATGTCGGCCGCCAAAGCCTCCATGCGCGCCAACGCCTCGCCCGACGATATGCCTAAAGCCGGCTCACCTTGAATGGCCGCCGCCGGGTAGAGATTGTAACGGGAAACCCGGCTTGACCCAGTAATCAATTGAGCCCTCGCCACTGACTCAACGGGCACCATTTCACCCAATTCGTTGCGTGCATAATACCGCGATATGTCATCAATATCGCGCCGGTATTGGGCGTCCGCTTGAGCCGTCACACGAAAGGTGCGGCCAAGGTAATTGAAGTCATTGACGAACGAAGAACCCAGATATGTCTCCAAGGCCTCAAAAACATTCTCCGCCGGCAACCCCATCAATTCGGCCTTTTGGCGATTGATGTCGAGAAAAATTTGCGGAGTCGATGTTTCAAAGAATGTGAAGACGTTCCTGAGTTGCGGATCTTGGTTGGCGGCCTGGACGAGTTCAGAAGAGATTTGTTGCAGGGCGTCCAACCCTAAACCTGCCCGGTCTTGCACCATCATTTTAAAGCCTGAGCCATTGCCGATGCCGCGCAGTGGCGGCGGCGCTATCACAAGAACAAATCCTTCACTAATCTGTTGACTGAGTTCAGATTGCAGAGCCTGTTGTAACTGTTGGTAGTCTGGACGTTCACCAAACTCCTCCATGACAAAGAAGATCGCACCTGCATTCGACGCATTCGTGGATGTCGCGCCGTTGAAGCCCGCAAATTGCGCCGCATGTTTGATGCCATCTATGGAAAGGCCTATGTCGGTTGCCCGTCGCACGATTTCGTCGGTGCGTTCGAGCGAGGCGCCTTGGGGCAGGTTGATCAGTGTGATCAAATAACCCTGATCCTGATCAGGAATAAATCCTCCAGGGGTTTCCGAAAACTGAAAAGCGGTCAGACCAAGCAACCCCGCATAGACAACAAGAACAACAGCACTCATCCGAACGAGCTTGCAAACAAGGTCGGCATATGTTCGTGAGATCTTATCAAACCCGCGATTGAAAACTTTGAAGAATTTATCGAAAGGTCGTTCCCAAGGCTTCAATTTCTTGTCCGGATTGTGGGGGCGCAACAACAGAGTTGCGAGAGCAGGACTCAGTGTTAGGGAAACAATCATCGAAATGATCGTCGCCGTGGCTATGGTCAAGGCGAACTGGGAATAGAAAGCACCGGACAATCCTGGAATAAAGGCCGTCGGTATAAAAACAGAAGACAGGACAAGTGCAATCGAAACAAGCGCACCACCGACCTCATCCATCGTCCGCCGCGAGGCGTCTCTTGGGCTCAATCCATTGGCGAGATTGCGCTCAACATTCTCAACCACAACGATGGCATCATCGACAACAATACCGATCGCAAGAACAAGGCCGAACAGAGATAAATTGTTCAAAGAAAACCCAAACGCACTCATAATCGCGAATGTCCCGATCAATGAAACGGGAATCGCTAAGATCGGAATGATCGCGCCACGAAGCGATTGGAGAAAGATGAAGACAACAAGAATAACCAGCAGCGTGGCTTCCAATATCGTCACGTAAACTGCGTTGACCGATTCCTCAACAAACTCGGTCGGATTATAGATGACCTGGTACTCAAGTCCCGGTGGGAAATTCTGCGACAGACCCTCGATAAGATCGAGAACATTTTCTGCGGTGGTCAGCGCATTGGATCCCGGACGCTGAAACACCGCCATAGCGACGGCGGGTTGATTATCCAAATAAGCATTGTTGGTATAGTCTTGCGCGCCCAACTCGACGCGGGCGACATCCTTGATACGCACCAAGCGCCCCAAATCCTCAGACTTTATGACAATCTCGCCAAATTCTTCGGGTGCAGTCAGCCGGCCCCGAGTCTGAACCGAGAACTCGAATGCATCGGCCTGTGAAATGGGTGCTTGGTTCAACGTGCCGGCAGCCACTTGGAGATTTTGCCCCCGCAAGGAGGCAACAACATCACCTGCGGTCAGGCCAAATTCTGCTGCGCGCTCGGGATTGATCCAGACGCGCATCGCATACTCACGGGCACCAAAGATTGTTGTGCTACCGACACCGTCGACGCGCGCCAATTCGTCGCGGATTTGCAGTAGCGCATAGTTCGAAACATAGAGTTGATCATAAGTATTATCGGGCGACAAAAGATGTATGACCATCAAAAAATCTGGCGAGGTTTTTTCGGTGACGACCCCGAGACGGCGCACCTCTTCCGGCAACCTTGGCTCCGCACGCGCGACGCGATTCTGGACCAGGACCTGTGCATTGTCGACGTCAACGCCCTGTTCAAAGGAAATCGTCAGCGTCATGCGGCCGTCATTGGTTGACTGGGATTGCATGTAGATCATGTCATCCACGCCGTTGATCTCTTGCTCGAGCGGCGTGGCAACAGATTCCGACACCACTGCTGCAGAGGCCCCGGGATAGGTTGCCGTGACCTGAACGGTCGGTGGCACGACTTCTGGATACTGCGAAACCGGCAAGCTCAAATAGGAAATCGCGCCGACAAGCATGATGAGGATGGAAATCACCGAAGCAAAAATCGGACGATCGATGAAAAAATGAGAAAATTTCATGCGGTTTGCTCTTCTAAGGGCCGTCGGACTCAGTCGCCTAACGGATCATCTGCAATTTCTCGCTGCGCCCCTGCAACCGCTTCGGACTGAGGCGACAATGGCATGCCAGGGCGAAGAGCAAGAAATCGGCTCACAATAACCCGATCTTCAGCACTCAATCCGTCTTCGACAATGCGCAGACTGTCTTCAACCAACCGGCCAAGAGTAACCGGCCGCATTTCAGCCGTATCATCCGACGTGGCAACCCAAACGAATTGCCGGGATTGGTCAAACTGAACGGCGGTATCCGGAATAAGAATGGCCTCAAATGGATCACGGCCATAAAGCCGCAAATCACCAAACATGCCGGGGACGAGTAAACCATCGTCATTCTCAACAATGGCCCGCCCCTGTATCGTCCCGGTGGACTCATCAAGAGCGTTATCGACAAAATTCATCACGCCGCTGATCAGGAATTCATCCTGATCCTCTAACTTGATCAGAACGGGATTGGCTTTTTCTCGCGAGCTGGGCCGCTGACCGCTTCGGGCCAGTCTAGAATAACTCAAATAGTCTTGCTCACTGCCCGTGAAGACGAAATGGATCGGGTCAATCGAGACGATGGTCGTCAAAAGCGTCTGGTCGGCAGTGACAAGATTTCCCTTATTCACCAGGTCGCTGCTGATGCGGCCGGCGATGGGGGCTCGGACTTCCGTAAACTCAAGATTGAGCTCGGCCAAACGTAAGGCTGCCTGCGCGGCGGCGACATCCGCTTCCGCCGCTTGCTTCGTCTGCAAGCGCTGGTCATAGTCCCCTTGGCTCAGCGCTTTCGATTGCAGCAAGGGCTCAGCGCGCGCAAGTTCCGTTTCTGCCAAACGAAGACCTGTTCGCGCCCGCTCCAAAACGGCATTGGCGCGGTCGACCTCCGCCTGGAACAACCGCGGGTCAATGGTGAAAAGTTTTTCGCCGACACTGACGAAGGCACCATCCTCGAAATGAACCATGTCGAGATACCCGGACACGCGCGGTCGAATTTCAACACGATCAATAGCTTCAAACCGGCCGATATATTCGTCCCAAACAGTCACCTCTTTGACAACTGGCTGTTGCACGTCGACGGAGATGGGCCCACTTGCACGAACAGGGCTTTGTTCTTCTGAACAGGCCCCAAGACCGAAAACCAATCCATTCACGAACAACAGCTTGCACAGAAGCTTGAAATCAACACGTGCCATTTTGATGATCTTCCTTACCTAAAGCAGTGTTCCCAAAAAAGAACACAACATAAGGTTATGTGCAACGAGCATTCGTCATTGTTGCGCACCTAACGGCCATAGGAGATGACTGAGGACGAATAAATGTTTCATCAAATGTGGCGCCAGACCCATCGAAACATTCTTCGAAACAAGTACACAAACAAACGGCCCATAGGCTAAACCTTTCAGGGTCATATTCTTGATTGGTGCCAGGCGCTTCTTCTTGCTTTCCAAAACACGCCGCGTCCTGAAGAACCGCATCCAGCTTCCGGCAAACATGAACGTAAGCGCGGCATCGATCAGCGTAAACCAATTCGTGGCGTCTGTTCCGATCCACCCTGAACGGCCCTTTTGCAAATCAAGTTGTTGGACCTTTCTTGATCTGCATCAAGGGAGCCATGCGCACATTGCTGTTTGATACAAGGCAGACAAAAAGCCAAGTGAGGTCTCCCGTATGATTACCAAAGTGAGCGGTGATATTCTTTTAAGTGACGCCCAAGTGATCGCCCATGGCGTCGCGCCCCACGACCACTTCAATCAAGGCCTGGCGCTTTCCCTTCGAGAGCGGTTTCCGGCCATGGCCAAGGATTTTCGACACTATTGCCATCAGCAAAATCCCAAACCGGGCAACGCTTGGCTCTGGGCCGGTCCGGAACGGGTGATCATCAACCTCATGACCCAAGAACCCGCGCCGGACAACAAAGCGCATCCGGGCAAAGCCAGCGAAAAAAACGTGAGCCATGCCCTAAAAGAACTGCACAAGATTGCGGCGAAAGAGAACCTTCAATCCATCGCGTTGCCTAAATTGGCCACCGGCGTGGGAGGTCTAGACTGGTCGGATGTGGAACCGCTCATTGAGCAACATTTGGGAGATCTGAACATCCCGGTCGTGATCTATGAGACCTTTGAGAAGGGTAAAAAGGCAGCGGAAAAACTGTAACGGACCGCCGCGCACCTAAACGCTTTATCGCGCCTCAAAACTCATTTTGTTTTCTTGGTCAAGTGGCCTCGATACACGCCGTGTCGCAGGCTTGCGTCACTCTGAAATTCAGAATGACGCAAGCAGCAGCACAACAATGAGATCAGCGCACGTCAGATGACATCAGACGTAAGGTTGGACCGCCAAGGTCGTCGCGGACGATTGCTCCTGTCCGAAAGTTTTGTCTTTCAGATCAAGATCCAATCCGGATGCCTCACCGAAGCTCGCCATGGCTTGGATTAGTTTGGCAACGTCTTCATCCGCGATAGCACCGCCGGCGCCATCTTCATAGGCAAAAGCGGTATCCGCCACCTCACCACGCGATCCGTCGGCCGCCTCGTACCACGCCATGTTGAAGACAACGTTGTCCGAGGCGCCGTCCGTGGATTGCCCGGTGGACTCCAGATCCAATCCGATGGAGGCAATGCCCGCATCGGACAAAGACACAAGCTCATCGGCCTGACTGATACCGTCTTGATTCCGGTCTTGCCAGACGAGGAATTCATCATAAGCCTCGTCAAGGGCAGACAACCGGCCGTCGCCATTGGTATCGAAGGCCGCAAGCCCTTCCATATCCGTGGTGGCCCCTTCCAAATCTTGCACGAAGGAGATTTCCGAACCGTCCCCGATCACACCGTCACCGTTGCGGTCCAAGGCCAAGATGCCGTCATCAGCTCCAGCCCAACCGGTCCGCTCAAGCTGACCATCACCGTCCGTATCGAACAGAACTTGGCTCTCTTGGAAGCTGATCAGCTCCGCGCCGTCTCCGTCAAGATCAAAGACAACAGGCGTTAAGAACGCGACGCCCCAGCCGGTCGACCAGGCTTCTTGTTGATAGCCGGAACCCACCCAAGAGCGATCCATGCCGGACGTCCAATTGTCGTCCGAGTACCACGCAATTGTTCCACCACCGGAATTCTTAATCGTCCAATTATATGTTGCATACCAAGAGCCATGATTGGTGACGGAATACGTAACAGTGTGCCCGTTCAGCGCCTGACCGGCCTGTCCGGTCCCGCTGGTATCCCACCACCAAGCCGTCAACTTGTGATCTTTCAAATCCGTTACATTGATCGTGACATTGACTGTTTCGCCCCAATTGCCCCAACTGTCTTTGGCCTGAACTTCCAGAACAAATTGACGGGCACTGGAGTTTTCATAGTCAAGATAATCAACGTTCGTTGCCAAAATCTGTCCAGAGCTGTTGATCTGGAACATTTCATGGGCTCCGAGATACTGACCGCTATTGATACGGTATGCGGTTACGGCATCGCCGTTCGGATCTGTCGCGGTGACCGTACCAATGACATCCCACCAGTCCGTATCATTTGCGACTTCACCTCCGGCTCCGGGCCAACCGGCCGGAATGATTTGAGAGTCTTCCTTGGTGTTAAAGGTATAGCTGGCTGGCGTAAAGTTCGGGCCCGTGCGGTTCGGCAAATTCGCGAAAGCGACGGTTTGGTCCGCAAACTCAAAGTTTTCGGCATCCTCAACCCAATCCACGCCATCGCTGCCGCCGGACATGTGAGTCACCAAAACGTCATTGCCGAATTTGGCGAAATCATACTCGGATAGATTTCCGGAATAGGCGATCTTATCTGTGCCAGCTCCGGCGTAAATCGTGTCGTTTCCGCCGCCGCCGCTTAGAACATCATTTCCGGCATTGCCGTGGATGATATCCGTACCCGCCTCACCATGAAGTTGGTCGTTACCGTTGTCGCCGTAAACTGTATCGTTTCCGCTCCCGGCCCAAACGGTGTCGTTGCCGTCATTCATATCAACAAAATCGTTACCGTTGAGTGCAACGACCATATCACCGGTGGCGTCCCCTACGAACGTGTCATTGTGGTTGGAGCCGGAATATCCTTCGATATTGGAATAGGTTTCCCAAAGGGCATCACCGGCATTGGACGCGCCCGTGGCATCGTACAGTGCAATACCGACACCGGCTGTTGCGTCCTCATAGGACACCCAATCGAAATCAATGCCGCCATCAAACACATCGATACCGGCACCGCCAATAAGCGTGTCATTGCCGCCGCCGCCAACCAAGGAATCCGCGCCGGCACCACCTTCAAGAATGTCGTTCCCATGAGCACCGAGCAGAGTGTCATTGCCGCCATTGCCCACTAGAGAGTCATTGTTTGACCCACCATCAAACACATTGGCCGCGCCATCACCGATAATCGTATCGTGGTTCGAAGACCCAACCAGGAACTCAAGGTTGGCATAGGTATCGCCGGCGGCCCAGCCGGTGCTGTTAGATGGTGTGTTGAAGTCGATCAAGAGATTCGACGTCGCATAGAAATAACTTACCGTATCCACCCAGCTGGCACCGCCATCGAGCGTGTCGGCTCCAGCCCCGGCATACAGCATATCTTGACCATCGCCGCCGATCAGATGATTGCCGCTGCCTGAATGGGCTGCAATCAAGGTGTCGTTGTGATCACT
>Ga0207422_1000260_pt1 | contig 193430 bp, 168 predicted proteins | sample MarCyaLeptolynsp_FD_187757 | JGI IMG/M metagenome (GOLD analysis project Ga0207422, IMG submission 187757) | Marine cyanobacterial communities from Panama - species 1 Leptolyngbya sp. (SPAdes) | ecosystem: Environmental > Aquatic > Marine > Unclassified | place: Panama: Panama City | collected...
TTATTACTAAATTCATATCTACCTGAAGTAAAGAAATACAGTGTTTTGTCTAGGTCAAAATGATAACTGGGAAAGAAATGTCCAATCGTAAAATCATGCAGCTTTTCTTTGAATTCCTGATGTTTTACTTGCACCTCGTGCATGGCTACATAGCGCTTAATATTTAGACCATTTGGGGTAATTACATCCGGTGTTTTCCCTAAAAGGTGGGTACATTCCTTGGCGGTAATGTCGCTTACCGTGGTAAAGCTGTCGCAATATTGTGCACTCAATCGCTCAATTTGAGTAGCGGGTAAGATTCCAAAATGGCGCGCCTCTTTTTCCCATTTAAACGAATCAAGGTTTTTGTAAAAACTGCTATAAGTTGAGGCCAAATAGCGACCCAGGAGTGTGGCATGAGTGGTAAAGACGGTTCGTACATCCGGATTGTGTTTGTGCAAATCCAGTATTGGGAGCGAGGCCATCCATTCATGAAAATGAGCAACCACCTTTCGTCCTTTCCCCAATTGCCTTTGTAGTTTCTGTAAAAAGAGATAATTGAGTTTTGACCAAATTATCATTTGATTAAGGAGGTCATTCCCTGGATCGATTTCTAATCCATACTGTTTTAAATAATCCTGCTGAAATTGTCCCAAATTTGCCTTACCATGACTCGGTTCGATCAGCACCACCTTGGGCCTTCCCGTAACAAGCCAGCGAGCATAACGCACGGTCATGCCTTCTTTTCTTAATTCGGCTACCGCTTTTGAAATGGGATCCTCAAGATCTTCAATCTCCTCTAACTCAGCGTCAATTCCCTTTGCTACTAAGGGACCCAATAAAGTATAGTCCTCCCCGAACCGTTCTACCATTGCAGGAACCTTAGACCGGAGCACGGTATAAATGCCTCCAATTTGGTTACACACTTCCCAAGAACACTCAATAATCGGCGTATTCTGCATCATTATCCTGTTTAAGCCACTAAGATTGACTAAAATCGGTCACAAATCAAGTGATTGTAAAAAGAAATTAACATGTGGCCCTATTTCATCCACAGGCATGGGTCATATGCCGGCAACAAGTTTATTTTTACTGTAAATATTGAAGCATGCAGCAGTATCATGAACTAATGCAACATATCCTAGATAATGGCACCTTAAAGGCAAACCGGACAGGGATTGGCACTCTATCTGTTTTTGGCTATCAAATGCGCTTTAACCTGCAAGAAGGCTTTCCCTTAGTCACCACCAAAAAAGTACACCTCAAGTCAATTATTCATGAGCTTCTTTGGTTTTTAGATGGAGACACCAATATTCGTTATCTAGTTGAAAATGGCGTTAATATTTGGAATGAATGGCCTTTTCAAAACTATTTGAAGGAAGAGGGACTAGCGGAAAAATTACCTAAATACAGTCCTGAGTGGAAAGAAGAACTGAAAAACTTCAAGGCACAAATAATCGCCGATGAGGGATTTGCGAAAAAATGGGGAGAACTAGGCCCCGTTTATGGCCGACAATGGCGGAATTTTGAGGGAGTAGATCAAATTCGTCAATTGGTGGAAGATCTTCAAAAAAACCCCAATAGCCGAAGACATATTATTTCTGCCTGGAACCCTAAAGATATTCCGGTGATGGCTAAATCAGGGCTCCCACCTTGTCATACCTTATTTCAATTCTACGTTGCAGACAATAAACTTAGCTGTCAACTTTATCAACGAAGTGCTGACGTGTTCTTGGGTGTCCCCTTTAATATCGCCTCTTATGCTATTCTTACGATGATGGTTGCCCAAGTCTGTGATTTAGAATTGGGAGACTTCGTACACACCTTTGGTGATGCCCACCTGTACGAAAATCACTTGGAACAAACTCGAGAACAATTAAGCCGTGCGTTCCGACCTTTACCGGAAATGAGAATCAACCCGCAGGTCAAAGACTTATTTGCCTTTAAGTACGAAGATTTTGAGCTCCTGAACTACGACCCCCATCCGGCCCTAAAGGCCCAAGTTGCTGTCTAATATGAATATCACCCTAATTGCCGCCATGGCAAGTAACCGCGTCATTGGCAAGGACAATGATCTTATTTGGCATTTTCCAGATGATCTGAAACATTTCAAACGACTCACCAGTGGGCATCATGTAATAATGGGCCGTAAGACTTTTGAAAGTGTAGGTCGCCCTTTACCAAATCGCACTAATATTGTTATTAGTCGACAAAAAGATTACCAAGCTGAAGGTTGTTTAATAGCAAGAAGCCTTGAGGAAGCCATTTCATTAGTGCAGGATGACGATCAACCATTTGTTGTGGGTGGGGCGGAGATTTACAAATTAGCTTTAGAACATGCCCGGACCATCGAATTGACCTTAATTCACGCTGAATATGAAGGTGACACCTATTTTCCCGAGTTCGACACTGAAGTGTGGAAGCTGGCCCGTGGTGAGCGCAGAGAAGCTGATGAAAAACATGCTCACCCCTTTGAATTCCTCACCTACAAACGAATCCCCGTTCCCAATTCTTAATTTTATGAAAGCCCGAATTGCCAGCCTGTTTCTTTGCCTTCTTTCATCCGTTTTGATCGGCCAAGTTAATGAGCCCATCGCCCCAGTAGATACGGTACCAAACCCATATATTAGTGAGCCTCCTGTAAACTTAGCGATCGTAGAAAAATTTCCTACCCTAGCCGGCTGCGAAGAAGTGGAAGACCCTGAGGAAACTCAACAGTGCTTTCAACGTATGCTTATATCACATATCCAACAGAATTTATATTACCCTGATACGGCGCGTGATGCTGGGATTCAAGGCAAGGTCTATGTGCGCTTCATTATTGAAAAAGATGCCAGCATCAGCAATGTGGAAGTTTTAAGAGGGGTTCACCCCAGCTTAGACGAAGTAGCTGTAAAAACCATTGAGAGCTTGAAGGTCTTAAAACCAGCCACTCAGAGGGGCAAGGCGGTTCGGACTACCTTTAACATCCCCATTAGTTTCAGTCTAAACTAGAGCATAAAAAAAGGGAGCCAATTAGCTCCCTTTGAAATATTTCCTTTAGCAAACTAGCTTACTGCCTTGAGGGCATTCATCGACATTTTGTCAATGCGCTTTTTAGCATAAGCTTGATCCACTACTAATTTGTGGTTTTCCTCAACTTCTCCGGGTAACTCGAACATCGCATCGGTCAAGATAGTCTCGATAATTGACCTTAAACCACGGGCGCCAAGTTTAAATTCCATCGCCTTATCCACTACATAGTCCACCGCTTCCTCACGGAAGTCTAATTCAATACCATCCATTTTTAATAGATGCTCATACTGCTTTATGATGGCGTTCTTAGGCTCGGTTAAAATTCTCTTTAAGGCTGAACCATCAAGGGGATTTAGATGGGTAAGCACGGGAATTCGACCAATTAGTTCCGGAATTAATCCAAAGCTCTTTAGATCCTGAGGAGCCACGTATTGTAGCATATTGTTCTTATCCAAAACCTCGCGGTCCTGAGACGAGTGAAAACCAACGGACTGAGTATTTAGGCGATTGCCAATATTGCGTTGAATACCGTCGAAGGCACCCCCAGCCACGAAGAGGATGTTCCGGGTATCCACCTCAATAAACTTTTGATCCGGGTGCTTACGTCCACCTTGCGGGGGCACATTTACCTTGGTACCTTCCAAAAGCTTTAGCAAGGCCTGTTGAACCCCTTCTCCACTCACATCGCGGGTAATCGAAGGATTGTCACTTTTTCGAGCAATTTTATCAACCTCATCAATGAATATAATACCGCGTTCCGCAGCTTTCTGATCATAGTTAGCTGCTTGCAGCAAGCGGGTCAAAATACTCTCCACATCCTCTCCAACATAACCTGCTTCAGTTAAGACCGTAGCATCTACGATGGTGAATGGTACATTAAGCATTTTGGCAATGGTTCTAGCCAATAAGGTTTTCCCGGTTCCCGTTTCACCAACCATCATGATATTGGATTTCTCAATCTCAATACTTTCTTCATTTAAGTCGGTCTTATCCGTGCTTAAACGTTTGTAATGGTTATATACTGCCACCGAAAGAATACGCTTAGCCTCTTCCTGTCCAATGACATACTGGTCGAGAAATTTCTTAATCTCTCGTGGTTTGACGATGCGCATGGAGCGGCTGAGCTCTTTGCGTTCCTTCATGTCCATCTCCTCCACAACGATACCATAAGCCTGGCGAATGCAGTGGTCACATATATGTCCATTAATACCCGCGATTAAGACATTGGTGTCTTTCTTTTCGCGTCCACAAAATGAACAACTTAAACTCTCTTTATTATTGGAACTCATAACTTAATAGTGGTACAAAAATACGGAATCCGTTTTAGAGCTAACTAAAACGGATCCTTTAGATACAAAGCTCTATGCTTTAGGAACGAAATTATCCTTGATTTCGTTTGGTCTCCAAGACTTCGTCAATCATACCATAGTCTTTTGCTTCCTGAGCATTCATCCAGTAGTCACGATCTGAGTCTTTTTCCACTTTTTCAAAATCCTGGCGAGAGTGGCCAGCAATGATGCGGTAAAGCTCCTCTTTCATTTTAAGCACCTCTTTAACCGCAATCTCCATATCCGAAGCTTGACCTTGTGCACCACTCATCGGTTGGTGAATCATCACCCGGCTGTGTTTTAATGCAGACCGCTTACCATCGGCACCCGCGCATAGTAAGACGGCTCCCATAGAAGCTGCCATGCCCGTACAAATAGTCGCCACATCCGGTTTAACCAATTGCATGGTATCATAAATCCCCAGACCGGCATAAACTGAACCACCAGGGCTATTTAAATAAATCTGAATATCCTTGCTGGAATCAGCGGACTCTAAAAACAATAGCTGAGCCTGAACGATGTTAGCTACTTGATCATTAATCCCCGTACCCAAAAAGATGATCCTGTCCATCATTAATCGAGAAAACACATCCATTTGAGCTACGTTCATCTGGCGTTCCTCAATGATGTAAGGAGTTAATGAAGACTGAAGGAAGTCACCAACATGCATCGAGTTGAGACCGCGGTCCTTCACCGCATATTTCATAAATTCTTTTCCGAAATCCATTACTAATATTTTAGAAGAGTAATATTAACAAAAAAGGCCCGTCAATGATTGGGCCTTTTTTAAATGATATGACAGGATTGCAGTCCGCTTAGTTCGCGAAAGACTTTACAAATTCCTCATAGCTCACTTCTTTCTCCTCAACTTTTAGAGAAGATTTAAAGTGCTCCATTAGCTTCTGTTGAAATAATTGATCATTAATCCGCTGCGCTTCCTCTTGGTTTCCAAGCACATTATTAGCGATTTGATCCAAGTCTAATCCTTCGGGGAATTGACCGTATTGTGCCATTTGCTGCAGAACCATTTGCTTGGTAAACTCTACTAGCTCCTCTCTCTCAACTTTAATTTCTGCTTCGCGGATCACCCGGTTTTCGATGATTTGCCAACGCATATCTTCCTTCATCTGAGGAAACTTCTCTTCAATTTCTTCCTCGGACATTGGCTCTTCGGTGGCCGTCTTCATCCACTTCTTTAAAAAGGTCTCTGGCAAATCGAATTTGGTCTTATCCAAGAGTTTATCGCGAACATCCTGGTAAAACTTCCGATCCGAATCACCAACAAATACTCGCTCTGCATCTGCTTTGATGCGCGCACGGAAATCATCTTCAGACTCAACTACCCCTTCACCAAAGACCTTGTCAAATAGCTCTTGGTTTAATTCTGCGGGTTGCAGCTTACTTAATTCAGTAATGCTTACGGTAAATCGATTTGTGGAAGCTTTTAATTGCTCCGCATCCACTTGTAAAATACCTTCTAAACGAAAATCATCCTTAAAGGACTTTTTATCTAGCACTAAGGTATCTCCTACTTTCTTTCCTTCGGCAGCTTTAACCGCTTTGTCAGTAAAGGCCTCTAAGGCAATGGTGGTTTCAACCGAAATACCATCCTCAATAGCTTGGTCCTTCTTATCAACCTCAACAAAGGTTCCTTTAATAATAGCGTGCTCCTCAATAGCCTCCGGATATGACATAGTGCCAAAACGGCGTGCATAGTCAGCTACATAGCGGTCCACCATCTCCGTATCGGCAATCACCTTTTGATAGGGAACCTTGGTACGACCGTTAATTTTCACTTCAAATTCTGGGGCCAGGCCTAATTCATAATCGAATTGGAATTCTGTTTGAGAGTCCCAATCGATATCGGTTTGCTCTACGGGCATTGGGTTACCCAAAATATCAAGATTCTCCTCTCTTATGTGATCAAATACCGCATGCTGAAGAATGTGGTTTACCTCCTCGATCAACACCGATTTCCCAAATTGCTTTTTGATTAAACCTGCCGGTACATGTCCCGGTCTGAATCCAGGGATATTGGCTTTACGGCGATAGTCTTTCAAGGTTTTATCAACCTTTTCACGATAATCAGACTCTTCAATTGACACCGTTAACACCGCGTTAAGGTCGTCTTGTTTTTGAACGTTAACCTTCATAAAATCCTTCTTTTCAATGTGTTCTTAAAAAGGGAGCGCAAAAGTACTCAATATTCCTTATTTGAGAAATGCAAGGCCTAGTTAATATTTTTTCCCTCAGCTAGTTCTTAGCATTTTTCGTCACATACAAAAAGCTATCCCATTAATTGTTCTATTTTTACAGGATAATGGATATAGGGTTCACTTTTAATTACCTAGCCTCATGAAAAAAATTACTAGCCTAACTGTTTTATCATTCCTTTTGGGTTTTGGTCTACAAGCTCAAGAAAAATTCTCTGCCAATATAGACATTGGCTTAGGTGTCCCTTTTGTAGAACTCAACAATAATAGCTTCCTTGGATATAAGCCTAACCTAGGCTTTGGTGCTGGTATCGGCTATAAATTTGATGAGAATTCTCGAGTTCGGGTTGATGCCATGGTAGGTCAATTCAATGGAAATAATGCTACCTTCTATTTCCAGTCTCAATCCTATGAAGGCAGCCTTTCTTATGAATATAATATCCTAAGTTTATTTGGCGCTAGCTCCAATAATTTCAAATTAAATGCTCGCGCAGGAGTGGGAGCCGGAATAATGAACTCCAATCTTTATGACATTGTTACGCGATCAAGAGTAAGGGAAATACCCAATGGTGGTGTAGGTGATTCTTATTCTATCCAGACCTTTGTTTTAGCCGGCGCCAATGCAGGGATTCCAATTAATAAAAAAATGGACCTAAACATTGGATACGCTCATCGAATCCTATGGTTCCAACCTTGGGTTGATGCCTTTGATCCAAACTCATTCGATACTTATGGCTACTTCACAGCGGGATTAACATTCTTCTTGATTTCTGATAAAGATCCTTCAAAAATTGAAGTTGACCCCAAAATGTACGCTGACTTAAAACTAAAGGCGGATAGCAGTGATAATTTCGCCGCTCAAGCGAGTCGCAATGGAGAAAAAGTGGCCCGTTTAGAAATGAACAACCAAGAAAAGGATATGCAATTGTCAATGCTTCGGGCAGAAGTAGATAGCCTCAAAGCCAATCCGGTAGTTGTAACCAAGGAAGTTGATCGTGGAGCTTCAAGCTCTAGCTCTGAAGTAAGACCAGTCGCGAGTGCAGGTGATGGAGGAGCGTCAAGTTCAGACTTAGGACCAGTACGCTACCGGGTAGTGGTGGTTTCTTCTCCGACCCAAGCTGGAGCTCAAAAATTCATTGATCGAAGCAAACTCGATAAAGATGAAATGATGATTGCCTACGTTGAAAAACTTGACACCTACCGGGTAATATACAAATCAAGCGAAAGCATTGAAGACGCAAGAGCCGCTCGCAATGAAGCTCGCAAATACTATGCGGATGCCTGGATTGTCAAATTCTAAAGCATAGTCTAGAATATTATAAAAAGGGCCCAATAATGACGGGCCCTTTTTCGTTCTTAGTCGAAAGTGTACTTTTGTAAAGTGAAAACCCTTCGCAAAATATCTAGTCTAGCTTTAATTCCTATTCTCCTATGGGCGGGAATGGGCTTTATGCTTAACCGGCATTATTGCGCTGGTGAATTAGTGGCAGAACATTTCTACCATGCTCAAGGTAATTGCGGCATGGAATTGCTCATGGATGAAAGCTCATGCCATGACCAAACTAGCGAGCCAGGACTTCATGAGAAAAATTGCTGCCAAAATGAATGGATTCATATTGAGCAGATTGAAACGGTAAAACAAGATCAGAGTCTTGATTTCCATTATAGCCTCAGTCCTGCCGAATGGGTTCTGATTGAAGAATGCCTGGGCACCGAGCAAGTCGAAGACTGCCAAAATCCAGTACCCATTCTGGATTCTAATCCCTACCGAAAAACAAGTAGTTTTCTCTCCGAATATCAGGAGTATTTGATTTAGACGAGGCCCCTACTACAGCTTTGTCATTTTATATAAATCAAAAAAAATTACCATGTTCAAATATTTCATCACTCTGGCTTTTTTATGCCTTGCCTTTTCCGGCTATTCACAAAGTGAAACCGACACTACCATGATTGTAAACGGGGTATGCGGTATGTGCGAAAATACTATTGAAAAAGCTGCTAAACTCGAAGGTGTTAGCTTGGCAGACTGGGATAAAGAAACCCTAGTTCTAAAATTAAAATTCGATCCACAGCAAGTAAGTCTAGAGAAAATAAATGCCGCTGTAGTTGCGTCTGGTTACGACACGGAGTTTACCACCGCCTCTGACTCCGCTTACTACAAGCTTGCGCCTTGTTGTTACTACCGGGATCCCAACAATGCCCACCATAAGGACTAGAAGAGCATGAGGTTTCTTTACAGCCTTACCATCTGTTTTTTAACAGTTGGAGGATCATTATGGGGCCAAATTGATGGCTATGTATTTCTTTTCGAGGAAGGTCAGCAAATTCCCGCACCCCTAGCAGAAGTTTATTGGGAGGGCAGTGAAATAGGTACTACTACTGATGAAAATGGTTACTTCCAAATTCAGAAGCCTGCAAAATTCAATCGACTAAGCGCTCGTTTTACAGGTTTCGAGACCATGACCAAGGTTATTATCTCGCGCAAGGGAAGCACTAATTTTGTACTGATTCCCAAACAAAGTGAATTAGACGAGGTAAGTGTGGAGGGCAGCGCCTTGGCAACGCAAGTTAATGTGCAAGCCGCAGGACTGCATTACGAAATTAACACCAAGGAATTGCGGAAAGCGGCCTGTTGCAATTTAGCGGAGAGCTTCGAAACCAATGCGAGCATTGATGTTTCCTTTAGCGACGCTATTACCGGCACTAAACAAATAGAGATGTTAGGTCTGGCAGGGAAATACGCCTTAATCCAGCGGGAAAACGTGCCCTTCGCTCGAGCTCTCAACAGTCAAGATGGCATGGCCTTTATACCTGGACCTTTTATCCAAAGTATTCAAGTAACCAAAGGTCTAAGTTCCGTTATTAATGGGTTTGAAAGTTTAACCGGCCAAATCAATGTGGAGTACTTCAAACCGGAAACAGGACCTAAACTCGCCTTAAACATTTTTGGTAATGCGGGGGCAAGAAATGAAGTCAACCTAATGATCCGCGATCACTGGAAGGATGATGCCAAGGCGCATAACACTACTATGCTTCACTATAGCTCTATCCCCTTTGCTCAGGATCGAAATAATGATGGTTTTGCGGACATCAGCACCGGCAGACAATTAAACGGAATGCATCGGACGCATTACACTTTTGGAGACTCATGGGAAGGTCAAGTTGGCATCTCGCTAGTTGATAATTTGCGCGAAGGTGGGCAAATTGACTATTTAGAATCCGAGGATTCCGGAAACTGGGGTTTTAGGAGTAGTGATCAACGATTTGAGCTTTTTGGAAAGACTGGTTATGTATTCCAAGAGGAGCAGTTGAGAACCCTAGGCACCATTTATAGCTTTAATCGGCAAAGCAGAAGTAGCAATTTTGGTGATAGAGTGCTGAACTTTGAGCAAAGCAGCTTTTACCTCAACACAATTCTGCATGACTTCATTGGTAACTTGGAGCATCAATTCAAAACTGGCCTGTCCTTCCAAGCCGATATCATCACAGAGGAAGCAAGACATCAAAGACAACTAAGCCCGGCTTATCTGCACAATAGAACAGAATTGGTACCAGGGGCATTTTTCGAATACAATTACATTGAAGGTGATATTTTTAGTCTTGTCCTAGGAGCCCGAGCCGACTATAACAGCTTTTTTGAGCAATTGTATTTCAGCCCGAGGTTGCAGGCCAAATATCAATTATCGCGTAATACTACCCTCAGACTAAGCGGTGGAAGAGGGCAACGCAGCCCCAATCGATTAGCAGAAAACGTAAGAGTCTTTGCGTCTTCCAGAAACTTAGTCTTCTCCGACGAATACACGAATCCAGAAGTAGCTTGGAATAGTGGCTTTAGCTGGAGTCAGAATATAATTATCAATGATTTCTTGTTGCGATGGAATACTGATATTTTCTATACCTGGTTCGAAAGTAAAGTGGTACTGGACTTAGACTATGACCCACTCCAAGCCTATGTTCTAAACCGTTCGGGATCTCAATCCTTATCCATTCTCAGTCAATTGGATTATACTTTCAAAGACAAGTTGGACTTACGGCTTGCTTATAAATACTTGCGCAGTGAAGAAGTGTTTCTAGAGGGCCGTGATTTAAATTATGGCATCCCTCTGAATCGAGCATTTTTTAATGCTGCCTACACCTTCTATGAGGACTGGAAGATAGACGGAACTTTAAATTGGTTTGGTCAAAAACGTTTACCCAAAACTTCACTTAGTCCTGTTGAATTTCAACAAGCTGGAGAATCTCCGAGTTTTTTCACCGTCAACGCACAAGTAAACTACACGCACAAGAGGTTTGAATTTTTTGCGGGTGTAGACAACCTGCTAAATTTCCGACAAGAGAATCCGATTGTCAATTCCCAAAACCCCTTTGACCCTTATTTTGATAGCAATTTTGTTTGGGGACCCATTTTTGGTCGCAACCTCTATCTAGGAATGTATTTTATAATTGAATAAAAAAAGCCCGGTACCGGGCTTTTTTTAACTTTCTTCTTCGTAGTAAACTTTGTAGTATTTCCGTCCATCCTCATCTTCCCCCTTTTCGATTTTTGAACGATCTCCATGAACATAGATGTGGAAATTCTTATCCAGTTTAATGACACTCTTAAAAACCCTACTTTTCTTCTTAACCGCCTCTTCGGAAATGGCAAAGCCTTCATCCAAGTTTAAATTCTGAAGATCTCTTGTCTTCACATACTCCCTAAATCGATCCGCGACGGCGTCATCTTTAAAGACCTGCTTGCTGTACTCCTTTGGCTCATACTCCTCCTCCAGACTAAAGTACTCTTGAGAACGACCGATAAGATTAATGGACTCTGTCTTTTCCAAGGGCTCATCTCCACCAAGATCTTGATCGATAAAGCTTTTAGTGACCTTAATAATCTCGCTCGTCTGGCTAAACTCAGTACTTCTTACTTGGATGCGGAGAAATTGCTCAAACCAAAATTTAGCCTCTTCGCCTTTATTGACATTATCGACCGCTAAGACCTGATAACCGGCCTCCTCATCCGTGTTGAAAATTAAGGCGGCTTTATCAACTTTGGAGGGGTTTATTCCTTGATAGCTATACAATTCCATATTCCCCGCTTCCTCCTCGGTAAAAAGAAAAGCCTGCTTCTTCTCAGATTTGAAAAGGGCAATTGCGGGGGATTCGATTTGCCCGAATCTTAGGTTTTCGAAGTAAATTACCAAAAGCTCACCGGAACGAACCTGAGGATGATCCGAAACATCATATAGGAGTTGTGCTAAGTTTTGTGAGGCTTTTGAAAATTCCTCAGGGTTCTTAAAGAGACTTTTACAAACCTGAAAAACAGAGTTAAACTCCAGTCCGCTAGGATGATGAAAACCGTAGAAGTCGGGACTCCGAAATGCACTTTGAAGATAATGCCAAATAATATTAGAGGTAGCTCGGTCTAAACCACTCAATCCGGAGCTTAAAAATATCTCCTCCTCTTTACTCTTATTGCCAACGAAATGCACAGCTACATTACTTAGGCTACTTAGGGTCTTTTCAAACATAGGCTATTCTTGCCTCAAAAATACCCTTTTGCGGTACCCCAAGAAAAAAAAGCCCTCCAAAGGAGAGCTTTTCTAAACTTATAATAAACGACTTAATTCCAATGTCGCTGTAAACTCATCCAAGCGCCGCCATTGGTAGCATCAATACCTTTGGCCTTTGCCATACTAGTTGCCTGACCGCTTCGCATACCGGAGGCGCAACAAAAAACGACCGGTTTAGCAGATTTTTCTAATTCTTGAAGTCTAGCGGATAAGCTTGGCAAAGGCATATTCTTTGCGCCCTTAATATGTCCACCATTGAACTCCTCTTTGCTCCGTACGTCAACCAAAATTGCGCCTCGGCTTTTATATTCTTTTATCCTGTCGCCTTTCTTATTCAAGAAGGAAAATAGTCCCATGTGATAATCCTTTAGGTTTGGCAAAGTAAATATCAAATAGGAATTTCAGAGGTGACAGTAATCACCTCTTTTAAGCCGGCTTATCATAATTGACATGCACTTTGGCCTTTACATCCTGCACCTGATTTAATTGCTCATTGTACACATCCCAATGTTTAATCTTATCTGCATAGAGATGAAGAACAACCGTCCTGCCAAGCGATAAATTCCTAAAGCGGTGAAAGCCTAAATCGTCGTTCAGGAAGCCTTGGGTATCCTGGCAATATTCGTAGTTGAATCGCAGCACAGGCTCGTCCTTTTCCAGATTAAAATGCTCAATCCCAATACCGCCTCTTAATACTTTAAACCAGCCTAAAGAATTATGAAAATCATGAATCAATCCTTTTTGACCTGGTTCCCAACAAGTTAACACAGCCTCGATAACATCGGTGTCATAAATTCTTAGTCTGCGATACGATTCCTCACTAAACTGCAAAAATTGATCTAGGGCTTTTTCGTCAAATTCAACCGCTTTCAGCAGCTCGCTATATCCCCCGTATCCGGGCCCTAAGGTGAGATTGTAACGAAGTCTTTCGACCGTGGTAATGGATTCCATACTAGCAATAATTAGCTCTAATGTAATCCAATACATTCAAGGAAAATATGACTTTTATCAGCTAGAAGTCAAGTAGTTCTACCATATTTCTCTTAAGACTAACCTTGCCTAACTTTTCTAATTGTTTTAATAGTCTTGAAATCACTTCTCTTGAAGAGTGCAGTTCCTCCGCTAACCTTTTATGAGTAACCTCAACCGAGGTACTGCCTAATGCGATTGATTTATCTCGTAGCAGACCAATTAACCTTTCATCCAATTTTTGGAAAGCTATAGCATCCACCGTTGCCAAAAGGTTTTCATAGCGTTCATTATACGCCTCCAAGGTAAATTGACGCCATTCTTCAAACTCCATCATCCATTGAGGCAAGGACTTTCTTGGTAAAGCAATGAACTCCGTACCTGCCTCCGCCACCGCGCGAACTTCACTAGGCTTGTCCACCATGCAGCAGTTAAGGGTCATCGCGCAAGTTTGACCGGGATAGAGGTAATAGAGGAAGATCTCACCCCCTTCATTATCAACTCGACTCACCTTTATGGCCCCTTTTGTCACTAAGGGAATCCACTTAGGGAAATCTCCTAAATCGACAAACATTTCCTCTTCATTACTGCCAAATACCTTGGCTTCTTGAGCAATCTTTTCTAGAAATTCTCCATTGTGAAAAACCGGAAAATTTAACTGTAAAATTTCCTTTATGGCGGCGGTAGATTCAAAGCTTTCTTGCATGTTCCCAGATTGAAAATATCTTTTAGATCCTAAAAGCGATTAGGCAATAGCTAAGGTACACATAGCGAGGGAATACTTTTTGGCCAATTTGGGACCAAATGCGCTCAGATTCAAGCTTGGTAAATCTTAAACTCATTTAAACCCAACCTTCAATAAACCAGCATTATAATGCCAACCTTTTGAAGGTCTAAGCCGTTATTTTTGTGTTATGAAGAACCCCATGCAAAGATTTTCAACTAATTTCTTGGTGCAGGCCTTGCTTTTTGCTCTGATAATCTTGCCCTTGAATGCTGTAAAAGCACAGTGCAATACACCCACTAATCTGCGAGTGGTGGCATATGGCCCTGATTTTATCAGATTAGATTGGGATGGCACTACGGCAGCCAGTTTCCAATATCGTTACGTAACCCAGGGCGGTAATTTAGCCTCTGCCACAATAAACACTTCCTCCTCTAAGCCTTTAACTATCAATGGGCTCAGCACTACCACCACTTATGCTGTCCAAGTGAGAGAAGTCTGCACCAGCGGTTCTAATCCATGGCCTTCATTTGTATCCGGAACCACCAGTTGTAATGTGGTAAACCCACCTTTCACCTCAACTTTTAATGGCACTGCTTGGAATATTGGTACCGGATTTAGTGCGGGGACGATCAATGCCTGTTGGCAGAGAGATGCTACAACGGGTTATTTATGGAAACCGGGTCCCCCAAGCTTTGTGAGCAGTTTCACCGGAGCTTCCAATGATAAGTCTGGAAACGGAAAGTACATGATGATTGATCAAATAGGCTTCCCTTTTAACCCTTCCGATTCCAGCAATTTTGATTCCCCTCTTTTTGATTTAGGCACCCTTACCAGTCCTCAATTAAGTTTCTGGTATCATATGTTCGGTTCGGATATTGAGCAACTAAATGTTTTTATCAGCAACGATTACGGGCAAACTTACACCCTGCTACAGAGTATTGTTGGACAGCAACAAACTTCCAATTCTGCCGCTTGGCAAGAAAGTATCCTCAACCTTTCGGCTTATGCCAACGACACGGTGAGGATTCGCTTTCAATCCATCGAGCAAACCGTAGGCTTTCAAAACGCGATTTGCATTGACGAGATTAAAATTGAAGAAGCACCCTCCTGCCCTAGGCCTCAGAATTTAGCCTTGGTAAACGCGGGCACCACCACCGCAACTTTAAGCTGGACTAGTGGCGGGGCAAATAATTGGCAATTCAGTTATGGCACTCCAGGCTTTAACGCCAATGCGGGAACTATTGTAAACACCCCAAACAACCCAGGCGTTCTCAGTGGCTTAAGCCCCAATACAAATTATGAGGTTTATGTGCGAGATAGTTGTGGTAGTAATGACCTTTCTTTATGGGAAGGCCCTATAGCTTTTCGCACAGCCTGTAATCCAATTAGCACACCCTACTCAGAAAACTTTGATGCGAATGGATTTGCCACTGCCGCAACTTTTAACGGCCTAGGCAACATAAATTCCTGTTGGCAAAGAAATCCCACTACGATCTTTGCCTGGAAAACCGGGCCTCCCTTTTTCACTCCGACCAACACTGGCCCGAGTGGTGATAATACCACGGGGTCAGCACAATATTTATACACTGAGTCCCTTGGTTTCGGCTCTTTGGACTCCACCACTCTGCAAAGCCCCTTAATTGATCTAAATGGGCTCACTACCCCTGAAATGCGCTTTTACGTTCACATGTTTGGTGCAAACATCAACAACTTAAAGGTTTACATTTCTAACGGTGGAGCCTTTCAACTAGTCAACACCCAAACTGGTCAGCAACAGAATAGTAAAACTCAGGCCTGGAAGGAGGTGATCGTCCCCTTAGGATCCTATTTAAATGATACCATTCAAATTCGATTTGTCGGCAGAAGGAATCCTGGTTTCGCCTCCGATATTGCTATCGACGACCTCAGTATCGACGAAGCCCCAAGTTGTCCTGAGCCTCAAAACCTGCAAGCCCTAAGCGTTGGGACTACCACCGCCAACTTATCATGGTTAAGCGGAGGCGCAAATAATTGGAATATTTCCTACGGCTCACCTGGTACCGCAGCTGGAGCTGGGACTGTCGTAAATGCAAATTCTAATCCTTTCCTACTTAGCAGCTTATCGGCTAATACCAGCTATGATGTTTACGTAAGAGATAGTTGCGGCACCAATGATGTTTCTATTTGGACTGGACCTATCCGTATCAAAACTCGTTGTAATCCTGTCACCGCTCCTTATTTTGAGAATTTCGATGGAACCGATTTTGTCGTGGGAGCCTTTAACATTCCAGGAATCCTAAACAGCTGCTGGAGTCGAGACACCGGTGTAAATTATGTTTGGTCGGTCGAAGACGGACCTACCGGAAGCTTTAATGCTGGCCCTAATAGCGACCACACTACAGGCTCAGGAAATTACATCTTCCCTCAAGCCATTTTCTCTTTCGGTGCTGGACAGGTTACGGAAACGGCCACCGAAACTCCTTTGGTTGATATTAGTGGATTAACTAGTCCTGAACTCCGATTCTGGTACCACATGTTTGGTATTGGGATAGACTCTTTAGCGGTACAAATTAATAATGGCAATGGATTCCAGCACCTTTGGAGTCTAAGCGGTCAGCAACAAAACGCGAGTTCTGATCCCTGGCAGGAAGCGATTGTTTCCTTGGCTGCCTACAGCGGAGATACGGTTGGATTGCGGTTCATTGCCTATCGGAATTCTCCTTTTTCGAATCAGGCGCCAATCGGAATTGACGACCTGCGGATTGACGAACAACCAAACTGCCCCCAACCCTCAGGCTTAAACCTAATTTCTCAAGGCCCAAACAGCCTTACGGTAGGATGGACCACCGGGGGAGCCACCAATTGGCAAATTGAATACGGGGCTCCAGGTTTTAGTCAAGGTAGTGGAACAATAGTTAACGTTACTTCCAATCCATTTACCATTACCGGTTTAAGTGCTAGCACTCCCTATCAAATTTATGTAAGGGATAGTTGTGGCCTCAATGACGTAAGTTTCTGGTCTTCTTCGATTCAGGGCAGGACTTCTTGCTTAATCTACACCGCCCCTTATTTCGATGATTTTGAAAACGGGCTATGGACAGACCCTAGCCTATTTAATGATCCGGGAGATATCGACCCTTGTTGGAATCGTAGCGATACTACCACCTATTTCTGGCAAGCCAATAAAGGGGCTAGTGACGGGTTCCAATCAGGACCCTCAAGTGATCACACATCAGGCTCAGGGTTCTACGCCTATACGGTAAGGCAGTTTGGCTTTGGCACCACAGCAACCAGCACAGATCTCGTTACGCCACTGGTCAGCTTGGACACTCTAAGTAATCCGGAATTACGCTTTTGGTACCATATGTTTGGATCGGATATCGATAAGCTACAAATCTCCGTGAATGATGGAAGTGGCTGGACCTTACTCAATACCATTACTGGTCAACAGCAAACTACCACCACTGCAGCTTGGCAGGAGCGCATTGTTAGTCTTTCCGCTTATGTTGGTGACACCATTCAAGTGCGATTCCGTGGCTTTAGAACCTCCAACTTTGCCTTCCGAGTAAATATTTCTATCGATGACATCCGTATTGATAATGCCCCTACTTGCCCTCAACCTACAGGTATAAATAGCACCGCTAGCACCCAAACATCCATTCGTCTGAATTGGGTTACTGGTGGCGCAACAAATTGGCAAATTCAATATCGCCCTAGTGGCAGCACAGGCCCATTCACCTTGGTTAATGTTACCTCAAAACCCTTTGTATTAGGTGGGCTCAATCCTAATACTTCTTATGAAATTTATGTGCGAGATAGCTGTGCGGCCGGAGACGTGAGTTGGTGGACTGGACCCTTCAGCGCCAGCACGGCCTGCGGAATATCAAGTTTACCCTTCAGTGAAAATTTCGATAATGCTCCCTGGCAAGAAGGCATCGGCTTCTTTAATACCAATGACCAAATAAGTCAGTGCTGGACTCGGAATAGACAAAATAATAATGACAAGTGGGGAGTTGGATCTGGCACAACTCCTAGCTTCAACACTGGCCCCCTAGAGGATGTGCCTGGCAGTGGCAATTACTTATACTTTGAAAGTGAATTTACCGGAGTTAATAATGTGGCAACCATGAAGACTCCTGAAATTGCTTTAATCAACACTTCCAAGGCTATGCTTTACTATAGCTATCATATGTTTGGAAATAACATTTCCTCTTTGAAGGTGCGGATTAACACCCGAAATGGCGGTAGTAATATCAACTTAAGAACTTGGACAGGCCAACAACAAACCAGCAGCGGCGCCTCATGGAAAACGGACTCAATTGACCTTAGCGCTTATGTGGGTGACACCGTAGAAATCGTGTTCCGTGCGCAATCAACTGGCAGTCAGGGAGACATTGCCATCGACGAAATCTCCATTCAATCACCTGGCCCTGCTTGTGGAGGACCATTTAATATCCAAAGCATCGCTAATACCCATACCAGCATAGATTTTAGCTGGCAAAATAGCAATGCCGGACCAAGCGTAACCACCTTAGTTTGGTATGATGCGGCCCAAGGTCCAGGAACGGCTACCACGGTAAATAACGTTAGTAGTCCTTACTCCCTCAGCAATTTGAATCCTAGCAGCAATTATGTGGTAGAGCTATATGATAGCTGTGGAACAACCGTAGGAAACAGTGCCATTGACACTTTGCAAACCCTCATTTGTGATAGCGTTAGTGCGAGTTTTACTCTTAGTCAATGGTTCCTGCGTCGCAATTTCAGTTCAACCTCCACCAATGCGGACACCCTGATTTGGGATTTTGGCACAGGAGACAGCAGTTCGGCCACCAATCCGACCTATTTCTTCCCTGCGGCCGGAACTTACACGGTAGTCTTAATCGCAGCCAACGATTGTGGCAATAGTGATACTGTGGTGCAGGTAATTGAAGTTTGTGACACCCTAAGGGCGAATTTCACTTGGGTACAGAATACGGATAGCACCCGATTTACTGCCGATCCAGGGAACAATGCGAGCGGATATTCTTGGGATTTAGGTAACGGCACTTTTGGCTCTGGTGCCAATGCCTCAGCCTTCTACCCCGACACCAATGATAAATTTGTCACACTCACAGCATGGAATGCCTGCGGTGACACCGTGCGTAATACTCGTCGAGTTGAAGCATGTGACCCCCCAAAAGCAGATTGGACCTATACCATTCTGTCACCGATAAACTCTGGATTGCGAGTCCAATTCGACGGTACCATTTCCACTGGAGCCACTTCCTATAGTTGGGACTTTGGTGATGGGAATACGGGCGTGGGACCGACTCCGATTCACATTTATTCGACGCCGGGCCTCTTCTACGAAGTCGAGCTGACAATTACAGGGGTATGTGGGTCAGATAGCCGTAAATTCCAGTTAAATCAAATTGGCTTGGAAGAGCTCAAAGCCTTTGACCCCAATATTTACCCAAATCCTGTTTTAGATTTCTTGCTTATCGAATGGCCAGATGAAGAAACAGAACTTGAATTAATCCAAATATATTCCAGTGTTGGGCAACTCATGAAAGAGTTCCAGCCCGAGGATAATCCAAGTCGCATTGATCTCACTGATCTAGCCCCTGGCTATTATCAAATAATACTGCGAGGCAGCTTTGGTTTATACGAAGACCGTTTCATTAAAAAATAAAAGAAGCCGGCCCTGGGGTCGGCTTTTTTAATTCGAACCCAAAGCTTCCCGAAAACTTTTAAAAAGATTAAACCCTGATTTAGTCGGTTCAGGATTGAGTTTAGTGGGTACGGCCGTTCAAGGTCCTTAAAAGAATGCCGTGCTGGCTTCATTTGCTAAAAATTAGCACCGTGAAGCAATTAGCATTAATTCTTAGTATCCTGTGCTTCGGAAGCATCTCCGCGCAGGAATCCTATCAAATCAGCGGAAGCATTGGCGACGCAAGTAATGGAGAGTTACTTATTGGAGTAAACGTGATAGACACGCTTTCCGGCCAGGGAAGCTCGACTAACATTTATGGCTTCTATTCCTTTCAAGTAGCTGAGGGGCCCTGTGTCCTGGAAATATCATACATAGGCTATCAAACGAAATATATCAGCATCAATGTAAATTCCGACCAAAGCATCGATTATGATCTGGTAGAAAGCAGTACTACTCTTAAAGAGGTGGTGGTAAGCAGCTCCAAAGAAGATGAACGTTTGAGAAACACCGAGATAGGCAGCATTGAGCTTGATATTAAGAAGATTGAAAAAGTACCCGTATTATTTGGAGAAAAAGACATCCTAAAAACCATCCAATTACTCCCAGGGATTTCTACTATCTCAGAAGGAAGTTCAAATTTCAGTGTTCGTGGTGGATCTTTTGATCAAAACCTCATCCAATTAGATGAAGCCACTGTCTACAGCCCCTCGCATCTATTAGGCTTTTTCTCAACCTTTAATTCAGATGCCTTAAAAAACGTAAAGGTTTACAAGGGTGGGATTCCTGCCCAATATGGTGGTCGCGGCTCTTCGGTTTTGGATGTCCAAATGAAGGAGGGTAATAATAAAGAGTACGAAGGCAAAGCCAGTATTGGGCTGATCTCTTCTAAAGCTTTAATTGAGGGACCTATCGTAAAGGATCAGTCCTCCTTCCTAATCAGTGCCCGCAGAACTTATTTGGACCTCTTAGCCCAAAGCACCGGAATTATCGACGACGAAACCACCTTGTACTTCTACGACCTAAACGGAAAAATGAATTTCAAATTAGGTGATAAGGATCGACTCTTGGTATCAGGTTATTGGGGGCGCGATGAATTCGGCTTAAACGACATTGGAACCGAGTGGGAAAATCAAACCTTCACCTTACGTTGGAACCATATCATCAGCAATCGAACTTTTAGCAATACCACCTTTAACTTTAGCAATTACGACTTCGGCTTCGCCTTAGGTGACAATGGTGCCTATAGTTCCGGAATCGAGGATTGGGCCATAAAACAAGATTTTACGCATTACTTAGATGACCGCAACGAACTGAAGTTTGGATTAAGCTCCACCTATCACCTCTTCGAGCCAGGAAGCTTGGACCTAACGAATGAAGAAAGCGTTGATCGAATTCTGCAAGAGCGCTATGCACTGGAAAGCGGAATTTATATCAGCGACATCTATAAGGTGAACAAAAACCTTAAAATCGATATGGGTTTGCGCTGGTCCATTTTCAATCAATTAGGCGCTGGCACCGTGTATTCCTACAACCAGGCCAATGACATTATCGATTCGAGCAGCTTTGGCAGTGGTGAAATCATCCAAACCTATCACAACTTCGAACCTCGGTTTGCATTGAATTATTCACTCGATGCTACAAGGTCTCTCAAGTTTGGCTACAACCGCATGGCCCAGTATTTACATCTTTTATCCAACAGTACATCCGGGCAACCAACGGACACTTGGATTCCGAGTACTACAAATGTTTCCCCCATGCTGGTAGATCAAATCTCGCTTGGGTATTTCCAACACTTCCAAGACAATACCTACAAGGCCTCAATCGAGACTTATTACAAGAACATGGAGAATATCACCGACTATGAAGACGGTACCAATCTCCTACTCAATGAAAATATAGAAGCTCAAATCTTATCAGGACGTGGGCGGAGTTATGGTGCTGAGTTTTTGGTGGAAAAAACCAAAGGCGCCCTCACGGGATGGGTTTCCTATACGCTTTCCCGTTCTGAGCAAAGAGTTGATGGGATAAATAACAATAATTGGTATCTCAGTCCGGTAGACAAAACTCATGATATTTCAATCGTAGCTAGTTATGAGTTTAATGACAGACTTAGTCTTTCGTCAACCTTCGTTTATAGCACTGGTGCCGCCGTTACCTGGCCGAATGGGCAGTATACTATTGATGGCCAAGTAATTCCTCTTTATTCTAACCGAAACGAATATCGCATGCCAGATTACCATAGGCTAGATTTCAACTTATCCTATAAAAGACCTAGTAAAAAGGCCCAATGGGACTTCTCCATCTACAATACTTATAACCGTAGTAATGCCTATTCTATTGATTTCCGGGAGAATGAAGACACCGGTCAAAATGAAGCGGTGATGACTTACCTATTCGGAATTATTCCCTCTGTATCCTACACCTTAAACTTTTAAAAAGATGAAAAAACAAGTTTGGATTTTTGGCCTCATGTTCGCATTAATTTCATGCGAAGAGGTAATTGACGTTGAGCTAGACAATGCAGATCCTCAAATAGTAGCCGAGGGAAGCATTGCGAATGGTGAATTTGCCGAGGTGCTATTGAGCTACTCCAGTGCCTATTTCACTAATGAAAGTAGTGCAACTATTGACGGGGCTCAGATCAGTCTTTTTGATCTCGAAAGTGGAACCCAGGAAGTTTTAGCATCCCGGGGTGATGGTCTCTATCAAGGAGAAGTGATCTTAGGTCAAGAAAACCACCAATACCGATTAGAAATAGAATTTGAAAATCAGGTTTATGTGGCTACTGCCACGATGTACCCCGCCGTGCAAATTGAAAAGGTAGAATTGAATGAATTTGCCGGTGGGGGTCCGTTTGGGGGAAGCGGTGAAAGCGGGTTTGTGGCAATCACCGATTTCGTTAGCGCGGGCGATGATGTTTATTATCAGTTCGAGTACGAAATTAGTGATGCCACGATTCCCGCCGGCTACTTTCTCAGTCTTGCCGCAGATAGCGGTAGCACGATCCGCTATGCCAACCCCCAAATTGTGGTACCCAAAGGCGATACTTTACAGCTAAGCATTAAATCCATCGACGAAGGCACTTTTAATTACCTAACGGGTTTAAACGACCTAATAGGTACCGGCTTCGGTGGTGGCGGTGGTGCAAGTTCTGCCCCTTCTAATCCCCCTTCTAATTTCGAAGCCAATATTTTAGGTTATTTTGGAGCATTCTCTATTAGCCAATTAGATACCATCGCGCCAAATTGATTTGATGCACTATCGTCGTTATCTACATATCTTCTTAATTGCCGGCTCTTTTGTGAGTATTGCCGCCTTAATGAACATGAACTCGGAACACCTCGTGGCTCATCGACCTCCAATTTATATGGTGATTGCCATGCACTCGGTTTGTTTCATTTTAAATATACTCGCGGTTAGGTATTGGCGAAAAATTAGACCCAACCTCTTGCGCTATGCCATATTGATTACTTTCAATTTAATGGCTTGTTACCTCGTTAACCTCAGTTTGGATTTTAATTTAGAATTCGCATTTGTGTCTCGAATGTCATTGGCCGCCAGCATCATCTTTAGTATCGGCGATCAATCGGAGCTGGCAGCTTATCGGAAAAGAGAAAACGAACGTTTAGCTCAGGAAAAGGAAAAGGCCGAACAAGCGCTATTGAGACAGCAACTTAACCCTCATTTTCTATTTAACAGCTTGAATACCTTAAAGGGCTTTATCGAAGAAGATGAGGCTAGTGCCATAAAATATCTACATCAATTCGCGGAAGTATACCGCTATGTGCTCGGCAGCAGAGATAAGGAATTAATTCCCCTGGAAGAAGAGTTAGATATATTAGAATCCTATTTCTCTCTACTTCAAGCGAGATTTGGCGACAAGCTACAACTTAATGTTAGGGTAAAAGATGAAGACCTTTCTTTGATGGTCCCGCCTCTTGCTTTGCAGCTTCTTCTGGAAAATGCAATTAAGCATAATGAGATTTCCAAAGCAAAGCCACTAAGGGTAGAAATCTATACCGAAGGACAAAAACTGATTGTAAAGAACGAATTGCAAGAAAAACGTTCTTTCGATGACTCCAATGGCTTAGGGCTCTCTAATTTAGACACCCGGCTGCATTTCGTTTCGCAGAATAGACTTAATTATGGTCCAAGTGCGGATGGGAGATTCTTTATTGTGGAAGTACCTTTAATAAAGAACAATGGCTGATCAAATTCGCATTCTAATCCTAGAGGATGAGGACAGTGCAGCCCGTTCCTTGCAGAAGGCAATTAGCAGGCTTTGGGACCCGGAATCCTTTGTGGTCCTAGAGGTTTTGGAAACCATATCTGCTGCCTTAGAATATTTCGCTCGGGAAGAGGAGCCTGATTTACTTTTTATGGATATTCAATTATCAGATGGAATTTCCTTCGACCTCTTCGAAAGCTACCAACCGAAATGTCCCATCATTTTCACCACTGCATACAGCGAATACGCCATCAAGGCTTTTGAGGTAAATGGATTGCATTACTTACTCAAACCACTAGAAGATAATGATTTGAAATCGGCTCTAGATCGCTTTCAAAATCAAACTAGGGAGGAAAAAGAGGATGGTAAGCTCCAAGCTTTACTGGAGAGTTTCAAATCCCCACCCGCTAAAGAAAATTTTTTGGTCTTTGCAGGAGACTCCATGAAACTGATCCCTACTGATGAAATTGCCCTTTTTCAAATAATTGAAAAAGGACTTTGGCTCAGCACATTTAAGGGTGAAAAATTCAAACTTGGAAAAAGTTTAGACGAGGTGGAAATGGAATTGGACCCAAAGCGATTCTATAGGGCAAATCGACAGATCATTCTTCAAAAAAAGGCCATTATCAAGATTGATCTTTATTTCAACCAAAAATTGATTGTTCAGGCAAAACCGGACCCTAAACTCCGGATTGTAATCAGTAAAGACAAGAGCAGAGAGTTTAAAAGCTGGTTGGAAAAATAAAGCTAGCCTGGGGGTTTCTCTCCGTACGAGCCTAGGGAAATCGTACCTTGGCGGAAAACTCTGATGAAAAAGAAGAAGAATCCACTAATCGATTTAGAGCGCTACCGGACTCACTTTTTTCTTGCTGGATTAGCCATCGCCTTATGGGCAGTAATTGAAGTCATCAGCATCAATTTTGGTGAACCTGAAGTAAAAGCACCCGAACAAATAAAAATCGATGGTGACGAAATCGTCATTCCCATCACCACCCGCGAACCTAAAAGGGTAAAAGTTGAGCAACCCAAAGATCTGCCTACAGAGCTAAATGTGGTGGATGATGAAATCCTACTCGATAACGAATTGGATATGAGTGCTACCGAAACCGATGAAGACGAATATTTGGTCTCCGATGAAGTTCAGTTCGTCGATGGTGATGTTGAGATTATTGACACCGAAGAAGAGGACTTAGCGAGTTTAGAAGACCCTATTCCCTTTGCGGTAGTTGAGAGTGTGCCGGTTTTCCCGGGCTGTGAGTCCATGACCGACAACGCACAACGCAAAGCTTGCTTCCAGCAGCAGCTTCTCCAATTCGTAAGTGAAAACTTCGAATACCCTGAAAAAGCAAGGCAATTAAAAATACAAGGACGAATTATAGTTGAATTCGTAGTTGAAAAAAGTGGCGAGGTAAGTAATATCAAAATTCTGCGCAGCGTAGATCCCTGGCTAGATGAGGAAGCCTTGAGAGTGATTAAGAGTTTGCCTAGGATTCAACCCGCTAAACAGCGTGGCGCACCCGTAAGGATGAGTTTTGTGGTACCTTTAAAGATAGAACTCAACGAATAGCTATCCATTCCAACCGTCTTCTTAAACTGGTTGCTTTACATCTATTATATTCCTTTAAACGGTCAATTTCAGGGTATCATTGGGGACGGCTGGGATTAGATATAAATGTTGAGCTCAATACCGCCCGGTTTATACCTTTTGCAGATTCAATTAGGGGAAGAAATTATCAGTAAAAACTTTCAGAAGCTCCCATAAAAAAAGAGGATGTCAAAAAACATCCTCTTTTCTTTTCGGTGCGGGCGGAGAGACTCGAACTCTCACACCTCGCGGCACTAGATCCTAAGTCTAGCGTGTCTACCAATTCCACCACGCCCGCATTCCTACTTACTTAGGGGCGGCAAATATACACATTTTTTAATCCTACAAAGGCTTTTTTAAAAAAAGGAAAAGAAACGTTTGAGCATTGCTTTAGGCTATCCACCACCGAGGATTTTTTACTTTTGCAGACTTAGTATTCTTCTATGAAATCATTTGACCTTAAGGAATTATCTGGGAAGGAAGCACATGGACATTTACTTGCTGCCGTAGGCCCTCGACCTATAGCTTTTGCCAGTACTATAGATGAATGGGGCAATCCTAATCTCAGTCCCTTTAGCTACTTTAATGTTTTTAGTAGTAATCCTCCAACCTTGATCTTTTCTCCCGCTCGCAGAGTAAGGGACAATACTACCAAGGACACCTTGACCAACGCCCAAAATACGCGCGAGGTGGTGATTAATGTGGTGAATTACGATTTGGTCCAGCAGATGTCGCTATCCTCTACCGAGTATCCTACCGGAGTCAATGAATTTACCAAGGCGGGCTTAAGTCCGGTGGCTTCCGACATTGTCAAACCCTTTCGGGTGAAGGAATCTCCTGTTCAATTCGAATGCAAAGTGCAAGACATTGTGCATCTTGGGCAAGAAGGTGGAGCCGGCAACCTAATCATTTGTGAAGTGGTTCGCATGCATGTTGATGAAGCGGCTTTAAATGAAGCTGGCATTACGGATAGCACCAAATTAGACTTGGTAGCCCGAATGGGAGCCAATTGGTATTGTCGCGCTAATAGCGAATCCATGTTCGAAGTAATGAAACCCCTCAGCACTTTAGGTATTGGGGTAGATCAAATTCCCGAGCGCATTCGCAAGAGTATATTTTTAGACGGCAACGATTTAGGCAAATTAGGTAATGTAGAAAAACTCCCTAACGATACCGACTTGGAAGCCTTTGCGGAAGAAGCTCGTGTCAGGGGGATTTTCGAAGAATCTGATAATGGTCTTGAGGCAAGGGAAGCCCTGCATCAATATGCCAAAGAACTGCTCGACGCCGACGATGTAAGTTCGGCTTGGAAGGCTTTATTATGTGATAAATTAAACCGAGTATAAAATCCATTATGGAAGTAAGCGGAATTGTAAAACGCGTTGGTGGCACCCAACAAATTAGTGCCAGTTTCAAGAAAAGAGAAATTGTGGTTACCACGGAAGAGCAGTATCCTCAACACATCTCTATTGAATTCGTACAAGACAAGACTGACCTCCTAGACAGTATTCAGGAAGGCGAAAAGGTAAATATTGGCATCAACCTAAGAGGTCGCGAATGGACTTCACCTCAAGGGGAGGTTAAATATTTCAACACCATTCAGGGATGGCGAATTGAGAAGAACAGTCCGGCGCCAGCACCTGCAGCGCCTAGTGCCGGCTCAAATGCTCCAGCTCAAAACGACTTCGGAACTCCTCCCGGCATGGCCCCTTATGAAGAGGACGATGACGATTTACCATTTTAATATTGACGCTTAATACCCATGAGTTTCGCAAGGAAGTTTGAAAAGACCTTTCGGTATCTATTACCTTCTCCCTTTGCGATAGCGCTCCTATTAAGTTTATTCAGTTTTGCGATTTATTGGCTCTACGTTGAAGGGCCTATTCAGCAAAACATTGCCTCATCACTAGAAGACTGGCAGGCGGGCCTTTGGAATGCCCCCCTGCTGGTCTTTATGGTTCAAATGATGCTCATTTTAGTTCTGGGGCATGTATTAGCTCTAGCCAAACCCGTGGGTCGTTTTGTGGATTGGATCCTCAACCTTAAAAAGGACCCTTCTAGCGTTACGGCACTAATCTGTTTTTTCACCTTAATCCTCGCCTATTTCAATTGGGGACTAGCTCTGGTTTTTGGGGCAGTGATGGCCCGTAAGGCAGGCGAGAACTTTAGCAGCCGAGGATTATCCTTCAATTATGGTTTACTAGGAGCCGCCGGTTATTCTGGTCTGATGGTTTGGCACGGAGGCTTCTCTGGCAGCGCACCAATTAAAGTTGCAGAAAGCGGGCACTTAAGGAGTTTAGTCGGTGATACTATTCCTGAGCTCCCCGAACGAATTGCCTGGTCAGAAACTATTCTATCGGGAATGAACCTGAGCAGCGCCTTCATCCTACTCCTTTCTCTTCCTGCCCTAGTCTATCTACTTAGTAAACTAGCTCCTAAACAAAAGGAGGAAGTGCCCATCGCGAAAGTGAACCTTGAAATCGATAATTATCGAGGCGCGGAACGAATTGATCAATCTCCCTGGTTTGGCCTATCGATCGGATGCTCAATTCTCCTGATTAGTCTTTACACGGCTCTAAACTCCGAGGGATTGAATTTTCTGACGCCCAATTTTATAAACCTGGCCCTCTTAGGCGGAGGCTTAGCTTTTCACGGTCGCCTGAGCTCCTTTCTATCCGCTTTGGATAATGCCATCCAAGGTGCCTCCGGAATTTTACTCCAGTTCCCGCTTTATTTTGGCATTATGGGCTTAATGCGCGAAGGAGGGCTGATTACTGCCATGAGCGACTTTTTTAGCGCCAGTAGTTCTGCTTTTAGCTTTCCCTTATGGACATTTCTTAGCGCGGGGATCATCAACATTTTTGTTCCAAGTGGTGGCGGTCAATGGGCTATCCAAGGCCCGGTAATCCTCGAAACCGCGAATGCCTTAGGGATTAACTATGGAAAAGCCATTATGGCCATGGCCTACGGTGACCAATTGACAAACATGTTGCAACCCTTTTGGGCTCTTCCTTTGCTAGGGATAACCGGTTTAAAGGCAAGAAGAATCGTTCCGTATACTATTATTATGATGCTATTGGGAACTATAGTATTTTTAGGAGTCTTGATACTCTACTAAATGCCCATCTTTCAATTAGAATTGGATTCAAATTGGTTTCCGGAAGAAGAACTCTGGGAAGAGGATGATGGCATAGTCGCCCTGGGAGCCGACCTTAATCCCCAGCGAATCCTAGCCGCTTATGCTCGGGGTATTTTCCCTTGGAATGAGCCTGAAACTGAAATCCTCTGGTGGAATCCCCTGGAGCGAATGGTTATGCGCCCCAAAGATGTGCGAATCACCAAGAGTAGTCGAAACTTGCTTAATCAGAGAAAATTTGAAATAACTTTTAACCGAGCCTTTCCCGAGGTAATCAAAGCTTGCCAAAAAGTGCTTAGACCGGGGCAGAGTGGTACCTGGATTACTCAAGATCATGTGGATAGTTTTACCAGCCTTCATGAATCAGGTCATGCCCATAGTGTGGAGGCCTGGCAAGAAGGAAAATTGGTCGGGGGCTTATATGGCCTTACCACCGGTTCATGTTTCGCCGGAGAATCCATGTTCTCTAGCGTAAGTAATGCGGGCAAGATGGCATTTATCCATCTCTGCAAAAGATTAGAGCATTGGGACATCCCTCTTATAGATTGTCAGATTTACAATCCCTATTTAGCTAGTTTAGGCGCCTACAGAGTATCTAGGTCTCGTTTTATGCGTGAATTGGAAATATGCAAAGAAGAGCATCCTGATTGGACCGAAATCTTTGCCTAGCAAACAATTTACCATCATTAACCTTATCTCTAAATGCGATACCAATGGACCCTACTTTTCCTCCTTTGTTCCTATTTACTTGCTGCGCAAAGCCCCAGCCTATTCGAATTTAACAGTCGCCGTTTAGACATAAATCAAGCCGGCATGCAAGTTCTGGGAGGATGGGCCTTGCTTAATATGGCTTGGAGCGCCAGTCAATTGAACTCCGCAGATCCTTTAAAGCAATCCTACCATCAGATGAACTTGGCTTGGAATGGAGTAAACTTGGCCATTGCTGGCTTCGGTTGGTATCAATCCCAACAGAACCAAGAAATATGGACCCTAGTAGAAAGCCTGAGCGAACAAAACAAGATAGAAAGAATATTAGCGGTAAATGCCGCTTTGGATGTAGCCTATATTATGGGGGGACTCTATCTTCAAGAATATGCCAACCGGAATGAAAATCCCAGTCGATTTAAAGGTTTTGGGCGATCGATAATTGTTAATGGAGCCTTTCTACTTGGCTTCGACCTCATCATGTATTACCTGCATCATCAACACCAACTTGAGGCACTATTACCAATCTTGGATAAGGTACAAATTAGTGGCAGTTCAGTTGGTGTTCGTATTCCGCTTTAAGTAGACCTGATATCCAGAACATCCCTCAGCGCATTTCCAATAAACATAAAGGCCAGCACCAAGGTCATGATGGCAATCCCAGGAATTATGGCTAGATAAGCTTTATCGACAATCAGGTAAGCGTAGTGATCCTTAATCATAGTTCCCCAGGTTGGGGTAGGAGGTTGGGCACCCAATCCCAAAAAACTAAGACCGCTTTCGATTAGGATGGCAGCAGCAAAATTGGCGGCAGATATAACGATTAAAGGGGCAATGGCATTAGGTAAAATGTGGCGAAAAATAATGCGCATATCAGAATAAGCTAAAACCCTGGCCGCTTGGATGTATTCCTTTTCCTTGATGCTCAAAATTTGTCCGCGAATCACCCTGGCCACTTCCACCCACATGGTAAAACCAATGGCTAAATAAACCTGCCACAGCCCTTTGCCCAAAGCGAGGGTAATGGCAATTACCAACAATAAGCCCGGAATCGACCAAACCACATTGATTAACCAAAGGATCATTTTATCGACCCAAGAACCATAATAGGCCGCGAGTGAACCGATGGGAATACCAATCAAAAGTGAGATGAGGACGGCCAAAAAGCCTACTGAAAAGGAGACTCTTGCCCCTAAAATCAACCGGCTAAATAAATCGCGACCAAATCGATCCGATCCAAAGAGGAAGAACTTCTCCTGCAAGTATTCCTTCTCCCTAATTTTAGTGGGCCCATAATATTCAGAAAGCACCACATATTGAGCTTCAGATTCGGCTAACGCTCCAAACTCTTGGTAGTATAAAGTATCCCATTTTAAGACCTGATTCTGAATCGGTATTCGCTGATAGGCTAATTCCGTCCCTTGCCAAAATCTCTGCCAGGCAGACTTCTGCTCTACTTCCTTGGGCAAGGCCAATAGAAGAGCCTTAAAGCCGGGACTTTGATTAGCCAAGGCCAAATGCATTTCGTTGGCATTAGGACTTTTATCCTCCACCAGGGTATAAGCAAAAAGCGCCATGAAGGCGCTTATGCTAATAATCAAGATCCCCGCGGCACCGAGGGGATCCTTCCATATACCTTTAATTATTTTCAATCTGATAATTGGCGCTTAAGTCTAAAGCTACTAAATAGGCCTCACTTAAGTATAAATCCTTGCGTAAAGATTTATGCCAGCTTTCCTGCTTGGTGCGATTCTCTTCAGATGAATTCACTGCTTCTTCATCGGCAACATTAGTACTTACCTTTAAGTCCTGGCGGCTTTGGCGCATACCTTTATACTGCTTAGCTTCCTCCCGGTACTCCTCCTGATAGGCCCGGAATTTCTCCAAGCTAAGAGGTACTAAAGTATTTTCCTGCTCATCCTTTATCCACTTGGCGTATTGCTCTATCAGAGTAAACTTAGCATTGGTATCCATCCTTGCTTCTGATCGGCTCACGATATCCTCGTAGGCAGCTACGCCATATAACCACTCCTCATACTTGGCAGGATCAATTTCATCATACGGTAAAGCATAGTCTTGCTCCTTTTCACCATAAGGAATGTACATGTAATTATCGGGGGTAATAATATCAGGCTGCACTCCTTTTAACTGTGGAGTCCCGCCATTGATACGATAGTACTTCTGGATAGTCAGTTTAAGGGCTCCTAAAGGCTTAAGATCACTGTAAGGAAGACTTACCGCCCTGTCCATATCAACAATGTTTTGCACTGTGCCTTTACCGAAGGTGCTATTACTTCCGATGATTATTCCTCTCTTATAGTCCTGGATAGCGGCGGCAAAAATCTCGGAAGCCGAGGCGCTAAATTTATTGGTCATCACTACCAAAGGACCATCATAAACGGTACCTCCCTCTGTATCTGCTAATACCTGTGGCTTCCTACCCGAAGCTTTTACTTGAACCACGGGCCCTTTGTCGATAAACAAACCCACGATATCAATAACGGCCTGTAGGCTTCCACCGCCATTATTCCTTAAGTCTAAAATCACACTGCTTACACCTTCCGCCTTGAGCTTCTCCAGTTCGATGGCTACATCTTCAGCACAGTCGCGATTTTCATCTCCATAGAAATTCACATAAAACTTAGGTAAGCGGATATACCCAACTTTATTAGCTCCTTCGCCAAGTACACTCGATTTAGCAAAGGTGGATTCAAGCTCTACAATATCCCTTACGATAGGTATGTCCATCTTGGTGCCATCTAATTTGCGAACGGTTAACTTCACCTCGGTGCCTTTAGGGCCGCGTATGTGCTTCACCGCTTTCCTCACGCTCATTCCAACTAGGTCAACGGTCTCGCCATCTTCCTGCTCCACCTGAAGTATTTTATCCCCCACTTCGAGATCTCCTTGTTTCCAACAGGGGCTTCCGACAATAACTTTGGAAATGGTAACGTAATCACCCTTTTGTTGAAGTTGGGCACCAATACCTTGTAACTGCCCCGTCATATTGATTTCAAAATCCTCCTTCTTTTCCGGTGGGAAATATTGGGTATGGGGATCATAAAGGGCTGTAATGGAGTTCATATAAGCGGAAATCCAATCCAATCGCTCCAAACCATCTAGGGTCTTAAACCACTCTTCATGCACTTCGAGCTCTTTCTCACGCGCTTTAATTTCCATCTCCGCCAAAGTCAGGGCTTCCTCTGTTGTGGCAGAATCACTTTCTTGATCCAAAATCATCTCATCGATGCGCAATAAAATGCGATACTTCAGGTACTGGCGCCAACGCTCTTTTAATTCCTCCTGAGACGTGGCATATTTCACCTTCTCATCGTCGGTCTCATAAGTCTCCTGCTTTTCCAAATCCATCGGTTCAGCAAGAAGTTCGGCATAAAACCCCTTCACCGCAGAATAGCGATGGTTATAACGATTATAGGCTTCATTGAAGAAGCTCAAGTCCGACTGCCGAATCTGATCATCCAGCATTTCTCGATGCACTTTCAAAGCATCGATATCTTCTTGAATAAAGAATCTTTTATTAAAATCTAAGTTTTCCAGGAAGCCATCATAAACCTTGACCGAAAAATCATCGTTTAGTGATTGCGGAGAAAAGTGATTAGCGCGAAGGACCTGGTAAATGATATTCATTATCACCTTGTCTTTTTCCTCGCCCTTGGGGCTAGGCGGATAAAATGCCAAACCCAAACCTATAGCGGCTAGGATAAAAACAATTCGATAGCGATTCAGACTTTTAAGTACTGACATATAGTAGTGGCTTAATTCTTTGTTAAATCAAAATGTGCTCGAAGGCGGACCCATAAAGCTTCTTACTTTTGCCCGCGCGAAAACGATTTAGGCTAAAATAAGCTCTTTTTTTCAGGCTTATGGAGGCCGTACAACTAAACTAACGTTAAAATGAAAAGAGTCCTTTTGTTGGGCCTTCTATTTTTCTTTAACACATTAAGTGCACAAAATGATCAATTCACTTTAAGTGGGTACGTTCGAGATGCAGCTAATGGAGAAGAATTAATTGGAGTAAACATTGTAGTTCCCGCTCTAGGTGTAGGAACGACCACAAATAATTACGGCTACTACTCTATCAGCCTGCCTCCGGGTTCCTATGAGTTTAGTGTGCAATACATCGGATATCTAAGTCAGGAGAGGAACATTACCCTAGACGGGGACCTCAAGATCAACTGGGAATTATCGGAGAATAGCACCCAATTACAAGAAGTGGTGGTTACCTCCGAGAAGGTTGATCGAAACGTTAGCAGTGTTGAAATGAGCGTTGCTAAACTCGATGTAAAGGATGTTAAGAAGATGCCTGCACTACTAGGAGAGGTAGATATCATCCGCAGCCTTACCCTTTTACCCGGAATTAGCACCGTAGGCGAAGCTTCGAATGGCTTTAATGTTCGTGGAGGTAATACGGATCAGAACCTTATCCTTTTGGATGAGGCACCGATTTACAATTCTTCTCACCTCTTTGGCTTTTTCTCCATTTTTAATGCTGATGCCGTAAAAGATGTGAAACTCTATAAGGGTGGCATTCCGGCCCGTTATGGAGGTCGACTCAGTTCAGTAGTAGACGTTCGACAAAAGGATGGGAATAATCGTGAATTCTCGGGTACCGGAGGAATCGGCCTCTTATCCTCTCGACTTCTTCTCGAAGGACCTATAGTAAAGGAAAAATCTGCCTTTATGATTGCGGGTCGTAGGTCTTACGCGGATATTTTTTTAGGCTTAAGTCCTGATGAGACTATTTCTCAAAACACCCTTTATTTCTACGATTTCAACACCAAGTTAAATTATATCCTTAGCGAAAAGGACCGAATCTATATCTCTGGGTATTTCGGTCGAGATGTGTTTGAAATCAATGACCTTTTCGGTTTTGAATGGGGTAATGCCACGGTAACGGGAAGATGGAATCACCTATATAGCGACAAGCTCTTTTCCAATTTATCGCTCATCTTTAGTGATTATACCTATGCTCTGGGTACTCCTGAAGATGATGAGTTCAACTTTAGACTGCAGTCTACTATTCAGGACTACCACCTAAAAAATCAGTATACTTATTACGCGAATGCCAAGAGTGAATTCGAATTTGGCTTGGAAGCCATCTATTACCGCTTCCGTCCTGGAACCATCACCGGCGTTATTGATTTAACCTTACAGAGGGAATTTGCCCTGGAACCAGCGATCTACTTTTCGCATGAATACAAATTCAGTCCTCTGTTCAGCGTTCAATATGGCCTGCGATATTCAAGTTTCTACAATTTGGGACCGCAGAGAAAAAACATTTATCGCGATCAAGAACTTCCTGATCTTGATGAAGTAGTAGAAACTCGCCAATTCGAACAGGGGGATATTATCGCCTCCTATACTGGTTTAGAAGGGCTAGAACCACGACTTGCCTTAAACTACCGCCTGGATGATGAAAAAAGTCTGAAGGCCAGCTACAACCGCACCCGTCAGTATATCCACTTAATAAGTAATACCACTGCTCCAACCCCAGTTGATCTTTACCGGCCGGCCGGCATGCACATTAAACCAGCCACCGTAAACCAGATTGCCATGGGCTACTTCCAAAACTTCGCTAGTAATGCCTACGAATTGTCGATAGAAACCTATTATAAAGACTTTCAGAATATAGTTGACTATCGCAACGGAGCAGATTTGATATTTAATGAAACCATCGAAACGGAAATCGTGAGTGGTATCGGAAGGTCTTATGGCTTAGAGTTTTATTTGAGGAAAAGCACTGGCCGCTTGAATGGTTGGTTGAGCTATACCCTTTCGCGGACTGAATTAAAGGTAGATCAAGATGACCCCAGCCTGGCAATCAATGCAGGAGAATGGTACCCGGCCAACTATGATAAACGCCATGATATTTCATTGGTCTTAAATTATCAACTCACAGAGACTTGGGACATTGGTATGAATTTCACCTATCAGTCTGGACGGCCAATTACACCTCCTGAAGGCAAATTTCAATTCGAAGACTATGTGGTCCCCATTTACCGTAATCGTAATTCCTTTCGCATACCCGACTATCATCGTTTAGACCTTTCGGCGAACTATACCCCAAAGAAAAAAGAGGATCAAAAATTCTATAGTTCCTGGTCCATCAGCCTTTATAATGTTTATGCGCGAAGAAATGCCTATTCGATTTACTTCGAGCAAGTACCCAATTCCAATGGGGCAACCACTACCAATCTAAGTACCCAAGCTCAACAGCTTTCCATCTTTGGCACCATCATTCCTTCAGTAACCTGGAATTTCAATTTTTAGAACATGAAAACTTTCAAGTACATTTCAGCATTTGTTATTCTACTTGGCCTATCTTCTTGTCGAGATGTGGTAGAATTAGATGTGGAAGCTGCTGCTCCGGAATTAGTAGTGAATGGAGAGCTTTCGGATAAAGAAAACGTTTACGTTCAGCTGCAAAGCACCGCGGGTTTTTTCAATAATGACGACTTTGAGGGAATTGAAAATGCACGGGTAAGCATCTTTGAAGATGGCCAGGAAGTCGTAATTCTTGATGAGTCTCAAACTGTTTCAGGTCGATACGAAGCTAACTTTAAAGGGCAGGTTAACAAGCAGTATCAAATTCGTATTGAAATTGCCAATGATGCACCAGAAAAGATCCAGGGCACCTGGTTAAGCAAACTAGATACGCTTAGACCCGTGCCGGAAATCGACAGTGTTAAACAAGCCACTTTAGGACGAAACACAACGCCTCAAGCCTTTTTTGAAGGAGAATATGCTGTCATGTTCTTTGGCGATTTTGTTGGCGAGGGCAATCGCTATCGTTTTAAACGTCAATTGAATGATTCCGTTTTTGCCCAGGAGGCTTTTCTCATTTCCGATGAAGACTTCGACGGCATCTACTTTGGCCAAGGCTTATTTCCTCCTATTAATGTGTACGGACCTTTTGAAGACCCAGAACCAGGTGAAGAACCCGATAGTCTTACCATCACTATTCAGTCCGTTTCGATAGATTTTGAAAATTATCTAAACGTATTATTGAGTCAGGTACAAACCGGTTCTCCTTTTGATGCCCCTCCCGCCATGGTGGTAGGAAATATTTATAATGCTGATGATCCAAGCCGTATGGCTTTCGGTTATTTCCAAACCATTGGCATCAATCGCAATGGCCTGCGCTATCAGCCCTAAAATTGTAGTTTTGCGCAAAGCGCAAGCATGAACGAGGAACTGATCTTTAATCATTGGGCTCATAGCTGGTTAAGCGGAATGGGGCTCTCAGATTCCTGGGTGGAATACATCACCCTGGGCATTGATATTTTAATTGTCCTGCTCATTAGTTGGGTAGTTGATTTCGCGGCTCGTAAGGTGATTTTGAGAGTAGTAAGCCGTTACGTCAAGCGCTCGAAGAATCAATACGACGATATACTCCTGGAAAAGCGGGTATTTAGGAGCTTGGCACACCTGCTGCCGGCGGTTGTAATCTATATCTCTATTCCTTTTCTATTTGAGGCTAGCGACAGTGTAGTTCCTCTCTTACAAAAGCTGGTGGTGGTCTATATGCTGGTAACGGTTGTTAGCGTCATCCATAAATTCCTAAAGGCCCTGGAGCACATTGGACTTAACTCTCCGCGCTTTGAAGGAAAGCCCGTCAGTAGTTATGTTCAGGTGGCGATGATTATCGTCTACATTGCAGGTGGTGTAATGATAATTGCCAATCTTCTCAACACCAGCGCCACGGCAATCCTCACCACCTTCGGTGCGGCGACCGCCATTATTTTACTGATCTTCCGGGATACGATTTTAGGCCTGGTAGCCAGTATTCAGATTGCCGGCAACGACATGGTTAGGATCGGTGACTGGGTTAGCATGCCAAAGTATGGTGCCGACGGCGATGTGATTGAGATTAACCTCACCACCGTTAAAATCCGGAACTTCGACAAAACTATTACCACTGTACCCACCTATGCCTTCATCAGTGACAGTTTTAAAAACTGGCGCGGTATGGCGAATCAAGGCGTGCGTCGTATTAAGCGTAGCTTGAATATAGATATTCAAAGCATTCGATTTGTAGATGATACCCTATATGCTCAATTGTTAAAAGTAGAACGGGTTAAGGCTTATCTTGAAGAAAGGCATGCCGAAATTGAAAAACATAATCAAACCAATAAGACCGATAAGTCCTCTATGCTTAATGGTAGAAATCTTACCAATCTTGGGGTCTTTAGAGTGTATATGGAAGCCTACCTCACTGAGCAGCCCGAGATTTCCAAGGAACAGACCTTAATGGTACGTCAATTACAGCCTACAGAAAGTGGTGTGCCATTAGAGATCTATTGCTTCAGTAATGATACCAATTGGGTGAATTATGAGCTTATACAAAGTAATATTATGGACCATTTCCTTTCGGCCATTAAAAGCTTTGAATTAGAATACTTCCAATCTCCTTCGGGAAGTGATTTTAGAGGTTTAAGACCTTAACCATTTACCACGGGAAGAAAAGGGCACCAAAAGAATAATCAGAAGGATATAAAATGGATACAGAAGTGCTTTAGTTAAATAGCCCTTCAGCAGTTTTTCCCCGCCATAGCTTTGTGAAAATTGGTAGAGCAAAATGGCATCTCCCGAAATTTTATAAAGCCAGAAATACCAAATCAACTGATAGTCGATTTGGCCAAAAGAAAGGAATACTCCAATAACAATAGTCAGGTTAACCAAGACCACACTAAGGGCTAAAAAAACAGGCCAAAATCCGCGATAAGCGATACTCTTCCCTCCCCATCTTAGACGCTGTCTGATAAAGGATGACAGATTCTCAGGAGCTTTTGTTAGGACTCCTACCTCCGGGGCCGCAATCACCTCACCTTTTTTTGGATCTAGAGCTTGGGCATAAAAAGTGTCCTCCCCCGAAGCCCAGTCCATATGGTTCGGGAGCTCACTTATAAATCGCTCCCTGTTATAAGCCATGGCAGCTCCCGCGGCCATTATAACCCGATCTTGCTTAAGACCACTAAAGGTAACCAGCTGCAAAGACATGTGGTCCAGCGCAGCCAGCTTCGACCAGATATTTGCGCTGGGCTGCATGGCCACCCGTCCTACAATTAGATCAGCTTGACTTGCCTGAATGCGGCCTTGAAATCCAGAAATAAAATTATCATCCACGATGCAATCAGCATCGGTCTGAATAATATATGATTCTGTTCGCTGGGGCAAAAACCAAGCTAAGGCCGACTTCTTTCCTGGCATAGCTTCGCTAAAAACAAGCTTAAAGCCCAGCTGAAGACTTAGTTCTTCGAGCACAGGTCGGTGTTTAACATCGCTATGATCGTCAAGCACATAGATCTCCCAATTACTTCTACCCAGACTAATAAGGCAGTTTTTAAGGGCTTCAGGCTCGTTGCGATGCACAATGAGGACGATCCCACTGGGTAGACTTATACTTGAGGGGGCCTTCTTGCTAGCTTGCTTCCATAATCCACGAGCCAAGAATATCCATTGGACCTGGTATAAAAGGGCGATAATTGAAAGCAGGATAAATAGAAGCACCGAGGAGTGATTATGCCCAAAGGTAAAGCATTAAATTTGGGCTATGGCGGTAGATAAAATCATTCTTGGCATTGACCCTGGAACCCAGATTATGGGCTATGGACTTATTGAGGTAAAGGGTAAATCCTTTCGGATGATGGAATTGGGAAGTATACGCTTTCGAACCAGCGATGCTCCAGTTCTACGTCTAAAGCAAATCTTTGAAAGTACATTGGAACTGGTCGAAAAACACCTTCCAGATGAGATGGCCGTGGAGGCGCCTTTCTTCGGTAAAAACGTTCAGAGTATGCTGAAATTGGGGCGGGCCCAGGGAGTGATCATGGCAGCTGGCTTATCCAAAAACATTCCTGTAGAGGAATACTCGCCTCGGAAAGTTAAGCAGAGTATAACCGGAAAAGGTAGCGCTAGCAAAGAACAGGTATACGCGATGCTGGAGCGCAGTTTTGGTCACAAAATAGAAACAAAGTACCTGGATGCTTCCGATGCGCTTGCCGTGGCCCTTTGCCATCATTATCAAGCTAGTCGTCCAAGCCTAGCCGGTAATAGCGCCAAAACCTGGGATCAATTTTTGAGGAATAATCCTGACCGAAAGGCTTAATTCAAATAAGACCGGATCTTCTGGGCGATGGTCTCCATTTCCTCCGCTGGAAACTGCATTTTCGGCCGACTGAAGTCAATATCACTAACGCTATCGATGGGCACCAAATGCACATGAGCATGCGGTACCTCTAATCCAATAACTGCTACTCCGACCCTCTCAGAGGGAATCGCTTTACCAACGGCATGGGCCACCTTCTTGGCGAAAGCCATTAAGGCCTGATAATCTTCATCGGGAAGATCAAAAATATAATCCACCTCATTCTTGGGAACTACCAAGGTATGACCCGAATGAAGCGGTGAAATGTCTAAAAAAGCGAAAGCCTTTTCCGTCTCCCCAATTTTATAACAAGGAATTTCTCCTTTAATAATCTTAGTGAAGATAGAAGCCATCTTAATCGAATTTAATATCGAGGATTTCAAACTCCATTTTTCCCGCTGGTGTTTGAATTTCGGCGGTTTCGCCCACCTTCTTACCGGAAAGCCCTTTACCAATTGGACTACTAATTGAGATTTTACCCTTCTTAAGATCCGCCTCGCTTTCACTTACTAAGGTATAGGTCATCTGAGCCTGATTGCGAAGGTTTTTAATGGTAACCGTCGCCAGTACCATTACCTTACTGGTGTCGATCTTAGAATTATCCATTAGGCGCGCATTGGAGAGAGTTTCCTCCAATTTGCTAATCTTCATTTCTAACAATCCCTGGGCTTCCTTAGCCGCATCATATTCTGCATTCTCTGAAAGGTCTCCCTTATCCCGAGCTTCTGCAATTTGTTGAGATATACGAGGACGCTCAACACTCTTCATGTGTTCCAACTCCTTTTTGAGTTTCTCTAGTCCTTCTTTAGAATAATAACTTACTCCCATTTCAATAGAATTAAAACGCAGAAAAGACCCCAGAGAGGGTCTTTTCTGCGATACAAAGGTATCTAAAATTATCTGAACCGAATCGCTTAGAGCAAGATAGACACGCCAATGCTATGCACACCACTAAAGAAGTTGGTGCTGCGATAAGCGTAATCCAGCTGGAAGCTATTGTCATTGTCTTTCGAAAGTGGTACATCAAATGACAAACCTGCGGTAATGCCATTAAATACCGTAGTCGTTTCCGAATAGGTACGATCATCAAAGAAATTGTAACCAGCGCGTACCGCTACAATCTCCTTAAATGAATATTCCGCACCAACGGTGTAGATGTCCTTCTCAAATGAGTTAGACTGGAAAGCACCAGCAATGGTAAGACGCTGCTGATCAAATTCGAAATCATAGCTACCACCAAGAGATAGAGTAGCCGGTAATTCGAAGCTCTCACTACGCTCATCGAATTCCTGAGAAAAACCACCTTGAGGAACTACTAAGGTGATAGACTGACCTTCACCTTCGTAGCGCGCCGCTGGTCCAATATTCTTCAGCGTAATACCGAATTTAATTTGATCGCGGACACCAGTGATATATTGCACACCAGCATCGATACTGGCCGAAGTCACACTCATGTCTACAATACTAGTAGTGTAAAGCTTGATGTTAACACCACCGCGGATAGACTCAGTAAACTTTTGCGCATAACCCAAACCGATGATAGCGGTTGAAGGACTTACTTGCCCTACGCCACCCTCGGGGTTATCTACCGTTGTACGGTCCCAAGAACCGTAATCAAAGGAGGCAAAGTTGATGGCTAAAACACCATTATCGCCTACCGATTGGTTTAAACCCGCTGCATTGATACCGATATCACCACCTACTAACCACTGGGTATTAACGAAGGACACAGCTGTACCTTCTGTATTAGCAATACCGGCAATGTTGATAAATGAGGACTCTACGCCACTAACCCCGGCGATATTCACTCCTCCCCATCCTGACGAACGGGCCCAAGGATTAATCAAGAGTTCAGGGGCACCCGCCTGTCCGGCACGCTGTGGGTTTCCGGCATAAGCTGAACTAGCCATACCCATCAGACAAATTGCGGTTGCGATCTTTCGAAAATAATTCATTGTTCGATTCTTCTTGGTTCGTTCTTAGAATGCGTTCAGGTCAATTGGACGTAAGCTACCCATCCACTTCACTACCTTCTGACCAATTGGTCCGGCATCAATATGGATTAAGTATATACCGCTCGCAATCGGAACGTTAAAGTCATTCTTTAAATCCCATTCGATAAAGGTAAGCGCATTATCCTTGGAGATAGATCTTACCAAAGTACCATTAGGCATAAAGATGTTAATCTGGCATTGTTGTGGCAAGTTGGTAATCTTAACGATGTTATCCAACTGACCATCTTCATAACCTGAAGAACCGTAATATGGGTTAGGTACTACACGAATGTTATCTAAGGCTTGAGAAGCAATATCGATATCGCCTAGCACTACGCTGTAATCACTTAAATCAAACTCGTATAATGGATTACCACCATTGGCCGCAGTCGCAGTCTGTCCGAAAGGACTCTGAACACGAATTTCAACGCGGGCCTCAGTTGGTATATCACGGTAGTCGTCAAAATCATACTCGTTGGATGAAATCATTCCGATACTACACCAAGTCATAGCTCCCCACACATCGGTACGGGTTAAAGCGCTACGCATATTCTCCATCGCATCCTTAATTGGATAGTCATCAATCGCGTCGCCTTGATAGGTAAGATCGGTCATCGTATTACGGAAAGAAGAAGAATCCGCAAGTACATAAACTACATGCATACCACCGAGGGCAATTGTACCCAATTTCTGAGTAAAGTTTGCGGTAGGATTCCATAGCATGTCATCACCGTTCTCACTCTTCAACCAAGAGTTTTCCGCAATTACTAAGTTCAAGCGATTACCAGTTTCCACGTTAATGGCATATCCTGGGAAGAAACTCCAGCCAGTAGAACCATTTGGATCAGGAACCAAAGAACCATCAGCCGCTTTTACTAAACTAGTACCGCCACGTAAACGGAAGGTTTCTACTCCACCCTCGTTTGCATCAGGATAGTTCCCCATTTCCAATACCGGTACACGAGACCATTTATCAGGATCTGGAGAGAATACGATATCAATATTCGGTAAGTCCGAAATAGGATACATTCTTCCGAAGTTGGTTCCATCGCGTAATGGGTATCCAGGGCTCTGACGGAAGGCTGGCTCATCTGAAGGAATTCCGGCAAAAGGAACGTTACTCGCTAGGGAAACTGGTCCCCAAGTACCGCCTAAAATCTGCTCGAATTCGCCAAATGGATCCACGTTGTTATCACCGGTAGTATGGTCATTATAGTATACCGTAGGTAAGTTATCATTATCCGTTACTCGGCTTGAACCTGCCAACAACCAGTTGGTTGGGTTTTCTGCATCGGTATCAGGCACACCTGATAACCAAGGCTTGGTAGGATCTTCATAAGTAATTGTTCCACCGATAACGCCATTGTTAGTTGAAGTCTCACGTTCGAAACCAGGCTCAACATTGTCATTTACGTTAATCGAGAATCCAAGAGGGGTTCCAGTTAAAGAGTCAAATACAATTTGCTCAGTTTGGAAGTCGATAGTAGTACGACTAAAGTCAACTACTTCACCCGCCTCATCTAATAAGGTCCAAGTACGGTCCCCGCCAAGGTCATTGAAGCGGAGTTGATATTTACCCTTGTAGAAATCACCAATGATATAAGGATCGATAATCTTCACCTCAACTGGCCCGAAGCCACTTTGATACTGTACTTCATTAGTACCACCATTGATGATTCTTTCCTCTGTTTCTGGAGTCACTCGTAGGTAGTTAGATCCATTACCATTTCCACTTAAACGGGTTACCGGTACTAAATCACCCCATTGGGCATTCAATTGGGTACCGTCATTGCGATTCTCGGTACGGCTCGGAGTACCACGGTATGGCTTAGAGCCATCACCGATGTTACGACGACCAGCTAGATAAGGAGTTTTCTGAGCGTTTTCGTTATCACCCGTGTTACCTGGAGAGAAAGTTCTGTAATCATTATGTGCGTAGGCAATCAGATAGAAGTAGTAGTCTTGATTATTAATCAGACGACGGTCACCTTCCGCGAAAGCATTCTCCACCACTCGGTAGCTTAAAACGATACCCTCATCATTGGCCTCCAAGGTCATATCCATCGGAGTTAATGGGTTACCAATTAAGTCTGGTGTTTCGGTATAATTAACCAATTGGCCAATGCCGTTTTTAAGGTCAGATTGAGCAATAAGACGAGACTGAGCTACATCGTAAAGGTTATCCACACCTACATCAGAATTTGCTACTTGGAATAATTGGAAACCTTCGAAGACATAGTTGAAGTACCCAGCACGTAAGGCAGAGTCTAACTGAGTAGCGTTCCAATTTGGATTTGGTGGAATACGTGGGTCACGTTGAGAGTAACCAATAGTTCCACTAGTGAAAGGATTTAGAATGTTAATTACCAACTCCTGATCTAGTTCGATAATCTCTAAGTCCGGCGTAAATGGTCCATCCAATACTTGGAAACAGTTATCAAATAACTGCTGTGCTTTATCGTCGGCTACGATTACATCGTTCACCGAAGCAAATAAATCTTGAGAAGCAAAGTTACGTGCCCATACCGAACCTGTAGTAATGAAGTTCAGTGCTCCAGGAGCAAGTGAGAAAGGACCCGCACAGTGCAGACCACGCTTATCCGCCTGGTTGTTTGGAGATTCCCACCAATCAGTTGGGGTGAAAGGCTCATAGGCGCCAGTGGTATCGATAGAAAGACCAGGGTAGGCAAAACGTGTCTGAGTAAGAGAAGGATCTAAAGAGTATCCATCACCATTACCAGTTTGACCTTTTCCAGAAGGATTCTCAATCACTAATGGACGACCATCTTTCCAAATACTGTTTAATAAGTTATAGAATTCCTGAGCATTATCAGGGTCGGTGGTACCGGAAGGACCATTAAAGTTAGATCCGTTATTATAGTACATGAACCCAGACATGATAATCCGCTCGTTAATGCCCACTGTTGGGTCTTCACCCACACAAACACCGTCGATGAGTACACCATCTACACAACCATCACGATCATCGTCTAGTCCGTTGAAGTAGTCGGCGAAAGGACCTTGGAAGAAGTCGAAACCTACTGCGGGAGGATTCGCTCCGTATCCGAGTGCACCTTCATCGTCGTTATCACCATTGTAAACGTAACCAAGACCACGAGCAATATCACTACCAATGATATCATCAAATGGGTTACCTAAATCCGCATCGAACCAAGTACCAAAGTAGGTATCACGAAGACGGAAGGTAGAACGGTTTAAGATACGATAGTTGTTAAAGGTCATGTTATTCACCTCATCGTTCGCGGTAAAAGCGAAGGCTTGTGCGCGAATCTCAAAACCAAGGGCAGAGGCGTTGGTTTCGGTGTGAATGTTTCCTTTATCATTGTACACCCACCAAATGGTTTGATCACCATATAGTAAGTCAACTTCTTTGGACTGACAGTCAGCCTCGCGAGTAAAGTCATAGCCTGGGTAATCCCACTCGAATTCGTAGAAACCTGGGATACCATTAGTATCTGATTCATTATAGGGAGCCAATTTGTAAGGTAGCTCACCATTGATTCCGTTTCCTGGCCATTCCTGAATACTCTCAGGAATATTGGCAGCGTAGCCAGGGTAGCGAGCTTCTGGATCACAAGTTGGATCCTCCTTACAGGCAATCCAAGCGGCGTGAAGTTCTACTTCGCTGCGGAACACAGTCCAGTGACGGTCGTACTCCTGACAAGTATTCTCATCAATCGAGGCATTGTCATCCAATGGACCAGGCCAGTAGTCTACACCATCCTGACGGTAGGTCATGGCCGCAAGCTTAAGCTGATCGGCATCATCAATACCTCCCAACCAAAGTGCACCGGCAAACATCGAGTGCTTGTTAGAACCTTTAGGCACCTCATACTGGGCGTCATTAAGGTCCCACCACATATCACCTCCACCGAGGATACGCGCACGAACGTTATTAATATTCAAGTCGGTCTGTGCAGTTGCAGGGGCACAACCTTCAGCAAGTGCCTCCAGGGCCGACATGTTCTTATTGTTCTTCGCTGGTTTCTTAGCCGCATGCAATCCGGAAATCCCGAATGCAAACACCAAAGCGAAGGATAAAAAGTTTCTGATCTTCATAGGGCTAATTATATCTTATTTCTAGAAGTTATAAGCGATTCCTAAGCGGACACGACGAGGTAAGGTGAAGTTAAAGGGACTTACCATACGACGGTTATATAGATCCACGTAAGCTTGCTCGCTTACCTGACCTTGAATTTGCGCCTGACCTGCTTGAGAAGCCAGGAAGCCATCATCATCCGGAGAACCGGTAAAGGGGTATACAGATACTACGTTACGAGTATCTAATAGGTTTAGGATTTGAAGGTATACATCAATACTCTTTCTGCCACGAGCGTCAAGCATGAAACTCTTGTTAATACGAGCATTGAAGTTCACTTGCCATGGTAAGCGAGATCCGTTAATCTGGCCCTCGGTTTGAGCAGAGGCCGAAGCGGAAGCAGTAACCGCATAGGCGCGATCACGACGAGTGTAAGGACGACCAGAGCTGGCATTCATGGTTAAGTTTATACCAAAGTTTTCTAGGATTGGTTTACCGTTAATTCGTGGACCATTGTAATTTCCTCCACGACCGTAACGCCAGTCAATACGAGCGAAGAATACGTGACGGTTATCGTAGTCAAATGGTAAAAGAGTACGCAATGAAGCCGCTCCAACACGAGCAAGGTTAGCACCAGTGGTTGCAGAAGAACCGGTACCGCTAGCAAACTGCAGGGTATAGTTCGCATCAAACTTAATGTTATTGGTTCTACGTAATTCGTATTCCAAGGTGAATCCTTTTACGGTACCGAAGTCACGGTTACCATAGGCTACGTAGGTAATTGGATAAGCCTCTGGGTAGTTTACTGCCTGAAGTAAGTCTCTAAGCTCACGATAGAAGGCAGATAGCTTTAAGGCTGACTTCTTAGAAAGCATTTGCTTAAAGGCCATTTCGTATTCGGTGGTACGCTGTGGCAATAAGTTAGGATTGTTGAGAATACCTCCATTACGTAGGTAAGTAAGACCTAAGTAATCAAATGGATCCAAACGAGAGAATCCAGTGGTAGGACGCTGCGCTAATACATCATAGTGGAAGATAAAGATTGCTTCATCCGTAATTGGGAAGTTGAAAGCAATACGAGGCATAACCACTACTTGAGGATCGTAGTCAACGAATGATTCCGCGGGAATCTCACCACCAATAGAGCTTCCATCTCCAGGAGGAGTTACCAGGAATGGCTTAATACCACCACCAGCGGCATCAGATAATTCACCTGGGTCGGTAATTGGTTCACCATTGGCATTGAAGTACTGATCTCCATTACGGTAACCAACAATCGAAGCATCACCATATTCGAAGCTGCTCACATAAACGGTGTAATCCTGACCTACACTTGCTGGAACACTGCTTAATGCATCTTCACTCAAAGGAGAGTTAGGCAAGTCAGCTACGGTATAATAAGGATACAACACATAAGGATCGCGTAATACATCTTGGTTAAGGTCAAAACGGTCTACCCGAACCCCAACGTTAAAGGTTAAGTCGTTAAATGAGAACTGATCCTGAATATAACCGGCGATATAAATAGGCTGGAAGGCCGCGATTGGGCGAGTAAATCTTCCGCGCTCATCACGTGCGGTAAAGAAGTCAGATACACTTGGATTTCCGCTCTGGATATTTCCCAAGTAATCATAACCGAAGTAACTTACACTAGAAGCACCATTAGGGTTAATCAATTCGTCGGCTGAGAACATGTCTAAGGAGAACATGCTTGGATCCAAGTTATCGATGTTGATTTGCTCCACCCCGCGAGGATCTAAGCCAAGCGCTGAACGAATCTCTTCTGAGAATTGAGAGGCATCCTGTGGGTTATAAGCGTAGTTATAGTTAATGGTATCCTGATAGTTTCCGAACTGGTCGTAAACAGGAATTGGATTTTCAATATCTAACTGAGAATTAGGCTGGTTTTGTAATAGACGCATACGAGTCCAAAGTCCCTGGGCACCAAGGCCGTAAGAACGGTCGATACGCTGCTCATATTCAAATCCCATAATCAAAGAGTGATCCTTGTAGTCAAAGTTAGTCGAAGCGGTTACCCGAAACTGACTAGTACGACCTTGACTATAACCTCCTTGTTGGGTGCCAACGTTGGTCCATAGTCCGTAAACACTTCTTGGGTTAAAACCGTTGATCGGCATTCCGTAACCAAGAACGTCATCTAGAGTACGACTGTTGATGCCGTTGTTCTCCGCCGCAATATCAAAGAAAGAGGAGATGAAGTTATCACGCACAGGATTTAATCCACCTGGAGTATAATCAATACCTGTATCAAAGTCACCCACAAAGCGGTAACCGCTTAAACCGGTAGTAGTATCTACACCGAAAACATAAGCCGGGGTAGTCTGTACATCATACTTTCCAGTATATCCATAATTGAAGAAATTGTCACCATGTACGGCATCAGAAGTCTCTCCGAAGGTACGGGTATAATCCACCTGCACTGTGTAGAAAGCATTCTTAATACGATTGGCATTTGCTTTTTCTTCATCTTCCTCATCAGGGCTGCGGAAAGTCTGCTGGAAACGTACATACGACTGCCAGTCAGAATTCACTGAACGCATATTGTTATTAAAGTTGAAGATATGGCTTCCGTAACTACCCGGAACATCATCACTATATACCCAACGACCCCCAACGGTTAAGGTGGTGTTTTGGGAAGTTTTAATTTGAACGTTACCGGTCAAACGCATACTGTTACTGTAGGTATTAGGACGCTGCCAGATATCGGTAAGGTCATCTTCATTAACAAATTCAGAATTCATGATAATGGCGCGACCACTAGGATCTACACTGATCGGATTGCGTTCCAACTCCGCTAAAACATCCGGATCCAATTGGATATAAGGAATATCCGAAGGTACTGGGCGTGGCTCATCAATATAAATAAACTCCGAACTGAATAAGAAACCCATTACGGTCTCAGTTACTTCACCGCCAGTGGCTGTTTTACGGGTGCGCTTCCAGATTGGACCACCTAAGGTGAAAGCACCTAGGTTGTAGTTTTGACCATCCACTACAGGGGCTCCATTTGCCTTGGTCATGTATTTAAAAGGAAGAGAGGTGAGAATCTCAGCGGTTCCGAAAAACTCACTAGAGGGTCCACGAGTAGTGGTGTTAACTACCCCGCCAATTGCATCCCCGTACTGAGCAGGAAGACCACCGGTGATAACCTCGGTTTGTGCAATCGCTGCCTGAGGCAGGTTAACATTACCACGAACCTTCACCCCATCAATAAAATAAACGGTACCCTCACTACGTGCACCACGGATACTAGTTCCATTAGCGCCTTGAGTTACCCCCGCTGCCTGACCAACTACCGCAGCAATATCCCGCACGGCCATTTCCTTGATGTCATCACCAGAAGTAACCGCTGTCGTTTTATTAGGATCAATAAGGGGTTTTTCATAGGTAATAACCACCTCACCCAGCATCTCAGTAGCTTCTCGCATTTTGAAGTTCTGAACGGTAGGACTGTTGTTCTGGATTACCACGCCCTCAACGGTAATGGTAGCTAAGCCTACAAAGCTTACCTCCACGGTATAGGAACCGGCGTTGATAGGGTTAATATTGTAGGCACCATCGAAATCGGTAGTTCCTCCGGCGATATATGATCCCCCGGCGTCGGTTACCTTAATGTTTACAAATGGTAAAGGTTCGCCTGTGGCGGCTTCAGTCACTTTCCCCTTCAAAGAACCGGGGCGCTGTTGCGCGAAAGCAACGGTGCTAAAAGTGATGAATAGCAGTAAGAGTAGTTTCTTTCCCATACTATTTTTCGGTTATTGAGATCCCTCCTGGATTTAAAAGGCCGTAAATATAAGTTAAAGGAGGTCTGCGGCAAAGGCCAAATCCTGAGGTATCCCGGTGATTTCTAATAATTTCTTGATAATGAACCCTTAAGTGTTAACATTCTTTTAAGAATTAGTTCACAACACCCACAATTTTAACAGCAGATGTTAGTTATTTGCTGAAAAGCTTTCCAGTTGTGCACAACCTTCGGCGCCTTTCACTCTATTTGACCTTCGTTTTTGTATCGGTTGCCTCGTCCTGCGAAAAAAACAATCAACGTGATTTCCCTATCATAAGTTTTGATGAAGTTATATTTCTCAATAACCCATCGAATATAGAGCTGCAAAGCCCTGGAGGTGCCATTTTTGCTAATGGCGGCTTCCGAGGATTAATTGTATTTCGGCGATTTGCCAATAATGATATTAATGATTTTGCGGCTTTTGACCGAGCCTGTCCTGAGCATTATGATGAAGATTGCTCCCGACTGGAACTAAGTAATGATCGAGTTTTTGCCGAATGCCCCTGCCACGGCGAAAAATATTTACTCTTCGATGGCTCCCCCGGCGAAAATGCAACTATCTCCATGGTGGAATACCGCTGCACCTTTGACGGGACACTAATTCGAGTGAGTAATTAATCGAATAACGCCTGCTCATCAGCACACACTTTTTGAGTGGCATTCAATTCACTCAGCAGTTTTTTCGCGGTCAAGAGCCTATGCTTGGACTTTGAGCTAAAAATCAATTCTGCTGAAAGAATCTTTATTTTCCATAAGGCGGATTGACCCTCCCTTAAGCTATCTAGCAAAAAAAGGCCCCTGATGAAAACACCAGAGGCCTTACAATATTAGTTGTACAGGACTATTAGTCTGCCAAAATGATCACTCGATCTTTTTGTACTTCAACTACCCCGCCCTGCACTTTCATGCGTAAAACTTTATCGTTGCCTTTATCGGCCTCGATTGTACCATGCAGGCCATCGATTGTTTTAGCGGAAGTAGGAATATCAATCTTCACCTCACCGGCTTGCAAGGTGCTGATCATTGGAGCATGACCGTTTAAGACTTGAAAGAGGCCTTCCTTTCCGGGCAAACGCACCGCGTCGGCTTCGCCTTCAAAAATCTTAGATTCGGGAGTGATGATTTCTAAATTCATTTTCTAAAAATCTGCTGATTAGGCATTGGCTTCGGCCAACATCTTCTCACCGGCTTCACGTACCTCTTCGATGGTACCTTTCAAGTTGAAAGCCGCTTCAGGATATTGATCCATCTCGCCGTCCATAATCATGTTAAATCCTTTGATAGTATCCTCGATTCCTACGAATACTCCAGGGATTCCGGTAAACTGCTCTGCAACGTGGAAAGGTTGAGATAAGAAACGCTGTACCTTACGAGCACGTGCCACGATTTGCTTATCCTCTTCAGACAATTCGTCCATACCAAGAATGGCGATAATATCTTGAAGTTCCTTATAACGCTGAAGGATTGCTTTTACCTTCTGAGCACAATCATAATGCTCATCACCAATAATCTCTGGTGCTAGGATACGAGAAGTAGAGTCAAGTGGATCTACCGCAGGGTAAATACCAAGAGCAGCAAGCTTACGAGATAATACAGTAGTTGCATCCAAGTGAGCAAATGTAGTAGCTGGCGCGGGGTCAGTTAAGTCATCCGCAGGCACATAAACCGCCTGTACCGAAGTAATAGATCCGTTTTTAGTAGAAGTAATACGCTCCTGCATCGCTCCCATCTCAGTTGCTAAGGTCGGTTGATAACCTACAGCCGATGGCATACGTCCAAGAAGTGCAGATACCTCAGATCCAGCTTGAGTAAATCGGAAGATATTGTCAACGAAGAATAGAATATCACGACCAGCTCCATCACCTTCACCATCGCGGTAGTATTCGGCAAGGGTCAAGCCTGAAAGGGCCACACGTGCACGTGCACCGGGAGGCTCATTCATCTGACCAAATACGAAGGAAGCTTTGGATTCTTTCATTTCTGCAGAGTCAACCTTACTTAGGTCCCATCCGCCATTCTCCATAGACTCGTTAAAGCCTTCACCATATTTAATAATACCTGATTCAAGCATCTCACGTAAAAGGTCATTTCCTTCACGTGTACGCTCACCAACACCAGCAAATACCGATAAACCACCGTGACCTTTTGCAATGTTGTTGATCAATTCCTGAATCAATACGGTTTTACCTACCCCGGCACCACCGAATAGACCAATCTTTCCACCTTTCGCATAAGGCTCAATAAGGTCAATTACCTTGATACCAGTATAAAGAATCTCAGTAGCGGTTGATAAATCCTCGAATTTTGGAGCTTCACGGTGGATAGGAAGACCATCTTCGGTAGGAAGCTGATCTAATCCGTCAATTGCTTCACCAATTACATTGAACAGACGACCGCGGATTCCTTCACCCGCAGGCATTTTAATAGGAGAACCAGTGGCCACTACTTCCTGACCACGTTGCATACCATCGGTAGAATCCATCGCAATCGCACGAACGGTATCTTCACCAATATGCTGTTGGGTTTCGAGTACTAAACGATTACCATCTCCACGTACTACATGAAGGGCATCGTAAATCTTAGGAAGTTCAGCATTGGTGGTATCGAAATAAACGTCTACTACCGGGCCAATGATCTGAGCAATTTTTCCAACTACTTGAGACATGAGTTACAATTTAGGGAGGCCTGAGCCTTTGTCTTAATTTGCGGGCAAAATTAGTCCATTTTCATTTAATTAACAGAAGAGGGTTAGAAATTTAATTTGGCTAATTTTGAACATGTAACTAACAAGGTCCACATTTAGGGCCTTCCACAAGCTAAAACACTGAAAATTTGAAGGTTTACTATTCGATTGAGGACTTCCAAAAACTAGAAAAAGCGGTGGTCACCACGGGAACATTTGACGGGGTACATCATGGCCATCGAAAAATCCTCAATCAATTAAATCGTGTAGCAAAGAATATTGGCGGGGAAAGTGTGCTTCTCACCTTCTTTCCGCACCCTCGAATGGTTTTACAACCAGATTTAGACATCAAGCTCATCAACTCACAAAGGGAGAAAATCGAATTGCTCAAGTCCACCGGTCTAGATCATTTGATTATTCATCCTTTTACCACCGAATTTTCCCGAACCTCTAGCTTGGAGTTTGTTCGCAATATTCTGGTTAATAGCATCGGAGCTAAAAAGTTGGTCATTGGTTACGATCATCACTTTGGGCGCAACCGGGAAGGAAGCTTCGAACACCTTAAAGAATACGGTCCTTTGTACGGTTTTGAGGTTGAAGAAATCTCGGCTCAAGATATAGATGATACCACCGTAAGTAGCACTAAAATTCGTCGTTCCATTGAAGAAGGCACTATAGGAGTCGCCAATCAATATCTAGGTTACCCCTTTCCCATCACCGGTAAGGTAGTTGAGGGCGAACGCATTGGAAATACCATTGGTTTCCCCACCGCTAACATCCGAGTGAAGGATAGTTATAAAATTATCCCCGCTAACGGAGTCTATGCCATCACGGTAAACTTTCCCGGCCGTTCCGAGAGTCCGGCCATTAAAGCCATGTGTAATATTGGCATCCGCCCCACTTTTGGCGGAAAATTTCAAACCATCGAAGCTCACTTACTGGATTATGATGGGGACCTCTATGGACAGGAACTTAAATTGAACTTCCACCAGCGCTTGCGCTCTGAAATGAAATTCTCTGATATTGAAGCGCTTAAAAATCAACTTCAAGAAGATGAAAAGGCTGCTCGTGCTGCTTTGCGTGCTCATTAGCCTTTCGGCTGATGGACAATCCCGCTTAAAGAAGTTTTTGGCTCTGGAGAATAAAGCCGAGCTGGAAGTGCTTGACCTCCACCGTTGCAAGCTAAAGGACCTACCTGAATCTCTAAAGGAGTGCCAGGCACTAAAGGAACTGGACTTGAGTCAAAATGAACTGGAGAGCCTGCCGTCTTTTATTGCCGAACTAAAAAATTTAGAGGTCATTTACCTGGGAAGGAATTCCTTTCGGCAAATTCCGGAAATTTTGGCGCTTTGCCCTTCCTTAAGGGAGATTCACCTCGACCGAAATCCTATTGATAGTCTAAATCAAAACATTTTAGATTTTAAGCTTCTTGAGCTCTTAGACTTATGGGATTGCAAAATTGAATTTATAGAACCAAAAATCTGCCAGCACCCTAGTTTAAGGCAATTAGATATTCGGCAGAACTATTTAGGTACCCGCGATATCAAGTGGCTCTTAGATTGCGCTACTGGCTGGGAAATCGAATCTACCTGGGGTTGCGACTGCGATTAAGAACGATAACCAAAGCGGTTGAGCTCTCGATCATTACTGCGCCAGTCTTTTCGCACCTTCACGAATAGGTCCAAGAAAATCTTCTTCTTGAAGAAAGATTCCATCTTCTTGCGTGCCGCCGTTCCCGTTTTTTTAATCATACTGCCTTTGGCACCTACGATGATTCCTTTCTGGGTATTGCGTTCAACGTAAATATTTGCCCGGATGCGGATAATTTCCGCCTCTTCCTTAAATTCCTCTACCTCAACTTCCACGGCATAAGGGATCTCTTTGGAGTAGTTAAATAGAATTTGCTCGCGCACCATCTCCTCCACGAAAAAGCGCTCATTCTTATCGCTTAGATCATCCTTATCGTAATAGGGCGGACTCTCTGGCAATAATTGCTTTAAGCGATCCAGTAAAACATCAATATTAAACTGATTCAAGGCCGAAAGTGGTAAAATTGCCGCATCGGGAAACTCCTGGTGCCAGTGCTCCACCTCTTCTTCCAGCTTAGCCTGATCGATAGTGTCGATCTTGTTTAAGATGATAAAAACAGGCTGACTCACCTTTTGCAATTTGGCATAGACCTTTTCATCCTTTAAAGAGCGGATTCCTGGCTCCACCAGATAGAGAAAAACATCAGCATCATCAAAGCTGGAGTAGACAAAATCCATCATGCGCTCCTGCAGAGCATAGGCCGGCTTAATAATACCCGGAGTATCGGAAAACACTATTTGGTAATCATCGCCATTTAACATCCCCAGTATGCGATGACGGGTGGTTTGAGCCTTAGGAGTTGTTATCGCAAGCTGCTCCCCCAAAAGGGCATTCAACAAAGTCGATTTACCCACATTGGGGTTACCAATTATATTTACGTATCCGGCGCGGTGTTTCATTCTAAGTGTTGATGTGTAGATCGGGCATTTGGCACTGGCAAAGCTCACAAATTCAAAGCGCATTTCAGGTATTGGACCTAGAAATCTAGAGGAGCTCTTTCGGGGGAATTAATTTTAGTTGCCATTCCCTTTTTAAAATATCCAATAATTGATAGTAGGCTACAATATCCTCCGGCTCTAAATAACATTTCTTAAATTCTAAGTCCAATTGGTACAAATAGCTACCTTGACCATCATCCTCCAAGCCTTGCCTTAAGGAAAACACCTCTTGATCCAAATAAGGTATATCGGGTAAGCTAATCTCCAGACTATCCATACCGGTAAATCGCCAGCGCCATCGAGCACCATAGGCCATCGGAATCGAAAAACTTCGATCGAAGGTAGGTTCCGCCCGCAGAATTATCGCCTTGCTAAGGTCGAGGTTTAATTCCATGGTATCCTCTAAAGCACGATTATCGCTGCGTTCATGCGTCTCGATACTATTTAGTAGGGCGTTATGGAGTAACTTATAATTGGTAAAACCCAACATATCTTGAGCAGAGTCACCTTTCAAGTAGGCATTCGCGAGGATGGATTGCATGACCCCTTCAAAACGCATGGTATCCCTAATAGTAAACCGTCCTCTATCGGGTCTAATCTGTATATCTCGCCTAAATTCCATCCTGTGTTGAAAAGGATTTGCACTGGGTAGTCCTATCCTTTCGGGAAGATGCGATTCACGGCTAAATAAAAGTGCGGTGCCTTCTTCAAAGTCGGGTGGAATTTGGCCAGGCCTCAAGCTTTGACCTAAATAAGGCCCAGGAATAATAAACTGCCAATCCTCATCCTGGCTAGAACGCCAGGCCAAACCACGGGCAAAGGCCGGCCAGGGCGAAGGATAATCCAAAGCCGGTAAACCACTTCGCTTAGGGTAGAATAACACCAATCGGTAGTCTACCCGATAGTATTTAAACAAGCGCTCAAAGTGTGAACATAGTAGACCATATTCCGTGAAAACGGGCGGATAAACGGGCATTTGACGGATATATCGATAAGCCTCTATTTCCTGGGACTCCGAAATCAAATTAATAGCCACATTAATGTCTGGCTCCCCATTCTCTTGGATGATCCAATCTAATTTCTCCTGTACTCGCAGCCAGCGATCGGCATAAGCCTTTGATAATCGCCAACGCCCTTCAGCATGGGCCTCGTTTCTGCTTAAAAACTCTGGACGCTGATGGAAATATCGCACCGGTCGAATCCAAGATCCATAGTACTGCTGTAGTCCAAATTCGCGATCCAAAGAATTCCGATATACTGCATAATCTTGCAAGGCCCCTTCGTAAAACAGATGATCAATTATCTGCGACCATTCTTCGCTCTCCTCCCTATCGTATTGAAAGACCTGATCTTTCCAGTCAATCCAAACCCCGGCTAATTCTGCAGCTTGTGTACTCAACCCCCTTTCTGGACTTAAGGCTCGGCAATTGCGATAATTGAAATGATAAAATTTGTTTTCAAAGTGACGATCCTCCTGCCATTCCACTCCATCCGATGCGCTGTATTGAAGGGGATAAGCCGAGAGAATCTTAATTCTTTGAACCGACTCCACGATGGGAAAACTTTGATGAAAACCCAAGTGGTAGGGCAAAGGCGTTCCCGTAGCGGAAATCATGACCTCGGCAATATTACCCGGTTTTAAATTGGGGAATTCCAAACTAAAAACGAATAGCTTACCGCTGTGTGGATCGGCCACTAGGCTATCCAAAAACTTGGCCTGTATGCTAGATGCCCGAGCTTCATAAATTAAGATATCCCCATCCCAAATTCGAAAGTCAATATCCTCCAGAAACTGATAGTTGGGCAATTGAAAAATTAACTTCCCCCAGTTTTCTATCGATTGCTGATCGGGGTACTGAAAGCGAGCATATTGTCGATATCGTTCCCCCCCTGATCTGGATCCAGCCGTAAAGTACTCCCGCTGAACAACATGCTCCACTGCGGCAAATGAATCAATGGTGTAATCAAACCTCGGCCGGGGCCATTCGCGCCAATGCTTTTCCCAATACTCCGATTTATAGGCCCTTCCTTGACTAAAGGCCGCCTGCGGAATAAAGATTAAACATAAAGTGCAGAGAAGTATTCGGGTCATGGCTCTAATTTAAGAGAAATCAAGCATCCTTTTGTCAGTTTTAAAAAAGCTTTTATATTTGCCGCCCCATTAAGGGAAACAAAACATCGCGGGGTGGAGCAGTTGGTAGCTCGTTGGGCTCATAACCCAAAGGTCGTCAGTTCGAGTCTGGCCCCCGCTACTAGAAAAGTCTCGAAGCATCAGCTTCGGGACTTTTTCATTTTAAAGCTAAGCCAAGCTTGTTTAGGCGAAAGCTTTTCCCACTTTAGCTATGTCCTCGCTAAAGATATAGACCCTGGAAAAGCTCTGAGGTTCGCCTGGATTAAATAAAAAATAATACGCTCTAGCTTAAGAGAATACTCAAATCCGACCCGGTACTTGCTTTTATTCCCAATCCCTTCTCTCAAATAATTCTAAGCAAGCTGTGTCTGAAATAAAATTGGATCTACCCAAAAATTTAAAATGCTAATGCTAAAAATCCCCTAATCTTAAGCGACTTATTTTTAACATCATTTCAAAAAACCAAGCTATTAAACCACACTTTTGTGCTTACCTTGTCGTTCTCGATGCAACCAAACCTTTAAGAACATGCGAAGAAGCCTACTTGCTCTGGGCATTCTACTCCTGTGCCTATCAAGCCGTGCGCAGACAGCGGTTTTAAGCGGCTACCTCCAAGATGCCTCTAATGGCGAGGCGCTTATCTACGCTAATGTCATGATAGAAGAACCACGCTTAGGCACCAGCACTAATGAATATGGTTATTTCTCCATTGATGTGCCCACCGGAAAAGATTTACTAATTCGGTTTTCACATCTTGGCAATAGCAGTCTGAGCCTGAAGCTAAAGCTATCCCAGGATACAATCATCAACATTAGCCTGGAGCCCTCCCGCTCAGAACTAGGGGAAGTAACGGTAACTGCCGATCGCAACAATACCGTTCAGCAAGTGCAAGACACGCGCATGAGCACCATCAATGTGCAGGTCTCGCAAATTCAAAATATACCATCCTTGGGTGGGGAGGTTGATATTATCAAGGTGATGCAGCTTTTACCCGGAGTGTCTAAAGGAGGCGAAGGAACTTCTGGTATGTTTGTGCGAGGCGGAGATGCCGATCAAAACCTCGTCTTATTGGATGAGGCTACGGTTTACAACCTAGGACATTTATTTGGCTTCTTTTCGGTGTTTAACCCCGACGCCATTAATGACCTGGTAATGATTAAGGGGGCTTTCCCCGCTAATTATGGAGGACGTCTTTCCTCGGTATTAGATGTGCGGATGAAAGAAGGTAATGACCAAGGCTTTCACGGCCAGGGTGGAGTTAGTTTACTCTCCTCTCGACTAATGCTGGAGGGTCCATTAGTTAAGGACAAAGCCTCCTTCCTAATTTCCGGACGCCGCACCTATATCGATCAGGTATTTGGTTGGGTAGGATTAAGTTTGCCTTACTATTTCTACGATCTAAACGCTAAGGTGAATTGGAAAATCTCCAATAAAGATCGACTATTCGTAAGCTCATACTTTGGCGATGATGTCTTAAACATTAGCTCTGATGATGCCTCAGGGGAGTTTGAAGATGACAGTGCACAAGTAGCAGATTTTGGACTTGACTTTGGCTTTCAGTTGGGGAACATGACACAAACGGTTCGATGGAACCATATTTATAATCCCAAACTATTCTCAAATCTGAGTCTAACTCATACCTCCTTCCGTTATAACATCTTTGGCGACTTTATTGGCAACTCCATTTTGATTCGTTCTGAGATTCGAGATCTCGGTGCAAAAATGGACTTTACCGAGTACCGAAGTAATAAGCTCACGCTCAAATACGGAGGGCAAATTATTCAGCATAGCTTTCGACCAAACATTATTAGTACCCAGGGGGAAATTTCTGAAGCCCTAAGCAATAGTCAAGGTCAGCTGCAAAACACCCTTGAATTCGCCCTTTATGGCGATGCGGCCTATGATTTTAGTGAACGCCTTAGGGTTCAAGCTGGTTTGAGACTCTCTTCCGCTGCCGTTCAAGGTGGCTTTTACATTGGCCCCGAGCCCCGAATCTCTGGGCGATATATGCTGAGCGACGAAAGCTCCTTCAAAATGAGCTATTCCCGGATGTACCAATATATGCATCGGGTATCCAGTTCTTCTGTGGCCCTGCCTACCGATTTGTGGTACCCCGTTTCGGAGCGAGTGCGGCCTCAATCAAGTGATCAAATCGCCATTGGGCTAGAAAAAGCCCTGCCCGACTGGAATACCCTGATCTCCATTGAGGCCTATGCCAAATGGATGAATAACCTCATCGAATATCGGGAAGGTGCCAACCTCATTCTTAATGACAACTTCGAAGATCAGCTGCTGCAAGGTCGAGGTAATGCTCAAGGATTTGAGTTTCTTATAAAACGAGATGAAGGAAAACTTACGGGATGGATAGGCTACACCTTATCCTGGGCTCGAAGAAATTTTGCGGAGCTCAATAATGGGGAGACCTTCTGGGCTAAATATGATCGTCGTCACTACTTCACCTTCGTGGGGAATTATGAATTCACCGAAAGATTCGCGATTTCCGCGATCTGGGAATATACTAGTGGAGCTCGCTTTACGGCGCAAATTGGTCAATACATCGTGCCTAATGCCGCCCTATCCAATATCGACGTGATTCCGGTATATACTGAACGAAATGCGGTGAGCATGTCACCTTCCCATCGTCTTGACCTTAACTTCATCATACGAGGTAAGCGCAGTAATAAATTTAAAAGCGAATGGCATATTGGTGGTTACAATGTCTATAACCGCGCTACCCCCTATCGGATTAATGTGGAGTTACAAGCAGATGGAAGCTATCAATACTCTCAACCAGGTCTATTTGGCTTTATTCCCTCTATCGCCTACAACTTTAAATTTTAAGTAATGAAAACTAAATTCTCAAATTACTCATTCCCTATTTGGAGCTTAGGATTATTACTTATTGGTCTAAGTTTCAAGTCCTGTATTCCCGAACCGCTCAATATTGAAGTTCCGCAGCTGGAATCCAAAATCGTGGTTTCCTCGCAAGTCATTCCCCCAGACGTATTATTAGTTTCATTAAGTCAGAGTTTTAGCGCCCTAGCCGATATTGAAGACGACAGTACCGGTGAATTGTTGGATCAACTCTTACTCAAGAACTCTGAAGTTGTTTTAGAATACGATGGACGTATAGATACCCTAATTGAAATCAACAACGGATTCTATGCTGGCCTTAACCTGGAGGCTCTCGTTGGCCGTAGTTATCAATTAAGGGTTAAGGATACTTTAGGGCGGCAAGTTTCGTCTCAGACAGTCCTACTAGAGCCCATGGGCTTTCAGGAAATTGACATCGAGGTGGAGCGCCTAGCGGAGGACACTATTACCCGCATAGAATACACCCTTCAGGATTTGCCTGGCAATAATTGGTACATGATTAATTATTATGCCACCAATAGTAGAGAGGACACGACCTTATCGGTGGGTAACTTACTCTCCGGAGCCAGGGAAAATGGATATTTAGGTACGGATCTAATTTCCGATCAAGAGTTTGCTCCCGATGGTTCCTATAAAGATCAGCGCTTTCTGTTCAATCTTAACGATAGCAGTGTTGTAGCCATCAGCATAGCTAATATTAGCGAGGAATATTACCAATACCTTGTCTTAAGGGAACAAGCGGGTAACCTCTTTTCTCAAATTGTGAGTGAGCCGATAAACTACCCCAGTAATATAGAAGGGGGCTTAGGGTTCTTCACCTTGCATTATCCTCGTTTCCGCTTCTTCGCGGTGGCGGATTTTTAAAAGCCGGCCTCAACTTAGCGGAGGCCTAGCATGGTTTAAGTGTGAAAAGGAAAGACCTTTAGGGGACTATTTCTTATCCCGCTCCTGAAGATAGGTTTCGATAATAAACTCAATATTGTTGTAAATCAAAGGCTTGGTAATGAAGCCTTTCACCACGTCATATTCGTTTGCTCTTTGTTGATCCTCCTTAATCAAGGAATTACTCATGGCAAATATGATAGAGTCTTTATGGGCAAACTCCTTGATATACTCATCGAGGAATTCGAAGCCATCCATGACCGGCATATAGATATCAAGCAAAATTACCGCAGGAAAGTCTTCTGAACCTTGGTCTAAACGCTTAAGCTCATCTAAAGCCTCAGCCCCATCGGGAAGAAGTTCCACGTTTGCTTCGCTGTAATTTCGGGTAATAATATTTTTTAGCACGAAGCTATTTACCTGATCGTTATCCACGATCATTATGCTTACCCCGGCATTACTCATAGTTGTTTGGTCTTAGATGGAGAGATTCCAAATTTATCTTTATAAGCTTTCCCAAAGTAACTTAAGCTACGAAATCCTAGGGCATGGGAAACCTCGAAGATGCTCATATCCTCTGTTTGCAACATGTTCTTAGCCTTGTGCAAGCGGAAGTCGTTGATGTATTGAATTGGGGTCATCCCGGTTAGGCGCTTAACCTCGCGTTCCAACTTGGGGGTAGTCATATTCATAAGCTCCGAAATCTGAGGAATGCTGAAGTTACGGAATCGGAAATGGTTCACCAAAAGCGCTTCCATATGAGAGAGTACGGGGTCCTTAATACCAAACTCGTGATTAATCGGAGCCGAAGTATCATAAATCCGTCGTAATTGCTCGCGAGTCTTAAGCAAGTTGTTTACCCTGGCCAAGAGAATATCAAACTTAAAAGGCTTTACGATGTAATCGTCGGCGCCGAAATTATATCCTTCTATTCTCCGCTCATCTTCACCTAAGGCGGTTAAGAGAATGATGGGGATATGAGTGGTGCGTTCGTTAGACTTCACATTCTCCGTTAATTCATAACCATTCATTTCAGGCATCATGATATCACTGATAATGATATCCGGCATATTCAGCCGACATTTTTCAAGGCCTTCCATTCCATTTTGAGCTTCGTATACCTCGAAGTAATCCTCAAAAAGGGCGGTCATTGAATTTAGGAGCTTTTCGTTGTCCTCAACGATTAACATCTTCTTTTGCATAACAATCAGAGTTTAGGTAAGGTTAAGATAAAGGTACTTCCTTTATTCACCTCGCTTACTAACTTAATTTTTCCTTTGTGAAGTTTCACAAATTCGGAGACTATGGATAGACCCACTCCCGTACCTGGCACATTGCTCACATTCGAACCTCGGTAAAAGGATTGAAAGACCTTAGATTGATCTTCCTCCGGAATCCCAATTCCATGATCGATAAATGACACTTCAATATCCTCCTTATCGAAGTCCAAAATCACCTTGACCTCAGAGCCAGGTTTTGAAAACTTAATGGAATTACTCAGTATATTACTGAACATATAACGAATCAAGGAGTAATCCGCTAAAAGTTCCTGTGACTCCCCTCTCACTTCCAAAATCAAATTGTGGCTCTTAGCATCAGCTTCCTTATTCTCATAAAAAAGCTCATTTACTATTTGCTCAAAATCAACTTTACTTAAGTTGAAATTTCGTCGACCGGTAGTTAATTTCTTCAGCTCCAACATGTCCATAATCATGTTGTTGAGCCGGTCCACTTCCTCCTCCATGGTATTTAGGCCCATGCCTAATAATTTGGGAGTCTGCTTCACTTTTAGCATCTCGATATTGGCTTGAATTACCGCGAGAGGCGTTTTAAATTCATGACTAGCGACGGAGTATAAGTTGGTTTTAAACTTAGAAAGCTCTTGCTCCTTGGAAAGTGCATTCATCAAATCCTCAGTCAAGTGCACACTCTCAGTTATATCTCGAGTAGTACTCAAGCTGCGGTATTGCACATTCCCGATACTCTCAAGCTCCGTGTACGTTGTCTCCAACCACCTTAAACGGCCCTCACCGTGGTTAATCTGATAACGAATACGCGTACCAGGCTGGTCGAAAAAGCGCATCAGGGTGGTAAAGTCCATTTCGTTGATAAAGTCTTCGCTTAGGAAGTCTGTAAGCTTACGACCCACTAAAGTGTCGGCTTTGAAACCTAAAACCCGCAATGAACTTGGCGTAGCGAAGCGAATGGTATTATCAGCATCATGCAGGCAAACCAAATCGGTGGTGTGCATAGCAATCAACTGAAACACGTTCATTGTAGAAAACATTAGAGTCGTAATTTGAATAACAATAATACAACAAAAATTGAATCAGCCCAATACAGATAAGGTTTTAGAAATTATAATAAAACAAAAAGGCCCGTCTTTCGACGGGCCCTTGATAAAAATCTATACAAAAAATTAATAGCGGTAATACTCTGGTTTGAACGGTCCTTGTTGTTCAACGCCAATGTATTTAGCCTGCTCTTCGCTTAGAACTTCTAATTCCACGCCAATTTTAGCTAAATGAAGTTCAGCTACCTTCTCATCTAAATGTTTAGGCAGGGTGTAAACCTCATTACCATAGCTGGCGCTATTGTTCCAAAGCTCCAGCTGCGCCAAAGTTTGATTGGTGAAGGAGTTGGACATTACAAAACTGGGGTGACCTGTTGCACATCCCAAGTTAACCAAGCGTCCCTCGGCCAATAGAATAACATCATTACCATTAATGGTATACTTATCTACCTGAGGTTTAATTTCTACGTGACTTTCGCCGTGATTAGACTTTAACCAAGCCACGTCAATCTCATTATCAAAGTGGCCAATATTACAAACAATGGCCTTGTCCTTCATCTTAGCGAAATGCTCACCGGTAACGATATCCTTATTCCCGGTGGCGGTGATAATAATATCCGCTTCTGCTACTGCATTGGTCATTTTCTTAACCTCAAAGCCATCCATAGCGGCTTGTAAAGCACAGATAGGGTCAATCTCGGTAACCATTACTCTACAACCAGCTCCGCGTAAAGAGGCGGCGGTACCTTTACCTACATCGCCATAACCAGCTACAACGGCAACTTTTCCTGCCATCATAATATCGGTAGCACGACGAATTGCATCCACCGCTGATTCTTTACAGCCGTATTTATTATCGAACTTGGATTTAGTAACCGAGTCATTTACATTGATCGCAGGCATAGGAAGAGTGCCATTTTTCATGCGCTCATACAAGCGATGTACGCCGGTAGTGGTCTCCTCGCTAAGTCCTTTAATGCCCTCAGCTAATTCAGGATAGCGATCCAAAACCATATTGGTAAGGTCACCACCGTCATCTAAAATCAAGTTTAAGGCTTCACGCTCCTCGCCAAAAAACAAGGTTTGCTCGATACACCAATCAAATTCTTCCTCGGTCATACCCTTCCAAGCATAAACCGGAATCCCAGCCGCCGCGATGGCCGCAGCTGCATGATCTTGAGTAGAATAAATATTACAAGATGACCAGGTCACATCGGCTCCTAGTTCAACCAAGGTTTCAATTAAGACCGCAGTTTGAATGGTCATGTGTAAACATCCTGCAATACGAGCACCTTTCAAGGGCTTATCCGCACCATATTCCGCACGCAAGGCCATTAGACCTGGCATTTCCGCTTCTGCCAATTCGATTTCTCGACGTCCCCATTCTGCTAAGGAAATGTCTTTTACTTTATAAGGAATGTACTTTCCTACTGCTGTACTCATAGCTATTTATATCTATTTTTTTGCAAATTTTGGCAAAGATACCTCAATTGCCGGGCTGGCACAACCTTATGCACAAGACTAATGCCCCTTTATAAAGAACTTCGATGGAATCAGTTTCAACTGGCTATCTGGAAGATAGAACCTGAAGAGGAACCCGATTTCTCTATCCAAGAACTATCTGAAGCCGACCAAAGGCGCTTTGCCAAGATTAAAAACGAAAAAAGAAGCAAGGAATTTCTAGCGGCTCGAATGGCTCTGGGTCATCTGATGGAAGATGCACCCCAGTTAACATACTCCGAAAAAGGCGCCCCAATTTTACCAAGCCATTTAGGCGTATCCTTAAGCCATAATAAGGACTATGCCGCCGCCATGCTAAGCGAATCACATCGAGTGGGTATCGATTTAGAAGCGTATCGCCCCCAAATGGATCAATTAAAAAATCGCTATTGCAGCCTACAGGAATTGAAGGCCATGGGTCCAGAACCAAGCTTAGCAGCACTGGCCGCACACTGGGCGGCCAAAGAAACGATGATCAAACTACTAGATGCTCCACAGATTGATTTACGCAGAGAAATTACCATCGCCCCCTTTCAAGTGCTCCGGAGCGCGGTGAGTAAGGCTCTGATTAAAATAGATGGCCAAATGAAGCTCTATCCCCTTTATTTCAAAATGGAGGCCGACTTTTGCCTTTGTTTTTCCTACGATTAAAAGCCTTTAGTCCTTAACAGAATTTAGTAGGTTTGTGGCGCATGAATAAGCCGCAAGTTTCGCATATCATAAAGCAAGCAAAAGCCTCTGGAAGGAAGCTTTTGGCAGTGTTAATTGACCCCGACAAATCATCGGAGCAGGACTTAATTTCCCTTTGTCAAAAGTCAGAAGCCAGCGGGGCCGACTTAATTTTTGTGGGTGGCTCACTATTAACCGGCGACCATCTCGAATCCTGCTTGGAAACGGTGAAACAAGCTTGCTCCATCCCGGTCATTCTTTTTCCGGGTAGTGTCTTGCAAGTTTCGGATAAGGCCGATGGAATTTTATTCTTGAGTTTAATTTCAGGAAGAAATCCAGATTTATTGATCGGAAATCATGTTATCGCTGCACCCTATCTTAAAAACACCAAGCTTGAAGTCTTACCGACGGCTTATATGTTAGTGGATTGCGGGCAGACCACTACCGCTATTTACATGAGCAATAGTCAACCTCTACCTTATCACAAGCCGGAAATTGCGGCTTGTACGGCAATGGCGGGTGAGTTTTTGGGTCTGCAGTATTTTTACCTCGACGGAGGAAGTGGAGCAGAAAAACCGATTAGCGCTGAAATGATTGGCGCGATTCACAAATCCATAGACAAACCAATAATTGTTGGCGGTGGTATTCGCACACCAGAAGCGGCTCTCGAAATCGCGAATGCCGGGGCAGACGTAGTGGTGATAGGAAATCTTTTTGAGTCCAATCCAAGTGCAGTCTCCAGTATGGCCGAAGCTTTGCATAATATTTAAGCATGGACATTAGTGTTGAAATTTCCAAGTATCCCTTGCGGGATGAATATATCGCAGGGGTAGATGATTTTTTAGATCGACTTTATCAGCATCCGGGAATTAAAGTGCAGACCAACTGCATGAGCACCCAAATTTTCGGTCCTGCCGAATTGATCTTCCCCATCTTGGAAAAAGAAATTAGCTGCTCTTTTGAGGCGGGTCAAAGCCCTTTTGTATTGAAGGTCCTAAAGGGTGACCTCTCGGAAATGGAGATAAAGGAGTATTGATTCGGTTTAAGCTAGATCCACTAGAAACGGCAGCCGTAATAAGCAGCTTGCTTTACACCTTATTACTCACCTATGGTAGTATCTGGTCGTGGTTATTCGCAGCCATGGCCTCAATCCTATTCATGGTAATTTGCTTTCGGAAAAAGATTTACGCCGAGTGGCTGCTGCAATTGTTCTACCTACTTAGCGCTGCATATGGCTACTACAATTGGGGGGAAGACTTTCAGGTCCTAGAACCCTTAGCCCTCACAGTTCACCTAAAAATTATTTTAGGCCTTGCCATAGGAGTTATATTAAGTGGCTTTCTTCTACTTCGTTATAGTGATTCTAAACTACCCTATCTCGACTCATTTACCACCCTGTTTAGTATTGCCGCCACCTTATTAATGATTAACTTCTATCCAGAAAATTGGATCTATTGGATCATCATTGATGCGGTAAGCGTTTACCTCTATTTCCGTCGGGGATTGAAATTAAGTTCTTTACTATTCGCTCTCTACACCTTGATGGCCATAAATGGGTATCTGGAATGGACCGGAATATTATCGTAGTTACAGGACCTGAAAGCTCAGGTAAATCAAGCTTATGTCAAGCCCTAAGCGAGCAGCTAAACTTGCATTGGGTGCCTGAATATGCGCGCAACTACCTCGAAAAAAAGGGCCCCCAGTACGATTGGGAGGATTTGGTGAAAATGTATGCCGGTCATCTTAGCGCCCAAGAGAAAGCTCTTTACGAACACCCCTATACCCCGATAATATTTGACACCGACTCTATCAACTATGCCGTATGGTCGCAGCGCGTTTTCGGCGAAATCCTGGAACTACTGTCCCGGGCCATGCAAAAAGAGAAAAAGCACATCTACCTAGTATGCTACCCTGATTTAGCATGGGAAAAAGATCCCTTTCGCGAAAATCCCGATGACCGACTAGAAATTATGGAAGAGCATTTGGAGTGGATTGAGAAACTCGAGCGGCCCTTTGCTATCGTCAAGGGGCAAAAAGAAGAGCGCCTCAAAAATGCTTTGGACGCTCTTCAATCTTTAGGTGTTATATCTTCAGGACTTTAGAAAACCAAGCGAAGAGTACCGTAAATATTAAATGGCGCTTGCACCAAATAGGCCGCTGTCCCATCAAAGCCAGGTGCCCCATAGGTATAGTAAAGGGCATCTGTTAGGTTATTAAGCTGTAAACTAAATTCATGTTGATTTAAGAACTGCCAACTGGCACTTAAATCTAGAATGGTCGAAGCAGGCACCACGAGATTGGGATCATTACTTAATTCCATAAACTGCTCACCCAAGAATCGAGCTCTGGCGGTAAAGTTCAATCTGCTATTCGGGCTATAAACTAATTGCAGGTTACCATTAAACTCCGGACTCAAAATCGGGCGGATGTCAGTGTACACCACATCCAATCCGGCTGGGCTATACTCACTAATTCGGGCATCTAAATAAGCTGCCTGTCCACGAAGTTCAAGCTGGGAATTGATCGTATAGCTAAACATTAATTCTACCCCGCGGCGAAAACTGGATTCCTGATTCTCAAATACTTGATAGAAGTTCTGCTCATCATACAATCCAATAGGAGCAATTTCATTCTCAAAGATCATGTAGTACAGATTGAAATCAAGCTTAAGCACATCATTGGACCAACGGCTACCCAGCTCCAAATCATTCACAAACTCAGGGTCAACGCTCCCGGTATTTCGTGCAGCGGCAATATTTGCCAAGCTAATCGTTGCTGAACCTAAAATGTCTGCCCGGGTTGGCTCACGACCACTGCGACCAAATGAAGCATAAACGTTCCAATTGCTTCGCAAATCATAGCTCGCTCCCACCTTAGGGTTTATGAAGGTAAAGGACCGACTTGGAATGTTGGGCTCTTCGCCCAAGAAGCTGGCATCGCCTCCCAAAATCAAAGCCAGTTGACGTAATTGGGCGTCTGCGTGTACCTTTAAAGGTCCAAAGGACTTTTGCCACTTTACAAAGGCGGCAAATTCCTCCTTCAGTGACTCATCCTGATAATAAGGGCTTTCCGCATTGGGCTCAATATATTCTATATTCTCCCGCTCAAAGCGATAAAGATGAACGCCAAAATCCAATTTACCGAAGGAATACTCCGTACTGTAATTCGACAACCATCCCAGATGGCGGTTCTCCAAGGGATAATTTATGGTACTGATATTCGTGGCAGTAGAAGAGTCCGTGTAGGAGAAAGGAAAATCGCCGCCCGCACCACCATAATACGCGGTGTTCACCCAGGCACTCTTTTCCCCTGTGCGCCAAGTATGCTGCAACTGAAACAAATATTGACCAAAATCATCCACATCATTGGAGGAAAGATCATTGCTACGCGGATCGAGTTCAATTTGCGATAACAAAACCGGAGCGTAGGCTAGTTCATTTTCCGTACGACCGGCAAACCCGGTAAACTTAAAAGAGTGTTTATCCCCAAAATACCCTCCTGAGAAAAACAGGGAGTTAGAGGCAGTTCCTGAATGATAGCGGTAGCCATCACTTTGGAGGGTACTCATCTTAGCATAGAAAGCCGTACGATTTTCCAACAAACCGGTATGCACCTCAGCGGAGCCACGGAATGTATTGAAAGATCCAGCCGTTAATTGTACCTCTGCCGATGGTTTTTGCTGGGCCAGAGAAATAGACTCGAAATTCACGGAACCGGCGTAGGAGGCCACCCCATTACTCGAAGTACCTACTCCACGTTGAATTTGCACAGACTCGATGCTGTTCCCAAAATCCGTGAAATTCGAAAAGAATACACCTTGATCAATCATGTCATTCAAGGGCACCCCATTCAGGGTAATGTTGATACGGGTTTGATCAATGCCCCTTAAGCGCATCTCCCCGTAATTCGAGAAATTAGTACCAGATTGGGAATACGAAACGATGGAAGGACTAAGACGCTCTAAAAGAAAAGCCCCATCCTGACCTTGAAACTCAGCTTGAATTTCCTTTCGATTAACCGTCACTTGGGCTACAGGCGCATCTTTAGAAGCACGCACCGAAGAAATAGTAATCTCCTCCAGCGTTTGGACCTTAATACTGTCGTTTTCCTGAGCCCAGATAAGGGATGGACTCAACCCCATGAAAGTTAGAACAAGTAGTCGCCTTTTCATAAAAATAGCATTATGAAAAGAAACCGGGGTATGCTCCTTTTGTTATTAAAAATTAAAATTCCCGAGACCAAAGTCTCAAATCCCTACGCCGGCATTACCCGGATCAGGTTGTGATGGAAGATCCACCTTGGGTATAATCTCAGCCTTCCAAGTCAGAGGAAAGCACCCCGTGAGAATTTGCAAACCTAAAACAAGACTATTTAATCTGCAATAGGCTCGAATTAAACAATGCGATTAGCTTTGCCGCCCAAATGAAACCTAGCAATGAAAACAAGAAACCTAATTCTTAGCCTGATTTTCACTCAATTTGCTTTCGCCCAAATGCAACTAGATACGGTTACCGTTACCGCATCTTTAATGGAGCAGTCCCTGATGAACAGTAATCGCAATGTTCAAATTATCGGTGGTAAAGAACTCCAAAATGCCCCGGTAAATACCGTCGCTGAACTATTGGACTTTGCCACGGGTATAGATGCTCGACAAAGGGGTATGTTTGGCACCCAGACGGACCTCAGCGTTCGGGGTAGTACTTTCGAACAGGTCTTGGTCTTAGTAAACGGAGTTCGCTTGGCTGACCCTCAAACTGGCCACCACCTAATGAACCTACCGGTAGCCCTGGAGGACATTGAACGAATAGAGATTCTTCTGGGCGGTGGTTCCTATATTTTTGGCGCCAATGCTTTCGCAGGAGCCATTAACATTATCACCAAAAAGGCTAGTCAAAATAGCACCCAAGTAGGGATTGACTACGGTTCCTTCAACACCATTCAAACTCGCGTTCAGCAGAGCTTAAAAGGTAAAAAGCATCAAACCAATATCTCCTATTCTTTTAATGAGAGTGATGGCTTTAAAACTAACACCGACTTCCGCCATAGCAATATCGGATTGCGCAGCGATTGGACTTTCGGAAAGGAACTTATTCAAATTCAGGGCGGATACACCAATCAAGGGTTTGGTGCTCAAAATTTCTACTCGACCAATTTTCCTGATCAATATGAAAAAACGCGCACTTTATTCGGTAGCCTAAATTGGCAAAGCCAAGGGAAGCTTCGCTGGGACAAACAATTGTACTGGCGCCGGAACTGGGATGAATTTCAGTTATTCCGGGAAGAAGGAGAGGATTTCTATAATTATCAAAATGGCTTCTTTGTCCTAGACCAAGACACCGCCCCAACCTGGTACCGGGATCATAATTATCATCGCAGTGATGTTTTCGGAATTAAAAGTGATTTAAGCTGGGACAACCGCCTAGGTCGAACTGCATTTAGCCTAGATTACCGCCAAGAGCAAGTCCGCAGTAATAACCTGGGGGACAGCCTTGAAGAGATCATTGAAATTAATGACAGCCGTGGCTCTTACCACTTAGGCGCAGAGCGTCGCAACCTTTCTATCGCCGGTCAACATCTTTATACGGCTGGCAAGTGGCAGGTTTCTGGAGCCTTACAAGCGAACCATAACACAGATTTTGGTTGGGGATTCTATCCGGCCTTGAATGTAGGCTTCCGGGCTAATAAGTCGCATAAAGTTTATGCTAACTTCAATCGATCATTTCGTTTCCCTTCCTATACAGATTTGTTTTATCGCCTAGGAGGGGCCTTAGGTAGCCGCGATTTAGAGCAAGAAGAATCCAATAACTACGAAATTGGTTACCGATTCTTTGGAAACTCTTGGTACGGAAATGCCAGCTTATTCTTCCGTAATGGAACCAACATCATTGATTGGACGCGCGCTTGTGAGAGCTGCGATTTAATTGCCACTAACACCAGTCGCGTGGATATTGGCGGTTTGGAACTAAGTGTGCGTAAAGGCTTATCTGGAGAAAAACCTAGCGCGGGCTTTCAATTTGTAGAGCTAAGCTATAGCTACTTAGATAATTTCACTGAGGCGGATGAGGACGTATTTCAATCACTGTATGTCTTTGACTTCCTACAGCATAAGTTAACTGCTAGGGCGGGTCAAAAGCTCTTCAATAAACTAAGCTTACACTATTTCCTTAGCTACCAACTTCGCTCAGGCAGCTACCGCGACGCAGATACCGGCTTGGACACAGAATACCCAGCGGTATGGCTAGTGAATTTAAGTTTAAACTACGATTGGAAGAATTGGCAATTCAGCCTGATGGGTCAAAACCTACTTGATCAACGCTACTTCGATCGTGGAAATGTTGAGTTGCCGGGTGCCTGGATGCAGGCCGGTTTACGCTACAATATCAAATACTGATGAAAGGAGGCGGGGTCTTAGTCAAGGCTCCGCCTTATTTCTCCCAGAGCCTGCTTAATCATCTTTAACTTATCCACCGCTTCCGAAATTCGGGCGGTGTCCTCGCGATTATCTTTCAACTTGGCCTTAGCTCCCTTAAGAGTGAAGCCCCGCTCCTTTACCAGGTGATGAATCAATTTAAGATTCTGCAGGTCTTTTGGCGTAAAAAGGCGATTGCCCTTCTTACTTTTCTTAGGTTTAAGAATGTCAAATTCCTTCTCCCAAAAACGAATCAAGGATGTATTGACATCGAAAATGGCTGCCACCTCTCCAATGCTGTAATAACGCTTCTCTTCGTCGAAAGCTTCCTCCATTAATCGAATGATTGATTGGTTTGACTAGCTAATTCAATTAGGCGACTAAATTCCTCGGCTGTTAATTCACCGTAATAGAAATTCACTGGATTTAGACGCTCCCCATTTAAATGCACTTCGTAATGTAAATGCGGGCCTCTGGAACGGCCGGTATTTCCGACAAATCCAATTAAATCACCGCGAGAAACCTTTTGTCCTACGCGCACATTGTATTCATTCAAGTGGGCATAAATAGTCACATAGCCATAACCATGATCAATGCGAATATGCCTTCCAAAGCCGCTTGCTCGGCTATCCGCCCGAATCACCTCGCCATCACCAGTCGCATAAATCGGTGTCCCAATTTGTGCAGAGAAATCCATACCATGATGGAATTTCCTTGTTTTGGTGAATGGATCGGTTCTCCAACCATAACCCGAGGCCATGCGCTTCAAGTCTTTATTGGCCACTGGCTGAATGGCGGGTATGCTTTCTAAAAACTCTGATTTATCCTTCGCCATCTCCACGATTTCATCAAAGGACTTACTTTGCACGTATACCTGTTTTGTAAGGCGATCGAGTCTCGAAGCCGTTTTTTTAATCAGCTCTGAGTTATCATAACCTTCAAACTTTTGATAGCGATTCACCCCTCCGTAACCGGCCTCTCTAACCGAACTAGGAATGGGTTCCGCCTCGAAAATTACCCGATAGATATTATCATCTCTCTCCTGAATATCATCAACAACAATGGAAAGTTGATCAAATCTTTCATTTAAGATGCTATACTGAATCTTCATATTTTCCACTTCCCGACGGAGCCCCTTCTCCTTAGGTGAATCAATAAAGCTATCCGCCAAGAGGTACATGAAGAAACTGGTGAGAAAAATAGAAGCAACATATATCAGACTGCGACGCAGTCGATAGGCCGGAGTTTTTTCAATTTTCCGGTAGGATAATGTTTTGGGGTCGTAATAATACTTGACCTTTGCCATAATAGTTAATTTTGGCGCTTTAACGAAGACTTTGCAATTTACGAGAAACGAAAAGCTTACTGCAAAGTTGCATTTATTAAAATAAACAGCAGTCTGTGTAATTCCTATGGCAGCTAAAAAATCTTGGACCGCGAAGGAAATTCGCCAACAGTATCTTGATTTCTTCAAAGGTAAGGAGCATGAAGTGGTGCCCTCTGCCCCTATGGTTATCAAAGGTGACCCCACCTTAATGTTTACCAATGCTGGAATGAATCAATTTAAAGATGCCTTTTTAGGTAATGTTGAACCCAGCAGCCAACGTATCACCGATACCCAAAAATGTTTACGCGTAAGCGGCAAGCATAACGACTTAGAAGAAGTTGGTCACGACACCTACCATCATACCATGTTTGAGATGTTGGGTAATTGGAGTTTTGGCAACTATTTTAAAAAAGAGGCTATAGCCTGGGCTTGGGAGCTGCTAACTGAGGTTTATGGATTAGAAAAGGACCGCTTATACGTCACCGTTTTTGAAGGAGATCCATCGGAGAACCTGGAACGCGACAATGAGGCGGCTGAGAACTGGAAAAACTTTGTCGCTGAGGATCGAATCCTCAATGGCAATAAGAAGGATAACTTTTGGGAAATGGGGGCTACGGGCCCCTGTGGCCCTTGCTCAGAGATCCATATGGATCTTCGTGATGAAGAGGAGCGAAATAGGCCAGATGGCGCAGAATTGGTCAACCAAGATCATCCCCAGGTGGTGGAAATCTGGAATTTGGTATTCATGGAATTTAACCGTCAAGCGGATGGCGGACTTAAAGCTTTACCGGCGAAGCACGTAGACACTGGTATGGGCTTTGAACGTCTTTGCATGGCCCTGCAAGGAAAGCAGTCCAATTATGATACCGACGTATTCCAACCCCTGATTCAAAAATTGAGCAAGCTTAGCAGTATCCCTTATGGCCAAGCAGAGAAGAGCGATATAGCATTAAGGGTCATTGCCGATCACGTGCGCGCCGTTTCATTTGCGATTGCAGATGGTCAGCTTCCTTCAAATAATGGTGCCGGATATGTGATTCGTCGCATTCTTCGTCGGGCTATCCGTTATGGATTTTCCTACTTAAACCTAAAGGAAGCCTTCATCCACAAATTGGTATCCATTTTATCGGAGCAAATGCAAGATTTCTTCCCAGAAATTCGGGAACAGGCTGCCCTGGTAGAAAAGGTAATCCTGGAAGAAGAACAATCATTCCTACGTACCCTAGAACAAGGTTTAAATCGCCTGGAACAAATTCGGTGCGAAACCGAAAGCCACAAAGTAGATGGCGGAAAGGTTTTTGAGCTTTATGACACTTTTGGCTTTCCCCCAGACCTAACCGCATTGATCTTAAAAGAAAACGGCATGAGCTTCGATCAAAGCTCCTATGAGGCCGAAATGAAAAAACAAAAGGAGCGTGCACGCTCTGCAACCAAGGTTGACACGGGTGATTGGGTCGTTTTAGAAGAAGATGATCGGGAAGAGTTTATTGGTTATGATCATCATCAAGCCAAGGTTCGAATTACTCGATACCGCACGGTTAAGGCTAAAAACAAGGAATCCTACCAAATCGTTTTAAATCTTACCCCCTTTTACCCTGAAGGTGGAGGCCAGGTTGGAGATAGTGGCAAACTAATCTCGGCTAGCGAGGAGCTTAAAATCTTTGACACAAAAAAGGAACATGGATTAATTATCCACTTTAGCGACACCCTTCCTGAGAATCCTAGAGCGGAATTCCAGGCGGTGGTAAATGATAGTCGACGCAAGGTGACCAGTTTAAACCATACGGCCACTCACCTTTTACATCAGGCCCTGAGAGAAGTTCTGGGGACCCATGTAGAACAAAAGGGATCCCTGGTGCATCCCGATTACCTGCGCTTTGACTTCAGCCACTTTAGTAAGCTCGAGGATACCGAAATTGCCCAGATTGAAAAACTGGTCAATGAGCGAATCCGCGCCAATTTCGCTTTGGAAGAATTCCGCAACATCCCGATTGAAGAGGCTCAAGATATGGGAGCTATGATGTTGTTTGGAGAGAAATACGGCGACACAGTAAGGGCGATAAAATTTGGAGAGAGCATCGAATTATGCGGTGGCATTCACGTAGGGGCAAGCGGCGAAATTGGCTTGTTCAGTATCAGTTCAGAAGGAGCTGTAGCAGCGGGGATTCGACGAATCGAAGCCCTTACGGGAGATAGTGCCAGAGAATACCTACGCAATAAAGCCTCTCTTTTAAGTGAATTGCAAAGGGAACTAAAAAACCCAAAAGACCCCCTCGGAGGTTTGCAAAAACTGAAGGAAGAGAACACCCAACTCAAGAAACAAATAGAGGCCTTTCAGCAAGCCCAAGCAGCTCAGGAACGCAAGGCCTGGCAAGCTGCCATGGAAAACACGAATGGCTTTGAGCGATTAATTTTGGAAACAAGCCTCGACGCAAAAAGCATTAAAGATGCTTTATTCCAATTAAAGTCGCAGTACCCTCGCCTAATAGCAGTGGTAGCCGCTCAAGCGAACGGCAAGGCCAATTTAGCCGTGGCAATTGGTGATGAATTGCTGAAAGAAAAAGACTGGAAAGCAGGAATGCTCGTTAAGGAATTAGCTGCCGAAATTGGCGGTGGCGGAGGCGGTCAACCCGGCTTTGCCATGGCGGGAGGTAGCAAACCCGAAGGCATAAACAATGCCCTTGATAAAGCAAGAAATATCTTAAAATGATGATGCGTAAATTTTTAAGCCTAGGACTAGTACTCTGCAGTTTCTTAGCCTATGCGCAACCCGACGATGAAATTGTTTATTACACCGACGCGGAAGTAAACAATTCGAAATTCAATCTGGCTCTAAACCTAAACCCCTATTACACCGATATGCGTCTCATCAATAATGATGCGACCAATAGTCTCTTCGATACTTATTCCGAAGAATTTGACGCTAGTGGTAGTTTTAAATTAGATTATGGTCTTGATTTATTCTACGAAATAGGCCCCACCTTCCACGTTGGAATTGGTTTAGTGAGAGCGCATGGTGGCTACACTTGGCAGGATGTGGTATTAGATACTTTAAACCCAAGTCTATTAGCGGACAATGAGGTAGATATCACCATGTTCTCGGTGCCCATCAAGGTGAATTTTACCACCAGGATTTCTGACGTATTTAGTTTGGAGGTGGTACCAATGGTGGAGCTAAACTTTTTAGATCAGTACAATGGTCGTATCAGCTATAATGGAATCGCTGGTGCCCCAGCGGACTCTACTTTCAACCTCAATGATGATCTTAACCGATTAAATTGGTCAGTGGGAATTGCCCTTGGTGGCACTTACTGGGTCAGCAATGAATTCGGCATCTTCGTTCGTGGCTCTACCCGTTATCTACTCAATGACATCGTTGACCCAACGGGCTTTAGCTGGCCCCGGGAGACTCTTTTGAACTTTGGCCTTAATACGGGTTTGAGAGTACGATTCTAGAAGGAGATAATTTATCAGCCGAAAGGCATCAGGGAACTAATACTGCCTCAACATTGTCGGGGCCACTACCATCGTCTGCCGTGAAATTAAGGTCAATCTGACTGTAATCCGTATTTGCCATACCTGAACCTATATAGCTAATATTATCTGATATCTGGCTGGGTATCGATAGGTTTAAGCCACTTATGGTGGCCTCAATCCGGCTATTAGATTCATTGTACAATCCCTCAATGAAAATTTGATCATCCGCCGTGCCGGCCACGATATTTACCTGATAAAATTGAGGGTGATTAATGCCGGTATTCTCCGTCACCTGCCATACCCCAATAAATTGATCGCGGTTAGCAGCCGGATCTTCATTTGGATCATCGGTCTCGCAAGCCGAAACTACCAGCAGTAAAACCGCGATGCTCCAGGCAGCAACTAAACTACTCCTGCTCTCCTTCTTTATTTTCTTGATAAGCTTCATTAAGAGCCTTTACTACTATATCGGTAATATCGTACGCAGGGTTGGCTGCAAGTAGCTCGGAAACGGTTCCGTAGCTAAAAATAAAATCGTAACCCTCTGCAGCCTGTACCTTGGCTAGGGCGCTATCCACATCTGCTTTGATTAGGAGATTAAATTCCTGCTCCTCCTGTGCTAGGTCTTGAGTCCGCTCATCGCGATATTGCAGTAGGCGTTGTTGTAACTCCTGTAACTCCAATTGGGTTTGTTGGATTTGTTCCGGACTCATGTTGGCCGCATTTTGCTCCAATACCGCAATGTTCTCTTGAAAGGCTTGGGAACGGCGATCTAACTCCCTTTCAATATCATCAGCCTTTGCTTCTAATTTAGCTTTATACTCTTGGTGTAATTCGTAGTTAGCCAAGAGACTATCGCTATTAACAAAGGCAATATTAATAGCCCCATCAGCCGCCATTTTAACCGGGGACTCAGATGTGTCCTCATGGTCCTTAGACTTTGCTTCAGCACTGGGTTGGCTGATTATTAGATAGCTAACACCCGCTAAGGCAATAATAGAAAGGATAGTCCCTAGGTTTTTCATGAATTGAATTTTCCGCAAAATTAAGGAATGAAAGCATCACTGCGGCAGCTCCCATACAATTCTAAAATCAAGAAACTCCGCCACATTAGCGTGGGCCTTTAAACCAGGACCCATTGCCAATTGCGGCCAAGGTCGGTATAATAAGGTGTAACGTTGATACCAATTGGCCTCTGCACCAAATTCCTTAAAGAGGTAGAATCCCGCCGCTTGACTGAAAGTGAATTTACCTAACAAAAATTCATGGCCTAGCTCTAAACCCCATTGATGGTGACTTTCATCCCCACCGGAACGCTCTATTTGCCGACGGTAAGCCAAGTTTCGAATCCATTCTGTTTCCAATAAAACCGCAGAACTTCGACTGAGCTGGTAAGAATAACGAACAGCAGCACCCGAGACTAAATAGGTCACGTCTTGTTCATTGGCACCGGTACCTATCCTCCCCCCTGATTTTGCCGCCAAAAAACCGTGCATGGAAAGAACCTTTCTTCGCTTAGCAGGATTAAAAGGTAATTTCTGCTGACTTTCGAGTTCAATACCTTTTAGGCTATAGTCAAGACCTAAACTCATAGTCGGATAATTGAGCCCTTTGTTCGGCTCTCGGATTCCTCCATTACTGGTATGGTTATAGCGCCCTTGCAAGCTAAGTCGCCATTGAGGGCTTATGCTGTAAGCCAAACCTAGCCCTACCGAAAGATAGGCGCTAACAGGCAAGGAGTAGCTTAGGTTTAGTGGGTTCTCCACCGGGTCATACGGCCTGCTCAAGTATATTAAACCGGCGGCCGCTCTTAAATTAAAATACCAATCCCCTTTAATTCGATACCAGGGTTCCAAAAAACCATATACCGGAAAACCCCAACCAATAACTTCGGGATTATCATAATAGTGAGCCCCAAAACTCAAGCCGTACCGGGGATAGCAGTGGCAATTATCCCAACTCTGCTCATTGAGCAACCACTTTTGGACACTCAATCCTAAGGCTAATGGATAGGACTGGCCGATAGGCGCCACATCTTGGCTGTGCAAGAACAAAAATCCATAATCCGCTTCCGCTTGATAGGACACCAAGCTTTGGGCCCTAATGCCTGTCCAAAGGAAGAGCAGAAGAATTAAATGTTTATTGAGCAGTGATTTTACCATACCAAGATGCATAGAGTTCCTTCATCCACAATCGATGCATAGCCTTGGAGAAATGCAATCCATCTCTGGCAATTAATTGAGGGTCATTTAGGCCCTGCCGACTGATTTCTGTAATATTCACAAAGTCCACTTGTAAGCTATCGCAGATAGCCTTCTGGGCAGCATTGAAAGCATCTATCTCTGAGGCAACCTGAGCGCGATTTCCCGCACCAGCTGGACTTACTCCCCAATCCGGAATACTCACCACCAAAACCCGTTCCTTACGGTTTGCTGCAAATATTATCGCTTGGTCCAGCAAAGAGCGAAACTCAATTTCATATTCCGGAATGGACCTTCTTTGATATTGATTATTAACCCCAATTAAAATGGTAACCACATCAAAGCTAGAGTCGGGCTGATCGCGATTAATACCATTTTGTAAATCTGCCGTAGTCCAACCATTAGTGGCGATTACCTGATAATAGACGCTATCCGCTTCTTGGCTAGCTTCGAGTGAGTCGACTAACTGTGCCGAATAAGAGCTATCTACGCCGATAGCGGTTCCTATGGTATAGGAGTCACCTAAAGCTAGGTATCGGTATGTCTGTGAACTTAGTCCTTGAGGCTCATCTTCTTGAACATCCTGATCCTGGCAGGCAAACATGAAGGGAAGAAACAGCGTAATTAAGAGTAGTCGCATTATTAGGTGATTGAATCAAATCCCTAAAATAAACTCTAATTAAATAGAAAATGTTGAAGTCGAGGTATTGATTTAGTCTCAAAGCACCAGATTGAAGTGGCCTGTTCATGTATATCGTTTAGTAGATACAATATCCACCTTCATAAGCTAAGATGTATTTAGGTCCTTACCTTTGCCACATGGAAATTAAGCAGGCCGAATTTGTGGTGAGCAGCAGTAAGCTGAGCCAATGTCCCGAGACAAAAAAACCAGAGTATGCTTTTATCGGGCGCTCCAATGTGGGGAAAAGTAGTCTTATCAATCGCCTAGCCGATCATAAAAAACTTGCACATACCTCATCAACTCCTGGAAAAACTCAGCTCATCAATCACTTCTTGATGAATGAATCTTGGTTCTTAGTGGACCTGCCGGGCTATGGTTATGCAAAGGTGAGCAAGACTTCCCGGCAAAAGTTCCAGAAAATGATTGAAGACTATATCCTGGAACGACGGAATTTGATCAATCTTTTTGTGCTGATTGATGCTCGGATTCCTCCACAAAAAATAGACTTAGAGTTCATGGAGTGGCTGGGCGAGAGTGGCGTTCCCTTCTCGATGGTTTATACCAAAATTGATAAGCTCAAGATGAATCAGCTCAACAAGAACTTAAAGGTCTATCATAAAAAGATGCTGGAAACCTGGGCTCAACTACCGATGTACTTCGCTACCTCAGCCGAAACAGGTGCGGGTAAAAACGAACTTCTAAGTTACATCAGTGAGCTAAACCGTCAGATCGGCTTAGAATCCTAGTTAACCGCGTTTCAGGACGTTCATACGCTCCCCCATATCGAGAGCAAACTCTCGTAGCTCTTTAGCATAATCCGCTTCGCCTCCGGCGCGCTCTAGGGTGTCGGCCAGGGCCATCATATTCTGATGAATGTACTTTTTCATTTGATCCAAGGGCATATCCTTGGTCCAAAGATCAATTCGCAGAGTTTCTTGGGCTTTATCATCCCAAATCGAGATCATGGCAGCCTTGGTTTTGGCTTTATCCACCCCACTGTCGGGAGCCGACCAATTCATTTCTTCAGGAACCTTGTTTTCGTCTAATCCAATATTGAGCTTAATATCGGAACGATGTGCTACAGCCATGCTAAAAATTTCGGCAAAGGTAAAGGCCAAAATATAATTAAGGCTTATAGGATGATAATTTCAAAACCTTTCTTCCGTCCATCTCTCGCAACCAAGTATCGAGCGGCATATCTGGGGACTCTTCCAACCACGACTTCACAATTCGCAAGCCAAACCACCAACCGACTTGACCCGGAGTTTCGGCATCAATTTCGGTGCGAAATTTCGAGAAAGGTGCTACTTCCATAAAGCGCCTTTTAACGGCATCCGAAGAACTAAACAATAACTCGTTCTCTATGAAATAAATCCACATGTCCTTTTCATGATCAACACAGAACTGATATTTATGGATGGGGTAGCGCATAAGTATATCCTCGCTGGGCTTAGCCATTAACAGGGAGGTCAGCTGTAGTACCTTGCCTCGATACACCATTTCATCGAGCAGACTCCCGTTTTTTGGCGCCGGCACCTGAGCTTCCGCAAGGGCGAAGGCCAAGTCCCGACTTAAAAAGGCCGGCTGACGGTTGAACTGCAAATATTGGGGTAGACTAGCGTAATATTCCTTTCCCGCTTCCCCTAGATATAAATCAAGGCCAATAAAAACATAGGGACTAGAGAAAACCACGGGATAGTTAAAATCCAGTCGCGAGATATAAGTATAAACCTCCATGGTATCCTCCGAACCAAAATAATGGTAATAGCGCTTCAGAATAGCATTGATTTCCGCCTCTTGCCTATCCATATCCCCGAAACTGGCTTCACTTATGGCAAAAAGGTTTTTCTGCAGTTCCTCATTTCGCTGATTCCACCAAAATATTGGCTCGGCCTTACTGCTAAAAAACGGGGGATAATCCTGACTCAGCTGGCTTAAGGTCTCCCCAAAATTGGCGGTGTCACTTAAATAAAATGCCCGATCAAAACGTTTTAGCTCCGTCTCAATTTTTATCTGACCTAGATCTACATCCGCTTCATCTTCACAAGATTGAAGCAGTAGGGCGAAAAGGAAAAAACCAAAAAGCAGGTTGAAAAAGCGCTTCATTGTAGGAAGGGTCTTAATTTTGCTCAAAACTAAGCATCTATGCGTTTATACTTATCGGTGGCCTTGCTCTTCATTTTTGCTTTGCAAGTCCAAGCACAGGAACGGAATTTTCAATTGGGAATTATGGGGACAAGCCAAGTAAGCTACCTCAATACCAACCAGCCTAATGCAAATGGTGGCTCTGCCTTATTGTTCGGATTCGGTGGCTTAGCGGAATATTCCTTTGCCGACCGTTATGCCTTTTCTTCTGGCTTCGAATATTTAAATCGAGGCGGTTCCCTGCAATTAGACGATACTACAAGTACTTACCGCGCAGGATATATTCAAGTTCCATTGCAAATTAAAATGCGTACCCGTCAGTTCGGCTATCTCACTTACTTTGCAGAAATGGGTTTTGCCATTGGCTTCGAAACGGGAGAAGAAGTTAGCTGGGATCCTAGCATTACCAACCCATCCGGAAGTTATATCAGCCTATTTGACGCGACTTTCAGAATTGGAATGGGCGCAGAATATGATTTGGGTGGACAAACCAAATTGTTAGGACGATTACAATACCACCGTGCTTTGAGCAACAATCTTATTAGTGATCAGGATCTTCGTCTCGACGAACAATATCTATATCGCTTTGATTATGTTTCTCTTACCGTAGGAATCTTATTCTAATTCGATCTATAAATGAATTGCGGGGCCCTTATTGAACATATTGTTAGTTGGATGAAAGCCTATACCGAGCAATCGGGAACTCAAGGCTATGTAGTAGGAGTTTCTGGAGGGATTGATTCGGCCCTTACCTCTAGTTTAGCGGCAAAAACAGGCTTCCCAGTAACTCTGGTAGAAATGCCTATTTACCAGAGTAAGGAGCAAGTAAGCCGAGCCAGAAAACACATTGAGAATTTGCAGAAGCATTACCCTAATGTGCGCCGGGTCGAAGTTGACCTTAGTCCTGTTTTCGATCAATTTATTGCTGCCTTACCCGATATTGCTGAAAGTGAGGCTCGCGATTTGAGCTTAGTAAATTCAAGGGCTCGTTTACGCATGAGTACCCTTTACTACTTTGCAACATTAGAAGGTAAAATAGTAGTGGGTACCGGCAATAAGGTGGAGGACTTTGGTGTAGGCTTTTATACTAAATATGGCGATGGCGGTGTAGATATTAGCCCAATTGCGGATTTATACAAAACCCAGGTATATGCCCTAGCCGAAGAACTGGGCGTGATACAAGATATCCTAGATGCCCCGCCCACTGATGGACTTTGGGGTGATGATCGAACGGATGAAGATCAAATTGGCGCCAGCTATCCCGAGTTAGAATGGGCAATGGAAAGGCAAAAAGAAGGCAAAGAATCAACTGATTTCCAAGGACGAGAAAAAGAAGTGATGGAGATTTACACCCGCTTAAACCGGGCCAATCAGCATAAAATGCTCCCGATTCCGGTCTGTGAAATTCCTGAAGAATTACTAGGTGCCTAAGCCTTAAGATTAAGCTATCTTTGCCAAAATTTTAAGCTTTGGGCAGTATTGTAGCCATCGTAGGTCGTCCTAATGTAGGTAAGTCTACACTTTTCAATCGTTTAACTGGTCAGCGTAAAGCCATCGTTGACTCTGTAGCCGGCGTTACGCGTGATCGCCTTTATGGCAAAGCAGAGTGGGCCGGTCGCAAATTCTCGGTAATTGATACCGGTGGTTATATCGTTGGCAGCGAGGATGTTTTCGAAGGGGAAATTCGCAAACAAGTACAGATTGCCATTGAAGAAGCTAATCTCATCCTATTTCTGGTAGATGCAGACGATGGCATTACGGGTATGGACGAAGAAGTCGCTAATCTCTTAAGACGGGGTAAAAAACCGGTAATGCTGGTGGCGAACAAGGTAGACAACGCTATGCGCCAAACTCAAAGTGCTGAATTCTACGGATTAGGTCTTGGAGAAGTACACAACATTTCGGCCATGAATGGGGGCGGTACAGGTGATTTCCTCGATGCCATGGTGGAAGCCTTGCCCGAAGAAGTTGAAGAGGAAGAATTAGACATTCCGAAGATTGCCGTAATTGGTAGACCGAATGCCGGGAAATCTTCGTTCATCAATGCCATAACCGGCGTAGAACGCAATATTGTAACCGATGTAGCGGGCACTACACGTGACGCGATAAACACTCGCTATAACCTCTTTGGTAAGGACTTTTTGCTCGTAGATACCGCAGGATTAAGAAAGAAAAGTAAGGTTCACGAAAACCTGGAATTTTATTCAGTTCTGCGATCGGTTCGGGCTATAGAAGATGCCGATGTTTGTATGCTTATCGTAGATGCCGAACGCGGTTTCGAGGGGCAAGATCTAGCGGTTTTTTCCTTGGCTGAAAGGAATAAAAAAGGCATTGTAGTATTGGTGAATAAGTGGGATTTAATCGCCAAAGACACTCATACAGCCAAACGATTCGAGGAGCAAATACGGGAACGGATCGCTCCCTTCACCGACATTCCTATCATTTTTATGTCCGTGCTTAATAAGCAAAGGATTTACAAAGCGGTAGAAGAAGCGGTGGCAGTTTTCGAGCGCCGTCAACAAAAAGTGAGTACCAGCAAGCTGAATGATTTGATGCTACCTATCATACAGCATACTCCTCCGCCTGCCACCAAGGGTAAACTGATTAAGATTAAGTTCTGCACTCAATTACCCACCAAAGTACCTTCCTTCGCCTTTTTTGCCAATTTACCGCAATACATTAAGGATCCTTACAAGCGTTTTCTGGAGAATCAACTTCGCGAAAATTTTGATTTAAAAGGTGTACCCATTCATATCTATATGAGGAAGAAGTAGAATCGAAAGATTCAGCAGATTCAATCGTTTTTTCTTTTGGGATTCAGAACCCAAAATGCCTTCAAATAGAAATTTGACTTGCTTAAGCTCAGATAAACTACTCTCGATAAAATCTCAAGAAGTACTCCTGATCCTCATAGAGCACTTTTAGGATATACATTCCAGCCGGCAGCTGGCTTAGATTGAGTTGATCACCTTGACTTTCGATGGGCAATTGTTGACCAGACAAAGTACTTAGACCTTTAATTTCACCTTTGGTGATCCTTAAACTAGATGCCGCGGGATTAGGAAAAACCATTGGCTCCTGTAGGAAATCAGCCTCCACCTCAGCCACGCTCACATTAGAACGATCGTGGGGGTCCATCAAGTGGGCGATGAACCACATAAAGCCTTCAGCCTTAAAATTTCCCGCTTGAAAAGAAGGACATGCACTTAGCGGAAGAGCTTGAGCCTTCGAGGCGCTATCCAGTCGAATTAGATATAAGTCCTCCGCCTCTGCCACCTCATAAGGATAGCCGAAGCCTGCTCTTCCGGGATTGGGGCAAGCAATGGGAGGGGGATTAGATGCAGTATAGGTAGTATCCATCCATTCTCCCCAGAAATCATTCCAGGCGAGGCTCGGATCAAAATAAGTACAAGACACCTTAGCAGAAGCGTCCTCAGAGGAGAATAAGGGCCATAACTCAGTAGCGCCGCTAGTGACTTGTCCCCAGGCTTCAATAGCTTCACAATAGCGCTCCAGGGTATTGGGAACGCATTTGAAATAGTGCGTTACGTAGACTCGATCGGCCAGAGCGGCAATCTCCGAAGCCTGCACCGACATTGGACTTACCCCCGTGATATCGCGTTGAATGCTTTCGTAAGTGATGACCTTGGCTTCACAAGCGTGACTTAAATGCAAAATCGAACGCATCGCCACCAGTAAAGCCTCATGATCATCCAAATTGCTGCGGACTGCCCCTTGACGCCACCACCATTCATCTTCCAATACTAAATGATCAAAATAATCTCTAGTATTCGTTTTACCATTTTCACTACCCTTGAGACCACGTGACTCGGGTGCGGCAAAACCGTAAGTACTGGCTACTCGAGCAAAAAACTTTATTACCTCCGCTTGATACTGCTCATTGGGATCAGGATTGATGGGGTTCATCATCCTATTTAATTTGGCGCTCCCAAGAGTTCCTAAATTCGAATTGGGACAAGCGTCCTCGGATGAGGTATTTAAAAGAAAGCGATCCGTACGCAGATTTTCAAATTCTTGAGCATTGATTTTACCTGCAGCAGGATTTGAACGACCTCCGCCGACGGCCCCTAACTTTAAATTGGGGAATTCCTGCCTCAATTCATTAATCACTATACGCAACTGCACTTCCTCAGGATTGTCAAAGGCCTTGCCATCTAATACCCGATGCAGACCATAAAAAGCCAAAAACTGCAATTTGTGTCTCCGAATAACTTTCTTAAGGTCTTGGAATTTACCCCGATCACCTAAGGTCATATCAGTCAGAATATCATCAACGCAGGCCACATAGGCTCCACGAGGCAGACTATGCTGTTGAGCATGAGTAGCCGGGAGATAGGTCTGAGCGCGGAGAACAGGAGTCAGAGCCAGCGCAAGCAAGATGTAGTAGAGCTTTCTTAGCATTAGGTCGGCACTTTTCGGGGCAAAAAGCGCATGAAAATACAGAAAAACGTGCAGACGAAGGAACTCATTCACATGAACTTAGAAATCCTTAGGGATAAAAAGGCTCAAAATGATTACGAGTTTAGATTAAGGATTTTCAAAATGAAATCCCATGTCCTTTGCCACCGCGACAGGCAAATCGGAACGACGCTCAATAACGACAACCACTTGTCCATCGATTGAAATATAACGCCCTGCAGCCAGGTCCAATTCAATTTGGGCCTCCTGATCGCCCTCACCTTTTGGCAGTCGGTAAGCGATCAAATCAGTCATATCTGTAGCGTCCCAATCAACACCTTCGGGCAAAAAGTAAAATTCCACGGGCGTAGACTTCTTAATCCCCTTGCCTTCTATTTTGAAACTTACTTTGATATTCATTGCCTCGCCTTGCGGAATCTCCTGAGCAGAAGAACTAATGCTGGGCAATGGAATTAGCTCGCCTTTATAATTACGGTCCTTATAGCCTATTAAGGGTTTTCCCATGCTATGTTCGGTTTCAAATTTTGCTTTGCCAGATTTGAAAAACTCCGTGTATGTCCCGTGGCGATATCCTCGAGAATAATTTGATTCTCTTTTCACTGAGCCATCCTCATTAAAGATTTTCGCCACACTGTCTAATTCACCATCCACATAGTAATTCTCCTTCCAAATTTTACCGGAAGGATAAAAGGCTTGGGAAAGACCATTCTTGGCCCCATCTTTATAGCTAATTACATTTTTAACCTTCGTATCAGGATTGATTTGAGTAATTACCCCTTCACTAGGCGCTTCAGGTTTCTCCGGTTCAGCAGTCAGCTCCTTATGAGCTGCTTCACTGGCTTCATTCATTGTTTTTGTCGCCTCAACAACCACCCCCGGGTCGCAAGAAATTAAAAGGCCGGCTAGGGCGAGCAGAACAGGTTTTTTCATTTTATCAATTGGTTAGTTTTTTGAATACTTCTTCCAAACTCGCGGCACGCTTCTGCATCTCAAGCACCGCTGCGCCTTCTTTTACGGCGAACTCGAATACACCAGCACGCAAGTCAACATCCGGTCGAGCTTCAATAAGCCAGCGATTGTCTCCGAGCTCTTCACAAGACTTCAGACCATTGATTTTTTTCAGCGCTGATTTAGAAACGGTTTGATCAAATTCTACCTGATACACAGTTCCCAGAGTCAATTGCTTTAAATCCTCAATCGGTCGATCTGCCACTATTTTCCCTTGATTGATAATGATTACCCGATCACATAGGAATTCAACTTCCTGCATAATATGTGTACTTAACATGACCGTTTTATTGGCACCCGCTTCCTTAATTAATTGCCGAATTTCCACCAACTGATTCACATCCAAGCCGGTGGTAGGCTCATCGAGAATCAAGACCTCCGGCTCATGCAGTAAGGCAGCGGCCAAGCCTACCCTTTGTCGATAACCTTTAGATAGTTGACCTAGTCGCTTATTGCGTTCAGGGCTTAAGCCTACCTTCTCGATCATGGCCTCTACCTTTGATTTCTCCACCTGATGGATACCGGCCATAAAGAGTAAGTATTCCTTTACATACATCTCCAAGTACAAGGGATTATGCTCGGGTAAATAACCCACCTTAGCCCTAACCGCAATACTATCTTCGGAGATATCAATATCGCAAACTTCAGCCCGGCCATCGCTTTGCGGAATATAGCCGGTCAGGATTTTCATCATAGTAGATTTTCCCGCCCCATTTGGCCCTAAAAAACCTACAATTTCCCCTTTGGGAATGGAAAAGGAAACGGCATCTAAAGCCCTTTGCTGACCATATTCTTTGCTAAGATTTTCAACCTTAATCGACATGCAACAATTTTAGGCTGACGAAGGTAAAGCTTTTGACCAAGGCAACAGATTCTGCACCTTTGCAAAATGTTAGTAGATGGATTGGTAATCAAATCAACCGGACTTTGGTATAAAGTTCAGACCGAAATGGGCATTTTGGATTGTCGAATCCGCGGCAAACTGCGCCTCAAGGGAATTAAATCGACCAATCCTGTCGCGGTAGGAGACCGAGTAAAAGTTGACACCGCCAATACGGAAGAAGGGCAAGGTGCGATTACCCAATTATTGGACCGACAGAATTACATAATTCGCAAATCGGTCAACCTGAGTAAGCAAACACAAATATTGGCGGCCAATGTTGATCAGGCTATTTTGATCGCCACCCTTGATCAGCCCAAAACCCACCTCCGATTTATTGATCGATTCGCGGTAAGCGCTGAAGCCTATGACATTCCCTTTACCTTGGTCTTTAACAAAGTTGACCTCTACGATGACTACCTCATGGATGAGCTTGATTTTTTGCGGATTGTCTACCAGCAGGCTGGCTATCAAGTTCTGGCCGTTTCCGCGGAAGACGGAACGGGTTTAGCGGAGTTTGAAAGCTTAATTCATGGCAAGGTAAGCTTGCTTAGTGGCCATAGTGGAGTAGGAAAAAGTAGCCTAGCCAATCGCATTGATCCAAATTTGGAATTAAAAACTAAGGCTATCTCAGCTGCGCATGAACAAGGTCAGCACACCACCACTTTTGCGGAAATGCATCCCCTGGTCCAAGGTGGCTATTTAATTGATACTCCGGGAATTCGAGGTTTTGGCCTAGTGGATATGGATAAATCAAATATTGGAGATTACTTCCCGGAAATCTTCCGGCTTAAAGGTGACTGTAAGTTTCACAATTGCAGCCATATTCACGAGCCTGGTTGCGCGGTAAAAGCGGCGGTTGAAGAGCACAAACTTGCTTTCACTCGCTACGAAAGCTACCTCAACTTCATGGAAGGTGATGACGACGAAGAACATTACCGAAAAGACATTTACGCCAATTAAGACTTCTATGCGCGCACTTATTCAACGATGTAAATCGGCTTCTGTTAGGGTCAAAGATCAAACCATTGGCGTAATCGATCAAGGGCTCTTAATCTTGCTCGGAATTGGGCAAGATGATAACGATCAGGATATGGATTGGCTGCTGGCTAAAATTCTCAAATTGCGCATATTCAACGATGAGGCAGGGCTTATGAACCTTTCGGTAGATGACATTCAAGGTCAAATATTGGTTGTAAGTCAATTCACCTTACACGCGCAAACTAAAAAAGGCTCCAGGCCCAGCTACATAAAGGCCGCTGCTCCAGAATTGGCGCAAATCCAATACGAAACCTTTGTTGCTAAGCTAAAGTCACAAATCGGAGATAGCCGGGTAGCTACCGGGAAATTTGGCGCCATGATGGAAGTAGAGCTTATCAATGATGGTCCTGTCACAATCTGGATAGACACAAAAAACAAAGAATAATCCTGCCATAATCCAGGATCCGATTTTAGCTTTCCTTTATCAATGGACATGCACTTTCTCAGCGCCATAGTCTGAAATTTAGGGATCAGAATCTTTATTTGGAACTTTCAAGGGAATCACCACAGGCAGGGCATCTATATTATTGAATTAGTTTGGGAAAGAAAGTCAATAAAAAATTCCTAAGCTTGCAGCGATGAAAGGAATAGAAGACTTACAAAACCAAGTGGATCTTTGGATTAAAAACCACGGTGTTCGCTACTTCAATGAACTGACCAACATGGCTCAGCTTACCGAGGAGGTGGGTGAGGTAGCCCGAATAATCGCCAGGCGCTACGGCGAGCAAAGCGAAAAGGAAAGTGATAAAGCTAAAGACTTAGGAGAGGAGCTAGCTGATGTTTTGTTCGTAGTACTTTGTCTTGCCAATCAAACCAACACTGATTTGCAAACTGCTTTTGATCGAAAAATGGAGCACAAAACAAAACGCGATCACGATCGGCATCACAACAATGAAAAATTGAAGTAAAGAAGTCACTTTGACTTATCTTTGCGGCTTAATTTTTCGCCTCATTGGCTCATGATGTATATTGAACGGAAAGAGCGCTTTAGTGCCGCTCATCAGCTGTATAATCCCAACTGGACTGAAGAGCAGAATGATGCCGTTTTTGGAAAATGCGCTAACAAAAATTTCCACGGCCACAATTTCACTCTTATCGTAACCGTAAAAGGAAAAATAAATCCTGATACTGGTTTCGTAATGAATCTGGTTGATCTAAAAAAGATCATTCAAAAAGAGGTGATTGAGAAGGTAGATCATGCCAATTTGAATCATGACGTTGATTTCATGCGCGGTAAATTCGCTTCGACCGAAGTGCTCGCAGAAGAATTTTGGAAAATCCTCGCTCCCGCGATTGCTGAATATGGATGTTCATTACATAAAATCCGTTTGGAAGAGACGATCAACAACGCGGTAGAATATTTTGGGGAGGAAGAATCGCTAGGCTAGAAGCTTATTGAACATCCCCTTTAAAATATTGATCACGGAGCGGAAAAACGCAAATCTCTCGTCACCAATAAAAAGGCTTAGGGAATCCAAAACCCTCCAGAATTTTCGCATAAAATCAGACTTAATCGCAATTTATTCCTCAGTATCCTCCAGTCGAAAACTCTTAGATGAAAATGACAAGTCTTTATTGTTAGCTTGCATGCTAGGATAATTAAACTGAAATAGACCTTATACTATCTGGCAACAAGAGCCAATAATCCATACCAAACTATGAAAGCATACATCTTCCCGGGTCAAGGAGCCCAGTTCACAGGAATGGGGCAAGACCTATACAATGGATCTGAAGCCTCCAAGCAGTTATTTGAAACAGCAAACGACATTCTTGGATTCCGGATTACGGACATTATGTTCGAAGGCAGTGCCGAAGACCTAAAGCAGACTAATGTTACTCAACCTGCCATTTTCTTGCATTCGGTTATTCTGGCCAAAAGCCTGACCGATTTTCAAGCGGCCATGGTTGCAGGTCATTCCTTAGGAGAATTTTCTGCCTTGGTTGCTAGTGGTGCAATGGCTTTTGAAGATGGATTAAAATTAGTCGCGGCTCGCGCTCAAGCGATGCAAGAGGCCTGTGAAGCGCAGCCCAGCACCATGGCGGCCGTTTTAGGATTAGCCGATGAAACAGTAGAAAAGTTGTGTGCCCAAGTGGATGGCATCGTGGTCCCAGCAAACTACAACTGCCCAGGGCAATTAGTGATTTCCGGAGCGGTACCTGCAGTGGAAGAGGCCTGCGAATTAATGAAGGAAAACGGTGCCAAGAGAGCCCTCATCTTACCCGTAGGCGGTGCTTTCCATTCACCACTCATGAAACCCGCGGAAGAAAAGTTGGCCGCGGCAATCAACAATACGGAGTTCCAAGCGCCAATTTGCCCAATCTATCAGAATGTGAGTACAACGGCCATCTCAGACCCAGAGACCATAAAAGCAAATCTCATTTCCCAGCTAACCGCTCCAGTAAAATGGACGCAGAGTGTGCAAAATATGGTTGCGGATGGTGCGGAAACCTTCATTGAGGTAGGGCCAGGCAAAGTTCTTCAAGGACTAGTTAAAAAGATTCATCGTCCGGCAGAAACTATGAGTGCCTGAACCATTACCTTAGAGGAAGGTTAAGTCTGCTAAGATTTGATATGAAGAACCTTAATTCCAGTTGGCGCAGTCCGTCCAACATCGCTTTGGTAAAGTATTGGGGAAAATATGATCCTCAATTACCCGCAAACCCAAGTTTGAGTTTCACGCTCGAAGAAAGCTACACCGAGACCAAGGTGGAAATACTGGATGAAGAGGCAAGCGAGGATTTTGATTTTGATGTTTACCTCGATTACAGGAAGGCCGAGGATTTTAAGCCTAAAATTCAAAAGTTCTTTAGTCGAATTGAAGATGAATTGGATTTCCTCCGGGGCCGAAAATTCACCATCCATACCTACAATAGTTTCCCTCATAGTAGTGGCATTGCCAGCTCTGCTAGTGGGATGTCGGCCCTGGCACTTTGCTTATTATCTCTATCTCCATCAGGCGCCGAAATGGAAGAAGGAGAATTCTTTCGCAAAGCGAGCGAGTGGTCTCGCTTAGGTTCTGGATCCGCCAGTCGTTCCTTGTTTGGAACCTTAGCACTTTGGGGCAAAACCGAAGGGATAGCAGAGAGCAGTGATGAATACGCGATCCAATATCAAGGAAAAATAGACCCTGTTTTCACGAGTTTCAGGGATACAATTCTCCTAGTGGAAAAAGGGCAAAAAGCAGTAAGCAGCACCGCCGGACATGGCCTAATGAATGGACACCCCTTTGCGCAACAACGATTTGCCCAAGCTCATGATAATATGGCATTACTGCAAAAGATCTTAGCGAATGGGGATCTCGACAAGTTTGGGAATTTAGTGGAGTCGGAGGCCCTGACTTTACACGCGATGATGATGAGCTCTCAGCCGTACTTCATTCTCATGAAGCCCAATACACTGCAAATCCTTGAATCTATCTGGCACTTTAGGAAAGAAACTCAGAAACCATTGTTCTTTACTCTTGATGCAGGAGCAAACGTACATTTGCTCTATCCAGAATCCATCGAACAAGAGGCTTTGGATTTCGTTAACAGTGAGTTGAAAGGCCATTTAAAGAATGGGGAGTATATTTGCGATCGAGTAGGATCCGGTCCCCGGAAAATTTGAGCATGAAGAATAATCCGCTGTATTACGCTAAAATCCTCCTATTTGGAGAGTATGGAATCATCAATGATGCCAAGGGCCTATCTGTTCCCTATAACTACTATCAAGGTGCTTTCCAGCAAGCCTCGGACTTGAGTGGCTTTGCTCAGAAATCCAATCAAAGTTTACGGAAATTCTTCCATTATCTTCAAGAACTACAAGAATCAGGGCAGAGCTTGAGCCGATTCGACTTAGACGCTTTTGCCTTGGATTTAGATGCTAATTTTTTCTTCGACAGCTCTATACCAGAAGGTTATGGGGTGGGAAGCAGTGGTGCCTTATGCGCCGCTATTTATGATCGTTATGCTCTAGACCGAATTGATCCTGAAGAGAATATCACTAAGGAAAACATTCAGCGCCTAAAACAGATTTTAGGTCAAATGGAATCCTATTTCCACGGAAAGAGCAGCGGTCTGGACCCTCTAATTTGTTATTTGCAATTACCGGTTTTAATTCAGTCTAAGGATGACTTAGGTACCGTGCAGATTCCAGAGGAGCAAGAAGGAAAAGGCGCGATCTTCCTATTGAATAGTGGTCAGCCCGGGGAAACGCAGCCTATGGTGAACATCTTTATGGAAAAGATGAAGAACGAAGGTTTCCGTAAAGTAATGAAGGAGCAATTCACCAAGTATAACGACGCTTGTATTGCAGCTTTTCTTAAGGGGGACACCAAACCTCTTTTCAATAACCTAAAGCAATTGAGCCACTTAGTTTTTGAAAACTTCAGCCCCATGATTCCGCATTCGGTGAAGGATCTTTGGCGACAGGGAATTGAAACCAATGCCTATTACCTGAAACTTTGTGGCAGCGGTGGCGGTGGATTCGTTTTAGGCTTCACCCCTGACTTGGAAAAGGCTCAGGACATGCTTCAGGATTATGAAACCGAAATCATTTACCGTCTCTAAATGGCTTTGCGCCGGAGAGACAAAATCCTGATTTTCAAACTCTCCGCACTACTTTCCTTGGTGCGGTGGTATAATATCTTTTTTCTTGCCCTGGCTCAGTATCTGGCGGTAATCTTTGTATTAAACGACCCGAGTCATTGGAAGTTTTTGCTGCTCGACCCCAAGGTCCACGCTATTGTTTTCGCTTCCCTTTTTTCGGCTGCGGGGGGCTATATCATCAATAACTTTTACGATTTGGAGCGAGATCTTATAAATAGACCCGATAAAACGCTCTATGAAAAGATTCTCAAACAAAGTACCACTCTAAGGATATACTTTCTATTCACCTTTATTGGTGTGCTAATGGGGGCTTATGTAAGTTTTAATGTCTTTCTGTTCTTTGCCGCTTTTAACTTTGCCCTCTGGTTTTATTCTCATAAGCTCAAAAAAATCACCTTCATTGGAAATTTGATGGCCGCCCTTTTGAGCATTACCCCCTTCTTTGCCATTTTCCTTTACTTCCACCTCAACGATTTGGTAATTCTCACTTATGTGAGTTTCATTTTATTGGTGATTTTTATTCGGGAAATTGTTAAGGACCTGGAAGCCCTGAAGGGAGATGTTATTTTAGGATACCCTACCCTACCGGCCGTATTGGGTCTTAGTCGAACTAAATGGCTAGTAGGACTCTTCACTTTTTCCGGTCTCATTCCCGCGGGAGCTATCTTTTATAAAGTGGGGTTCTCAGGCATCGGGTATTATCTTTTCTTAGGATTAGCAGGCCTTTTCTTTAGTGCAGGATTATTGGCATTTGCCGAAAAAAAAGAACACTTTCATTATCTCAATCATCTATATCGGATTATGATTATTAGCGGGATTGTCAGTCTCACCTGGCTCGTGTAAGTATCCCCTTAAAAAGGCTCAATTTTAAGGCCTGCATCTTACCTTTACAGGAAATCCGAATTTTATGTCCTCTCAAAAAGACTTTATCGAACAGAACAAGGAGCGCTTCGTTGAAGAACTGTTTGATTTACTGCGCATTCCTAGCATTTCTGCCGATAGCGCCTACCAAAAAGATGTTATTAAAACGGCGGAGGCCGTGGCGGCAAGTTTAACTTCCGCTGGAGCCGACAATGTGGAAATTTGCGAGACTCCAGGTTATCCCATCGTTTATGCCGATAAAATTGTTGATCCTAGCTTACCAACCGTATTGGTTTATGGTCACTATGACGTGCAGCCACCAGACCCTATTGAATTATGGACGACTGAGCCTTTTGAGCCAGTAGTACGTAAAACAGACATTCATCCTGATGGGGCCATTTTCGCACGTGGTGCCTGTGATGATAAAGGTCAGATGTTTATGCATGTTAAGGCCTTCGAAGTCATGATGCAAACCAACAGCCTGGACTGCAACGTGAAATTCATGATTGAGGGTGAGGAGGAAGTAGGATCAGAAAATCTAGGTTGGTTCGTGAGTCGTAATCAGGAAAAATTAGCGGCGGATGTAATCCTTATTTCGGACACCGGCATGATTGCTAACGACACCCCAAGTATTACCACCGGCTTGCGCGGATTGAGCTATGTAGAGGTTAAGGTGACGGGGCCAAATCGCGATCTCCACTCTGGATTATATGGTGGAGCTGTAGCTAATCCAATCAACATCCTGAGTAAAATGATTGCCAGTCTTCAGGACGACAATAAGCACATTCAAATTCCAGGCTTTTACGAGGATGTTCAAGAATTGAGTGAAACTGAACGCAAGGCCATGGCCGAGGCACCTTTTGACCTCGAAGCTTATAAAGCCGCACTAGACTTGAGCGATGTCGATGGAGAATTGGGCTACAGCACTTCTGAGCGAGCTTCCATTCGCCCAACCTTGGATGTTAATGGCATTTGGGGTGGTTATCAAGGTGAAGGCGCTAAGACGGTTATCCCTTCTTGGGCAAAAGCGAAAATTTCCATGCGCTTGGTGCCAAATCAAGATCCTGAAAAAATCACTAATCTATTCATGGAGCATTTCCGTAAAATTGCTCCTGCATCGGTAAAAGTAGAAGTAACTCCCCACCACGGAGGATTACCCTACGTATCCCCCACTGATAATCCTGGTTACTTAGCGGCTAGTCGAGCCATGGAAGAAAGCTTCGGAAAAACCCCGGTACCTGTTCGCAGTGGTGGTAGTATTCCAATTGTGGCTCTCTTTGAGCAGGAATTAGGACTTAAAAGTATACTAATGGGCTTTGGTCTGGATAGCGATGCTATTCACTCTCCAAACGAGCACTACGGCCTGTTTAATTACTATAAAGGAATTGAAACCATTCCTTTATTCTATAAACACTTCGCCGAATTGAAGAAGGCTTAATAGCTTAAAAATGTTTTTGGAATTAAGGCTGTCGATGAGTTTCGGCGGCCTTATTTTTTTCGCCTGTTGCTTCGTACTAGAGCTACAAGCGCAACCAGGAATAAAGCCAGGGCCACATAATTGCCTCCCATTGAAATAGCCCATGCAATAATGGCTGCCGCAGTAAAAGCAGCAAAAGCGGTTAAAAACCAACCTCCAATTACATTGACTACGCCGGCCACTCTATAGGGAGCGCTACCTGCACCCCAGGCCCTATCGGCTAAGCTGGCACCCATAGCTACCATAAAGGACACGTAGGTGGTAGAAAGAGGCAATTTAAGACTGGAGGCAAAGGCGATCAGAATACTAGCAATCACAAGATTCACCGACGCCCTTAACAAATCGAAGGCGGGTTTATCGCTCTCACCAGGCTCCTCCAGTTTAAAACGCCTATTAATATGGTCCAAAGTTTTACTGGGCATTACCGCAGTAAAGAAATTCGAAAAGCCAGTGGCGATAGTAATAATGCCATTTGAGATGAAATTGGGCTTAAATCGCTCATCAACTTCACCTTGAGAACCCAGCTTGACCGAGGTATCCGTAACTCGTTTAGCCTTGGCCGAGAAAACTAAGGTAAGAACCATGACCGCCCCCGCTATGAAGAGCAACTCCTTAGGTGTTTTCACCGCTTCTGCCAGAGCATTCATGCTAAAGGCATCGGCCGTAAGACCTGAATCCTGCCACATGCCATAGGATTGGAAACCGGTAATCGGCACTCCAATAAAATTGACCAAATCATTTCCCGCAAAGGCCATGGCTAAGGCGAAAGTCCCGGTTAAGACTACAATCTTTAGAGGGTTCACCGAAAACAAGCTCTGTAAGAGCCATAGGATTAAGGTACTACCAATAAAGGATCCAATCACGATGTTTACGGCATTGTCCAAGAATAAAGTACTTATCGACTTACCAAAATCAGCTCCTTTAATGCCCTTAATGACTAGAAAGTAGATGATTATGGTCATACAGATCCCCGCGAAGAGGGCTCCATATTTCTTTACGCCTTTGCGAATATTGAAGGTAAACCAAAGCCGCGAAATCCATTGAGAAAACGCTCCCACACTGAAGGCTACCCCAATGGAGATAAATATTCCCGCTATAATTTGGCTGGCCTTGCTGGTATTGATTAAATCCAGCAATTGCAAATCTCCATGATCACCCGAGGCCAGCATCAAGTAGCCCACCATTACGCTTGCCCCAAGTAATTCAAATACAATGGAAACTGTCGTGCTAGTAGGTAAACCAAAACTGTTAAAGGCATCAAGCAGGATGATATCGGTAATCATCACGGCCATAAATATGACCATCACATCCGCATAACTGAAGAAGGCTGGATTAAAAATCCCCTTACGGGCTACCTCCATCATTCCACTGGAAAAGGCCGCTCCCGCGAAAACTCCTGCCGCGGCGATAATGAGAATCGTCCTCTGACTTGCGACACGAGAACCAATAGCAGAGGTTAAGAAGTTAACCGCATCATTACTTACCCCAACGACTAAATCGCCTATAGCAAGTATTAAGAGAGCAATGACTAGAATGAAATAAATATCCATATAGAGATACCTGCAGTATGCGGTTTTTGCAAATTTTGAATTCTAATGTTATCTCCAAGTTAAGAAAAGGCATGAACCATTTACTACTTAACTTGTCCTCTTAGCAATCGCGAAAATAGCACCTCCTAATGAACATTAACCGCAATAATCTGAAAGATTCTAAAAGTCCTTACTTACAGCAGCATGCTAATAATCCTGTGCACTGGCAGACATGGGATCAGGAGGTCTTAGCTGCCGCTCAATCCCATCAAAAGCTGATTATTTTAAGCATTGGCTACAGTGCCTGTCATTGGTGCCATGTGATGGAACATCAGGTCTTCGAGATTGAGGATGCTGCTGCAGTAATGAACGAACATTTTGTATCCATCAAAGTCGATCGCGAAGAGCGACCTGATATCGATGAAATATACATGCGCGCCTTACATTTAATGAAAGGTCAAGGAGGCTGGCCCTTAAACGTTGTTTGCCTGCCCGATGGCAAGCCCGTCTGGGGTGGAACCTATGTACCAAAAGAAAAATGGATGCAAGTCCTCGCTCAATTGGCGGAAATGTTCCAAAGTGATCGTAAACAAATGGAGGACTACGGAGAAAACCTAAGCCGCGGTATCCAACAGAGTATGCTTATTAGTTTACAGCGCTCTCCTTTCCAAATTGCCCCATCTGATTTAGATGAGCAATTCGCGGAATGGCAAGCTACCTTCGATAAAGTAGAAGGCGGTAGCGATCGCGCGCCAAAATTCCCAATGCCTACCAATTGGAATTATCTCTTGGAATACGCGGTTATTCATGATAAGGCCGAGGCAATGGCTCAGCTGGAACTCAGCCTGGACAAAATGGCTCAAGGGGGAATTTATGATCAAATTGGCGGTGGATTTTCCCGCTACTCGGTGGATGGCTTATGGAAGGTGCCTCACTTCGAGAAAATGCTCTATGACAATGCGCAAATGCTGGCCTTATACAGCAAGGCATATCGCAAAGTCCCCAAGGATTCCTACCACGAGATTATTCAGGACACCTGGGAGTTTCTAAAACGTGAATTACGTGATGATTCTGGAGCGTGGTTCTCGGCGCTAGATGCCGATAGCGAAGGAGTTGAAGGTCTATTCTATACCTGGGAAGCAAATGAATTGCAAGAAATAATCCCAAGCGCAGACTGGGCTCTTTTTGCGGCTTTTTACAATATCAACGAATGGGGCTATTGGGAAGATAATCGGTATATCCTTCTTAGAAGAGAAGAGGATCGTGACTTGGCAGAGCGGTTTCAGATAAGTGTCGATAGCCTAAAATTAAAAAAGCACCGCTGGAAAGAACTCTTAATGGCCGCTCGCGGTAAGAGAATTCGCCCGGGACTGGACAACAAAGCCCTATGCAGCTGGAACGCCCTAATGATTACTGGTGCTTGCGAAGCCTATAAAACTTTTGGCGAGCCCGATTATTTGGACCGCGCCATTCAAACTGCCTCATGGATTTTAGAAAGTCAAAGTCATGGTGAGCATAGACTCTGGCATGCCTGGCAAGATGGTGAAGCACATATCGAAGGATTATTAGAAGATTACGCGCATTGCATAGAGGCCTTTTTAGTTCTTTGGCAAGTTAGCGGTAAGGAGCAGTATCTTCATCAGGCGGAAGCCTGGACCCAGGTCGTTCTGGAGGAATTCGAAGACTCGGAAAGCGGTTTATTTAATACTCGGCCCCATTCAGGCGAAAGCCTAATTAGCCGAGGACTTGAGACTCAAGATAATGTCATACCCTCCGCCAATTCCGTAATGGCCCATAATCTTCATCTCCTGGGACTAATTTTAGGGAAAAGCGCTTGGCTAGAACAAGCACAACAAAATCTGGGTCATTTAAAGTCCAGTGCATTAAACTACCCCGAAAGCTTTGCGAATTGGTCGCGCTTGGCACTTTATATGGCGCACCCTTTTCACGAAATTGCCCTGATCGGTGCTCAAGCGCCGGAGCAGGCTCATGAACTGTTTAAGGAATTGCGACCCTTGGAGTTTATATTCTACACTCCCGAAGCATCTGACTTAACACCTTTTAAAGGTCGATATCAAGCTAATAAAACTCTTATTTACCCTTGTCAATCGGGTAGCTGTCAGGCCCCCTTCTCGGATTTAGCCAGCTTTAAAAAGGAATTCAAAGGGGGCTAGGCTGGCGACTGATACTTACTTTGCCCTTCCACTTCAATTCGAGGTTTACGGTTTGATTTTCTTTGAAAGTCTGCAGTAAATCACAAAACTCGTTCACCCCTGCGGGTTGAGAAATAACTTGGTTGTCATAGGCGATTATAGTGTCGCCAATGGCCAAATCCTGATACTTTTCTGGTAAAAGGGTATTAATCATACCGATAGTGATGTAGCCATCTCGATAAAAGGGAGCCATAGGATATTGACTAGGGCTGGGACCAACCTCCTTAGGCATCAAGAGAATCTGCCTTTGTGGGAAATCCATAAAAACATGAAAATGGCGCAAAAAGGACATTCCCAACAATTTGCCATCCTTTTTAGATTCCTGTTCAACCGGAAAACGATAGTTGGTATCTGGAAACACAAAGCGCATTTCAAATTCATGGGCCGTATCTAGGGCACTACCAAACAATCCTGCACTTAAGTAGCCCCAACTGCTAAGGTCGGCATCTTCCGGTTTAAAGGCACTAGTTATGCTTTTTGGAAGGGAGAGAACGCCACTTGATCCCGTGTCGAAGGTAATACCCGATACCTCCGTATCATTAATGTTTAGTTTCACTACCGGGGTTCGGCTACCCTTCATGCCAAAGGGCAAAATGTATTTCTTACCCTTTGGCCAATGCCCCTTATCCGAACTAATCCGCAAAATGGTATCCTCCACCGAAAAATCCCAATACTGAAACTGCATTCCATTGGCACCAATAATCCCATCAATACCCAAGCAATTCAATGCTGGAGATTTCTTCAAATCAGCCGCAAGGGCGACTAGGCCCGAAAAGTTCCGACTGCCAATTTTCAAATCGGGCATGCGAACATAATCCAAATACTGGCGTCCCCCTTGAGAATCATTAACAGGTGATGTCTTCACAACTTGACTTTCAAATTTCTCTACCAGCTCCTGAGAAATAACCATAGGTGCTCCTGAATCAAAGAGAAAATTATAGGCCTCCCCCTCCATGTAGACCTCCACGAAGATCAAATTGCGCTCAATGTGAATTGGAAGTTCCTCCATTGGCCTCTGAGCAGCCAATAATTCCACCTGCCCATTGCCGAATAGAGATTTTGAACTTCTACAGGTGTATAGGCTCAGTAAAAGTAGACTTAGAGTAAAAAGCTTTAATATTCTGATCATTGTTGAAAGTTCGTAAAAAGAAGGCAATGTTCCGCTTATCTTTAAAGCATGAAAGGAAACCTGCTTTGCTTATTTCTATTGATTCAGTTCGCCTTAAACGCCCAATTTGCGATTGTAAATGATGCAGATGGCTATACAAATTTACGCGCCAGCGGCAGTACTGATGCAGAGGTATTAGCGATGGTTCCCGATGGCCACGTAGTTTTTGTAGACTGGGAATTTTGGAACCTAGATACACCATGGGTACCGGTTTTTTACGACCTGAACCCCTTTAGCATCCGCCAAGATTGGGAGGGGAATAGTTTAAAGGGTTACATTCATCGTTCTCGTCTACTGAATTTTGAATACTTGGAAGAACTTGAAGCGGTGGAGCTGCGCTTTAAATTGGCACCGGCAGGTGAAAAACTGAAGTATTATCGGTCCGATCCTAAGTTTCCACATAAAGTATACAACCTCCATTTCTACGGGGTGGAGACCGGCATGGAAAACGCTATGAACACCGAATCATTAGAGCTAATTATTGGTGGCGATACCATAGCTCAATCACCCATGCTATTTCTCGATCTTTTCAATATTCGATTCGAACCTAAATGGTACAGTAGCAGAAAAATGAAATTATGCACCGAAGCTGCTCATGGTAATAGGCATTACATTTATATGAATGCCTCTGATGGTGCAGGGGGATATGCTATAATTTGGGTAATCGAAAATGCTCGAATCATTCAACGTTGGGTTGGATTTACAACTTAACATCAAAGTAAAAATTATGAAATCACTTAAAATCACTTTGCTTACTTTCATCATTGCTTGTTTCACAACGAATCTTCAAGCTCAAATTGATAGCAGCTTTCAAAAGGATATCCGCCGATTGATAGACATCTCAGGTTCCTTGGGCAATGCGGAGATGATGATGAACACCATGATCAGTCAATATGAGGACTTAGGACTAAATATCCCTGAGGAGTTCTGGCAGGAGTTCAAAAAGGAATTCAACACCGATGACTTGGCACAAATGGTGATCCCCATTTACGCTAAATACTATACCCATGAGGATATCAAAGCGCTAATAGCCTTTTATGAATCTCCTATTGGACAAAAGCTCATAGAAAACACCCCCATGGTTTTACAAGAATCCATGGAGATGGGCTCAAAATGGGGACAGGAGATGGCAGCCAGAGTAGTGGAAAAATTATCTGAAAGGGAGGAGCAGAAATAAATATGCCGAGAATTTCCCTCATCATGCCTTTCTATAATGCGGAAGCATATATCCGTGAGGCATTGTTGGCGGTGCAAGAGCAGGACTTTTCGGACTGGGAACTATTGCTTGTCGATGACGCATCTACCGATGCCGGAAGGGCCGTGGTGGAAGAGTTCGTCCTAGAAGATTCCCGCTTTCGCCTTTTTATAAACCCTGAAAAGGGAATCATTCCCGCTCTGCAATTAGGTTTAGATGCCGCAAGAGGAAAGTACATAGGTCGTTTTGACGCAGATGACCGACTTCCTCCTGATCGATTGCGATTAATGAGTTCATTTCTTGACGGTAGTAAGTCCAAGACAATCATCACGGGTCTTGCTCAATACTTTTCGGATCGTCCCATTTCGAATGGTTATGCTAAATACCAGAATTGGTTGAATGAGACCAACCTCAATGGTGAAACCTGGGAGGAAATCTACCGTGAATGTCCGATCGGATCACCCAATTGGCTAATGAATCGAGAGGAGTTGATAGAAGTTGGGGGCTTTAAGGGTTTGAGCTATCCCGAAGACTACGATTGGTGCTTTCGCTGTTATCAGCATCAGTTTGAAGTGCATTGTCTAAGCGCCACCACTCTTTTCTGGCGAGAACATCCCTTACGCACCTCTAGAAATTCTGAACACTATCAGCAACAAGCCTTTTTTGAATTAAAGATTCGTCGCTTTACGGAGTTGGAAGCTTTTGAAGAATTAATCATATGGGGTACAGGTCGCAAAGCGCGATTAGCGGCCAGTCTCCTAGACGACTTAGGCATTAAATACCGCTGGATGGATCTTGAGCCCGGTCGATATCCCAATGGGATTAATGGACAAGAAATCGAAGACTATCGAGGACTAAGTGTACAACAAGGTCAGAAGATTTTGGTTGGGGTATACCCAAACCCCTCGGAGCGTCGAGATTTGGAAGCCTTTCTAGTTTCCCGCTTGTTTATTAAAGGTCGTGACTTTTGGTATCTCTAAAGGCGATTTTCGACGGAAATAGAACTCAGGCAGAAGCTGAAGGTACTGCCAAAACCCAATTCACTTTGCACCTTCAGTTCACAGTCATGCTGGCGCAGGAAATCACGACATAACATGAGTCCCAAGCCAGTACCTTTTTCCTTTAAGGTTCCCTCCGTGCTTTCCAGTTCATCTTGACTGGCAATTTTAGCCAATTGCTTTTCGGTCATCCCAATACCATTATCTCGAATGTATACGGAGACCTTACCATCGCGCTGCTCGGTCCAAATTTTGATTTTCCCCTTAACCGGGGTGAATTTGATGGAATTGTTGATCAGGTTTCGAACGACAATCTTGATCCGCTCGCGATCTGCATACACCATGGATTGTTCGGGAATATCACGTTCCAATGCCTGCTCCTTTTTTTCAATAGAGGGCATTAAGGGTTCAATTGCTTCCTGAAAAACCTCTCCTATCTTGAAAAGACTGAGTTCAAGTCTTTCCCCCTTTTGCTGACTAAGAGCCCAATCCAAGAGGTTCTTCATCAGGTTAACATTCTGCCCGACATTATCACCAAGCAGTTTAAGCAACTCATCACGATCCTCGGCTTCCAAAGCATTCGAATTAATCAGCTTTAATGTCTCCTGAAGATTAAGCATAGGTCCTCTAAGGTCATGAGCGATAATAGAGAAAAGGCGGTCTTTTAAACTGTTTAGCTTGATTAGCTCCTCGGTTTTCTCCTGTAGCTTACGCTGATTAGCCTCCCGTTCCGTTACATCCTTTAGGGTAAAGGCGGAACCCACGTATAAACCTGATTTTTCAAATAGACCATTGGCATTAATCTCGAAAACCTTGCCGTCCTGGCGGGTAACAATAAAGTCCTTGAGACCTTGTTCGTCGAGCTTATTTAATTCTTCATTTTGCTCCTCGCCAAGAAGCACTTCCACTATTCCCAAACCAAAGATATCGTCGGTGCGGGCCGCCATCTTTTCAAAACTTGGATTGTAATCAATCAGTCGACCATCAGAATCCAAGACCGCTACTCCATCATTCAAATCTTGTATAACCTTTATACGGGCCATAGGGCTAACATCGAATAAACCCAATCGCATTAATCCGATGGCAATAATAAAGGAGGTCAGAAGAAAAGCAAATGGAGTCAAGTCAAGATGGCCAAAAGGGCGCCAATCCAAAAAGATATAACCGAAATTAACCAGAAGCGGTACGAGGGTACTAAAAATTATCAGATAGTTCTGTTTACGGAAAATAGCTTTAACATGCCGGGCATGGGAGAGCATGGACCAATATCCGGCTATAACTAGAATATAAAAGACTGCCGTGTGCAAATGATACCAAGGGCCCGGAACAATGGACAACAAGGGAAAGGGCCCACTGCGATCCACGGAAACAGCTTCATAGAATAAAAGATGCTGCTCATTAGTCAACATCATCAAATAAGTGGTCAAGGAATAGCCAAAGAGGCTGATGTAAGTAAAGGCATTTAAGCGGTTAGCACGCCCGATAAAACTGTAACAGAAAACTAACCATAAGGCAGGTAGCGCGGAGATTCCAAGGTATTCTACCTTAATCCAGGCTAACATCTGACTTAGGTCGGTTGTTGCCAGTTCAAAGCCATAAGCAATGGCCCACCAGGAGGCCGCGCCAAGCATTATACTGAACCAATTGAAAACCCGCCTTCTCTTGGCCATAATCCAGAGGCCTAGCACAATGCCGAAGCTACCGGAGGTAATTAGGGCCAGTGAAAAGAAGTTAAACTGCAGGTTCTCGAACATGACCCTAAAATAAGCTTTTCGGTTTATGCGCTTCGAACTCCTTTAGATAGAAGGGCTCAAAGTAAGCTACGTCCTCTGTTTCACCCCCCTTTAGTTTAGCCTCGGCCAATTGACTGAAATGCGCCGCAGAAGGAAAAACCAAATCAGGAAAAAAGTGGTTTTGACCCTGAAAAAGTTGCTGGGCTTTGGCCGCCCCATCACCAATAAAATAGTGAGGCACATTCTCCTTGAACTGACCTTCCTCGAGCACCAGTGCCTGCACTTCATTCCAGCTATTTTCGCCTACTGAATATGCTGCGGTATAAACTTCCATACGCCGCGCATCTATCATGGGATGAATTATGGATTCGGGTGCTAAAGACTCCCTCTGCAGCAGACCTTCCTTAAGTAGTTCGGTCCCTTTAGCGCTAATTAGTGGAATTGATAGACTATAGGCTAAGGCCTTAGCTGAGGCCACCCCGATTCGCAATCCAGTGTAAGAACCCGGGCCAGCACCTACAGCAATTGCAGAGAGCTGAGAAGCTTTATAATTATGAGTCTCCAAAAGCTCCTGTATAAAGAGATGGAGCTTTTCCGAATGAATATACTGATCAGCATGCTCCTCTTTTATGCCTATAAGCTCCTTATCCTGGATAAGGGCGACGGAGCAATTGCGGGTCGATGTTTCTAAGGCTAGAACCAAAGCTTAGTCTTCTTTTTCCTCAGACTCCTCTTTTTTGGTCACCTTCGTACCGGGACGTAAAGTTTTGGAAACAGCTGAATACGGACCGGTAATCACTTCCTCTCCTGCCTCTAGACCCGACAGAATTACAATATTTTCATCGTCCTGAATACCGGTGCTCACTACCCTTAATTCTGCCTCGCCATCTTTATGCACAAAGACAATTTCAAGTAGGTCGTCATCTCCATCTGCTTTAGCTTTGGCACGAAAATCGGGATTAGCACTAGTGTCAGCTCGGGTAGTAACCGCTTGAATGGGTACACTAATAACACCATCCTGCCGGTCGGTTAAGATTTCTAAAGAAGCCGTCATACCTGGGCGGAAGGGACTGGCGCTATTCTTATCCAATAGAGCTTGGTAGGATGATTTAAGAATGCGCACCTTCACTTCGAAATTGGTTACCTGATCGATGGTGGTTCCGGCCAGTTTAGCGGAATTAGCTATTTCAGTAACTACCCCTTTAAATTCCTCATTCAGGTAGGCATCTACTTCAACTATGGCCGTGTCTCCCTGCTGAACTTGGATAATATCATTCTCGTTTACTTCCACCAGGACTTCCATAAGATCGAGGTTCGCTACTCTCAAGATCTCGGTACCGGTCATTTGGATCGTACCTACCACCCTTTCCCCAACTTCGGAGTTCAACATACTAATGGTGCCATCCATGGGTGAATAAATTGTGGTACGCGCTAAATTGTCCTTGGCCTCTTGTAAGGTAGCCTCTGCACTCTGAAGCTGATACTGGGCAGATTCTACGCCCAATTTTGATACATCATAGGCCCGCTTAAAGGCATCAAAATCTGCATCGCTGATTACGCCATCATCGTGAAGGCTTTTATTACGATTAAAGTTCTTTTCTGCTTCCAACAATTGTGCTTTCGATGAAGCAAGCGCTGCCTTTGCTGTATTTACTGAGGCCCGAGAGCGATTCACAGCGGCCACAAAAAGGTCAGGATTAATTTTTACCAGTAAATCCCCCTTTTGGACACGGGCGCCCTCCTGAAAGGGTAATTCGATGATTTCGCCTGAAACCTCGGCCGAGATCTTCACTTCCACTTCGGGCTGAATCTTACCTGAGGCCACCACAGTTTCAGTAATAGATTGCTCCTCTACTAAACCTATTTCAACATTAAGCCCCTCTTCCTTGCCAATCCAACCAGCCTTCTTAGCCACTACAATCAGGATGATTAGGCTCACGGCTACAATGATGATGATTTTTAGCGACTTACTCATAGCTTATAAATTGACATTGTTGGTCAGATAAAACTCTAGAACCTTAATTCTAAAAATGAAATCGTATTTGGCTTGTACATATTGCGATTGGGCAGCCGCTAAATTGTTTTTTGCGGTTTCAAAGTCCACCTGATTCATCGCTCCTACTTCAAATCTTTGGCGAGCATAATCAAATGCTTTCTGACTAGCTTCGACCGATTTGCTTGCCGCCTCAAACTGCAGTTTAGCCGCTCTAGCATCGGCATGTGCTTGATAAATTGTTTGTCGCAAATCATTCTTTACTTGCTCCAAATTCAAACGACTAATGTCGGCACTAATACGAGCATTCTGAACATTATTGGCCACCGCCCGACGGCTAAATAAGGGTATAGATAAGTTGAAACCGATCAGCTCATTGATGTTATCCGCTAATTGAGCATTAAAAGGTTTCACTCCATCGATTACCGGAATATTCTGAACAGCAAGAACAGGGTCTTGAGTACCCTCAACAAAGCCAATGGTAAATGGGTCCGAAAACGCAGTTCCGGTGATATTGGGAATCTGATCAGAATAGTTGGTGCCTACTTGGCCTATAAGCGATAAGCTGGGCATAAATCCGCTGAAGGCGATGTCTACCCCTTCCTGTCCTGATAAGTAGCGCATTTCTGCGGCGCGAATGCTGGGCTGTTTATCTACTGCGACTTGATACACATTGGCCGCTGGCGTGCCTAATACGGAAGAACTGGGTAAACCTAATTCGGGGCGTCCAACTTCAAAGCTGGAAGGATCTTCCAGTTGAAGAATATTAGTCAATTGTAGTTTTGCAATCAACACGGCATTTTCTGTGGCAATTAGATTTTGCTCATCTCGCGCAAGCTGGGCTTGCAACTGTAAAAGCTCACCTTCTGGCAGAGTTCCGGCTCTAACTAACTTAGAAGTACGATCCACCTGAAGACCAGTTATCCGCACCTGCTCCTTAGCAACATCGGCTATTTCTTGATTGAGTAGAATTTGCAAATAGCTTGAAGCCACCAGAAGACTAATGTCATTTCGAGCGGCTTCGTAATCATATTGGGCCGCCTTAAGGTCGTGATTCCTTTGAGCGATGGTGTTGTATTTAGCCCCACCATTATAGAGCACCCAATTTGTGGAAAGCTGAAAATTGGCGGTCTGCCGACTTTGCTGAGAAATTTGGTTCGTTACAGGGTCAATATTCAAACCAAAATTCCAGAACAAATTATTCCCTAATCGCAAATCAGGAAGATAATCGAATTGAGCAGTTTGCAGGTTATTAGACGCAATTTCCCCTCGTAAGCGAGCTTGTTCGACGGTAATATTTTGTGCCAAGGCATGCTCAACACAATCTGCTAAGGTCCACACTTCGGGGAAAGGGCTTTGAGCTTCTGCGGCAAGCACCAAACCAAGAGATAGGATAAGGCTTAATAAAGTTTTTGACATAATTGGGACTTTACCCGTTCAAGTAGCCCCACAAAGATAAACGTTCGTACCCTTATTATGCAGATTCGGCCTCCTTACTTGCCTTTTTTTGGCGATAGATGGCATAAGCAATGGCCCCCATAATTAGATAGGGAAAAGCCATGAGGTACAAAATTCCGCTGTTGAGGCCTGTAGCAACGGTGCTACCCGTTTTCCCGCTAGATTCCGCAACCGCTCCACACATGGCACATTGTGCTTCTGCGGGAAGACTTAAAGCCAGCATGGCCAAAATGAGTACTAGAATTCGTAAGCGCATCTTTAATAATAAGGTTGCATGAACAAATATACCAAGACCCCGGTAACCGCTACGTAGAGCCAAACCGGAAATGTATATCGCACCAACTTGCGGTGCTTAGAATACTCTTGAGTGAAGCCTCTATAAATAGCCAGCATCGCTAAGGGCAATACCGGTACGCTTAAGAGGATGTGCGAAATAAGGATAAAGAAATAGAGACTACGCAGGAAGCCTTCTCCACCATAGGGGATGGGGTCTGCGTTAAGTTTGCTAATCACATAAGAAACTAGAAATACGGCACTAAGGCCAAATGCCGCCATCATCACGAAACGATGTGCCGCAATATTCTTCCTCATGATAAAGAATAGTCCCAGTAATAATAAAACGGCCGTTGATCCATTAAGAATGGCATGAAAGGCGGGCAAAGTACCCCGATCAATACCCATATCCGCTTTGAAGGTCTCCGGAAATAAAATCAGTAAGGCTACCGCTACCGGCACCAAAATGGAAAGCAGGATAATAACCGGAATCGCAATTCTATCGGATTGAGGTTTCGGTGTTTTTAACTCTCTAATTTCTCCCATCTCGTTCTATTTCTTCGAAGCACGGTATTCGTCTACTGACTTCTTCTTTTCATACTCGGCGATTAAGACTTTGATATCGTCCTTAAGGTCGCCAATTTCCACGGCTGATGTACCAGTATAAACTCCTATTGGATTACCTTGTTCATCGGTGCGGCTGCGAATTCGACCTTCCCAGTCTACCAAAACTAATTGCTCGGAGTGCAAAAATCCCCCTGCCGCGGCTTCATCAACCTGGGCACTTAAAAAGAAGGTGCTTGCAGTTTGATAGATATCTTCCTTATTTCCCGTTAGGAAAAACCACCTGCCATTCTCGGCGCCAATTTCACTTTCATAAGCCTTCAATACCGGAACGCTATCGTGGTCGGGATCAACCGTGAAAGAAATGAAAACAATTTCATCATATCCCAGAAAACGATCTTGTACCTGTTTAAGATTATAATTCATAGCCGGGCATATCACCGGACATGAGGTGAAAAAGAAGTTGGCCACATAAATCTTACCCTTTAAGAACTTGGAAGAAAAGACCTGGCCATCCTGATCGGTGTATTCAAACTCAGGAATTCTATAAGGAATAGTATCCATTTGCAACTCTCCATCAAGCTCAGTTTCTATGTAAGTTTTAGGACCTACATAATCCAAAGTCTGGAAGAAGTTACCCTCTGCCCCGTAGACAAAGATGAAGTAAAGCACCGAAGGCAGCACTAATACCATAATTAGTACTGCCTTCGGTAAAGACGTTTTCTTAGCCATTAGATCTTATTTCATGAACTGATTCATGTACCCACCTTCAGTTAGAAGGATAAAGGTTAGGTAAGGGATCAAAATAATGATCGGTAAGGTAATGGTCCAGATAAAGTTTTTACGCTCGTGCCCTAAGTGCATAAACTCAGCTACGATGTAATAGGCCTTACCGATGGTAAGTACAATAAAGATTACATTGAGCAAGCTAGTGCCTAATAAATGGGTGTCGGTCAAAAATGGTGGCTTAATGATACCTAATACCACCTCAACAGTGGTTACGATCAATAAGATCCAAAACACTTTCCAAATCCACTTGGTTCCTTCTGGACCTTCGTGATGTTCGCTAGGATATGCGTTGTTGTTTGCCATGATAATATTGCGCTAAAACTGTTTTTAAACCAGATAGAAGAAGGTAAATACGAATACCCATACTAAATCCACGAAGTGCCAGTATAAACCAACTTTCTCCACCATTTCATAGTGCCCACGGCGCTCGTAGGTTCCCATGATAACGTTGATGAAAATAATGATATTAAGCACTACCCCTGAGAACACGTGTGTTCCGTGGAATCCTGTTACAAAGAAGAAGAAGTTTGCAAATAGAGTATTGCCGTATTCGTTTGCTACCATGCCCGCTCCTTGCAATACCGCAGCATTTTGCATCGCCGCTCGGGCTTCTTCCCTACTTAAAGTAATTGGGCCTTCTTCGGTTCCTTTTCCAGGCATACGAAGAGTCATATTCTCATTAATCCCGAAAGCGGAAATAACATCGGCCGTTTTAAATTCAGAATGATCACCATGGGGCTTTTCTTGCCCGGTTACCAATTCATAAAGACTAACTATTTCGCCGTCTCCATCCACAGGGGTTACATACATAACGGTACCGCTTTCCAAGATTACCGCTCCTTTATCACCATTGATGAAGTGATACCATTCCCAAGCCTGTGAGCCTAAGAAGGTAAAACCACCTACGATGGTTAAGCCTAACCAAAGAATTACGCCTTTGGTATTCATTTTATGACCGGCATTTACCCCTAATACCATAGTCACTGAACTAAGGATCAGAATAAAGGTCATTAAGGCTACGAAAAGCAGTGGATGATCTCCATGAAGGAAGGGGAAGTGGGTAAACACATCCTCCGCCACCGGCCAAGTAGTCTCAAATTTAAAACGGTAAAGACCCATTGCGGTTAAGAAACCGGAAAAGGTAAGGGCATCGGACAAGAGGAAGAACCACATCATCATCTTGCCATAGCTAACGCCGAAAGGTTGGCGTCCTCCACCCCAAAGGGCGGTTGTGTTTTGGTCTAAAGCAGCTCCGTTAGCCATGCATTAAAATTTTTGCAAGTTTAGCGAATAAATAATAAAAATACGTACAAATAAAGCCAGAGGGCGTCGAGGAAATGCCAATATAAGGCACTTGCTCTAAATCCTTGATACTCCTTTGCAGAATGAACTTTTTTAATTGCGGTGCGATACCAGGTATAGGCTAAAACCAAGATACCTGAAAGGGCATGTATCCAGTGCAATCCGGCAATTACCCATACCCAACTACTAGCGCTATTACCCCCCGTAAAAAAATAACCTTGATCAATGAGACTTCCACCGCCCTTTAGCTGAAGAACTAAAAAGACTAAGCCCAAGATGAGACTTATAAGAGTTAACTGCCCTGCTCTGTTGACTTTATCAATTTTTAGGGAGCGGGAAGCCAGGATCATGGTCGCACTACTCAAAATAATCGCCAGGCTAGCATAGGCAAATTCCACGGGCAATGGAAACTCTATCCAACCATTATCTGCGAGTTTGGCGGAGCGGTGCACTACATAACCACTAGTTAGTCCTGCAAAGGTCATGACAATGCTGCCGATGCCGATATAAAGCAATGGGAGCTGTACTTTCTTCTTCTCTGCGGCTGTTAGTTTACTCAATGTTAAAGGTATTTATCGATCACTAATAGGAGTTGCAGTAAAGGCAGGTAAATAATACTGTAGATCATTAGCTTCCGGGCAGATGGAATGCTACGTTCCTTATACAGGTTCCAAGCAAAATAAAGGAAGCCAGCACCGAGTAAGGCCGTAATAACTATACCGACTACGGATAGACTTAGACTACCGCTTAAACCAAAGGCTGGCAATAAGCTAACCGGTACCAAAAAGATGGTATAGAGTACAATTTGCAAAGCACTTTTCGTGTCACGGTTCCCAGAGGGAAGCAGCACATACTTTGCTTTTTTGTAGTCGTCATCTGCAATCCAAGCAATAGCCCAAAAATGCGAGAATTGCCATAAGAACTGAATTGCAAAAAGAGTTCCTGGTTCAATATCGAAATCATTCGTCGCAGCTACCCATCCCAATAAGGCAGGTATAGCACCGGGAAAAGCTCCAACGAATACCGCAATTGGACCGTGGGCCTTTAGCGGGGTATAAATAAGAACATAAACAAAGAGTGAGAAAGCTCCGAAGCCCAAGGTCAATGGATTGATGTAATACAAAAGCATCAATCCAATGATAGCCATTAAGCTAGAGGCAATCATGGCTTCGCTAATCTTTAATCGCCCTGAGGGTATTGGCCGATTTTTTGTCCGATCCATTAAGGCATCTCGATCCCGCTCAATGACTTGGTTAAATCCATTAGCGGCGCCAACAACCAAATATCCTCCAAGGCCCAAAAGGGTAATGATGCTAAGAGAAATACTTTCCGCACCTAGAAAATAACCCGCCAGCGCAGAATAAACCACACTCATATTCAGGCGGGCCTTGGTCAATTCCATTACCGCCGATGCCTTCTGGCCGAAAGTGAGCTTTTGAACTTTGATATTTGAGGTACTATTCAATGGCCTTAATTGGGCCGCAAAAATACGCACCGCCAGCCAGCCTTACAAAATAGAATGATTCTAACTAAGCTTATTTCACAATAAACCAAGGATTCAATAAATCCTCTTTGTTGTATTCTAGAGGATGGGCCTCGTTTTTAGCCTGATAAATTTCAAAACCAGCTGCTTTTGCCAAGGCATGTCCGGCTGCCGTATCCCACTCCATAGTAGGAGCAAATCTTGGGTAAACATCGGCAGAACCTTCGGCTACCATGCATATTTTAAGGCTACTACCACGACTTATGACCTCGGAATCAGGGTATTCCCTGCGCACTTCATCAAAGAAAGCGGCTGTTTCATCGCTCATATGTGACCGGCTGCCAACCATCGTGTAGGGTCGATCTCGCTTCTCTGGTAAACTTTTACCTCTAGAAATCCAATCTTCCAGATCTTCGGAATCTTTAACATGTGCAGCTTGATCCACTCGAAAAGCCCCAAAGTCTTGTGCACCGAAGTATAAGGTCTCCTCTACCGGCACATATACCACTCCCAAAACGGGCACCCCTTCTTCTACCAAGGCAATATTAACGGTGAATTCCCCATTTTGCTTGATGAACTCTTTGGTGCCATCTAATGGATCTACCACCCATAAAACACGCCACTTACTGCGTTCGGAATAATTCATCTCCCGACCTTCCTCGCTTAATACCGGTATTCCAGTTTCCTCCAGCATATGCATAATCTTATTATGCGCACGTTTATCGGCGATGGTCAATGGTGACTTGTCGTCTTTATACTCTACCTCGAAGGTATTCTCGTAAACATCTAAAATTTCTTTGCCTGCTTCTATGGCCGCCAAAATGGCGTCATAAGCTAGAACTTTGGTTTCGATACGGTCCATGGTTTTAAATTTTGAGGTAAAAAAATAGCCGTCCGGAGAGCACTCGGGACGGCTATAAAGGTACGAAGTATTCCTTATTGAAGCTTAGCGTTGATGGGCAAAGTAAAGCTCATCCTTACTGGTTTTCCACGCTGCTTAGCGGGAGTTAGCTTCGGTAATTTTTTTACTACTCGAACTGCTTCATCATCCAAAAGTGGATCCACACCACGCATAACCTGTACATTGGAGATGGAGCCATTTTTCTCAATCACAAAGTTTACATAAACTCGACCCTGAATACCCATCTGGCGGGCCATTTCCGGGAATTGAAACTCGCGACTAACGAATTGAAGTATTTTTTGCTGGAAGCACATCTTGCGCTCATTGTTATCCTTGGCATCTTCACATCCAGGGAAAATGGGCACCGATTCCACCACCGCAAAACTTAGAACCTCATCGGATTCTTCCTCTTCGATTTCAATCACCTCAACCTCTTCCATCATATCGGTTTCAGTAGTCTGAATCTCCAATTCTTCCTCAAGCTCCACATCGTCCTCAACTACTTCAATCACCTCTGGTGGAGGGGGTGGTGGAGGGGGTGGTGGAGCAATCTCACGGTTGGTAATTGGGATGATCTCGTCATCTACTTCAACATCTAGCTCACCAAGGTCGGCGATGCTTTGGTCGTAAGTTTTCCACTCGATCAAAATGATGCATAGGAGTAAAGAGACGATTAATCCAAACTGGACAAATAATCCCCGGTAGTTCTCCAAGTCAGCTTTTTCTGATTTCTTTGGTTGCATATTCAATGGATTTGCAGTGGGCTAATTTAATTAAAATCTCAAAGGCTCGCCATCTAAATCTGTTAATCTAGCGTAATTTAAAATTAACCGGAATCCGAACTCTAACAGGTACTGCCTGCCCCATTTGACTGGCAGGCACCAGACTGGGCATTTGAGTAATCACTCTTAGTGCCTCGGCTTTAAAATCTTCGTTTTCACCGCGAATAACCTTGGCCTCTTGCACCTCCCCTTCTACGCCAATTACAAATTCCACGTATATCTTTTCGCTTTCCCCCAGTCTTCGAGAACGCTCGGGGAAGATAGTTTCCTCGGCTAGGTATCCTTGAATCCAGCGGTTAAAACAATCCATTTGCTCCTTATGACCGTGTAGTTCCTCACATTCCTTAGGTCTGGCCATATTTTCAACGCTAAAAGCTTCGACTGGTGCTATTATCTCTCCTCCAAGTGCTGGTTCAATTCCAACTGTATCTAGGCCTGTCAGATCAATCTTCGGGGAAGGTTCTATCTTAGTATTATTATCAACCGCCTTAAATTTAGTGGTAGGTTTAATTGGCTCCACAGGCTCAGGTTCGGGCTCTTTTGTCTCAGGTTCAGGAATTTCCGGTTTCTCTGGAACGGTAATGGGAATGCGAATTCCAGACTCCACAATTTCCCGTTTTTCTCCTTTTAGTTCTGGTACCTTATATTCTGTTGTCCATTGAAAGATTTCGGTAACTATAGCCAAGCTAAGGGCTAATCCGGCCATGAAAAATAAGCCACGGTAGTTCTCTAGATTTTGAGACCAGTTCTTTTTGTTTTGCATAGTTCCACCTTGATTTAGGGTTATAATTCTACTATTTCAGGACTTGCGGCCCTGAATTATAGACCACAAAACCACCATCAACATGGCGCCAATGCTATTAGACCAAAAATCTAGCCAATCTCCTTGACGACCAGTAACCAGAGTATCTTGAAGAATCTCAATTAGCCCCCCTAAAAGGGAACATAAAAGCCAAACACCGATGAATTGATTTCTTTTGAGCGCCTTCGTTTTAGGATAACGAGCAATGGCCAGCATTATTAGCCCTGCCCAAATAAAAAATATCGAGAGATGCATGAGTTTATCATTCACATCCACCAAGTCACTGGGAAGGCGTTCACTCGGGATTAGAGTAAAGTAGAACAACAAAAAGCCCCAGATCAAAGCTGGGGCATGGTATAGTTTCATATGCAAAGTAGGTTTTAGCCTACTAATTCATGATAAGCGGCCGCATCCAGCAAGTCTTCTAGTTCGGCTGCATCACTAAGTCGGATTTTAATCATCCAACCTTCTCCGTAAGGGTCTTCGTTCACCACCTCAGGACTGGATTCAATGGCTTCGTTAAACTCAATTACTTCCCCTGATACCGGCATGAACAAATCCGAAACGGTTTTAACCGCCTCCACAGATCCAAAGGTCTCTTCGCGATCCAAAGTCTCACCTTCAGTTTCAATCTCGACAAACACAATATCACCCAATTCGCCTTGGGCAAAATCGGTAATACCTACGGTAGCTACATCACCATCCACTTTAATCCACTCGTGGTCCTTGGTGTACTTTAAGTCATTTGGAATATTCATGCTGCTTGGCTTTTTTGATGCCACAAAATAAATGGTTTTATTTCGATTATTGACCCAAATTCAAGCGTACACTGATTCCAAATTGATTTGTAGTCAATGGGAAGGCATTCGAGGTCTTAAATCGCGACATATTTAAATCATAGAATAACTTGGTTTGAATCCTTTGACTTAGCCGGTAGTCTGCAGAAATCTTAACCGTTGTTACCCTTTGCCCAGATGTAGGCTGATCAACATCTTCTAAAATTCTACGGATAAGGATAATATTATCCCTAATGCCAATATCCGCTCTCAATTCTAAATTGGCGACTGGATTGGTACGTCGAGAACCTACTCGCACGAATTTGAGCTTAACATCCTTAATGATATATCCTGCGCCAATTACCCACTCGCTTCCCCGGTTTTCGGTGATCTGGTTATTGGTTAAACTCAAAATCATATTTCGATCACTCTTGTACTCCACGCGTAAGGTCATGTTATTCTTGAGCTTAGTATTCAAACCTATTAAAGGTGAGAATTGCTCGGTCATGCTAATGGAATTGATCTGAAGATTAGGCAATAAATCACCATTTGCATCCAGCGGAGTTTCCAAGGGTCGGTCTTGTAATGCCTTTTGCTGAAGAAGGTTGGTCGTAATGGCTGACACGGTATAAGTTGAACGATAGGCATGGTTCAAGGTGAAGCTATTGAAGTACTTCTTGAACATCTTCATCTTACTCAAGCCATCATAAGTTACCTGCCAGTTGGGAAGCGGTATACTTCGTCCAAAATCCAAAGGAGTAGTGTTGGCGTCCTCTCCTGAATAGGCTGCAATAAAGGCTGGTATCAGCACCTCTTGTGAACTTACACTGTAGTATCGATAGCCATAATTAGAAGAGTCGGGGTTTCCGACCAATTCGGATGTGTAACCAGCAATGGAATCTGCCGCTTCTAAGCGCTCTGATAAACGGCGGGAAATCGTTATGCGATTTTCACGGAATTGATCATAAACTGCAGAATTATAATTGGGCGCCTCCAGGGTTTCAAAGGCGGTATTCATCATAAACCAGGAAGTAGAGAAGGTTTGAGTTTGAAACTCATTCAAGTTCCTAAATTCCAGGTTAGTAAAGTCACCTGTAACCGGATCAAAGACCGAATCCGAACGGAAGAAAGAATTCAGATTACTACTCCCTTGCCTTTGGGCGGTGAGAACAATCCGCAAAGAGTTTACGGGTTCCAGGGTAAGTCGTAAGTTCAAATTCTCATTAGAGGTTCGGGAATATTGGGTGTTCAAGCTAGGGTTTTCGATCAGCCAATCATTATTGGCGGCAATAGTCCTGATATCATTTTGCCCACCAACCGTGAACCAGAATCCCGGTGCTGAACCTGCCTCCGATAAACCAAATAAGGTTGGACTTAAAGCAAAACCTGGGAGCACCTGACCATTAGCCTGACTGTAATTCGCCGATCCGGATTTAACCATCATCAAGAATCTTGCTCCTCCCATTAGGGCCTTATCAAATGCGGTCGGTTCATCCTCCTCGCCATTGTCTTCACCTGACTGTTGACGACTTCTCTGACCAGGTGTTGGTACCCCACGAGGACGGCGTCGCTCGCCGCCACCGCTACGTCCCCCGGCTAGAGCCTTTTTCAGATAAGGAACCTTATTGTAGAGGGCATTGAAATTCAGGGTTCCATTCAACTGCATTTGGCGATTGTTTTGAATGGTATTTCCGAAATTCAAATTAAAATTGGTATTCCCCGGAGTTTGAGTACTTCCTCGAGTAGTGGCCAAGGATGGCGCTTGCCAATCATAATCCCCATTGTAAGTGGCCGTAAGGTTGATGAAGTCCAAAAGTGGGAGCTTATTGATAGGTACCTGCCAATTTAAGGTTACCTGCTGGTGATAGGTCATCGGGCGACCTAGGTTCCTCAAGTTGTCGAGAATAGTATCTCGGTTCCTCTGTGAATTTGGATCTCCGGCTGCTTCATCTACCCGGAAGCCTGCCCGTGCCCCAAAGTCGAAACGAAGGGATTCAGTAATATCATAGAGGAGATTATACTGACGGTTCAGATTGAAATTCTTGTTATAGGTAGCCTCTAAGTTCCCCAGTAATTCGGGCGGTATATCGTTTAGAATGGCGTCCGTATTACGCATTTGCATCGCGGTGTAATTCCGGTCAAAGCTTGCGATAGCGGTAAAACTCTTGGGATAAGGATAGAAATTGAAATCGCGAATGATTGCCAATAAATCATTCTGCATCCATTTCACCTTGCTAAAAGGTTTGATGGCCTTGGGTCGGGTACGATAGGTATAGTTAATATTACCCGTATGCTGTCGATTCATATCGAATCGAGTATTGATGTTTCGGCGGAAAGTCTCAGAGAACGAATAGCTCACCGCGAAATTTTCAATATCATAAATCTGTGGTTTCCGATTCCCTTTGTTCGCGTTTCGCTCCTTCCGAACATTGGTGAAGTTTAAGGAACGCCGGCGGGTATAATCTTGAGTTGCTTGGCGCAAAGAATCTTGATCCAAGGGATTTTCGATGTTCTGAAGCGCATCGTCAAATTCAATATCTAAATCCAAAGGATTAAAACGAGGATTGATCCAAGTTTCACTGCTGCCATAGAACATTGGGATGCGAATGCCAAGATCTTTATTGAAGAACTTACCCAATTCAACATTGGTTTGAAGATCGTAGGCATAGCGTTGTTCTTGTTGGAATTCGCTCACCGACTGATCTAAGGATCCCCAACCAATAGAACTCGTGCTACCGGTTAAGGAAACATTGGCAAAATCCGCCAATTTAGCCGCTACCCTAGCATTGGCAGCCCAGCCCCCATCTTGATCAAAATCGGTAAGTCGAAGCTCATTTACCCAAACTTCCATGTCCTTCGCTAAGCCATCATCAATATCATTAGCGAAACGCTTTTTGGGGTTGCGAACCCCTATCATAATGGTGCGAACATTACCCAAGTTAGGTGCTCCAACCACGGTAACCCGGCCGCCGGCTCGATCTACAGAATAAGGTTCATTAATCGGATCACCGCTATTCCGGTAGGCCCGGTTTCGTTCTAATTTAACGTCCTTCAAGATTTGTAAGGCGAAATCCATTTGGTTCTCCGCGGGCCAAATCAAATTGATGTCGGTGTTGCTTACATCCCAAGGTGTAACGGTCATTGGAATCTCATACTCATAGAAGTTCTGGTCGTAATCACTACCCAAACGGATGAAAACCGTAACATCGCCGTCATTAAATATTTGGTTCTCTGTAGCGGACTCCACATGGGTAAACAACTTCAATCGCTTATACAAACGCATATCGAAGTCAATATTCCGGAATACTGCGCGGGCGTCACCGTCCTCTAGATTTAGGATTCGTAGAGAAAGTGCTTGCTCATTTTGTTGGTTAGCGGAAGTCGTCCCGAATAATACCTGACGATCAATCCCCGGAGGTAAAACATAAGGCACGGGCGAGCGTGAGCCATTCTGTTCGATATTAACCGCATTCACCTCGAAAATGGTGTTATCCTGATCATCTTGGGTTAGACGATCGCGGGTTCCGTCGAGGGAGAACTGATATCTGCGCCACTCCCCTCGCACCAGTTCCATCCGAGCAAATCTCAGGACGATATCGTCTGGGAAATTCTTCATGAAAGCCCGGATAAAGCGAATGGAACGGAAATCATTAATGGGCCCCACCTTAGAGTCTGGATTAAATACGGGAATCTTAAACTGAATCCAGCGGGCATTTCGACTATTCCCATCCGGCTGAACCGGTACGTCGGCTTCAAGGATATCAGTGATATAATTCTGCCCTACCTCGTTCAAATCTTGGGGACGAATACTGATCCGATATTGATAATAAGTTTCCGCCTTTGATAAGGTTTGGTCGCGGTTAATGTCCTCAATATCGGGAAGGTTGGTGGCAAAGGCGGAAACGCCTCCCACGGGGGTAGGATTGGAATTGCCCTCAGGGTTATTAAATGCTTTATAGCGGTCCAAAATATTTGCCCCATCAGCATCTAGATTGTCACCTCGGTAATACTGGAAGTTATCCGACGCGGGGTCAGCATTGGCCTGAACATATGCAGGAGAGGCAAGGCCGAAGGCATTAATTACCCTCTGAATATAGTTAGCGTAGGCGGTATCATTATCCCAAGTTCTTTCCGCTACATCATCTAAAAGGTCATAACCAACATCTTGTAAGTTTCGAGCGCTAGGATCGGCATCAAATGCCACAATTGGCGGACGAACGTTGGTCGCATAACCCCATTGTGTTGAGTCTAATTTTGAGAGGTCTCCATCTACGGGAATACTATTCTCAATCGCTTGAACTCCATCCCGCAAAATATCCTCAGAAACGCTCCCTAGGTTAAAATATAAATCCCCTCCCGGAGGTGGATCCCCATCTGCACCATAGAAGGGATTGAGCATCCAGAACTGAATGAACTCAATATTTTGCTCTTCAAAATTGGTAACACTAATGTCTCGCATGATACCTCCCCATCGACTGGAAGGATCACGTAAATTCCCCTCTTGATTTAATCCAGCAGAATAAATCGTAGGCTCTACATCATAATTATACGGCCCACGTTCACGTGGATAGTAGGCTAAATCTAAAGTGGCGATATTCCGAGGCTGGGAATTATCAAGTTCCAGGTTGGGGAACACCTCTTGTACCAGAACCTCTCTTACATCATTTGAGGATTGCAAGGTTTTATCGGCTCGAATATTACTTGGGGTGCGCGCTTCATCATTATGGAATAGGGGGTCGATGGTATACCAGGCTAGGCGAGCTCTGTTAAATCCATAGGCCAGAGTGTTTTCGGTAGCCTCGGGGAAAATATCCGGTTGACCTGCAGGCGTAGATGCCAAACGCCAGGCCGCTGGATTTCGAATATCGATTGTGGTTTGACTAGATTCAAAGTCATCTAAGAAAGTGGTTTGCTCGCCATTAATTTCAATCCCACGCGGACTGCCAGGAATTAATTGAGCGACCTCCGCACTGACTAATAAGTTTGAACTCTCCTTGGTACTAATAAAGGGAATTGCGTCCACCATCCGTGTCAAATACGGTGCGTCCTTCGAATAATTTCCATTAAGACCAATAATCGTATTTGAAATGGGCTCATCGCCGATATTAACCTTTTGGGTGAGGGGGCGTTCGTTAAGATGAACTAAGGTACCGCCAACATTCAGGTTATCGTTAAACCTATATTCAGCGTTCAAACCCATGAAAGTTTTTGTTTGGAAATTGAAAAGAGCATTATTCTCAAAATCCACCTTAATTGGAACTCCGGAGTTGAGAATTCCCTCATTGAGGATAGTCACCCTACCCAGATTGTAATCCACTCGATAATCCTGACCTTCGACTAAGCGCGTACCTCCTGCGGTAACCGAAACAGAGCCTGGCGGAATATTAAAGGCATTTAACTGAATCTCACTACTTGAGGAAGATTTAAACTGCCCCCTGATTAAATATTTATTCTTTCGAGTTTCATTTTGCGCTACAAAGCGAGTAGAGTCATAGAGCTCTTGGAAAACGTATTTATCCTTTTCCTCATCCGTAGATAATTTGGATTCCAAGTTTGAACCAAAGGGTTCCAAAACGGGGAAGAAGATTCGTCCATTCTGAGGGTAGATGGTCACATTAGGGATAAAGTCGAAAAAGCCATCCGGCTGATCGTCGTTGTTCTGGTTAAGACGATCCAAATCCATCACTCGTAAGAGTAATTCGGAACGCAAGCTACTTTCGGGTAAGAAAGGCACCGGAGTTCCGGTTTCGTCGTTCTGATAAAGCACTTGTAAACGGAAGTCCTCAGAACCCACTTGAAAAGCGCTTAAAGAATAAACGTTCTTCATCATTAAATCCCAATTGGGAACCCTTACATCCAGAATAAAGCTCTTCAGCATTTTCACCACCAAGTTATTCGGCGGACTAACCCCGTCCGTACTAAATTCACCTACCTGATAAGTCCTTCCGCCGGCGGTATATTGGAAAGCAACCGCTAAAACTTCGTCCTGATTTAATGCAGTATTAAGGGTGATATAACCTAGTTGAGGATGGAAATTAAATTCATTAGGATTTAACTTTCGGGCATTTGCCAATTCCACGAACTCTGTTGCCTCGTCAAATCCCGCACCCGCTAAAGCCGCATTAACTTGGGAAATGTCTCTAATCCCTGGATACGTGGAAGCCAAAGTCTGTGGATCCAATTGGTTACTGAGGTTGTCCGGGAATTGACGGCCATTATCACCGGGGAAAATGACGGGCCCTGGTCGATTTGTGTTCCGATAGGCATTACGCTCTCTTTCTCCTAAGTCTAATAAGGCAATAATATTTCGAGTATCCTGGGTATTCTGACGGTTATTGGTCACCCAAACTTCCACTTTGGTAATCTGCACCGGTGAAGTTATCAGTGGGGAGTTCTGAAGGAAGGTTTCGTAATTATCCCGGAAGTAATGTGCCAAGAAATAGTGGCGATTGGCCTCGTACTGATCGCCCCAGATTTCAAAATCGGTGGTGGTAGCACCGCCTTGAATATTGATGGAGGACGATTGGCTTCGTTGCTCGGAAAAGACCCCGGTTAGCATCAACTTACCAAACTGAAATTGCCCTTTCACCCCAAACAGGCTTTGCGCCCCGGTAATGAGGGAAGAGTTCAGTGGCAGGTTAACATTTCCAAGTTCAATTTTCTTGATAATATCATCCTCCAAACCGGTAAACTCAACTTTCACTTGATTTTCAAAGGCAAAAGTTGCTTCGGTATCGTAGTTTACATTGAGTTTTAATTTTTCTCCGATGCTCCCATTGACGTTCATCTGAATACGTTGATCGAAATTGAAGGTGAACACATTTCGATTTCGCTCTGGAATAATAGGATTATCTATTTTTTGGAATCGTCCTCCGAAAGTGAGTTCCGCAAATCCTTGGGGTCGAATATCAATGGTATTGGATCCGAATATACGCGCGAAGCTTTCGCTGTCGACAGTGATTTGTGGAATAATGGAGCTTGCTGGATCACGACCGGCAGCATCTTGAGCGGCATCCGTTTTACTACGCGCGTCCCAATAGTCCTTAGCCTGCTGTCGTGCCACATAATCGCGATACTCGCTTGGGGTCATTACAATGGGGGGTGCTGCACTAAATCGACCGTAGCGGCGATACACAAAATAATTTCCTGACTCTTGATCGTATTCTACCTCCTCGGTGAAATTCCCAGGTTCATTTCCATAAACCCCTCCGGACTCAGAGCTGTTGAAGGGATATCGCAGCGAATCGGGATCATTGGTATCTGACAGAGCCGGCAGGAAAGGAACACCAAAATCATCCAATACCTGTGTCTCCAAAATATCGGCGGCGGGATTCCGGCGATAAGTGAAGGAATAGATTAGGAATAGGGCGGCTAATCCGGGTAGGATGAGATGTTCTTTCTTCAGCTTCAAAGTTTTTTGAGGGCTGCTTTAATCAGTTCTTCAATCGATGGATTTACCAATTCCTGCATCAATTTGCTGAGCACTTTTTCCGTTTGTCGAGGAGTGTATCCCAAGACTTCAAGGGCCGACACTGCTTCCGTCTTAAGACCAGGATTCACACCGTCCAATTCTACTTCATCAGCTAATGGTGCTAATTTATCCTTAAGGTCGATAATAATCCTCTGGGCAGTTTTAGCTCCGATACCCTTTACAGCTTGAAGAAGCGCTACGTCTTCACGACCCACCCCTGCAATCACCTCAGCCGGACTTAAACTACTTAGAATGGTCCGGGCAGTATTACCCCCCACTCCGTTTACCGAAATTAAATGGACAAAAACATCACGTTCTTGACGGCTGGAAAAGCCATATAAAGTTTGGGAATCTTCCTTGTAAATAGGATGCAAATACAGCATCACCTCTTTTAAATGGGAGATTGCGGAATAAGTATTCAAGGATATTCCAATCAAGTATCCCATACCATTGCAATCAACGATTGCTTCGGTGGGACGAACTTCGGATAAAACCCCTTTTATGTGATGCAACATAGGACTGGTTAAAAGCTTGCTCTTTTAGGAGCCCTTAAAAAACGGCAAAAATACAGTTTTCATCTACGGGGCCAATAAAAAAAACCGCCCTTCACCAATGGTGAAAGACGGCTCTAGAACGATGGAAATGATGATTTATTATTTAATCACCAATTTCTTTGAAATATTTACCTCGCCATCAACCTTGAGCGTGTAGAAATACACCCCTGCATTTAGGTCGCTAAGATCAATTTCCAATTCGTTAGCATTGGCGTCTAAATTCTGCTGAAACACCCGAGCTCCTACCAAATTGATTAATTCAAAGCTGGCTTTGGAATTACTAGCCACCTGGTATTGAATTCTCAAGAAGTCCTCAGCGGGATTTGGGTAGACATTTAATTCTGGTTTGTCAAACTCAGGCTCGGATAAAATCCCGGTTACCTCAAAGTTCACGATGAAGGCTACCGAATCTGTGGTGTTGAAATAATCAAATAACACGTATTGGATTGCCCCACTGTTAGCATAACCATCCAAATCGGGATATACGTGCACAATGGCGGTATCGGTTCCCCCAGGCTGGATCACTCTGTTGAATGAAGGTGGATTCTGACTAATATTTGTGGTAAAGCAAAGGCCCCAGCAAATGGCATTGGAGTCTGTAAGCGTAGTGTAGTTTTCGTCGATCCGTCTCAAGGCAACTTCTACTGGTAAAGCACCTACATTTTCTACCACCGCATAAGCAGCCAAATCGTTATCCACCCAAGCATTGCCGGTAACCAAAGTATCCTGTTGGATAATGGTTAGGCTCAACTGAGCAAAGGAACTAGAAAGCAGTCCAAAACAAAGAACCGCAATAAGAGTAATTTTTTTCGTCATAGCAGAGAATATTCACACAAGTTACAAAAGTATAAAAATAAGGAGGTCAAAGTCGGTTTTAAATCAAAATTCCCTTATTTTCGGCCACGCAATCTTAAGTTTTTGTTATGAAAAAGTATTACTTATCCCTTTTCCTTAGCGCCATTACGCTAGGATTATTTGGTCAGGGTTACTATCAAATCCCGGCCATTAACGCAGGTACCAACCCTGGTAACCTGAACAATGACCCTGAGCAACCAGAAGGTTTCTTAAGCGGTAACAACCTAGGATACACCACTGTGTTGTCTTCTGGTACCGCTGACCAATGGTCTACTGCTCAGACAATTCCTTTCAGCTTCAACTTCAATGGTGCCGCTGAAACTTCTTACTATGTTTCTGCTTCTGGTGTGGTTACCTTTGGATCTGCAACTCCAACTACTACTCCAGGCTTTACTCCAGCTTTACTTCCTGCCGCAAACATTCCTCCAAAATCTGTTTGTGTATGGGGTCTTGACTTAACTGGTTCCAATGACGCGGTAGTATCCAAGACTTTCGGAACTGCTCCTAATCGTCAGCACTGGGTAATCTGGGCTTCTGCCTCTAACAGTGCTTTAGGTGCCGGATGGGCGTATTGGGGTATCGTAATGGAAGAAACTTCTGATCGTATTTACATCGTTGACATGCGTAGCTACTCTCAAGGTGGTGGTAATGTAGCTCTTGCTGCTGGTATCCAGGTTGACGGTTCTACTGCTTACAATGTAACTGGCTCTCCAGCTTTAACTTCTCAGAACACTGCTACCGGTGGTGGTCAGAGTGACGCTTTAGATAACACTTACTACGAGTTCGTTTATGGTACTCAACCACAATACGACCTTGCTTTAATCTCTGCTAGTGTTTCTGATATCGCTGGTTTAACCACTGCTGAAACTTTCGAAGCTTTAGTACAGAACAAAGGTTCTGAGACTATTACTGCTTTTGATTACAACTACGATGACAACCAAGGTGGTACCGGTACTACCGCTATCACTCAAACTTTAGGTACAGGTGATTTCGCAACTATTACCATGAACCCAGGATGGACTGCTCCTGCCGCTGGTGCTTACACCATCGACTTGGACATCAGCAATCCTAATGGTAACACTGATGCCAATCCATCTGACAACAGCTTTACTTTTAATATTCAAGCTGCCCAAGATGTACCTCGTACTTTCTTAGCTGAGAAATTTACCAGTGCTACTTGTCCTCCATGTAAGTCTTGGAACGACAATGTTTACAACACTGCTCACGCTAACTACAACAAGCCTGGTTCTCCACTTGTGATTAACTATCAAGTGCCAATTCCTTCTCCTGGTGATCCTAGCTTGAACCCTGATTCAGAAGGTCGTCGTCAGTGGTACGGAGTAAGTTCTGCTCCTACTATGTTGGCTAACGGTCAAGAGGTTGACTACGGTAGTGTACAAACTTGGGGAGACGCACTTGCTGCTTACCAAGCGGCTGAAACTGCTGGATCTAACGCTCCTGCTTTCGTTTCTGTAAACGGTTATGCTACTTACGATCGCGCTGCTGGATCTAGCACTGCTGACGTAACTGTAAACGCTTCTGTTACTTCTAACTTAGATTTAAGTACTGGTAACTACGCTTTACAAATGGTAGTTCTTCAGAACAACTACGTTTACAACGCCGCTTCTAACGGTGACTTCAACTACAAGCACGTTATGCGTAAGATGTTGCCTGATCCAAACGGTACTTCTTTAACCCTAGCTGCCGGTGCATCTGCTAACTTTACTGAGACTTACCAATTTACTGTAGGTAATGTTTCTGGTGGTGCTACTAGTGGTAACTACAACCTTTGGAACAACGATGTTGAGGCAATTGTATTTGTTGAAGATCGTGACAACAACCGCATCATGAATGCAGCTTTCGCAGGTATGACTTGGATTGGTATTGACGAAACTGAAGTAGTTAAGGCTAATATTTATCCTAACCCTGCTGACGACGTTCTTCATATCGACCTAGATGGCGAGCAAGAATTAAGCATCAGCATTGTTGACCTTACCGGTAAAACTGTAATGAGCAACGACTTCGGTTTAACTACTGGCGAAACTATCAACACCAGCGACCTTGTTCCTGGAATGTACATTGTACAAATCGTAGCCGACGGAAAAATGGCTGCTCAGCGTATTGCAATTACTCACTAATTGTAGATACTCATAAATATTTGAAGCCGCCCTTCCTAAGGGCGGCTTTCTTTTTTATATCTGGCACAGTTTCTGACCTTTAATGTTTAAGGGTGCTAGAATAAAATCCTTAATTTGCCCGACATTTGATTTTTAAGATAAATTCCTTTCAAAATGAAATTCAAACTATTTCCCGCCTTAATTCTGCTTCTAAGTCTTAGTTTCTCTACCCAAGCTCAGGATCAACCTATTCCTAATATTGAGATTAAAGATTTGATTGGCAATTTGATTAATGCTGGCGAACTCAATAATGACGGCAAGCCAATGATCATTAGCTTTTGGGCGACCTGGTGCAAACCTTGCATTCGAGAACTAAATGCCATTAATGATCAGTATGTTGATTGGGTAGAGGAAACCGGAGTAAAACTCGTAGCAATCTCCATCGATGATTCACGTAACTCCGCGCGGGTAAAACCCTTCACTAAATCTCAGGGTTGGGAATATGAAATTTATATTGATGAGAACCAAGAGCTTAAGCGTGCTTTAAATGTCAACAATATCCCGCACACCTTTTTAGTAGATGGAGAAGGTAATATTGTTTGGCAGCACAATGGCTACAATCCTGGAGATGAGGATCATCTGTACGAACTGATCGAAAAGCTCATTGCTGGATTAAGCATTGATGAGACTCACTAATCATACCTTCTCAGCCTCCTAAAATGAAGAAGTTTTTATTAAGTCTGCTTGGATTGGCTCTTTGCTTACCGGCAGCCCGGGCCCAGCAGCAGTCATTTGACTATGGGCAAATTCATGGTAATTTCCAGACTCAAGCCCAATTCTATCTGCGTGATACGCTTATTGATCCTGATGGCACCGCCTTTCCAGATGAGCGTTTACTTGCTGCCGGCTTTTTAAACCTTATTTACACCAAAGGGGATTTCATGGCGGGCATTCGCTATGAAAACTATCAGAACAATTTAATTGGACTGCCAGAAGGTTTTCAAGGACAAGGCATTCCCTATCGCTTTGCCCGCTATAAAATCGATGGCTTTGACATCACGGTAGGAAACTACTATGAGCAGTTTGGCTCAGGTTTGGTATTTCGTGCTTATGAAGAACGAGGTTTAGGTTTAGATAATGCCATGGACGGTTTAAGGGTAGTAATGGATATTCGTCCTGGCCTTACAGCAAAAGCCATGGTCGGCCGCCAGCGAATCTATTTTAATACTGGAGATGGTATTGTTCGCGGTAGCGATTTAGAGTTCAATTTGAATGAGTTCACCGGACGTCAATCCACAAAAAATTTGATTCTTGGTGCTAGCGTAGTAAGTCGTTTTCAAGAGGCACAAGACCCCATCTTAAACCTACCCGAAAACGTGGCCAATGGCGGTATCAGAGCGAATTTCATTTCGGAAGATTGGAACATCTTCGCAGAGTATGCCTATAAGTCACAAGACCCTAATTCGGCTAACCGTTTTATTTACAAACCCGGGCATGCCATTTATGCCACGGCGGCCTACTCCAAAGGAAATTTAGGGGTTTTATTAGGCTATAAGTATTACGACAACTTCCTCTTTAGGTCCCAAAGGGTGGCCAACTTTACCGAGGCCCTAATTAACTATTTACCCCCCCTCGCAGAGCTTCACACTTATACCTTGCCGGCCTTATATTCCTACAACATTCAAGCAAATGGTGAAACGGGAATGCAATTAGAATTAAGCTATAATTTCAAAAGAGGAACTGTACTAGGTGGTAAGTACGGAACCCTTTTTAATGTGAATTTTAGTAATTCCTATGCCTTGGACAAGGATTTCACTTTCCGGGATTTCCTGGATACCATTACCGTTTCCGGTACAAATGGTTATCAAGATTGGGCGGGTCCTGGTGACATCCAATACTCTCAAGATTTTAATATCGAAGTAAAGTCTAAAATCAATAAGAACCTGAAAGGAACCTTTAGCTACTACAACTTTGTATACAATGCCAGTGCCTTATTAGATGGGGTTATTGATGATCAGATTCAAGAAGACACTAAAATCAATTTGGTATACGTGAATGCTGCGGTGGCAGAATTTCTTTGGAAGGTAAAACCAAAGCACTACCTGCGTACTGAAATGCAATGGATGCAAACCCAGCAGGACCGTGGAGACTGGGCTCTACTATTACTGGAGTACTCTATTGCACCCGAATGGTCTATCGCGGTTCAGGATGCTTATAATTATGGAAATCCGGATGGGAATCTACGCATTCACTACCCACTGGTGTCTTTGGGTTATACCCGTGGCAATACTAAGATTCTCATAAACTATGGGAGACAACAACAAGGTGTTTTCTGCGTTGGAGGTATTTGTCGGGTAGTTCCCGCATCCAATGGATTTAGCTTTTTACTTACTTCAAACTTTTAATGAGAATGAAGACTATAAAATTATTTGCGCTTAGTTTGATGGTAATGGCATTCGCAGCTTGCGATACCATTCCAGAAGATGAGTATTTATTGATTGACGATTCAGGGCCCAGTTTTCAAGGTACCGGTCACCGAGTTCTACTGGAAGAATTTACCGGCGTTAAGTGTAATAACTGTCCCGCTGCGGCCCAAACTGCCAAGGCCTTGCAAAATATTTATGGCAAGGAGAATCTAATTTTGCTGAGTATCCATGCGGGTAACTTGGCGACAACTGACGCGAAGCATCCAAAGGCTTTCAATACCTCTGAGGGTACTGAACTCTTTAATTTCTTCCAACTATTTGGGGTTCCCGTTGGTTTTGTGAATCGTCTAGATTTCAACGATGGCACCGTAATCAAAGGCGAAGGTGATTGGGGTAATATCGTGGCCAATGAACTGACCCGTCAGCCGGTAGCTAGTATCGAAATAATTGAGGACTCCTACAACAGCGGGAATATGGAACTTACCATTAGCGGCAACGTAGTTCTTGATAGTGGCGCTACGGTTACTAGTAATAGTTACTTATGTGTATATCTAGCCGAGAATGGAATCGTTTCTCCGCAAACTATGGGCGATAAATCGGTTAATGAGAATTATGTACATAACCACACCTTCCGTGGTTCCTTTACTGGAACTTATGGGGCACCGATTGACTTAAGCTCTGGAAGTGCGAGCTTCACCGAGAGCGTTACGCTTCCCAGCGATGCGGTGAAAGAAAATTGTGAGGTTATCGCCTTTGTTTATGACCGGGATAGCTATGAAATTCTGCAGGTAAACAGACTTGAGATTTGATTTATCCTATTCGATATTAGAACCCTTCCCCTGGAAGGGTTTTTTTATGCCTACTTAATAAAGTCCAGGTTCCGTTTCAAACCCCTATACTTAGTTCGTTTCACTGCGCTTTTCTTAAATACCTGTTTGAAAACCTCCTCGGTCATTTCATGCCACTCTCCGCTACTCAATTCAAGCAGATCCGGATGCGCTTGAAAGGAGGACTCCTGATGGGGACTTGAAAAACGATTCCATGGACATACATCTTGACAGATATCACAGCCAAAGGCCCAGTTTTCCATCTGACCCTTGAAATCATCCGGAATCGCTTCTTTTAGTTCAATAGTCAAATAGGAAATACACTTGCTCGCATCCAACAAATTAGGGGCAAGGATAGCCTCAGTTGGACAAGCATCAATGCAGCGGGTGCAGGTTCCACAATGATCCAACTTAAACGGCTCATCATACTCCAGGTCTAGATCAATGATCAGTTCGGCTAAAAAGAAGAAACTGCCATGATTTTTATTCAATAATAGCGTGTGCTTCCCCATCCAACCCAAGCCTGCCTCTTGTGCCCACTTGCGTTCCATAACCGGTGCGGAGTCGACAAAGACTCGTCCCTCAACTTCTCCAATTTCTTGATGAATAAAACTCAGGAGGTCCTTTAATTTCCGCTTTATTACAAAATGATAATCCTCCCCATAGGCATACTTGGCCAATTTTGGCGCCTCCGGATCAGATTGGGTTTCAGGTGGAAAATAATTGTAGAGCAAAGAAACCACCGTCTTTGCCCCGGGCACTAATAACCTAGGATCAAGCCTTTTATCAAAATGATTAGCTAAATAGGCCATTTCCCCTTGGTAGTTTTTATTTAACCACTGCTCTAAACGCGGGGCCTCTTCGTCCAAAAAACGTGCCTTAGCGAAGCCACAGGCCATGAAACCGAGGCGCTCGGCCTCTGATGCTATCTTTTGCTTATAAAGCGCCCTAGAGGTCAAATAATCCGTTTTGAAGATTTGGGTCTTTTTTGTCGAGATGCTTATACGCCTTCTCAGTAACCATTCTGCCTCTTTGGGTGCGTACCATAAAGCCTTGCTGAATTAAATAGGGCTCATAGACCTCCTCCAAAGTTCCGGCTTGCTCTCCCACGGCTGTGGCAACCGTATTTAAACCTACCGGTCCTCCCTTAAACTTATCGATGATACAAAGGAGAATCTTATGGTCCATTTCATCCAACCCGTAGGTATCAACATGTAAGGCTTCAAGACCATATTTCGCTATCTCCAGGCTGATAGTTCCATTGCCTTTCACCTGGGCAAAATCACGCATCCTGCGGAGTAGAGCATTAGCAATTCGCGGGGTTCCTCGGCTTCTTCGAGCGATTTCCACCGCTGCATTCGCATCAATTGGAACGTTTAAGATATGGGCAGAACGCTCTACAATACTAGCGAGGAGCTCAACGGTATAATACTGCAAACGACTATTGATACCAAAGCGGGCCCGCAATGGAGCTGTTAATAAGCCACTGCGAGTAGTAGCCCCAATTAGGGTAAATTGATTCAGACTAATTTGTACGCTTCTAGCCGCTGGACCACTATCTATCATAATATCGATGCGATAATCCTCCATGGCAGAGTAGAGATACTCTTCCACCACCGGACTGAGGCGATGAATCTCATCAATAAACAAAACGTCACGCTCTTCTAAATTGGTAAGAAGGCCGGCAAGTTCTCCAGGTTTATCTATTACCGGACCCGAACTTAATTTTAAGCCCGCCCCTAACTCATTGGCAATGATATGCGCCAAGGTAGTTTTACCTAATCCCGGTGGTCCATGTAAAAGCACATGATCTAAGGCTTCGCCTCGCTGATTGGCGGCCGCAACGAAAATTCGGAGATTCTCTAAAACCTTATCCTGACCGGCAAAGTCATCAAAACTGAGCGGCCTTAGCCTTTGCTCAAAATCATGATGTTCCGGTGCCAATTCCTCTTCTTCTCCGTCCAAAAATCGCGTCATGCTAGGGATTTACACAAAGGTATCTAAAATAAAAAGTCCCGACTAATAGCCGGGACCCTTCAAAATATTTTCAGTGTTTAGTGACCACCAGACTCCTCACCATCCTTAAGCGGAATAGTTTGAGGAATAAAGTCTTCATCAGCACCAGGCTTACTGTAATCATAAGGCCAGCGATGTACTTCAGGAATTTCACCTGGCCAGTTACCGTGAATATGCTCCACCGGAGTAGTCCATTCAAGGGTATTAGAGCGCCATGGGTTTTGCTCTGACTTCTTACCACGTAGCGCACTGTAGAAGAAATTAAAGATGAACACCACCTGGGCAATACCGCCAATAATGGCAAAGTATGAAACGACCACATTGATGTCCGCCAAATCATCAAACATTGGGAATGCAGTGTTGGTATAATAACGACGTGGTAGACCCGCCATACCTAAGAAGTGCATCGGGAAAAATACGCCATAAGCACTAATGAAGGTCACCCAGAAGTGGATATAACCCAAGTTCTTATTCATCCGGCGACCAAACAGTTTCGGGAACCAGTGATAAACTCCTGCGAACAATCCGAAAATTGCGGACAGTCCCATTACGATATGGAAGTGAGCTACTACGAAATAGGTATCGTGAACATTGATATCTAAAGCGCTGTCTCCCAAAATCAGTCCGGTCAAACCTCCAGTGATGAAAGTAGAAACCAAGCCGATAGAGAATAACATACCTGGGGTAAACTGTAAGTTACCTTTCCAAAGAGTGGTAATGTAGTTGAAAGCCTTAACGGCAGATGGAATTGCAATCAACAGTGTAGTAAAGGTAAAGACCGAACCAAGGAATGGATTCATACCCGTTACAAACATATGGTGACCCCATACGATGAAACTTAAGAAGGCAATCGCCAATATCGAACCTACCATTGCACGATATCCAAAAATGGGCTTACGTGAATTCGTCGAAATCACCTCGGAACTGATACCTAGGGCCGGAAGTAAGATAATGTATACCTCAGGGTGACCCAAGAACCAGAACAAGTGCTGGAATAAAATCGGGCTACCACCTTGATTGTGTAGAGCCTCTCCAGCGATAAAGATATCGCTCAGATAGAAGCTCGTCCCAAAACTGCGATCAAAGATTAGAAGTAATGCCGCCGAGAAAAGTACTGGGAAAGATAAGACCCCTAAAATGGCCGTTACAAAAAATGCCCAAATGGTAAGAGGGAGACGAGTCATGCTCATACCCTTGGTACGAAGGTTCAATACCGTTACGATATAATTCAAGGCACCTAATAAAGAAGATACGATGAATAAGGACATTGAAACCAACCATAAGGTCATACCGGCACCTGAGCCTGGAATCGCCTCAGGCAAGGCACTTAAAGGTGGGTAAATGGTCCAACCAGCAGAGGCGGGGCCGCTTTCCACGAATAAAGAAATTACCATGATCACACTGGAAGCAAAGAAGAACCAGTAGGATAACATGTTAATGAAACCGGAAGCCATGTCTCGGGCTCCGATTTGCAATGGAATTAATAGGTTCGAGAAGGTTCCACTAAGTCCTGCCGTTAGAACAAAGAATACCATGATAGTACCGTGGATGGTAACCAATGCCAAATAGATATTAGGGTCCATAATACCATCAGTACCCCATTTTCCTAGTAAAGCTTCAAGAATTGGCCATTCTTTGTCTGGCCAAGCTAATTGAAGACGGAACAATAATGACATTCCAACACCAATAATTCCCATTACCATACCGGTAATTAAGAATTGCTTGGCAATCATTTTATGATCCTGGCTAAATACGTATTTCGTAATGAAAGTTTCCTTGTGGTGAGCGTGTGCGTCCATGTATATCTTTCGGTTTCTGTACTTTAATCTTTCCTAAATAATCCTACAACATCTCGGCAAAAGTCTTCTGCTTTGCCATCCATTCTTCAAAGTCTGCTTCCTCTTCTACAACAATTTTCATCTGCATGTTGTAGTGAGCAGCCCCGCAAATCTTATTACAAAGTAGCACGTAATCGAATTCCCAAGGGTCATCGCCGCGCTCCGCACGTAAAGCATTAACTCGCTTCACCTTTTCGATGATTTCTGGCGTGCTGCGCATCTCAGCAGTGGTCATCGATGGTGTAATCTGGAACTGAGTTTGAGTTCCGGGTACACAGTTCATTTGCATACGGAAGTGAGGCATGTATGCTGAGTGAATCACATCTTGAGAACGGAATTTGAACAAAACCGGACGTCCTTTCGGAAGATGCAATTCATTGGTAATAACATCGTTTGATGAAGCTTCATCATCCGCATCCAAGCCTAAAGTGTTAACCCCTTCGATTAAGCGCACGTTGGCATAACCTAATTGATTATCACTTCCGGCATAACGCGCCTGCCAGCCAAACTGTTTAGCGTATAGCTCAATAACCATTGGTTCCTCCTCATTCTCTGGATTCATCACATTACTCCAGGTAGTTAAACCATAGAGGATTAATCCAGCTAATACTACGGCTGGTATACCCGTCCAGAATAATTCCAAACGGTTATTGTGCTCCATATAGGTCGCCTTGCGGGTCTTACGACCGCGATACAAGAAGGCGAAACCAAATAATAGTGGTTGTGTAACTAAGAAGGCCACCATAATAACGGCCATAGAGATATCCCAAAGACTGTCGATGTCATTTCCATGCTCGGAGGCAGACATTGGTAATCCAAGTTTATCGTATTCCAAAATCATCCAGGCAAAAGCCCCGAAGAAGAATACAAGGAAGGCGATTAATAACCACCCTTGGGTATTGTTATCCTTATCATCAACCTTAACGTCGGAATCGGTACCCTTGATTTGAGAAGAAATCTCAAAGATCCGAACCGCCTGCGTTAATGCTGCGATGGCCAGAACTACTACTACAATTACTAATAAGGTTTCCATGTACTACTAGTGTTTCTTTTCAAATTATTGGTGGAAGTGGGTACTTTCCACATACATTGGGTGATTCTTCGGCATTAAGGGAGCCTTGCTCAAGGCACGGAAAACGACCAGGATAAATAATCCAACGAATCCAAGCATAGTACCAAGTTGTACTAATCCTAAAGTCCAATGGCTACCAACGGTACCTGGCATAATCATGATGAAAATATCCAACCAGTGACCGAAAAGAATTACGATACCAGCGGTGAAGATAAATCCAAAGTTACGCTTAGAATCACGGCTCATTAATACCAGAATTGGGAATAAGAAATTCATTACTAACATGGTAAAGAATAAGCCCTTATACTCTCCAAAGCGAGCCATGTAATAAGTTACTTCCTCTGGTATATTAGAATACCAGATAAGCATGAACTGAGAGAACCATAAGTAAGTCCAGAAAATAGAGAAGGCAAACATGAACTTCGCGATGTCCTGGATGTGGCTCTTATTAACTTCTGGCAGGTATCCTTTTTTCTTCAGGTACATAACTATCATCATCAAGGCAGTTAAAGCCGAAACAAACATAGTTGCAAAAACATACCATCCAAATAGAGTACTAAACCAGTGCGTGTCAATACTCATTACCCAATCCCAGGCGCTAGTAGAAGAGGTAACCGCAAAGAAGACCAAGAAGCCCGCTCCTAGATTACGCATCTTTTTCCAGTTTGCCTGATAATCCACACCGGCTTGATCGCTACGCAGACTCATCTTGCGAATCATATAGGCGGCTCCAACCCATCCTACCAAGTAGATGATGGCACGAATCGTAAAGAATAAGCCATTTAAATAGCCTTGCTTACCGGCAATAATGCTGTCGTAATTTGGACTATCTGGATCCATAATGCCTTCGGCCATCCAATGGTAAACATGGTTTCCTCCAATATGACCCCATCCGGTCAAAATAATAATTAAGATCACTAAACCTGGCACCCAAATAAAGCTGGACATTGCTTCCAACACGCGTAGGATTACTACTGACCATCCAACCTGAGCAGCGTACTGAACCGCCATGAAGAATAAGGCCCCTAATCCAAGAGCCAAAGCCCAGAAGCTATTCACCAATAAATTCGACCAAGGCTTATTTTCCATCTGATGATGGGTATGTGCTTCATCGTGATGACTAGGAGAAGTATAAAAATGATTGTTCTCTGGCGTGGCCCGTGATGCGCTCTTGTGATAAGTGAAATCACTGGTTTCAGGCATTTCATCGTGATGACCGTGATGGGCTTGTGTTTCATGATGAGCTGCTCCATGGTGAGCTTCATCAGAATGACCATCGTGGCCATGTTCTGCATGGGCGTCCGAATGCTCGGTATGCTCAGCATGATCCCCTCCGCCAGCTAGAAAGCTGAATCCAACGGAAATCGCACCAATCAGAATCAATACGTAGGAAATGGTTTTTAATCGGCTTGAAAATTCAAACATCTCTGCAGTCGTTAAAGATTGTTAATGCGTTTAGCTTTCTGTTGTTTCTTCTTCGGGAGCATTGTCCTCCTCTGCCGGAGCAGTAAGGTCTTCTCTCAACTTCATAACATACATGGCAAGTTTCCAACGCTCCTCAGGAGTAAGCTGTGAAGCATGAGAACCCATCACCCCTTTTCCATAGGTGATTACTTGGAAAATGGTACCGTAGTTAATATCGCGGTCAGCATAGTTAGGTACACCTAAGAATTTTTCATTCTTAACCAATACACCTTGACCCATACCTTTATCTCCATGACAATGGCCACAGAAAATCGCATATAGTTCTTTAGCCTCGGCCATAGTCGCCTCATCAGCGGTGAAACTTGAAGGCAGACTTAAATTCGCTTTGGCCCATTCGTAATCTGCTGCCGAATCCGAATAAGACATAAACCCACGTGGAATCGTGCCTTCTACGGGAAGACGAGCTGAAGTACTGTCACTGAATAAATCAGTTGGAGAATAAGCCTCAAGTGCTGGTCCGTCGTACATATCTGGCATGTACTGAAATCCGCGGTGATTCTCATCACGCTTACAAGCTACCATCACCAATCCGGTTAGCCCAAAAGCTACTATTTTGTTAATCGTACTTTTCTTAAGCATGCTCAGCAGAATTTACACTTACTTCAATAGCTCCGCTGTCTTTCAAAAGAGCTAAAATATCTTCTTCGCTATGGTCGCCACCAGCAACCACTTCCATCAAGAACTTATCATCGGTAGTTCTTGGATCCGGATTCTGGGCCTTGGCTCCAGGGTAGATCTTATTTCTAAAGAAAAAGGTCCAAACCATTAAGTGAGCGGCAAAGAATACGGTCAATTCAAACATAATAGGCACAAAAGCCGGCATGTTCTCACCCCAAGTAAAGCTTGGTTTACCGCCAATATTCATTGGCCAATCAACGATTAGCATACCATAGGTCATGGAAATAGCGGTTGTTAGTCCCAAAGCTCCGTAAAGGAAAGCCGCAATTGCGATTCTAGTTTCTTTCAATCCCATGGCTTTATCAAGCCCGTGTACTGGGAATGGGGTGTAAACCTCTTGAATCTCGAGGCCTTTTTCGCGTACCTGCTTCACGCTCGACAATAGTACATCATCGTCGTCGAACAGTGCGTTAATAATAGTGTGATTAGTGGTCGCCATGCTCTTGATTCTCTTGAAGTTTCTTGTAGTTATCTCCGGATGATTTCAAAATCGTCTTCAATTCCGCTTGAGCAATTACCGGGAAGGTACGTGCATATAAAAGGAATAAAACGAAGAAGAATCCGATGGTACCAATGAAGATACCGATATCAACGAAAGTTGGGGAGAACATACTCCAGCTAGATGGAAGATAGTCCCGGTGCAGGGAGGTCACGATAATTACGAAACGCTCGAACCACATACCGATATTCACCACGATGGAAATAAAGAAGGTGAACATGATACTTGTTCTCAATTTCTTAAACCACATAAACTGTGGTGAGAATACGTTACAGGTCATCATACTCCAGTATGCCCACCAATAAGGACCAGTAGCACGATTTAAGAAGGCATACTGCTCATATTCTACTCCAGAATACCAAGCGATGAATAACTCCGTGATATAGGCAATACCCACAATTGATCCGGTAAGCATGATAATGATGTTCATCATCTCAATATGCTCGATGGTGATATACTCTTCCATCTTGAACATCTTACGCACAATAATCAATAAGGTCTGTACCATCGCAAATCCCGAGAAGATCGCTCCTGCCACAAAGTAAGGTGGGAAAATGGTGGTGTGCCATCCGGGAATAACCGAAGTAGCAAAGTCCATAGATACAATGGTGTGTACCGAAAGTACAAGAGGGGTCGCTAAACCAGCAAGAACCAATGAAACCTCCTCAAAACGTTGCCAGTGCTTAGCCTTTCCGCCCCAACCGAAACTGAGGATTTTATAAATATGCTTTTGCACTGGTTTAACCGCACGGTCACGAATCATGGCAAAATCAGGAATCAAACCTACATACCAGAACACTACCGATACAGAGAAATACGTCGAAATCGCGAATACATCCCAAAGCAGCGGTGAGTTAAAGTTTACCCATAAGGAACCAAATTGGTTTGGAATTGGGAGTACAAAATAGGCTAACCAGATACGTCCCATGTGAATTCCAGGGAACAAGGCTGCCTGAATTACAGAGAAGATGGTCATGGCTTCCGCCGAGCGGTTGATCGACATTCTCCATTTCTGACGGAATAATAATAGTACCGCGGAAATAAGCGTACCGGCGTGACCGATACCTACCCACCATACGAAGTTGGTGATATCCCAGGCCCAGCCAACGGTTTTGTTAAGACCCCAAGTACCGATACCTACACCGATGGTGTAGAGGATACAACCCACTCCCCAAAGGAAAGCTAGCAGGGCTAAACTAAATACCAGCCACCAGGACTTAGGCGCTGAAGACTCTACCGGACGAACTACGTCTACCGTAATATCGTGGTAAGACTTGTCGCCTTCAATTAGAGGTTTGCGTATTGGCGCTTCGTAATGCATGTTTTCCTCGAAATTAAGCTGTTGTGTTACGTACTTTAACCTGATAGAATACAGATGGCTGTGTTCCTACCGAACCCAATAAGTGATACATACGATCGTCTTTCTTAAGGGCAAATACCTCAGATTTTTTATCGTTTACATCTCCAAATACAATTGCACCGGTATCACAAGCAGATTGACATGCGGTTTGGATATCGCCATCTTTTAGCGCCACTCCGCGTTTCTTAGCCTCCAATTTCCCTAATTGAGTGCGTTGGATACACATAGAACATTTCTCCATCACCCCGCGAGAACGTACGGTAACATCTGGGTTCAATACCATACGACCGAGGTCATCATTCATCGCGTAGTTCTCTTTAAACATACCCACGGTATTGTCGTGGTACTGGAACCAGTTAAAGCGACGTACTTTATAAGGACAGTTGTTGGCACAATAACGAGTACCAATACAACGGTTATAAGTCATGTGGTTAAGACCTTCTGAACTGTGAGAAGTAGCGATTACTGGACAAACAGTTTCACAAGGTGCGTGATTACAATGCTGACACATAACTGGCTGGAAGAACACCTCTGGACTTTCAGATGGCTTTTCCATATCCGCATACATGTCGGTAGCACCTTGACCAAATAGACCAAGGCCTTCATAGCCTAATTCTTCAGCATTTTCGTGACTAACATCAGAACTATAGTAGCGATCGATACGCAGCCAGTGCATATCGCGATGCTTGCGCATTTCGGTTTTACCTACTACGGGAACATTGTTCTCAGAGTGACAAGCAATCACACAAGCTCCGCAACCATTACAAAGGTTTAGATCGATAGACATGTTCCACATGTGGCCAGTCTCGTGATCGAAATCATCCCAAAGGTTGGTATCATCATTACCTAAAGGCCCCTTGTAAGTTTCGTAGGTGATTGGCTCATTCCATCCATCATGGCCATTCACAGCTGGCTCATTAAGGAAGGTGTTTAAGCTAATCTCCTTAACCACATCGCGGCCCATCATGGTATGTGCCAACTGGATACAGGCAAACTCGTGCATGGATTCTGCAATCGGCTCGATATTTACCGTGGCATGATGCTCAGTACCCATAATTGAGAAGGCATTCACCCCTACTTTATCGGCAACCTCACCTGCACCGTGACGACCAAAACCAACTGCTAAACTAGCCGTTCCGATAGTCTGGCCTGGCTGAATAAATACTGGAACGTTTTCCAGAGACTTATCACCAAGCTTAATATTAACCATAGAACCATTTAAGGCTCCGTTCGATTCATTCCAATTCTTCAAGCCCATTTCTGCAGCGTCCGCGGCAGATACACTCAAATAATTATCCCAAGAAACACGAGTAATCGGATCAGGGAATTCTAATAACCAAGGGTTATTGGCGATTGTGCCAACCCCAGCACCGGTCATTTGCACGAAATTCAACTCCATTCCAGAAGCCTTAGCAGCGGCTAAAGCGCTGGCAGCTGAAGCAGCAAGATCGATGCTCATCCCAGCTTCGGTTTCCATATCCTCCGCCATTTCGGTAGCCACCGCAGAAGCTTTGGTAAACACTCCATCATGCAATGCTTGCGTCCACTCCGAACCACCTAAAATTCCTCCTGCCCAATTGGACTTGATGAAATCACGGTAAGATCCACTTACACCAGACCAAGCCATTAAGCTCTCCTCGAATTGGCGGGTAGAGAATAAAGGACTAATAGTAGGCTGTTGCAAGCTGTAATGCATATCCGCAGGTGCGAAATCGCCCCAACTCTCTAGGTAATGATTTTCTGCCGCCACAAATTTTGAGATCTGAGCAGTCTCATCATACTTCATGGTAACCGCCACACTAGTAGCTACCTTTTCGTAGGCTGCTTTAAATCCACTGTGACCGCCTAAGACATAGGCAGGATTCAAATTATGAGTGATGATAGCGCCAACAATCCCCTTGTCCATATCGGAAATCAAGGTTTTGATGGCGGTTTCGTCACCTTGACGGAGGTAGGAGCGATTCTTTTCAGAAACGGTCACCTCGGTATTTCCTAACATCTTATTAATAGCAATACACAAGTGCTCATTCGCTTTGCTATTGCCACCAGACACTACTAAAGCATTGGCGCCGGCAGAAAGTAATTCCTGAGCCGCCGCTTTCGCTTGAGCTTTATAAGCGCTACTTCCAGATACGGTGGTCATGCCCTTAGCAGAGGCCACTTCATTGTAGATGTCTACTAATACTGCCCCGTACTCGGATGCCTTAACTTTTATCCGCTTATCGGCATTAGAACCGGTAAGGCTCATGCCTGATTCGAACTGAATGTGACGTGACATATCAGCTCCAGGTTTACGGGTCTTGGCATAGTCTCCGCTCACCGATTGACCTACCCAATCACCCAAGAAATCTGCTCCAACCGAAACGATGGTTTTGGCTTTGGCAAAATTATAAGTTGGCAGGGCACGCTTTCCGGTAGCTTCTTTCCAAGCATCCAATTTATTGCTGTAACTAATTGGATCAAGACTAACATGCCAGAAATTGCTGTAGCTCTCGCCAAATTTGTTAATCAAAGCTTTTTGTGAAGGGCTGATTACCGATGAAGTAAGTACTACTACTTTCTTGCCCGCGGATTCTGCGGCTTGAAGACCTTTCTTCACCCCTGCATCTAAGCTGGCCCAATCCGATTCCTGACCACCAACAACGGGTAATTGCTGACGGGTGGAATCATATAAATTTAACACAGAAGCATGAACCCGGGTATTAGCCCCTCCGTTCATTTTTGCCTCTTTATTGTTCTCAACTTTAATTGGACGACCCTCACGTGTCTTGATTAAAACCGAAGCATAATCATGACCATCGTAATAGCTGGTCGCGTAGTAGTTAGCAATTCCGGGGATGATTTCCTCGGGAGCAACCACATAAGGTAAGGATTCATACACAGGAGACTCACAAGCGGCTAGGGTAGCTGCTGCGGTAGTAAAGCCCATGTATTTAAGAAAATCACGACGGGAAGTATGGGTACTCTCCAGATTTTCCTGATTTCCTAAAAACTCTTCTGCTGGAATATTAGAAGGGAATTCCTGTTCCGCTAGGGTTTGCGTTAGTTCCGGATTTTCGAGTTCCGAAATCCCTCTCCAGTATTTTTTGTTTTCAGCCATTCTTCTTTGGAGATTTAGCTTTTAATAATGACATTTTCCACATTCCAAACCACCGATCATTTCAACCGTGATTTTGGCATCTGCACCGTACTTCTCTTTAAGATCAGCGTGCATCTCTTCATAGTAATCGTTGCTCTCAACTTGCACCTTGGTTTCGCGGTGACAGTTGATACACCATCCCATGGTTAATGGAGAGTACTGATATACTTCCTCCATTTCTTCGATAGGACCATGACAAGTTTGACATTCAATCTGACCTGCCGTAACGTGCTGAGCATGGTTAAAGTAAGCTAAGTCAGGTAATTTATGGATCCGTACCCATTTAATAGGCTTTTGCTCATAGTCCTCGATATAAGAACCACTCTCTGGATCCCAACCTACTGCTTGGTAGATTTTATTGATTTCTTCCGTGCCATGCTGTGGACCTTCGTTGATATACATATGACAGTTCATACACACATTGGCCGAAGGAATATTAGAGTGCTTTGATTTGCGCGCTCCACTATGGCAATAATTACAATCAATCTGATTCTGACCAGCGTGTAATTCATGTGAGAATGCAATAGGCTGTACTGGCTGATAACCGGTATCAACATTCACCGCCATGAGATTCACATATAGTTGCTGGAAGAATACAATGGCAATAAAAATAGTTAGACCGGTAACTACACGAGGATTCTTTAGGGCAGTGCGCGTGAACACATCTGCATCCTTGATCATTGTGGTGGTCTCCTCACCACGTACCGACTTCAAGGTATTCTTTACTCGGGCCAGTAAAACCACTAAACCGAAGAGAATACCGCCAAGGATATAAAGTAGGACAGTATTATCATCCCCTGCTGTCTCTGGTCCCTCTGGATCTACTGGATCCACAACAACCTCGGGTACAAAAGCGGTGTAGGCTAAGATATCCATCACATCCTGATCGGATAGCATTGGGAATGCCGGCATGATAGAGCCATTGTACTCCTCGAAAATCGCGATCGCATCCGCATCACCAGAAGCACGTAATTCTTCGTTATTCTTAATCCATGAAATCAACCATTCCGTGCTGCGACGTTGGGTTACATCCCCCAGGGCAGGACCCACAACCTTCTTATCGAGTTTGTGACAGGCAGCACATTGAGAATTGAAGATCGATTTACCGTTCGCGACGTCACCTGCAATCTCTTGAGCCATGGACAAAGCCGGGCTAGCGAGAAAGACTAGAAGCAAAAGGGAGCGCGAAATTAGCTTGAGCGTACTTCTTTTATTCATAAAGAACCTATAATGGATAGATGTCTAGTTTGGAGCGCAAATTTAAAGTTTAAAGACATTTCTAATAAGGGAGAGGGAAAGCACTTTTAATTTAAAACGGGTCTAAATAAGAGGAAATACCTCATTTCGATGCAGGCAAAAAAGCTTTAATTTAGCGCCAAACAAAATAGCAAATGTTGCGATACCTTGTCTTAAGCCTTGTTCTTTCTTGCTCCCTGAATATGAAGGGGCAAGCCAGTATTAGTGATTATCCTCAGCAACCGGAAGTGCAGGTAGAAATGACTGAGACGGTCCGCAATTTACTGTACCTCTATAAAGCAAAAGCTAAAAAATACCCCCAAATAGCGGGATATCGAATTCAAATTTTCAATGGTCGCAAGGATGATTGTCTCGCGCAACGCGGCACATTCCTTCGTCAATTCCCCGAGGTACCGGCCTACCTCCTTTACGAAGTTCCCGAATACAAAACCCAGATTGGAAATTTTCGGAGCCGTATAGAGGCGGAAAAATTTCTACAAGAGATTATCAGCATTTTCCCGGGCAGCTTCATCATAGCTACCCAAATAGACTATCCTAAGCTTTAGGTTCTAAATTTATAGGGAGAAAGGGAATGACCTCTTAACATTTCATCCTTCTTGAGTGGGCAAGACATTTCATAGCTAGCCCAGGACCAACAATAAAAAAGGTCCGAGCAAAAAGCTCGGACCTTATTTGGGTAAACCCCCCCTCTATTACCAGATTCTACTGTTTCAGAAGTCGAATCATCTTTTCGCCTTCCTCGGCAATTACTTGCATCATATATACACCGTTAGCATATTCGCGGAGGTCGAAAGAAGTTTCATTCACTCCTTCAACTACGAGATCATTTTTCATTTCAATCACCCGACCCTGCATATCAGTGATGATATAACTTAGGCTTTGTTCCTTGGAACTGCTCAGTTGAACATAGAATACACCGTCATTCGGGTTAGGATAAAGCACCACTTCAAAGCTGCCATTATCCAAGCCATTTTTAGCGGAAGTACCACATGCTCCTAAAGTACAGGAATGCTTACCCTTATTATGATTCTGCAAATGGCTTGCCACTGCACTTGAATCTATACAGATGGTCTTTCCATGGTGACAAACGTAAACCTTATTATGGGTTCCTCCATTTCCATTACCGCGGTTGGCCTTTCCTTTGCCAGCGCTCTTACCTGGAGTACATCTCACATCAACCACCCCAACCGAAAGACTAGTGGTTGCCACACAACCATTTACATCTGTAACGGTAACCGTGTAAACGGTAGAAGCGCTTGGACTAGCCACGACACTGGATCCTGAGCTACTCGATAAAGAACCTGAGTTAGACCAAGAGTAAGTATACGGTGCGTGCCCACCCATTGCATTTACTTGCAAATTGATAGATTGAGGACCATAACCGATGTATAGAGTATTCCCGGTTACCCCAGGACCACTCAAGTATCCGGAACTACTTCCACTCACAGAAAGTGCTGCAGGCTCAGTCAAGTTCATGCTTGCCGTAGCCGTTTGCCCATTAGCATCAGTGATGGTAACGGTATATGCACCAGCACCTAGACCCGACACATCCTCACTTGAGGCGCCATTGCTCCATGCATAGGAATAGGGCTCACAACCGCCACTAACACTCAGATCGACACTACCATCGGTTGCTCCATTACAGCTAACATTGTCGCCTCCGATATAAGTAGGCACACTGTAGCTCACGCTTAAAGGAGTTGGTAAAATCTTAACCAAGAAACTTGCCGATACCGAATTGCCAGAACCATCCGTAGCGGTATAAGTAACCACAGTCGAGCCAACCCCGAAATTATCTCCAGGGGAGTGCGTGCTGCTTAAACTAACCGAACAGTTATCACTGGCGCTAGGAGACGCCCAAGTTACACTCGGAGTACAATTACCAGGACTGGGTACCACGGTGATGTCCGATGGCATTCCACTAATAACGGGATCGGTAGCATCAATGACCTCTACAATTGCGGTACACTGATCGCTTAATTGACCATCTGAAACTGTAAGGGTTACGGTATGAATCCCCAAACCAAAAGGCCCTGAATTATCCAAGCTTAAGCTAAGAGGGTCACCATCGGGATCAGAGGATCCACCATCCACATCGCTGGCACTAATGCTCGCTGAGCAATTTGCATCGGCGAAAATGGTGATTGGTGTACAACTGGCCACAGGAGGCGCGTTACAGAAGCTACTTGGATCAGCAACGGTAACCGTCGCAGTAGCCGTTGCAGTTTGGCCTTGGTCATCTGTAACCGTTAAGGTTACGGTATTACTTCCAACATGAGAACAGTCGAAGCTACTAGGAGAAATACTATAGCTTAGACCACATCCAATACTACCATTTTCAATATCAGAGGCCGTAATACTAGCTGTTCCGGTATTAGCGTCTAAATTCAAGCTAATACTTTGAGCATTGGCGACAGGAGCCGCTTGAGGTACTACATTCACCCCGCTTGAGGTAGCTGAACATCCGAATAAATCTACCACCTCTACGGTGTAGGTTCCTGTGGTCGTAGCTGTATAGGACTGTAAGGTAGCACCTGGTATATCTACACCATTTTTCTTCCATTGATAAATTGCAGATTGTGAAGCAGTGAGAACCGCTCCTCCACTACATAAATAAGCCGTATTGGCCGGGCTCACATTTACCGTAGGATTATTGTTAACCACCACATTGGTGGGATCGGAAGTTCCCGAACATCCGCCGGCATTTGTAACGGCCACTGAATAAGCTCCTGAACTAGTAGCGCTGTAATTCTGACTGGTGGCACCAGGAATGGCAAGTCCATCCTTAAACCATTGATAGGTGTCGCCCAAATTGGCGCTCATAGAAACCGTTTGCCCTGCACATACCGTAGTTTGACCAGATACAATAATAGCTGCTGGTGCTACATTTACTGTTGCGGTGCAAGAAGTTTGGTTTCCAGCATTGTCCTGTACAGTAAGCGTCACTTGGTTAGGGCCTATATCGGCGCAGGTGTAAGAATAGTTTGATAACCACATCGTATCCAAACCACAAGCATCAGATGAACCATCATCAATATCCGCTGGGCTAATACTCGCATTCCCACTTGGATCTAATGCCAAGGTAATATTCTTACAAACCGCGTTAGGTGGAGTTAGATCTACCTGTGCCGAAGTGTTTCTATGGAACTTAATTCTTCTACTATTAGTACCACTAGTCGCTATGTCCGGCACGTAGTCACCATCTAAATCACCAATCACAATACCACTAACTTCTGCCTGATGAGAAGAAGTATAATCTACCCTTGGAGCAAAGCTGGGGTTATTAGGGTCGGAGGTGGTATTTGGATAAACACTAAATACATTCACCCCTAGAGATTTGGTAACGATATCCGGGTAGCCATCGCCATCAACATCTCCCACTCCGATACGGTAATTATTACGAGGTGCAGGAAGATTAATTCTATGCGCTGTATTTAAATCGATGTCACCTGGAACAGACTGATTGATGAAAATAGCTGTATTCGTAGCACCATTGTAGTTACATGTTGTTAGATCGATTTTACCATCTTTATTAAAGTCTGCAATCTGGCAACGGTATGGGTAGGCACCGCCAGTATTCCAATACTCCGGAGATTCAAAAGAAACTGTGTTACTACCTGGAACCGTTGTATTCCTAATAGTAAAGGCCCGATTGTAATTCCCTTGGGTTCCAAGAATATCTGAAACACCATCGCCATCAACATCCGCTACTTGTATTCCAGTAGCCCGAGTCCCGATATAATGAACGGCAATACGATTGGAAAAATTAATATTACCGGGTCCGGTACTGGTATTTAGGGCCACAAAAACCCAATTGCCATACTCACCCACAATATCAATTTTACCATCTCCGTTAAAATCACCAGCCGCTACTTGATAAGAACTTACATAGCGTGAGTTGGTCACATATTGCAAACCAAAGGTACCTGGTCCCGTACTTGTATTTCTAAAAACCTGTCGGGTCGTAACAATATCCTTATATCCATCACCGTCAAAATCAGCGGCGAACAAATTCCCTACATAATCGGTCGCATAATTGAGAGCCGAGAAGCTTAAGTTGCCTGGGGTACTATTATTCCGAGCAATGGTAATTCCCCAACGTCCGTTTACTCCGCCAGAAACAATTTCTGGTTTTCCATCAAGATCCATATCCTGACTAAGCATATTATAAGCCCCATAAATACCGGTCAGGTCGAAGCTCACATTTTGATAGGTATTAGAGGTAATTGGAGTAGGGCAAAAAATTCCGTTGAAGGCAACGGAAGAATATGCCGTTAAATCGCAATTATTTGTCACGGAAATTGGGGCGGTCGAAGCTCCCACCGGAACGATCACCTTAAGGACACCGAAGCTCGCGCTAACAATCTGAGCCTTGGTTGCCCCGAAATAAACCACATTATTACTGGGATTTGCGTCAAAGTTCGCTCCAAATATGGTTACCGTTGACCCAATAAAACCAGTATTGGGAGTGAAGGAGTTAATTTTGGGGGCTGTATTACAATTTTGAGCGTAGATAGCGCCTGAAACTATAAAAGACGCCAAGAGTAGTACTATCTTTTTCATCTTCTATTAGTTATAATTAATACTTACTTCAATACCAGATCCATCCATGCCCTGTGGTAAAGGGATTCTGGCGACGCTAGCCAAGGCGCAATCGCCAATTAGCATCTCTCCTCCTTCAAAGGAGCGAGGTGCAAACTGGATGAGCTCTTCGCGATCACCTTGCACTACGGTTAGATCAAAAGAAATTGACTTCTTATCTCCGATCTCGTTAAAAACATTGAGAAGAATAAAACTCGAGCCATCACATTCAACCACCGCATACGCAACTTCGGTATGACGCTGAGAATCCTCTGGGAGTTGATTCCAATCTTTAATGAAATTTGACTCACTCTGGGAGTAGCCAAGAAAACAGGTGAACATTAAGAACAATGTTGCACCAATCTGCCTAAAATTTTTCATTTGGTTAGGGGATTTAAGTTCAATCCCGAAGCTAGACAAGCTTTTATGGAATCATACCCCCCAAATGTGACAACATTACCTCGAATTTGTGACAATTAACAAGCCACTCTCATATAATAAGTAGGAACCTCGCCAAAACGTAATTTGAACTGCTTTGTGAATAAATCTACTGAATTATAACCCACGTCATAAGACATATCTTTCACCCTTTTATACGAGCCTTTTTGAAGCATTTTCATCGCGACGTCCAATCGGTAATTTCGAATAAAAAGCGCTGGAACAAGCCCCAATCCTGACATTTCCCTGTAGAACTGCCTTCGACTTAATTCCAATTGTGTCGACAATTTAGATACATTAAAATTAGGGTCTGAATAGTTTAAATACATCATCGTATTCAATTTTCTAACAAATTGAATTTGACGTTTACTTAACATTATACCATCCTCTTCAAGAGTATTAATAATGTTCTCCATTTGATTAAATATGTTTGGCTGCATATATAAATTACAACTTCCCCCTTACAATCAAAATAATTCATGACCAATCCATAATATTTGTGGACGAAAAAAAAGGGCCACCCCGGAGGGCAGCCCTATAAACACCTTTGTAGGAATATCTAAGAAAGAGTCTTCTTAACCTCTACTTGCTCGTATCCTTCGAGGATATCTCCTACTTTAATATCGTTGTAGTTCTTGATATTCAAACCACACTCGAAACCTTTCTTCACTTCCTTCACATCATCTTTGTAACGTTTCAGAGAAGCTAATTCACCAGTGTAGATTACCACACCGTCTCGAATCAAGCGGATCTTAGTATTACGAGTAATCATTCCATCTAGAACGTAACATCCTGCGATAGTTCCCACCTTCGAAATCTTAAAGGTCTCACGGATTTCCACATTACAAACTACTTCCTCCTTAAGTTCAGGCGAAAGCATTCCTTCCATGGCATCCTTAATCTCATTAATGGCATCGTAAATGATGGAGTATAGACGAATATCGACACTTTCCTTTTCCGCCAGCTTACGGGCATTGGCCGAAGGACGTACCTGGAAGCCTACGATAATAGCATCTGAAGCCGCAGCAAGAAGAATATCGCTCTCCGAAATCTGACCTACTGCTTTGTGAATAATGTTGACTTGAATTTCCTCCGTCGATAGTTTCTGTAAAGAGTCACTCAAGGCCTCGATCGAACCATCTACGTCACCTTTAACAATCACATTCAGTTCTTGGAAATCACCCACCGCAAGACGACGACCAATTTCTTCAAGGGTAAGATTCTTCTGAGCTCTTGCGCTTTGCTCACGTTGCAGTTGGGTACGTTTGGCGGCAATGTTCTTAGCTTCACGCTCATCCTCCATGACCATAAAACTGTCTCCAGCCTGTGGGGCTCCATCCAATCCAAGGATATTCACCGGGCGCGCGGGACCTGCCGCTTTTAAGCGGTGACCACGTTCATCGAGCATGGCCTTAACCTTTCCGCTATATTGCCCTGCTAGAACATAGTCGCCTACTTTTAGGGTACCATTTTGCACTAGAATATTTGCTACATAGCCACGACCCTTATCCAATGAAGCTTCGATTACCGCTCCATTACTAATCCGATCAGGGTTAGCCTTTAGATCTAATAACTCAGATTCAAGAAGAACCTTCTCTAAAAGGTCGTTCACACCCATTCCAGTCTTCGCAGAGATATCATGGGACTGAATTTTACCACCCCAATCCTCTACTAAGAGGTTCATAGCTGCTAATTGCTCCTTAATCTTATCTGGATTCGCGGTATCTCTATCCACCTTGTTAATGGCGAAAACGATAGGAACACCAGCCGCTTGGGCATGAGAAATAGCTTCCTTAGTTTGAGGCATCACCGCGTCATCCGCCGCAATAACAATAATTGCCACATCGGTCACTTTAGCACCTCTAGCCCGCATCGCGGTGAAGGCCTCGTGACCAGGAGTATCTAAGAAGGTTATGTGCTGACCACTCTCTAGCTCAACGGAATAGGCTCCGATGTGCTGGGTAATTCCCCCACTTTCACCGGCAATTACATTGGCCTTACGGATATAATCCAGCAAGGATGTCTTACCGTGGTCAACGTGACCCATTACCGTTACAATTGGCGCACGTGGTTTAAGATCTTCTTCTTGATCTTCCACTTCAACAATGGCTTCCGTAACGTCGCTATCCACAAACTCTACAGTGTAACCAAACTCTTCGGCTACAATGCTTAGGGTTTCAGCGTCTAAACGTTGGTTCAGAGTCACCATCATTCCCAAGGACATACAAGAAGAAATAACCTGAGTAGGCGCTACACTCATCATGGTAGCTAATTCACTCACGGTAACAAATTCTGTTACTTTAAGTACCTTCTCTTCCTCCTGGGCCATCGCCTCATTCAGGGCATCTAATTCACGACGCTCCTGACGTTTTTCACGGCGAAGTTTGGCTCCTTTATTTTTACGACCACCGGTTAATTTCTCTAGGGTCTCCTTAATTTGCTTTTGTACTTCCTCCTCCGTTAGCTCTTGCTTCGGTTCGGGTTTACGACCTCGACCCCGACGGTTTCCAGCATTATTGTCGCGACGATTACCGCCACCACCTTGTTGAGGGCCATTATTATTACCCTCAGTTGGAATCCGCTTACGTTTACGTTTCTTCTTAAGGTCGTCTTTATTATCCGTACTGGAAGCTACCTTCTTCTTAGGCTTCTTCTCAAATTTGGATAAATCAACTTTCTCCCCGGTAAACTTAGGTCCACTAAGCTTCTGGTATTTTGTGTTGATGGTATCATTACCTCCGGCCGGCGCAGCCTCTCCCTCAGCCGAAGCTTCAGGTGCCTTGGTTTCCTCAACCGCCTTTTCTTCCGAAGGGCTTACTTCTGCTTTAGCCTCAGTCTCTGGGGCCGTTGCCGATTCTTCAACTGCTTCGGGGGATTCTGCTTCCACCGCTTCAGCCCTTGGCTGATCGGCCGACTCAGTAGTGGCCTCCACTTCAGGCATTGGCTCAGCAACTTCAGCCACAGGTTCTTCGGCTACCTCAACTGCCGGCTCTGGAGCCGAACTGGATTCTACTACCTCCTCTACTACCTCTGGGGTAGCTTCAGGAACCTCCTCAGCTGGAGTTTCTTCCACCTCCGCAACAGGAGCTGGAGCTTCAGAGACCTCCTCTTTAGGAGCCTCAACTGATTCTTTTGTTTCGTCTGATTGGCTTTCGCTACTCGGAACGGGAGAACCTTTAGCATCCAAATCAATTTTACCCACCATTTTAGGGCCACTGAGCGTTGGACGCTCAATCTCATTAGATTCCGGTTTAGTATCTTCTCGTTCCCGTAACATGGCCTCTTTCTCCTGCTGCTTTTGACGCACCACTTCCTCTGAGGCCTCTTTTTTGGCTTTATCTGGAGCAAACTTCTCCAAAACCTTCTGGATGTATTCACCAGAGATCTTGGTATTAGGACGCAACTTCTCTTCTACCCCCAGTTCCTCGAGGTAGTCAGAGACCGTGCTAACTCCAATATTGCACTCTTTAGCTAATTGACTAAGTCGTAGCGACTTTTCAGTCATGAAATTGATTTAAATTATTCTTCAAATTCGGCGCGCAATATACGGCGCGCTTCCTCAACTGTTTCTACTTCTAAATCGGTACGCGAAACTAACTCATCTACTGAAAGTTCCAATACACTTTTTGCAGTATCGCAACCAATTGCTTTTAATGCTTCGATTACCCAAGCATCGATTTCATCGGAGAATTCTGTAAGTTCTACATCCTCATCCTCATCCACATCGCGGTAAACGTCGATTTCGTAACCCGTTAACTGCCCCGCTAATTTAATATTAAGCCCGCGCTTACCAATCGCCAGAGACACTTGATCAGGCTTCAAATAAACATCAGCCTGCTTATCAGATTCATTGATAACAATGCTACTAATTTTAGCAGGGCTCAATGCGCGTTGGATTAGTAATTGATCGTTATTGGTATAGTTTATAACATCAATATTCTCGTTACCCAATTCACGCACTATACCGTGAATTCGGCTACCTTTCATACCCACACAGGCACCAACCGGATCGATACGATCATCGTAGGACTCTACTGCCACCTTGGCTTTATCACCTGGTTCACGTACCACCTTTTTCACCGTAATCAAACCGTCAAAGACCTCTGGAATTTCCTGTTCGAAGAGTTTTTCCAAGAATCGCTCATCAGTCCGAGAAAGAATAACCACTGGCTTTGTACCGCGCAAATCTACGTCGCGCACCACCGCCCGTATGGTATCTCCTTTACGGAAGAAATCACGAGGGATTTGCTGATCCTTAGGTAGGATAAGTTCATTTTGATCATCATCGTAAATGATAACCGCACGGGGACGAACGTGATGTACTTCACCGGTAAGAATCTCACCTTCTAAGTCTTTGTACTTCTTGTAAATGATTCCATTATCGTGCTCTTGAATCTTCTGCACTAAGTTTTGACGAAAGGCCAAAACGAAGCGACGACCTTGATCGATCAACTTCAATTCCTCCGAAGCTTCTTCACCTACCTCAAAGTCTGGCTCAATTTTAACTGCCTCGCTTAAAGCGATTTCTGTATTCTCATCCTCAACATCGCCATCGGCTACAATTTCACGATTTCGCCAGATCTCCAAGTCCCCTTTATCAGGGTTTACGATGATATCGAAATTGTCATCACTACCATACTTCTTGCGTAATTGATTTCGCAAGGCATCCTCCAGGATGGCCATTAAGGTTACACGATCAATATTCTTTTCGTCCTTAAACTCGGCAAAGCTTTCAATGATAGCTTGATTTTCCATAATTGCCTTATAATTAATTAAAGCGAACCTGAACTTTAGCTTCCCTGATGTCCGCTAAGTCAATAATCACTTCTTTTTTAACCGTTACTTTTCCTTTACCAATTTCTTTAGGCACACGCTCCGACCATTCCAAGCAAATCGCATCATCCACAAAGCGAACTAATTCACCCTTGTACTTCTCTCCACTCAGGGTAGAAACCTTTAGGTCTCTTCCCAAGTTTTGTTGATACTGCTCTCGAACCTTCAAGGGAGACCCCACTCCAGGTGAACTTACCTGTAATTCAAAATCCTCCTCTTCTCGATCCAGGTGATGCTCTATCCCCCTGGAAATGGCAGTGATTCCTTCGAGATTAATCCCCTCGAGGGTATCCGCTGTTACCTGAATCACATTGCCAGGAGCAATCTGAAAATCGATAAGAAAAGCGTCCTGCTGCTGGAGAGCCGTTTCCAATAATGCCCTTACTTTTTCAGCGTCGATCATTATAGCCTAATAAAAGAGGGGACACATGTCCCCTCGTAAGTGGCTGCAAATATACAACTATTAAAGATTTTTGTCACTATCTAAGTGACTTTAAAACAGAGTGAAGCAAACGCATGCCTTCAGAGCCTCCCATCTGGAGATGCAGACTATTTGCTCTTGGGGAAGAGAAACTCTCATCCGGATCAATGAGAACCACCGGACAAGTCAATTCCAAGTCCTGAACCAATGAGGCGGCAGGATAGACCTGCAGTGAGCTACCAATGACCACCATCAAACCACAATTCTCCAGTAAGGGCCAGGCCTGATCCATGGCGGGCACCATCTCCCCAAACCAGACCACATGCGGCCTTAGTTGAGAACCCAATTCGCATTTATCTCCAATATTCAGAAAGGGACCTTCGATATCATATACCAAATCTTCCCGCAAACTGCTTCTGGATTTTCTCAACTCCCCATGCAAGTGTAGGACCTTTTGACTGCCGGCACGTTCATGTAGGTCATCAACGTTTTGAGTAATCACCTGAAGATTAAAATCCCGTTCTAAATCGGCCACCAAAAAATGTCCCTCATTAGGTTCGACGGCCAAAAGTTGTTCCCGACGCTGGTTGTAAAAGTCCAGAACCTTTGCCCGATTTGCTCGCCAAGCTTCTGGGGTGGCTACCTCTTCAATGCGGTATTGCTCCCACAATCCTCCATTGTCTCTAAAGGTGCTAATACCACTCTCCGCACTCATTCCTGCACCCGAGAATACTATTATTGCTTGGGATGTCGTAAATTGAGCCGACATTAATAATTCTTTCAATTTTTCGGCGATTTTTTCCGAATGTGCCATGGCCTTAAATCTTTAAAATTGAACCTTTCATCTAATTTTATTGGGGGTCTCGCACCTTTACAGATACATTTGAACTCGTTAAAAGTCCGCCATAATATTTAAACGTCATGAGTGATAAAGCGAAAATTCTAATTGTCGATGATGAACCCCTAATCCGGGACGCTTTGGCCTTTAAATTAACCAAAGATGGTTATGATGTAGATACGGCGGAAGATGGAGAAAAAGCCATCCAGAAAATCGAAAGCGAGGAGTATCATATTATTATTAGTGATATCATGATGCCCTTTATCTCCGGTTTTGAGTTAGTGAAAATCCTTAAGGAGAGAGGTACTGATGCACCAGTTCTAATGCTCACTTCCTTAAACTCAGAAACCGCGGTATTGAAAGCTTTTGATTTAGGTGCGGATGACTTTATGACCAAGCCTTTTAGCCCCAACGAATTATCAGTTCGTATTAAGAAGTTATTAAAGAACAGTAAAAAATAGTCATGCGTCAGTTTCTGATTGACATATATTATTTCCTCCTTGCCTTAGAGCCCAGATACAAGATTGTAATCTTCTTGGTTATCATCTTATTGATCTCTGCTGCGGTAATGATTTCGATTGTACTGCGGGAGCGTTCAAGGAAGAACAGCATGGAAAGTCGGGAACGCCGCATTAAGCGTCAAGTAGAGCCCATTATTCAGGAGATCGTCTTCACTGAACAAGATGCCAGTGAATTTAAAGACGCGATTAAAAAAATCAACCGTATTGTCGATTCGACCCTTTATCGTCGTTCGAATATGGGCATCCTCAACGAGTTAATCCTTTACTATCACCGTAATTTAGGAGGAGAAGCTTTTGCCCGCCTGGAGAACCTCTACCGGGAAGTCGGCCTGAAACAAATGGCTTTGGAAAACCTGCGCAATGGGGAATGGCATATTCGGGCCAAAGCGATCAATGATCTAAGTACGATGCGGATGGGTGAAACCCTCTTTGAGGTTTTGCAGTACACCGATGCTGACAATGCCCAAGTACGAAATGAAGCGCAATATGCCGCGGTAAAGCTCGGCGGCAAAAAGGCCATGAGCTTCTTGAATGACCTTGAGTCTCCAATGAGCGATTGGCAGCAAATTCGCTTGCTCGACCAATCCCGTAAGTTCGAATATGAACTGATTGACCACATAGGCCCTTGGCTTCAGTCAAAAAATGATTCAGTTGTGGTGTTTGCATTAATCCTAATGCGCCACTTAAATCAATATCACGAGCGTTCTCAATTGCAAAAGCTGCTATATCATCGCAATGAGCGGGTACAAGAGAAAGCTATTGAGACGGCGATAGAACTAGCCTATTCTGATTGTATCGAAAATCTTTACGAAGTTTACGAACTAACCAAGAATGTTCGCGTGAAAACTATGGTACTAAAAGCCATGGGGGAGCTCGGTGGCCCTAAGGAAGCCGGTTTCTTGCGGGAAATTCTTAGCTCGGGGAAAGACTACGAGATTGTAATGGCAGCCGCGAAATCATTAAAAAGAATGGGGCGCCATGATGTTCTCACTAACTACCGCGAGAACGAATTATCAGAAAAAGGTGAAAATATCGTAAAACACGTGCTCGATGATAGAATATGACACGCAGAACTCTCTCGTAGACATTCTCATTTATATCTTCTATTTCATCACCTATGGCTACACCGTATTTGTGATGATCTCTTACCTCATCTTAGGGGTAATCTCGGTGATTCAGGCGCGAAAATACCTTCGCCGGAACACTTACACAGACTATCTAAACATTCTTCAAAGCCCAGAAGCACCTTCCGTTTCTATTCTAGCCCCTGCCTATAACGAAGAGGCTACAATCATCGAAAACATTCGCTCCCTTCTTTCGGTGCGTTATCCAAACTTTGAGGTAATTGTGGTTAATGATGGGAGTCGAGACCGGTCTCTTACCAAGCTCATTGAGGAGTATCAATTGGAACCCGTGAACTTCGCGGTAAACTATAAAATTGAAACTAAAAAGGTCAAGAACGTTTACAAATCCAAAGATCCAGCCTACAATAACCTGGTGGTGGTAGACAAGGAAAATGGTGGGAAATCCGACGCCCTAAATGCGGCCCTAAATGTTTCCACCGGCGACTACACCTTAAATATTGATGTAGACTGTATCCTGGAGGAAGACTGCCTTCTTAAGCTCATGAAGCCCTTTTTGGAGGAAACCGATCGCAATATGATCGCTACAGGAGGGGTGGTACGGATTGCGAATAATTGTAAAATCGAAAAGGGACGAATCGTAGAAGTAAATGTTCCCAACAAATTACTTGCCCAATTCCAGACCCTTGAATATTTACGTTCCTTCCTCCTTGGTCGGGTGGCTTGGGGATCATTGGATGGACTATTGCTGATTAGTGGAGCCTTAGGAGTGTTCCAAAAGCAACTAGTAATCCAATGTGGTGGCTATGATAATGAGACCATTGGTGAGGATATGGAACTCACGGTGAGAATGCGTCGCTATGCAAGAGAAAAAGGCATTGACTATGTGGTGGGCTTTGTACCTGACCCTCTCTGTTGGACGGAAGTTCCAGAATCTTGGTCGACCCTGCGTCGGCAAAGAAACCGTTGGACCCGGGGAGCGGTAGAAACTCTCCTTTCTCACAAACGATTGTTCTTGAACCCTTTCTACGGAAAGATTGGTATGATCTCCTATCCTTATTGGCTACTGTTTGAGTGGCTAGCACCTTTAATCGAGGCTTTTGGTATTTTCCTACTGATCCTTTTCAGTCTGCTAGGTGTAATTAACATTAGTTTCCTCTACCTATTTATCGCCCTGATTTACGGTTATACCGTAGCCTTTACTATTGCGACCCTGTATATTGAGGAAATTACTTTCTTCCAGTATAAAAAACGTCGGCAGCTATTGCGATTGGTAATCGCCGGACTCATTGAGCCCCTAATTTTCCACCCCTTTGTAGTATACTGCGCGGTAAGTGGGAATTGGGATTATTTCTTCGAAGGCAAGAAAGCCTGGGGGTCCATGAAGCGGGTCGGATTCTCCCGTCCTACAGATAGAGGAAGAAAAATTACCGGCGGAGGAAGTGGCAAAAAGAATGCGCCTCCTGCCCCACTTCCAAGTAATAGTGTTCGAACTCGTCCGGCGAATTAAGGTTGAAGAATCAAAGCTTTGCGGCTAGTTTCACCTTTACTTTCAAGCTCTAAGAAATAAATCCCCTTTAACTGCTTGGGCAAACTAAGATCTAGGGTCTCGCCGGCTTTCGCCTGATGCTCTTGAGTCCAAAGTATGCGACCTTGGGCATCCATTAGTCTAAGCTTTACTCCTTGATTATCCCGTCCTTCCCAGCTGAGACTAATTTGCCCTTGGCTTGGATTTGGATACACTGACCACTGGTCCCGCAAGGCGTCAACTTCAGGAAGACCAATACTATAGCCGACGGTGAAATAGGTACTGAATTCGGTACCAAAGTTTGGATTATAGATTTCGTAGAAGAAGCTGCCCCCGACGTTTCGCATCAAAATTCGTCCGGAGCCATCATTATTCGCGAAAAAGCTCAAACCATCTTTTTCCCGATCGCTCACTACTAAATGGTAGCAACCAGGCGCCAGATTGAAGGTATCCCGATAAGTGGTATTATTCGCCAAATTATCCCCAGAATAAAGGGTGTTTCCCCAGGCATCTTCCAATTTCCAATGGGTCTCATTGCCAGCATTATTGGTACGCAGCTCAAAACGCATGGGATTGGGGTATTGAAGCGGCAGTTTTATCGGCACTGCCATCCGGTTATTGAAATCAACCTCATCCCCAGCTTGACCATTAACGCGTTCAATTTGAACCATAAACTCCAGGTCGCTATTTAAACTGGTCCAATCGCTTAAGGAGTCCATTGGCAGAACAATTTCTTCCCGCTCTAAAGAGGCCAAGCTTCCGGTCCAGGTAAACTTGCGCCATTGGGTATTTCCTTTGAGACCATAGGCAATTTCCAGGGAGGTGATATCTTGATCTCCACGGTTCTCCACCGCTATAATGGCATTATCGCAGACCGGATTAAAACGTGCGTGCTCATCACTGTTGGTAGGCTGTAAGATATCATCAATGGCCACATCTAGGGATTTTTCAAAAGGCCCAAGATGGAAGAGTTGTACCAGCATATTATAACTCGCAGGACTTTGACCGCCGGGCTGAGTGTAGCTGTAAGCCTCCACGTCAACATCAATACTATCCGCTCCAGAGAGGTAAGCACTTAAATCATGCCGATGGATATTTACTCGATCACCCGGACACCAGTTCGCCCGATCATAAAGCCAAGTGCCTGCCTGAGGCCATAAATCGTTGAGACCGCAATCATCTCGCCACATGGCTTGTTCCGCGACCTTTACACCGTCAACATAAACGTAATAATCCCTTTCGCAGAACTCAGCGCAATTAGCATCATTCACGAAACCATGTCCGGAAGGTGCGGCCAATAAATAAAATTGGGAGGCCTGTGGATGAAGGGCCAAGGCCCGGGCCGGCATAAACTCACTTTCGAATTGATTGGAATTCAGATAGCGAAAGCCACCCCGGTAGAGGTTTTCAAGCCGGTAAACTTCCCGTACAGGGTCTCCTTCAATCATGATGAAATTCAAGGTGGCACTAAAGCCGCTGCTCCAGCCCTGATAACGAACATCAATCTCTACCGAATCCCTCAGCAAGGGATAATAGTCACTAACATCGAAATGGAAGGTACGAGTCCAATTTTGGGCCAAGGAGCCACCATAAGGAGTGATAACCTTACTTAACTCATACCGTTCCTTTACTTGGAATCGACTCCACACCGTATCAATTTGCAGTGGATTTGTGCTTAGGGTATCAATTCGGCTAATGGAACTGTCCATTGCTCCAGTAGGAATTAAAAGGTCTACCACAGTGGTATAATCCCAATCAGAGCAACCACCACTTGCACAACCCATCGTATACTCCAAAATAATTTGATGCCAGGAGTGACTAGAATCCGGAAACACCGCCCAATCCTTATAGGAACCGTACCAAGTAAGGTCCTTCAACTGATGGGCATTAACTATTGTTGTATCGCCCTCCGTCGCAAAGCTTACTTGAACACTAAAACACAATAAAAGGAGGATAATTACTTTTCTCATAAAATTACTTTGAAGGCTGATTGATGCGGGTAACCCCACCTGAAATCACGTATTTCATTACATCGGCAGCGGGCAAATCTAAGGTTTCCACACGTTCTTTGGCCACCAAAAAGATATTCCCAGAAATGGCGTAGCTATGCGGACAATAAACGGTAAGGTATTCTTCATCTAATTCAGCCTGTTTTCCAAAACCGCGATGGGTTACAAAACCGATTCGTTTCACCGCTGGGTCATCATCCAATTGAACCAGAACGGGATATTTAAAACTCCTCTTTTCCCCTACTAAGGCATTAAGGACATCCGTAACGGCAGTGTAAATGAGACTAATGACCGGTGCTTTGCGAATCTGTCGATCGAACCAAGACTTTAAGCGCTCTGAAATTAGGTGGCTAGCAATAAAACCTATCAGGCTTACCCCTGCTAATATCACCACCAATCCTAATCCGGGTATGTCAAAGGGAATCAGACCATCCAATACCACGAACATCTCGTACAGAAGATAAAGGGTAATAGCTAAGGGGGCTACAATTAACAAGCCCTGGAGTAGGTATTTTACCAAACTAGTCATCGGCCAATAATTCTCTTTGTTTATACTTGGGAAGCTTCGAAACCACTAAATCATGAGAAGCTTTGATCCACGACAATAGGGTCTCAGGTGGAATTGATCCATCTAGGCTAACCATACTCCAATGCACCTTACTCATGTGGTAGGCGCCTTCCACGGCAGGATGCTCCTCTCGGTAAATTAATCCATCCTCAGGCAGATGTTTGAAACTAAAGCGCAAGGGACTGGCTTCTAAGGAAATGAGTAAAAACATTTTGCCAGCCACCTTGAAAACTAAGGTATCCGAATCAAAGGGAAAGCTTTCCGTACTCGATTTGAATTGCAAGGCATAATTTCGGATAAGTTCGAGGTCCATCGGTTCAATCTTTTTATTCTGAACAAAGTGCCAATTTCCGAATTATCTAATACAAATGTGTTTCCTTTAAAGCACACATTTTTTGCTATTTTCGAATTCTTAATGTTGATCGATTGAATATGAGTAAGATGGGATTAGACCTAGAAAGAGCATTAGAAAAAGAGCGCAGCCGCTCTCTAAAACAAAGCCAAGATCAAGTGCTAGAGGCCTTTAAGAAATTGCTTCGGGCGGATGATAAATTAGACCAAAAGATTCTTCAGAGTATTTTTAGTCAGGAGAGCAGCAGCCACCGCAACATCGACTTCAGCAAACTTGATCCCCAGCGCATTTATCGCATTGAGGATATTAAAACCTTATGCACTCGATATCGACTACGTTTTTTGGACGCCTCACTGTTTAAAGGAGAGATTCCCTATGAGGCAATTCAAGCTTTAAAGACCCTACAAAAGGAGCAAAATCAGGAGTTGAAAGGCTTTAAACTTATTGCTCCCGCTCCAATGTTCAATCTTGAAAACAAGGATAAGGATCCGCTATTGATGCTACCTTTAGGGGCCGATCGTTTTTATCTGGTTCACAAATGGGGAAACGACTTGAGCCCGCTTAGGGCCCTGATGGTTTTTCCTTTCCGAAGTTTTCAAACCTTACTCTTAAGCGTAGCTTTTTTAGCTGCTTTTGTAGTTTCTCTTTTCCCAGATTCCATGGTTATGGGACCCCTAGATGAACATAGTTGGAATATTCGGATAATCTTTTTCTTCTACCTATTCCTCGCCTTTAGCGGATTAACAGCCCTGTACGGCTTTAGTAGAATGAAGAATTTTAATTCTGAATTATGGAATAGCCGCTATATCGATTAGGCGCGCTTGGAATCCTGACTACCGAAAATACCTAGAAATTGATCCATACTCAAAGCATCCTTGATGTGATAGGGTCCAATTTCCTCTCGCCTTAATGAAGAAAGGTGGCCGCCGTTATTGAGGGATTTACCGATATCATGGGCTAAAGATCTAATGTAAGTACCCTTGCTGCACTTCACTCGAAAAGGGAGCTTCGGCAATTGGTCTAAATCAAAATCCAAGGAATGGATATTGACCTCTCTCGCCGAAAGTTGTATTTGCTCGCCCTCACGTGCGGATTCATAAGCTCGCTTACCATCCTTTTTAATTGCGGAGAAAATGGGAGGAACCTGAGCAATAGTGCCGATAAACTGGCCTTGGATCGACTCAAGCAATTCTGGACTCAATTGGTCTACGGCAAATTCCTCATCAATTGCCGTTTCTAAGTCATAGCTAGGGGTGGTGGCTCCCAGTTGAATAGTCCCGGAGTAAACCTTATCCATGCCCATCAAATCGTTGATAGACTTGGTTTTCCGGCCCACCGCTATTAAGAGAAGCCCGGTTGCTAAAGGGTCCAATGTCCCCGCATGACCTACCTTCAATTTTTTAAAACCATAGACCCTTCTTAGGGTGTAGCGAATTTTATTCACCACATCAAAGCTGGTCCAGTTTATCGGTTTATCAATCAGCAGAAGCTGACCTTCGGAAATTTCTTCTTTGGAATAAATCAAAAAGCAATGAAGCTAGATACAATGGCCACGATGCCAACTGCAAAACAATAGAGGGCAAAGTAATTTAGGTTTGCTCTCTTTACGATATCAATCATCCAATTACATGCCCACCATCCTGTTACGAATGCCGCGCCAAAACCCAAGAAAATAGAAACTGGTATTCCCTCCGAAACACTCAGTCCGCCGTCCATGATATCCTTGGCCATTTTACCCACTATTAGAGGTACCACCATTAAAAATGAAAATCGGGCCGCACGCTCCCTTGACACTCCCAACAATAAAGCGGTTGAGATGGTAGCCCCACTACGACTTATACCAGGAAGAATCGCTATAGCCTGAGAAATACCGATAATTAAACCTCTAAAGCTCGTCACATAACCATCGCCCGCCTTAGTATTATTGGCAAATAGCAGTAAAACTCCCGTAATCAGGAGCATGCTCCCTACCAACAATATTCTTCCATTGAATAGGGCTTCAATTTGCTCTTCCAAAAACAGACCCGCTAAGGCAGCGGGGATCATCGAAATGATAATATTGAGGCTAAAGCGGAATTCGTCATTATTCTTAAACTGGAATAATCCACGAAAGATAATGGACACTTCATTACGGAATACCACTATCGTAGCAAGGGCGGTAGCAAAGTGAACCACCACCGTAAAGAGTAAGCTCTCTTCTGGAATGGAAGTATCACCAAATATCGCTTTGGCCAATTCTAAATGACCACTACTACTTACCGGTAAAAATTCTGTAAGACCTTGTATAATTCCTAGGACTATAGCCTCTAACTTTCCCATTAGTTGGATTCTTCAGTTTGTTTGGTTCCGGGTGTCATGATTGCGTAAATCTCTAAAACTAAACCAGACAACAAAATAATAGGCGCGAAGGTCATCCTGCGACTATTAAAGATTTCGGGATTAAAAACTTCTGGATCATCACTTCCACCGCCAGCCATCAACAAATAGCCAAGGCCGATGAGTAAAATACCAGCACCCATAAGGATATAATTCTTTTTACCGAAAACGAAAGTTTGTTTTTGCATAATTTAAAAGTATAACTGGTCGGTCTTTAATTTTAAATACTTGCGCAATGCAAAGAAAGTACAAGTAAATGATATAAGCAGCCCGGCCAATAAAATAGATACGGCTAAAAGCACCAAAGAGAAAGTAGTCTGAATCTCCTCCAAACCAGGAATATAGGACCTCAAGTTGACCCAAAGCAAGCCGAGTAAGCCCAAGGCTATAAGAGCCCCAATCGTACCATGCAGGAGGCTTTTAACCAAGAAAGGTCGTCTAATAAAACTCCTCGTTGCACCGACCAATTGCATGGTCTTAATCAAAAAGCGCTTACTATAAATTGCTAGTCGAATACTGGAGTTGATAAGTGCAATGGCAATTAAGGTCAATAAGATTGCTCCGCCGATCAAAGCATAACTTAAAAGTCGAAGGTTTTCATTCATCTTTTCAATTAGTAAGCGGTCATAGATTACTTCGCTCACAAAATCCATCACTTCAAACTCCTTTTTCAAGGTTTCTAAACGCTCAAGGTTCAAATAGTCCGCCTTCAACTTTAACTCCATACCATCGCGCAGGGGGTTGTAACCCAGGAAATCCACAAAATCCTCATCTAGGACCTTCTTCAAATCCTCCGCCGCATCTTCTTTACTAATAATCCGTACCTCCTTGGTGTAAGGCGCAACTTGGAGAGTGGTAAAAAACTGGCTTACCTCAGCTTTGGAGGCATCTTCTTGAAGAGAAATAGTTAGACTAAAATCTTCTTTAACCGAACGACTTATCTCCTGGGTATTTAAAATTAAAACCCCAAAGAGTCCTAAAACAAATAAGACAAGGGAAATACTTATCACTACGGAAAAGTAGGAGGAACGCAATCGGCGTTTTGTAAATCGGTCTTCGTTTCTAGTCATTAGTTAAGCTTCTTCTAAGCTCGGAGGCGAAAGTAGCCAAATTCATATTATATGGAACCTAATATAAAGTTAACCCTTCATCGAAAATAACATACCGTTTAAAAAAGATTAAACTCAATATTACTTGTTAACAACTAAGTTCGATGCTTTAAAAAACACCTATCAGTTCTCGTATTTTCGTTTACTTATTAGGCATTAACCTCACTTACAGGAGCAAGCATTGAAGTATCTAGGTCGAAAAATTGTTTTTTTCCTGATTATCCTAATTCCATTCTGGAGTTTCTTGGTTTGGTTTTTTTATCCAAAAACAGAATTACCGGGATTAATATTAGATAAAACGGTCTTAGAAACCTCTGGGGTAGAGCATCGATCCTTCAACTGGATTACCACAAACCGCAAGTTTGTAAAACCCGATGGTTCGCAATATGAGATTAGCGAAGATTATTATGGGTTCTTCCCCGTGAATCGGCCAGAATACGTAGTAAAGGACCTTACGGTATTCAATAATGCTGATTTAGACAGCATGGCCCGTGACATGGAATACGTGTACTACACGGATGCCTATGGAATTTACACCAATGAGTGGGTCTATGGTAGGGATATCAATGAACGTTCCCGTTTGGTCTACGGTGGTTTATCTCTTCCGGGGTATAAACTCTTCGAAAAAATGTACCGTAATCGTAAACTTACCATTACGGAATTCAACAACCTTGCCTCACCAACGCCGCTTCAATTGCGCTTTCGAATGCAAAGGCTTTTGGAGCTAGACTTTACCGGTTGGACGGGCCGATACTACCACTCTTTAGACACCCTCCTCAATCCGGATATCCCAGGCTGGATGAAGCGTCTGCATCGCTATTATTACAAAAAGCCTTTTGCCTATCCAGATGTACCAGGCATGGTGTTCGTACACGAAACCGAACGAATCTTCGTGCTTCAATTGGATAAGGATGTGGAACACGAATTACCCATTATAAATACGGGAAAAACCCTCATCGACCAGTATGACCTACCGGAGTTTATTCGATATCCCTATTGGTTTGACGTATGTTTTGCCAAGGATACAGCTGATGTCTTTTCCACTTATAAAATCCACACCACGGAAAGAGGGGACTCGATCTTAAATTCTCATCACTTACCAAGTGAATTTCCGGCCATCATCGGTGATCGACAAGAACAGTTGCGTTGGTATTTCTGTGGTGACTGGGCGGACTCTCCCACTCCTTTCGGCTTAAGTTACTTTAAGGGAGTACAGTTCATGCGGAAGTTCTTTTATAACAATCGCGATGAATTAGACCGTAAAAAATTCTTTTGGGAGTATTATGAACCTCTAGTATCGGGGATCTTCGAAGACTATATTGACCGCATGGATTCCGTAGAAGGTCCTAGGCCATTGCCGCCTCAGCACAACAACTATGTTCCCTATTACCGCCGTCATAATATTCCTCTCCCTGATGTAGATTTGATTGCCAGCGGAAGGGTCTATGATCCTAATGAAGTATTAGGTTCTGAATATAAGGAAAGAGCCTATCGAGATTCGGTATTACAAGCGGAAAGAGAAGAAGCCTCGCGGACTGGGTATTATATCGGCCAGTATGGTGACACCATTTTCCTTACTGATCAGGAGCTTAAAGAATTAGAGGACCAGACTCGCTATGAAAAATCCACCCAAAGGAAGCGGGACTCTATTCAGCGCAGAAGACTTGATTCCGTAAGGGGCTCTGGAGAATTCGCGGATCCTTACCGTTTAGTGAAAATTGATTCGTCTTATTTGCGCGGCGGTCGAATCCCCGTAAACATCCCCCTTACGAAAGCAGAAATTCAAAGGAGAGCGGAGCAAAAGCGCAACGCGGAAGAAGCCGAAGAAGCCCGTGCACAAGCCATCGTGGATAGTATGGAGCGAGCGGACCAACAAAGGGTAATTCCTCCAGGTGACAGTACCGATGAATCGCCAATCTTTGACGCTCAACCCAGCATTCAATCTACCCCAAGTCAAACGGAATCCAGCCCTCAAGAGATTGACACCATTCCCATTGTACCTCGCTATCAGGTGGGAGGACGTCTTCCGAAAGGAGGCAGAACAAGGGTCAAGCTTCGTGAAACTGATGGAGAGGCTATGACCTTCGAACCTCAAAGCTCCAGCCAAAATACTCCTGCGGCTGCCCAAAGTGAACCGGAGGAAGAAGAGATTCCAAAGGAAGATCAGGTTTCGAATGTGGAAATTGAAAATAATCCACCGTTTAGACCTTATCACGTAATTATCGCTGGTTTCCCGGATAAATCTATGGCGGAGCAATTTTTACGAGAAAAGAACGATCCTCAAATGCAAATTTTACCGGTACCAGCCACCGGCAGCTACCGTATATCCTACCGATCATTTACCGATCGTTACGAAGCCAATAAGGAAGCCATCAATCTGATGACCTCCTATCCTGATGCTTGGGTACTCAAATTGGAGGAATAAACTGATATAAAATACGCCAAACGTCGTATTGAGTGGCGGCATTGGATAAAGGACATTTGACCTAAATCCAATTGCAATGAAAAAGCTATATCCACTCTATCTCTTATTATTTGCTTGTTTGACCGGCTTGTTTGGACAAAACGTAAACTATAAGATCACTTATGACAACCCCGACTTTGTCCCTTATTGGAACCTAAATCTCTCCTACCTGGATGTCGAAGTTCCATTTAGTAGCATAGACGCTATAAATTTCAACGCAAGTTTATGGGGGAACTTTGAACCCGCAGAAGGCATGGGTGTAGACTATCGCATTCGTCGCAGCTACCTCACCATGGCACAGCTGGGTTATTCTGATGCCCCGAGCTTCAATAATTATGAATTTGGTGCCTATTATCGCTTTGCTAGCTCCACTAAGGTTCGACCCACCCCAATAGTCTTGGATATTGATTGGGACGCGGACGGAGATGCATTTAATGATGAGGAAGTATTTCAAGTCAAGTCTATTTCCGTAAACGCCAAAAATCGAAGAGACTATTTACTAAGAGCAGGCTTCTATCACCTCTCTAGTCCAATTACGGTAGATGAGGTTAGCGATATCAACGATATGGATATTTTCGCCGACAACCTTGGCCGGGCCTCCATCAATGGTTTATACGCGGGGATAGGTATTCGCAGCTTCAAAAATGTTTTTATCGATACCGATAATTTTGGCGATCAGTTTAACTCCAGAGGTCGATTGATCTACATTGATGCCATATTTGCGGGCACCTCGCTCAGCGACCCCTATGAGGTTCCCAGTACTTTGGTATTTAATGAAGATGCCGCCAAAGATGCCATCGGCAGTTTACCTATCGGAATTCGCATTGGAATGAACACCTTCCAGGTGGAAAAGAAAAGTCGTACTGGCAAGAAATTCGGCATGTCAACTAATTATGAAGTGGGCTATCGCCCCTATATTGGCTGGTACCTGAGTGGTGGCCTAGGACTTACTCTTGTAAAGTGGAATAGGTAATGCGATTTCTCCCCCTATTCTTGCTTGGCTTATGGTTGAACACCTCCTTGAAAGCCCAACTAAGCAACTTCCAATATCTGGGCGAAGATTACTTCGATAAAGAATTGTACCTCGGCGTTTCTCTGCGATATTCAGATCTGCAATTCCCAAATGCATTGCCAGCGGAGCGTCACAATATCTCTGCTTGGACTGGGGATTTTCTGCTCTATCGCACCAATATGAATCCGGGAGGTTTTCGCTATGTACTAAGAAATAAGCTTTTAGGCGAAATATTTTACAATATTCAAAATGTGGGTGATGAGGTGTATCGCGATGAGGGAAGTGCCTTCTCCCATTTTTTAATTGGTGCTAACACCTTCAGCTGGAACGCCGTGGTTAAAGATCGATGGGCCCTCTCCATCGGATTTAACATCAGTGATTTAATGATTGGAAGCACCTTTCGACAAAGAGATTCATTGGGAGGAGAATCCTTTTTCACCCCGGTTCCTCATGGCTGGTATATAGGAGCGGGACCTAGTCTTATGGCCGACATATTACTAACTGATTTCTTCTTGCTAGAATTACAAGCCGATTACACCTTCCATTTTTCCAACCCTGTCCCCCTAAGCTATGGGGAAAATAGTCCGAATCACCCGAAACCTAGACAAAGCTTTTGGTCAGCTCATTTAGTTACAGGCTGGGGATTATACACCGGCTTGGAAGCCTCATTCTTGTATGATCAAACGATATATAATGGCAATGCACAGAAGCTAGAGTGGCAGGTCGGATTTCGGTTTATGATGTAAGGCCTTAGCGAGACCCTTCTTCCCCCAAGTTCCTTAGTAGGGAATTCACCACACTTAGGACCAAAGAGAAAATTAAAGCCCAAAGGAAGCTGGAAACCGCAAAGCCGGAAACAAAATAATCGGCAAGCATTATTACCAAGGCATTAATCACAAATAAAAAGAGTCCTAAACTAAATACCGTAGCCGGTAAGGTGAAGATTACCATAATGGGTTTCACGAAGGCGTTCAGCAGACCAAGCACGATGGCTACCCCTATAGCAGTGCTAAAACCATCCAGATAAACCGCATCTCCCAGAATCCAGGCGGTCAAAAATATACTTAGGGTATTTACTAGCAATCGTAATAGGATACTTCTCATAGCTAAGACTTAACTTGCGGTACCAAATTTAAGCAAAGATGAAGATGAGATCTTTACTGCCAGGAATCTTATGCCTGGCCCTTGTTTCTTGTAATACTAGTCCCCAAAACAAAAAGCAGACGATGAGTCCAACTGAAGAAGCCATGGAAACTGGTCAAGACCCCCATTCCTACGCCAAATCTAATGCGCGTGTTAGTCATCTCAACTGGATTGCCTCTGTAGATTTTGAGGCAAAACAAATTTCCGCCGAAGCGCAATGGGATATTACTTCTGAGGCAGGAGCTACCGATATCTTCTTCGATATCTACGACTTAGAAATCGATTCCATTTTAGTAGACGGCGAAAGAGTAAATTATGCCCTTAGTCCCATGGATCATCATTTGGGCCAGGGCCTGAGGATCCCCATAACAGAAACCAGTAAGCAAGTAGTTATTCATTATCGTACCGGCGATGATGCCAGAGCTCTACAATGGTTAGACCCTGAGCAAACCGCTGATAAATCTCATCCATTCCTATTCACCCAAAGTCAAGCAATCTTGGCTCGTTCTTGGGTTCCAACCCAGGATAGCCCAGGTATCCGCTTTACCTATAATGCCAAGGTAAGCGTACCCAAGGATATGATCGCCCTAATGAGTGCCTCTAACCCCATGGAGCGCGCTGATGATGGTACCTATAAATTTGAAATGCCCCAAGCTATTCCGTCCTACCTGCTGGCCATGGCAGTGGGGAATGTGCGCTTTGAGGCCATTAGTGAAAGAACCGGAGTTTATGCAGAACCAAGTCTATTAGATACCTCAGCGTACGAGTTTGCCGATTTAGAAAAAATGGTTCAGGCCGCTGAAGAACTTTATGGTCCTTATGCCTGGGGCCGCTACGACCTAATTGTATTGCCTCCTTCCTTCCCCTTCGGTGGAATGGAAAATCCGCGCCTGACCTTTGCAACACCCACCATTTTGGCTGGTGATCGTTCCTTGGTAAGTCTAGTAGCTCATGAACTGGCGCATAGCTGGTCAGGTAATTTAGTAACCAACGCCACCTGGGATGATTTTTGGCTTAACGAAGGATTCACGGTTTACTTTGAGCACCGCATTATGGAAGCGGTTTATGGCCGTGAGTATTCCGAAATGCTTGCCAGCCTCACCCGGGACGGACTGCAAGAGGCCGCTGCGGAAATGCTGAAGGAAATGCCCAATGATACCAAGCTGAAATTAGATTTGGAAGGCCGAAATCCCGACGATGGGGTGACTAGTATTCCTTATGATAAGGGTTATTTCTTCTTGCGATTAATGGAGGAAACAGTAGGGCGCGAACGATTTGATGAATTCCTTAAGAATTACTTCCAAGGTCACAAATTTGAAGTGATGACCACCGAAGAATTCATCAGCTATTTAAAGGAAAACTTACTATCTGAGGAGGAATACGCCTCCGTGCGGGTAGATGAATGGATTTACGAAACCGGTATTCCCAGCAATTTACCTGAGGTCCCATCTGACCGTTTTGCGGCGGTAAGCGCTATCGTTACAAGCTTTATGGCAGAGGGAGAACTTCCTAGCGCGGATGTAAGTAATGCTTGGACTACGCATGAGTGGCTACACTTTATCAATAGCCTTCCGGCTGATATAAGTAAGGAACAACTAGGGGTATTAGATGGGGCTTATGGATTAAGCGCCAGTGGGAACAGTGAAATTTCTGCAGCTTGGTTCCAACCTACCATCGCGGCGGCTTATGAGCCCGTTTATTCCAAGGTAGAAAGCTTCCTAATTTCCGTAGGTCGACGAAAGTTTTTAACTCCCACCTATCGTGCGCTCCTGGATGCCGGTCAAGAACAAATGGCCAAAGACATCTACGCAAAAGCTCGTCCTAACTACCACGCAGTTAGCCGCGAAACGATGGACGCCCTCTTAGGCTGGGAATAAGCCAAGCTGGGCGGTTTATAATCTCAATCCCCTTGAATGATGTCTTGATTCAAGGGGATTTTTATTGAAGAAAGCGGCTCCAATACCATCTCTGGAATCGATCTCTGAGGGGTCCATGATAATAGCCATGCCACAGCTTTAAGGCTTTGTTATTCTTCACAATTAATAGTGCCGGGCCGATTTTTTGGTCAAAGGAATTTTCCAAACTGGCATTTACATCAATACAATTTGGGAAGTGCCGATGATAGAGAGCTAGACTTGGAGCGAATCGCCAGTCACTGCTATCTCCCATAAAAACCGAAATCACCTTAAGAGGCTTATGATGATTTTGGTATTCAAAGACAAAAAGATTTTTATCCTGAATCAAGCAAGTTTTGCAGGACAAATGCCAATAACTAAGAAAATAGACGGTATCACTATGCATTAAATATGGATTGGTATTTTCAATCCTTCTTAATTCTATGTTTAGATTGGCCTTGGCACCTAAGTCATGAGAGAACCTTTCCAGGTCAATCATCCAAGTGGCAATAAGCAGCAAAGGAATTAGTCCTAAGAGAAAATAAAACCTCCACAGTCGGTAGAACTTCCTAATGCAAAAGGTGCAAATGGCCGGAATAAGCGATAATAAATAAACGCTGGGCCAATCGGCCAGTGGAAGCGCTAGGCCAACAAATGCCCATATCTGCCAAACTTTCTTAAGGAGCATATAGATCAATAATCCTATAGCCATGGAACTTATCAATAACCAAACATCCGCAAACTGAAAAAAGAAGTTACGCAGGATAAAAAAAAGGAATGCCCAGCCTAGACCAATTAGATTTTCCTTCATTAAATCAGCTTAAAAGGTGCAATCCTTATCACATGGGTAAAGTAAAAGCGTTCCGCAACCCCTTGATCTTTCCATGTCGCAAGAAGCAGAACATGAAGAGCTGGGGCCATGATTAAGAAAATCACACCAATCTGATTCTTCGGAGCACCCACATGCATCCACTGACGAAATACTCACAGAGGATTGGGCAGGACTTAAAAAGAGTAGAATTGACACAAGCTCCCTTCTAGCTAAATCATAAGAATCGGCTCGATTTAACCAAGCTTCCAGGTTCGATCGAGTTTCGTATTCAATTAGGTGATCAAACTGAAAGTCTGCCACATCAACAATCTGAAACAAGTCAATTACATAATCTGACTGAGCATCATTGAAATTAAGATACTCCAAATCGGCTTTGACTTTATTAAACCAAAAGCTATACCGTTCAGGTGCATTTGCCTTATTAAAGTACCAATTCCTTAAGGAGTCTTCCTGGCTGAGGCTTTTCTGAACGGCCAAGATTTGACTCTCAAGACGATCCGCATCAGGATTTGCCAATTGCGGCTTGGTGCAACTTAAGAACAGCAGCCCTAAGGCAAATTGCCAAAGAAATAATTTCTTCATGATAAATCAAGGTTTTAATTGAAGTCAAATTAAACCTCAAATACCTGATTTAAAGAAAATTAAATGCTTAGTAAACGATAATTGAAGAATAAGTGCTAAGCCATATAATAAACCCGCTTTACCCGATCGGAGATTCCGGTAAGCACTTCGTAAGTAATGGTATTTAGTGCCTTCGCCATGGTATGGATGGGAAGCCCATCGCCAAAAATAAGGACCTCATCCCCTTCCTCGATTTGGGCATCACCTAATTCGACCATGCACATATCCATACATACTCTGCCTACCACCGGGTACAACTTACCCTTAATTAAAACCTTACCTATCCCATTGCTCAATGCACGAGCAAAGCCATCGGCATAGCCAATGGAAATAATCCCAATCCGAGTGGGCCGGTCCGTCTTCCAGCTGCGACCATAGCCTACGGTATCGCCTGGTTTTAGGGTTTTCACTTGGGAAACTCGGGCCTTCAACTCGGCTACCGTAAGCAGCTGTGACTGTTCTTCGGGATGGGCCGCAATTCCATATAAGCCGATCCCCAAACGCACCATATCAAAATGGGCCTCGGGGTAGGACTCAATCGCCCCGGTATTAGCAATGTGCTTGATGAAGGTCTCTCCTAAGCCTTGCTCTAAGACTTTTGTCATCTTTTGGTAAAGGGCAATTTGCCCTCGGGTAAATTCCCTTTCTTGAGGTTCATCTGATGCGGCTAAATGCGAAAATGCGGAAGCAACCTTTAAATAGGGATTCGCTTTGATATCGCTAATCAATTTTGGTAATTCCTGCTCATTAAAGCCCAGGCGATTCATGCCAGTCTCTAATTTGAGATGCACCTTCAATTCATGCTGCCGCTCGGTAGCCATTTCCGAAATCTCCCTTAAGCGAGCGAAACTGTAGACCTCAGGTTCTAGATGAAAGTCAAAAAAGGAATCAATGCTACTGTTTTCCGGATTTAAGACCATTATCGGAGTGCCGACCCCCGCCTTTCGCAGGGCCACCCCCTCATCAGCATAAGCAACCGCCAAATAATCAACACCGTGAAAGGCTAAAACACGTGCTACCTCCTCGCTACCCGCGCCATAGGCAAAGGCCTTTACCATTACCATCAAAAGGCTACTTGGCTTGAGGCGACTGCGGTAATAATTGAGATTGTGCACGAGGCGATTCAGGTGAATTTCCATTACCGTTTCATGCCGCTGCCTCGCCAATCGTTGATCGATACGCTCAAAGGCGAATGGACGGGAGCCCTTTAAGAGAATAGCTCTCCCCTGCCAACGATATTGACTCATATGAGACAGAAATTCATCCGTAGAATAAAAGTAGGTGCTAGGCACATTTATACTTAGTGGCTTATTGGCAAGCTTAGGGCCAATACCAAAAACCATCTCCAATTCATGGGCTTCAACAACCTTGGAAATCTCCGCTCTTAATCTTTCAGCGGCAATTCCAGATTGCTGCATATCACTCAAGATTAAAACCTTAGGCTTATCCTTACCGTGTTCATTTAAAAAATGCAGCGCTACTCGGAGCGATTCTAAATCGCTATTGTAGGAGTCGTTAATGAGCAAAGTCCCTTGATGACCTTCCTTCATCTCCAAGCGCATCTCAATCGGATTGAGTAAGGCCAGGTTATTCTTCAGTGATTCAGAATCTTGACCAAGTATGAAGGCTTGATACAAGGCATTTGCTAAATTTTGAATGGAAGCTTCATCACCAAAAGGTACTTGAGCTTCTAGCTCACCAATAGGAGACTTAAAATGAAATTGGCAATGGTCTGCAGACCGCGATAACACCTCCATCCATGCCTCGGACTTTCCCTCTATCCTAGACCAGGGATATAGGCGGACTTGATGTCCAGAAGCAAAGTCTTCAATCTCTTTAGAGAGTTCCTCTTGATCCGCTGGATAGATTAAATATTGGGCGTTTTTAAATAGCTTAAGCTTCTCGCGAATCTTCTGTTTTCGACTCTCAAAGTTAGCCCCATGTGCTGAACCAATATTGGTAAATATACCTCCTTTAGGTTCTAGGATGTCTGCTAATCGCTCCATTTCGTTCGGCATGGAAATACCCGCCTCAAAGATTCCCAATCGGGTATTCTCGAGCATCCCCCAGATTGACAAGGGAACGCCAATTTGAGAGTTATAACTTTTCGGACTGCGATAAACCCCCTCTTGTCCGGTCATTAGTCGATACAGCCATTCCTTTACTATGGTCTTACCATTGCTTCCAGTAATGGAAACTATTTCTGGGTTTAAGTCTTGCCGAATTCCTTTGGCAAGATTCTGTAAGGCCATTAAGCTATTATCAACCCGTAGGAATAAAGCCTCATCGAAGCCTGGTCCAGGTAAGTTCTCTACTACGAAGAGGCGTAATCCTTTATCGTATAAATCCCCGATGTATTGATGCCCATCGTGATTGGCACCTTTAAAGGCAAAAAACACCTGTCCAGAACCCGCACTGTACTGCCGACTATCGAAGACAATATTTTGGACCGGTAGTGCCGGGGAGGACGGATGTTCCGCTCCAATAGCATTGGCAATTCTTTGGCTATCCCAAATCACGATTTAGATTTTTCCTCTTGAGCCCTAACCTCATTAAAAGCCGCTCGGCTAAGAGGTTCATAGTTTTCCTGCGCACCTAAAAATACTCTTTTCTGATCGTTGACGGTGCGATGTGAGTAATGCGCCAGGTTTCCGGTACGCATACAAATGGCGTGTACCTTAGTTACATATTCTGCGGTGGCCATTAGAAAAGGCATGGGTCCAAAAGGTTTACCCTGAAAGTCCATATCCAAACCAGCAACAATAACCCTGCAACCTCGGTTGGCCAGCTCGTTACAAACTTCTACAATCCCATCATCAAAAAATTGCGCTTCATCAATTCCGATAACATCCATTCCATCCGCCAAAATCAGGATATTGGAACTACTTTCTACGGAAGTACTGCGGATAGAATTATTGTCATGACTCACCACCTCTTCCTCGCTGTAACGGGTATCGACAATCGGTTTAAATATCTCCACCTTTTGCTGCGCGAATTGAGCTCTTTTAAGCCTGCGTATGAGCTCCTCCGTTTTGCCAGAAAACATGCTTCCGCAGATAACTTCGATACAGCCGCTAGGCATTTGATGATTTACTGTATTTTCGAGGAACATTTTTGCTTAATTACAGCACAAAACTAAGGAATAAACACAGCGTTCGATGCAAGATAATGTCCGTCAGGAACTCAAGGAATTATGTTACTTCATCATTGAAAATAATAATGCCCTATCTCGCCCGGAGCAGTTAACCCGCGTGCAAATGCTGTATGAACGCTTGTTGGTACTCAATTACCTGGAGGAAGTTGCCGACGAGCAAAAACAGAAAAGCGCCGCTCAAGCCGCGCCCAAGCCAAAAAGTAATCCACCTAAAGCGGAAAGCAGCCCAAGCGAACCAAAAAGTTTAGATCCAGAGCCAATTATTGAGAAAAAGACCATTAAGGACTCCGAAGCTAATATCCCTGAACCTACAACTGAACCCAAGCCTCCATCCCAGGAAAAACCTAGCACCGACAACACGGAGCGTCGAGGTTTAAATGATGAGCATCAAGCACCTAAATCAGTAAACGACAATTTGGCCAAGGGAGCCATTCAAGTGGGATTAAACGATCGCATTGCTTTTGTTAAGCATCTTTTCAATGATTCCCAATCAGATTTTAATCGGGTGCTTTCCCAACTCAATACTCTGGATACTTACTTAGAATCCATGTATTTTATTGAGAATCTCGTCAAGCCAGACTACAATTGGGATGATAAGAAAGCCTACGAAGACCGCCTTATCAACCTGATTAAAAAGCGATTTGGCGAGGACTGGTAAATAATCTCAAGGAAAGTCCCGCCCTTTTTCGTATTTTCGCGCGCCTCATTTTTTCACATAATTAATTCAAAGCCCGTAAGCTATGAAGATGAAACTTTCGCATTTCAACTATAAGTTGCCTCAGGAACTTATTGCGAAACATCCCGCCACTCATCGCGACGACAGTCGTCTAATGGTAATCAATCGTCAAGAAGGAACCATCGAACACAAAATGTTCAATGAGATTATCGACTACTTTGATGAAGGCGACACCTTAGTATTAAACAACACCCGAGTATTCCCTGCTCGCATGTATGGGAACAAGGAAAAAACCGGAGCCCGAATCGAAGTTTTCTTACTTCGCGAGCTTAATGCAGAAAGCCGCTTGTGGGACGTTTTAGTTGACCCCGCGCGTAAGATTAGGATTGGAAACAAACTTTATTTTGGTGAGGACGATAGTTTGGTCGCCGAAGTAATCGACAACACTACTTCTCGTGGTAGAACCCTGCGGTTTCTATTTGATGGATCCTACGAAGAATTCCGCGCTAAGCTCAAGGAATTAGGACAAACTCCTCTGCCCAAGTATATTGATCGTGAGCCCGAACCGGAAGATGAAGACCGCTATCAATCTATATTCGCTAAGCATGAGGGTGCCGTTGCCGCTCCGGTAGCCAGCCTTCACTTTAGCAAACAACTATTAAAGCGTTTGGAAATCAAAGGGGTCAATTTTGCTGAATTGACTTTGCATGTGGGCTTAGGAACCTTCCGTCCAGTAGAGGTAGAAGATTTAAGCAAGCACAAGATGGATTCGGAACAGTACATGATTTACGACCATACCGCAAAGACGGTCAATCAGGCGATAGATGCCCGCAAGCGAGTTTGCGCTGTAGGTACTACATCCATGCGTGCCATGGAGAGCTCTGTTAGCACGGATGGCCACCTTAAGCCTTTCGATGGTTGGACCAATAAATTCATTTTCCCTCCATACGACTTCCAAATAGCAGATCGTATGATCACCAACTTCCACCCACCTCAAAGCACCTTGATGATGATGACCGCGGCATTTGCCGGTTATGATTTATTAATGGAAGCCTATAAAACAGCGGTGAAGGAAGAGTACCGATTCTTAAGTTATGGCGATGCCATGTTGATCTTATAAAACGAAAAACCCTGACGAAATCGTCAGGTTTTTTTTTGTTTTCATTTCTATATTATCGATTGGGGCTCAACCAAACTAAACCTATAAGTAGGAAGGCTACCCCACTCACCATCGGGGGTCGCATTAGGTCGTGGGCCTCATTAGGAAGGCTTAAGTATATCATGTAACCACCTAGGATTAAAAGGATAATGGCTGCAATTCTTTTCATAGTTTGGATGTTTTTGGTTTGAAAACGTTGAATTTAAGAAAATAATTCTGCTTGCATAATTGCCCGGGCTTGCGATATTTGTGTTCAGATGTCAAAGGAAAACCCCCAAACCAGCTCGAATCAAATTCCCGATTGGATGCATTTAGCCATAAGCCTCGCCATGAGCTTCTTATGCTTGATTGCGGCTTATTTAATCATCCTCATTATTCTAGACTTGGTATCCACTCATCTCATTAATCTCAATCTAACCAGTGGATGGATGGGAATAATTAGCATTATTGGCGCCTTTCTCATCAGTTTCAGCTGGGCTCGCTATCGTCGTGTAAAAACCGAATCCGCCGTACGGAAACGAAATTGGCGCTGGTCGGCTAATCTTCTTTTAATTGCACTCTTGGGTTTTTTGGCTTTCGTTGCTTATCGTATTTATCAAAAAAGCCTTTCTCTACCCCAATACGGAGATTACTTCCCGGTAGGTACCGATTTAGACTCCAATTCGCTCCCAGGTGATAGCCTGCTTATAGACAGTACTCACCTCCAGCCCCTTCAGGAAGAAGATTTAGATACTATACAGTAAGGGATAGGCTTCGGTGATGATTCTCCCTACCTTTGCCAAGTGAAAGAAGCCCAAGACATTCGCGCCCTCCGATTGGAGGACATTCAAGATTATTTTCTATCCATCGATGAGCCTAAGTTCCGGGCTAAGCAAGTTTATGAATGGCTCTGGAAAAAAGGTGCTCAAGATTTCGATCAGATGACAAACCTTCCGCTCAATCTGCGGGAGAAGATGAAATCGGAATTCGTGATTAATCACATTCGAGTGGATGAGATGCAGCGGAGCGAAGACGGCACCATAAAAAACGCCGTTCGCCTTTATGATGGCAAGGTGGTGGAATCTGTTTTAATTCCAACGGATACAAGGATTACCGCCTGTATTAGTTCTCAGGTGGGCTGTAGTCTCGATTGTAACTTCTGCGCCACCGCACGCCTAAAACGGATGCGTAATTTGAATCCAGATGAAATATATGATCAAGTTGTAGCCATCCAAAATGAGGCGCAATCCTTTTATGGTCGGCCCCTCACAAATATTGTGTTTATGGGGATGGGTGAACCCTTGATGAATTACAATAACGTATTAGAGGCGATAGATAAAATCACCTCACCTGAGGGATTAGGCATGTCCCCAAAAAGGATCACGGTATCCACGGTAGGACTCTCCAAAATGATTCGCAAATTGGCCGATGAGGATCCAAAGTTCAAACTCGCATTGAGTTTACATTCCGCGCGGGATGAGGTGCGCGATAGGATTATGTCCATCAATCTTAAAAACCCCGTTGCAGACTTAATCCAAGCACTCCAGTATTGGTATCAAAAAACCAAGAGTAGGGTCACCCTAGAATATGTGGTTTGGAAAAATATTAATGATGGGCCTGAAGATATTGCCGCTTTGGTTCGCTTTTGCAAGCAGGTGCCCACCAAAGTAAACCTCATCGAATACAATCCAATCGATGACGGCGAATTTCAGCAAGCTGATTTTGCGGCGGTTAAAGCCTATCAAAGGGCCCTGCAAGAAATTAATGTGGTCGCTACCGTTCGACGAAGTCGCGGCAAGGATATTGATGCAGCTTGCGGACAATTAGCTAATAAGAATGAGCTATTAAACGAAGCCTAATTTCAAATTTGTCCTAGTCTTTTAAGCCTCATGGATTACCTTTGAACCCCATAATGTCGAGCCTTAAGAAGATACAATCGCCGATCCAAGACGAAATGAAAGCTTTCGAGCCTAAGTTTCGCGATTATATGGCTTCGAAAGTGGCCCTGCTTGACCGAATCACCTACTACATCGTTAAGCGCAAAGGGAAGCAGTTAAGACCCATGCTGGTGTTCTTAAGCGCGAAATTGCATGGTGAGATTGGTGACTCTTCTTATCGGGGTGCAGCCTTGGTCGAATTAATGCATACTGCTACCCTGGTGCATGATGACGTAGTAGACGATTCCAATATGCGCCGAGGGTTCTTTTCCCTCAATGCCTTGTGGAAAAACAAGATTGCGGTTTTAGTAGGCGACTATCTTTTGTCGAGAGTATTACTCCTTTCCGTTGAAAACAAAGAACACCGCCTTCTTGAGCTCATCAGCACGGCAGTTCGTGAGATGAGTGAAGGTGAACTACTGCAAATCGAAAAGGCCCGTCGCTTAGACATCGATGAAGAAGTTTACTTCGATATCATCACCAAGAAGACTGCCTCTTTAATTGCCTCTTGCTGTGCGGTTGGCACGGCTTCGGTAAAAGCCACCGAAGAAGAAATCGAAAAGATGAGGCTGTTTGGCGAATACCTCGGCATCGCTTTCCAAATCAAAGATGATCTTTTTGATTTTCAAAAAACGGCCAAGACAGGCAAACCAACCGGGATCGATATTCAGGAGCAAAAAATGACTTTGCCCCTAATTTATGCCTTGCGCAACGCTAGTCGAGAGGACCGAAAATTTATGATACGGACGGTTAAGCGTCATAGCCATGATCGTTCAAGGGTGGAACAGGTCATGAGCATGGTACGGAATTCTGGAGGAATAGAATATGCGGAAAAGAGGATGGAGGAATACTATCAGAAGGCAAAAAATATTATTGCCGAATACCCTGAAACTCCGGCCAAAAATTCCTTACTTGAACTTGCGGACTACGTTATTAACCGCAGTAAGTAACCCAAACAAACACTAATTATGGAAGATTCCACGGAATTCCTATCCCAAATTTGGGATATGGTAATCAATTATGGCAGTCAATTACTTCTTGCCGTAATCACCCTTATCATTGGACTTAATGTGATTAAACGGATCACAAAGACCTTTAAAAAGACCCTGAAGAAAAGATCAGTAGACGAAAGCCTAGTTCCCTTTTTGGCCTCGCTAGTTAACGCAGCATTAAAAGTAATGTTGGTTATTTCGGTAGCCAGTATCGTGGGCATTGAGATGACTTCTTTTGTAGCGGTTTTAGGTGCTGCTGGTTTAGCGGTTGGACTAGCTCTACAAGGTTCACTTTCGAATTTTGCCGGCGGAGTTTTGATCCTTATCCTAAAGCCCTTTAAAGTAGGGGATTTTATCGAGGGCGCCGGTGTTTCTGGTACCGTTCGTGAAATCCAAATTTTCTACACCTACCTTACCACCCCGACCGGCCAGGAGATCATGGTGCCAAATGGGAATTTATCCAACAATGCGATTGTGAACTACAACTTCAATCCCAATCGTCGTTTAGACATGACCTTTGGAATTGGCTATGGTGATGATATCGATCAGGCCAAGAAGATTTTAGCAGATATCGCAGCGGCCGAAAATCGCTTCCTTGCTGATATGGGAATCACAATCTTTGTCGAAGCACTGGGCGATAGTAGTGTAAACATCCGCCTTAGAGGATGGACTAGTACCGGGGATTATTGGGACGTAATGGGCGGACTCAATGAAGCCGTTAAAAAAGCATTCGACGCGGCCAATATTAGCATTCCATTCCCCCAAATGGACCTGCATCTAGTAGAGGACACCACTAAATAGATAGAATAGAAACCAATTAGTTCTAGACTAAGTACACTATGATCACCCAAGAAACCATTCAGAAAATAATGGACACCGCTCGTATTGAGGAGGTGATTGGGGATTTTGTGACTTTAAAGAAAGCTGGTAGCAACTATAAAGGATTGAGCCCCTTCTCCAATGAAAAGACTCCTTCCTTTATGGTTTCTCCAGCCAAGCAAATATTCAAAGACTTTAGTAGCCAAAAAGGAGGCAGTGTAGTTACCTTCTTGATGGAACATGAGCAGTTCACCTATCCCGAAGCCCTAAAGTACTTGGCGAAAAAGTACAATATAGAGGTCGTTGAGACGGGGCAATCTGATGAAGAAAAAGCTAAGCGCAATACCTTAGAGAGTCTGTTTTTAGTCAATCAATTTGCAAATGAATATTTCCAAGATCAACTCTGGAATAATGAGACCGGTAGAAGCGTAGGTCTAAGTTATTTTAAAGAACGAGGATTTACCGAGGACACCATCAATGATTTTCAGCTCGGCTATAGTCATGATGGTTATGAAGTGTTTACCACGCATGCCTTGGAAAAAGGTTATCAGCTGGAATACCTGGACAAGGTTGGCTTGACGAAAGTCGATGGTGAACGAAAAATTGATCGTTTTCGGGGTCGAGTAATGTTCCCCATTCTAAGTCATACCGGTCGAGTATTAGGTTTCGGGGGTCGGGTACTTCGCAAAGATGCCAAAGCCGCCAAATACCTCAATTCCCCTGAGAGCGACATTTACCACAAGAGTAAAATTCTTTATGGTATATATCAGGCCAAACAAGCGATTTCGAGGACGGATGAATGCTTTCTGGTTGAAGGCTACACGGATGTCATCAGCTTGCACCAAGCTGGTATCAAAAATGTTGTAGCCAGTTCTGGCACGGCCCTTACGGTGGATCAAATCTTACTGATAAAACGCTTCACGAGAAATATCACCCTTTTGTACGATGGGGATCCTGCAGGGATAAAAGCCAGCATGCGAGGCATCGATCTGATCCTCGAACAAGGAATGCATGTGCAAACCGTCCTTTTTCCCGAAGGTGAGGACCCGGACTCCTATGCCCTGGCACACTCTCAAAAGGAATTAAGCGATTTCCTCCAAGAGGAAAAAATCAACTTTCTTGACTTCAAAGCTAAACTGCTCTTAGCCGATGCAGGAAATGACCCACTAGCTCGTGCGAAAGCAGCGCGGGAAATGGTGCAAAGTATCGCTTTGATTCCCGATGAATTAGAGCGTACCGCCTACGTGCAGGAAAGCTCCCGTTTATTGGATATGGAGGAGCGCATTCTCTTCAGTGAACTAGGTCAGATTCGATCCACTAAGCTGGAAAAAGAGCAGAAGCAGCGCCAACGAGAGCAACAGGGTCTCAAAGAAGAGGAAATCATGCGGGTGGTAGACAGCCCTCAAGAAAACCTCCAAACGGGTATTCTTTTTATTCAAGAGAGGGCCTTGGCGAGCCTCTTACTTAATCATGGAAGCAAAGAGTTTCACTTCGGGGAAGAAGAGGAAGACTTGGAGAATGAGGAAGCTGAAAACTTAGAAACCGAAAGCATCTGTGAATATATTCTCATGGAGCTCGCGGAGGATGATCTCGAATTCGAACACCCTGAATTACAGTCCATCCTCGAACACTTCATTCAAGTATTTAATGAGGAAGATCGTATTGCTAAACCAGAAGAGTTTTTACGAGGGGAATATCCGGAAAGAATGCACATGGTTGTGGATTTAATCACCGATGAACCTCAGCTTCATGATTGGAAACGCAAACGCATCTACCCCCCAGATAAAACGGCCTATCTGCGTAATTTCACCATGGAGTCCTTACTGCGATTTAAGGAGAAAAAGATTGGCCAATTGATCCAACAGATCCAGGATGGATTTAAAAACGGCCAAGAATTAGAATCCAATGCCTTGGAAACTGCGCAGCAACTAACCTTATTAAAGGTAGAAATCAATAAGCGACTTAATCGGATCCTTTAGACTGTTGCAGTAAAAAGGGGATAAAAATGGTGGGAATCAGCACCCCCCACATTCTTTCGAACATAGATTCCGTCAACAGGCAGATAATTAAAAATACCACACAGCTTAAGGCCAGGTAATCCTTTTGCCTTTGGGCTCGGTACAGGAAATATAGTAGGCCCGCAAGCAATAAGCACATCCCGGGAATACCAATGCTAATAGCGGTTTCCAAAAATTGATTGTGGGCATTATACTCCTTTTCCAATCCCTCCCAGAATTTGAATTCCCGATAGCTGTCGAAGAGCGCCTGATGATTATCACCAATCCCGGTTCCCCAGCAAAAATTATCCGCAATAACCGCGGAAGCACATTTCCATTCGGCCAATCGATAGGTGGCACTGTTAAAGTCATCTCCCGAAATATCGTAATCGAAATTGGGTAATTGTACATAGCGATCCCTCATGCCCGGCGAGGCAAAAGCCATGAACAAACCAAGAGCCAAGATTGGGATAAAGGGTAAACCTAACCATAGATAAGCTTTTCTCTTCCATGCAATATAAAAGGCACCTAGCCCAATCACCGCCATGAATGCAAGCAGGTTAATCCTAGCCTGTAAAAGCAGCATGAAGATCAAAAACAAAATAATGGAAGCCCGGTAGAACCAAAGCCAATTTTTCCGGCTTTCCGCCTGATGCAACTCAACCGTCGAGAAAATAGCCATACCCAAATAGGTCGCTAAATAACCCGGATGCATCAAAGGGGTTGCCAAATGTGTGTAGGCGAAAAAGTACCTCCGTCCAAAGGGACTTTCCTCGTAGAAAGCCCTCGCCTGAATACTGCGATAGGCAGCGTAAATTAAGGCCAGGAAAATTGCCAGGATACTCGCCCACCAAAATGCCTTTAAGGCCAATACCCTGCTCCTTTTAGACCATTGATTTTTTCCCGCAAGAATTATTAACGGCCCCAATAAAAAGGCGGTTTTAGTTTCTAACTGCCGCCATCCCGAATCATGATTTTCGCTCCACATTAAACTTAGGAGGAGATACAGGTAGAAGCCAGCGGAAAACCAGACCAATGGGTCCTTAAATCCCAATTTCCAATCCGACCAACGATAGCTAAGGATGCTCTGAATAAAGAGCAGGAACATGATTAGGTTGGTAATCGCCATTTGACCCAAAGGCAAACTGAAGATCAATAGTGCAGCAAGTACCGCAAAGCGATGAGAAGCTTCTTTTAAATCAATTTTGCGGTTGGTAGACTCCACGGCGCTTTTGTTGGCGTTTGATTACAAAGGGTAACTGGGAAAGCAGCAAGGCCAACAAAGATAGACTTATAAAAAGATAGGATGCACGAAGGTAATCGTTCATGAAAAAGCTTAAGACCACAAAACCAACATTAAGGCTCATCAAAAGAACACTGGCCTGAACATGGCTTAATCCGATATCCAAGAGGGCATGGTGGATGTGATTTCGATCGGCCGCGAAGGGCGAACGACGAAGAATAAAAATGCGCAGGAATATCACCCTTGTGGTATCAACCACAGGAATTATTACAATAGCAAAGGCGAAAAGCATCGCGTCGATTTTTTCCAATAAAAATGCTTCACTTAACTCATTGATCTGCAAAAATGATATACTGAGCAAGGCCACCAAAAAGCCCAAAATCATCGATCCAGAGTCCCCCATGAAGATTCGAGCATTCACCAAGTTGAAGCGTAAAAAAGCTAACTGAGACCCCACTATGCAAAGCGCTAATATTAGGAAGAGCTCGGAATGCAAATATTGGAAAACCAGAACGTAGGTGGTACTAATCACTACTCCGATACCGGCACTTAGACCATTAATACCATCAATGAAGTTAAAGGAATTGATGATACCTAAAAAGAACCCAAAACTCAGGGATACGCTAATCAAATAGGGTAATTCATATACTCCCAAAAGGCCATATAAACTCACTAACCTCACGTCCCCCTGAATTACCACAATCGCTACCGCCAACAATTGGCCGATTAGTTTTTTGTAAGGTACCAAAGGGTATAAATCGTCTTTTACTCCCGTGATAAAAAGAATAAATAATCCCACTAATACAGAATTAAGCGCGGGATTAGATAAGTGCGCCGTGTTGAATACAAAGCTGATGACCATGCCACCGAAGATTGCCATCCCGCCCAAGGGAGATATTCTCGCATTATGCTTCTTCCGCTGATCAGGCTCATCATAGAGCTTTTTAACCAAGCTAAGGCGAATAATGGCTGGAATGGAAAAATAGGTAATCCCAAAAGCCAAAAGGGGAGCTAGATAAACCGCAAAATCTGCTAATATTTCAAGACTCTCCTCAGCCATTTAAGCAATGCTTTCTTTAGCGATTAAGGTTTGAAATATATGAAAGTCAAAATCTGAAAAAATCCCAAATGCGGTGGTTTCATCCACCACAATATGACTCATTCTTCCTGCATTAATCTTTCCATGCTCTTGAAAGCTTTCCTTGGTAGCCACCATTATGCCGCCTGAGGCACGATAAATTGCTTCTCTTTCTATTCGGGTAAATTTATCCTGGTCCAAAATAGCCGATAGGCCGTGTCCGGTATGCTGATAATAGGCCTTATTATCCGGCCTTACACTTAAAACAGAGTCCGACTTAAAGAGCTCCACTGTATTGACTGCATCATCGATAATTCCAGCTTCGACGAAAGGATAATCCAAGGCCGCGGTCATGATAAAGCGGTAATCCAAGCCTTGCTTATAGGCATCGTCCACCGCCAATTTCACAGTCGCCCCTAAGGTTTGACCTGGCCCGGCAATTTCTTGTGGTCGTTCAAGAACAAGTACCTTAATTTGATCCGCGAATTTGCCTTTTACATAGTCCAGGATTTCCACATCCTCTGAAATCACATAGATGCGCTTCACGCTGCGGCTAGCAAGTAGATTCGAAATCTTTTTTGAGAGTATAGTTTCAGACCCCCAGGGGAAAAGGGGAATCGACTGACCCTTAATTCTTGTATTCCTGACTGGAATAACCGCTAAAGTAGAGTCTTCAATACTACTTAAATCTAGAAAGGTTTCTTTGATCGCCCGGCGAGTTTCAAGAATCCGCTCTTCGTTCGTTGTCAAATTCGAACCATGTCGACGGTAGTAAAACAAAGGCTGATTCACATTTCTCACCGAATAGTGAATGATAAACTTTAGCCATAAGTCATAACCATCTTGGCAAGTGAAACTCTCGTTATAACCACCTATCTTCTTCAAAAAGCTTAAGCGAATAATAGTACACGCTCCATGTGCTGGTTGATCATAAAGGCTAACCTCCTTTTGGAAATCATGGCGTTGCTCCTCTCCCGTAATATTTCCTTCCGCATCTACATAGTAGTAGTCGGGAAAAACCAATCCCAAGTCATCATCAGCCTCCAAAAGAGCCACCATCTTTTCCAATGCTTCAGGCACTAGGTAATCATCCGCGTCCAAGCGCATTAGATATTTACCCTTGGCCACCCGCATGGCTACATTATTGGTGATATTAAGGCCTTTGTTTTGCTGATAAATGATAGAAATCCCTTCTCGGTTCCGATACTCCTCAATTATAGACTTACTATTATCGGTGGAACCATCGTCTATGATAATCAATTCAATATCCTGCAGACTTTGGGCCAGCACGCTTTCAATTGACTGGCGAATAAAGCGTTCGTAATTATAATTGGTTATATAGACCGATACCAGTGGTTCTATAGACTTCATGTGCGTTCTTTTAGCTCCTTTGCGGGAATACCCCCTACTACTTTAAAGGAATCAACTGAGCGATTGACTACGGCGTTGGACCCAACAACTGTGCCTCTACCTAATTCAACCCCAGGCAAAATTACGACATGGGTTCCCAGCCAGCAATCCTCCTCTAATACCACCGGAGCATGGTCATAGCCCTGATCCTGAACACTTAGTTTCTTATCCTTAAATCCGTGCATACTGGTCTGGAGATATACGAAACCTGAAATTAAAGACTTCGAACCGATATGTATCGAATCACCACCATTAAAAACAGAGTAGAGGCCAATTCGCACTCCCGAATCAATTTGAATTTTAGCCTCGTTAGCCGCCAGGATTCGCACCCCGCGGTCAATGCGGACATTTGAATCAATATTCACTTGAGATTTTCCATGGACCCTAATTTCCACGTTTCGTCGCAATTCAACTCCGTCGCCTATTTTTAATCTCGCTTGTTTATCGATTAAAATGCGCGGTATACTATCGCATCTCAAGTCCTTTCCGAAGCTAACATTTCTCCCACCGTATAATACCCTGGTTAGAAAGGCAATGAACTTGGGTCGAAATTCTCTTATGAAATATTGCACGCCGATCATTCCAACAGTTCCCAAGTTAACTTTTGATGTTGACGCACGTCGACCTTCAATGTTCTTCCCAGAACTTTATCATAATCTCGAGCATCAATACCATGATTTGGTCTAAGCACGGTTAAATTTTCTTCCTTTAAAACTGTCCCTGCTTTGAGATCAGCAGTGGGATATACCGCTCGACGGAATGAAAGCTCATGACCATTTTCAAGTTCAATTTGAGTGGGTCTCTTTAGCGCCTCCCCTTGTAAATTTTGGATGAGCTTAATTTCCTGAATCAATGCTTTTACCTCTTCTGGCATTAAGGATACCTTATGATCACGAAAGGATTTCCCCTCCCTCTCATCGGTAAAATGGAACTCTAATACTTCCGCCCCCATGGCAACTGCGTATTCCAAGGCTTTGGAACCTTCGGTATGATCAGAATAGCCAATCGTTAGCCCCGTTTTCTCGCGATAAGCCTTCATTACCGACAGGTGAGCATCGCCCGGTGCAATGGGATACATGCTGGTACATTGTAAGACGGCAAGCATATCCGCACTTTTGTAGATGGAATTACAATTCTGAATATAATCAACCGTGGCTAAAACTTCCTCTTCAGTTGCCAAGCCGGTGGAAACAATTAAGGGTTTACCGAGTGCAGCTGTCGCTTTTAAAACCGGATAAGCCGTTAAGTCACCAGAACCAATTTTGTAAACCGGTATATAGGGGTCAATCCACTTCATAGCCTCTAGATCCCAGACCGATGAAGTATACATCAAACCGGCTGCTTGTACCATTTCCGCAAGTTCAATATGCTGAGCTTGACTAAGTTCAAATTTTTTAAAGTGCTTATTTCTCGTTGGGCTCTCTTCCCTAGAAACTAGGCTATCGCCGGTGTAAATTTGAAATTTAACCATATCCACATCCGTATCAATAGCTAATTGACAAAGCCTTTTAGCATATTCGAAGTCACCTTCATGGTTACCGCCGATTTCCGCAATTAGTAAAGGACCGTGTTTACCCTTTAAGAGATTTCCCATATTCCTGATAATATTCAAAAGTGCTACGCAAGGTGTAATCCCCGGCGGGGATTCTAGCAAGCATATACTTAGTTCTTTCTAAATCTTCTGGTGTATCTAAAGCCAATTGGATTCCGGCAGCCTCCGGGAAGACATCATTCATCTGATAATAGTGATCTTCTGGCGCAGGCTCCTGATATAAGCAGGCCATGACATGTTCATTACAGTAATCATCGGCCTTAATTTGCTCCAAATGCTGAGCATAATAAGAATTGCGGACAATTTCGACGCTCATTCCCTTCGGGAAGCTACGCCCCTTCACATTACTCAAGAAGTTAAATTTTCCTTGACCAGCCCTAGTCATCATTTGGCCTAGCATTTCAGGGTCTAGGAATATATTGTCGCCATTCATTCGAATCGTATAATCACAATCTAAAATTTGGGCAGCCTCATAAAAACGCTCTCCTACTTTTTTTAAGCTACCCCGATGACATTTTATCCCTTCCGTCAATGCAAATTGTTCCAGTGCATCATCCGAAGCTAAATCGCTAGTCGCCAGTATTATTTTTTCGATGGGAATCACCTTTAAGAGGCGATCTAGAATGTGCCTTAAAACCTTTTTGCCCTCAATCTCCATCAGGGCCTTTCCCGGTAGTCGAGAGGAAGAATACCGAGCCAAAATAACCACGCCAATTGATTTATTCACGCTCGCCAATTTTCTTCGCTGGACTCCCAGCCCAAATTTCAAAGGGAGGTACATCCTGCTTAAGCACAGAATTCGCGGCGATTACCGCTCCTTCTCCAATTGTAACACCTTTAAGAATAGTTACATTGCTTGCCAACCAAACTCCATCTTCAATCTTGATAGCTGCCGTCTGATTGGCCTGTCGATTTATCAGCTCAGATCTTTCTATACCGTGATCGGAGTCAACAATGTAAACAAAGGGCGCAATCAAACAATCATCGCCTATTTCTATACCCGCACTAGCAAAAATAAAATTGTGGTAACCAATGGTAGTTCGAGCACCTATGCTCACTTTGGCCTTCTCATTACAGGCGCAGATACGGGCGCCTTCTTTAATTACGACTTCCTCTCCAATAGAAATATTAGAGGGATAGCGCATAAGCTCCACACTTTTGTCAATCCAAACCTTTGGACCTAAATAGCCGAGCCTTGACTTTTGCCGAAAGGCCCGCCATCTATGACTAAATCCAAATTTTAAATGCTTACGCAACTGACTCATGCCGCAAATCTTAGACAAAGGTACAATTTACCGGGTCGTTAAGGGAGAGCCTCTATTTCTCGTTTATGGCCTTTATCTTGGTCAAAATTTTCACACTTGTCAGTAAAGGATAGATTTAAGAGACTAGCCGCTTCGCAGAGTTTATTGGAACAATTGATGTTTCATACTTATCGCCTTAAAAGCGGAAAGGCCGTGAGTAAAGAGATTGAGAGACGAAGACAACTTAGTATTTTCGACTATCAAAGTCTTTCAGCCGAGATTCCTTATGGCCCGGAAGAAAGGGTAATTGACAACAATCTCTATGGTTACGCCAGTCACCTTAAGAACTTTGCTGGTATTGATGGAGACCTAAAAGCCTATATGGAACACGGCTTATTCCTTGGCGGTATTGTACATCCTGACCAACATCACTGGCATTTCCCTCGAATCGTAACCATGAGCGAGGGCCGAAGACAAATATTAGCGCAAAAATTGCCACAAAAAGAAAGCCTTGCAGTTGGCCCTTACATCCACTATGCTCAGCCCCTTCTGGCAGAAGATGCTTTGCGAGATCTAAAAAACGAGCTCGGTAGAACCTTATTGGTTTATCCCTTTCACAGTGCAAAGCACCTTAAAGTATCCTATGATGAAGATGGCTTTATCGCCGAAATAAAAAGAGTGGCAAAGAATTTCGACAATGTTCTAGTTTGTCTTTATTACCTAGACACCAGGGATCCTGAAAAGGTATCGGCCTATGAATCGGAGGGATTTAAGGTAGTAAGCAATGGACATCGCTTCGACCGAAACTTTGTGGCGCGCCAACGCACCCATTTGGAATTGGCAGATTTAACCATGAGCAATACCATGGGAACTCACACAGGCTTCTGCATCTATCTTAATAAACCGCATTATATCTACAAACAAGATATTGATCAAAGGCCCATTAATTTGAAACAGCTGAAGCGCTTGGAAGCAGCTGGAACTACTGGTGCCGTCCTGGACCTGGTCCATCAACAAAAGAATTTCTTCATCAATCTCTATCGTGAACTTCGGGATGATATTAGCTCGGAGCAATTTGAAGCCACCGCAGAATTTTGGGGATTTGAGGATATTAGGGAGGCAGCCTATTTAAAGAGCTTTTTCTCCTAATTCCCGCCGTTTTAAAACCTTGGAGAAATAGTATACAGCCAAAATAGCAAGCACAATTTCTAAGCCCAATTTTGCAAATGCGGCCCCATTTAAGCCGTAAAATTCAATCAGCCCAAAATTGAGGATCACGGAGATTAGCCCAGTCCAAAAAACCACCTTAAAGTTGGCGCCATCGGCCTTGAGGACCATTAAACCTTGCTTGGTGCTAAAATGACTAATAGCCGTAAATACAAATACCGGGGCCATCCAGGCCAAAACCTCAGCCGCGGGGGCAAAGTCCGCACCGAAGAAGATTTGAATCACAAAATCATTAAAGAATATGGCAACCAAGGCAGCTGCCGAACTCAGCAATAGTAAATAGTTTCTGAAGCGTTTTCGTTCGCGCAAATATTTCTGAGGGTCAGTTTTTACCAATTGGGCAAGGTGTGGATATAATGAGCTTCCCAAGGGGGTAAAGAGAAAGCTCTGTCCAACCGTTATCAATTTGAGGGCAGCGGCAAAATAACCTAGGTCCTCTCCAGGAAGTAGGAATCCTAAAAAAAGAACACTCCCAAAAACATAGACGCGAGTAAAAAAGTGAGAGGCGAACATATAAAAGCCGCTTCGCAAATAGGCCTTGACCAGAGCTAATGGCTGCCATTTAAATTGCAACCAGGAGTATCTTTTATAGGCATAAGTCAAGGTTAGTCCGGCCGCCCCCAATTGAGTGATGGAATTGATCCCTAAAACCCAATAATAATCATCGGGCTCTTGAATGAGCACAAAAATTAAAACCGCTCCCAAACTCTTAATACCCATATTGGCCAGAGCAATCACTCCTAAATCTTGTCGGCCTTGAAAAAGAAAATCGGGATATAAGGCCCAGCCTATAACAAAGGGGAAAGCCACCAGCATAAGGCGAAGCTCTTCGTGGTACTGAGGCACAAAAAGCAACAAGGCAGCAAAAACTAGAATACTGAAAAGCAATAAATAGATTTTGGCCTGAGTAACCACCGAGAAAACAGTTGAAATCCGTTCAAAGCGATCTTTAAGTTCTGCCACCCTTCTGGTCGCGGTAAAAACAAAACCATAGCTGACGAAAGCCGTGAAATACAGCATCGTAACCTGCGCAAATTCGGCTATCCCATAATTCTCCGGACCAACCACCCGGGTGATATAGGGCAAAGTCACCAATGGCAAGAGGTAATTAGCCGCCTGCGATAGGGTCATATAACTTATGTTTCGTCCGAGTCGTTGCAAGAATGTAGTTTAGAAAGGAGGCGGTAAAGGAACAAAGTATAATTTTAAGGCCTGCAGGCGGAAAGTAAAATTCTATGATTGATTACTAGCAAAGAATCGAATGACCTATGATTTAATAATATCCGTGGTACTCTACCGCAATCCAAAAGAGGAAATAAACACCCTCCTCAGAAGTTTCCATGGATCGAAATTAAATTATCGTTTAATCCTAATTGACAACGACCCAGGCGCTATTGACTTTAACTTCCAAGAACTTCCGCCTAGGGTTGACTATTTGGCAAGTCAGGAAAATTTAGGCTATGGCAAAGGACACAACCTGGTTATTAATAATTCGAATTATCAATCCAAATACCACTTAATCGCCAATGCCGATATCGAATTCTCAGCACCAATCCTCGAATCCATTTTTCAGCATCTCGAGGCATCTCCTGGGGTCGCGCTTCTAATGCCGAAAATCATCTATCCGAGCGGGGAGGACCAAGGTCTGAGAAAACTATTACCCAGTCCGGCCGATCTCTTTCTGCGTCGTTTCCTGCCCGGAGCATTAAAAGGACTTTTTAAGAAAATGGAAGATCGTTATCAATTGCGTTCTTTCCAGCCCGCTAAGGCCATGCTTGTCCCGGTTCTAAGTGGTTGTTTTATGTTTTGTCGTAAATCAGCTTTACAGGCTTGCAAAGGATTCGACCCGCGGTACTTCCTTTATATGGAGGACGTAGACCTGTCCCGAAGGTTAAATGAACAAGGAGACAACTTATATTGGCCAGAGGTTTCGGTAATTCACCACTATCAAAAGGACTCTTATTCCAGTGGTAGAAATTTAAAATTACACCTGCGTTCTGCCATTCAATATTTTAATAAGTACGGTTGGATTTGGGACCAACATCGCAGGGAAGTCAATCGCAAGGCATTGAATCAAAAACAGACTTAATCTCTTGCGCTGGAAATTTCTTCCCGGTGCGGCATGCACAGAAAAAGGGCGTAGAAAAAGCTGAAGAATAAAACTCCCGCCTGCCTTTGCAGCATACTTTCTGTCATGAAGCTAAAGAGGCAAATCCACAAGAAAAGTCGAGTTTCCGTTCGATAAGGGTGCTTTCTTAACTTAAAGAATGGATAAGCAAAAATTAGTAGCAGAATCAAAAAAGCAAAGAAGCCATTGGCCGCGAAAGTCTGCAGAAAGCTATTATGGTAATTAAAACGCATTTCATAAAGCTGATAGGTATTACTCCCATCCCAAAAAATTGCGTCCACTTCCTCTAAACGATTGTTAAGGGCCGTATTCTCTGCACCGGTCCCAACCCCTGACCAGAAATTCTCCGCAATTACGCCCGCTCCTTCGCGCCATAAAAACTTTCGAGGGTTAGTTTGCTTGTTCTCAATCATCTGCTCAAAAGAGCGCAATTCATGATAGGTATCTAAGAGTCTCTTTCTTGGACCCGGCACGGCGAGAAGCAGCACGATGAAGGTAAGCACCAATCCGGAAAAGGCGAAAATCGCCACTTTTCGTCCCTTTTTAGCTTTGAAGTACTGGGCCACCAAAAAGGCATTTACTAAAATGAAAAGCAGGTACTGCATCCGCACCCATATTAGGATAATCGCGACAATAAAGAGAGCTAAAACCAAAACATTGAGGCCTAAATTCTTTATTAAAGGTCGACCCTGAATGAGACGAAACATGAGCAAGGCATAGGCAAAGGTGACATACATACCAAGATAATGAGGTGGCACCCCCGAAAGAATGAGTAAATCAGCGAAATAAAATACTACCGGATCGGTAAAGGTATAGTAACGATAGAGGGCATAACCAAAGCTAATTAAGACCAAGAGGGCACTAGAAAGCACAAAAGAACGGAGTACTAGATCCATTTTCTGCCGCTTGAGGGCTTGCACACTCCCAAGAATCAAGGGCCAAAGGATAAGTGGTAGTTTTGAAAAGAGCTCCTTTCCCGCCTGATCATCCTCAGTAGTATAAAGTGCACCTAGGGCTACCAATAGGTAACTTGCAAATAATAAAGTGCTGTATTTGTTGCCTGAAAGGGCTTGAAGCTTTTTCCTGAAATCTAATTGCAATAGCCAGAAAAGGGCCGCCAACATTAATCCCAAGGTCACTGGGAGCCACTTCAATTGCCACGGCATCAAGAGCACGTAGTAAAGTAAGCTGCCAAAAAATAAAATGGACCAATACCGGGATAACTGCGGCATGTTAAGGGTTTAAGATCGCATTATATTTTTCCTGATCCTGGAGGTACTCTAAAGCAAGAGCGATGTCTTTGTCGTGTCCCAAGGCATTGGCCAATCGGCCACTATCAAAATAATACCGGGCTACTATTTCCTCTTGGAGAAGCTCCATTATAACAAGCTTTTGCTTAGAGATCTCCTGCTTTTTCTCCGCCTCA